>JAESFG010000077.1_pt1 | contig 398872 bp, 299 predicted proteins | sample 9269371 | NCBI WGS metagenome assembly JAESFG01 (sample SAMN14506227, study PRJNA617093) | algae metagenome | isolation source: Aetokthonos hydrillicola CCALA 1050 (B3-Florida) and co-occurring... | place: USA: South Carolina | collected 2013-01-01 | reverse complement strand
CACCGACGCCGACTCCCCCAAACCCACCGTCATCATCAACGACCGCCCTGATATCGCACTGCTGAGCGGGGCCGACGGCGTCCACCTCGGGCAATCCGACCTCACCGTACGCGACGCTCGCCGCGTCATCGGTTTCGACCTGCTCGTCGGCGTCTCCACCGAAAACCTTGAACAGGCCACCGCCGCACGGCGCGACGGCGCGGACTACTGCGGCGTCGGCCCGATGTTCCCCACCAGCACCAAACGCAAGCCCAGGCTGGCCGGTCCCACGTACCTGCGCAACTATCTGGCGTGCGACCCCGTGCTCCCGCCGTGCCTCGCCATCGGCGGCGTGACGCCCGAGCGCATGGTCGAGTTGCGGCAAGTTGGCCCCGGCTTCGGAGATCGGTGGGGGGTGGCCGTTTCAAGCGCCGTCTGTGGAGCGGCGGACCCGGCCGCGGTGTGTCGTGCCATCATCGCTGTGTGCGGATGATGTTCGGTATCGCATCGCACGGTGAACCACGCAGGCCTTGGCGTGAGCCGGCCATTGTCCGTCCGCTTGACGCCCCGTGCCGAACCCGCCAAACTGCGTTCTCACGCCCCGTTCGTCCGATGTTCGGAGCCGAGACCGACCCGTGGGTCTCGCCCGCTCCCCGGGCCGCCACGGCGGCACGACGTGCGTGTGCCATTGATGCTCGCCAGAGCCCACTGGCTCGGAGGGTTCCCATCCCTCGGACCCACGCCCCGATTCCTCCTTCTTTCGGAGACCGACGCTGATGCTCCCGACCGTTCACGCCTCTCAACGAATGAAACCCACCGTGGGCCTCTGGCTCGCCGCGATCCTCGCGTGCGTTGCCTCGGTCTTTTTCACTCCGGCGGCCCGCGCGGCCGAAGCCGTTCCGGGGGCGGCGCCTGCCGTCTCTCATGCTGGCGGCGAGGCCAACCTGCACCTCCCCAACGTGGGTGCCCTGAAGTTCATGGGCATCGCCGGCGACACGTTGCTGATGGGCGGCCTGGGCGTCAGCGTGCTCGGGATGCTCTTCGGACTGGCGATCTACGCCCAGTTGAGGAACATGCCGGTGCACCGGTCCATGCTCGAGATCTCCGAACTCATCTATACAACCTGCAAGTCGTACATGATCCAGCAGGGCAAGTTCCTGCTGGTGCTGTGGGTGTTTATCGCGGTGATCGTCGGCGTCTACTTCGGCAAACTCATCCCCATGGGCCCCGACGGCGCGGGCGTCATGATGCACGGGATGCCCCCGGTCAAGGTCGCCATCATCCTGGCGTTCAGCCTCGTCGGCATCGCCGGCTCCTACGGCGTGGCGTGGTTCGGCATCCGCGTCAACACCTTCGCCAACAGCCGCGCCGCGTTCGCTTCGCTCCGCGGCAAGCCCTTCCCCTGCTACGCCATCCCGCTCAAGGCCGGCATGTCCATCGGCATGCTGCTGATCAGCGTCGAACTGCTCATCATGCTGGGCATCCTGCTGTTCGTCCCCGCCGACATGTCGGGCGCGTGCCTCATCGGTTTCGCCATCGGTGAATCGTTGGGCGCTTCGGCGCTCCGCATCGCCGGCGGCATCTTCACCAAGATCGCCGACATCGGCTCGGACCTCATGAAGATCGTCTTCAAGATCAAGGAAGACGACGCCCGCAACCCCGGCGTCATCGCCGACTGCGTGGGCGACAACGCCGGCGACTCGGTCGGCCCCTCCGCCGACGGGTTCGAGACCTACGGCGTGACGGGCGTGGCGCTCATCACCTTCATCATGCTCGCCATCAACGAGAAGACTGCCGGGGCCGATTACGCGAACGTCCAGATCCAGTTGCTCGTGTGGCTCTTCGCCATGCGTGTCATCATGGTCATCGCCAGCGCCCTGTCGTACTTCATCAACGAGGCGTTCGCGAAGGCCAAGTACGGCAACGCCAACAAGATGAACTTCGAGCACCCCCTGACCAGTCTGGTCGTGCTCACGTCGTTCGTCTCGGTGGCACTGACCTTTGTGGCCTCCAAGTTCCTCATCCCCACCATCGGCACCGGCCCCGGCGCGAACGACTGGTGGTGGAAACTCAGCCTCATCATCACCTGCGGCACCGCTGCGGGCGCGATCATCCCCGAGCTGGTCAAGGTCTTCACCTCGACGCACTCGGCCCACGTCAAGGAAGTCGTGAAGAGTTCCGAGCAGGGCGGCGCTTCGCTGAACATCCTCTCGGGCCTCGTCGCGGGCAACTTCTCGGCGTACTGGCTGGGCTTCGCCATCGTCATCCTCATGGGCGGGGCGTACTACATCTCCCTCATCGGGCACGCCACCGGCGCCGACCTCGGCTCGCTCATGATGGCCCCCGCCGTCTTCGCCTTCGGCCTGGTCGCCTTCGGCTTCCTGGGCATGGGCCCGGTGACGATCGCGGTCGACTCTTACGGCCCCGTGACCGACAACGCCCAGTCCGTCTTTGAACTCTCGACCATCGAGACCATCCCCGGCATCAACCAGGAGATCCAGAAGGACTTCGGCTTCACGCCGAACTTCGAGAAGGGCAAGGAGTTTCTCGAAGAGAACGATGGCGCGGGCAACACCTTCAAGGCCACCGCCAAGCCGGTTCTGATCGGCACCGCGGTCGTCGGTGCCACCACCATGATCTTCTCGATCATCGTGGAACTGACGCACGGCCTGTCGGCCAACCTCGAGTTCCTCTCGATCCTCCACCCGCCGTTCCTGCTGGGGCTGATCTCCGGTGGCGCGGTGATCTACTGGTTCACCGGTGCTTCGACGCAGGCCGTCTCGACCGGTGCCTACCGCGCCGTTGAGTTCATCAAGGACAACATCAAACTCGACGGCTCGACCAAGGCCAGCGTCGCCGACAGCCAGAAGGTCGTGACCATCTGCACGCAGTACGCGCAGAAGGGCATGTTCAACATCTTCCTGGGCGTCTTCTTCGCCACGCTCTCGTTCGCGTTCTACGAGTCCTTCTTCTTCATCGGGTACCTCGTCTCCATCGCCTTCTTCGGTCTGTACCAGGCCATCTTTATGGCCAACGCCGGCGGCGCATGGGACAACGCCAAGAAGATCGTCGAGACCGACCCCGTCTACAAGAACTCCGGCCGAGGCAAGGGCTCGGACCTGCACGCCGCCACCGTGGTGGGCGATACCGTCGGCGACCCCTTTAAGGACACCTCGTCGGTGGCCATGAACCCGGTCATCAAGTTCACGACGCTCTTCGGCCTGCTGGCCGTCGCGCTGGCGGTGAGCATGAAGGGCAAGGACGGCAGCGAGCACACCACCCTCACGCTCGCCTTGACCATCGGTTTCTTCCTGACCTCGGCCTTCTTTGTTTGGCGCTCGTTCTACGGCATGCGCATCGGCGGCAAGGCGTAAGTCTCTTCCGACGAATCGACACGACCCCCGAAGCCCCGGCGTCCAACGCCGGGGCTTTTCATTCGGGGCATCTACAGTCCACGACCTCAAACACCCCCCGCCCCCCGCCCTCTGCCCCGTTCGCCCCAGCGACCGACCGACCACCTTCCGGTACCACTCCATCATGAACACCCGCGCGACCACCCTCACTGCCTCCCTCCTGTTCGCGCTCGCCGCGGCGAGCCCCGCCTTCGCGCAGGGCGACGCCCCCGGAACCGCCCCCGGAACCGCCCCCGCCGCCGCGCCGAAGGCCGAGGCCAAACCCGCCTCGGACCTCCTGTGGATTCGGTCTCGCCAAGACGAGAACCGCGTCCTGCGCCTCCAACTTGCCATTCGCGAGTTCGTGCCCAAGCAAGGCGGGGGCCCGACCATCACGCTGCACGGCGCGGTCCACATCGCCGACAAATCCTTCTACAAGCAACTCGAGAAGACCCTTGAGCAGGACAACGACATCATCCTCTTCGAAGGCGTCAAGCCCGGCGGCCTGGGCAACGACCCGCTGCCCGAGGGCATCGAGGGCGACCTGGCTCGGACCAAACGCACCGAGGATCGCCTGCGGCTGGCGTGGACCATGATCGAGCACTGGCGCCGCGCCACGCCCGATGCCGCCAACGACCTGCCGTTTGATCTCGCGGGTGTCCGCAAGCGGATGACCGAGACCAAGCACGCCCGCGAGCAGGCCCTGCTCGCCTCGGTTTCCGAAGACGGCTGGGGACGCCCCTTCGTCTATTCACGCTCCACCGACGGCAAGTCCTACTCCCTCGGCTCGCTCGGCAAAGACAACGCCATGGGCGGCGACGGCCCCGACAAGGACACCTTCACCACCGACCTCCCGCCATTGAAAGGCTCCGAACTCGGCGAAGACCCCGGCCTGCAGAAGCGACTCGCCGAAACCTTCGGCCTCTCGTTCCAACTCGACGAGATGGCCCACGCCGGCCCGAAGTGGGTCAACGCCGACATGTCCATCGACCAGGTGCAGGACGCGCTTGGCCTTCACAAGGACGGCGAGGGCGAGCAGAACATGCTCTTCGCCCTTCTCGACGGTTCGTCGCTGCCCGCCAAGGTCGCCTCCATGGCCCTGGGGCTCGTCGAGGCCATCCCCGGCATGGCGCCCCGCATGAAAGTCATGATGGTCGAGATGCTGGCCAATCTTGATGAGAACGCCCTCTCAAACGCCGGGGGCGGCCTGCCCGGCATGGGCGACATGAAAGAGATGATGAAGGTCATCATCGAGGACCGCAACCAGGTGGTGATCGACGACCTGAAGAAAGTGATCAAGGAGCGCCCGGAACTCAAGCGGATCGCCGTGATCTATGGGGCCGGGCACCTGGCGGACCTGTCGCGCCGGTTGGAGGACCAACTGGGCTACCAGCACAAGTCCGGCAAGTGGATCACCGCCATCCGTGTTGATCTCAACGCGCTGGGCATCACCGACGACGAGATGCGGATGACCCGCTCGATGATGGCGACGCAGATGAAGATGCTGAGCGGGAAAGGTGGTACAGGGGCGGCGGCGCCGAAGTAAGCACCCCGAGCCTCAGTCCCCCTGCCGCTTCTCCTCCGGCAGTTTCGCCTCGCCCGGCTTCGCCGCCTCAGGTGCTGGCATCGGCTCCAGCCCCGTGCGCTGGCGCACCCAAGACGTGATCTTCGCCATCGCCCCCGGCGAAAACGTCTCGGTGATCGAGGCGTATTCGCCGGGCGAACCCGTTGTGGCGGTCTGGAACAGGTGGTTCACGCCGTTGATCCCCAGGATCGTCACGTCGGTGTTCCCCGCCTCTTCGAGAGCCTTGCGGATCTCCGGCAGGTTGATCTTGGCGATCACCTGCGTGTCGAGTTCGCCGTTGAGCGCCAGCACCGGTACCTTCACCTTCCGCAGAAACGGACGCGGGTCGGTCACAAGGAACCGCTTCATCCACGGTGACGAAACGCCCGAGAGCGCGCCGTTCACGGCGTCGTCGGGCACCTGCTTGAGTTGCTCTTCCGTTGGCTCCATCACGCCGCTCTGGAGCATCATCAGGCGGCGCATGCTCGACTTCAGGTCCGCCTCGGGTGCCCCGTCGATCACCTGCTGAAGGAGCAACTGCTGGACCTCCACCTGCTTGTCGGCGTTCTCCGGCGGCACGCCGCCCGCCACCTGGATCGCGCGGAGCTGGTCGCGCAGGGTTTCCTTCCCGTTGGTCCCCGGACCGGCGAGGAGCACGATGAACGCCACGGCGTCGCTGCGCGAGGCCACCATCGGCGCGATCAGGCCGCCCTCGCTGTGCCCGATGACGCCGATCCGCTTGGGATCGACGTTCGCCTGCACCGCCAGCGCCGCCACGGCTTTTTCGGCGTCGTTTGCAAAGTCCTCGGTGGTGCCCGTGGCGAAGTCGCCCGTCGAAGCGCCCACGCCGCGGTCGTCGTAGCGAAGCACGGCGATGCCCGCCCGCGTCAGCGCATCGGCAAGCACGAGGAACGGCTTGTGCCCCAGCAGCGTTTCGTCCCGGTCCTGCGGTCCCGAACCCGAAACCAGCACCACTCCGGGGAACGGCCCCTGCCCCTTCGGGAATGTGATCGTGCCCGACAACAGCACGCCCTCGGCACCGCCGGGGAACTTCATCGCGCCGACCTCGTACGGGTACGGCGGAACCGGGTTCTGCGGGCGGTCCGGCCCCTTGGGCGCTTCGCCCTCTTTCAGCCGCGTCGCCGAGAGGGGGAAAGTCGCGCCGCCCTGCGTGATCGTGCCCGTGGCCTTGCTCGCGTCCGCAGCGTCGACTTTCATCTCGATGACCGCATCGGCGGTGCCGGGATAGACAAATGTGAACTTCAGAACGTCATCGCTGATCGAGACGTCCTTGAGTTCCGATCCGCGCACGCCCTGGATGGGGATGTCGAGCGTGCCGGAGGCGGGCTTGCCGTCGGCTCCGGGGGTCAGTTTGGCAACAAAGCCGATCTTCGCGGCCCCGGCGACGATCTCGCCCTGCCAAGTTTGAGCGCCGCTGGCGGCCGGGGCGGGGGCGGGGCTGGGAGCGGCGGCGGGAGAAGCGCCTGTCGGGGTCGGCTGCGGCGGTTCAACGGCAGACGCCGAGAGCGCAGCCGAGAGGAGTGCAACGCTTGGAATCAGGCCCGGCAGGTGGTGACGACGGCGTTTCATGGGGCGTGTGCTCCGAGTGCGATGTTCCGATATCACGGCTTCTGAGGCGCCGCGATTCTCGCCCAAAGGGCCTCGAGCGTCCAACGCCGCCGCGGCAACCTGTATTTGCAAGGGGAGCCGGGGCGATTCTGACGCTGGGTGCGCAACGAAAACCGGCGGACCCGAGGGGGTCCGCCGGCTGGTTTCGAAGCACTTGCTCTCACGTCCGATGGAGTCCGGACGGAGGGTTGTCGTCACCAATCAGTTCGATCCTGAACGGATCGATCCGATTAGCGGCGGCGGCGGAGGGCCACCAGACCGGCCAGGCCAGCGAGGCCAGCGGCGCCGGGGGTGGGGACGGGGACGGCCTGCACGTAGATCGCGAAGGAAGTGCCGCCGTTGAAGGTGGAGTTGACGCCACTGACCGCGGTGCCGATGGCGGTCAGGTAGTAAGACTGGCCCCACTTGCCGCCGTTGTTGCTGGCGTTGGCGACACCGAACTTCAGGGCGCCGAGTTCGCCGTCGGCGTTAGCGGTGCCCGCATCCTTGATGTTGACGAGCACGCCGGCGGTGGTCAGCGAAGAAGCCGACGCAGCGCGGAGGGTGATCTGGGCGATGAAGAGGCGGTCGCCGGGGCCGCTCTGGACGGGCGAGGTGTTGAACCAGATGCCGGTCAGACGGTCAGCCTGGAAGATGGTGGTGGGGGAGGAGGGGTTGATGATGTTCGAGGGGCCCTGAGCGGCGTAGCCGTCGGTGGCGGTCGAAGAGGCGCCGGAGGCACCGACCGAGGGACCCTTCGGGTCGAGGGCGACGTACGAATCGAAGAAGGGAGCCGAGCCGGGGGTGCCAGCGAACTGGGACGGGGGACGATCGCCGCCGGTGGCGGGGTTGTACGCTGCGCCGCCGGTCCAGGTGATCGGGTTGCCCAGCGAGCCACCGTTGACGCCGCCGGCGTCGACGGTGTTGACGCCGAAGGTGGCGCCGGAGGCCATGCCGGCCACGGTGAGAATCGCGGAAGCGCTAAGCAGCTTCGTAACCATAGAAAAAATCTCCATCTCTTTGATGTGACTCCAAATCCCGAGGCCAGCCCACGGCGGGCCGGACCTCTGTGCACCCTGAGTATACCCCAATTTTCAAGCGCGCCAAATCATTCCCGGAGCAAATTCGAGAGTTTCAGTGACAAAAACGGGGTCAACTCGGGCCAAACCGATGGTTATTCGGACCATGATCGGGATCTTGCACCCCCTGTCAGGCGGTTGGCTGGCCGGATTCCGCCTTCTCCGAGCCGCTGCCCTTGGTTCGGGTCAGCCGACAGACATTTCTGAACCCGCCGCCATACGAGTCAGGGCCCCGAGACGCTCGTCCAGTTCGGTGTGAGTGTCCCCCACCAACGTGACATGCCCGATTTTCCGCCCGGCACGCGGGGCCTTTCCATACAGGTGCACGCGGGCACCGGGGACGGGCAGCAGATCATTCAACGCCGGGGCCGCACCGATGAGATTCACCATCGCGCTGGGGCGGCAGCGTGGTGCTTGGAGGGGCAGGCCGCAGACGGCGCGGAGGTGGTTCTCGAACTGGCTGCACGTGGAACCCTCGATGGTCCAGTGGCCGGAGTTGTGGACGCGCGGGGCCATTTCGTTGGCGATAAGGCCTGCGCCGGTGCCGCCGGTGTTCTTCGTCACGAAGAACTCGATGGTGAGCACGCCGACGTATTCGAGGCGTTCCATCACACGGCGCAGGGCGGCCTCGGCGGCCGGTTGCAGATCGGCTGAATCCGGCGCGGGGGCGCGCGACACGCGGAGGATCCCGGCCCGGTGCTCGTTCTGCGTGAGTGGGTAGAAGACGCACGAGCCGTCGCGCCCGCGCGCACCGATGATCGAGACCTCGCGATCGAAGGGGATGAACTCTTCGATGATGCACGGGCGCTGGTGTACGGCGGCCCATGCCGCATCGACATCGGCGGGCGATGAGCCGCGAACGACGCACTGGCCCTTGCCGTCGTAGCCGAGGCGGCGTGATTTCACGACGCACGGCGTGCCGATCGTCTTGATCGCATTCGCGAGCCCTTCCCACGTGTCGGCGAGCTCGTAGCGCGTTGTCGGGATGGCGAGGTCGGTGAAGCAGGCCTTTTCAAGGGCACGGTCCTGCGCGGTGCGCAGGGCCAGCGGGCCGGGGAAAGTCGGGATTTGTGCGCCAACGCGTTCGAGTGCCGAGACGGGCACGTTCTCGAACTCGAGGGTGCAGGCGTCGAGGCCGTCCATGAATCGGTCGAGGGCGGCGGCGTCCTCGAACTCGCCGGTGATGAGCTGGCCCACAGCACCGGCGGGGGCGTGCGGCGTGTGGTCGAGGAACCGGCAGCGGATGTCGAGCGGGATCGCGGCCAGCCCGAGCATGCGTCCCAACTGACCGGCGCCGAGCACGCCGAGGATCATCGGGTGCTCCGTTTGGTGGGGGTGCGGCGGGGGGACTTCGCCTTTCGGGTTGATGTCTTGGGCTTCTTTGTGATTTGGGGCACCCGCGTGCCGCCGGGTCTGCCCCCGAGCTTGCGCTCGGGGTTCGGATGGATGCTCGTCGGACCCGCGGGGTCTGGGTCGGCCAACACTCGGTTGGTCTGGGCGGCGCGGTAGGCATCGAGGCGCTGCGCGAGTGCGGCGTCGGTGGTCGCCAGGATTGCCGCGGCGAGCAGGGCGGCGTTGATCGCGCCGGCCTTGCCGATGGCGAGCGTGCCGACAGGGATCCCGGCGGGCATCTGCGCGATGGAGAGAAGTGAATCGAGCCCCTTCAGCGCTTTAGTCTCGACCGGGACGCCGAGCACCGGCAGCGGCGTCATCGAGGCGCACATGCCGGGCAGGTGTGCCGCGCCGCCCGCCCCGGCGATGACGATCCGGAGCCCGCGGTCCCGCGCCGTGGTGGCGTACTTCACCAGCAGTTGCGGCGTGCGGTGGGCCGAGACGACGCCGTACTCGTAAGGAACGCCGAGCGATTCAAGCGTGTCCGCAGCGTGGGACATGGTCTCCCAGTCGGACTTCGAACCCATGATGATGCCGACGAGAGGAGGGGGCATGGTGGGATGGTAGTGGGGGCGTGGTGGGGCGAAAAGCGGTTGCGGTGAATGCACTACGCCTTTGAAGCCGGCTCATGATGATTCCCGGAATTCGACCACAATTCCTTCGCCGCGGCTCGAACGCAAGCCACGGCGAGGCACCCGAGTGCGAGGCAGATCGTGGGCACAACGACCACGACACCCCATGATGTCCGGTGCTGCCAAGCAATCCACCACGTCGGGCTGGCCCGTTTTGGCTGAAGCGCTACGTCGGGCCAAATGCTCGCTGGGGGTGACTGGGGAATAAGGTCTTGCTCGACCGCTCTCGCGACGGCTGTCTCGAGTTTGGGGTCTAGCTCGCCGACGACCTCAGAAATGGGCTGCCACTCACCTTCAGCAGTAGAGATCCAGAGCGCATTCCAGTGGCTCGCGCGCCACTGTGTGAACTCACCAAAACTCGTGCGGCCCATCGAGTCTTCTTGAATTATGACGCCGAGCTCATCGCGATTCAGCTGCGGCGAGCGGTCGGGTTCATCCTCTCCTCCTTCCCGCATCTCTGCCAACTGCCAGCCGCCTTGGCCGTCGGGACGCATGCATAGCACCACCAGCCGATCAACGGAGGGCAGAAATCCCCTCCCGGTGTTCGAAGTCCATAGGTGCAGCAGGACGACCGTGAAAATCGCCGCCAGTGAGACTCGTACAAAGACGGATATGGACCGTGAGAAGCTCAGTCGAGTGCGATTCATGAACCAATTTCCGACAACTGACTGCTATGGGTTCCATAGAGTTGTCGGGGTTGACGAACTCACACCCCCAGCATCAACCTCGCCGGATCCTCGATCCCCTCTTTGATCGTCTTCAGGAACCCCACCGCCCCGGCCCCATCGACAATCCGGTGGTCGTACGAAAGCGCCAAATACATCATGGGCCGAAGAGCAATCTGGCCTGGGTTTTCCGGGTCTTCGACGGGGCGCTTCACGATGTTGTGCATCCCCAGAATGCCCGACTGCGGCGGGTTCAGGATCGGCGTGCTCATGAGGCTGCCGTAGACGCCGCCGTTGCTGATGGTGAAGGTGCCGCCCTGGAGGTCTTCGAGGGCGAGTTTGTTGTCGCGGGCTTTGAGGGCCAGGGCGTTGATGCCGGATTCGATGTCGGCGAAGCCGAGGGTTTCGCAGTTGCGGAGGACGGGGACCACCAGGCCGCGGTCGGTGCCGACGGCGACGGCGATGTCGCAGTAGTCGTGGTATTCGACTTCGGTGGCTTTGGCGTCGGCTCCGCCGGCTCCCCCGGCATTCTGCACGATGAACGCGTTGACGCTGGGGTATTTCTGCAGCGCGGCGACGGTGGCCTTGACGAAGAAGGACATGAAGCCGAGTTTCACGCCGTGGCGCTTCTCGAAAGCGTCCTTGTGTTTGTTGCGGAGGGCCATGACGTTGGTCATGTCGCACTCGTTGAAGGTGGTGAGCATCGCGGCGGTGTGCTGGGCCTCGACCAGGCGCGTGGCGATGCGCTGGCGGAGCGTGCTCATGCGCTCGCGGCGGACCCCCCGGACGGCGCTGGCACCGACAATGGGTGGCACCGGTCTCTGACCGGTGCTGGGGGTTGCGCCGGACGGGGCAGATGATGAACTCCCCGAGCTGGCTGCGCCGCCGGCGACGTAGGCCTTGACGTCCTGCTCGCGGACGCGGCCGCCGGGGCCGGTGGGTTCGATTTTCGAGAGATCGACGTGGGACTCTTCGGCGACCTTCTTGGCCAGCGGCGTGGCGCGGACCTCGGAAGACGCTGCGGACTGGGGAGACTGGACCGACGCGGATGGAGATGCTGGCGCATCCGCCGACACGGGTCGGAGAGCCGTGCCACCCGGAGCCGCGCCACCCGCGGCGGCCGGCGCGGCGGCGGATTCGTCGATCACGGCGATGACGCCCCCGACGGGGACCGTGTCGCCCGGGGCCTTGCTGTGCCGGATGACGCCCGCGATGGGCGCGGGGAGAGGCATGTTGGTCTTGTCGGTTTCGAGTTCGACGATGTCCTCATCGCGCTTGACGTACGCGCCGTCAGGCTTGAGCCACGAGTTGATGACGACTTCGGAGATCGATTCGCCCAGGGACGGGATGACGACGTTGGTCGGCATGAGTTGGCTTCAGTCGGGTAAGGAATGGGACGGGAACAAGCCCGCTCGCTGCGGAAGAGCGCAGGGATGAAGTGTATCGCGCCGGGGCGTCGAAAGCCGGGCCGGAATGCTGTCGCGCACGCTCCGAATCACGCGGTCGGCGAGTTCGGAGGCGGCAACGTGGCCGCAAACGCCCGCAGTTGATCCAGAAGCACCGGTACGTCATCTCGCGCAATCGAGAGCACCGTCGACGGGTCGATCATGAAGTACCCGTGGGCGATGAGGTTCCGGAAGGCCACGATCCCGGCGAAGCCGGTGATCCGGTCCCGCAGGTCGAGCTGCAACCGCGAAGCCTGGTTGAGGGCTTCGCCGATGATCATGAAATGCCGCTCGATCACCGAACGACATACGATGTCGCGGTTGTACGCCTCCACGTCAATCCCCCCGGCGTGACGGATCACAATCTCGCACGACTGCACCGCGTCCGTGATGAACGAACGCAGATCACGCCGCGGCATACAGAGGCACCTTGGTCCGCTCGATGGATGCACGGACATACGGGTTCCGCACGCCGCCCGGCTCGGCGAGGTCGACCTTCCGCCCCATCAGCGCTTGCAGTTGCTCCCACAATTCAAAGTAGGCCTTCCCGCGCCCGGGGCCGTTAAACGGGAAGAACTCGACCAGAAAGTCGATATCCGACCGCTCCGGATCAAAGTCCCCGCACGCGGCCGAACCGAACAGCCACAGCGCCTTGACGTTGTGCTTCACGCACAGCGCCCGCACGGCGTCGACCGGGATCTCGGGCCGGCATTCCATGCCGAATCGTAGTGCCCTCAGTGGTGCCCCGCCCCGGCCTTGGCCGCGCCGGACTTGGCGCCCACCGCGTCGGTGAGGAACTCTTCCAGTTCCTCGGCGTGGTGGTGGTGGCTGCCGGTGGCGGGGGTGGCGCTGGCGGGGCGGCCGCAGTAGGGGAGTTCCCAGCCGAACTGTTCGCTGAGCGTCATGAACATGTACTGGTAGCCGCCCATGTTCTTGGGCTCTTCCTGACACCACACCACTTCGGCGTCTTTGGGGTATGACGACGTGATCTGTTTCAGGAGATCGGTGTGCAGCGGGTACAACTGCTCGACGCGGACCACCGCGAGGTCGGTGCGGCCGAGGTCCTTGCGGCGGGCGACGAGGTCGTAGTACACCTTGCCGGAGCAGAGGATGACGCGCTTGACGCCGGACTTGGGAGGCAGGCTGGAAGCCTGCCCCACCGGCGGGCCGGCGAACATCGGGTCGTCCAGCACTTCCTTGAAGGTGCCGGAGGTCAGTTCGGCCACTTTGCTCGCGGCGTGCGGCGCACGCAGCAGGCTCTTGGGTGACATGACGATCAAGGGCTTACGGAACGAACGCTTCACCTGGCGGCGCAGGAGGTGGAAGTACTGGGCCGGGGTGGTTGCGTTGACCACCTGCATGTTGTCGTCGGCGCACAGTTGCAGGAAGCGTTCGAGACGGCCCGAGGAGTGCTCGGGGCCCTGGCCCTCGTAGCCGTGGGGAAGCAACATGACGAGCCCGGACCAGCGGTTCCATTTGATCTCGCCGGAGGCGATGAACTGGTCGATGATCGTCTGGGCGCCGTTGCAGAAATCGCCGAACTGGCCTTCCCAGATGGTCAGCGTGTTGGGCGAGGAGAGGCTGAAGCCGTACTCGAAACCCAGCACAGCGAACTCGCTGAGCGGGCTGTCGAAGACGCAGAGTTTGGCCTGGCGCGGGCGGCCGGTGGCGTCGATCGATCCCACGTCGAGTTCGGTGCCGGGCTGGCCGAGTTCGCGGATGTGGTTGAGGGGGACGAAGCGCTCCTCGGTCTCGACGTCGCGCAGCACCGCCTGGCGGTGGGTGAAGGTGCCGCGGCGGACGTCCTGCCCGCTCAGGCGCACCAGCGTGCCCTCGATCAGCATCGAACCGAACGCCAAAGCCTCGGCGGTGCCCCATTCGATGGGCAGGTCGTCCTTCACACAGCGGGCACGCTCATCGACGATCTTGGTGAGTTTGTCGTGGGCCTTAAAGTTCGCAGGGAGTTTCGCGTGGCACTGGGCGATCTCGTGCAGCGTCTCGCTGCCCACCGCCGTCTCGACGGCGTCGAAGTCCCACGTCCGCTTCATCCCCTTCCAGCGCTCGTGCCCGGGCTTGGGGTTGGGGTTCACCGGCGTCTGCTTCACCTTTGTGAACGCCTGGTCGAGCTGTTCATCGAGGCTCGCGCGGATGGTCTCGGCGTCGGCCGGAGAGATCACGCCCTCGGCGAGCAGTTTCTCGGCGTAGACGTTCAGCGCGCTCTTTTTCTTGCGGATTTCCTTGTAAAGCAGCGGCTGCGTGAAGGCGGCCTCGTCCGTTTCGTTGTGCCCGTGGAGGCGGTAGCCCAGGAGATCGATCCACACGTCCTTGCGGAAGCGCATGCGGTAATCCAGCGCAATCGCGATCACGTGGACCACCGCCTCGGGGTCCATGCCGTTCACATGGAACACCGGGGCCTCGACGCCCTTGGCGAAGTCGGTGCAGTAGCGGCAACTGCGGGCGTCCTCTTCGCCGGTGGTGAAGCCGATGAGGTTGTTGCTCACGATGTGGACGCACCCGCCCACGGTGTAGCCCTCGAGTTTCGACATGTTCATCGTCTCGGCAACGACACCCTGACCGACGACGGCGGCGTCGCCGTGGATCAGCACCGGCACGCAGCGGACGCGGTCGATGTCGCCCTCGAGTCTCTGCTTGGCCCGCGCCCGCCCCAGCACCACTGGGCCGACGGCCTCAAGGTGGCTCGGGTTGCTCGCCATGACGAGCCAGATTTCCTTGTTCTCGCCGAGGATCCGCGAGGAGGAATAGCCGCGGTGGTACTTGACATCGCCGCCGGCGACGCCGTGGAGATCGGGATCGGTGAACGAGTCGTTGAACTCGGTGAAGACCTGTTCGTAGGTCTTCCCGATGATGTTGGTCAGCACGTTGAGCCGGCCGCGGTGGGCCATGCCGAAGATGATCTCCTCGACGTCGTATTCGAGTCCGGCGCGCTCGATGAGGCGGTCGAGCGCGGGGATGAGGCTCTCGCCTCCTTCGAGGCTGAACCGCTTCACGCCGGTGTACCGCTTGGCGCAGAACTTCTCAAAGAGCTCGGCCTTATGGAGTTGGTAGAGCACATGGGCCCGCTCGTCCTTGGCGAGGTTCGTGCGGTTGCGCCCCCTCTCGATGCGCTGCGTCAGCCACTGGCGCTCTTCGCGGTTCGAGATGTGCGAGATTTCGACGCCCACCGAGCCGCAGTACGTCTCGTCCAGCACGCGGACGATCTCGCGGAGCGTCATGCGGTCGGGGCAATCGGTGAGCGAAGACGAATCGAAGACGCGGTCCATATCGGCCTGCGTGAGGCCGTGGGACCGGGGGTTCAGCGATTCCGGCACGGGGCGTTCGCGCCCGAAGGGATCGATGGCGGCGCACTGGTGCCCGTAGGCGCGGTACTCGCGGATGAGGTCGGTGACGGCGGCCTGGGCGCGGTCGTGGGCCTCGGAAACGATGTTGCCAGAGACGGCGGGACGCGCCGTGGAGACAGCGGCACCGTTCATCCCCGCGGCACCGAGGTCGAATCCCTGGAAGAACAGCCGCGTGTCCTCCGAAACGGACGACGGGTCGCGCTTGAACTCCGCGTACATCTGCTCGACGTACTCGGGGTTCCAACCGTTGATCGCGGGGGTCTGCGGCGTGGGGGCGTTGCTCATCGGGAAGCCTGAACTCGTGCGGGAAAGGCGTCGGGATGCGAAGGGGGACGCCGGGGCTGTCGGGACAAAGGGGCCGGTCTTGATTCTAGAACCTCCGCCCCCCCGGCGGATGTCCGAACGGACCCCACGATCAGTTTGATCGGTTTGTATTCGGTGTTTCCTCCACCCCTCAGCCGCGCCCGTGCGGAAGCGGCCCGAAGGCAAGGTATCGCCCTCCCAGATCCGGCCTTTCGAGGGGTCGTACGGACTCCGCTTGAAATCCGCGCTTCTGTCGTGTGTTCGATGGCCCTCGCTTGCGCTTCGGGTTCGTTTCAGACGCTGATGGACGAACCCGAAGCGCAAGCGAGGGCCACCACGCGAGCCGCTGTGCGCGCAGACTTGAATCGGAATCCGTATCAATCCGCAAAGAAAAAGACCCCGGCGATCGCGGGGTCTTTGTTCACTGTTTCCATGACATCAAACGGCCTCGCGCCGATCACGCCCGCGATTCTTCCGAAGCCTCTTCCGCGCCCTCAGCACCGCGCGCGGGCGGCGGGGCCTGGAAGGTATCGAAGCCTGGGCCGGAGATGGTCCCCGCGCCGCCGAGGTTCAGCACCGAGGGCATGGCACGCGGCGAGCCGCCGGCGGGCAGGCTCGCGGCCGGGGGGCGCTGCGCGGGGGGGGCGTTGTTGATGATGCCCTGCTGCTGCGGCTGCTGGAATTGCGGGCGGAGCCGCATCTTGAAAATGTACTCCGCCACCCGGTCGCGCACCTTGGCCTGCATCTCCTTGTACAGGCGCGAGCCCTCGCGCTTGTACTCGATGCGAGGGTCCTGCTGGCTGAAGGCGCGGAAGCCGATGGCGTCGCGCATCTGGTCCATCGCGTACAGGTGGTCCTTCCACGCGTTGTCCAGCACCTCCAGCAGCACGAACCGCTCGAACTGCAGCAGTTCGCCGCGGAGGAAGCCCTCGACGCGGGAGCGCACGGCGTTGTCGCGCTCCTCGCCCTTGAGACGCTTCATCCACAGCGGGAATGTCGCGTTGTACTTGTCGCGCAGCAGCGCCTCGAGCGCGTCGTCGTCCTTGACGGCGACCGCCTCCTGCACCGCCTTCTCCATCGCGCCGGACTCGACGAACGCCTTGTTCGCCGCGGCGAGTTCCTCCTTGACCTTCTGCGGGTTCTTGGTGCGGACGGTCTCGGGCGTCCAATCAAGGCCAAGCCGCTTGCGGGCCCAATCGGCCAGGAACGTCATCGTCTGCTGCGGGCCCTGCTTGGCCATCATCATCGCCATGTCCATGGTGAAGTCCACGGCATAGTCCGCCTCGCGCTTGGCATAGGCCTGACGAACCTTCTCCACCACCATGTCCGTCACCGCCTCGTGCGATTCCTTCGCGGCGATCTCCTCGGGCGTGAAGTCCAGTTCCATCGTGGCTTTCAGCCACTTGGTCAGTTCCACCGCGCCGTACTGCTTCACCAGGAAGCGGTCCATCTCGGACAGGTCCGCCACATCGATCTGCGCCTCGGCGGCGTCCATCAGCCGGTCGCGGACCTCCTTCACCGGGCGGTCCACGATGTCGCCCGTGGTCAGGTCGACGGTGAATCGGCGCGAGGCCCACTCGATCAGCCCCTTGGTGTCGATGTCCGCGGCCTCGGCGCCCTCGGGGATGTACTCGCCCAGGGTGACGCTGATCTCGTGCCGGGCCTCGTCGAGCGCCTCGGAACGGACGAACTTGTCCATCTCGTCCCCGTCGCGGCCCTTGAGCCGCTCGGGGTTGATCGAGGTGTTGAGGCGGTCAGAGCAGAACAGCGCGATGGATTCGGCGCGGAAGTCCTTGTCGAGGTACTTCTCGACCGCCGTCGAGCAAGACTCGCGGATGTAGTCAAAGATGAGGTCTTTCACGCCGCGTCCGTCGAGAACGCGCTGGCGCGTGCCGTAGAAGTCGCGGCGCTGGTGCTCCATGACCTCGTCGTATTCGAGGATGTTCTTGCGGACCTGGAAGTTGCGTTCTTCCACCTTCCGCTGGGCCCGCACGATGCTCTTGGAGAGCATGGGGTGCTCGATGGCATCGCCCTCCTTCATGCCCAGGGTCGAGAGGATCTTCATCGTGGTCTCGCCGGCGAACATCTTCATCAGGTCGTCTTCCAGGCTGACGAAGAAGCGCGACGAGCCCTGGTCGCCCTGACGTCCCGAGCGGCCGCGCAGCTGGTTGTCGATGCGCCGGCTCTCGTGACGCTCGGTGCCGATGACGTGCAGGCCGCCCAGTTCCTCGGTGTTCGTGGCCCAGCCGATGCGGTGGATGCGGAAGCGGCCGTGCTCGTCGAGCGACTTCTTGAGATCGTCGGTCTTCATCGTGGGCACGCGCTTGGGGTCGAGGAAGGTGTACGTCAGGGCCCAGTGGCGCAGCAGGGCGAGTTCGAGGTCGGCGAAGGGCATCTTCTCGACCTCGTGCTTGGGCACGCCCAGTTCCTTCGAGCCGATCTTGCGGAAAATGAGTTCCCGCACCTGCTCGTCGGTGGCGTCGACCGTGAGTTCTCGCGGGGCGATGCCGCGGCGCAGCCAGTGCTCCAGCAACTGCTCGCGGGTGATGGCCTGCATTTTGATGTCGGTGCCGCGGCCGGCCATGTTGGTGGCGATCATGACGGCGCCGAGTGCGCCGGCGTTCTCGACGATGTGGGCCTCGCGCTCGTGCTGCTTGGCGTTCAGCACCTCGTGCTTAACGCCGTGCTTGCCCGTGAGCATGCGGGAGAGGGTCTCGGACTTCTCGACGCTGGTGGTGCCGACCAGGACGGGGCGGCCCATGTCGTGGAAGTTCTTGATCTCGTCGGTGATGGCCTCCCACTTGTCTTTGGGGGTGAGGTAGACGACGTCCTCGAAGTCGCGCCGGATGACGGGGAGGTTGGTGGGGATGGTCACGACGTCCAACTTGTAGATGTCGTGGAATTCCTGGGCCTCGGTGTCCGCCGTGCCGGTCATACCCGCCAGGCGCTTGTACATCTTGAAGAAGTTCTGGATGGTGACGGTGGCGACGGTCTGGGTTTCCTGGCGGACCTTCAGGCCTTCCTTGGCCTGGCAGGCCTGGTGCAGCCCGTCGGACCACTGGCGGCCGACCATGGGGCGGCCGGTGTTCACGTCGACGATGACGATGTCGGGTTCCATCCGGCCGGTCTGGCTGTCCTGCGTGGGCATCACGACGTAATCGACGTCGAGTTCGTACACCGCGTGGGCCCGCACGGCCTGGCCCAGCAGGTGGGGGAGGTCAATGTTGTCGCCGACATAGAACGACCCCATGCCCGCCGTGCGCTGCGCCTCGGCGATGCCGTGGTGGGTGATATGGACCTGCTTGCGTTCCTTCTCGACCTCGAAGTAGCGGGTGAACTGGTCGCGTTCCTTTTCGAGGCGGGGCAGGTCGGCCTTCAACTGGGCCATGCGGGCGTTGAGTTCGGGCATCTGCGACTTGTCGCGCACGTTGCGCATATCGCCCTCGGTGCCCTTGATGCGCTTCTCAACCTGCTGCACTTTCTCGTCGGCTTCGGCCCAGGGCTTCTGCATCTTCATCAGGTGGCGGGCGAGTTGGTCGGCGAGTTCGTAGCGGGGCGAGTCCTCGTGGGCGGGGCCGCTGATGATCAGCGGCGTGCGGGCCTCGTCGATCAGGATCGAGTCGACTTCATCGACGATGGCGAACTCACGCACGCGCTGCACCTGGGCGTCGACGGAGCGCTTCATGTTGTCGCGGAGGAAGTCGAAGCCGAACTCCGCGGTGGTGCCGTAGACGATGTCGCAGGCGTACATGAGGCGCTTTTCGTCCTCGTCCTGCATGTGCATGGGGTGGATGGCGCCGACGGTGAGCCCCAGGCCCCGGAAGAAGGGGTAGGTCCAGTCGCGGTCGCGCTGCACGAGGTAGTCGTTCACGGTGACGACGTTGACCTTCCAGCCTTCGAGGCAGGCCATGTAGCAGGCGAGCGGGCCGACGATGGTCTTGCCTTCGCCGGTCTTCATCTCGGCGATCTTGCCGCCGAACAGCACCATGCCGCCGATCAACTGCACGTCGAAGGGGCGCGCGCGGAAGGGGGGGCGGCTCTGCGGGAAGAGTTCCCGGGCGGCTTCGTACATTTCCACGGGGATGTCGCCGTACGACCAGCCGGGCATCGGCTCGGTGTTGCCCAGGAACGCGCCCTCGGGCGGCATGGGGGGCAGGGCCTCCAGTTCGGCCTTCACCCGGGCGTACAGGGCCTGCATCGGGGCCGAAAGCCGGTCCACCGGGAAGCGGTCGGCGAACTTGGGGTTGAAGATGTTCCGCAGGCCGATGTTGCGGTCCATGGCCTCGCGGGCCACGGCGAACGCCTCGGGCAGCACCTTCACGGGGTCTTCGCCGCCCTTGAGCCGCTGCTTGAACTGCGGCGTCTTGGCGCGGATCTGCTCGTCCGTGAGTTTGCGGGCCTGCGGCTCGAGTTCCTTGATCTCCTCGACGCGCTGGAGGTACCGCTTCACGACGCGCTCGTTGCGCGTGCCGAAGACTTTGTTGATGATCGGACCGACAAGGGGGATATCACTGCTGGCCATGTGGAGTCTCGGGGGAGCGCCGGGGCGATCCGGGATCGGAGCGCGGGCGCGGGTGGTTCTGGTGGTGGGGGCCCGCGGCGTGGATCGCCACGGAACCGGGATGGGGCGTTGGGGTTCTCTTGACCGGACTGAAGATGCGCTTTGAGGCCGTTGTCACGGCACATGGCGTGACCAACAGCCCGGATCGGACGCATCAGCGTCCGGGCACTTCAGGAACGGGTTCATCTGGAAGCAGCGCCACGATCGCGCCCACCGCAGGGCAGGCGCGCCGAGGCACTTAAGCCCAAGCCGGTGGCGGGAGGCACGTTTGGCCGCACCTCGTCATGGCCGTCAAACGAGCCCCCGAGATTTGGTCCCCGGATTCGAGCACCACGCCGGACGCGCGGCCGCTGACGCGGACGAGCGTGTCGGTGTATTTGGAAACGCGCGCGGGCGAGGCCAATCCGAACGTCGCCCCCCAAGACGCGCGGCCGGCGTCGCTGCGAGCCACACCCTCCCGGCTGGGGTTTGGGCGGTCGCGCTGGACGTGGATGACGCGGGCATCGCGAAGGGTTGATTCGAGGATTGCCGCCGACATGGGCGACGTGACGGCGGCGGCGCTGGGCAGGATGGCCAAGAGCAACAGGACAGCGACCATGGTCCCCGCCGTGCCGGTGAGGGGGCGGGGATTTCGTTCGGAGATTGGAAGGGTGCCGCTGAACATGGCGAATCTGAGACCTGAAGTATGGACGCCCCGGTCATGCAGAGCAAGAGGCTTGATGGGAATTCCGAACCGCGTGCTTCAGCAGTGAGTATTCACCGAAGGGACATCGGTGCCCACGAGTTTGGTTTATTTTAGGATAGAAAGCCGCCGCAAAGGCTCGCCCAGACGAATCGCCAAGTCCGAACACGTTTGCCGACCGACTCTTCGCCCTTGATACTCCGACCAGTGGCCCACGCCCCCATTCACCCTCCGATTCCTGCTGGAAAAGCCAAGCCCGTGCGGATGAGTCCGTCCGAAGCCGGCGCGGCTGTGGGAACGGGGCTTGTCTTGGTGCCGACCGAAACCGTGTTCGGCGTCGCGGCCAACGCCTCGGATTCCGCTGCTTTGGACCGGCTGTCCAGCGTCATGGCGGGTGGCCAACCCGGGAAGTCCACGCCCCGGCCGGTCTTGGCTTGGCATGCCCCGACCTCGGCACGGGTCGCCGAAGCGCTGGCTCACGCATTGGGCAGCCTGCCCCCGACCTATGCAAGAGTGTTGGACCGACTGACCCCCGGCCCGGTGCTGCTGGCGGTGGCGATGCCGGAGACGGCGCTTGCGAAACTCCGCGCGTATCTGTCGGTGGGTCCGGGGGTGATCGACGATGGGCGCGAGGTGCTGATCCGCATCCCCTCGCACCCCGCCGCCGTGGCACTGCTGGCCGGTGCGCGCGCCACTGTGGTGATGGCGGGGGTGTCTTCGGCGCAGCGGCTGCGCGATGCTGACGACGCGCTGGGGGTGCTCGAATCACTGGGGACCGCTTCGCTGATCGACGCCGTGGTGGAGCATCCGACCGCGCCGCTGGGCAAGGCGTCCACGCTTATTCGCCTCAGTACCGCCGCCGACCCGCGCGGGACGTACGAGGTGGCTAGGGAGGGTGTGTACGACGCGGCGTTTGTCGAGCGCCGGTTGGCGCGGCACATTTTGTTTGTTTGCACGGGCAACACCTGCCGCAGCCCGATGGCCGAGGCGATTGGGCGGCACTTGCTGAATCGGGAGGGCAAGAGTGACACGCCGGGGGTGCCCCGGACGGTGATCGATTCGGCGGGCGTGTCGGCGTACCCGGGTGCGCCCGCCACGCCCGAGGCGGTTGAGGCACTGGCATCGATGGGGATCCCGTTGAAGGGTCATGCTTCGACGCCGCTGACGCGGGCGATGCTGTCTGATGCCGAGGTGGTTCTGGCGATGACGGATTCCCACGCCCATGCGGCCCGTTCGATCGACCCGTCGAGCGCATCAAAGGTGATGGTGCTGGACCCGGCCGGGGGCGACGTGCCTGACCCGATTGGCTCGCCGCTGGGCGTGTACGAGTCGACCGCGCGTACGATTGCGGGTCATATCGAGGCCCGGTTCCGGGCGCTCGGGCTGATCTGACCGCCGGTTTCGCGGCATCCGCGCCGCGATCGTCCCAAAGGAGCCGTTTCGAGCATGAAGATCGCCATCGGAGCCGACCACCGCGGGGCCGAAGCCGCCGGGAAGATCGCCGAGCGCCTGAAGAAGCACGGGCACGAGATCGTCGCGACGCAGATGCCCGCCAGCGGCGAGGCGTGCGACTATCCCGAGCCGGCCTACATCATTGGCCAGATGGTCGCCAAGCACGAGGCCGAGACGGCGGTGCTCATCTGCGGCACGGGCGTCGGCATGTGCATGGCGGTGAACAAGATCCCCGGCATCCGCGCGGCGAACGTCCACGACGAGATCACCGCCGAGATCAGCCGCGCCAGCAACGATGCCAACGTGATTTGTCTCTCGGCGGATTTGCTGGGGCTGAGGCTGATGGAGCAGGTGATCGATATGTGGATCAAGACGCCCTTCGCGGGCGGGCGGCATGAGCGACGGCTGGCGAAGATCGTGGCGATCGAGCAGGGGAAGGACCCGCGGGCGGTTTTCTGATCGCGGCTTCGCTCACTGGCACGGGTTGCCGAAGCGTCCGAGGAAGCGTGTCAGGTCGGCGGTGTTCACCACGCCGTCGTTGTTGAGGTCGCCCAGGCACGAAGAGGTCAGGCTCAGCGCCACGGCGTTGCTGAGCGTGCCGGCGCCGCCGCACGTGTCGGTGACCTGGCAGTCGTAGGAACCGACATCGGCGAGTTGCACGTTGGTGAGCGTGAGCACGGACGTCGCGGCCGAGGGGTTGGTGAGCGCGTTGATGGCCACGCCGCCCTTGCGCCATTGGAATGACACCGGGCCGCTGGTCGCGGAGCCTGAGGTGGCTCCGACAGCGAAGATCGCGTTCGCCCCAGAGGCCACGGCGACCGGGAGCGGTTGGCTCGTGATGCTCGGCGCGGGCGTGCCCTTGGTGTAGCGGGCGATGCGATTGGCGGTCGAGCCGCCGGCCAGGCTGAAATCCCCGCCCGCAAGGATGTCACCGCCCGGCAGGATCGCCAAGGCGCGCACGGTGCCGTTGGTCCCCGAGCCCAGCGCTGACCAGGTGCCGGTCGCGGGATTCACCTGAGCGATCCGGCTGGCCGGGGATCCCCCGGCGGACGTGAAAGTCCCTCCCACGACGAGGTTGCCGTCAGGCAGCACGGCCAGAGCGTACACCGTGCCGAGGGCGCCGGAACCCAAGGCTGACCAGACCCCGGTGGTCGGGTTGTAGCGGGCGATGTTGTTTCGACCCGACACCCCGCCGGCGGTGTTGAATGTGCCGCCCACAATCAGATCTCCACTTGGGAGCACGGCCAGCGCCTCGACGGTGCCGTTGACTCCCGCTCCCAAGGGCGACCAGGCGTTCGTACTGGGCTTGTAACGAGCGACGAAACTGACGGGCGCCCCGCCCGCGGTTGAGATAAAGCCTCCCGCGACCACATCGCCGTCCTGCAGCAGCGCCAGCGCATACACGGTCGAGCTGACGCCGGTTCCGAGGGATGACCAGAATCCGGTGGTCGGGTTGAAGCGGGCGATGCTGGAGAACGCCCCCGCGTTATCGATGGTCGAGAAGTTCCCGGCGGCGATGAGGTCCTGCCCGGGCAAGACCAGCAGCGCATTGACATTCCCGTTGGGTCCGTAGGAGGGTCCCAGGTTGCGGGGCCCGCCCGTCACCGTGTTGTAACTCGCAATGTTGAACAAATCGGCTCCCGGCTGAAAAAAAAGCAGGTCGCCGCCGACTTTGGTGAAGCCCCCGCCGAAGTACACGTTGCCGTTCGGGTGGGGGGCGATGGCTCGGACAAATCCGTTGGTGCCCAGCCCCAGCGCTGACCAGGTGTTGGTCGTCGGGTTGACGCGGATCAGGCTGGCGTTGTCCACGCCCCCGATCTTGGCGAAATTGCCCCCGACCACCACGTCCGTGCCCGAAATGACCGTCAGCCCAAAGACGTTGAGCGTGGCGCTGCCCGCCCCGATGCCCGGGACCCAACCCTCGGAGCACTGCGCGGATGCGGGCGTGGCCGGCAGCATGCTGCTGATCGCGATTACGAACGGGGTGGCGATCATGCCCGCCCGGGGTGAAGCCGAAGGAGGCCGCGTGCCCATGAGAGCGTGGCGCGGGGCCAAGGGCCGGATGACTCGGGCGAGGATGGACGAGGTCTTCCGCGAGTCACTTTCTTTCCGAGTCATCATGGTTTACTCCAGAGTTTCGCTTCGATCGGCACGCCCGCCGCGGGACTCGAGTGGCGGCCCGCCGCGAGAAAAAACGATGGAGGCGCTCCAAAGCCGCCTCCGAACGGGAACTTCGCGATCCGTGTGTTGGAGGCCGCTTACCGTCCGGGGCGTCCGCTTGCTTGGAGATGTCCGACTCAAGCCGGACGAGCGGGCGGACTTTCGAGCATGGCGACAACCAACACCAGATCGCGGAGGGACTCTACTTCCGGTCGGCGGATTTTCAAGACTGTTTCAGCCGGCGCAGTGGTTTTTCTTGAAGCTACGGGGTCTGTGCGGATTCTCGACGCGTGAGATTGTTCGCTGGGACATGTCCCACGCCATGGGTGTGTGATCGGAGACCTGTCTGACACTTCCCGGAATGAGCGGGGTGAGCCGGGGTCAGCGTGGTATGAGGCCGTTGGAGCGCGTTTCGATCTCGCCGAAAAAATAAGCTAGCTGCGGAGGTTCTGGGACCTATCGAACTGCATCTGTCGTCCGATCGTTCGGCTTCGACTCGAACGGGGGCTCGCGGTGTTCCTGCGACTTTGAGGAAACCGAGGGGACGATCATGACGAGCCGCGGGCGCGAAAAATGACCCCGTGCTTGCGCACGGGGCTCGGATGGATTTCAGGGATGGACGGTCTCGGATCGCGGGTGGTTCAGCCGGCGAGGACGGGGGCACGCCCGACGGAGTAGTACGCGAACCCGGCCCGCTCGATCTGGTCCTTGCGGTAGAGGTTGCGGCCGTCGAAGATCACCGGCGACTTCATCACGCTCTTCATTTTGGTGAAATCGGGGGTTTTGAACTCGTCCCAGTCGGTGGAGATGACCAGCGCGTCGGCGCCGTTCAGGGTTTCGTAGAGGCTGCCGATGATCTCGTACTTGCCGGGGTTTTCGCGTTTGACGTTCTCGGCGGCGACCGGGTCGAAGCCGCGGCAGTTCGCGCCGGCTTCGCGGGCCATCTCCATGATGGTGAGGGCCGGGGCTTCGCGGATGTCGTCGGTCTGGGGCTTGAAGGCCAGGCCCCAGAAGGCGAGGGTCTTGCCCTTGAGGCCGCCGCTCTTCTCAAAGTGCTTGTTGATCTTCTTGAAGAACAGTTCGCGCTGGCGCTGGTTCACGTCGTGCACGGCCTGGGAAAGCTGCGTGGCGACGCCGGACTTCTTGCCCATGCTGATGCAGGCGAGGGTGTCTTTGGGGAAGCACGACCCGCCGTAGCCCAGGCCGGGGTAGAGGAACTGGTTGCCGATGCGTTTGTCGGCGCACATGCCCTCGCGCACGGCGGTGATGTTGGCGCCGTAGGCTTCGCACAGGTTCGCCATCTCGTTGATGAAGCTGATCTTGGTGGCGAGGAAGTTGTTGCTGGCGTACTTCACCATCTCGCTGGACAGGATGTCCATGATGTAGATGGGGTGGCCCTGGCGGACGAAGGGGTCGTACAACTCGCGCATGACGGCGCCGGTGCGCTCGTCGCCCACGCCGCAGACCACGCGGTCGGGCTTGTTGAAGTCGTTGATGGCGGCGCCTTCTTTGAGGAACTCGGGGTTGTTGGCGATGCCGAAGGGGATGTCGCCGACGACGGCCTTGATGCGGCGCTGCACTTCAAGCGAAGTGCCGACGGGGACGGTCGACTTGACGACGACGACCTTGGGCTCCTGCTTGGGGCCGAGTTCCTTGATGACCTTGGCGATGTCATCCGCGGCGGACCAGACGTACTTCATGTCGGTGTCGCCGTTGGCCCCGGTGGGGGTGCCGACGCAGATGAAGATCATCTGGGCTTCGCGGTAGGCCTTGGCGGGGTCGGTGGTGAACGAGAGGCGTCCGGCCTTGACGTTCTTCTCCATGAGTTCGGTGAGGCCGGGCTCGTAGATGGGGCAGCCGCCGGACTTGAGGGTGTCGATCTTGCGTTGGTCGACGTCGAGGCAGACGACGTCGTTGCCGGTGTTGCTGAAGCAGACGCCGGTGACGAGGCCAACGTATCCGGTACCGACCATGGTGAGACGCATGAGAAACCTCGGGAGTGGGGAGTCGGGAGTGGGGAGTCGGGAGTGGGGAGTCGTGGTGACTGTCGTTCGGACCTGATGCTTGATGCCCGGTGCCTGATGCCTTCCTCTTAGTAGTTCGGCGTTGGTGCCCGGTAACTCGACATGTCGATCTTCTTGAACCATTCGATGGTCTTGGTCAGGCCCTCGCGGAGCGGGATTTTCGGCTCCCAGCCGAGGTGCTTCTTCGCCAGCGTGATGTCGGGCTGGCGCTGGAGGGGGTCGTCGGCGGGGAGGGGCTTGAGGACGAGTTTGCTCTTGCTGCCGGTGAGTTCGATGACCGCCTCGGCGAGTTGCTTGATGGTGAACTCGCCGGGGTTGCCGATGTTGACAGGGCCGATGAAATCGTCCTTGCCGTTCATCATGCGGATGATCACCTCGACGAGATCGTCGCGGTAGCAGAACGAGCGGGTCTGGGAGCCGTCGCCGAAGATGGTGATGGCTTCGCCGGCCAGGGCCTGGCGGATGAAGTTCGAGACGACACGTCCGTCGTAGGGGTGCATGCGCGGGCCGTAGGTGTTGAAGATGCGGACGATGCGGATGTTGACCTTGTTCATGCGGTGGTAGTCCATGAACAGGGTCTCGGCGGCGCGTTTGCCCTCGTCGTAGCAGGCGCGGGGGCCGAGCGTGTTGACGCTGCCGCGGTAGGTCTCGGGCTGGGGGTGGACCTCGGGGTCGCCGTAGACCTCGCTGGTGGAAGCCTGGAGGATCTTGGCGCGGCAGCGCTTGGCCATGCCGAGCATGTTGATCGCGCCCATGACCGAGGTCTTCATGGTCTTGATGGGGTTGTACTGGTAGTGGCCCGGCGCGGCGGGGCAGGCGAAGTTGTAGATCTCATCGACTTCGAGCGAGATCGGCTCCGTGACGTCGTGCCGGATGAACTCGAAGTTTTTCTTGCCCAGGAGGTGCTCGACGTTGCTCTTCTGGCTGGTGAAGAGGTTGTCGAGGCAGATGACGTCGTGGCCCTGCTCGACGAGGCGCTCGCAGATATGCGAGCCGAGAAAGCCCGCGCCGCCGGTGACCAGGATTCGCTTGGTGACTGACAAGGGGTGAGACTCCTGGGGCCGGGGGGCGGGGGAGGACAGCTAAGGGACGACCGGGCGGAAGGGACGGAGGGTGGATCGGATAGTCCGGTGCGACCGATCCGGGGCTCTGTTTCCGCCGTAAAGCCTTGCTGCGAAACGACTTGGCAACCTTGCGAAGGCACAAAATCCGGTGCGAAGGTTGCACAACGTGAAAAAGAGGGCCGATAGTGTAGCGGCTCGTTCTCGTTCGTCCTCTTCATCGACCAATCCGCTGGCGCAATCCAAGCCCCCTGAAGCGGAACTTCACCGGGTCTTCAACCTCTCTGAATCGAACGGCCGATTGACCTTGACATTCCCCGAACAAGCCGGCGAGGCCGTCGTCTGGCTTTTCCTGAATCTGTGTTCTGCCATTGCATCTCTCCGAGGCCTCAACCGCAAACTCTGTCGCCCCTCCGGGGCACATCGATTCGCGTGTCGTTCCGGGGGTTCCGCTCGAAGACTCGCTCCACGCCCGGCTACATTCGTGCGGCCCGTCGGGCCGAGAGGAGTGAGGATGTGACGGGCCAACCAGTGCCCCGAGCCCTTGATCTGGCTTCCGACGACTGTTTTTGCATTTGTGATCCCCCTTGTCCACGACGCCCCAATCCCCCTCGGCTGCGCAGCCATCCGCCCCGGACCGCCCCCGCGCACTGATCACCGGCGTGACGGGGCAGGACGGGTCGTACCTCGCCGAGTTTCTCCGCTCCAAGGGCTATGAGGTCCACGGGATCATCCGGCGGTCGTCTTCGTTCAACACGGGCCGCCTCGAGCACATGTACCAGGACCCGCACGAGACGGATCGGCGGCTCATCCTGCACTACGGCGACATCACCGAGGCCGCCACGCTGGCGCGGATCCTGCACATTGCGCGGCCGGACGAGGTTTATAACCTTGCGGCCCAGAGCCATGTGCGTGTGTCGTTTGATATGCCCATTTACACCGCCGAGACGGTGGGGATGGGGGCGCTGAAGATGCTCGAAGCGGTGCGGACGTACGAGACGGAGACGGGGCGGGGCAAGGCGAACCGCGTGCGGTTTTATCAGGCCAGCAGTTCGGAGCAGTTCGGGGAGGTGGCGGAGACGCCGCAGCGGGAGACGACGCCGTTCCGCCCGCGCTCGCCGTACGCGGCGGCGAAGGTGTTCGCGCACGACATGACGGTGAACTACCGCGTGGCGTACGGGATGCACGCGAGTTGCGGGATTCTCTTTAACCACGAAAGCCCGAGGCGCGGCGAGACGTTTGTGACGCGGAAGATCACGCGGGCCGCCGGGCGGATCAAGTTGGGGTTGCAAGAGAAGTTGTACCTGGGCAACCTTGATGCCAAGCGCGACTGGGGCTACGCGGGCGATTACGTGCAGGCGATGTGGCGGATGCTGCAGCAGGAGAAGCCCGACGATTACGTGATCGCGACGGGGGTGTCGATTACGGTGCGCGATTTCATGGAGCGGGTGTTCGACCACGCGAAGGTGGATTGGAAGAAGCACGTGGAGATCGATCCGAGGTACTTCCGCCCGGCCGAGGTGCAGACGCTGCAGGGCGATGCGGGCAAGGCGAAACGCGTGCTGGGGTGGTCGGCGTCGGTGGGCATTGATGAACTGGCGAAGATGATGACCGAGGCGGACCTGGAAACGGCGCGGCGCGAGAAGACGCTGCGCGACGCCGGTCACGACACGGCGGCTTCGGGCGGGGGGCGGATGGGGCAGTCGGTGTAGCAGGGCATATCATTCCTGAGGACCCATCATGACCTACCGAGCCATCGTGCAAGACGGATTGATCGTGTTCAACACCAAGGGGGCCATCCCGGATGGAACCTCGGTGGAGATCACCGTCTCCAAACAGCGCGTTGCGGCACCGCGGCCAAAAACGAAATCAAAGGCGCGGTCAGGCTCACGCTCTCGCACGACGGCCGGCAACCGCGTCCCTGGCTTCGGCATGTGGGCTGATCGAATGGATCTCGGATCAGCCGACTCTGCGGTGGACCGTCTTCGGGCCTCAACACGGAGAAGGCGGGTTGGCTGAGCCGCTGTTGGACACTTCGATCTTCATCGATCTCTTCCGCAGCAGCGAGGCCGCAGAGAACTACATCGGCACGCGGTTGCGGTCTGGTCGGCTGGTGTTGCACGCCGCAGTTGCGGCGGAACTGTTAGCGGGGGTGCGAAACCGGGTCGAGTTGCGCCAGTTCGATGCCCTGTGTGCCAGTACCCGGCTGCTTTGCCCCTCGCGGCCGGATTGGGTGCTCGCGTTACGGCTCAGCCGGACCAATACACACGCCTCAGGGGCGGACTGGGTTGATTGCCTTGTCGCCGCTTCGGCGATCCGGCTGGGTGTCGCGGTGGCGACGCTCAACGAGAAACACTTCAAGCCGCTCCGCGGCTTGCGCGAGGTACGGCCTTACTGATTTCGTGCGGCAATGGGAAGAAAAACAACCGGCGTCACCCATCTCGGGACGACGCCGGCGTGCTTCAGTTCGTGTTGAGTGGCTGTGCGGAACGAGGCCGTTTCGCTCAGCGGCGGCGGCGGGTGGCGACGAGGCCGGCCAGGCCGAGCATGGTCGCGGCACCGGGGGCGGGGGCGGTGTTGACGCCGATGATGAGTTTGTAGGCGAAGTTCGCGGTGGTGGGGCGGCCGCCGTTGTATTCGTCGTAGCCGTTGAAGAGTTCGGGGGGGACTTCGGGGCCGGGGCCCTTGCCGCGGAGGGGGGGCAGTTTGGTGAAAAGGTCTTCGTAGGGAGCGATGCCGATGGTGTAGGTGCCGGGGGCGAGGAACGCGCCGAGCGAGGGGTTGAGGCCGGGGCCGCTGTCGTCGTCCCAGGCGATGACCTGGCCGTCGGAGTTCACCAGTTCGAGTGCGGCGTCGGCTTCGGGGGGGAAGGGCCCGCCGGCGAGGGGGCCGCCGCCCGAGAGGTCGAAGGCGAAGGCGGTGACGCCGATGAAGGTGAGGTCGGTGACGGTGAAGGTGAACCAGTCGACGTCGCCGGGCTCGGCGACGTTGCCGCGCGAGCCGCCGGGGGTGATGAACCCGTCAATGGCGAGGCTGCCGCCGTTGGGGCCGAAGTAGGAACTGATCTCGTTGGCGGTGGCGAGGGTGTCGTTGGGTTCGGACTCGAAGATGAGGCCGGCCGAGGCGACGCCGGACGACAGAGCGAGCGCGGCGGCGCTGGAGAAAAGGCGAGAAAGCATGTCTGACTCCTGTGCGGGATAAGTACGATGTCCGCGGCTGTGCTTCCGCGCGACGGCTCAAATCTACCACAAGAATGGTTGTTGGCAACCGGGTGCGCGGAAAAACCCGCGAAATCGGTGCGGAATGGGGTCCGAGAACCGGCGTTCGGCCGGGCGGGGAATGGCCCTCGGGAAACGGCCGAACCTATTGGGGTTTCAGGACCCGCGTTTGGAGGACGTTCAGGAGGTCCTGGGTGACCTGGTCGGGTTCGCGGCCGCCGTCGATCAGGGCGTATCGGGCGGGCCACTCACGGACCTGGGAGAGGTATCCCTCGCGGACCCTGGCGCGGAAGTCGTCGCCTTTGCGTTCCATGCGGTCGGCGAAGAGGGAACTGGCGAGCCCGCCGCCTGCTCCCCCGGGTGTTACCGGCTTGGGTGACGCGGAGGTAGAGGAGCGCCGGGACGACTTCACTGGGGCACCTGCGAGGCGTGCCGCCGCGGTTTTTTCGTCGACGTCGAAGATGACGACGAGGTCGGGTTCGAGGGTGCCGCAGGCGGCTTTGCCGACGGCGACGATGTCCTCGCGTGGCAGGCCGCCCGCGGCACCCTGGTAGGCGTGGGTGCTGGAGATGAAGCGATCGGTGAGGACGAGTTCGCCGCGGGCGAGGGCGGGGAGGATTTTCTGGTGGACGAGTTGGGCGCGGCTGGCCATGTAGAGGAGCATCTCGGCGCGGACGTTCATCTCGTCGTGGACCGGGTCGAGGAGGATGGCGCGGATGCGTTCGCCGACCTCTGTGCCGCCGGGCTCGCGGACATCGCAGACCGTGACGCCGGCGGCGCGGGCCATGTCGATGAGGCGCTTGAACTGGGTGGACTTGCCGGAGCCGTCGGGCCCGTCGAGGACGAGGAACTTGCCGCCGAGGTGGCGGAACCACGTGGTGTCGGCACCTGCCGGGGCAGCCGGAGTTGGGGCGGTTTGTCGGGGAGTTTCAGCGCGGGCCGGGGGCATCGGCGGAGTCTAGCGGGACGGGTGGGTGTGGAGAACCTGCGACGTGAAAAGGGTGGGCTTCCGAGACAACCTGTGTGGGTGTCCGTGTCTTCGGCTTGCGATCGAATCGCCGACACGGTTTGTCGAGGACGCCAAACCGTGGCAAGGTCGGGAGTTTTGTCGAGTGACGAACCCCCGGTTGGCCGCTCACTCACCGAATGCCGTTGACCGCGACCCCGACCGTAAACATCCCGATGAACGCAACCAGCAGCGCGCACACGACCATCAGCAGGGCACCGATGAATGCGCGCTGGAGGTGCATGTAAAAGCGGTACGCCGCCCACCACCAGAGGAAGGTGTGGAGCGGATAGAGGAACCAAACGAATGCGAGAATGCCTGTATAGGCGTCGAGCATCGGTGCGGGCCAGGCCCCCTTCCAGATGGCCTGACCAATCGCCGCCATGCCCGCGCCAAGTGCCGTGACCGCGATCAAGATCAGCGGCATCACGGTGGAGTGGTAGATCGCGACGCGGAGGAGGTGCCGCAAGCGCACCTTGGCCTTCTTCAGGCTTTCGCTGATGATGATGCTGAGCAGCGGGATCGACCACGGGATGATGAGGCCCAGTGAGAGGATTGCGAGAACTAGGGCCGGGTTGAAAGTCAGCGGCAACCTGTCGTGGAACCATCGCGGTCCAAACGTGGTCCAGGTGGTGCCAGTGACCGTGACCATGAGCGTGCCCGGCCAACCTGTTCGACTGTACACCTCCATGAGCGCTGTCCGACTCACAGGCACCAGCGTCATCGCCACCACCGCAAGCAGCACCGCATGTCGCAGCCGGACGCGGTGCCCGAGTTCGACGGCCTTCCAGAACGCCACAGGGCGGAAGAGCATGAGCGCCGTACACACGTAGCGGCGAGGCGAGTAGGAATCGTCTCGCTCGACGAACCACCACGGCGCGGTGGGCTGGTTTAACACTTTGCCCCAAACGACGTGCGTGCCGCACTCGCTACATTGGCCCCACGGCTGCGGCGGGGGCGCGCCTTTCCAAGTCTCGACGGTACCCGAGAGGTCGTAGTCGCAGCGCGGGCAGCGGGCGCGGATGCGCGGGATGACGCCGGCTGCCGGATCAGCGGGGGAGGTCATGCCGCGATGGTAAGGGCGCTGGGGTAGCCGGGAGCCGTGCCATGACCTTGCTTCCACGCGAAGTCGTGCGTCCGGACCGAACACGGTGACGGGCACGACTCTCCGAGGCGGAGAGTCGTGGCACGCGGCGGCGTTGACGGCCCCGGCCCGCTCGCTCAGGCTCGGGGCTCCAAATCACGCTCGGAGAGGCCTGAGCGCGGGGGAGGGCTTTGGTCGATACTGCTCTTGATGATCGAGCGTCGGGACATCGTGGATATCGCGGGGATCGCCTCGCCCTCGGATGCCCAGGCCGAGGGCGACGCCAAGGGCCCGGCGCGTCCGTTCCTTGGAGTGTGGTTCCGGTGCTGCCACGTGTACGGGCGAATGACGAAGTCTGAGGATGGGACTCGGTACACAGGTGTCTGCCCAAAGTGCGGGGCGGCGGTGAAGGCACTCGTGGGCGAGGGCGGGACTTCGCGGCGGATCTTCGAGGCAGGATGAGCCGCTCCTTGCCCGGGGTATCATCCCGGCATGTCAAGGATGACCGGCAGCACGTATGAGTTTGGTCGGCGCACCGGCGTGTGTGCCGTCACCGGGCGGGCGTTTGTTCCGGGGGATTCGTACATCGCGGCGCTGATCGAGAAGTCGCCCGAGGAGGGCGAGGGGCTGGACCGCGCTGACTACGCGATCGACGCGTGGGAATCCTCGGCGCGGCCGGAGCGGCTGTTCGCGTTCTGGCGTGCCACGCTGGATGAGGGCGGCGAGAACAAGCCCACGCTGATCGACGATGAGTCCTTGCTCGGGCTGTTCGAGCAGTTGGAGGGGGCGACCGAGCCGAAGCGGTTGGCGTTCCGGTTTGTGCTGGCGTTGCTGCTGGTGCGCAAGCGGCTGCTTGTGCTGGCGGGCGAGCGCAGGGGCGTGCTGCTGGTGCAGGAGAAACTCACCGGTCCGGGGTCGGTGGCGGCGCAGGCCAAGGCACCGGTGGTGCAGGTGGTCGATCCGGGGCTGGACGCCGCGGCGATCGCCGAAGTGACTGAGCAACTGGAATCCGTGATCCGGGTGGGGGCGTGAGCGCGGCTGTGCGAGCGCGAGCGATGCTGCTGCTGGCGGCCGTGGTTGCTGCGCCAATCGGGCTGACGGGGTGCAAGAGCAAGCAGGCTTCGCCGCCATTGGAACAGGTGCGCCGGCCCGCGCCGAAGTTTGAGGACGTGGCGACGGTGGTCAACACGCGGGTGAAGGACCTTCAGCGCGTGTGGGCGCGGGCGGTGACGAGTTTTACGTACACCGACGGCGAGGGGTCGAAGCGGACCGAGCAGGGCGAGGGGTTCTTCCAGTTGTTGCAGCCGTCGAGGTTCGCGCTCGATATCGGCAAGGTGGGCGAGGTGATCGTGTGGGCCGGCTGCGACGACAAGCGGTACTGGCTGATCCGGCGCGACGATGTGAAGTCGGCGGTGGTGGGGCGGCACGACGGGGCGGGGTCGGAGCGGTTGTTGGAGGAGGGGTTGCCCGCGACGCCGCTGAATCTGATTGATCTGGCTGGGGTGACGGGTGTGACGGTTCCGAAACCTGGCACGCTCATCCCGCTCGTTGGTTGGACGATGGACGGCTTCTGGACGCTCGAAGAGCCGCGCCCCTACGGCACGCTGTACCGCGAGATCGATCCTCGTACGGGTGAGCCGCGCAGGGTGGTCATGAAGTCCGGCGGTCGCGAGCGCGTCGCGTCGGAACTCCGGAACCATGTCTTCATGGAACTGGCGAACACGAGCGATTGGCCGCGCATGCCCACGCGCATCACCATCACCGACTTGGACACCGGGAACACGATCACGATCGGGCTGGAGGGCATGAGCGACGGGATTCGGGGGCGACGACCGGGGAACGAGCGGCTGAAGCCCGCGGTGTTCGATTTCGAGGGTCTTTGCGCTGCGCTGGGGGTGGAGAAGATCGAGGACCTGGATGCCGCGGTGGTGCCAGCGCGGCGGGAGAGAGTGGGCGGGGAGGGATCGGGTGGGCGTGTTGTGCCGCCTGCGGTGCCAGCTTCGGCGGGGGATGGGAGGCGGTGAAGTCGGCGTCGTCCTGCGTGCTTCAACCCCACCGACATCTGGGAGCGCCGCGCGGGCCCGATCACGCCTCGCTATCTGGCCAACGGCCAAGATTGCGTTGCTGTTCCAAGAACATCGCCGGGGTTTGGATTGTCAGCCCGTAGAACGTTGATCCGATGAGCGTGCCGAAGTCGGCGCGGTCGAGTGTGAGCAGGGCCTCCGACCACGCGAGCGCGGTGAAGAGGATTGGGCGGTCCTTGGATGGCTCGAACACGGTGGCACGATCAATCGTGAGGACGTCGTCGACGAGAAGCAGCGTTGGCCTGAAACGCGCCCACTGTGCAGTGGCTGCGGCATCGAATCTGGTCAGATTCCTTAGAACCTCTTCGATGACGTAATGGCTTGTCAGCAGTGTTGTGTTGTTCGCAGAGGCTGCCTGAACGATCTCGCGGGAGGCTCCTCTTTCCGAGCCGCACGCTGCGAGCAGGACGCTGGAGTCGAGGAAGACCCTCATGCGGCCTTGTCGTCGCGGAGGCGCTTCATATCGGCGTCATCCTCATCGATCCACGTCTGCATTCGCTCGAGGGGAAAATCCCTCGGGGTGGGCAGTAATCCATCCTCGGCCCGGAGCCTCGCGGCGAGGAAAAGCAGCAACGCCTGCTTCTGGTCTCTGGGCAGAGCGTCGGCGGCGGCCTCGATTTCAGAGAGGGTTGCCATGTATGAATCATAGACCCGAGCGCTTCGGTTCTGCTACCCTTCCGCCCTCATTTCCAGGCCGACATCATCTTCAGAATCCGAGCCCCGCATGACCCTCGCCAGCAACACCACGCACTGTGTCAACCTCCCCCGCGACACCAACCAGGCCCACGGCATCGGGCGGTTCGCGATTGATTTCATGAACGGCAAACTCGGGCCGGGGCCCGCCGCGTCGGTGCTTAAACGCACCGAGATGTTCCACACCGACGCGGTCCTGTGCGGCGTGTCGGCGCTGGCGCTGGGCACCAACGCGCCGACGCTGCTGCGCACCGAGGCGCTGGAGTACCCCGTCGCGACGGCGGAGAAGGGCGCGAGCGTGTTCGGATCGGTCGCTCGGGTTGCACCCGAGAAGGCGGTGGTGGCGAACTCGGCCGCCGTGCGCGAGTGGGACAGCAACGGGACGAACTTCGGGTACAACCCGGGCCTCAAGCACACCGCGGGCGAGTTCGGGCACAATGATTTTTATCCGGTGGTGATCGCGGCGTGCCAGCAGCGCGGGCTGGACGGTGCAATCGCGCTCAAGGCGATGGTGCTGCTGGACGAGATCCGCGGCCGCCTCGCCGAGGTGTTCAGCCTGAAGACCTACAAGATCGACCACGTGGTGCACGGGGCCATCGCGTCGGCGGCGACGTACGGGGCGCTGATGGGCGCGTCCGCCGAACAGATCGAGCACGCCATCGGCATGGTGGTGGCCCACCACATCCCCTGGCGGGCCATCCGCGCAGGCAAGCAGTTGTCTGATTCCAAGGGTTCTTCGGCGGCCATCAGCACCGAGGCCGCGGTGCTGTGCATGAAGCGGGCGATGCGCGGGTTCATCGGGCCCAAGGACATCTTCCGCAACCCCGAGAGCATGTTCCGCCAGTTCATCAAGACCAGCGGTGATTCGCCGTTTGATCTTGTGCTGAGCCACAGCGGCGACGACTTCGCCATCATGGGGATGCACTTCAAACTGGGGCTGTACGAGCACCAGTCGGCGGGCGCGCTGCAGGGCCTCATCAACCTCATCAACAAGTCGCCGGACTTGCTGCGGGATGGCGGGGCGGCGATCAAGTCCATCAAGGTCGTGGCCTACGAACCGGCCTTCGGCATCATCGGCGACCCCGCCAAGCGCGACCCCAAGACGCGCCAGTCCGCCGACCACTCGATGGTCTACATCGTCTCGACGATGCTGCGGAAAGCCATCGAGCAGTTCGCCAAGCACCCGGAGAAGTTCGGCATGGCCCCCAACGCCGGGCACTCCAGCCTGCTGGTCCCGCCGCCCTCGAGCGACACGCTCTGGAAGATGCTGATGCTCAGCCCGTACGACTACGACAAGGCCGCCATCCACAACACGGTGACGCGCGGGTTGATGGAGAAGATCAATTTCGAGCACGGTGGCCCTTCGTACGACGCCAAGTACCCCGACGGCATCCCGACGTCCATTGTCATCACCGGCGCCGACGGTACCGCGCACGACAGCGGGTTGGTGATGTACCCCTCGGGCCACGCGCGGAACGAGAGTGCTGATCTGCTGGGCATCCTCGATTACAAGTTCCGCTTGCTGGGCGGCCTGGGCGGCGACGCCGAGAAGATGCTGACGAAACTCCGGAATCTGAGCGGCAAGTCGGCGGCGGAGATCGCTTCGTTGTACGACTTCCCGATCGAGGGGCGCAAGTACGAGGAATAAGCCCCTCCGGGGTGGGGTTCACCGCGGAGGCGCGGAGGACGCGGAGTTCGGAATTGTGCTCGTCCATCCGAACCCCGTGCGCGAGCACGGGGACAAGGAACGTCAGAGGCATACGCCGCGGGTGTCAATCCGCTTCCCCGCCTCACGGCACGACGCTGAACCCGCCGTTTATCAGCCCGCCGTCGTCAATGACGTGGATGGAAGTGAACCCGGTCGAGTCGGCGCGGCGGAACTCGACCCCCTTGCCCGCGCGGTATTCCGCTCGAACGCCGGTCTGGCCTGTGAAGGAGTTGATCGCGGCGGCGATGCTGCTGAGGGTCGTACCCGATGCGAACAGCAGTTCTCTTGACCCCAGCTGCCCATTGACATCGAGGTGCAGTTTTCTCGGAACCCCTTCGAGGTCGATGTTGTCGTTCTGAGCGTTGAGAAACACACCCCCCGCCCGCGTTCGGAACCATGGGCCGTCGGTCCCGGCGGGTCTGATGTTGCCCAGCACCTCGCGGAGATCGTTGGACGCGACGTCGAGTTCGGCCTGGGCGTCCTTGATTCCCGGTGCGGGTTCGGCATTCTGTGCCGCATCGCGCAGGGCGTCGCGCACCGATTGCAGCCGCTGCGCAAGTTCAGCGCCCGCGCGGGACGCGGTGGCGCTGACGTCGACTCTGTCCGCACGGCGTGTCACGCCGGGGGCCGGGTCCGCCGCGGCGCGTTTGTTCGCGGCGTTGGCGGTGGTCTGCTGCTTTTCCGTCGCCAGCGGCTGGAACGGCAGCCGGGCGAGACGGTCTCGGGACGACGGGACTTGGGACATGCGCGGCCTCCGGAGTTGCGATACGTCGTGCCGCATGCCGGGTCGGCGCGGGCAACACGTCGGTTCGCAAGCCGCATGCCCAACGAAAAACGAACGCGCCCGCGTGAATGGGGCGCGTCCGCGAGTTGCAAGCCCCGACCGTCTTCCATACGGGCAGAAAGGCTGTTGTGGGTTCGGAGGGTGTGATCCGATTACGCGCGTTTGCGCCGGATCATGGCGAGGCCGGCGAGACCGCCCAGTGCGAAGGCGCCGGGGGTGGGGACTTCGCGGGTGGGGATGTTGTTGCCGTCCATCCAGCCGTCGGTGCCTGACCAGTTGGTCAGGTAGCCGCTGTCGTTGTACGTGCGGGTGAGGTTTTTGTAGGGATGGAACCAGATGCCGAGTTTCTGGCCGTATTCGACGCCGGTCCAGTCGTCGCCGCTGGGATAGAGGGGGTTGTGGTTGTTGATCGACGTGGCATCCATCGCGAAGGACAGGGTGCGCTTGCCGCCGGCATCGACGGCGGAGAACGACTCGAACGTGGAGGCCTCGAGCAGGGTGTTGGTGATGCGGTCGGGGGCCTGGGTTCCGGCGGTGGGGTTGCCGTCCTTGTACGACGTTGCGCTGTTCAGGCCGTTGTAGTTGTAGACGCTGATCTTGGGGTCGTTCATGACCTTGGCATCGAAGTAGATGATGGCGAGTTCGCCGGCGTTGCCCTTGGGGTTGGGCCCGGGGCTGACGACGAGCGTGAAGCCCTGCGTGACCTGGTCGGTGAACGTGACGCTCCAGGTGAAGCGGTTGGTCACGGTGTTGAACGAGGTGCTGATCCCGCCGATGGTGCCGCCGGCGTCGCTGATCCCGGCGCTCACGGGCTGGCCGCGGGTCCAGTCCCAGGCGAAGATGGCGGCGTTGGCGGACGAGCAGGCGGCAACGATCGCGCCCGCACCGATGAGGGAAAGGTGCTTCACGGATGCACTCCAGATCTATGGCTGTGGGGAAAGGCCCCGTACCTCGGAACCCCCCGGAATTCCCGACGCGAACCCGGACTCACCGGGTTCATCCTTCTCGTCGGGGTCCTTCCAGCATGCCACGCCTTTGAGCGGACGCCAGCGGGCCGCCTCCGATCAGGGGACGGCGTGTTCCGTCTGTGACGGCGGGCGGCATGGCGCGGCGGCGGGGCGGGAGATTATGGGCATTCGCCGCGCGGTTTGTCGTGGGCGTTTTCATGCGGTCTCCGTTCGAAGTCCGCGGTTCCGTCTTGTGTTCGATGGCCCTCGCTTGCGCTTCGGGTTCGTCGATAGCCGTCTGAAACGAACCCGAAGCGCAAGCGAGGGCCATCACACGAGCCGCTCCATGCGCGAGCTCCCATCGGAATCGGTATCAAACGCGGCCCGCGATGTAGACCACATGGTTTTCTTGGAGTTCCTCGGGATCGCTCGGCTCGTCGTCGGTGGCGAAGGGGCGGACGTAGAGGTTGCCGTCGCCGTCCATCGCGTCGCCGTAGGAGGTGTAGACCTCGGTGCGGTTGAAACCGGCCTCGAGCATGGCCTCGCGGAGTTCGGCGACGGACCAGAGCCGCCAGTCGTAGACGAACGCGTCGGCGTAAGTGCGGGACTTCTCGCTGGACTTCCCTCCCGAGCCCGGCAGCACGAAGTGGATGGCGTTCTCGACGCGGGCCGTCAGCGGGTCGGCTTTTCGCTGTTCCCAGCGGTAGACCAGCGTCCCGGCGTCGGTGGGGACGTGGCGCTCGGTGGTGCCGGGGGCCATCGAATCCGGCCCGGCGTAGACATCGGCCACCAGCACGCCGCCGGCGCGCAGCCGGTACGCCGCGGTTCGGAGATAGGTCATCAGCCAGCGGCGCTGGTGCAGTTCGCACAAGGCGAAGTTCAGGGCGGCGATGACGTCGCACTTGTCGCGTGCCGCCATCACGTCGATTTCCTTGAGTTTCAGCCGCTTGGAAATCGGCACCATGTGCGTCTCATCGTGCTGCTCGGCGCGGCGTGCGGCGTGCTCAAGCGGCTCGGGGTCTTTGTCCACCGCCACGGCATCAAACCGCTCGCCCATGACGCACCACGCGCGGGCGACGCTGGCGGGGCCGCAGAAGTCCTCGCCGAGGGTTTCCGGCTCGGTGCCGTGGACGGCGCGGAGGAAGGCGGCCTCCATCGCGGGGGCCTGCACGGCGAGTTCGTAGAGGTCGTACCGGTTGACCGAGCGCTTGCCGAGGGTAAACACCGTCTGGCGTGTGGGCGTCGGTGAACTCTTCCGCGGTTTGAACTTCAGCGGCTCGGGAGGGGCGGCGATTGGCTTCTTCGGCGCGGCTTTGGCGGTGGTTTTCTTGGCCATCGGTTTGGATGTGGCGATCGATCGGCGTCGCGGTCACTTCGCCACGCGCATCGATTTGATCATCGCCTCCCACGCGGGCTTCTGTGCGTCGATCAGCACGCCGGGGCCGGTGGCCTTGAACTGCACGTCGCCGTCGTCGAGCACGACGATCGCGCCGGCGATCATGTAGTTCTTCTTGGCCTCGCCCGCACCGCCCATCATGGCACCGGCGGAAAACGTCCCTTTGCCGGTGTAGAGCACGTGGACGGGCAGGGTGCCCACCTTGACGTCCTTCTCTTCCGAGGGCTTGTCCTGGCTGCCGATCTGGGCCTTCCAACGTTCGATGTTGGGGCCGACGCCGCCGCGGATGCCGGTGAAGACTTTGACGGTGGCGTCCTCGGTCGCGCCGGTTTTGCCGGCGGGGATGCGGAACTGGGCCACGGGGGTGAACATGGATTTCGCGGGGGTTTCGACGACCCACTCTTTGGGGATGTCGAATGTCAGGCCGCCGGCGGTGATGGTCTGCGTGGCGGCGTCGGCGGCCTTGGGGTCTTTCGCGGGCTCGCCGGCGGGCTTGGCCGGTTCGGGGGCGGCGGCCGGAGTGGGGTCAGGAGCGTTCTCGGGGCGAGCCGGGGGGCGGGGCTTTGAGCCGGTGATTGGGTTGGTGAGGTCGTCCTGCTTGGGCGCGGGCTTGGGGGCGTCGGATTTGGCGGGTGGGGTCGCGCCGGGGGCGGGGGCGGGCGGGGTGGCTTGACGCGCCGCCGCGATGCCGCCGGAGAGCGAGAGCGTGAATCCGAGGGCGAAGGCGGTGCAGAGCAGGCGGCGGGCGGTCATCATGGGGACACTTCTCCGTTGCGGGGTTGAATATGGTCATCGTATCCGCGCGCCGTTCCGCGTGATCGTGGTCCGTAGCACTCACTCAGAGTTATCGTTGCAACCGATCCTTATTACAACCCCCGACGATGCGCGGCTCGACGAGTTCCGCAACGTCCGTGACGCCGACCTGCTCGGTAGGCGTGGCGTGTTCATGGCCGAGGGGCGGTTCGTCGTGCGGACGCTGCTGACGCAGTCGCCGTTGAGATGTCGCACGGTGCTGGTGACGCCGCCGGCGTGGGAGAGCGTGCGTGACGCGTTGGAGGCGGCGGCCGCTGGTCCGAATCCACCCGAGGTGCTGCTGGCGTCGCAGGAGGTGATGAACACGGTGGCGGGCTTCGACATCCACCGCGGGTGTCTGGCGGTGGGGGAGCGACCGGGGGCGTCGACGATGGAATCCGTGCTCGCGGCGGCCCCGGCGCCGCCCGCGCCCGCTGGCATCGTGGTGCTGGAGAATCTCACCAACCATGACAACGTGGGTTCGATCTTCCGCAGTGCGCTGGCGCTGGGGGCGTCGGGTGTGCTGCTGAGCCGGGGCTGCTGCGACCCGCTGTACCGAAAGTCGATCCGAGTTTCGATGGGGGCGGCGCTGCGGCTGCCGTTTGCTTCGATCCCGGATTGGGCGGAGGCGATGGCGGTGTTGAAGGGGGCGGGGTTCACTGTTGCGGCGCTGGCGACGGGCGCGGGGTCGCAGGATTTGGATGTGTTTGCGTCGGGCGCCGCTGCGGGCGCGGCGGCGGGGTCGTCGGTGCGGTCCCGGCGTATCGCTCTGCTGGTGGGCACGGAAGGCGAGGGCTTGTCGGCTGAGGCGCTGGCGAGCGCTGATGTCGTGCTGCGGATCGGGATGGTGCCCGGCGTGGATTCACTGAACGCCGGCGTCGCCGCGGCGGTGGCGATGCATCGGTTGTTCACGGTTTGACGTGCCACGGCTTGGCGTCCGCGACAAGCCGTGTCTTGGGTCGACTTTGAGTGCCCGGAATCCGGACACGGCGTGTCGAAGACGCCCAGCCGTGGCACGGGACCCTCACCCGAGGCTGACTCCGGGACTCTTGCACCGGAGCCCCCGAGAACGCCGACATAGATCGCCCCATGAAGCAGTCGATCATCCAGGCCGCGTGGCTCGTGCAGATCGGCTGTCTGCTGGTGATGGCGGTGTATGTGGCGAGCCGTCCGGGGTTCCGCGCGTTGTTGAAGCAGGTGTGGAAGGCCACGGGGTTCCGGTGGAGCGTGTGGGTGTTCGCGGCCGCCACGCTTGTGGTGCTGGGGGAACGCTTGCTGCGGACGCTTGGGATTGGGTAGCCCGCCGGTTCCCGGCGGGCATGTTTCCAAGCGCGGCGAAGAAACACGTCGCTCGAAATCGCCGGATCACGCCGGGGACCGGCGTGCCACCCAAAGAAAACCCCCGACGCTCTTGCGGAACGCCGGGGGCCAAAGGAGAGCAGACCACAAGGTCTGACGCACTCGAGGGGAAGGCATCAAGGCATCGAGGCATCGAGGCATAAAGCCAGAAAAGGCATCGGCCTTGAAGCGACTGGGCTCGCGTTTGCGCGGGCCGGTCGCCGACGTGCTTCACTGAAGAAGGCGAACGTTGGCTTGTGCCGACGGCGGTTTCCCGGCTCTCGCCGGGGCTTCCTCACCTTATGGTCCGTCGGGGTTTGTTCATGTCGGTGTGCGTTGGCCCGCGTGTGCACCGGGCGTTGGTTGACTCACAAATACATACTGACACAACGCCGCAAGTGATCCACCGGTTCGGGAGGAATCGTGCGGTTCCACAATCTGGTCGGCGTCATAGACCGAACCGGGCAAGGCGCAGGCGAGCGGGTGCGGAAGTTATTGGCACCCCAGTTCCACGACACCGAACGCCAGCGCGGTACGCTGGCGGCACGCAACCCTCGGAGGCCCGCATGACCAAGAGCAACGACACGTCCATTGACTCCATGCTCGTCGAGAACCGTTTGTTCCAGCCGGTGCCGCCCGGCGCGCTGGGCTTCTCGAATTGGCACGTCGATTCGATGGCGGCGTACCAGGCGTTGCACGCCGAGTCGGTGAACGAGCCGGAGAAGTTCTGGGCCAAGGAAGCCGCAAATCTGTCGTGGTTCCGTCCCTGGAACAAGGTGCTGGAGTGGAACGCGCCCGATGCCAAGTGGTTTGTCGGGGCTCAGACCAACGCGTGCTACAACTGCGTGGATCGGCACGTTCAATCCGGGCACGGCGAGCAGGCGGCGATCATCTGGGAGGGCGAGCCGGTCGCGCCCCGCACCAGTCATGCCGTCGCGGGTTCGAAGTACTCGAATGACCCTGAGATCCGCACCATCACGTACCGTGACCTGCTGCGCCAGACTTCGCGCGCGGCCAATGCGCTGAAGGCGATGGGCGTGAAGAAGGGCGATGTCGTCACGATCTACATGCCGATGGTGCCGGAACTCGCCGTGGCGATGCTGGCGTGTGCCCGCATCGGTGCGGCCCACAGCGTGATCTTCGGCGGGTTCGCGGCCCACGCGATCTCTGAGCGTGTCGTTGACGCCAACTCGAAGGTCATCATCACCGCCGACGGCGGGTACCGTCGCGGCGAGATCGTGCCGCTGCTGAAGAACGTTGAGGAAGCCCTCGAACAACTGGTCAACAAGGGGCACGTGCTAAACCACGTGCTGTGCCTGAAACGCACGGCCCACCAGCCGCCCAGCCAGCGCTTCAAGACGGGCGACAAGCACGCCGGGAGTCCGACGGTGATGCACTGGTGGCATGACAGTGTGGACACGGCATCCGAAGCCTGCCCGTGCGAGCCGATGGACAGCGAGGACATGCTGTTTCTGCTCTATACCAGCGGCTCGACGGGCAAGCCCAAAGGCATCCTGCACACGACGGCGGGGTATCTGGTGTTCGCGCAGATGACGGCGCGGCTGACGTTCAACCTCATGCCGGATGCGGGGCAGTTGTTCTGGTGCTCGGCGGACATCGGCTGGGTGACGGGGCACACCTACGTTCTCTACGGCATCCTGATGAACCGCGTGCCATCGCTGATGTACGAGGGCGCGCCGAACTTCCCGGCGATCGAAGGCCGGCCCGGCGCGGGCGACCGCTTCTGGGACATCATCGAGCGCCACAAGGTGACGCAGTTCTACACCGCACCCACCGCGATCCGCACCTTTATGAAGTGGGGCGATGATCTCCCGGCCAAGCACGACCTGTCTTCGCTCCGCGTGCTGGGCACGGTGGGTGAGCCGATCAACCCCGAGGCTTGGATGTGGTACCACACGCACATCGGGCGGACGCGCTGCCCCATCGTCGATACGTACTGGCAGACCGAGACGGGCGGGCACGTGTGTACGCCGTTGCCGGGCGCGGTCCCGACCAAGCCCGGCAGTTGCACCGTGCCGATGCTGGGCATCGACGCCGCGGTGGTGAACGAGAGCGGCGAAGAGATGCCGGCAAACAAGGGGGGGCTGTTCTGCATCAGGAAACCGTGGCCCGGCATGCTCCGGGGGGTCTACGGCAACCGCGAGCGCTTCGTCAGCAACTACTGGGGCCGCCTGAAAGACCCCAAGACGGGCCAGCCGTGGTACTTCTCCGCCGACGGGTCGCGCCGGGATGAACTGGGGTACTTCTGGGTGATGGGGCGGGTGGACGACGTGATCAAGGTCTCGGGGCACCTGCTTGGGACCATGGAGGTCGAGAGCGCGCTGGTGAGTCACCCTGCGGTGGCGGAGGCGGCGGTGGTGGGGGTGCCGCACGAGATCAAGGGCAACGCGATCTGCGCGTTTGTCAGCCTGAAGACGCACTGGCTCAAAGCCCACAACCGCGAGCCTGATGTCGCACTGAAAGCGGAACTGACCGCCCACGTCGGCAAGGAGGTTGGCGCGCTGGCCAAGCCGGAGCAGGTGAGGTTCACCGACAGCCTGCCCAAGACCCGCAGCGGCAAGATCATGCGCCGTCTGCTGCGCGATGTCGCGGCGGGGGTGGAGAAGATCACGCAGGACACGACGACGCTGGAAGATTTCAGCGTGGTGGCGAAGTTGCGGGAAAGCGATGAGGAGTAGCCCCGTGGTTGCTCCCCCGTTTGGGTTGAGCGGGCGGGAAGCGTGGGGTGCCGCAGCAAGAGGGCCAGTTCGGGTCGCCGGCAGGGCGTTGGTTGGCCCTCTTGGGGGTGAAATGGCGGTTGCGCCTCATCGGATTCGGCGGAAAACAGCCATCACGCCCCGATAACGCCGCTTGGCACGGCGTTTTCCCGAATTTGGCTTGACCTGCCAGAAAACTGGTGGCATGCTCTCAAAACCTGCGGATTGGCAGCAACCGTGCCTTTTCGCAGGGCGTATAGGCTCTTGGCCTTAATCCGGTGCCCGAACATGGGGCCGGAGCGTGTTGGGACAAGTGAAGAGCGTCGAGAGCATCCCGGGATGCCGGGACATGTCAGAGGGAAGAGAAGCGAGCACAGGCAGGCATCACTCGAACCCGCGCCGGGCTTCGTGGGCACCACCACTCCCCGGCCTCAAAGACGGGTCCGCGACCAGACCGGAAAGAGAGAGCCGGTCGCAAGTTTGGGGACCGCCAACCCACTCGGGACGCGAACGGACGGCTCCGCTGGAGGAAGCCGTCCAACGGATCGCACGGCGCCGGAACACGCCGCCGATCCGGCAAGACCCTGGCCAGGACTCCCGCAAGAACCCGCGGAACCCGGCGCGAGAGCGAGTGGATGAAGAAGGCACGGAGGCATCGAGGCACGAAGGCATACAGGCTCTGAGTTTCGACAGGCCGCTGGAGGAGTGAGGATCGCGATCGGAGATTCGGGGTTCCGGGGGGCGAGTGGCCTTTGGGCCACGCGGGTAGGTGGAGAAGAAGAATGAACCGTTGGGCTCGCCGAAGCGGCCCCGACGGGATGAGAGAAAGAGATCGGGAGCGAACCGGGCCTTGGCCCCTCGCTTCCACCCAACGGTCCGAGACCTTCCACGGGGAGCGGACACCAAGACTGGAGCCATCGAGCAATGGACAACACCAAACTCGCCCAAGCCGTCTACAAACTCGGACAGGTCTCGGCGAACCCCCCCGCCTGCAACGCGGCCCTTCTCCAGAAACTCATCGATATCGCGGCCAGCGCCTTGGGCGTTGAGTTCGCCTCGATCGCCGTCTTCGAGCACGGCGTCGAACGCGTCGCGTGTGCGGTGCAGGTCTCCGGGCCCTGGCCCGTTGAGGCGTGCAACCGCATCGGCGAGGTCGCCCGCTGGGACATCAAGGAGCGCCCCGAGGTCGCCCGCCTTGCCACGCTTGACCGCAACCAGATGTACCGGCGCACCGAGATCATCGATGAGAAGGCGTTCAAGTCGTCCCGGCTCTACAGCGAAGTGCTGACCCCGATGCGTCTCACCGGCGACAGCGTCGTGGGCGTGTTCCACCGTGCCGACGGCGTCGAACTCATGCTCACCTTCCAGGCCATGGACGACAAGGCCGCGGTGCCGGAGGACCTGTTCCGCAAGGCTCAGGCGGTGGCTTCGTTCGTGGCCCAGTGCTGGTCGAGCGCGTGGCGAGCCGAGCCGGGTTGGATGAAGGCGCTGAAGCCGCAGAGCCGGCGCGTGCTGGACGATGTGCTCGAAGGTTATGACGACGACCAGATCGCCGAGCGGACCGGGCTGACGTACCACAGCGTTCGGGCCCATCTCAAGCGCCTGTTCCGCGATGCGGATGTGCGGAGCCGGCTGCACCTTATGCAGACGTTCCGCGGCGAGCGCCACGGGCCGGCCATCGAGGCACTGCGCGTGGCGGGCCCTGCCGTGGTGATCGCTGGCAAGTCCGGCCCGCAGATCACGACTGTTGCGCCTGCGAAGAAGGTCGGGCTTTCGATCGCTGGGTGACCAAAGGCGAAGCCATGTAAGTGCCACGGCTTGGCGTCCTCGCCGGGCCGTGTTCTTTGCGCACACTCCGGGATTCGCACGGCTTGTCTCGGAAGCCAAGCCGTGGCACGTTGCAGGAGTTCTTCTGTGGGCTGAACAACGCCACCCGGAATGACCAGACGTTTACCAGCGTCCGACGCGCATGGGATTGAGATCGATGTCCTGCGGCTCATTGCACAGCGTCTGAGCCACCATCTCGCCCGTCACCGGCGCGAGCCAGAAGCCCATCATGGCGTGCCCCGTGGCGACGAACAGGCCCGGCGTCTTGGGTGCCCAGCCGATGATCGGCAACCCGTCGGCGGCGCAGGGGCGCAGGCCGCACCAGGTTGAGTGGACGCGGCTCTGTGAAACCCCTTGGATGAACTTCGCGGCACCGGGCTGCAGCATGTCGAGCCGTTCCTGGCGCATCAGGTGGTTCAGGCCGGAGATTTCCAGCGTGCCCGCGAGGCGGAGTTGGCCGCCGATCGGCGTGGCGGCGACGAATACCTCGCCCAGCGAGCACGCGGTCTTCAGCGGCGTGGGCGGCTGGTCCACCATCACGTGGTAGCCCTTGGCCGGCTGCATCGGTACGCTGGCGCCGACGCGTTTGGCGATGCCCGTCGACCACGCGCCCGCGGCGAGCACCACGTGTCCGCCTTCGATGAACTCGCCCGACGCCGTGCGGACGCCGACGGCCCGGCGGTTCTCGACGACGATGTCCTCGACGGGGTCGGCGGTGCGGACCTCGGCCCCGAGTTTCCGCGCCGACTCGACCACGCCGGTGACGAACTTGTGCGGGTTGGCGAAAGCGGCCTGGGTGCGCCAGATGGCGCCGGCGACGCCGGGGATGAGGGCGGGCTCGCGGCGCTCGGCTTCGGCGCCGGTGATGGGCTCTTCCTTGATTCCGAGTTTGCCGACCATCTCGGCGTCTTGGCGGGCGTGGTCGAACGCCGCCTCGGTGCGGAAGACGTCCATGTAACCATTGGCGTGGTACTCGAAGTCGATGCCGAACTCGCTGGCGTACTGGTCGAACAGCGGCTTGGTGGCCCGGCTCATGGCGCCGATGGTCCGCATATTGCGTTCCAGCGACGCGTGGGTGCAGGCGCGGGCGAAGCCGATGAGCCACCACCACAGGGCCGGGTCGGCTCTGGGGACGATCAGGAGCGGGCTGGTGCGGTCGAACATCCAGCGGAGGCTCTTGAGGATCAAGCCGGGGCGGGGCAGGGGGAGGTGGCCGACGGAGATGAGGCCGGCGTTGCCGAACGACGCCGCTCGGCCGATTTCGCCGCGTTCGATGAGGACCACCGAGCGCCCCCGTCGTGCGAGCGAATGAGCGATGCACGCGCCGATGACCCCGCCGCCGACGATGACGGTGCGGTCCGGGGTGGTGCGAGTTGATCGTGTGCGGTCGATGGTCATGGCGGTGATGGAGCGTGGTGGGGATGGTACGGTTGGGACCGAGGCGCGGCCACCGTGTCGGCGCCGGTCGGGTCGTGCGGGACGGTTCGTGAGGACACCTACGATCATCCTCTCGTCAGCAAGCAGCAAAGGAAACGGACGATGAAGAACCAAGCCGTCGGAGCGATGCGAGTGGTGTTCGGCGTGAGCGCGGCGCTCGTTTTGTGCGCGGGCGTCGCGGCGCAGGCTCCCGCACCTTCGGCCCCTCCGACCCCAACCCCCGCCCCGGCACCCGCTCCGTCGGCACCGGCGGTGCAACTGCCCATCATGGCCGTGGGGTCGAAGATTCAGGCGGTCGGGGTCGTTTCGCCGCTGGACTTCGTGCGCGGCTCGTTCAAGATCCGCAATGTCAGCGACAAGCCCGTGACGGTGTTGAAGGTCGAGGCGGGCTGCCGCTGCACCTACGGCGCGATGACGGAGAACACCATCCCGCCCGGCGGCGAGTCCACGCTCAACTACGAGATCGACGTCCGCGGCACCATCGGCCCGCTGCGCAAGCCCATCAACATCCGCCTCGCGGGCTTCACAGAAATGTACGAGGTGGTGGTGCAGGGCGAACTGCAGTACCCGGTGCGGTGCAGCCCGCCGACGATCACGCCCAACGGCGTGGGCGAGGCGCAGATCACGCTCTCGAGCGCCGACGGCGTGCCCTTTTCGGTGCTGTCGGTTGACGGGCAGCCGGCGACGGTGGTTTCGCGGAATCCTGCTGAGGGGCCCAAGGCGCTGACGTGGACGCTGTCTTTCAATGTCGGGCGTCAGTGGCCGTACGCGGTGGTGGTCGAGACGGACCACCCCAAGGCCCCGGTGATCGACCTGCGGGTGATGAGCGCGATGGTCTCCAACAAGGAGATGAACTACTTTCGTAACATCAACGACATCGCCATCGGGCGGCACATGGTGAACCTGGGCGTTGTGAAGCCCGGCGGCGATGCGACGTTCGATTTCTACATCACCCGCGTGAAGGACTACGACAAGCCCATCGAACTCGCCACCGACGGCGGCGACATCAAACTCTCGCTCGTCGAGACCTTCCCCTGGCGGCGCCCGGACGACACCGGCGTGCGCATCAAGGCGAAGTTCAAGGAGGGCATGACAGGGACGAAACTGTTCCCGGTGTATGTGACCAGCAACGGGAAGACGAACCGGACGTGGGCGTGTGTGGTCCTGAAGGACGGGGTGGAGTCTGCGGAGCAGCCGACGAGCAAGGCGGCGAAGTAATCGAGTTTCCCGGCAGGCCCTCGAGAACAACAGGACTTCATGACCGACAACGCATCACAGCCACGCGGACCCGGGTTCCTCGCCTCCTTCTCGGCGTTTACGGTCGCGTTGGCTGCTTCGCTGGTCCTCCAGTTCGCTGCGGTCGCCAAGGTGCTGGGGCCGAACCCGAAGTTGTTCCTGATCCAGCCGGGTGAGCACGGGTTCGCCAGTGGCGTGCTGCTTGATTATGTGGTTGCGGTCGGCGAGTTTCTCGCCGTGCTGCTGATCATGGCGTGGCATCGGCGGAAGTTCGTCTGGCCGCTGGTCTCGATGATGTTCGCCGTGTTCGCGGGGTACTCGCTGTACTGGACGCTTCGGGGCGAGAAGTGCGGCTGCTTTGGCAAGTTGTGGGAGCCTCCGCTGGGCGTCACGCTGGGGATCGATATCGCGATGGTGTTCCTGTCGCTGTTGATCGCGGGGGCGCTGCGGCTGAACAAGGTCGTGATCGCGCTGGTGCTGGCTGCGAATCTGGCGATCGGCGCGGGCGGGTATCTGATGGCCGAGCGGCTGGCACCGCCCAAGCGGACCGAGACGGCGGGGATGACCGGTCAAGAGCGGCTGCTCGCCTCCGAACTGTTGAAGGATGTACGTGAAACGCCAGCGGGGGGGCCGAGGTGGTATGTGTTCATCTACGACCCGGACTGCCACATCTGCGAGCAGTTGAAGCCGATGGTCGAGATGTACGAGGCGCAGTACGCCGCGGGCGATCCCAACCTCCGCGTCCTGAAACTCTCGATCGGCGAGATCAAGGACAAGACGGGCATCGAGACGTATGAGTGGAACCCCACGCCCACGGCGCTGCTGATCAAGGACGGCAAGGTGGAAAAGGTGTGGCGCGGCGAGGCGGTGGCGGGGGTGATCCCGGATAACGATTTCATCATGAAGGCGATGAGCGGGACGCTGCCGTGAGGGGGGATCGGGTCTGGGGTATAGGGTTTGGGATATGCGTATCGATTCTTCCGTCTACGCCAAGCCTCGAGACCCGAGACCCAGATTCGATCACGCGCGAAACTTCGGGCAGGCTCGCTATACTTGCTCCCCCGTCGTCGAGGTAAGCGGCCGGGCCCGGTGCACGGGTGTCCCGTGAACCTGGTCAGGGCTTGATCGCAGCAGCCATAAGCGGCCGATGCCCGGTGCCGCCGGTGTCCTGGCCGTTTACCACGACGATGGTGGGGCGGAAGAGGGTGTAGGGGATAGGGTTTGGGGTATGACCAACGGCACTCCGCCGATTCGGTCTCTCCGCCTTTGCTTCCGTTGCTGCATCCGAATCTGTGCTTTGTGCTTTGAGTTCTGTGCTTTCGCGCTGCCCGCCGCCAGCGCTACCATTGCCCATGCGCGATATCCCCGCTCCACGCAAGGCCCAGCGCGATGAAGACCAGATCCAGCGTGTTCGACTGAAGGCCCTGCTCGCCTCGATCGTCGTCGTCCTGATGGCGGTGGTGGTCGGGCTGGGGATCGTCAGCGAATCGCCCGAGACCAAGTCCGGCGTCAAACTGTCGGACTACTGGCCGCTGGTGGTCGCGGGCTGCGCGGTGTTCTTCGGGTTCATCATCGGCGTGGACATGCTCACGCCCAAGCGGAAACTCTCGACCATCTCCGCCATCCTCTTCGGCGGGTTCGCCGGGCTCATTGTCACCCTGCTCCTGGGCATGGTGATCGACTACTTCGTGAGCACGTTTGGTCCCAAGTCGGATGCGCAGATCGGGCAGCAGGTGTTCATGATCAAGGTGATTCTGGGCCTGGGCATGTGCTATCTCGGTGCTACGACCGTGCTGCAGACGCAGGACGATTTCCGGCTGGTGATCCCGTATGTTGAGTTCGCCAAGCAGTTGCGGGGTGCCAAGCCGCTGATCCTCGATACGAGTGCGCTGATCGACGGGCGGGTGCAGGACATTGCTGAGGTGGGGCTGCTGCAGACGCCGCTGGTGATCCCGGGGTTCGTGATCGCGGAACTGCAGACGCTGGGGGATTCTTCGGACAAGATGAAGCGGGCGCGGGGGCGGCGGGGCTTGGAAGTGGTGGCAAAGTTGCAGCGCTCGCCGCGGCTGGACCTGACGCTCGATGAGACGACGGTTTCGGGCAAGGACGTCGACGCGATGATGGTCGAACTGGCACGGCTGATGCCCGGCACCATCGTGACCACCGACATGGGCCTGAACCGCGTGGCGTCCATCCAGGGCGTCAGCGTGCTGAACGTGAACGACCTGGCCAACGCGCTCAAGCCCAACGTCATCCCCGGCGAACCGCTCAGCGTCCACCTGCTCAAGCGCGGCGAACAGCCCGGGCAGGGCGTCGGCTACCTCGAAGACGGCACGATGGTGATCGCCGAGAACGGCGAGGCGGCCATCGGCGCCGACGTGACGTTGATTGTGAAGAGCACGATGCAGACGTCGGCGGGGCGGCTGATCTTCGGGCGCATCGATGAGGGTGCGGGCGAGCACGGGCTGGATGATTCGGGTGTGGCGCTGCCGGGGGTTCCGGGTGGGCCCGGGCTGCTCGACGGAGATGATGGTGTCGGCGGTGGTCAGGCCGGTGGCGGGGCCGGGGGGTTCCGGCAGAGGCCGCGGGCGCACCGGAATCCGCGGCGGGGATGACGGCGGAACCCGTGCTGTAGCACACTGTGCTACAATCTTGGCATGGCTCAGCGAGTTGCCGTCAACGTGTCTTTGACCCCCGAACTTTCAGAGTTCATGCGGAAGCAGGTGCGCTCCGGGAGGTTTCAATCTTCGAGCGAGGTTGTGCGCGAGGCGCTGCGTTCGATGGAGGAGCGTGAGAGCCTCCGATCCATCGCCGTGCGGGAACTGCGCCGTCAGGTCAAGGAGGGGCTTGCCGATGTCGCCGCGGGCAGGCTCATCGACGGAACGACCGCGTTTGCGATGCTGAAAGAGTCCAGAAAGCAGTGGCGGAAACGGGCATCGTGACCGCGAAGTCCGGCTTCATCCTGACCGCCCGCGCGATGGACGACCTCGACGTGATCTGGCACCACATCGCCAGTGCCACCGGCGTCGCGATGGCTGACAAGGTTGAAGGGGATGTCCAGCGTGGGATCGGGCGGCTGGTTGAACATCCGCGTTTGGGGCACACGATGCCGGATGTCGCGCCGGGCTCGGTACGGTTCTGGCCGATTCATCGTTTTCTGGTGGTGTATCTTCCTGACACGGACCCGCTGGTGGTGATGCGGGTTGCGCACGGCAGCCAAGACCTTCGCGCATTGTTCCATGATATCAATGCGTAAGTGTTGGACGGGTGATCACCCCATGGTCCGCTTGTGACGCACCGAGTGTCACTGAATCGAGAGATATCCGACGAGGTCTTTGACCATACGGCGATACCGTGCCCCGGCTTGGTCAAGGGCCGCCTGGTCGCCGTCCTCAATGGCCTGCTCAAGCATCGGCAGGATCCAAGGTGCATAGCCGGAATCACGGTCACTCGCGGCGTAACCGTTGCGGAACCACTTGCGCCCGGGCAGACCCTCTTCCACTTTCCAAACGCGGTCCAATCCCATCTGCCACCACCTAAAATCAGGACCGACTCCCGACGGGCCTGCCGATGCGATGAAGAAGTTGGCCCGCGAGTGGACCGACTCTGCGGCGTCTTCGAGGCCCTGCACAACACCCTCAAAGTGCAGGGAGTCGGGCGAAAGGCCTTTGGCCATGGCGGCCTCGGAGATTCGCGTGAGTTGCTTTCGGATGTCCGTGGCGACCCGCCTCGGGTCCATCGGCAGCACGTCCGCGTTCGCCAGCCGCGAGGCGATCACCGCCGTCATGCGGGCGTTCATCTGGGCCGGAAGGTAGTCGTCGCCGACGACGGCGCGGTACCAGTCGAGGGTGTCGTAGATGGAGTGGTAACTGGTGCCGCGTGAGCCGCCCGAACCGAGGGAGATGCTGGGGACGAGCGCGTGGCAGACGAAGCCGATGTGGTCGGAGCCGCCGCCGAGGTCGCCGATGGGGGGTTCTGGGGTTTCCGCAGGCTTGGGTGACTTCGCTGGCTCGCCCTCTTTGATCGGACTCGGCGTGGCGGTCGCCGGCGCTGCGGGCGTTGTTGGCATTGTGCGGGCCAGCCAAGTGTTGAACACACTTCCCGGTGAGACCGGCGGCGGCGCGTCCTTCGTCGGGCGGCGGAGTGAGGTTGCTGACGGCACCGGCGCATTGGGCACGATCCGCGCCGCGTCGTAGATCAGCGAGCGGAGCGACGGTGCAGACGATGCCGAGAAGTTGGCCCCCATCGTTGCCATGTCGAGGTTGATGTACGCCACGCCGTTCTTTTCGAGGTCGGCGAGGTTCTTTTCGACCCATTCCACCGAGCCGAGGATGCCGAACTCTTCAGCGCCCCAGCCGCAGAACAGGATCGAGCGGTCGGGCGGGTGCCCGGCCTTGGCGAGGTCGCTCATGACCTTTGCCACTTCGAGCACGAGGATGAGGCCGCAGGTCGGGTCGCACGCGCCGTGGTTCCAGGCGTCGTGGTGGCAGCCGATAATGATTTTCTTTTCAGGTTCTTTCGCGCCTTTGAGCGTGGCGATGACGTTCGCGGTCTTCGTGATGGCGCGGGTCTGCTCCACCTTCAGCCGCACCTTCAGTTCCGCGCCGCCCGTCAACCGGTACGGCGTCGGCAGGCCGCCCTGCCACCCGGGCACGCGGTCGGCCACCGGCTCGCCCGTCATCGCTTTGAGGATCGGCTGCGCGGATTCCCAGCCGATCGGCTGGACGGGGATCTTCGGCAGGCCCGCTTCTTCCGGTGTCACGCGCGGGGCGTTCTCGGTGGCCTCGATCATCGGCGTCAGCGGGTCGCCCGCCCACGCGGTGGTGAGGATCGAGCCGCATTGCACTTGGGTCGGCGTGGCCCAGCCGCCCTCGGGGTAGGCGGGGCCTTTGGCGTAGCCGGAATCGGCGGGATCGATGAAGATGATGAGCCCGATGCAGCCGGCGTCCTGGGCGAACTTGGCCTTGTAGCCGCGGAAGTTCCCGCCGTAGCGGGCCAATGCGATGGTGCCCTTGGTCTCGACGCCGAGTTCTTTGAGTTTCTCGAAGTCGGCCTTGGTGCCGTAGTTGCAGTAGACGATGTTCGCGGTGGCGTCGCCGCTGCCGCTGTAGGCGTTCCATGCGAGGGGGATGAGGTCGGGGTTGCGGGTGTACTTGTCGGAATCGATGGGGGGTTCGGAGACGCCGAGTTTCTTGGCCGCCGAGGCGGGCGCGACGATCTCGACCTCGGCACTGACGGGCTTGCAGAGGTAGGGCCAGATCCAGTGCGTTTCGACCTCGAGACCCATCTCGGCGAAGGCCTTGGCGAGGCGGTCGATCTGGCGCAAATCTCCCGGCGTTCCGGCGACGTGCGGCTCGGAGGCGACGAGGTCGTGCCAGGCGCGGAGGCGCTTGGGGTCGATGCCCTCCAGGAGGTTCTTCTCGAACTCGGACTGTGTGGCCCGGCGGCTCGGGACGAAGCGGGACATCGAGAAGTCCGCGCTGCTCGGTGTCGGCGCATCGCCCGCGACGGCCACGACACAGGTGAAGGCGAGTGCGATGCAGGCGGTGATCGTGCGCATGTGGAGAGGATACTTAACCGCAGAGGGCGCGGAGAATGACGGGGACCTACCGTCATTTCCCGCCCAATACGCGCTCAACCCGCATTCCTCCGCGAACTCCGCGCCTCCGCGGTGAATCCATCTTCCTCGCTGAACCGTGTGTACCCTTCCCCCCCATGCTGCGAATCAAGCCATTCCGTGCGCTCCGCCCGCCCGCCGCCATCGCCCCAGAGGTGGCGTGTGTGCCCTACGACGTGATCAACACCGCCGAGGCGCGGGCGCTGGCGGAGGGGAAGCCGCGCTCGTTCCTGCACGTGATCCGCCCTGAACTGGGCCTGCCGGATTCGACGAACCCGTATTCCGACGCCGTCTACGGCGCGGCGAAGGCCAACTTCGCCCGCTTCCAGCGCGAGGGCACGTTGGCCCGCGCCCCGCGTGAGAGCGTCTACCTGTACCGGCAGGAGATGACGCTGCTGGGCAAGCGGGTGTCGCAGACGGGCGTGGTGGCGTGCTGCCACATCGACGACTACGCGGCGGACATCATCAAGAAGCACGAGAAAACACGCCCGGACAAAGAGGACGACCGGACGCGCCATGTGATCGAGCTCAACGCCAACGCCGAGCCGGTCTTCTTCCTCTTCAACGACAGGCCCGAGATCGCGGCGCTGATCGCGGCGGACTCCGCCCCCCCCGCGCTGTACGACTTCACCGCGCCCGACGGCGTGCGCCACACCGTCTGGGAATGCCCCGACGCTGCGCCGTATGTCCGGGCCTTCTCCCAACTCCCCGCGGCGTACGTCGCCGATGGGCACCACCGTACCGCCGCCGCCGCGCGGGCCGGGGCCGAGCGCCGGGCCGCCAACCCGAAGCACACCGGGAACGAGGGTTACAACTGGTTCATGGCGGTGCTGTTCCCGGCGTCTCAACTCACCATCCTGCCCTATCACCGCATGGTGAAGGACCTGAACGGCCAGTCGGTGGCGCGGGTGTTGGAGCGACTGGCCGGCGTGGGCGCGGTGACGAAGACCGCCGACCCAAATCCCGGCGTGCGCGGGTCGTTCTGCGTGTATCTCGGGAAGGATGCCGGCTGGCACCGGGTCACGCTGCCGGCGGCGTCTATCCCGATGCGCGATCCGATTGCCAGCCTTGATTACGAGATGCTCGCCTCGCGCGTCCTCACCCCGATCTTCGGCGTGGGCGACCTCCGCACCGACAAGCGCATCGACTTCGTCGGCGGGATCCGCGGGCCTGCGGAACTCGAAAGGCGCGTCGACAACGGCGAGATGGCCGCGGCGTTCTGCATGCACCCCGTGCAGATCGACCAACTCACCGCCATCGCCGATGCGGGGGCGATCATGCCGCCCAAGAGCACGTGGTTCGAGCCGAAACTGCGGAGCGGGCTGCTGGTGAACACGTTGGAGTAGGGTTGAGGTGGTCGAGTGGCGAAGTGGTCAAGTGGGTGGCGGGGTAGGCGTCTTCGCGTGCCCCGGCGTCGGGGGCGCACGCACGGGGCACGGCGGGGACGCCGTACCCCGGCACCCGGCACCCGGCACCCGGCACCCGGCACCCGGAACCCGGCTTTGGGCGTCTCGTGCGTGCGTTGCCCGAGTGATCGCAAAATGAAAAGCCCAGCGGGTTCGCCGCTGGGCTTTTTGGTTACATCACCGATTCAGGTCAGCACAGTTTGGATGCGGTGCTTTGCTGCGGTGCCGCGTTTGATCACGGGCAGGGGACGCCGAAGACGCCGAGGAAGGCGACGAGGTCGGCGGTGTTGATGCAGGGGTTGGCGGTGTCGAGGTCCGCGAGGGCGGTGTACCCCGAGTCGCCCGGACACTTGCCGAAGGCGCCGAGGAAGTTGGTGAGGTCGCTGGTGTTGCGCTGGCCGTCGTTGTTGAGGTCGCCCAGGCAGGGCGGGGGTGTGATGGTGGTGAAGGAGAAGGTGCCGGGGTTGGAGGCGGTGTTGCCGTTGGGGTTGACGCCTTGGACGCCCCAGAAGTAGGTGGTGCTCTGCGAGAGGTTGGGGCTGACGGACCATGACGTTCCGACCAGGCCGGTGGTGGACGCAACGACGTTGGTCAGGCCGGCGTCGGTGGCGACGGTGACGTTGTAGGTGAGGGCGTTGGACGAGGCGGTCCAGGTGAGCGTTGGGTTCACGGCGACGCCGGTGGCGGCGTTGGCGGGGGTGCTGAGGTTCGAGACGAAGGGGGCCTCGCAGGTGTCGATCACGGCGTTGCTGTTGAGGTCCTGGGCCGAGCCGTCGAGGATTTCCTGGCAGTCGGGGCGGCCGTCGCCGTCGCAGTTAGCGGGGGCCGGGGCGCCCGCGCCGCGGACGATCTTGTGGATGTTGCCGCCGGTCTGCGAGATGATGTACAGCTCGCCGTAGGCATCACGCCCGAAGGAGGTGATGTTGGCGACGCCGGCGGTCACGAGTTGGGCGGTCCGGTTGGTCGAGTCGGTGAAGGTGTTGGTTGCGGCGTTGGCCTTGACCGACCAGATCCAGTTGTTGCAGTAGTCCATGAAGAAGTAGGTGCCCTCGAGGCCGGGGATGGCGCAGCCGCGGTACACCATGCCGCCGCTCAGGGAGCAGCCGGTGAGGTTGGTGGGGGCGACGGCGCTGACGTGCCCGTAGACGAGCAAGGGCGGCTGTGTGCCGGCCGGGGCGGTGCAGAGGCCTGTGGCGTTGAAGCCTTCGAGACAGCGCCAGCCGAAGTTGCGCCCGTTCGCCGCCGAGAGCGGGATGACGTTCACTTCCTCCCAGGCGTCCTGGCCGACGTCGGCGATGTAGAGATCGCCGGTGACCGGGTCGATGTCGTTGCGCCAGGGGTTGCGGACGCCGAAGAGGTACACCTCGGGGGCGCCGCCGACGCCGGAGGCGAAGGGGTTGGTGGGGGGGATGCGGTAGTCCTTGGCGGGATCGGCGGGGAAATCATCGCCGTTGACGTCGAAGCGGAGGATTTTGCCTAGCAGGTTGCTGGTGTTCTGGGCGCGGTTGCCGGGGTCGTTGGCCGAGCCGCCGTCACCGAGGGCGAGGTAGAGGAGGCCGTCGGGCCCGAAGGACATCCAGCCGCCGTTGTGGTTGGTGAACGGCTGGGCGACGGAGAAGATGACGTCCTGCGCGCTGGGGGAAGCGGTGGTCGCGGTGGCGGGGGTGCCGTTGGCGATGTATTCGCGGATGGTGGTGGCACCGGCGGAGAGGCCGTTCGAGAAGTGAACGTAGAGTTTGCCGTTGGTGAGGTACTGCGGGTGGAAGGCGACGCCGAGGAAGCCCTGCTCGTTGCCGGTGCTGACGTTCGTGATGGTGAGGAAATCACTGACGAACGTGAGGGCCCCCGTGGTGGGGTTGAGGTCGTACATCCGCAGGCGGGCCGAGGTGGCGGCGGGCTGGCCGCGCTGCTCGACGACGAAAACCCTGTTGAACAGGCCGGGTGCCGATGTCAGGAACACGGGGCGGGACAGGCCCGAGATGACCTGCTGGGTGGTGAGATTCTGCGCCGAGGCGGTGGCCGCCCCGAACGCCGACACCAGAATCGCCGCGAGCGCGGCCTTTGTGCGATTGATCACGATCTCGTCTCCTCGCGGTGGGCCTTGAAGGGTCCACGTTGCCTGGGTGGGATGCCGCCGACGCCGCGTGCGCGGGCCTCGGCGTCTCGTCCGATCAGATCGGACGTTTTATTGACTCGTCAAAGCGTATCTCACCGACGGTGGACGCTCAATCGAAATCACGCTGATCCGAGGCCGATTTGTGGACGTGGGCTCCGGGACAGTCTTGCGTCGCTGTTTTCAGCCGCTTGTTACCGGACACCGCGCCGGGCACCGAACCCGCGTTCTAGACTCCCAATCCAAGCCCATGACCTGCCAGAAGCCGACCAACCCGATCTCCCTCGACCTTGAAGGGCGGGTTGGGGGTGCTGGCGTGTCCGCTGCGACGCCTGCCGGGGCACGGGCCGGGTCGGGACGGACGGTGTCTCTCGGGGTGTTGCCGTCGAGCGGGAACAAGCCCGCGCGTTCAAAGTCCGCGACGCGCCGGGCCGTGGCGCTCGTGCTGGTTCATGTTGCCTTCGCGGCGCACATTGCGTGGTGGCGGTTCAAGGGCGACGTGCTCACGCCCGTCGAGCCGTCGGAATCGGCGTTCACGCTGGAGCAGGGGCTGGTCAACGCCGGGTTCGTCTTCTTCGTCTCGGCGATCCTGCTCCAACTGGTCTTCGGGCGCTTCATGTGCGGCTGGGCATGCCACATCGTGGCGCTGCAAGACCTTTGCGCGTGGATGCTCAAGAAAGTGGGCATCCGCCCGCACCCGTTCCGCTCGCGCCTTCTCATGTGGGCTCCGCTCACCCTGGCCTCCTATCTCTTCCTGTGGCCGACGATCAAGCGCGAGTGGCTGCACCCGCTGGCTTCCACGCACGCGCCGTGGCTTGCTGATCTGATGGGCCGGCCCAACCCGTTCCCTCCCCAGGGCTTCGTCCCGCACTTCATCACCGACGAGTTCTGGGCCACCTTCGCCTCGGTGGGCGTGGCGATCCCGTTCCTCCTGGTCTGCTGCGGCCTGTGCGTGTATTTCCTGGGCGCGAAAGGCTACTGCACCTACGGCTGCCCCTACGGCGGGTTCTTCACCCCCATCGACCGCCTCTCGCCCGGACGCATCATTGTCGACCACGACAAGTGCGAGGGATGCGGCCACTGCACCGCCGTGTGTACTTCGAACGTCCGAGTTCACGAAGAGATCAAGGCCCACGGCATGGTCATGGACCCCGGTTGCATGAAGTGCCTCGACTGCGTGAGCGTGTGTCCGAACGGGGCGCTGCGTTTCGGGTTCACGGTGCCGGCGCTGTTGAAGAAGCCCCTGCCTCCGGCGGCGATCAAAGATCTGAAGAGGAAGAGCACAGGCCGGAAGTCTGTGCCATCGGCACCCGCCAAGCCGAAGCCCAAGCGCGCCTACGACCTGTCCTGGCCCGAAGAGATCGGGCTCGCCGCTGTTTTCCTCGGCACGTTCTGGTCCGTCCGCGGCGCGTACGAAGTTTTCCCCGTGCTGTTCGCGATGGGCATCGCCGGGTGCGCGGCGTTCCTCGCGTTCAAGGCGTGGCGCACGGCAACCGGTGGCACCGGCTTCCAGCTGGTGTCTGCAGAGGGCCCCGCACAGGCCAAAGGCGTCCGAGCGCTCGGACTTCAACTCCGCTCTCCCCGAGGGATCACCCGCGCCGGTTGGGCGTTCACCTTCGCGACCACGGCGCTGCTCGCCGTGATCGCCCACACTGGCCTCGTGACGTACCACATCGTGCGCGGCGACCGGCTGTTCGACGCCGCGGCCATGTCGAAGGAATCGCTGCTCGCCTCGCCGCCCGCCGTCGTGCCGGACGAAAAGAAAGTCCTGGCGTTGCGGGCGCTCGAGTACTACAAGGCCGCCGCACCGATTTCCCGTGGCGGCATCGCCTTGTTTGCCAATGGCTTTGTCGAGCGCAACAGCGCCCTGCTCTTCCTGATGGCAGGTGATCCGGCTTCCGCCGAGGCCGCGCTGCGCCGCATCACCGTGTCCCACGGCGAGCAGGACAACCTCGCGGTCGACATCAGCCGGCTGATGGACCTTCAGGGCAAGGGCGATGAACGCCGAGCGATGGTGGACGAGACGCTCGCCAGGCGCCCCGAGTTCTGGGCGTTGCGTGAGCGCCGCGCCGCCGAGTGGATGGGCGCGGGGCGTGCCGCCGATGTGCTCGCGGACGCCGATGCGGCGCTGGCGAGGATCGAAGACCACTGGTCAACCCGTGTCGCGCGTGCCCGGACGCAGATGATCGCCGCGTGGGCGCTGGGCGCGCTGGATCGAAAGGACGAGGCCTTTGCGAGGCTGAAACTAGCGGCGGACGCGGCGCCCCATCACGCCGCCGCTCGCGCCGGGCTGGGTATGGCGTACCTCCAGATCAAGGGCGATCCCGCGTCGGCTCTCCCGGAACTCGAAGCCGCCGTCGACAACGACCCGGGCAACCCCGAGCGTCGTTTCCTGCTGGGGCGCGTGCTGCTGGATGCCGGGAAGGCCGATCAAGCCGTCGAACACTTCATGATCGCCCGCAAGGCGTCGGGCGAAGACCCGCGGCTCATCGAGGCCGTCAAACAACTGCTGCAACAGTCGGGGAACGCCGGTGAGGCGGCGATGTGGGCGGAGTGATACGGACTCCGATTGAGGTCCACTCTTGTGTCCTCTGCTCGATGGCCCTCGCTTTCGCTTCGGGTTCGTTGATGGCTGCTTGAACGAACCCGAAGCGCAAGCGAGGGCCAGCACGCGAACCGTTGCGCGCGCAATGATTCAACCGGAATCCGCATGACAGTGCACGGCGGGCCAGGCTCTGATCGACGCATGCCGTACGACCGCATCAAGCCGTGGCGGCGGGGTTGATCTGAATGCGGAAGTCGCCCAGCGACGTGATGGTGGACTGCGGGCTGTTGAACACCCTCGCAATGCGCCCCGAGACCACGGTGATCCTGGAGATGCGGTTCGCCGCCAATCCGTGGACCACCCCGCCCTGGTCGAGGGTTGGGCGGTTGATGACGGCGGTGCCGAGCCTTCCGGTGACGACGAACGAGTTGACGAAGGCGTCGCCTGAGCCGCGTCCCGAAATGGTCAGGCTGGTGATCCTGGCGGCGTCGTTGGTGTTCGCCGCCGTGGCGGGCAGGCCGTTCTGGTTGGTGGGGGCGCCAACATAGAGGCCGGAGTTCTCCATGCGCCCGATCACCGCGGTCTGGAGGGACTGCACGGTGCGGAAGTTGGAGTTCACCATGCCGCCGCCGACGCCCAGGCGCAGCAGCGAGTTCAGCGTGTTCTGGAAGGTGAAACTGATGTTGGAATCCACCAGGTTGCCGCCGATGCTCCAGTGGAACCCGCCGCCGGTGGTGAGCGTCGAGGTGAGGTTCCCGCCGACGCGCAGTTCGAGCACGGCGCCGACGTTGCTGCCGTTGAAGCGGGCGTTGCCCGAGATGCTGAGGTTGCTGATGGTGCCGCCCAGCAGACTGCCGCCGTCCCACGAGCTCATCGAGATGTTCCGTCCGAAGTTCTGGGCCGAGATGTTCGTGGACGAGATATCGCCCAGGCTGGCGCGGGTGATGCCCGAGCGGCCGGTGATGACCGAGCCCGTGGCCGATTTGGTGGTGATGGCGGTGAGCACGGTCCGGGCGTCGATGGTGGCGTTGCGGAGCGACTCGAACGTGGCCGACCCGATGGCGGAGGCCGCCGTGGTGTTGGTGGTGTCGAGGGTGCCCTCGAAGGAGCCGTCGCCCCCGCCGAGCCCGCCGCGCCGCACAGTGACGGCGGTGAACGTCCCGGCCCGTGCCCGCCCGGTGAACCACTCCGACGCCGTGAGCGAGCGCACGTTCCCGGTCACGGTGATGTTCGAGTTGGTCGAACGCCCCATGACAATCGAGCGTGTATCCCCCGTGACGTTGAGCGTCCAGCGGTCGGCGGTGGGGCCGAGGTTCACGGGCCCCAAGGTACCCGTGATGGTCCAGGTGCTGGAGAACACGCCGCCGGCGATGCTCGCCGAGCCGAGCGTGAGCACCGAAGAGGGCGAGCCCTGCACCGGACCGGTGAGGGTCAACTGGGCTTCGAACACGCCGGCGGCATCGCCCTTGCCGGTGATGCTCAGGTTGCTGAGCGTCGGGGCGGTGATCGTCTTGCGCGCCGTCTCGCTGACGCGCCAGTTGGCGGCGCTCAGGCTGTTGATGCGCTGCGGCGTGTTGATGGACGAGTTGTCGGTGTTCCCGAAGCGGTAATCCGCGAGGCCGTTGGCGTCGCCGCCGGTGCGGAAGTCGGCCTGGTTGGCGTCGCCGGTGACGCGGGTGCTGAGGAGCGCCCCGCCCAGGCGCACGCCGCCGGTCAGTGTCCCGCCGATGGTGATCGACGAAGTGGCGCCGGTGCCGGGGGCGAAGATGGCGGTCAGGTCGTCGGTGACGGCGTCGCCGTCGATGTCGCCGGGGAGTTCGAAACCGGGTGCGACGACAAAGCCGTTGACGTTCGCGCCTGTAAGGGAGCCGCGGAGACTCAGCGAGCCCAGTGTGGCGTCCTGCAGGGCGATGTAGCCGATGGTGCCCGTGGTGGTGCGGCGCTGGTCGTTGATCGCGCCGACGCGGGAGGCCCCCGTGACGACGATGGCCGCGGAGCCGGTGAAGTCCTTGCTCAGGGTGATGGACGAGACGGTGTTGCCCGTGCCGAAGCGGACGGTGGCGAAGTCGTTGGTGCCGAAGCCGTTGCCGGTGAGATCAAGGAAGGTGACGGCCTGCCCGTTGCTGCCGGTGAAGGTGACGCTGTTGGCGGTCGAGGCCTGCTGGCCGGGTTCGCCGCTGACATCCACGAGCAGCGCGATGCGGTTGATGGTGATGACGTCGTCCGGCGTGGCCGATCCGCGGACCTGGACTCCGGGGAGATCACGGACGGGGAGTTCGTTGAAGGCGTTGTTCTGGCTCGAGGCGTCGAAGGTCTGGAACGCCGCGAGGGCGTCCATCACGGCCAGCCCGGCGTCGTTTTTGACACGGGCAAAGACGGTGAAACCGCCGTTCTGGTTGTCGAGGTTGGACGAGTTGTCGCCCAGGTTGAAGAAGAACTGGTTCGTGGCCGAGTTGGGCTGGTTACCCAGTTTCGCCATCGCCACCGTCCCGCGGGTGTTGGAAACGCCGAACTCGTTCTGGATCTGCGCCTTCTGCGGCACGGCGGTGAACCCCGTGACCGCCTTGAACCCGCCGCCCTGGACCACGAACGGCACGCCGTTGGTCCGCGCGCTGCGGTGAAACATGCTGTTATCGAATGACCCGTCGTTGGCGTAGGACAGGTAGTTTGCCACGGTGATGGGGGCGCGGTCCGCCAGGAGGTCAATGTCGATGATGCCCGCGAAGGTCGTGACCCGCGCCACCTGGGCCGAAGGGGCGCGCGTAAAGAAAACAAGGTCGCCGCCCGCCACGCCGTCGCCCGAGACGGTGTTGGCCCCGGTGAACTCGCCGTCGAGCGACACCCCGCTGTCGCTCTTGATCCGGGAGGCGTCGAGCACGACGCGGTACCGGGTGTTCGCGGCCACCGGGGCCAGCAGGCGGATCGTTTTCGTCGGGCGGTCGTAGGTGACGTCGGTGACGCTCACGCCCGTGTCGTCGGCTGTCCCCAGCAGTTTGTCGTTCCCCGCGATGAACACGCGGACCGACGTGCCGTTGATCGTGGTCGGGTCGAGGTCGGCGTTCGCCGTCAGGTAGACCTGGCCGCGGTTGTCCGCCTCGATCTTGATGATCGAGGGCAGGTCGCCCGCCAACAACTCACGGGCCTCCAAACCCTCCATCTTCGGGGTCTGGAAGCGACGGGCGCGGACAGGTCGATTCGAACGGGGCATGCTGAACTCCAAGGGATTCTGTTCGCAAACTGTCAGGATCAGGTCGGCCGGCGCATTCCGGCGGAAGCAAGGATGATACGTATCCATACGACAACCGACCCCGCCCGGCCCAGTGCTATCGGCACGATCCGAAAACCTCCATAACGAACCCCGCGCCGTCGGGTTCCCTTCCGACCCGCGATTTCGCCGACCAAAACAAGCAACGGCCCGCCCCGAGGGGCAGGCCGTCGCCGGTGGTGGTGGTCAATTCAGGGGCGGCCTGTGATCAGGCGGCTTCGCGGATGGGCTGGCCGGGGTTGATCCCCGCCTGGCCGTTCACGCGGTTGGTCCCGTTCACGCCGGCGTACGCGGCGTTGAAGGGGTACGAGCCGGGGATGCCGGCGTAGGCACCGGTGTTCTGAGCAACCGGGCCGCCGTACCACGGGGCGTAGTTGGCGGTGGGGTTGTTGAAGGTGCCGGCGTAGGGCTGCTGGAAGCCCTGGGGGATGTTCTGGAAGAACGACGCCCAGGGGTTGTTGAAGTTCCAGGGGGTGTTGCTGAAGCCGGGGTTGAAACCGGGGTTGAAACCGGGGGTGTAGCCGGCGTTGGCGTACTGGGCGAGGTAAGGGTTGAAGAGGCCGTTGACGGGGCTGTTGCCGTAGACGCCCCAGGGGGTCGAGGGGATGGAGGTGTTGGCAAAGGTGTTGTTGAAGCCGCCGAACCAGGGCGTGGAGTTGGCGACGGGGGTGCCGTTGAAGGGGAGGTTGGCGTAGGGGTAGGAGGCGAAGGGGTTGTTGTAGAAGTTGGAGGGGTAGGTGGCGGCGGGGGTGTTGTTCCAGCCGGTGTTGTTCCAGCCGAACTGGTTGATCGGGCTGTTGCCGTACCAGTTGGTGGGCGAGCCGGTGAAGGGCAGGTAGCCGTTGTTCCAGTTGTTGGTTGAGGTGCCGGGGAAGCCGGGGGTCACGCCCGTGAAGGGGTTGAAGCCGAAGAAGCCGGGGAACGCGCCGAAGGGGTAGGTGCTGCTCATGGGATCTGTTTTTCCGTGCGGCTTTTGCCGCGATGGCAGAGGGGCCGGGCGGACCACACGCCGCGCATCGATCACCTCTGACGATGGGTGCAACATGCCCCGTGCTGCGCGGCGGACCGCACCTCCTCGGGGGGATGGCAAACATCGGTGGAAAGACAGGTCAACTTGGGAGCCACCTGCGGGAAATCACGCAGCGCAGGTTCTCGGGCACAGCACGTTCGCGGCGCCTCGCTCTGACAGCCCCTCAAGGCCTCGAATACACCATGACAATCTCGTTGCCGCATCCGACGTACTCGATGCGTGACATGAAGGCTTTCATGAGCATCACGCCGCGCCCGCCGGGGCGTTCGAGGTTCTCGGGCGCGGTCGGGTCGGGCAGGCACTCGGGCTTGAAGCCCGGGCCGGGGTCTTTGACCCGCATGAACACCTCGTGATCGCCGACGAAGTAGCCGAACTCGACGCGGGGGTTGGCGATGCCCTTGCTGCCGTGCTTGAAGGCGTTGACCACCGCTTCCTCAAGCGCGAGCCGGATGGCGAAACGCGACGCCTCGGGGTAGTGGTGCGCCGTCAGGCCGTCCATGACCAGTTTCTCGGCGTGCCGGAACCCTTCGATCGCGTCGGTCAGAACAACCTTCACCTCGTTGGGGTGGCGGTGGTCGGGCTCGTCGGGTTGGCGTCGTTGGCTGCTCATGCGCACGCGCATCGGGACGCGGACGGGCGGCGTGCGGCGTTGGCCGTCGCCTGAGTGGTCCGGGGGGAGGTGCTCAGAAACTCTTGATCGCGTCGTCCTTCGAGTCGTGGATCTGGAACAGTTTGTTCAGTTTGGTGATGACGAACACCTCGTGGATCTGCGGGTCGATGTCGCTCAGCCGCAGTTGCCCGCTCTTGGACTTGAGTTTGTTGTGGATGGTGATGAGCATGCCCAGCGCCGCCGAGGCCAGGTGGTCCACGTTCGAGAAACTGATGAGGAGTTTGGGCGCGGCATCGGAATCGATCAGCCCGGCGATCTCGTCGCGGATCTTCGCGATGTTCGCCTCGTCCAAGATGTTGCGGTCCACAAACTCGACGTGGGTGATCCCGTCGGCCTTGCGGACACGGAGTTGTGAATCTGCGGCGGGCATGGAGAGCCTCAAGAAGGTGTGGGCTGTTCGACTTGGGGAGATGATAGCGTGAGGGGTGGCCCACCGGTCCCCGGTGGGCCACCAACCGTCAAAGTCGATTTCACTGGGTTTCGTCGGCCCGCCGGGGACCGCTGGGCCACTCAGCGAGCGAAACACCTTACGCGGTGCGCGGCTCGGCCCGCTCGTCCCCCGCCCCCGCGGGCGGGAAACGCCCCGCCGACGACGCCCGCAGTTTCGCCCGCAGTTCCAGCCGCAGCGTCTCGACCTCCCGCGCCAGCCTCAGGAGGCCGGCCTCGGCACCGTCTTTCAGCAGTTCATCGTGCGGGATGGGCTTTCCAAAGGCGACCGCCAGCCGCCGACCCCAGAACTTGGGGAACGCCTCGCCACGCGGGAACGCGTCCCGGCAGCCCTCCACCGCGCACGGCACCACCGGGCACGCCGCCTTTTTCACCAGCAGCGCCACGCCCCGCTGGAAAGGAGCCAGCCGACCGTCCAGCGTGCGGCTGCCCTCGGGGAAGATCAGCACCGGCGCACCGATCGAAAGCCGCGCCAGAATCTCGCGGATGGCCCCCATGTCCGCCGAGCCGTCCTGCCTCACCGGGATCGAGTTGAGATTGTGGATCAGCCACGCGAAAGGCGGGAACTTGAACAGGTCGGCCTTGGCCACGAAGTGGATCGCCCGGTGCAGGATCGAAGACGCGATCAGTGGCGGATCGAGATGCGACTGATGATTCGACGCGATCAGGCACGGCCCGGAGGCGGGTACGTTCTCAACGCCGAACCTCCGCACCCGGTAGACCAGCGTGTACGCCAAGGCCGCGGCGTTGCGGATCGATGCGTACAGCAGGATCGACGGGAACGACTGGCCGGGGTAGGTCTGGGCGAGCGATGGTCGTTTCACGCCAGGGAGAATACCACCCAACTGTTCGGTCACGAAGCCCGCGCCACCCCCGCGAGATTCGCGAGCGCCTCGGGTGCACGACGGCGGACAACGTCCGCCAGCGTCCTCACCACCTCATCCTGGCACATGTCCGACGTGTCCACCGATTCGGCGTCGTCCGGGCACACCAGAGGGCCCACTTCGCGCGACGAGTCCCGCGTGTCGCGGTCCACGATCTCGTCGCGGATCGCCGCCTCGTCCACGCTCCGCCCCGCATCCAGAAGTTGGCGGACACGCCGGCGCGTCCGCTCCTCCACGCTCGCGGTCATGTAAAACTTCACCTCGGCGTCGTGGAACACCACCGAGCCTTGGTCTCTTCCCTCCGAAACCAGCCGCGGGTGCGCCTCGCCGATCCGGCGCTGAGCCTCCACCAGAACCTCCCGCACCGCCCGCAACTGCGACACCGGCGAGACCGAACCCGACACGTCCGCGTCGCGCAGCCGGTTCATGATCGATTTGCCGAACGCCAGCAGCGTCGGCGGGTCGGTGGACCAGTCGAACGTCAGGTCGGCGTCGCGGAGCAATCGGATCACCGCGTGCTCGTCGTGCAGGTTCAGGCCGTTGTCGATCGCAAGGGCGGTCGCCGCCCGGTACATCGCGCCGGTATCCAAGAACTCGAGCCCCAGTGCCTTGGCGAGGTCACGCGCCACCGACGATTTCCCCGTCCCCGCCGGCCCGTCGATGGTCACGATCAGTCGTCGCATCTGGCCCTCGTCGCCCGCGTCTTCGTTCTCGTTCTCCGGATGTCCGATCGAAACCACCACCGGCGTCAACGGGACGCGCACCCGCGCACCGCTCGGGCTGGGGCTATTCCTCTGCGTCATCGTCCTCCGCCGCCTCCTCTTCCGTCACGTTGAGGGCTTCGAACAAGGACTTGGCCCGCGCGATCGCTTCGCGGGGGTCGCCGCTGCCACGGCATTCTAGCGTGATCGTCTGGTCAAAGCCCACGCTCTCGACCGACTTTACGCACGACTCGAAATCAAACCCCTTGTGCTTCCCCGAGGCATCGAACGACGAAAATGATGCGCACACCACGCTGGCGTACGGCGTGAGCGCCCGCAGGTAGTCGTTCGCCGTGCCGACGATGCCCCCCGCGCTGGCCGCCTCGAAATCAGGGTAAGCCCCGATGCGGAAGCCGCCGACCTTGCGGATGAGTCCGGTGAGTTTCTCCGGCGTGCCGGTGATCCCCGCCACGGGCGAGATCAGGAGGTTGAGTTCCAGCCGTTCGGACCGCTGCACCACCCGCTTCACCGCCGTGGCCACGGCGTCAAGGCTCCCCGAAGCCCCCGGATCGCGCAAACTCATCGCCACCGCGCTGCACCCCAGCCGGTGGGCCACTTGCAGGACACGTCCCATGCGTTCTTCCGCCGCGGCGGAAAGGGCGGGGTCGCTATCCCCCAGCCGCTGCGGATCGCTTTCGACCAGCAGCAGGCACGGCGCGGCGGCCTTGTCGGCGCGGTCACGGAACTGTTCCAGTTTGTTCAGGTCCCACCCGGTCAGATTGTTCGTGTGCAGCACCAGCCCGTTCAGGCCCAGTTCCTCGTGGGCCACCTTGGGGAGGTCCAGAAGGGACATCTTGGGCTTCGCGCCCGAGAGCGCCGAGCGGAAGGAGTAATCGGACAGCGTGAGCAGCATGCCTGGTGGGTTGCCCTTCGTGCGAGAGCCGAGCCGCCGAGGACGATCCGAACGGGGACCGACCGCGAGGGCCGGGCACTGTATCGCCAACTTCGGGCGGGTGGGTCGAGTGATTCAGCCCCGGAAACCCCAGAGCGATACCGAACAGGACACAAAAAGAAAAGAGACGGTCCAGCCCAATGGGCCAGACCGTCTGGAGGGGAGAAAGCAAAGTTGTGGATTCAACTGATTCGGCGCGAAACCAAACGCCGGGCAACCGTACCGCGGGGAATGGACTGTCGTTGGTTGTTCATCGATTCGCTGACTTTGTGCGGCGGGTTCAGCCTTTGAGATGATTATTCCGTGCAAACGATTCTCGGGCAAGCACCGCGACGGTGAAGATTCTCGATCAGCGATGGTTTGTGAGGCGTTTCTTGGCCGTAACCAACCCAAACAACGGCTTTTCGTGCGGCGACCGCTCACATACACCGGCACCGCGCCATACGGTTGCGGCCCGCACGGTGGGCGTTAGCATGCCGCGCCAACGCAACGACCACCGCCACGCGGACAAGACCGAACCCTGAACCCCGATCCCAGAACCCACCTCCCATGCCCATCCCCACCAACTGCAAGTATTCCGAGAGCCACGAGTGGCACCGCACCGAGGGCGACACCGTGGTGCTGGGCATCACCCAGTTCGCCGTGAACGAACTCACGGACATCACCTACGTCCAGATGAAGGGCGTGGGGACGAAACTCAAGGCCGGCGACAGCGTGGGCGAGGTCGAGAGCGTCAAGGCCACCAGCGACATCTATTCGGGCGTGGCCGGCGAGATCACCGCCGTGAACACCGCGCTGGGTGACGATCCTTCCGCCGTGAACACCGACCCGTATGGCAAGGGGTGGTTGGTCAAGATCAAGGTCAGCGATGCGAGCGGGATGGCGAAGTTGATGGACGCCGCGGCGTACGAGGCCAAATACAAGGTCTGAGGGCGAATCCGATCCGCCACTCCATCCGAACCCTGAGCGCAAGCTCAGGGACAGCATCGGCGGCGAACCGGCGTCGTTCGAAAATCGAAGTATTTCCCCGAGCTCGCGCTCGGGCTTCGGATGGACCGCCACTCGATGATCAGTTGCAAAGGCCTTACCAAGTCCTACACCATCGGCAACCGCCGAGTGGAAGCCCTGCGCGGCGTCGACCTCTCCGTCTCCAAGCCCGGCTTCCACGCCGTCATGGGGCCGTCCGGGTGCGGCAAGTCCACGCTCCTCCATCTCCTGGGTGCCCTGGATTCCCCCGACTCGGGAACCATCGAGATCGGCAACCAGCGCATCGACGCCCTCGATGAGAAGGCCCTCACCGCTTTCCGCCGCACCGGCATCGGCATGGTCTTCCAGCAGTTCAACCTCATCGCGACGATGACGGCGCGTGAGAATGTCGAACTCCCCGGCATGCTCGCCGGGCGGCGCGGCCCCGAACTCCGCAATCGCGCCATTGAACTGCTCGAATCCCTCGGCGTCGCCGAGCGGGCCGAGCACCGCCCCGAGGCCCTGTCGGGCGGCGAGCAGCAGCGGGTCGCCATCGCCCGCGCCCTGCTCTTCTCGCCCCCGGTGCTTCTCGCCGACGAACCCACGGGGAATCTGGACTCCCGCGCCAGCGAAGGCCTGTGGACCCTGCTTGAATCCCTCGCCGCCCAGCGCGCGATGACCGTCCTGATGGTCACGCACGAACCCGCCGCCGCGGCACACTGTTCCACCGTCTTTTTCATGCGCGACGGACGCGTCGTCGAGGAGATCAACACCCATGGCATGGACGGCGGCGATCTGGCGGCTCACGCTCAACGCCTTGGCCGGGCGGCCGAAGCGCACACGCCTCCTGGCCCTGGCGGTGGCGGCGTCAACGGCGCTGCTCACCTCCATCGCCTGCGCCCTTGAATCCCTGAACGCCGGGATCGAGCAGGGCGTGTCGAACTTCGTGGGCACCGCCGACCTGCGCCTCAAACGCGTCGGCGAAGACCGTTTCGATATCAATGTGCAGGATCGCTTCGACGGCCTTCAGGAAATCCGCGCCGTCGCCCCCCGCGCCCGCGGCGCCGCCGCGATCCGCCGCGCGCCGACGAATCCCGATGCCGCCGCCGACGCCGCGCTGGCGCAGGCCAAGACCGTACAGGCCATGGTCACCGGCATCGACCCCTCGCGCGAACCGGCGTTGGGCGAACAAGCCATCATGCCCGCCAACGCCGGCCGCCATGTCCAGAAACAAGGCGAGGTCGTCCTCGACGCCATCACCGCCGGCGAACTCAACGTCCGCGTCGGCGACGCCGTCGAGACCATTGGCCCCGCGCCCCGCCGCTGGACCATCGTCGGCCTCACCCCCGGCCTGCCCTTCAAGCAGATCAAACGCCCCGAGGCCACTGTCGCCCTCGAATCCCTCTGGGAAGTCACCGGCTTCCCCGGGCGCGTGAACGAAATCCGCATCGCGATCAACGAAGGCCGGGACGCCGAAGCCCTCGCCAAGCAGTGGTCGCAGGGTCTCCCCAAAGACCTCTACGTCGAGCCCACGGCGGGCATCACCTCGGGAATCAAAAAGAAGACGCAGGCCGCGGGGCTTGTCTACCTGCTCGTCTCCACGCTCGGCTTCATCGCCTCGTCGTTCATCGTCCTCACCGGCCTGACAACGAACCTGCTGGAGCGTCAGCGCGAACTCGCCGTGATGCGCTGCATCGGGGCCACGCGGGGGCAACTCTTTGCCTCGCAACTGGGTGTCGGCGCGGCGCTCGGCACGGTCGGGGCCGCCATCGGTGTGCCCGTGGGTGCTGGGTTGGTCTTCGCGCTCATCTCGATCTTCCCCGACCGCTTCGCCGCGGGTTTCCATGTCTCCCCGGTGGCGCTCATTTCGGGCATCGTCGGCGCCATCCTCGCGGGCATCGGCGGCGCGCTGTGGCCAGCCTTTCGCGCTTCGCGCTCGCGCCCGCTCGGGGCCGTCACCAGCCAGGCCCACGCGGTCAGCATGAAATGGGTCTGGCTCTGCGCCGCCGCGGGGATCGCGGGCCTCGCCTGGCAACTCGTCTCCATCCTCCTCATCCCCGATGCCCAGACATCCTTCTGGACCTACGCCCTCACCGGCCTGCCCTCGATGTTCATCGGATACTTCCTGCTCGGTGTGCCGCTGTGCCTGCTCGTCGGTTGGGCCTGCGCCCCGCTGATCGCCCGCCTTCTCCGCATGCCCCCGGCGCTGCTGGGCCGCTTTACCGCCCAACACCCCTTCCGCAACGGATTCACCGCCGGGGCTCTCATGATCGGCCTGGCCATGATGACCGTCATCTGGACCGTCGGCGGATCGGTCTTCCGCGATTTCCTCGGCGGCTTCAAGTTCCCCGACGCCTTCGTCCAGTCCTGGAACGGCTTCGACGAATCCACCCAGCGCAGGATCGAGGCCATCCCCGGCGTCAAGGGCACCTGCGCCGTCAGCCTCGTCCGCATCGAGAACGCCAAGGCCTTCGGCGTCACGCAGTTCGGCACCAAACGCACCACTTTCATCGCCTTCGAGCCCGAGCCTTTCTTCCGCCTCGTCAACCTCCGCTTCGAGGCCGGCGACCCCGTCTACGCCCAGCGCCGCCTCCAAGAGGGCGGCGCGGTGCTTGTTGCCAAAGAGTTCTTGATCGCCCAGAACGGCTACAAAGTCGGCGACACCTTCCCTATCACGCACAAGGGTGTGAGGCACGACTTTGAGATCGTCGGAGCCGTCAGCAGCCCCGGCCTCGAAGTCGTCAACGCCTTCTTCGATATCGGCAAGCAGTACGCCGAGGAGTCCGTCAGCGCCGTCTTCGGCAGCCGCGCCGACCTCCAGCGCGTCTTCGGCAGCGACGCCATCCACCTCATCCAGGTCGCCCTCGACGAAGACGCAGACGACGCGGGGATCACCGGCAAACTCCGCGAAGTCGTCGGCCCCGCCGCGATGGTGGGCTCGGCGAAGGAGGTCAAGGCCACAATCGCCAAACTCGGCCGGGAAGGTCTGCTTATCGCGTCGATCGTCGCTGTGGCGGCGATGTTGATCGCCTGCTTCGGCGTTGGCAACATCGTCGTCGCCGGCATCGACGCGCGGCGCTTTGAGTTCGGCGTGCTCAGAGCGGTGGGGGCGCAACGTTCCGTCCTGACCCGCCTCGTGCTCGGTGAAGTCGTCCTCGTCTCCCTCACCGCGTGCGTGCTCGGAACCATGCTCGGCTTACAGGCCTCGCTCGCAGGTTCCCGCATGCACCACATGCTGCTCGGCATCGACACCCGCGTGGTCCCCCCTTGGATCGCCATCGGTTGCGGCTGCGTCATCCTGACGGTGTTGGCTCTGCTGAGCGCCTGGCCCAGTGTGCGGGCGCTCGGGCGAGTTCCGACGCGGGAGTTGGTCGCGGGGAGGGGGTGATCGTCAACCCATGCTGTGTTTCGGTACGATGCCTTCATGGCCACCCCCCTCGGCCCAATCGACACACGCAGGCAGCCCGAACTGCCCGTCGGCACGCCCTACTGCTCCAACTGCCTCTACGACCTCTCCGCCTCCGCCGATGCCACGCGCTGCCCTGAGTGCGGCAAGCCCATCATCGAGGTTCTCGCCCGCGTCACCGCGAGCAACCTGCCCGGGCAGTTCCGCACACGCCGGTACACCTCGCCCGCCACCGTCTGGGGCATGCCCTTCGTCTCCATCGCGTTCGGGCCGCGACTCGAGGCCGGAGAGCGCTTCGGCCGCGCGCGCGGCTTCATCGCGCTCGGCGATGTCGCCACCGGTGTCATCGCCCTGGGCGGACGTTCCACCGGAGTGTTCAGCGCGGGCGGCTTCTCCGTCGGCGCATTCTCGCTCGGGGGCTTCTCCATGGGTGGACTGTTGTCCGCCGGCGGCTGCGCCCTCGCCTTCCCCGGCGCGGCGGCCGGTGGCCTGGGCATCGGCGGCTTCGCCACCGGGGGCATGAGCGTCGGCGTCGTCGCTCAGGGTGGCATGGCCGTCGGTGCTTATGCCAAGGGCGCGTTCGCCATCGGTTTCCACGTCATCTCCGGCGTGCGAGCAGACCCGCAGGCCGTCGCGGTCTTTGATGCCCTCTCGTTCCTCGTGCCCGTCTCGGGCTCGATCGTCCTGTCCGCCTACGTCCCCATCGCGATCATCGCGGGGCTGTGTGTCACGCTCGCGCTGCTCACCTTCGCGCTAGGGGTCTTTATGAAGAAAGAACCAGCCGGCTCCGCTTGACCGGATGACCCTGACTTCCGTTTTTCACTTTTCATTTTCGCTTTGAGTGCCACCATGCCACGACGCCTCTACGACATCTCCCCGCCCATCGACGAACGCCTCAACGTCTGGCCCGGCGATGTCCCCTACACCCGCACCCTCTCCGGGCACATCTCCACCGGCAGCACCGTTACCACCAGCGTCATCCGCTCCACCACCCACATGGGCAGCCACGCCGACGCGCCCAGCCACTACGGCCTCGACGCACCCACCATCGATCAGATGCCCCTTGATCTCTACGTCGGCGAGTGCCAGGTCGTCACCGTCAACGCGAAACACGGCACCCGCGTCACCCCCGAGCAAGTCGAGGCCGCCATCGACCTCCCCCGTGTCATCCTCCGCACCAACACCTTCCCCGACTTCACCAGGTGGAACAAGGACTTCGCCGGCCTCAGCCCCGAACTGGTTGACCTCATGTTCGAGATGGGCGTGAAACTCGTCGGCGTCGATACCCCCAGCGTCGACCTGTTCGACAGCAAAGACCTCCCCGCCCACAAGGCCTTCCTCCGCCACGAGATGGCCATCATCGAGGGGCTGGTTTTGAAGGAAGTCCCCGACGGTGTGTACGAACTCATCGCAGTTCCCCTGAAACTCATGGGCTGCGACGCCAGCCCCGTCCGCGCAGTCCTCCGCGAGCCGGCGTGACGCCGAACAACAACGGTCACCCCGGCGTACCCTTCCCCGCGATGGCCCACTCGACCCAGCCCCCCACGGCCCCCTGCCCCGACCCGGCTCAGTCGGAATCGGAGATCACACCGCTCGCGTCGTACACCGACGACGCCGAGCGTGCGGCGGTGGCGCGGATGCGCTCCCTCTACCACCTCGCCGACCCCGTCCGCTACCTCCCCGGCATCTCGCCCACCCGGGTCCCCCGCCACATCGCGATCATCATGGACGGCAACGGCCGCTGGGCCCAGAAGCGCGGTTTGGCCCGCATGGCCGGGCACAAGGCCGGCTCGCGCCTCATCCGGACCTCCCTGGAGGAATGCCGGCGTCTGGGCGTCGAGGTCCTCACGCTCTACTCCTTCAGCCTGGAAAACTGGAAGCGCCCCGCCGAGGAGGTGAACTTCCTGATGGACCTCTACCTCGCCTACATGGACATGGAGCGGGCCCATCTGGTGGAAACCAACTGCCGCTTTGTCCAGATCGGCCGGCGCGAGGGCCTGCCCCAGTTCGCCCTCGATGCGCTCGACCGCACCGTCGAGGCGACCAAGAACTGCACGGGGACGACGCTGTGCCTCGCCGTGAACTACGGCAGCCGCGCCGAGATCACCGACGCCGTGCGCTCCATCGCGCGGGATGTCCGTGCGGGAAGAGTTTCCCCCGACGCGATCGACGAGCGGACCATCCAGAGCCGCCTTTACACCGCCGGCCTGCCCGACCCCGACCTGCTCATCCGCACCGCGGGCGAGATGCGCGTGAGCAACTACCTCCTGTGGCAGATCTCGTACGCCGAACTGCACGTGATCGAAACGCTGTGGCCCGACTTCACGACCGAAGACCTGCGTGAGGCGGTGCGGGTGTTCGCCGGGCGGAGCCGGAGATTCGGCGGGCTGACCGATGCCGGCTCTCAGACCTGAGATTCTCAGTTGCAGGGGAGACCGAAGCGCCCCAGGAAGATCGTGAGATCAGCGGTGTTCACGGCGCCGTCGTAGTTGAAATCGCCCGCCGATCCGAGCGTCGCGGGCACGCCGAAGCGGCCCAGGAACACCACCAGGTCGGCCGTGTTCCGCTGCCCGTCGCCGTTGAGATCGCAGAAGCACTGCTTGGGAGCGGCGACGGACGCGGGGTTGGCACGCAGGCCGGCGATGTCCGCCGCCGTGACGGCATAGTCGTACACCTGCACCTCATCGATCTGCCCCTGGAACAGCCCGCCCTCGCCCCCGCTGCTGAAAAACACCCCGCCGACCATAAACGACGGCGTCGGATGAGGGTTCGGGCCCGCGGCGCTGTTGGCGGCTTCGCGCACGCCGTCGATCCACAGTTCGCGGATGAAGCCGGTCCCGATGAAGCGGTAGACCCCGACCACGTGGTGCCACTGCCCGTCGGTGATCTGCTTTGTGCCACGGCACACGTTCTCCGGCGCGTCGTTCACGTAAAAGATGCCGCGCTGCGGGTTGGTGTAGGTCGCGCCCAGGCTGTTGATGCCGAGCATGTACCCGTTGGCGATACCCGTGAAATGCCTCGAAACCGCGAACAGCGGGTCGGCGGTGTTGGTGGTCCGGACCCAGCACGAGGCCGAGAACTCCGGGTTCGCATCGATCGCGTAGGTGTTCCCCATGGTCACGTAACCGCCCGTGTACGTCGGCAGGTTGATGCAGTTCCCGCTCACACCGCCCGAGGCGAACGCCGCGTTCCCAACCAGCGTGCCGTTCGCGCCGCCCGCGCTGTTGGCGGCGGTGCCGCCCGACGCCTCATCAAAGTGCCACTGCCCGACGGGAGCGCCCACCGTGGACGCGACGAGACACGTCAGAGCGAGCGAACCCACCAGAACGCGCGGAGAGACGAGGCCGGACTTCATCGTACGAATGGTCATGTGGGCACTCCTTGGAACCGCCGGTCCGAAACGCCGGGAACGGATCGCCCGCTCACGCCGCCAACTCGGCCCCCCCGAAAGCAACGCCCCCATCGCAGATTGCTCGCAGATGCACGGTTCCAGCCGGGCAACCCCGGTGTTCCCGGACGCTTGCCGAGCCCCCCTCCATCCCCGCTCCATCCCCCCACCATCCCCCCACGGTCCCAGCCCCGAAAGTGGCCTGCGAAAGGGCTGTCCAGAGCACCCCCGAGCGGCGACACTACACCCATGCCCACCTTCGCCCAATTTGCCCGTGCCCTCGCCACCACGTTCGCCCTCGCCGTGTCCGCCCATGCGGCGACGGTTGAACCCGTCACGCTCATCGGCTGCGACGCCTGCGCCGCCGCCAAGCGCGAGGCCAACGCCGGCTCTCTCCGCGCCGTGATGGAGCGTGCCGCCAGCCACCGCGCCCACGCCGGCCCTTCCGAGATCGAGCAACTTCTGGCCGATGACCGCGCCGCCAATACCACCAGCACCGACCTCATCAGTTACAACCTGGACATCGCCATCGACCCCACCGCCAGCACCATCTCGGGCTCGAACACCCTTTCGTTCGTCGCCCTGCAGGCCATCTCCACGGTCCAGATCCGTCTCAACAGCGTGTTCACCGTCAACACGGCCAGCGGCGTGCAGGTGAACGGCGTCAACAGCACCTTCACCCGCTCGGGCATCACGATGACGGTGAACCTCGGGCGCACCTACGCCGTGGGCGAGGCGTTCAATGTCAAAGTGACGTACTCCGGTGTGCCCGCCAGCGGCGGTCTCGGCTCGATCACCTTCCGCACGCGCAGCAGCGGCGCCCGCGAGGCCTTCAGCCTCAGCGAGACCGATTTCGCCTACACCTGGTTCCCCGCCAAAGAGAACAACACCGACAAGTGCGTCGCCGACCTGCGCTTCACCGTGCCCGACACCATGAAGGCCGTCAGCAACGGCACCCTGCAGTCCGTCACGCCCGCCAGCGGCGGCCGGGCCACCTACTACTGGAAAACGAACTACCCCACCGCGACCTACCTTTTCTCCTTCAGCGTCACCAACTTCAACGAGTACAGCCAGACCTGGAACTTCACACCGACCTCGGGGCCGTCCGTCTCGATGCCGCTCTCGTTCTGGCTCTACCCCGAGAGCGACACCCTCGCCAACCGCAACGCGTGGTTCAACAGCGCCAACATGCTCACGGCGTACTCGCGCGACGACCGCTTCGGCCTGTACGCCTTCACCAACGAGAAGTACGGCATCTACCAGTTCGGCTTCGGCGGCGGCATGGAACACCAGACCTGCACCGGGCAGGGCGTCTTCGATGAATCCGTCACCGCCCATGAACTCGGCCACCAGTGGTGGGGCGACAACGTCACCTGCGCCACCTGGAACCACATCTGGCTGAACGAAGGCTTCGCCACCTACACCGAAGCGTTGTGGGAGCAGTGGAAGCCGGGTTCTTCGGGCCTGCAGGCCCTCAAGAACGCCATGGCCGCACGCCGACCCTCCACCGTCAACGGCACCGTCTACTGCCCCAGCACGACCGACCAGAACCGCATCTTCAGCACCGATTTCTCCTATCGCAAGGGCGGCTGGACCCTGCACATGCTCCGCGGCGTCATGGGCGATACCAACTTCTTCCAGGCCCTCCGCAACTACCGCGCCCAGTACGGCGGCGGCTCGGCGACCACCGAAGAATTCCAGGCCGTCTGCGAGGCCGTCTACGGCTCCAGCCTGAACTACTTCTTCCAGCAGTGGGTCTATCAGCCCGGAGCGCCGACCTACCAGATCGGCTGGCAGAACGTCGTCGCCAGCGGGCAGAACTATGTCGAGGTCTACTTTAACCAGACGCAGTCGGCCACGTATCCGCGCTACACGATGCCACTGGACATGCGCCTCACACCCGCCGTGGGACCGATCACCACGCAGAAGGTGACCAACAGCGGCGCGACGCAGTATCTGCTCATCCCCGTGTCGGGCCAGATCAACAACCTGCAGATCGACCCCGATGTGTGGGTGCTGTCGCAGAGCCTCGGCTACATCGGCTTCCCTCCAAACGGCCCGCCCAAGGTCGTCGCGACCGTTCCCGCCATCGCATCGAGTTCGGTCGCCACCGCCGTGCCCTCGGTTTCCATCACGTTCCACGAGGACGTGAACGCCGCCGCAGGCCAGTTCACGCTCACCGGCCCCGGCGGCAGCGTCCCCTTCACCTTTGCCTACGACGCGCCGAACTTCCGGGCGACGCTGACGCCAACCGCTCCGCTCGCCCCCGGCGCGTACACCGTGACGGCGGCCCAGACCATCACCGCCGTCGCCGGCGGCATCCAACTCGACGGCGAAACGCCCTCGACCTCCAACCCCGGCTCGAACCTCCCCAGCGGCAACGGCGTCGCCGGCGGCGCGTTTACCATGAACTTCACCCTCACCGCGCCCCCGCCCCCCGCGTGCGTCGGCGACCTCAACGGCGACAACAGCGTCAACACCGCCGACCTCACCTCTTTCCTCGGCCAGTTCGGCTCCATCGTCACCCCCGGCACCGGCGCCGACCTCAACAACGACGGCGCGGTGAATACCTCGGACCTCACGCTGTTCCTCGGCGCGTTCGGCCTGCCTTGCCCCTGAAGCGGTTGCGTCGTTTCAACGGACTGATACGTAAGGCCGGATGCGCTCGAGTGTCGCCGCGCCGATGCCCCGCACGTTGTCGAGGTCTTCGATACGCGCAAAGGGACCGTTCTTCTGCCGCTGCGCGATGATCCGCGAAGCCAGCGCGGGGCCGATCCCCGGCAGCGATTCGAGTTCGACCGGAGTCGCCGTGTTGAGGTTCAGGGTGGAAGCCGGACGCCCGCCGCTGGCCCTCGCGGCGGCCGCATCAAGCGGCAACCCGCGCGAGCCCGACCACGACGACGCCAGCGCGAATACGCCGCCAAGAACGAGCACAATCGCGGCGGCGTGACGTGCGGGAGAGCCGGTCCAGTCGCCCTCGGTTTGTGCTCGGGTTGTGGGCATCGGGGTCGGCCCAGAGGTGAGACGCGGCGCGGCAAATCGCAGCCCGCTACGCGGCGGAACGCTCGGAAGCGCGTTCGCCTGAGGGTGAACCCGAGCCGGTCGCGGGCTTGATCTCGGGGGCGGGGGCCGGGGCGTGAGCGACGGGCGCACCCTCAGACTTTGACGCCGCGCCCTGCTCACGCGACTCTCGCCTCATCTGCACGGCGGAGATCACCACCGGGATCATCGACGCCGCGATGATGAACAGCACCACCATCGAGAAGTGCTCGCGCACGAACGGGATGTTCCCGAAGAAGTAGCCGCCGACGCAGCACGCCACCACCCACAGCGCCGCCCCCAGCACGTTGTAGACCTGGAACCGCACGAAGTTCATCTGCCCCGCGCCGGCGACGAACGGCGCCACCGTGCGGATGATGGGCACGAAGCGCGAGATCACCACCGCCTTCCCGCCGTGCTTCTCGAAGAAAGCGTGCGTCCGGTCCAGGTGCGACTGCTTGACGAACTTCACCTTCCCCGAACGCACCGCGGCCAGCCCCACGCGACGCCCGATGGCGTAGTTGACGGTGTTCCCCAGCACCGCCGCCAGCGTCAGCCAGCCCATCAGCGCAAACAGGTTCAGCAGGTGCCCCTCTTCGGGGTTAGCGCTCACGCGCGCCGAGATCGCCCCCAGCGCGAACAGCAGCGAATCCCCCGGCAGGAACGGCAGCACCACGAACCCCGTCTCGGCGAACACGATCACCGACGACAGCAGGTACGTCCACGCCCCGTGCGCATCGACGAACGTGTCGAGGTGCTTGTCGAAGTCCGTGATGAGGGAGATGACGTCGCTGATCTGCATGAAGGGCGTCGGACGGGGCGGTGGGGGTGAATGCCGCGGAACGGGGAGGGGAAGCGTAGTACGAACGGGGCCCTTACGCCGGTGAGAAACGCATGGATTCTGGTCGGGCCTGACCCGGGGTTTGAAACCGAGTTTCTTGTGCGATTGTCGCAGATTCTGGAGGCGCGTGCGCCGATCGCGTGAGTGACGGAGGTGTCCTTCGCCAACCACTCAGGCCCATCGCGAAGGGCCGGTGAATCAGCACGACGCCAAGAACAACGCCAACAAAGAAAGAAGGACAGACCCATGAAGACCCGCACGAACACCCTGACGACCGCCGCCTCGATCCTCGCCCTGGCCTGTGCCTCGGGCGGCGCCACCATCTCGTTCAACCAGTACGACTGGCTGGCCGACACCGGCGGGTACACCGCGTACAACTCCGAATGGGGCTATGCCGGCGTGAACTGGTCGCCCTCGGACGCCTCGATGTTCGCCCAGGACGCCGACGGCTATTACGGCTTCCTCAACGTCTTCACCGAGGTCCCCGGCGGCGGCACGAACCTCGCCGTGAAGAACGTCCCGATGCGGTTCTCCAGCCCCGCCGAACTCGCCGCCCGCGCCGGCGACGGCTTCCAGTTCAACCTCGGCATCGCCCGCGGCTCCCTCGCGCTCACGAGTCTGGGCTACACCGTCAGCGTCTCATCGAGCCCGATCACCGACGCCAACGCCGGCCCACGCGGCGGCTTCTCCGCCACCGGTGCCGTCACCAAGCAGGAGATCCTCGTCGGCGGCGTCGGCTCCGAACCCGGCGACCCCGACGGCCCCTTCGAAGGCGGCACAGGGCAGGCCGCGCCGTCCTTCGCCCAGAACTACGACGGCCAGGGCACCATCAGCAACTCCACCGACGAACGCGGCGGCGGGGGCGCCGGCGTCAAGCGCGCCAAGTCTGTGCTGGGCGACGGCAACGTCCCGAAGATCAACGAAAAGAAGAACCACTGCGCCCCAGGCTCGGTCGCCCGCGGCATCCAGGGCCTCAAGGCCATCCACGGCCTGACCCTCACCGACGACGCCCAGCAGACCTGCGACAAACTCGCCACCAACATGGGCACCACCGAGGCCGGCGGCACCGCGACCATCCAGAAGATCGTCGACGGCAAGAACACCTACGTCACCGCCAACCGCCTGAACATCAACACCGTCCGCTCGACCGACCCGTGCGCCGTCTACGACGCGCTGCGGGCCAGCGGCGTGGCCGAGATGATCGTCAAGTGGGGCAAGAACGACGAGGGCAAGAGCATGGGCGCCCACGCCGTCTTCGTCGCCGAGATCGAGAAGACCATGAACGCCGACGGCACCATCGCCTCGTGGCGCGCCCGCGTCATCGACGACCCCAAGCAGGACGGTGTCGCCGCCGAGAACCGCTCGTACTGGCTCTCGTTCGGCGGCGACAACTCGCTCAAGGGCTACGGCACGGGCGCAGCGCTCATGGGCTTTGTGGTCGAGACGGTCGTGCCGACGCCCGGCACCGGTGCCCTGCTGGCGCTCGCCGGCATCGTCGCCGCCCGCCGCCGCCGGGCCGCGTGAGTCGGATCAAGGGAAGAACACGCCGGAGGCAAAGCCTCTTCTCACGGACGGCGGGCGCTCTTCGGAGTGCCCGCCGTTTTTCATTGGTGTTCCCTCCATCCGAACCCCGTGCGCGAGCACGGGGACAGAATCAATGAGAGCGCCATCACTGGTCGTTACGGCCTGTGACGAGAGTGCCCGCAGCGTCCCTTGTCCCCGAGCTCGCGCTCGGGGTTGGGATGGATGCTGGTCGCCGCCGCTCACGGCGCATCGGGCGCCAGCAGCCGCGTCAGCGCCTCGCGTTCTTTCCCGTCCTGACACAGCGCCAGCCAGGCGGCCACCACGCGGTACATCTCCGGCAGGCCGCCCCATCCCAGCGCGATCTGGCGCAGCCGCTCGGCCTTGTCCGATGCGGGGTCGAAACCGCCGCCCGAGGCGACCGCGCCGCGGGTCTCAGAGGTAATGTCGGGTTTCACGCCCGCGAGGCGCGCCTCGTACAGCGTGGCCATCGCCTGCGCGGTGCGCCCGGGGAACGCGGGCGTTTTCGTGCTGTCCCACGCCGCGGCCTTGCCCGAGCGCAGCAGCGCTGCCAGCAGGGCCTCGCTCAACGGCTGGTCCTTGTCGCTCACCGCCTGCGCCACACCCGGCGCCAGCGCCGCGCCGTCGATCTGCGCCAGCCGCCACGCCGCCTCGTACACCACCTTGGGCACCGCTTCGCTCGTCTCGCGTCCCTTGGTCCCGAACGCGATGATCTTCAGCAAGAGCGTACGGGCCTGTTCCGCGGGCATGTCTGCGGCCCTCGCCAGCGCCCAGATCGTACTCTGGGCGTGCCCCTGTGCCACCAGTGCGGCCAGCGCGTCGGCGTTCGCCGCGGGGTCTTTCGCACGCAGCGCCAGCAGCGCACGCCCCATCGAGGCGCACGGCTCGATCCCGCTCCCCGCGAGCGCGTTCACCACCGTCCCGTCCGCGTCGGACTCCGCTTCCAATGCCGTCATCGCCAGGCGCAGCCGCTCGGCGAGTTCGGTGGCCTTCGACCACTGGCGCTGCCACTCCGCCGTCGCCGCCTCGGGGCTGATGCGCATGAGCGTCGCCAACGCGCCGAACCGCTGAGCGTCGTTGGTGCACAGCGGCGTCAGGCCCGTCACGATCGCCGCGGCACCCTTCAGACGCTCGCGCGAGATCATCTCAAACACCGGCCCGATAGCCGGGCCGCGGTCGTTCTCCTTCAACTTTGTTACCGCGGCGATCACGCGGGCCGCGCCGTCCTTGTCGCCCAGGTGCGCCAGCAGCGTGTCGGCCAACAGACTGACCAAGGGGTTGTCCGAAGCCGACAGGGGTGCGAGCCGCTCCGCCTCGGCGGGCTTGGCCTCCTTTGCCTTGCCGATCGCGCGGGCCCGCAGCGCCACCTCCAGCCGCGGGTCCAGTTTCGGCCACGACAGCACGTCCGTCACCTGCGCCTCCGACAGCCGCTCGTTCGCCAATGCCTCCAGCAGCACCAAAGACTGCTCCCCGGCGTTCTTGATCTCGCCCACCATCGCCAGGCTCACGTTGCCGTCCTGCGACAGTTCCGCCAGCCCCAGAATCCCCTCGGCACGCAGGTCCGCCCGCGGGCGGGTGGCCAGGTCGGCGAAGAGCGCTTGGAGCTTTTCATCGCGAAGCGAGCGCAACGCCGCGAGCGAAGCGAACTGCCGCCCCAACTGTGAGCCCGGGGCGGTGACGGCTTTGCGGAGTTGGGCCGTCAGGTCGTCATGGATGGTCGCCTCGCGCTCCACCACCGCGGCGAAGGCGGCGGGGGTGCAAAGGGAACCCGGCGGGAGCGCCACCAGAGCAGCGGCGGTCAGGACGGCGGCATTGAGAAGCGGTTGGGCCGGGCGGCTGGGCATAGGGGGGAAGTGTACGCTTGGCATCCCTCCCAGCCGATGATCGGGTTTCGACCAATCGCACCCCATGCCCGACCCCATCTTCATCCTGAGCCAGATCACCGGACGAAGACTCCCGGCGGTCGACACCTCCGGCCTCGCCATGATCCAGTGGGTCGCCGCCGTGAACATCTTTATCTTTGTCTTCGCCTTCGGCGCCATCGTGGGCAGTTTTCTCAATGTCGTGGTGTACCGGCTGCCGCGGGGGCTGAACCTGGTTTCGCCCCCCTCGGCGTGCCCGCACTGCGGCACCCGGCTGACGTGGCGCGAGAACGTCCCCATCCTCGGCTGGCTGCTGCTGCGGGGGCGGTGCAGGTTCTGCCGCTCGCCCATTTCGGCGGAGTACCCCATCGTCGAAACCCTCGTGGCGGTGCTCTTCTCGCTTATCTACGTCCTGTGGTTCATGGAACCTCACCTGCCCGGGCTTGACCCGCGCTGGTGGGGGCCGGGGTGGGCCTTAGACGGTTTCTGGCGCACTTCGCCGACGTGCCTGCTCATGTGTCTCTTGCTCGCCTCGCTGGTGGCGATCACCCTCATCGACGCCCGAAGCTTCACCATCCCGATCGCCATCCCCTGGCTCATGGCGGGCACGGCCCTGGTGGTTCACCCGCTGCACGCCCTGGTGATTTCATGGCTGAAACCCGGCACCCTCAGGAACGGCGGGCATGAGTGGGTCATCCCAACAGTGTCAGGCCCGTGGCTGGCGGCGGCGCTGGCGGCGGGAGTGGGGCTGGTCATTTCAAACGTCCTGCTCTCGAAAGGCTGGCTGAAACGCAGTTTCAGCGATTACGAGGCGTGGGAGAAGGCGAACCATCCCAACGCCGGTGCTGATGCCCCGGTCGGCACCGATGACGCAAACCCGGTCCCGGCGGCCACCGAGTCCAGCACCGGGGGCGAGGCCGGCCTGCCCATGCGGTACGTCCTGCTGCGGACGCTCTTCCTGACCGGCCCGGCCATCGCGGGGATGTTCGCCGGCTTCAGCATCGGGCTGAAGGCCGACAAGCCCCTGCAGGGCATGGGGATTGGCATGCTGGTAGGGCTGCTGATCGGCCTCCTGCTGCGCCGGCTGGTCAAGGACCCCGAGGGCACCGTGTCAGGCGACCCGGTGTGGGTGCAATACCCGCACGCGAGGCGTGAAATGATCCGGGAACTGGCCTTTTTGGCCCCTGCCGGGGTGCTGGCGTGGGCAGCGTTTGCCCTCGTGCCGGGCACATCACTCGGGGAGTGGCTCGACGCGCCGCCCTTATGGATGGCGGCCCTTGGCGGCAGCGTCATGGGCCTCTTGGTCGGTGGCGGCGTGGTCTGGGCCATCCGCATCCTCGGCACCCTGGGCCTGGGCAAGGAGGCCATGGGCCTGGGGGATGTCCACCTGATGGCCGGCGTCGGGGCCATCCTGGGCTGGATCGACCCGACCATCGCCTTCTTCGTCGCCCCGTTCTTCGGGCTGGGGTGGGCGGTGTTAGGGATCGTCGCTGGTCGGCTGTTCAAGCGCCACGGCACCGCGCTGCCCTACGGCCCCCACCTCGCGGCGGCGACGGTGCTGGTGGTATTCCTCAAACCGGTGGTCGAGATGGGGCTGACGGCCCTCATGGGGCGGCCCATCGACCTGCCCTGAAGGTGTTGATGGCTCGGGGAAGGCCCGAGAAAATCCGCGTTGAACCCCGGAATTTCGTTGCAGGGGCTTGACAAAACGGCCCGATTCTTGTGCTATCCCGCTTCGTCGCGATGGTCCGACGGGCCCACCACCAGATGGTGTAGGGTTCTCTGTCAGACCGCCGGCCAGACCACGAGATGTTGGGTTTGGTCGACTCGGTTAGTCCATCGTGTGTTGTTTACGTCCGAAAAAAACTCGTGCCGTCGCGCGAGCCGAACCCAGACAGAACCACCATCGGTTCATTCCCGTCACGGAGGATCATCCAGCCATGTTGACCAATCTGAGCACGTTCCGTCGTCTGAGCATCATCGCGGTCGCCGCGGTCTCGTGCCTGACGCTTGTCGGCTGCAACGACAAGCAGAAGGCCATGCAGACCGAACTCGACTCGACCAAGATGGAAAACCAGGAACTGCGCAACCGCATCGACCAGCAGCAGGCCGCGCTGGACAACTGCGACAACGAGAAGCGCGGGCTTCAGACGCAGGTGTCGTCGCTGCAGTCGGCACCGACGGGCGCTTCGTTCCAGCCTTCGGGCGGCGGTCGCGCCGACCGCGGCGGCTCCACCGTTCTCACCGTCGCCGGCGACACCCTCTTCGCCCCCGGCTCGGCCACCCTCAAGAACGATGCCAAGGGCGAACTCAACCGCATCGCCAGCCAACTCAACGGCAAGTGGGCCGGCCACCCCGTCCGCGTCGAAGGCCACACCGACTCCGATCCCCTCAAGAAGAGCAAGGCCAAGTGGGGCAGCAACGAGAATCTGAGCCAAGCCCGCGCCCAGGCCGTGGCGGACTACCTCGCCAGCAAGGGCGTCTCCGCCGGGCGCTTCAGCGTCGTCGGCAAGGGCTCGAGCGAGCCCCGCGGCGACAAGAAGTCCAGTCGCCGCGTCGAGATCGTCGTGCTGGCGATGAACTGAGCCGGAAGGCATCGAGGCACCCCCCGGTTCGGCATCGAGGCATCAAGCCGGAAAAGAGATTCCAAGACGCCCTCCTTTGGCGGGCGTTTTTCTTTTTGCGCTCGTTGAGCGGTTATGCGGACGCGCTGGCGTTTGCCCGCCAAAGAGGGGGGCGTATTCAGCCGAGAACCCTGTCGGGCGGTTGCGCCCTGCGCCGGCGTTCTGACACGCGCCGGCGTGTTGCCCGATGTCCTCCCTCCCACCGTGAGAACCGAACCGTGACACGAGCGACGCTGCTGGTTGAGGTCGGGCCGGGCCGCCTTCAGGCGGGCTTGTGGCGTTCGGGCAAGCCGGGGACGCTCTCGCCGGTCCACACCGTGCTGTTCGATGAGTCCATCTGGGAAGGGGCATGGAAAGACGGGCTCAGGGCGCTGGACGCCCCGCTGCGCGAGGCCGTTGCAGGGCTGGGCCTTCCGGTCGGGAATCTTGAGACCATTGGCTTCTATCACTCGCCCACTGCCGTGGCGGAGGTGTTTTCGTGCGCTGGCGCTGGGCGCGCGTCGTCCGAGGCTGCGCTGCTGGCGCTGGGCGACGCCGCGGGCTTTGCGCTCGAAGAGAACCCCCACGACCACGCCGTGCTGTGCGTCGATCCCGCGCGCGGGCTGCCCACCGGGACCGCCCGCCAGACACACCGCCTCATCTGTGCCGACACCGACGCCAGCGCTTCCGCCGTCACCGCCTGGCTGGAGCGTGCCGGGCTGCATGTGCAGGCCATCGCGCCGATGCCCGCCGCACACATCCGATCACTCATCGAAGAGGCGACATCCAGCGAGCACGAGGGTGCCACGGTGATGCTCCGCATCGGCGAGCACCGCTCCCAACTCACGGCGAGCGTGAGCGGACGCATCAGGCTCGTCCGTCACGTCAGCCTCGACATCCACACGCTCACGCAGGCCCTGACCATGCCGATGACGGTGCGGACCGGTCCCGGCGCCACCGACGAGGTCCGGCTGACGCCCGAAGAGGCCCGCGCCGTGCTGTTCCGCGTCGGCATCCCCGACCGCGACTCGGTCATCGATGCCCAGCGCGGCATCACGGGCAGCGCGGCGCTGCCGCTCTTGCAGCCGGTGTTGCAGCGCGCCGTCGTCGAGATGCGCCAATCGCTGCGGTTCGGATTGGAAGAGCCCGAGCGGGCCACAGCACGGCTGGTCATCGTCGGCCCCGGCGCTGAGGTGCCGAACTTGGGCGAGATGATGGCGGCCCAGTTGCACCTCACGGCGGCGCTGCCGCGCTGCCCGGGCAAGCATCGGACCGATCTCGAAGAAGCGGGCGCGCAGGCCGCGCGTCTGGGGATCAACCTTCTGCCGTACGGCTCGGCGCTGGAGCAGGGCGTGCGCCGCGTAAAAGTGGCGCTGCTGGCGGGCGTCGCGCTCGCGGCGGCCTACGCCGGCATCGAGGGTGGGACCACGTGGGCGCATACGCGTCAGATGAAACAGAAGATCGCCGCACTGGAAGGTCCGACGCGCGAGGCGCGGGAATTCATGGAAGGCAAAGAGCGTTTGGCACTGCGCGACGGCGCGATGTCGGCGCTGAACCGGTCCATCGACCGTGCCGTGGGCCAGGGCGCGCCCTGGTCGGCGTGGCTGGCGGAACTGGCCTCGATGACCCCGGAATCGGTCAAACTGCGCGACATCACCATGACCGCCGAGAGCGGCCCGGCCAAGTGCGAACTGCGCGGCGTGGTGCGCGGCGTCGAGGGCGCGCGGGCCGATATCGGCGCGTTCGTCACGCGGCTGGAAAAGTCGCCGCTGGTCGCTCAGGTCACGCTGGGTGCCACGCAGCGGGCCGGGGCCGGCGGAGAGGCCGGCGGTGTCGACTTCCAGACGAGCGTGACGCTGCTGAAACTCCCGCTCATGGATGTGCCCGCGGCGAAAGCGCCCGCGACGGCGCAGGCCGGTGACCCGAACAACAAGGAGGCCACGCCGTGAAATCCGCCCCCAGAACGTTGATGGCCCAGTGCGTGATCGGTGCGGCCGCACTCGTCGGTGTCTCGCTCGGCGTGCTCGAGCCGCTACGGACGGCGCGGCAGGACGCGATCGTTCAGTTGGAACAGTCGGAGTTGCTCGCGGCCAAGGCCGGAGAGTACGCCACGAGGATGCCGGAACTCTCGCGTGAGCGGGCGGCGGCCGACGCGCGGCTCGCGACGGTGGCCGAACGCAGCGCGCTGGCACGCGATGCTGCACGGCTGAACGCGAGCATCGAGGAACTGGCGGGGCGCACGGGCGTAGCCATCCAGCGGACGCAGCCCCGGGAATCGGTGAGCACCGCGTCCTTCGCGCCGCCGGCAACCGCCGCGGGTTCCGAGGCCGCCGGCGCCTCCCTCGCGATGGTCAAGCCCGACGCGGTGGTGGGGTTCACCATCGAGGCCTCGGGCAACTACGCGGGGATCACGCGGTTCATCGAAGGGCTGGAAACGACGCTCGGGTACACGCGGGTCGACAGCGTGCGTGTGACCCCCGACAGCGAGAACGAGGACCGGGCCCGGGCGACGATCTCGACACTTCACTTCGCGTTCTCCTTGCCAAAGGGTGTGCAGGTTTCGAACACGGTCGCCAGCGCGGAGGTGTCGCGATGAGCCGCAAGGACATGACGAGGTACAACCTGCTGGCCCTTGCCGCGACCGTGGCCCCGATGCTTCTGGTGGGGTTTGGCTCGACGCTGATCGGCACCGGGCCGAGCCTGACGCTCGCGTCTTCCGCGGCGGCGGTCGATGCGCCCGGCGCTGCGGCGGCCGTGGCGCGCCCCATCGGCCCCAAGGAACGCCTGGCGCTCGACCGCGTGGGGGCGCTCCGAAGCGGCGAGATGGGTGTCTCGCCCTTCCGCCCCGAGCCTCTGGCCGTTGCGCCGGTGCTCGAGGCCGCGCCGGAACCCGCGCCGGCACCCGCCCCCCAAGCCATCGCGAAGCCCGATGTTGTGGTGAAGATGATCATCCGCACCGGTTCCGGAGAAGGCGCTGAGCGTGCCCTCATCGCCGGCAAGATGCGCGCGGCGGGCGACCGCGTGAGCGACGGCTGGGCCATCGAGTCCATCGATGCCAAAGCGCGGAGCGTGACGTTCGTCAGCGACGACGGGCAGCGCTACACCGTGAACCTGAAGTGAATCGCGGCCGCGTCGCCGCCCTATCGCGGCGACCGATGATTGTGGCGGCTGCTACAGTGGGCGCGTGAGCACCCAAGAGGTCATGCCAGTGTTTGTCGGTGGTCGCTTCGTTGGCGGTCGTTCGGTGCTGGCCGTGCCGGATCGGTTCACGGGCGAGCAGGCCTTCCGTGTGGGAACGGCCGATGCGGCGATGATCGAAAACGCGATCGCGGCCGCGCACGCGAGCCGCTGGGCGTGCGGGCACGTGCCGCTTCACCTCCGGGTGGCGGCGCTACGGCGGATCGCGATGGGCGTCGAACAGGCATCCGCACGGTTGACGAAGACCATCGTCGCCGAGGCGGGCAAGCCGGTGCGCGATGCACGAGCCGAGGTGGCACGCGCCGCCGAGACCTTCCGCGCCGCGGCCGCGGCGTGCGCCCACGGGCTTGAGGGCGAGATGCTCCGCCTGGACATGTCCGAGCGTGGCGCGGGGCGGCGAGCGGTGACGCAGCGGGTGCCCGCAGGGGTGGTCTCGATGATTACGCCCTTCAACTTCCCGCTGAACCTGGTGGCTCACAAGGTGGCCCCAGCCATCGCCGCGGGGTGCCCGTGGGTGCTGAAGCCCTCGGACAAGACGCCCGCGACGGCGCTGCGGCTGGGCGAGATTGTGGCTGATTCGGGGCTGGTCGAAGGCTCGTGGAGCATTGTGCCCGCCACCGTTGAGGACTCGCGAGCGCTGGTGACCGATGACCGCATCGCGGTGCTCTCGTTTACCGGGTCAGTGAAGGTGGGCTGGAGCCTCAAGGCCGCGTGCGGGCGCAAGCGCGTGGTGCTGGAACTCGGCGGCGACGCCACGGCGATCATTGAACCCTCGGCGGACGTGGCCCATGCCTGCGCGCGCATCGCGGTGGGGGGGTACTCATACGCCGGGCAGTCGTGCATCAGTGTCCAGCATGTCCTGGCGCACGACGCGGTGTACGCGGCTGTTCGGGACGGACTCACGAAAACTGTCTCCACCCTCGCGTTCGGCGACCCGCGTGATGAACGCACCGCCGTCGGCCCGCTCATCAACGAGGGCGAGGCGAAACGCATCGAATCGTGGATCGCCAACGCCGTTCGCGGCGGCGCGAGGATCCTCTGCGGCGGCACACGCCAGGGCAGCATCGTGGCCCCGACACTGATCGAGAACATCCCGACGGGCTGCGAACTGGCGACCGAAGAGGCCTTCGGGCCTGTGGTGTGTCTCTCGCCGTACGCCACGTTTGATGAAGCGGTCGCAAAGGTGAACGCGAGCCGCTTCGGCCTCCAGTGCGGCGTGTTCACGCGGGAACTGGCGACGGCGATGAAGGCGTGGGACGTGCTGGAGGTCGGTGCCGTCGTCATCAACGATGTCCCCACCTTCCGAACCGAGTCCATGCCCTACGGCGGCGTCAAAGAGTCCGGCCTCGGCCGCGAGGGCGTGCGGCGCTCGATCCACGAGTTCACGGAAGAGCGGCTGCTGGTGCTCGATATGGGCGGAGCGTCGTGAGCGGCGGGTCTCTCGCGTCGCCGCCGCTGGAACGCCTCCGGACCGCGCTTTCGCGCGCCGTTGGGAGGCGTTCGGCGTTGGCGGCCGCAGGCACTTCTGACGCCTGGCGTGTTTTCGCCGGGATCGGAGACGGCTTCGACGGCGTCTTCATCGATCGCTACGGCCCCGGCGCGGTGCTGATGCTGTACGAAGGCACCGACGCCGATGCGCTCGACGCCAACGAAGCGGCCCAAGTCACGCTGGCGGGGCTGAGCGCGCTGGGAGCGACTTCGGTTTACGTGAAGCCCTTTGCGCGCGACCGCTCCAAGTTGGGCGGTGCCCACCCCGCCGCGCTCACCGATCCAAACCCGGCCGTGGGCGATCCGCTGCCCGAGGCCGTGACGGTCCACGAGCACGGCTGCGCCTTCGAGGTGCGTCTGTGGGACGGCTTCTCGACGGGCATCTTTCTCGACCAGCGCGAGAACCGCCGTCTCCTCGCCGAACTGTGCGCCCGAAGGCCCGGCACACGCGTGCTGAACACCTTCGCGTACACCTGCGGCTTCTCCGTCGCGTGCGCCCGCGCCGGGGCGATTACCGCGAGCGTCGATGTCTCCGGGCGATACCTCGACTGGGGCAAGCGCAACTTCGCCCTCAACACAATCGACATCGCCCCGCACCGCTTCGCCAGGATGGACACCTTCGAGTTCCTCGAATACGCCGCGCGAAAGTCGCTGGCGTTCGATCTCATCATCCTCGACCCGCCCAGTTTCGCCTCGGCGGACAAGCGCCGCGGCATCCGGGCGTGGTCGTCGGTCTCGGACTACTGGAAACTCGTCGCCGCCGCCGCCGAACGGCTCGACCCAAAGGGCGACCGTCTCATCTTCGCTTCGACCAATACGCTGGAACTGTGCCGCCCCGGCAGGCTGGAGCGCGAGGTCTGCAAAGGACTGGCCCGCGAGCCCAAGTGGCTCGAACTCCCGCCGGTCCCGGTGGATTTCAATGTGGACAAGGGCCGGTTCGCGGCCCGGCTGTTCCGGGTGTGAACGCCAAAGAGAGTGTTCACTTGTGAGCGGGCGCACCGGGCTTTAGGATCGATGCCGGTGATGAAGCCCGCTCCAACCCGGTCCGTTTCGTCGGTGGTCGTGCTGTTGCCCGCGCTGCTGGGCGTTTCGGGTCTCGCGGCGGGTTTGGGGGCCGTCGGTTCCGCTTCCGCTCAGGTCGCGGCGGGTGCGGCGGACGCGCAGCCCGGCGCGGCGTTCAGCGGGCGGGACTTCGCCGGCGTCGACTTCCCCGCCACGCCTCAAAAACTCGCCGTCTCGTTCGCGGGCATGCGCGGGTGGTCGTGGCGCGAGGGCGCGGCGACGCGGATGCTCTTCGAGAAGGACGTCCGCGTCGGCATCGGCCCCTACAAGTTCGTCGCCGACCGCGCCACCGTCTGGATGGAGCCCGTCACGGCGAACGGCACGCAGGCGGACCAGATCGCCGTCTATTTCGAGAACGCACGCGACCCCGCCGGCCCCGGCGAGGGCGGCTCATCAATCGGCACGCCCACCAGCGCGGGAACAGGCCAGTGGCTCAGCCAGTCGGCGTCGCGTCTGCTCGTTACGGGCCTCATCGCCAGCAACCCCGACGTTCCGCCAACGGTCGCGGTCGACGTACCGATGCGCGATGTTCGCCCCGCCAATGCGTTCGTCGCCGAGGGCGAGGCTCGCATGGCGCGATATCTCACCGCATTAACCTCGCCCGAGGACCGCGGCCCCAGCGTGCGTCCTGATGGCTCCGCATTGGCGGGCACCGACGGCTCTCTCCGCCCCACGATCCGCGTCAACGACCCCGTGAACGCCGCCGAAGCCGACCCGCTGCCCCAAGCCGTCGGCGTCCCGCCGGTGGGCGCGGACGGTCGCGACCTCACGGTCGACACCCGACTCGCCTCCGGCGGCTCGCCCATCGCGCCGCGTGCCCGCGTCATCGCTCCGCGCGAAGGCCTCGTCGAGTTCGCCTGCCCGGACCCGAAACTCGTCGAGATCGACCCAGCCACCGCCGCGCCGGGGTCCGGAGAGAGTGGCGAAGCGCTGGGTGCCACCCGCGCCTTCATCATGAACGGCGGCCTCACCGTTCAGTACGACACCGTCGGCCGCAAGCAGAGCGTGCAACTCACCGCGGCGCGGGGCGTGGTCTTCCTCGCCCGTGCCCCCGGGGCCGACCAGGGCCTGAAACTAAGCGCCGACGACGTGCTGGGCGTCTACCTCGAAGGCGACGTGCAGGCGACGGTGCGGACGCGGCCCGACATGACCACGGGCGCGTTCCAGCCCGACCAGTACGTCCTCCGTGGCAACCGCGTCTACTACGACCTCCGCCGCAACAGCGCGATTGTCCTCGACGCCGTCTTCTGGACCTACGACCAGGAGCGCGGCATGCCGCTCTATCTCCGCGCGGGTGTCTTGCGCCAGCGCTCCCTCCGCGAGTTCTCGGCGGAGAAGGCCACGCTCGCGAACGTCAGTTTCGCCGAGCCGCACTTCGCCATCGGCGCGTCCAACGTCACCATCACGCGCGACACCTCATCCGAAGGCCGCACCTTTAACACCTACGACGCCCGCGACGTCGTCTTTACCGCCGGCGGCGTGCCGCTGGCCTACCTGCCGAAGGTCTCCGGCGAGTTCAAGCCCAGCCCGCTCCGCCGCATCGAGTTCGAGCGCGTCGCCCGCTCCAACGTCGTCCGCACGGTGTGGGACATGTACACGATTCTCGGGCTGGATGCCCCCGAGGGCAACCGCTGGGACCTGCTCATCGACGCCTACCTCGACCGCGGGATCGGTGTCGGCACCGACCTCAAGTGGCGCCGCACCGACATCGACGGCTCGCTGCTGGCCTACTACATCAACGACCGCGGCGAGGACCACCTCAGCAGCGGCGCCGACCGCGACCCGCCGCAGGAGAACCGCGGCCTGCTGCTGGGCGACAACATCTGGCGCATCGACGAGCACTGGACGCTCTTCGCCGAGGGCTCGTACATTTCCGACGAGGCCTTCGTCGACTCGTTCTTCCGGCGCGAGGCCGAGACCCGGCGCGAGTTCACCAACTCGCTCTACCTCCGCCGTCTCGAGGATTCCGAGGCCATCACCGCCGAACTCCGCGGCACGTTCAACGACTTCATCTCCAACCAGTACCTGCTCGAATCCCAGGGGTACCAGGTCAACAAACTCCCCGACCTGGCGTACCACCGCGTGGGCGAGGACCTCTTCGACGGCCTCATCAGTTACACCGGCGAGGCCCGCTACACCGCGATGAACCTCGTCTTCGATTCACCCACCCTCGCCAAGCACGGCTACGACACCCGCGACCGCGCCCGGGCCGGCTTCGATCTGCTCCCGACGCAGCGTTTGCAGGACGTGCTGAGCGCCGGCGGTCTCGATGAGGACACGGTCTCCCGCTTCGACACCCGCCACGACTTCGAGGTGCCGCTGAGCCTCGGCCCCGTCAACGTCACGCCCTTCGCCGTCGGGCGCGTCACCGTCTACGACACGGATTTCTCCACCTACAACGGGGGCGATGAAGACGCTTCACGCGAGCGTTACTGGGGCTCCACCGGCCTCCGCGCCGCCACCAGCCTCACCAACACCGACGCCTCCATCGAGTCCGACGCCTTCGACATCCACGGCGTGCGTCACATCATCACCCCCAGCCTCACCGCCTGGACCAGCGGCACAAACGTCGAGCAGAACAACCTGCCCGTCTACGACGAGAGCGTCGAATCCATCGCCGACGGCTCCGCCGTGCGCGTCGGCATGAACAACACATGGCAGACCCACCGCCCCGGCACCTCCCCCGGCACCCGCGGCACGATGCGCTCGGTCGACTGGTTGAAACTCAACACGGATTACATCTGGAGCAGCGGGGAGGTCGACATCGAATCCCCCTTCGGCCGCTTCATCGAGGCGCGCCCGGAGCGCTCCACCTTCGGCGACTTCTTCTCTGGTGACGCCATTATCCAACTCACCGACGCCGTGGCCCTCACCGCCGACGTGCTCTACGACGTGAACGAGAGCAGCACCAGCCGCACCGCCGCCGGCGCGATCATCGACCACGGCTTCGGCTTCTCGACCTTCGTCGAGTACCGCTCGCTCGACCAGTTGTCATCGAAGAACATCGATTTCGGGGCCAAGTACGAACTGTCCCGCAAGTACGCCGTCACGGTGCAGAGCGTCTACGACCTCGACGCCGAGGAGTTCCAGAGCATCGGCGGGCGGATCACGCGGCGCTTCCCGCAGTGGACGGTGGAACTGGGGTTCCATGTGAGCACAATCACCGACGAAACGAGCATCGGAATCGTGCTCTCGCCGGTGGGCGCATCGGGCGAGACGCGCCGGCGCATCTTCACCCGCGAGTTTGACGACGTGGCCCCGACGCTCCGCCAACGCGATGCCGTGAAGGACCGGCTGGACGACGGCCCGTTCTCGGAGTGATTCCCGCGTCCGGCACGCGTACGATTCCCCCTGTGAATCCGCCGGAATCCGCACAACTCCCGCCGGGCATCCATCCCGTGCCGTCCCCAATGGGTCTGACGCACGAGGCGTTCGTCCGCGCCGTGATGGACGCCGGGCTGGCCCCGCGCAACGTCGCCCTCGCGGCGTACGCAGGCTTCTTCCGCCGCGCCGAGACCGGCCCGCTGGCGGCGATGGGCATCGAAGCCCCGCTCCCCGCGCCCGCCCGCACCCTCACCACCGACAGCCCCGAGGGCGACGTGGTGAAGTTCCTGCTCCCGGTGACCGGCCGACCCGGCGAGTCAGCGCTCGAAACCGAGTCCGTCGTCATCCCCATGAAGCGCAAGCACGAGACGACGCGGACGTTGTGCGTCTCCAGCCAGGTCGGCTGCGCCATGGGCTGCGTGTTCTGTGAGACCGCCCAGATGGGCCTCATCCGCTCACTGTCCGCCGCAGAGATCGTCGCTCAGTGGTTCGCCGCAACGCACGCGCTGGGGCACCCAATCAAGAACATCGTTTTCATGGGCATGGGCGAGCCGCTGGACAACCTCGACAGCGTCATCGGGGCCATCGAAATCCTCACCGACCACTACGGCCCCTCGGTGCCCATGAGCGGCATCACCGTCTCGACCGTCGGCCGCATCGACGGCCTGATGAAACTCCGCGAGGCCGTCCAGCGTCCGGGCTGGAAGCAACTCAATCTCGCCGTGAGCGTGAACGCGCCCAACGACGAGGTCCGCAGCCGCATCATGCCCATCAACCGCTCGATGCCGCTGGGCGAACTGGTCCCGATCCTCGAAACTTGGCCGAGGCGCAAGAGCGGCGCGATCTGCGCCGAATACGTCCTCATCCCCGGCGTGAACGACGCGACCCACCACGCCGACGAACTCTGCACGCTGCTCAAGGGCGTTCGCTGCTGCGTGAACGTCATCCCCTACAACCCCCGCCGCGGCTCGCCCTGGGAGGCCCCGGCGGAGGAAACCGTCGAGCGCTTCCTCCGCGACCTCGAAGCCCGCGGCCAGTTCTGCAAACGCCGCCGCACCAAAGGCCGCGACACCATGGCCGCCTGCGGCCAACTGGGCAACGAACAGATCCGCCAGCGCAAGTTCGTGGGTGTGACGCTCGCAGGGAACGCGAACCCCTGAGCGCTCGTCACACATTTCCGAGGGACGCCGGAGCATCGCTCGCTTTGGAGCGATGCTCCGGGTCGAGCGTGCAACCGCGTTCGTCATGACGAAGTGCTCAGAGTCACGCGCGCATGCACGCCCGATAACACAAGTTCCAGAAACAATCCGCGCTCTGGCGTGAAGATTGCGATGTTTCCGGATACCGGTGCTCATGTCGCCCCGGTGGACCGCCCGATGGTTTGCTTATCGGCGGCCCGAGTTCCCGGACCCCCCGGTTTCCCGGCCCCCCGGCCCCCCGGACAGCGGAGTCCGGAATCCCAGCAGCCACTCCCGCCACGGACGCGCGGGTGCACCGAATGAACGCAAGGAGACGCAGCGATGAGCCTCAAAGTCAACGCCAACCAGTCGGGTTCGCTCCAGAACATTTCCTCGCAGTTCCTGCGTCTGCAGAAGCAGCGTCAGGCGGCCCGCGAGGCCACGGTGCAGAACCAGGGCCAGACCGCCCAGCAGACCCAGTCCTTTACCCCCGCCGCCAGCACGACCCGGCTCGCGGCGACCACCACCAAAGCGCAGACCGTGCCCGCCGCGCAGGTTGAGCCGCCCAAGAGCGCACCGGTTGCGCCCGCCGCGCAGGACACGGTGCAGATCAGCGCCGCCGCAGCCAACGCCCAGAAGATCGCCATCGCGACCCCCTCGCAGGCGAACGCTACCAAGATCGCCCAAGTGAAGCAGACCGATGAGACCGCCGCCCCCGCCCCCAGCGCTGCGACCCAGACCACCACGCCCCCCACCTTCACCAACAAGGACGTGGAGCAGTTCCAGAACTCCTTCGGCTCCTCCACCGGCGACGAGCAGTTCAACACCACGTACGACCTCGACGGCAACGGGACCATCAACACCCTTGACCTTGTGAAACTCCTCGGCCGCATCGGCTGAGTGCCCCAAAGCCGGCCCTCCGCCCGCCCTGGCCCCCTTTGGGCGAACCGCGGGATGATCTGAACCACTCGCCGCGGGCCGCTTTCAACCGAAGCGGCCCGCTTTTTTTCGGGCTTTGGGGGGTGTTCCGGGCCGCGGGGTACGGCGTCATTGCCATACCCCGGCACCCCAACCCCCCCGAAAGTAGCCGCCCGAATCACCGCCGGGAACCCGCCGATGAAGCCCTCTGGGCTTACCTTATTGTCAGTCGCCCGTCGGATCGGTGCGCGATCGCGCGCCGGCGATGTGAGCCATGTGGAGGTTTCTCAGATGAAGTCGAGCATCGCCACCGCGCACCGCAACCCCGCCCGCCGCGCCGCCGCCGCGGCCCTGATGATCTGTTCGCTCCTCGCCGCCGTGGGCACCGCCGCCGCCGCCCCCGGCGATCTCGTCGGCCCCGCACAGGACATGCCCGGCGTGCTGCCCGTCCGCGCCGACCTCGCCACCGCCAGACTTAGCAGCACCAGCATCTATATGCGCACGGCGGAGATCGACACCGCCCGCACCCCCGCCTCCACCCGCGATTTCGCACGCACCCTCCAGCCCGTCCGCGGCAAGCATTACCTCGTCCAACTCAACCAGGCGATCACACCCGCGCTCCGTGCCGAACTCGAAGCCTCGGGCATCAAACTCGCCGAGTACATGCAGGTCAACGCCTTCATCGCCACCATCGATCCCGACGCCGCCCGCGCCGGCGCACTGAACAACGCGAAGTCCGTCCGCTTCATCAGCGCGTACGAGCCGCAGTGGAAGATCGACCCCGAGATCGGCGTCCGCAACTACAAGACCGTCGAGCGCCAGGCGTTGACCCAGGCCGGCCGCGTGCTCGTCTCAGTCACCCTGCACCAGGGCGAGGCTCTGCAGCCGTTCATCGCCGAGGTCGCCAAACTCAACGCCCCGATGGTCTACGGCAGCGACGACATCGCCGGCAACCAGACGGTGGCGCTGAGCATCGAGAAAGCCGACGTGGCGAAACTCGCCGCGCTGGATTCCGTTCAGTTCATCGAAGACGGCTTCGAGAACACCGACCGCAGCAACTTCGCCGACAACTGGATCATGCAGTCCAACGTCGGCTCGCCCACGCCGCTGTTCCCGCTCTACGCCAACGGCCTCCGCGGCCAGGGCCAGATCCTCGGGCACCTCGACGGCTCCATCAACACCACGCACTGCTCGTTCCGCGACACCGTCGCCGTCGGCCCCACCCACCGCAAGGTGCTGAACCTCAACGGCACCAGCGGCTACAACCAGCACGGCACGCACACCGCCGCCACCGCCGTGGGCTGGGACCCCGCTTCGCCCAGCACCTCCGACGTGCAGGGCATCGCGCCCGACGGCAAACTCGTCCACGCCTCGACCCCCTCGCAGACCGAGACCACCACCCCCGCCGCGCTGAACCTGCATTACTCCCAGGGCGCCCGCGTCCACACCAACTCGTGGGGCGACGACAGCACCAACGCCTACACCGGCCAGTGCCGCGGCATCGACAACCACGTCTACCTCAATGAAGACTCGCTGGTCGTCTTCGCCGCCACCAACCTCGGCGCGATCAAGACCCCCGAGAACGCCAAGAACTGCTTCGCCGTCAACCGCTCCACCTGGACGCCCAACGGCGAATCGATCTGCGGCACCACGTGCGCCGGCCCCACCCCCGACGGCCGCCGCAAGCCCGAGATCATGGCCCCCGGCTGCTCGCTCAACTCGGCCTCGGGCAGCGGCACGGTCTGCACCACCGCCGCCCTCACGGGCACCTCGATGGCCTGCCCCAGCATCGCCGGCATGGCCATGCTCTTCCGTGAGTACTTCGTCGACGGCTATTACCCCAGCGGCGCGCCCAACGCGGCCGACGGCTTCAACCCCTCCGCCGCCCTCATCAAGGCCGCGATGATGAACTCCGCCGTGGACATGACCGGCGTCGCCGGCTGGCCCGGCAACCAGGAAGGCTGGGGCCGTGTCCTCGCCGACAACGCCCTCTACTTCCCCGGCGACGCCCGCAAACTCCTCGTCTGGGACGTCCGCAACGCCCAGGGCCTGACCACCGGCCAGCAGACCGAGTACACCATCACCGTCGGCGCGGGCCTTTCCTTCGAGGCCACCCTCGTCTGGACCGAGCCGCAGGCCGCCATCAACTCCAACCCCTCGATCGTCAACGACCTCGACTTCGAGGTTGTAGACGCCAACAACAACCTCTACCGCGGCAACGTCCTCGCCGCCGGCAACTCGACCACAGGCGGCACCGCCGACAACCGCAACAACACCGAGGTCATCGTCTTCACCGCTCCCACGGCGGGCACATATACGCTCCGCATCAAGGGCACCGCTGTCAACGTTGGCACCCAGGGCTACGCCCTGGTCGTCACCGGCAACGTCTCCGCCACCCCGCCGCCCCCGCCCGCGCCCGGCCGGTTCGCGCTGCAGACGCCGAACGATGCTGAAACCGGCGTGTCGCTCACGCCGACCTTCACCTGGAACCCCTCCGCCAACGCCAACACGTACACCCTCGTCGTCGCGACCGACTCCGGCTTGGCCTCTCCCGTTCACACGGCCCCCGGACTGGTTTCGACCGCGTACGCCCTGCCCGCCAGCGTCCTCAGCAACAACACCACCTACTACTGGGGCGTCACGGCGACCAACATCACCGGCTCGACCGCCTCGACCCCCGGTGCCCGATCTTTCGTCACCTTCGCGGTCCCGCCCGCCTGCGTCGGCGATCTCGACGGCGATAACGACGTCGACACCGCCGACCTGACCAGTTTCCTCGGCCAGTTCGGCACCAGCGTCACCCCCGGTACCGGCGCCGACTTCAACGGCAACGGCCAGGTCGAAACCGCCGACCTCACCACCTTCCTCGGACGCTTCGGCCAGCCCTGCTGAGCCGTTCGCCCGAACGCACCACGCTCCACCGCAGGCCGCCCCATCCGGGCGGCCTGTTTCTTTCCCGCGTCCCGTTTCCGCAGTCTGTTGGCCCGTGGCACGGCTTGTCGCAGCCGCCAAGCCGTGGCACGATGCACGCGCCAACCCTGACCGACGTTTCTCCGACTCTCTCTCTCTCCCTCCCCAGCATTCCTCCGCGCTCTCAGCGTTCTCCGCGGTGAATCCCTTCCTCCAGTCTCGCGGTGAATCCCCACAAAGATGTTCCCCTTCCGCAAAGCCCCCCGCCTCCCCCGCAACGTCGAAGAGGTCTTCGAGCGTGCCCTGGTACGCCTTGATGCGAAGCCCCTGAAGTGGAAGGGCGTCACCCTCGTCTTCGAACGCCGCGGCGTCACCTCCGAACTCAACACCGCCGAGCACCTCGAAATCCTCGACAACGCCCCCGCCAATACGCCCGTCGACGGCATGGCGATCTACCTCGGCACCCGCCTGGGCCTGCCGCTGCCCGACGACCTCGCACTCAACCTCGCCGCCGTGCGCCCGTGGCTGCGCCCGCGCGTGCTGCACACCCGCGTGCTCGAAGGCCCCTCGCGTTCCATGTGCCGTCGACCGGCGTTCGCGCCGGTCACCGACGACGCCGACGATTCATCGATGCTCGCCCCCGCCCCGGACCTCATCACCGCCGTGGGCATCGGCGCGGGCCGTACGGCGACGTACGTCACCACCCGCGCCCTCGACGCCTGGGGCCTGGGTTTCGATGACGTGCTGGCGATGGGCCTCTCGAACCTTCGTTCGATTCTCTCACCCAGCGACCTCCGCGATGTCGAAGGCGCCGAGGGCGTTCTCGCCGTCACAGACCCGACACTCGAAACCGGCGCCGCGGCGTCGCTCGTGCTCGACCACCTCCTGCCCGAAGCCCACACCGCCCACGGCGTCCTCTTCGCCGTCCCCGCCGAGGACACCACACTGGCGATGGCCGTGCGTGCGGGGGCCGGCGCGCGGTCGTTGGCCTCGCTGGTGCAAGTCGTCTACTCCATCGCCGCCGAGACCGATGCGCCGCTGTGCGAAACGATCTTCTGGATGCGTTCGATAGGCCCCAGGCTCTCCGATACCGCCGTCGTCGCCATCCCCATGACCAGCGTGCAAGAGGGCGGTGCAAGAAGAGTCCACCTCGAAGCCCACGGCGTCGTCGAAGACCTCCTGCGAATCCTCGGCGAGATCGAATGAGTGGTGCCCGTGTCATCGTGCCACGGCTTGGCGTCCTCGACGAGCCGTGCCCCGTGTGCGGGCCGCTCATCCACACGGGTTGTCTCGGAAGCCAACCCGTGGCACGGCACGAACCATGCCGCCCTCACGCGTGAATCATCCCCGCCACTTCCGCCTGATGATCCCGCAGCCAAGCCGACTTCGATTCGATCATCCGCAGCATGCTCGGCCCGTCGATCCCGCCGAACTCGCCCGCCGCCGCAAGCGGACCCGCGGCCTCGGCGATCAGCGCCTCGATCATCAGCCACGCCAGCGCCGAACCCTCTTCGCGCGTCAGCATCGTCGGTGCGTCACTGTCATAGCCCTTCAGGAACTCGCCCATCCGCGCCGCGTCGGCGTGCGCCGGCCAGCCCGATGCGGGCCCCTCGCCGCGCACAAGGCTGAACTGCAGCGCGCCGTACGCCACGTCCATCGCCCGCGGCGACGGGCGCACCGAATCGAAGTCGATCAGCCCCACGACCGTCCCGCCCTCGAACAAAAGATTCCCCGGGTGCCAGTCGCCGTGGATGAGTTGCAGCGGCCACTTCTCCGCACCCGCGGCGGAAGCGCGCTCGCCCGCAAGCGTGTACATCTCACCCAGGTGGCGTGTGATCTTCCGCGCATCGCCGCGCAGGCGATCCCCCGCCGAAACCAGGTCGGTCTGCACCCGCAGCAGACGGTGATACCCGCGCCCCGCGCCGCCCCCGCCAGCACCCGGGGTCGGCGGCATCACCATCTTCGCCATCACCCCGTGCAGCCGCCCCAGCACCGCCCCCGCCGCGCGGCACGCCGTCGCTGATTGATCGAACCCCGAAGAGGTAACATATCGGCTCATCTCGTACAGCCGTCCGTCCAGTTTCAGCAGCGCCGCGCCGCCGTTCCCCACGGGCACCGCCTCGGGCACCGGGAACCCCGCACGCGAAGCCTCTGCCTGCACCAACTGCACGAGCGCCAAGAGCGGCTCATCAACCCCTATCGGTCGGCGCTTCAGCAGCAGCGGCCCCTTCTCACACATGACCGCCCACTTCACGCTGTTGCCCGCTCCACGCCGGATCGGCTCGATCCGCTTCACCACCCCCGTGTCGTAGTGCGACAACACCCGCGCGAGTTCGGTCGGATCAGGCTGGGTTGTGGCGGGGGTGTTCACAGGGCGGTGCGGGGTGAGAGCACAGAGCACAGAGCACAGAGCACAAAGCACAAAGCACAGAACACAAAGCGGACCACACCACTCTACCGGCGGCCATCCCCGGCGGCTTCATCGGCGGAAGTCCAACATCAGCCCGCACACCCAGTGCCCGTGGCGCAAACAACCAGTTGCCCCACACCCCCTTCCCCCGCTCTCTCTCTCTCTCTCTCTCTCTCTCTCTCTCTCTCTCCTGCATTCCTCCGCGATCTCCGCGTTCTCCGCGGTAAGTCCTTCTTCTCCCCCTCCGCGTCCTCCGCGCCTCCGCGGTGAATCTGCTTTCGGGGGCGGGGGGCCGGGGCTACTCCGCGTTCTGCACCTGCTCCTTGATCCTATCGATCGCCCCCTTGATCTCCACGATGTTCCGTGAGATCAGCGCATCGCCCGACTTGCTCGCGATTGTGTTCGCCTCGCGCAGCATCTCCTGCGCCAGGAAGTCCAGCGTCCGACCCACCGGGCGCGGGTCGCTGCCGTTCAACAGGTCGCGGAACTGGTCCATGTGCGCCCCCAGCCGCGCGATCTCCTCGGCGATGTCCGACCGCTCCGCAAAGATCGCCACCTCCTTAAGGAGGTCCGCCGGCTCGACCTTCACCCGCGCCGAATCCAGCAGCGTCTCGATCCGCTGCTGGAGCCTCTTCTGATAATCATCCACCACCGCCGGAGAGCGCTCCGCGATCTTGGCCAGCCGGTCCACGATCAGCGCGTGGTGCGTCATCAAGTCGGCCACCAGCGTGCGCCCTTCGAGCGCCCGCATGTCGATGAGCCGGCCGATGGCCTGTTCCAGCAGTTTCCCGAACGCCGCGCGGGCCCGGTGCAGCCGCTCTTCCTCGTTCGCCGGCGGCTGGAGCACCCCCGGCAAACTCAGCAGCGCCGCCAGATCGATCCGCAGCGCCCCCCCGTCCCCCGCCTGCGGCACCTTCTTCACCTGTTCGACGTAACTGCCCAAGGCCTCGTGGTTGATCGTGTACGCCGCAGAGCCGGACGCGTCGGAGCATTTGCCAACAAGCGTGATGGTCCCGCGCGTCAGCCGTCGGCGCAGTTCGCTCTCGAGTTCGGCTTCAAGCCCCTGGAACTCCTCCGGCAGGCGGATGGTCGACTTGAAGTACTTGTTGTTGAGGCTGCGGACCTCAAGGAAATAGTGCGCCCCGTCAACGGTGGCGCTGGCTTCGCCGAACCCTGTCATGCTGCGGATCATGCGCGCTGGGCTTCCTTCCGGGGGCCGGGGGGCCGAGTGGGCCGAGGGGAACAACGGGGCTGAACCGAACAAGAGAGATTTCGGGAACCCTCTGCGGCGCTCAACCCAAACTCCAGGTTGACCTCACGCCGACGATGAGCGAAGTCTTCGAGCGAATCGTCGCGCTCCCGCCCGGACCTCGGAATGTTTGATCTTACTGAGGTTTCGCAGGAGGCGTGGTCCCCGGGTTCGCCGCTGGCGCCGGGGCGGGGGCGGGGGCTGGGGCTGGGGCGGGGGCCGGAGCAGGATTCGTTCCAGCGGGCAACGGCTGCCCCGCAGGGATCACCTCGACCGGCACAACGCTTTCGATCGAACCCGCCGGAGACTCAGCCCGGAACTTCCCGTCCGCGTCCGGCGTGGTGCCGGGGGCCGGGGTGGTCGTCGGGGTCGCCGCTGTGGCCGGAGCACCCGCGGGGGCCGCGGTGCCGGTCGTCGCCGGAGCCTGACCACCAGCGGGGGCCGCCGGCGCGCCGTTCGCGGGCGCGGTCACGCTGGTCTCATCCGCCGCTTTCGGCGGACGCACGAGATAGTTCAGCGCGATGGCCGACCCAATGAACACGACAAAGATGCCGATGGTCACGGTCGTGAGCACATCGCCGGTCTTGGCGCCAAACGCCGTCTGGCCCGCCCCCTCGGCGCCGCCCCCGCCAAACGCCCCGGCGATCCCGCCGCCCTGGGGCCGCTGGATCAGCACGATGAGCATCATGCACAGGCTGATGAAAAGGAAGAAAACGACCATCAGGCCGATCAACCACTGCGAAGTCTCAAAGGCGAGGAGGGGCATGAAGTAGGGTTCCAGGAGAGCATGGCCCGGCATTTCCGGGCGGTCAGAACAGGGCCGAGATGGTAGGCGGGAAACAAACTCAGGTGGGGCAGGCTTACCTCGACCCCACCGCCGCCTGCACGATCGGCAGGAAAGTCTCGGCCTTCAGCGCCGCCCCCCCAATCAACCCACCATCAACATCCGGCTGATCGATCAGCGCCCGAGCATTGTCGGGCTTCATTGATCCACCGTACTGGATCCGCATCGCCCCCGCCGCGGCGTCCCCGAACAGCGACGCCACCACCGCCCTGATCCGTACATGGGCCGCCTGCGCATCCCCCGGCGTGGCGTTTCGCCCCGTCCCGATCGCCCACACCGGCTCGTACGCGATCACCAGCCGGTCCAACTGGTCGGCCTTCACCCCCGCCAACCCGGCCCGCACCTGACGCTCGTTCACCCGGTCGGTCTGGCCCGCCTCGCGTTCTGAGAGCGTTTCGCCGCAGCACAGGATCGCCCGCAGCCCCGCGTTCAGCACCGCCGAGACCTTCTTCCCGACCAATTCATCAGATTCCCCGATTACATGCCGGCGTTCCGAGTGCCCGCACAGCACCAACTGGACCCCCAAGTCCGTCAGCATCGACAGCGACACCTCGCCGGTGAACGCCCCGTTGGGATCGGTCCACACGTCCTGGGCCCCCAGGATCACCCGCGAACCGGCCTGCCGAAGCGCGGCCCCGACCGCATCAAGATGGACAAACGCAGGACAAACCCCGACTTCGACCCCGCTCCCCGCCCCCCACGCCTGATGCACACCAACCGCCAAGGCCACGGCGGAGGCCTTGTCCTGCGTCATTTTCCAGTTGCCGACGACGATAGGGGTTCTTGAGGGCATTTGAGGTTCCAACCGGCCCGCGTAGGGGGGAAGGGCGCGGGGGAAGAAAAGGTAAGGATCGTGAAAAAAGTGGGGGGAGTGAGCGTACGCGGCGGGCCGGAACACCGCCAACCACCGAACCCGGACCCGTCGGACGGCGTTCGGATGGGGCTTCCCCCGAGGAAACCGCCCGCCGTACCCTTGGCTGGCGGATTTCGCATGGTGGCCGCGCCTCCGGCTCAACCGGGCCTTTGTAACGCCCGATAGAACCGAAGGCCGAGAATAAACCGCCTGTCGCCCTCCCAACGGGGGGTGTTCACGCGATGCCGCGCCCGAGGCGGTTTGTCCGATTGACAGTGGTTTCACGGATGTTAGTGTGCCCTTCGCAAGGGATCGGGCGTTGGCCCCGCCTTTTCGAGAGGTTGAAAGAAGAACAAACGCCCAGAACTGAACCCCCCGGGGTCCCCCGGTCCGCCTACCCTGCCGCCCCTTGGAGTGATAGGGGGATTCGGGAAGCGGAAATGCGAGGAGACGGAAGTGAGTCACGGGATGCCGAAGTCCGATAACCGCCGCAAACACGACCGCACGACCGTCCTGACGGCGCGCCGGCTGTCGCTCGCCGCGGGTGCCGTCGGTCTGGCCGGCCTCCTGACCTTCTTCTCCAACGGCTGCACCGAGACGGACTCGTGGCTCTGGAACCCCTCGGTCGTTGGCCGCTGGGAAGACACGCCGACCATCGTGCCCGTGCTTGAGCGCATCGACGTGATCGAGAACGACACCGGGGACTTTGTGGAGATCACCCAGGTCACCCGTGACGACCTCCTTCCGATCCCCAACGAGGTCCGCCTCAAGCCCGGCGACGCCCTGAAGATCAACATTCTTGACTTCCCCGAAGCCGGTCAGTCGGGCGAGTTCACCCGCGTGGTTGACGCCGTGGGCTTTATCGATCTGCCACTGCTGCCGCGCATCAAGGCGGCGGGGATGCCCGGCCCGCGCGTGCAGGCCGCGATTGAGAAGGCACTCGTCGACGCCCGGATCATGGACCGCCCCGTCGTCCAGGTCGAACTCGGCTCGCAGGAAGAATCCACCTTCCGCGTCTTCGGCACGGTGGAAAAGCCCGGCCAGTTCCGCATCCCTGGCCCTGATTACCGCCTCCTGCAGGGCATCACCGACGCCGGTGGCGTCAGCCCCATCATCAAGAAGATCTACGTCATCCGTCAGGTGTCGCTCACGGATGAACTCGAAGGCACCGGGACCCCCAACACGCCATCTCGTCCGACCGGTGATTCGGGGATGCCAAAGCCGTCGTCGCACCCGGACGCAGTGCCCGTCACGCCGACGCCAGCGCCTTCGGGCGATGCCGGCGAAGACCTGCTGAAGGTGATCGACGACCTGACGGCGGAACCCAAGCCCGCCACGCCCCCGGCGGCCAATCCAGCCCCGACGCCCGCCCCGGAAACGCCAAAGCCCGGAGCCCTCCACTCGAACGAGCACGATTCATTGATGGGGGCTCTCTCAAACGACGAACCCCGCAGCACCAAGATCCCCGGCTCGCGGCGCCCTGCATCGGTCCTGCCGCACACCGCGCCGTCCATGTCGGCGCTGCAAGACGGCGGCCAGCCGATGATCGACCTGCCCGAGGCCGACACCGCATCGAGCGTCGACACCGCACCGGCTGTCGCGACGAACGCCGGAACGAGTGTCTCTGGCGGCCAGTGGGTTTTCCTCAACGGCGAGTGGGTCCGCGTGTTCCGCAAATCTCCAGCGGGCGGCTCAGGCCTTCCCGAAGGCAAAGACCCCCTCAGCGGGCGCTCCACTGGCGTTGAGGACATCCTCACCCAGCGTGTGATCGAAGTTCCCGTTGGACCCCTGCTCCAGGGTGCCGCTCAGTACAACCTCGTCATCCGCCCCGGTGACATCATCAACGTGCCAGGCCCCGAACAGGGGTTCGTGTACGCCGAAGGGCCGGGCATCGCCCGCGTCGGTGTGTACAGCCTGCCCCAGGCGGGCCAGTTGACGATTCAGCGCCTTGTCGCCGCGGCGGGCGGTCTGAGCGAGATCGCCGTGCCCGAACGGGTCGACATCACCCGGCGCGTGGGCGATAAGCGCCAGGCCACCGTTCGGCTGAATCTCCGTGCCATCTACGAGGGCACCCAGCCCGACATCGTGCTGAAGACCGACGACCTGGTGAACTTCGGCACGAACTTCTGGGCCACCCCCTTGGCCATCATCCGCAACGGCTTCCGCATGACCTACGGCTTCGGCTTCCTGGCCGACCGCAACTTCGGCTCGGACATCTTCGGCGTCCCGCCGGAATCCCGCGCCCGCGGCTTCGGGAACTGAGTTGACTGCGTTGCGTGAGCGTCACGCCCGGATAACCGGTCGGTGGAATACGTACATGTTTTCGCGGATCGTCTAGAATCCCACCCCCCGGCCCCCCGACCCAGGGCAAGGTGTTGGGTCCGGGATCGACTGGATCGGTACACGTCCGATCGGAGCGTCCGCGCCGGGTGTCGAACCCTTCGCGTGGCGGTTCGTACCACCACGGTGACCACCCCGAGACGGGCCGGGTTATCGGACTGTGTTTCGCCCCCGAGCCTTTCGCCGCACCCTCGACTCCGAACCGGACCCCGACGGGCCGATGGAAGAGGGTTCCACGAGCGATCGGTGTTCGTGGTCGAAATGCACCGAGCCTCAGGCTCGGGCAGGACGCATCGGACAACAGGAGACCCGCGTGACGACGGCGTCGGTCAACCCGAAACTCTCCGCTATGGGCAAAGCCCAGAAGGGTGGTGCTGCGCCGCCGGTCAATGTGCTCGCCGAACTGCGCAAGCCCGCGCTGTGGGTGCCGCTGGCGATCCTGTCGGCGGCCTTTGCGGCGCTGGCGTGGCGCTGGCTGCTCAAGCAGTACCAGCCGCACGTGCCGGGGATTGACTGGAAGTTCCTCGAACCCCTCGGCGGCTACTCGTGGCAGAAACCCCAGGACTGGGGCCACTCGTACATGGTCCCCCTCATCAGCCTGTTCGCCCTGTGGAAATCGCGCGACACGCTGGTGACCCGCCCACGCTCGGCGTTCTGGCCCGGCCTCGTCGTCACGCTGCTGGGCGTGGTGATGTACGTCTTCTTCATCGTCGGTTTCTCGAACCACATGTTCCAGGGCGGGGCGCTGGTCCTCACCCTCTCAGGGCTGAGCCTGCTGATCTTCGGCCCGCGTGTCTTCGGCGTGCTGGTGTTCCCGCTGCTCTACCTGCTCATGGCCGTCACGATCTCCGAGAGCGTGATGAACAAGATGACCTACCGCCTGCAGGACATCGCGGCCCAGGGGGCGTGGGTCACGCTGAACATGATCGGGATCGACACGGACATCGCGGGCAACGTGCTGACTCTGCATGATTCCACCGGTGCAGCGCTCTCACCGCTCAACGTGGCGCAGGCGTGCTCGGGCATGCGGATGGTGATCGCGTTTATCGCACTCGCCGCCGCCATCGGCTGGCTGGGCTGCACGTTCTGGTGGCAGCGGATCGCGCTGTTCCTCATGGGCGTTCCCACGGCGGTGTTCATGAACATCATCCGCGTGGCGTTCCTGGGCGTGATGAGCCTGTGGAACCCCAACTTCGCCACAGGCGAGGCGCACGCCTTCATCGGGAACGTGCTGCTGGTGCCCTCGTTCTTCCTGTTCCTGGGCATCATGTGGGCGCTGAAGAAGATCGTTCCGGAAGAGGGCGTCCCGGTGGTGGCAAAGAAGAAAGACAACAAGCCCGCGCCGGCGAAGCCCGCGGCCGCGCAAGGGGGCGCAAAGTCATGAACAAGCCGATCCTGAAATCCGCCGCGTTCATCGCCGGCCTGTCGGTGCTCGTCGGGAGCGCGGCGGGGTTGAACTTCGTCGTCAAGGCGCTCGGCGCCCACCTCACGAAACTCCCCATCCAGCCCGCCAACGAAGCCAAGCAGCACGGCATCCCCTCGGACCTGCGCGACTTCCGCAGCGACAAGTCGGGCTGGAAGCAGATCGGCCAGGACCGCGATCTCTCGAAAGAGGAGATCGAGGAACTCGGCACCAGCGACACGATCTCGCGGTTCTATGTGCAGTACGGCGCGGGAGTGCCCGAGGGCAAGCGGGCGCCGGGCATCAGCCTGCACACCGCGTACTACACCGGGATGATCGACACCGTGCCGCACGTCCCGGATCGGTGCATCACGGCGGCGGGGACGGCGATGGACGGCTCGCCCCGCGAGGTGCCGGTGCCCATCGATATGTCGCTGCTGACCAAGGACGCCTCGGCGGACCCGGCCAAGGGCGACGTGTACCGCATGCGGAACGTGAGCATCAACCGGTCGGTGCGACTGCCGCGCGGGATCGAGAACCTGCGCATGACCGTCACGCCCTTCAAGGATGGCAAGACGGGCAAGCGCTTCTACGCCGGCTACTTCTTCATCGCCAACGGCGGCGTGGTGGCTTCGGCCAACGGCGTACGCCTGCTGGCGTTCCGTCTGCAGGACGACTACGCGTACTACCTCAAGGTGCAGTTCACCAGTTCTGATTGCGAAAGCGAAGAGGGGCTGGGCGTCCTGGCGGGCGAGATGCTGAACTCGCTGCTGCCGGAGATCGCGCTGCGCGTGCCCGACTGGGTCGAAGTGGAGGCGGGGGCGTACCCGCCGAAGGACACGCCGCAGACCCCGGGCGACTGACCCGGGCGGCGACCGGCTTCCGAAGAGTCAAGACCGAACAGCGAATCAAGAGAACCCCGACCCGGCAAAGCCGGGCGTTTCGTCAAGAAGACAAGGATTTAGGACATGGCTGCGAGCAAGGTGAACAAGAACTTCGTGGTGCTGCTGGTGACGGGCATTGTGGCCCTGGTGGGCGGCGTGGGCGGCTTCGCCGCGTACACGTTCATGCGCAGCGGCGAGCGGAACATCTCGCGGGGTGACGAGTTCATGGCGGCGGGCGACTACGGGTCGGCCCAGAAGGCCTACTCGCGTGCCGTGAACCGCGACCGCAGCCGCGTGGACTGGCTGAACAAGTGGCGTTCGGCGCTTGAGAAGTGGGTCCCGCCGAACGAGACCGAGTACCGCCAGGCGTATTCCACGTACTACCTCGGGGTGCTGCGCACCATCGCGGTGGTGCAGAACAAGGACCCCAAGTCGCAGGCCGAGTTCCTCAAGGAGATCGACGGGTACCTGCGCAAGGGCAGCGGCGGCCAGGTCGAAGCGGCCAAGACGTTCCTGCGCGACGTTGAAGAGCGCCTCAAGACGCTCGATCCGAACGATAATGAAACCAAGAAACTGCTGCGCTACCGCGGCCTGGCCCGCCTGGACATCGGCGGCGACCAGCCCCTGCCCGACGACGAGAAGGCCCAGTGCCTGAAGGACCTCGAGACGGCCTTCGAGGCCGACCCGACGGACTTCGAGGTCAAGATCGGCATCGTGATGTGGCACCTGCAGGACGCGGCATCGCTGGCCAACAACCGCCGTGAGACCGACGCGCAGGCCGCGCGTGAGAAGGCGGTGGCGATTCTCGAGGACTATCTGAAGGCCAACCCCCTCCAGCCCGAGGCGCTGGTTCTGCAGCTGGTGCTGAAGCAGGAACTGGCCGCGCAGAAGGCGGTCACGATGGACGACCGCGTCAAGATCGTGCAGATGCTGCGCCCGCTCGCGACCGAACTTCTGGACCAGATGGACAAGGTGCCCCCGGCGGAACTCCGCACCGAACTGCTGTGGCAGTTGGCGACGCGTGTCCGGCCGTTGGCGGGCGAGGGCGGCGCCGCGAAGATGATCGCGCTCGCCGACAAGGCCCTCACGGCCCGACCCGGGGACCCCGAGGTCATGATGCTCGCGGCCGAGATGACCTATGAGTCCGGCGACCTGGCCGGGACGTTCGACCGCTTCCAGCGCGTGACGGACCTCAAGGACATCCCGGTGAGCCGCCAGGGCATGATGCTGCCCGGCATGCGCCGCGTCGCCGCGGGGCGACAGGTCGATACCGCGCTCGACGAGTGGCGCAAGGCGTTCGGCGACGAGGCCAAACGTGCGGCCGCGATGGCCAAGGCCAAGGAGTACCGCGAGAAACTCAAGGCGATCATCGACGTCGCCAGCGAGTCGGAACTGAAACTGCGCGACGCATATCTGGCGGTCGCCGAGGGGAAGAACGACGTCGCCATCGCGCTGCTGAGCGAACTCCGCTCGAGCACCTCGAAGACCAACGACCACCGCGTGCTGCTGCCGCTGGCCGACGCGCTGAACCGCGTGGGCAACCTTGGCGAGGCGGCGCAGATCTATGACCGCCTCATCGACAGCGGGTACATCGACGCGGGCGTGCTGAGTTCCGCCGGCCTGGTGCACTACAACCTGCAGAACATGGACAAGGCGTCCGACTACATCAAGCGCGCCCTGGCGCTGGCCCCGGAGAACAAGGCCCTGCAGGAGATCAGCGCGAAGATCCTCGAGGTGAAGGCCGCCGCCGCCGGCGACCTGTCGAAGGTCACCGACCCCGTCGTCAAGGCGATCGTGAAAGCCTCGGCGACGCTGAAGGACGGCGACGCGCGCGCGGCCAAGGTGCAGTACGAGGAACTCTACAAGAACTACGGGAGCGACCCGCGGGTGCTGCGTTTCTACGTGAACTACCTGCTGCAGGACGACAACCGCCAGCGTGCGCTCGAGGTGCTCGACAAGGCCATCGCCGAGCAGCCCGACAACCGCGACTGGCCGCGGATGAAACTGGTGGTGCAGAACCCCGACCGCGACATGGCGATGCTGGCCCTGATCGACGAGGGCGATGCGCCCAAGGAAGACAAACTGGTGCAGAAGTACCAGATCTACAACCGCAAGGGCATGAAGAAGGAGGCCGAAGAGGCCTACAACGAGGCCGTGAAGACGAAGCCCGACGCGCCGGCGGTGGTCGAGTGCGGGTTCATGCGCGAGGTGCAGAAGATCATCGAGAACCGCGGCCCGCAGGGCGCCGCCGCCCGCGCCGCCGCCGAGGGCGAGGCGCAGAAGTTCGTCACCATCGCCAGCGAAAAGAACCTGGACCAGTTGGGCGGGATGCTCTACAAGGCCCGACTCCTGATGGCCCAGGAAAAATTCCGCGACGCGGCTCTGCTGGTAAAGCAGGCCGTTGAGAAGGTGCCCAACAACCCCGGCGCGTGGCGACTTCTGGCGATGGCCAACATGGAGGCGGGCAACATCGAGGACGGCCTCAACGCCTTCCAGCGCGCGCTCGACGGCCAGCCCAACAACGGTTCGGTGGCGAAGGACTACGCCAAGGCGCTCATCCGCGTGGCCCGGGCCAAAGACGCCCACGCGATCCTGAACCCCGAGACGGGCGTGCTGCGGTTCGCGGAGAACGCCGCGGACGAGGAACTCGTGAACATGTGGCTCGATATCGAGGCCACCGTGATGGGCCCGTCGGGTGTGGCCAAGGCCATCGATCGCCGCCGGCTGATCTTCAACCGCCGCCCCGACAACATCGTGAACACGGTGTCGCTGGCCCGCGTGCTGACGACCTCGGAGCAGTACGAGGACGCCGGGAAGGTGATCGAGACGCTCGCCAAGCAGCCCGAGGCGAAGCCCGACCTGGTCACCCGCCTGCGGGCGGACCTCCTGGCGGCCCAGAAGAAATACGAGGACGGCGAGAAGGTCTTCAAGGACTACATCGCCTCTCTCGGCGACAAGGCCGAAGTGAAGCACTGGCTGATGTTCGCCAACTGGCTGTCGCAGAACGAAAGGGTCGACCAGGCCCTGGCCGCCTTCGACGAGGCCCGCAAACTGCAGACCAAGGAGTTCGAGGCCGACCGCCAGAAGGGCGACTACATGTTCAACGCCTTCAGCCGGATCTACGAGGCCGGCGAGCGGCTGAAGAACTCGGGTGAAAAAGAGAAGGGCGAGGCCGAGACCGCCCGCGCCAACGAGATGCTGGCCGGCGCCGAGAAGTGCTACAAGGCGATCATTGACGGCGATGCGGACGAAGCCGCCACCGGTTTCGCGGTGACCAAGCGCCTGGTCGAAACGCAGTTGCGCCTAGAGCACTACGACGACGCCGGAAAGACGCTCGAGCGGCTGGCGAAGATCTCCCCGCCCGAAGCGAAGATCAGCGAGGACCTGCAGTACATCCTGCTCCAGGCCACGCTCGCCGAACGCAAGGGCGACACACGCGCCGCACGCCGGCTCTACGACACCGCCGTCGAGCGCTACCCGGGTGATCCGAGGGGCTTCACCGCCCGGGCCATGCTCACCTCCAAGGACGACGCGCTCTTCCCCGACACGGTGGCCGACCTGACCCAGGTCACCCGCATGATCCCCGCCAACCCCCTGGCGTGGAACATGCTCTTCGCCCTGCACGAGAAGCGCGGCCTCACCGAGCAGGCCTTCACGCTGCTCACCAAGGCCGTCGACCAGAACCCCAACAACGACGAACTGAGCAAACTCTTCGTCGAGCGACTGGCGCAGGCCGGCCGCCGGGAGGCGGCCCTGGGCCACATGCTGAAGATGGTGGCCCGCGACAACAAGAAGGCCGACCCGTTCATCATCCGCTCCGCCGGCGCCTACGCCATGGCGCTCGAGAAGTGGCGCGAGGGTGCCGACATGTTCAAACTCGTCCGCGCCGTCCCCGGCATGGACGACACGGAGAACCGCTCGTACCACCTCCACTGCCTCCTGAAGCGGCAGAACCCGCTGCCGGAAAAGGGCGAGGTGGGTGAACTGCTCCGGTTGATCGAGACCGACGAGGCCCAGAACAACACCCTCGCGGGCCTGATGCTGCGGGCCAGGGCCGAGGCCTTCCTCGGGGCCACGGACGAAGGCATGAAACTGGCCAAGGAGGGCTACAAAAAGGCCGAGACGTCGCGTCAGGTCTTCGGCTGGTTCACCGACGCGACGGACATGTTCTGGCTGTCGTTCAAACCCGCAAAGGGCACCCAGTTCTTCCGCGACCTGCCCGACGGCCGCCGATTGGCCCAGAAGGAAGTCTTCGACAAATTCCGCACCGTGCGGACGCCGGTGCCCCCCATCCTCACGATCATGGAGATCCCCTTCCGCCAACAGGCGGGCGAGCCGCTGCAGAAACTGGTTGATGAGGTGGTGAAACTCGACCCCGTCATCAAGGACGACATGCCCGCCCGTGTCGAGATGTTCCGCGCCCAGAACCAGTTGTATTACGCGTTGGGCAACTACGAGAAGTCGCTCGAAGCGAACCTGGAGGGCATGAAGATCGCCCCCAACGAGCCCGAGTTCCTGAACAACGCGGCGTACACCCTTTCCAAGCAGTTGAAAAAGCCGTCCGAGGGTCTCCCCTACGCCGAGAAGGCGGTCAAGCTCGCTCCGACGAACTCCGCCGCCCTCGACACCCTGGGCCAGATCCAGATCGAACTGGGCAAGATCGAGGACGCCATCAACACGCTGACCAAGGCCGCCGATTTCGCCAAGGGGCCCGACGAGGTGATCGCTGCCAACGTCCACCTGGGCGTGGCCCGGATGGAAATGAAGCCCACGCCGGACCTTTTGGCGGCACGCAAGTGCTACGACCGCGCCAAGGAAGCCATGACCAAACTGCCCGAATTCATGCGAAAGCAGTTCGACGCCGACATGGAATCGTTGAGGCGGAGGGTGGAGTAGGCCGAAACAGTGGGTGAGGCCAGTGCGGAGCGCCGGCGGTTCGCGCAGGCTTTGCGCGTCGCCCGACAGTCTCGGCCCTCAACCGCCACCCGCCCTCATCAACCACCTCTACCCGCTCACGAACCCCTTCCCCAGCACCGACCCAGCGCCCCGCCCTCCAGCGGGGCATCTGACCGACAGGACGAACGACCATGACCAGCATCCCCGCCAACCCGAGTCTCGCCGGCCCCCCCGGACTGCGCCCGGCCCCGGCCAACGCGCCGGCGCCCGCCGCCGCACCGGCCATCGACCCGATCCGCGTGTTGCAGCAGTACTACCCGTGGCTGCTGGCGTCGGCGGTGGCCGGGGCGATCATCGGGACGATCGTTCACTTCGCCTGCCTGTTCGTCTACCCCATCTACACCGGCTACGTCGTCTTCCAGGTTACGCCGCCGCCCCGCGTGGGCGAAGGCAGCGCGGCGTCGGCGGGCAACGTGGCCCAGGTGAAGGAAGAACTCCAGTTGTACATGGAGACGCAGGTCAAGGTGCTGACCTCCGACGTGGTGCTGAACAAGGCCGTGTCGCAGCCCCAGGTCCGCGAGACCAAGTGGGCCCAGGACTATGTCAGCAACGGCAACTACGACCCCGCCGAGGCGCTCAAGGAACTCCGCAAGATCGTCGGTTCGTACGTGGTGCCCGAGACGTCGCTGATGCGTTTCCAGGTCCGCACGCACGACCGCAAGGACGCCGCCATCATCGCCAACGCCATCAAGGACGTGTTCCTCGACGACAACCGCCAGCAGACCAACCGCGAAACCACGGCCCTGCTGACCCTCACCAGCGACAAGGTCCGCCAGTTGGAGGCCGACCTCCGCAACCTCGACACCCAGATGGAGAACCTGCTGCAGCAGCGCCAGATCACCACGCTGGAGCAGCAGAACAACGAGCGCTACGTCGAAATCCTGCAGTTGCAGCCCCAACTGGTCCAACTCCGCGACACCAAGGCCAAGGCCACCGAGCAGCTCGCGACCTTTGAGTCGCTGGCCAAGAACCCCGGCGGCGTGGTCTACCCCGAGGGCATCATCAAGGACGCCGAGGAATCCCGCACCGCCGAGGAACTGAAGTCCCAGATCGCCCAGGTCACCGCCCGCCTGAACACCGACAAGCAGGAGTTCGGCGAAGAGCACGTGCAGGTCCGGCGCACCCAGCGGCTGGTCGAGCAACTGACGGCCCAACGCGAGGCGGTGATCGAATCCACAAAGGCCGACGCTTTCGCCAGCCAGCGCGAGCAGTTGCGGAACACCATCGGCAACACCGAGGCCGCGCTCGATCAACTGGGCAACCGCCTCGAAGAGGCCAAGAACCAACTCCGCGATACCACCATCGCCATCAAGCAGTACAAGGAGTTCGAGAAGACCCGCGAGGAGAAACTCAAACTCAAGGCCGAGTTCGAGAGCCGCACCGTCGAACTGGCGATGCTGCAGCAGCGCTCCAACCGCGTGCGCTCCATCTCCGAGGCCGAGCCGCCGGACACCCCGTCGTTCCCCCAGGCCAAGATCATGATCCCCCTCACCGCCGTGGCGGTGGTGGGCCTGGTCGCCGGCTTCATTGTGCTGAAAGAAGCCCGTGAGCAGCGCGTCCGCAGCCCGCAGGACGTCGCGATGATCCCCCGCACCCGCGCCCTGGGTGTGGTGCCCGAACTGGACATGGACCCCAGCGCCCCGCCCAAGATCGAGTCCGCCGTCATCGACAGGCCAGAGGGCGTCATCGCCGAATCGGTGCGCCAGTTGCGCGCCAACCTCGTGCGCACGTGCAACGCCAAGGGCTACCGCACCGTGGTCTTCACCAGCGGCATGCCCGGATCGGGCACCAGTTCGGTCATCTCCAACATCGCCGCCAGCGCCGGCGCGATCGGCCTCAACGTGCTGGTGATCGACGCCAACATCCGCCGCCCCGCGCAGCACACGATCTTCGGCGTCGCCGAAACCCCGGGCCTGGCCGAGGTGCTCAAGGGCCAGCAGCCCTTCGCGTCCTGTGTGGTCGCCACCAAGCGAGAGAACGTCTCGGTGCTCCCCGCCGGCAAAGACCGCAAGGGCGCCCACGAGAAGTTCGGCACGCGCGAAATGACCGCCGTGCTGAACGACGCCCGTGAGAAGTTCGACCTCGTCCTGATCGATACCGCCCCTGCGGTGGTCGCGCAGGACTCGGCGACCCTCACCGGCCAGGCCGACGCCGTCGTCCTGGTCGCCCGCGCCTTCGCCGAGAAGCGCGGCCTCATCGCCCGTCTCCGCAACACCCTGGGCGAGCACAAGGCCGAGTTCATGGGCGTCGTCGTCAACGCCGTGCAGGCCTCCGCCGGCGGCTACTTCAAGAAGAACTTCGAGCAGGCGATGGAGTACCAGAAGGGCGACGACAACACGCCCGCCTCCAAGGCGGCGTAAGGCGTGGCCCACCCGCCCGCATCATCCGCAAACCCCCAGCGCCGCCGGTGTCTCATCACCGGCGGCGCTGGTTTCATTGGCTCGCACCTCGCCGACGCCCTCTTGGCCCGCGGCGACCACGTCGTCATCGCCGACAACCTCTCAACGGGACGCCGCTCCAACCTCTCCACGGCCCAGGCCCGTTTCCCCGGCACGCTCGAAGTGATCGAGGGCGACCTCCGCGCCGCGCTCGAAGGCCCGCTGGCCCGCGCCAGGTTTGATGTCATCTACCACCTCGCCGCCGCCGTGGGCGTCAAGCGGATCATCGAGCGGCCGATCGAATCCATCGAGTCCAACGTCGTCGATACCGCCGTGCTGTTGCGTTACGCCGCCGACCACGGCACGGGGGGCAGCGGGGGTTCCGGGGGCGGGGGAAATAGTGGGGGGGTCCACCCCGCGATCACGCTCATCGCTTCCAGTTCCGAGGTTTACGGCAAGACCACCAAGACCCCTTTCGCCGAGGGCGATGATTGTGTCTACGGCCCGACCACCGCCTGGCGCTGGTCGTACGCCGCCAGCAAGGCCATCGATGAATACCTGGCGCTGGCGTGGCACGCCCAGCGACACCTGCCGGTCGTCGTGACACGGTTCTTCAACACCGTCGGCCCGAGACAGGTTGGCGACTACGGCATGGTCCTCCCGGCGTTTATCAAGGCGGCGCTCGAACACCGTGAGATTCAGGTCTACGGCGACGGCACCCAATCCCGCTGCTTCTGTGATGTCCGCGATGTCGTGCCCGCGCTCCTGCGCGTGATCGAGACCACCGCCGCACGCGGGCAGGTCATCAACCTCGGCGGCGACCAGCCCATCGCCATCCTTGATCTCGCCAGACGTGTCGTCGAAACCCTGCGAAGCCGGTCTGTGATCCAGCCGATCCCATATGATCGGGCGTACGGCCCCGGCTTTGAGGATCTGCAACGCCGCCAGCCCGACCTGACCAAGGCCCGAGAACTCATCGGTTTCGCGCCTTCGATCCCCCTGGAACGCACCATCCGGGACATCGCCGCAGAGATCAAAACAGAGATCAACGCAGAAATCGCTTCGCACGCCTCGCCCGTCCGACCCGCATGACGCTCCCGGCCTTCCAGTTCCCGTCTCCCGCGTCGCTGCTCGCGCAGGTGACGATGCCGCGCGCCGGAACGGGTGCCGTGACGCCAGTGGTTTCGGACAGCCTTTTCCCGCCCGGCATGCCGGAAAAGGCGATGGACCTTTTCCACAACTACCTGCCCGTGTTCGCCGTGGCCTTCATCGTCACGCTGCTGGCCACGCCGCTGATGCGGAAACTCGCCGTCAACCACGGCATCGTCGACCGCCCCAGCGAGGCCCGTAAAGTCCACCGCATCCCGATCGCCTACCTCGGCGGCGTCGCCGTCTTCCTCGGCCTGCTCGCGGGCATCTTCACCAGTTATCTCGGTGTCGCCTTCGACAACCCCCAGTTCTGCCGGCACGAGTCCGCCTCGCATCTCGAACAGACCCCAGTCCCCATCCTCAGCGTCGTGGTCGCGATGGCCGTCATCTGCGTTACCGGCCTCGTCGACGACATCAAGGGCCTCTACCCGCGCCTCAAGGTCGCCGGCCAGTTGATGGGTGCGGCGTTCCTCGCCATGGAGGACGTCGGCACAAAGGTGGCCGCGGGCGTCCTCAAGCCGACTCTCGGCATGCTGCTGGGCAACGAGGAACTCAAGTACTCGTTCTACCTGCCCTTCACCCTGCCGCTGTGGAACACCGGCACCATCACCATCGACATCATCTACTGGGTGGGCGTGGTCATCATCGCCCTGTTCGTGCTGGGCGCCTGCAACGCCAGCAACCTCGTGGACGGCCTCGACGGCCTGCTCTCGGGTGTCACCTCGATCTGCGCCGCCGGCCTCTTGGTGATCGCGCTGGGGCTGGCGGTCGCCGACGACGGCCGCCTCGACAGCGCCCGCATCGTCATGTGCATGGCGCTCCTCGGGGCGTGCCTGGGGTTCCTGCCCCACAACTTCAACCCGGCAAACATATTCCTTGGTGACGCTGGCAGCCTGCTGCTGGGCTATATGACCATCGTGATCATCCTCACCCTGGGCGACACCGGGAAGACCCACCTGGTGCTGGCGGGGCTGGTGATCTTCATGATCCCCATCATCGATACCTCGCTCGCCATCGTCCGCCGCAAACTCGCCGGCAAGCCCATGAGCGCCCCCGACGACCAGCACCTGCACCACCAGTTGAAGCGCGCACTCGGCGTCAAGGGCGCGGTCTTCTCCCTCTACGCCATCGGCGTGGTCTTCGCGGTGCTGGGCATCGCCCTCAGCGTGGTGCGCCTCCGCGTCAGCATGACCCTCGCGCTGGTCTTCGCCAGTTTCATCGGCGTCATCGCGCTCAAGATCGCCCGCAAGCAACTCGTCGAATCCCACGCCATCGCCCTCCACGGCGGCGGCAACACGCCGCCCCCCACCCCCGAGCCGCCCACGACCGGCACGAGCCCCGCGGCCCGCGAGCACGCCGTCGCCAAGGCCTGATCGGGGCCGTCCAGCCCACAATTCCGAATCTGTGCTCTGTGCTCTGTGTTCTGTGCTCTGTGCTCTGTGCTTTGTGCTTTGTGCTTTGTGCTCTGTGCTTTGTGCTTTGCTGCTTTGCTGCTTTGCTGCTTTGCTGCTTTGCTACTCGATGCCCCCTCCCCCTCATCCCGCTATAATCCTCTCCCCCCAAGAGCCTCCCTACCGGAACCCGATCATGGCCGACAAACCCTTCCGCTGCCGACTTATCACCCCCGAAGCCCGCGTCTTCGACGCCATGGCGTCGTACGCCTCCGTGCCCCTGCACGACGGCAAGGTGGGCTTCATGGCCAACGCCGGCGCGGTGGTGGGCAAACTCGGCTCGGGTGAACTCCGCGTCGAGTTCGTCGACCGCTACGAGCAGAACGTCAAACTCGAAGAGGCCGGGAACAAGCGCTGGTTCATCAGCGGCGGGTTCATGCAGAACGTCAACAACGTCCTGACCATCCTGGCCAGCACCGCCACCCCGGTGGAACAGATCAACGAGACCGACGCGAAGGCCGAACTCGCCGAGGCGGTGGCCCGCAAGAGCGCCAAGACCGACGAGATGGACCGCATCACCGAGCGCCGGCACGTGGCCCGCGCCAAGGTGGCCCTCGCGCGTTCGCGCTGAGCACGCCCGCGAAGCGGGCTTGCGATGGTTGCCAGCGGCGCAGCCGCTGGCACGGATGGGAAATGACATTTCGTCCGCGAAGCGGACGAGCGAGGTTCAAGCGACAGAGTTCTCAATCGCCCGCCCGTTTCACGGGCTGGTCTGCTTCGCGCGCCCTTCCAGCGGCTGCGCCGCTGGCAACCAACGATGGCCCGCTTTGCGGGCCAGGTGCCCAACCCGGCACTCACCCCCGCGCTTCCCAAAACCTCAGCCAGTTCAGGTGCGTGAACCCATCGATCTCCTCTTCGCTCCACCCGCGCGCCCCGAGGCCCAGCGCCAGTTTCGCCAGGTGAGCCGGGCGTTCGATGCCCTCGCACATTGATAAAGCACCGAACCCGCCGTCCATGTCGCTCCCCAGCCCGACCGATCTCTTGTGCCCGATCACCGCGCACACCCGCTCCACATGGTCGAGCGCATGGTCCAGCGTCGGCCTGCCCTTTCCCTCGTGCGGCGGAGCCTGCCTCAGAAACTTCGCGAACAGGTTCAGCCCCACCATCCCGCCACGCCGCCCGATCTCGAAGATCGTCGTGTCCCGCAGGTGACGCTGGTTCTTGCCGTCCATCTCGCCCCCCAGCAGTTCGCGGCAGTTCGAGTGGCTCGCCATCACCGGCTTGTCGGTGAGCGAAAGCAGTTCGTCGCACGTACGGTCGCTCAGATGCGAGAGATCATGCACCACGCCGAGCGCATCGCACGCCTTCACCATCGCGCGCCCCAGATCGGACAACCCCACGTCCGCCCCGTGACCCAGGATCGGCAGCCCCATGTTCCCCTGCGCGTAGCGGGATGATTTCGCCCACGCCAGCCCCATCGCCGCCACGCCGCGGGACTTCCACCAGACCAGGTCATCCGGCGAGCGGACCGAATCAGCCCCTTCGATCAGGATGCCCACGTGCGGCACACCGCTGGCCGCCAGTTTCGCCGCCCGCTTCGCCATCGGCGGCACAACCACCTCGCTTACGCCCATCCCGCCGCGCACCGCACCGACCTGCGGGTCGCTCTTCACGCACGAGGGCAGGTCGATGCGGACCAGCCCGCGGTCGCGCCACGTCTCGTACACCTCCAACTGCGCCCGCCCGCGCCGCAGCGCCCCCTCCACATCGCCCTCGCGGTACTGCTCGGGCGTGAGTTTCTCGGTCGCTGTGTCACCCGGCACCTGCTCGATAAACACGGTCGCGAGCGCGAACGCCACCCCGCCTTCTCGCAGCGACGGAAGCGTCACCGCCGCGGGCGGCCACGGCTTCGTGGCGGATTCAAGGGGCAGCGCCATGTCCCGCCCGCATACCGCGAGGCAGGCGAGATCAAGATGGGCGTCAAACCAGATCATCCCCGAGCGTACGCCCTCTGTATCCAGCCTTTCACGAACTCATCGACGTCCGCCTCGGACGTGATCTCGATGCGGTGCGTGATGCGGTCTTTCTTGGCGTAGCCGCCCGTTTCGATCAGCCGCCCTGCGCCCTTGGTCTCGCCGAGCGCCAGCCCCAGATCAATCCGCGTGTTCGTCGTGGGCTTCAACTGCGCCACCACGTGGTCGAAATAGATCGGCACCATCGTCTTGCACGGGCACGCCCTGGCCCGCGCGTCCATGGCCAGCAGAACGCGCAGGAGCGTCTCGTACAACGGCCGCAGTTTCGCCCTCTTGCCCTCGTACTGCTCGTCCACATACTTCGACGCCGCCGCGAGGTACAGGTCGGGGTCGAGGTCCTCGGCACCTTTCCCATCGGCCCGCTCGGCGATCCACCACGCCGCGTTGGTCCCCATGGCGTGCTTCGATTTCAGGAACGCCACGCGGTCCTCGAACGCCGTCGGCGCGTCCTTCTTAAGCAGCGCGACCCATTCATCCAGCGTGCGCCCGGTCTTGGGCTTCAGTTCCGAGGCCCACTTCACCATCATCTGCACGCCGGGGTGGACGCTGTAGATGGAACCAGTTCCCGGCTGGGTCGGCGCGGGCGGGGTCGCTACCGCCGAAGTACCACCCGAGGGCTTCTTTGAGAACCGAGCCGCCGAAGCGCTGGGCTTTGGCGCGGGCTTCGAAGCGGGCTTCGTCGCGGGCTTCGCAGCCTTCCCAGACCCGCTCCCCGCGGCCGCTTTACTGGGCTTGGCCTTCGCTGCGGCCGCCGGAGTCTTGGCCTTGCTGACGACCGCCGCCTTCTTCAACGACGCGGCCCCCCGCGCAGGCACCTTCGCCTTCTTGGTGGTCTTGGCCTTCGCTGGCCCTGCCCGCTTCTTCGCTTCGCTCTTGGTCGGCATCGACGCATCGTCCCGCAAACCGAGCGGGACCACAACTCGGCGTCGTGAGTGCCCGTTTCAATCGAACAAACACCATGAAACGCAAACACCCCTCGGGCCGCCGCCCAAGGGGTGGTCTGGATGATGCCCGGCCGGGAGACTCAGTCAAGGCCGGGCGTGTCAGGGCAGGTTCGCGATTCGACATACCGTCGGGACTCCCCACGAGGCCCGGCGTGGTGCGTTGCTGTTCAGCCCGAAGCCCCGGTCAGTTCGTCGGCCTTGGCGTTGATCGCAGCCTTGGCCGCCAACACCGCGTTGTTGATCGTCGACAGCGAGGTATCCCGCGCGGCCTCGACCTGCGCCTTCACCGCCGCGTCGGCGTTCTGCTTGGTCAGTTGCACCAGCGTGCGGGACGAGATCTTCCGAACCTCACGCCGTCCGCGCTCCGCGGCCTCTTCGACGGCCTTCTTGCCCACCTTGCCCGCCGCTCGGATCGCAACGTCGGGCTTGCCCTGCGTGTCGAGTTCCGTCATCTTGTTGATGGCGCGGGTCTGACGCTCGGTGATGGCGCTGGTCGCGTTCGAGGCGGCCGTGTTCATCGCCGCGATGCGGGCCGCAACGTCAACCGTCTCCGCCGCACGCGCCGTCGAACCGACGCCCAGCAGCACGGCGAGCGAAGCCAGCACCGCGAACACACGACCACGCGAAAGATGCATCGAAAGGCTCATGGGTCAACTCCTGGAAAGAGGTGAGATGGATCACGATCGGACGGTCGCCCTTTTCCATCCCTCCAAAGGCGGAGGGCCAAGCGACCCCCGCTCAACGCACCCCTGAAACCCGTATTGCACGCAGGATTCCGCGTGTTTTCAGCCATCCCGCCCCGCGTGGTAGTCTCGGACCTTCGCCCTCCGTACCTTCCGCATGCAGCCAAGCCCCGAGAACCCCCGAGCCCGATATCTCGCCCTCCGCTGGCGATCCGCGATCGCTGCGGCAGTGGGGGGGCCACACCGCGAACTGTCCGGCAACATCAATGATGCCCCCATCGCCATCTTCGGCGGCGGCCGGCACACCCGCTGGCTCCTCGAATCGCTGCAACTCCACCAAAGCGGCCCACGCCTCGCGGCCATCATTGACGATGCCCCGCGAGCCGGGCACGCCACCATCGGCGGCCTCCCGATCGTCCCCCCCGCCGACATCGACCCATCCACCATCACCGCCGTGATCGTTTCCACGGACTCCATCGAAGACCGCCTGGCGGCGCGCGCGCAAGCGTGGGCAAGCAAGGCCGCGAACCCGCCGCGCGTGATCCGCCTGTACGAACACCTCCCCCCCGGCCCCTACGACGCCTCGCACGATGAGATGTTCACGCAACTCGCGGCCCGTCTCGACGCTGATCTCAACGCCGACCTCGCCGCGGCCATCGAAGAGAACTTCGGCCCTTTCACCGCCGTGAAGCGCCTGCCCGCGGCCCCGCCCGGGGGGCGCGAGCCGAACGCACCGCTCCCCATCCCACCAAAGGGCCGTCGCTCCGGCTACGACAACGACGACGCCGCCTACCTCGCCCTCGGCAAGCGTGCGGCACAATCCGTCCTCGCCTGCGTCCGCAACGCCGCGGACCAGGATTGGAACCCCAACACCCCCAAAGACATCCTCGAATGGGGCTGCTCCAGCGCCCGCGTGCTGCGCCACATGCCCGACCTCGTCCCCGGCTCACGCTGCTGGGGCTGCGACATCGACGCGTGGAGCATCGAGTGGGCCGCCGCGAACCTCGCGCCGCCGCTGCGGCTGTTCCGATCCACCCTCGCGCCGCATCTCCCCTTCGAGTCGGCATCGTTCGATCTGGTCTACGCCATCAGCGTGTTCACGCACCTGTCCGACCACTGGGACACCTGGCTGATGGAACTCCGCCGCATCCTCCGCCCCGGCGGCCACTTCTTCGCCTCGATCAACGATGAGAACGTCTGGAAGATGTGCGGCGAAAGCCCCGACCACACCGTGACCAAACTCTGTCCCAGACTCGACTTCTCAAAGCCGATGGAGGGCGACTTCGTGGCCCACGGCCGCGGCCCGCACGCCCAATCGTTCTGGCACACCGAAGGTGTGAAACGCCGCTGGTCGTTTGCGTTTGATGTGCTGTCGTTCACGCCGGGAGCGATTGATGGGGGGCAGACTGGCGTGGTGTTGCGGAAGGCGAAGTTGTAGCCGTCGCACTGGGTGCCGGGGTACGGCGTCCTCGCCGTGCCCCGCAGGCCAGAACACGGGAGACGGGGTACCCAATGACGTGTACCCCGGCATCCGGCATCTCGCTGGCAGACCGAGGCAATCTCTTTCTTCAGGCCGAAGGCTTGAGAGTCCGTAGCCGGGGGTTGAGTGATGAGTCTTCGAGGAACGAAACCCCCGGAAAGGCCGAGATGTTCGCGCGACCCCAACGGGTTCGGTGAGAGGTTGTTCGTGTGCATCTCACACCGACCCCTTCAGGGTCGCAGGTTCTTCCGTCACATCCCGGGGGGCTCGTCGCAAGGCTCCTCGAACCCCGGCTGCGAGATCGCGGGCTTTCAGCCTGAGAGGGCACAGCGATATTCGCACAAAGATGTGAGTAACGACGAGAGAGGACTTGACCATGCCGTCGATGGCGGACTGTGCCAGCGGGGAAGGACCCTGCGCCGGATGCAGATCGAATTTGGTAGGATGTCGTTTGAGTAGTTCTGACAGTTGTGGATCGCGGTCCAATCGAATCGGAGGCGCAATTGGGGTATGTCACTGGAACTTCGGAGAAAAGCAAGTCGGTCGCGCTCGTGCTTTGCCTGTTTCTCGGTTGGGCGGGCATGCACAGGTTCTATGTGGGAAAGATCATCACCGGCGTCATTTTTTTCCTGACCTTTGGCTTTTTCCTTCTTGGTTGGGCGTTTGACTTCATCTCGATTCTGCTCGGATCCTTCAGGGACAATGTGGGTGCGCCATTGCGGAGGTAGATGCATCGGAAATTCCGACTGACCGCGCCCCATAGCATGGCGGGCCGTCCCGGGTTCGTCGTGCCATTCTCCCTGATTGCGCTCCCCGCCAGGTGCCACGACTTTGCTGTCTCCAGCAAAGTCGTGCTCCCGGACTCCCGCGATTCCCGCACGACTTTCCCGCCGGGCCGGGAAAGTCGTGGCACCCCCCCCCGAATGCTTACAAAACCTCACCCCGCCGAAGCCCGGCCCGATTCCGCGAAGCCGGCGTCGCCTCTGCCTCGTCCGCTTTCTCGGCGTCGCGCTTCGCCTTCAGGTCCGCCGGGCGTTCCCACGCGACGCGCGGGGCGTCGCCCCAGAGCATTTCGATGTCGTAGTACAGCCGCGAGTCCGGCTCGAACAAGTGAATCACGGCGTCTACGAAGTCCAGGATCACCCACGTGGGGTTCGCCTCCTTCAGGTTGTGCCGGTACAACTGCATCCCCATCTTCGAACTCATCTTGTCGACGTGCTCGCCCGCCGCTTTCATCTGGCGATCTGAGGTGCCCGTGGCGACGATGGTGAAGTCCGTCACCTGGCTCCGCCCACGCACATCCAGCACCACCACATCGCGGCACTTGTCATCGGCGAGCAGCCGCGCGGCCTCAATGACGAACTTCAACGCACGCTCCTGCTGCACGGCAAGATCAGCCTTCCGCGACCCCGCACGCCCCCCGGAACCAGCCCCGGCCCCGGCGGCAACCGCAGACGAGGCGCCGCCATCGCTCACATCAACGTCGCCACCGACGCGCTTGGCCGACTTCGCCGGCTTGGCAGTTTTCGCGCCTTTCGCAGCCGCGGCGTACTCGGCGGACGTGGGAGCCTTCTTCTTCGTCACGCCCGAGGCGGGCCTCTTCGCCGCGGCCTTCTTGGTGACGGATTTCTTGAGGGTGATCTTCTTCTTGGGGCTGGGCATGGGGCAAAGGGTAGGGTGCCCGACGCCGCAACGCTGTAAATGCACTGCGCGCAAGCCTCGGCCAAGCCGCTTGAAAACCGCGGCGGGATCCCGCTATACTCCCCTCCTTCCTGGCCCGTTTGTTTGCTTCAGCCTCGAAAACGGCCCCATCGTCTAGCCCGGTCCAGGACGCAAGGTTCTCATCCTTGAAACCGGGGTTCGAATCCCCGTGGGGTCATTAGAGCGGGTTGCGGCACGACGCGTTGAACCGCACCGAGCCGCAACCCGCTCGTCTTTTCTAGGGGTGTCTCGCGAGTTTGCGATTCCGTGCGATTGAACGCGGCCGCTTGCTGCGCCGCATTTTGCGCCACTTTCGCCGTGGAGTGCGCCGCAATTTGCGTCGCCTGTTCCGCTTCCTTTTCAACGCGGGCCACGACCGGGACGGCGGGCCGTTCGCCGACGGCGCGTTCGAGGTGGGCGTCGGTCACCCGTCGGCGCGTTCGTCCGGGAGCGGTGCACCGCTGGTGTCGGGCACCGGGTTGGGTTGGACGAGCTCCACAAAATGTGGCAAGCGTGGTGCGAGGAGGAAGGACGCAATTGCTTTAGCAACAAGCAGGTGTTCGAGAGAGACCTCATTGCCGTCGTGCCCAGCGTAATTCGACGCCTTGGAACTGGCATGGCTCCGTTCTATGAAGGAATCGGGCCGCGACGATCTGCCCGAGCCGGATGTGCTGGCGCAGGAGATCGCGGACGATCTCCAGACGGCGTTGGATCAGTTTGGGGCGATTGCTGGGGAGTTGAAGAAACGGCACTGAGCAGCGTCTTCGCCTCGTATGCGCCTGCCACGTTCTCTCCCGTATCGCCCTGATTTCCGGCGTATGGGTATTGGAACCAACCGCCCACGGCGCAACGCCGGCGGAAAGACATCACCAACGAACGCTGGAACCAGGAGACATGCCCCCCTGGCGCGCAAGTCTTCCGCCGCAACAGACTTATGAAAGGGGGACAAAGTTTGCGCCCATGCGCACGCGGTGCTGGTCCGAATCTCTCTCATGGAGAAGGCCGCCGATCCCGACATGTCCCGAGACCCAAGGACCTGAGTTCCCATTGAATCGCGGACCCGGGTACGTTAGTTTGTTGGTCCGAGGCCGGGAGGCCCCGCGCTCAGCAGCCCTGTAGGAGATGCAAGATGAAGTGTGTACGAGCCGCCATCGCCGCTTCGATGATTGCTATCGGCGCTGGGAGGGCCTTCGCCGCGGACAAGTACTGGGGCTCAGGGAGCGATGGCCAGCCTCTCCAGAAAGGGACTTGGCTGGTGTTCAACGGCACCAGTTGGGTGCCCACCAGTCCGCCCGGTGCTGCGGATCGGGCGATCTTTGACAACGCCGCCTTCGGCCTTCCGAGCGGGAACTCGAACGGGTTGCTCGCTGGCCCCTTTGGCACCTCCGAACTGCGCGTCCGGCGCGATTTCATGTCGTTGAACCTCAACGGCGCCACCTACACCGTCGGCAGCGGCGGGGTCAACATCGCCTCGCTCTCCTCCAGCAACGCCGGGCTCTTCGGCAGCGGCGGAACCCTGTCGACCACCGGCCCGGTCCTCGTCGAGCGTCAGGGGGCGGGCGACGCCTCGCTCTTGCTTGTAAACCAGGTGCTGCTCACCACGCAGACGATTAACATCGGCGGGTCCGGCGGCGGCACCATGACCGTCGATTTCTCTTCGCGAGCTCGTGCCGACCAGTTCTTCGATGTCGGCTTCGCTGGCCCGGGCACGCTGACGCTCAGCACGGGTTCCCGCGCCGAAGCAGGCGTCAACTTCGTGATCGGGAGCCAGATCGGCTCGAACGGACTAGTCAACGCTTCGGGCGGATCGACGCTCATCACCGCCCCGGTCGTCACCGTCGGCTTTTTGGGCACGGCTCAGTTGAACCTCGCAACGGACGCCGACCTAAATGTCTCTCAAACGCTCTACATCGGCGATGGCGCAAACTCGACCGGCACGATGAGCCTGACCGGTTCCGGCACCACCGCTCAGGCCCAGTACATCAACGTCGGGAACAGGGGCACGGGCACACTCAACGTCTCGGGTAGTGCGTCGGCCAGCTCCACCTCGGTCGTCGACGTCGGTGCTAACGCCGGTTCGACAGGCGCGCTCAACGTCACCAACACCGCGGGGCCCGGTGCGCTGTTGCAAACGCCGGTCCTCAATGTCGGCGGTGCCGGCAACGGCTCCGCCCGCATTGATCCCTCCGTCTCGCTCAGCATCGGCTCAACTTTGACCCTGGGCGTCGATCCCACCGGCGTCGGCTCGGTGCAGTTCAAAGCCCCCGCGACCACCATCCCCAACCTCAACGTCGGCTACAAAGGTATCGGAACGCTCACTATCCTCAGCGCCGGCTCCATCACCGCCACCAACCAGGCGTGCATCGGCTGCGAACTCGGCAGCACCGGCTCCCTCTTCATCAACGGCTCCGGATCGCGACTCCTCGGACGGTTCATCAACATCCCCTACTTCGGCTCCGGCGACGCCACCGTCATCGGCGGCGGCGTAATCGGAACCGCCCCCCTTCCCAACCCGGGTCTCAACGTCGCCATCGCCTCGCAGCCAGGCTCGGTGGGGATCCTCGGCGTCTCGGGCGCAGGGTCGTCGCTCGTCGCCCTCGACCAGGCCAACGCCGGGTTCGGCGTCTTGTTCATCGGTGATTTCGGCGACGGCACCTTCACCCTCTCGAACGGCGCCACCGCCAACGTTCGCTCCGCCGAACTCGCCTTCAGCCGCAACAACAACTTCCGCAGCAAGGGCACCGCCAACATCACCGGCACCGGTACACGCCTCAGCGTCACCAACGACCTGACCATCGGCCGCAGGGGCGACGCCATCATGCGGGTCGAGTCCGGCGGGCGCGTCGACGCGTCGACCATCGCGATCGGTTTCGTCTCCGGCGTGAACCCCCCGGCCAACGACGCACGCGCCAACGGGACGCTCAACATCACCGGCGCCAACTCACGCGTCAACGCCGCCGTCTCCACGCAGGTCGGCGTCGACGCCACAGGCTCGCTCTCCATCACCGCGGGCGGGACACTCTCCAACACCTTCGGCACCGTGGGGTACAGCGGCACCGGCGACGCCGTCATCAGCGGCGCCAACTCGCTCTGGTCAAACACCACCAATATCAACGTGGGTCGCAACTCCGGCAGCGTCGGCACCATGACCATCTCAAATGGCGGGTCCGTCCGATCGGGCGAAGCCTTTTGGGTGGGTGAGGGCGCGGGATCGAACGGTTCGGTGACGGTTTCAGGTGGCCTACTCAGAGCCCGCGACCTGTTGGTCGGAGACGGCGGCACCGGTGTTCTGCTCCTCCAAGATGGCATCGTCGATCTGGACGCAGGTTTCGACGGATCTCGAACGAGCCACATCGGGCGGCTCACCGGGTCGAACGGCCAAGTGACCGTTGACGGTTCCAGCGCCTTTTTCAACAACCTCGGTTCGCTGGCCGTTGGCACTTCCGGGTTCGGAGTATTGACGGTAACAAACGGCGCGGGGGCCACCTCAGATTCGGGAGTGCAGATCGGGGTCGGGTTTTTTGGCGACGGCCGCCTTGATGTTGGTGGCGCAGGCTCCACCTTCGTTACGAACGACGTTACCGAAGTCGGCGGTGCGGGGCGGGCGCGGCTCAACGTCACCAGCGGTGGGAGGTTCCGCACCAGCAACCTCCATATCGGCACATCCAGCGTGAACTCAGATCCTGCAGGCCCGCGCGTCGTCATCGATTCCAGCGCCGGCGCACCCGGGGGGGGCGGGCCGGCGACGCTCGATGTCGAGGCGGGCATCGTCGTCGGCGGTACGGGTGTGGCCGAAGGCGGTCGCGCCACACTCATGCTCAACACCCTCGCCCCGGTGGCGCCGAGCGCCGGCGTGCTCGTGCGCAACGCAGGAACGCTCGAGATCGGGACCGCCATCATCAACAACCAGTTGAAGAACTCCGGAACAATCAAGGCCGCCGGACCCGCCCCCATGACGCTCACCGTGAACGGCCCGTTCACCCAGTCGCCCGAATCGCTCGTCGGTCTCCCGTCGCGTGGCGAGACCGCCCTCCGACTGCTCGGCCCCGCCTCCTACGACCGCATCACCGTCAACGGCACCGCCACTCTCGGCGGCGCGCTGGTCGTCAACCGCGACGAGAACTTCAACCCCGCGCCGGGGAGTTTCATCGCCGATCTCATCTCCGCCTCCAGCATCGTGCGGCCCTTTGACGTCGTGTACTTTTACCCCGAGTTCTCCGACCTGCGATACCACACGCTCGAGTACATAAGCACAGCCAACCGCGCCGGGCAGGTGGTGCGGGTGGGGGTCGGCTCGCTCCTCGCCGAGCCCGAGTTCCCCCCGCTCGACCCCGGCACCCAGACCGCCCAGGTCTCCGGGCGGCCCACCCAGGCGGCCGCCGCCGATCTCAACGGCGACGGGTTCCTTGACGTGGTCGCCGCCATCCCGCGCAACCCCGCCGTGCCGGGCGATACCGGCGCGGTCGCCGTTATCTTCAACCTCGGCGTCAACCCCGACCGCACGTGGCGCGGCTTCGCCCAGCCCGTCAATCTGTTCGCCGGCATCGATCCCGTCGGTGTCGCGGTGGGAGACCTCTTCCTCGGCAACGGCCCCGATCTTGCCGTTGTGAACAAGGGCGGCGGAACGCCCTCCACCCCCGGCGGGCTGCGCCTCTTCCGCAACAACGGCGCAGGCGTGTTCACCGCGTTCGGCTCGCCTCAGCCCATAGTCTTTGATGTGGGGACCGACCCGCGCTCCGTCGGGGTCGCCAACTTCATCAGCGATCCGCTCAACCTCCCTGATATCGCCGTCTCATCGCTCGACGAGTTCGGCCTCGGCCAGGTGGTCCTCCGCCCCAACGCCCTGACCGGGCCCAACCCGACCCTGCTGCCCTCAAAGGCGCACTCGACCTCCGGCCCACCGGGCGTCATCGAGCCCGGCGGCCTCGACAACCCCAAGCAAATCAACGACCTCGTCGTCTGCATCCCGGGCGAGCCCGGCGGCCCTCAGCGCGGCCTCGACGTCTTCCTCAACAACGGCGCGTCCAATCCGACCGACCCCTTCGACCCCGCCTTCCAGTTCCCCATCACTCTCACCGTCGGTCTCGAACCCGTGTCCGTCGCCATTGCCGACATCGATCGCGACGGAGACAACGACCTTGTGACCGCCGATCTCGCGGGTGCCACCGTCTCAATCGCCCTCAACCAACTCAATCTGGGAGACTCGAACTCACCGTTCCGCGTCAGTTCGCTCCCAGTGCCCGCGTTCCCGCGCTCGGTCGCGATCCTCGACCTCGATCAGGACACGGATCTCGACATCGCTCTCGTGACGCTCAACGACGCCGCCGACGGCAACGTCATCCGCGTGCTCCGCAACGACACCCCGGTCGGCTCGGAAGCGCTGGTCTTCGCCCTTGCGGAGTCTATCGGCGCCGGGACCGACCCGCAGTACATACTGCCGGGCAACATCGACGCCGACCCGGACTCGGACATCATCGCCTTCTCCGACCAGCCTTCCGGCCCGGGCGATCTGGCGACCGCCTACGTCAACGCCTACTGCTTCGGCGACCCGAACCGAGACCGCATCATTGACCTCGCCGACCTCTCGATCCTCCTCGCCAATTTCGGCACGACCACGCCCGCTCCCAATACTTTGGGCGACTCCAACGGGAACGCTATCGTCGATACCCGCGACCTCGTCATCATGATTTCACGCTTCGGAACAGCCTGTCCATAACCCACGAGTCGCCGGGCCTTCGGAGGGTGACAAAGGCCTCAAGCCTCACCACGCCCTCCCCCTCATCACCCGAATCACCGCCGTCGGCGCAATTTGGTCGAGGTACCGTGCCGTCGTGTCAATCGACGCGTGCCCGAGTTGCCGGGAGATGATCCCGATGTCCACGCCCTCCCCGCGGGGTTGGGAGGCGTGGGTGTGCCGCAGCCCGTGGGCGTGGACGCGCTTGGCGATCCCGGCGCGGCGGGCGATCCACTTGGGCATGTTCCGGGCGTACCCCGCCTTGATAGCCTCGGTTCCACCGGGCAGGGCGCAGAAGAGGGGGCCGGACGCCCCGATCCCCAAGGCTTCGCGCACGGCGGCCCAGGTTGCCACCCCGGCCGCACCTCCGGGGTCGATCCCCACCACGCGGGCTTTGCCCTCCTTGCCGTTGAGGACGCGGACGGTCCCTGCTTGGAGGTCCACGTCCTTGGGGGAAAGCGCGAGCGCCTCGGACACGCGAAGCCCCGTTCTGTACATCAGCGCCAGGAGCGCCCGGTTGCGGTCGGCGCGCGGGCCGTCGCCGCAGGCGTCCATGAGAAGCCGCACTTCGGCGTCGGTGAGAACCTCGAGCGGGTAGCGGCGGGGGGGCCTGGCGGGAGCGATTGATCGGCGTGGCTTGGCGGCGTTGTTCACGCCACTGACTTACCTCCGGTTCGGCCCGGAGGGAAGGCCAAAGGAGCGGATTGGGGACAAAGCGCGCCAGTGCGGTATCAGGGGCAAGCCTGCCCGAACCGTCCCAAAAACCTCGTCAGGTCCGCCGTGTTCACCGCGCCGTCGTTATTGAAATCGCCGGGGCCGCCCGGCGTTGTCATCGTACCAAACAGGCCCAGGAACCTCGTCAGGTCGGCGGTGTTCACCGCGTTGTCGCCGTTCAGGTCGCCGACGCAAAGCGGGGCGGGGGTGCGGACCATCGCGAAGACGCTCTGGCCGCTGGTCTGGCCGTTCACCAGTCCGTAGCCGACGATGGTTTTCAGGGCATCAGAGGCGAACGGGCTCAGCAGTGTGCTCCAGCCGTTCGTTGCCAGACCGCCCGCAACGAGGTTCCCCAGATCGGTGAAACCCAAGTCAGGGCGGAAAACAAAGGCACGATCTTCACCGGCGCCGACGCCGCCGGCGAAGTAGGTGTACTTGCCAACCAGGAAGCCCTCCTCAGTGAGGCTGGTGGCTTGTGAGAACGCGTAGTTGTCGCTGGTGCGGACGCTGCCGATGATGGGGCTCGTCACTCCGGTGGCAGGGTCGTAGTACCAGGCGTCCCGGCCATTTTCTGTGTTCACTCCTGAAGAGCGCTTGGAATACCCCGCGACTTGCCCGGCATCGTTCTGAAACGTGTTTTCGCTGAACTGATACCCAGCGCTTCCGGTGTGTGCAGCGCCGGTGAGGCCCGTTTGCACGCTGACACCCGTGCTTGGGTTGTAGGCCCATGTGTTGGGGCCGTTATCCGAGTCCACACCCAAGATGCGATAAGAGGCGCCCACGATTTGCCCGGCAGCATTCTGGAAGTCGTTGATGCTAAACTCGACCCCGGTGGCACCCGTATAAGCACTTCCCGTCAGGCCGGTGAGCACGCTGGTACTAGTCGTTGGGTCGTAAACCCAGGTGTTTTCACCGTGATAGGTATTCACCCCGGTATAGCGTATCGAGGCACCTGCGATCTGCCCAGCGTCGTTCTGCAGGCGAACTTCGGTGTACTGATACCCTTCACTGCCGGTGTGCTCGGTGCCGATCAAGCCGATCTGCGTAATGGCGCCTGAGGCTGGGCTGTAGATCCACGCGTTCTGGCCGTTATCCGAGTCCACACCGATGATGCGCTGCGATTCCCCCGCGACCTGCCCGGCTTCGTTCTGAAAACGGCTCACGCTGAGCTGGTATCCCGCATTTCCCGTGTAGCTGGTTCCGGTAAGGCCGATCAGCGTGGTCGTGTTCCCGTCCCAAACCCACTCGCTTCGACCGTTGTAGGCGCCCAAGCCGGTGGAACGGAAGGTGAAGCCAACGACCGGCCCTGTGGCGTTCTGGAATTCTGGCTCGCTTTGCGAGTAGCCCGCGCCCGTAAGGCCGACCCGAGTCGTGATGTTCGCGGTGGGGTTGTACACCCATGCGTCTTGGCCGTTCGCTCCGCCCGTGGCGTTGAATCGCTGTGAGAACCCTGCGACCTGCCCGGCCGGGTTCTGAAGGCGCGGCTGGGAGTATTGGCGTCCCGGGCTGCCAGGTGAGCCCGGACCGGAGGAATAGCCCGCGCCGGTGAGGCCGATTTGTGTGTTCGTGGCACCATTCCATGCCCAAGCAACTTGGCCGAACGGGAATACGCCCGAGCTGTTTGCGGTTCCCGCAACGAAGCCGGGCGCATTGAAGAACAACGCCGTGCTGCCCTGCTGCGGCCCGTACAGCCCGATCCGCTGGATCGTGTAGTTCTGATAGTTCGGGATCCACTGCGCTCGAGCCTCGGTGGCGGCGAAGACGGCGACAAAGAACGCCGCCACGATGAACAAGTGCTTTGCCGAAATGCCAATTCTCCTCAGGGCATCCGCCTGCGTTGATCGCAGAGCCGCCCACTAGGGCGTCCCCCCAGCCTACGCGATGCACCCCGGATTTCGATCCCAGCCCGCGAGAGGATTGTGATGAAGATTTGTCCGCCTGAAGATGGGTGGTTCACCACCGGGCGGAGCACACGGCAAGTAAGAGTGCTGCGGGTGGGAGAACCAGCACGGTTGCCCAAATCGTCCCCACGACCTCGTCAGGTCCGCCGTGTTGACGAGCCGGTTACAGTTCCGGTTCAATGTGCCGCCCGGCAACGAGCGTTTTCCTTGAAAAGCGCTCCTCGGGGCCGCCGGAGCGGGTTTGGGGCTCGCGGGAGCCCCCGGCGGGTCCATGATCGGAAATGAGAGGAAATGACAGGCTTTTGGGGCCTCCGTACCCCTGATTAGGGGGGCGTTTGAGTGCGAGTGCCATTCCCCGAAGTGTTCCCCGGACGACACCCATGCCCAGGGTGGCGCTGCGGACCGACGCTCTTAAGGGAAGGCATCGTCTTCCCCCGCGTCGCCAGCCACGAGCAGGATCGTGAAGACCTTGCCGCACTCCGGGCACCCGCTGGAGCGCGGGCAGTCGGGGGGCCGCGTCTCGCCGTCGATCACGATGTCCAGTCTCCGACACCGATGACCACGGCCGCGATGGTCGCCGTCATGCTGGAACGGAAGTTGTGGTTCACTCAGGGCAAGACCCCGGCCGCAACGCTCTACGCCGCGATCATCCGAGAGATCAGCGCTAAGGGGAAGGACAGCCGGTTCGTGAAGAGGGCCCGGGGGTACTTCGCGGCCGCGAAGAAGTAACTCCACCATCACGCAGCGCTCCTTTCCGCCCTCGCCCCCGCGCCCGACCGCGCGGGAGTCTTCTCAGTGGCGGGGGTGCGGGGGAGGCCCGATGCGGTGTTGCCCTCGGCGTCCACACGCGTCGCCTTCTTCCCCGTGAACGACTCGGTGTTGAGGAGGTGAACCCGCTGGCCGTCCATCAGACGGTCGAGGTCCGAAGCGCTGGCGCTGTCGCCGCACAGCAGGCGGTGGTTGCCCAGCACCCACAGGTCCCCGGGCTTGGTCGTCGCGGCGTCCGGGGGCGCGGGCACATCGTCGGGGTCCGTCACGCCGGGGTTGCCCTGGGGAGCCATGATCTCCGCCAGTTCGCCAGCGTTGAAGCCCAGCAGATCCAGGTCAACGCCGAGGCCCTTGAGTTCGGCCAGTTCCAGCGGCAGGAGTTCGCAGTCCCACTCGGCGATCTCGTTGAGTTTGTTGTCGGCCACGCGGTACGCACGGGCCTGCTCGGGAGTGAGGTCGTGCGCGACGTGCACGTGCACCTCGGTCATCCCCAAGTGCTTCGCGGCCTTCCAGCGCGTGTGCCCGACGACGATGACGCCGTCCTTGTCCACCACGATGGGCTGCCGGAACCCGTAGGTCTTGATGGAGTTCGCCACCGCCTTCACCGCGGGGTCTTTCTTGCGCGGGTTTTAATGGTACGGGCGGAGGGAGTCGATGGGGCGGGGTTCAATTTGCATCGGGAATCCTTGTGCGAAATGGGACACGGAACACCGGGCACCGCGCGGCGCTTGGAAAAAAAGGCTCGAATGTGGGTGGGTACTCCGGGCCGCGCGCATGCTGAAATCAAGAGGGACCGACGCGCAATCTTGTGAGTTATTGGTTTGATCCGGCGAAGACGGCAGTAGGGCCTCTACGAGTCCATCACGTCGAACCCGAGCCGCTCGGCCAGTCCAGCGCCGCGCCGCCGAGATCGGCGTGGACGATGCTCAACACGTGGCCCGTTGCGTTCTCGGCGTTGACGCGGCAAAACTCCGCGCCGTCATCGCCAACCTCGCGGACGACCTGAATCGCCAGCCCGTAAGCGGACCCGAGCGTGGACAGGAGGAGGTCGGCGTCGCGGGGCTTCATTCAGGCGGGATTGTACGGAGCGTCCTCCGCCGCCCAATTCCCGGAGGCTTGCCCTCGCGCCGGGTATCGCTGTGTCGGTGGAAACGATACTGAGCGGTACGTCAACCGGAAGGTGAATCTCACACAACCCCCGGAGTTGTGCTAACGGCGAAGTTCACCCAAGCGTATGATTACAGGCTATGGTGACAGAAACCCAGAATCCGAAGAAGAGTCATACATTCACGGCGATCCCCCCTTGGCAGGCGCCCAATACCGAAGACGTGCGGAAGATACACGCCGAGATCAATCAACTCGTCAATCAACGATTCCTGATGGTGACGGCTGGTGTCACGCTCGCCGGAATTGCGGCAAAGTGGGTGCTGCCGGAGAACACGCCAACTCCGGGTAGTGCGCCGGGTATCCAGCTGACGCTCGCGTGCTCCGTTCTGTCGGTCGCGTTCACGTTTCTCGCAGTATTGGGCTACCGGGCAAGCCAGATGATTCGCGTCTTCTCGACCTACTTGATCGTCTCTGAAACGTCTCAGTGGGAAATGCACTGGAGGCAATATCGAGTGGACAAACGCGAATACCCGGGGTATGCCGCGCCCTACGCTCTCATGTACGTGATGCTCTTCCTGTTTGCCGGCCTGACGGCTCCCGCATTTGCAACTTGGTATGAGCAAATCCAGCGCCACGATTGGCACACTTGGCACCCGTTTATACCCATGGCGATCTCATTCGCCGGGGGGATTTGGACGTCTGTGTACGCCGTTGGAGCAGAGCATGACGACGACAAGTACGAGCGGGAGTGGCAGCTCGTGAAACACAACTGGCCAGGCGGCTCGGCAGTCGAACCCCCGTCGTCGCCCGGCCCAGCCAAGGCCCGGTAGCCTGCGCTGAATTGACTTTGGGGTCCAAGTCATTGCCTGCTGCGGAGCGGTTCCCCACAGCAAGGCGGCTCCGGCAGCAGCCCTCGCATCGGCACTCGATCCTTGTGGCGTTCAGATCAAACTGGTAGCAAGCCCCCACGCCGTGTCGTGGCAGGAAGATTGGTAGCACCCGCATGAAACTTGAAATCGACAGCGAGTCGAAACTCCAGTCGTGGCTGCGCGCCCCGGAGCCCGCCGTGTTCCAGGGCCTTCCGCTGGCGCAGCATTCCGAAGAGATTGCAGCCAAGCCGCTGGCGGGCTGCGTGTTCCTGGGCTGCGACATGGGTCCGCCTCTGAAGACGGCGGCGGCCGCGGCGAACTGCTTCGTGGTGGCCAGACGTGAGGACCTGCCGTTCGACGCCTTCCGCCCGTCCCTGTACTCGCCGTTAGAACTGTTCAACCGCTTCAGGCAGGAAGGCTACAGGGCCTGCCTGGACTGGAAGATCTACGAGTCGTATATCGACCCCGCCACCAAGGAGGAGCGACAGGTCTCTGTTGACGAGGTTCTTTTCCGCCGTATCCACGACGCCTCCATCGCGGAAGCCCTCGACGATCTGCTCGACGGGCCGACCCGGCTGCGCAGCGTGGCGATCATGGGCGGGCACGACATGGGGCGGAACAAGCCGACGTTCAAAGCAGTCGCGGCGCTTGCGCTCGAACTGACCAAGTCGGGCTACATGATTGTGACGGGCGGGGGACCGGGTCTGATGGAGGCAGGCAATCTCGGGGCGTACTGCGCGGGCTTCGCTGACCCGGTGACAACGTTGGAGACGGCTCTTTCGGCTCTGGCGGCCGCACCGGTCTATAGCGATCCGAACTGGCTCAAGGTGGCGTATGACTCGTGGGAGCGGATGGGTCAGCCCGCCGACGCGGCGCGGTCCCGCAGCGTGGGCATCCCGACCTGGTTCTACGGCCACGAGCCGCCGAACGTCTTCGCGACCGACATCGCAAAGTACTTCGAGAACAGCGTCCGCGAGGAGGGGCTTCTGGGCGTGGCGCTCGCGGGCGTCATCTTCGCCGAGGGCAACGCGGGAACGGTCCAGGAGATATTCCAGGACGCCTGCCAGAACTACTACCGCACCTACGCCAAGAAGAAGAGCCCGATGGTGCTGTTCGGCGTGGACTACTGGAACCCGCCCGCCGACCAGATGCGGCACAACCCCGCTGACAAGCGGAAAAAGGTCTACCCGCTGCTCGAGAAACTCGCGGTGGAGAAGGGGTTCAGCGACTACATCATCGCTACCGACGACCCTGCCGAGATCGTCAAGTTCATCAAGAGCCACCCGCCGGTCTAGCGCTCACGCGCCGGATAAGAGATTGTTCAGCGGCATGAATCTCCAACGGCTGGACGCCGTGACCCGTGGAATGGAAATGACCCGGGGGCTGGCGGATGAGGAATTGAGACCGGTTCTCCAGCATCGATCCGCCCGCGGACACAAGAATGTGCGGCGGCAACTCAAATATGTGGCAATGCGATGGTCGGAACGATCGCGGCGCGTCGCGCTCGAAAAATATGATCATTGACGCGCATTGAACTCTTGGTAACGTCTCTCTCCAGCGCGGAGCGACTATGGCAGCGGACACTGCCGAGGTGCGCGCCGCTCAAAGGACTCGATCATGAACAAGGTCACTCGCCGCGTCTGTGCAGGAATTTCCTGCTCCGCCCTCGCTATCACTGCGTCGTGCAGCGCCCCAACCGCTGGAGGCGGACACGAAGGGGTGGGCGTCGCCAACTCGTACGTGGTGGCGAGCGAGGTCGTACGCGTCAGGCTCATCACCAGCGCTGAATGGGCCGCCAGCTATCAAACTCGATACGGAATCAGCCTCCCTCCCGCGGGCCAGATGCCCGGGATTCGCGCGGTAGGCGCGGGCGGCAACCGCAGCCTGTTCGCGGGGATCGCGGCCGATGCCGTCGGCGCTCTTGTCGGGGCCGCGGTGGACATGGTGAAGACCGCCATCGAGAAGGAAGCCGAAAAGCACGAGATGGCGTTCACCGGGTCGGTTTACTCGACGGATTTCTGGGCCAGCGGCGGCGTTCAGAACTACGCCGGCTTTGAGGTGACCCGAGATGCCCAGGGGTTTGTGGCCACATCTGATCCGGCGACAGACCGCGCGGCCTACCGGCTGATCTGCGCGTTCCAGGCTTCGCCGCATGACGCTCGGCTCTTCACCATCCACCCCGTCTACTTTGCAACCCGAGCGGCGAAGGCGAAAGTCTCGCGCGGAGCGGCCGGAGCCCTTTCCATTACGTCGAAGTCGAACATCCTGATCGAGGGCGCGTACATTGGCGACAAGGGGCAGTTCGTTCAGCAGAATCTGTCCAACGCCACGTTTGAGATGGCGGGCTACGACATCCGCGAACCCCAGGAACTGCGAGCCACCTTCAAGAGCGGCAAGTGGTGGAACGGCAAAGACAGCGACACCAAGGAACCGGAGGACGGCCTGAAGGACGAGGTCTTTGGGTACTTCCTCGCGCCACCCGTCTCCGCCGATCGCCTTGCGAAGGCAAACGATCGGCTCGACGATGCCAATGAGAAGGTCGAAAAGGCAGCGAAGCCGGTGCCATCGGAACTTCTCACCAAGCAGGCGGATGCACAGGCCGATGTCGCGAGTGCGGCGGCGGGCGGCGCGTTCCGACTCACGGTGGCTGTGACCGAGACCGACGAGAGCAAGGTTAAGAAACTCCTCGTCGACGTGGCCGAGTTCGTCGGCTCCCAGAAAGACAGCATCACGAAGGCGGCCAAGGGAAAGGTGCCGGGCCAATGACCAGCCACAAGATCAGCAGCCGCCGGTCGGAGATGTGGGTCGCAGCCGCCGTACTCGTGATCCCTTTGGTGGCCTGTGGGGAACAAGCGGCATCGCCACAAGCGTCTCAGGCGACCAAGTCCGAGGTCCAAAGCGAGGAGGCGCTCCGATCCGCGTTGCGCGCCGTGTTGGCGCATCGAGGCCCCCGGACGATGGAAGAGATCGAAGCTTTGTGTAGGGGGGAAACCCAACTCCTCCAGGACGAGACCGCCCCAGAGACTTGGAGTGCTGCGACCGTCGAGCACGCGCTCGATCTCCTCGATGCGTACGCCAACGGGAGGAATGGTGTTGGCCCCGAGGTCGTCGGAGGGAAGCCCACCAGCGGGTATCCCGCGTGCGTAGCGGTCGGTTGCGAAGGCAGCTGGGGCTGCTCGGGTACCCTCATTGCCTCGAACGCAGTGATCACCGCAGCGCACTGTTGCGACCAATTGGCTAGATGCGGTGGCAAGATCTACATCAAGGTGTGTTCGAGCGTAGACGAGGGAACGGTCCCCTACGAGGCGAACGCTCCCCTCTACCCGCCCGAGCAGCAGAATCTGACGTGCTCGGACCGGGCAGATACGCGGCGTCCGCACGATATCGCGGTGCTGATTCTGAAGTCCGACGTGCCGGTCGTACGCCCGATGCCACTGAGTTGCAGCGGCCCCATCGACTCGGCGGAAGAGATCGCTGTGGTCGGCTTCGGACTCAATGACCGTGGTGAGGCAGGCGAGAAGAACATTGCTGTCGTCCCGGTAGCATCCTCGGCCTGCGGAGGGCACAAGGACTCAGACGACTATGGGTGCTTTCCTGGTGAGATTGTCGCCAAAGACACGCCCCAGAGGACGCGGCGGCGCGACACGTGCGAGGGCGATTCGGGCGGGCCAGCCATTGTCGGCGGGGCGCTTGCTGCGGTCACTTCACGAGCAATCGAAAGGAACAGCAAGTGCGGCGCTGGCGGGGTGTATGTGCGTGTGGACGTGCATTTGGGCTGGCTTCAATCCCTTTCAGGAATCCACTGGCCTAGCCCGATCGATGAGTGCCAAGGGGGGAAACGCTAGCGAACAGCTACCGTGACCGTGACGAGGTCACAACCGCAAAGGGTTGTGACCTTCTGACCGCCACGGCGCGGTTCGCCCGTGGGGGCGTCGTTCGCGGCGGGGGCGTTGGCCGCGTCTAGCTCGCCGGTGGCCACACGGGCCAACGTGGCATGCACCAACCGGAACAGGACCGGTGGGCGGAGTGGGCTCGCTGCGTCCATCACCCTGTATTCAAGATTCGCATCAGCTCCGTGACCGCGGCCCGCGCTTCAGGCGTCAGCGATGCCGCCAACTTCAGCAAGTCCGTCGTCTCTTTCGGCGCAGCCGCGTCCACTGCGCCGGATTCTGCGTCGCGTTTTCTCTGAACGCGTGAATTCTTCGAAGAATCCGCGGGTTGTTCGGACCCCCGTGGGGTCACTTCAATGAAAACACCGAGCGGCCCTTCGCTCGGCGTTGTTCTTTTTGACCTCTCTTCACCGCCCGGGCACCGCCGGGGTCGCGCGTTCGGGGTGGCTCGAAGATGCCGGTGCCAGCGCGGCCGCCGCGCCCGCGGGCGCTCCGGCCTGGCCAGTGCGGATCGGATCTGGAGGCACGAACCCGCACGCGTAGTTCGCGTTCTGCTCGGCCGTGGTGACGAACGATGACGGCAGCAGCACGCTCCCGGCGTGGTTGCCGGCCGGGATGCTGTAATCGAGGAACGTCAGCCCGCCCGTGGTCCGCGCCGAGGCGCAGACACGGTTACGGACCACAAGATTCCGCGTGCCCACGACCTTGATGCCCTCGAGGCCGCTGCCCTCCACACGGTTCAACTCCAGTTGATTGTCGTCGCCCTCGATGAGGATGCCGACGTCAAGTTCGCAGCGCTGCACGTTGTTCCCCGTGACCATCGTGGCAAGCCCGATCACGTGGATGCCCGCGCCGCCGCAGAACTCGACGCGGTTGTCGCTGATCGAGCACTTGTCCCCCGCGATGATGCCGCGCAGCCCCTGCCCGTTCACCGTGCAGCGCTCCACAGTTGATCCGTGCGAGACGCCGATGCCCGGCCCGCTGCCTCCCCCGACGTGGCACCCGGAGACGCGGCTCGCCTGCGCCACCGAGATGCCGTCGTTGCAGAGCGATGCGGTGCAGTCGGTGAGCGTGTTCCGGTCGTTGCCCCCGAAACCGACCGAGCACGAGTGTGCGACACACGTGCCGGCCGAACAGCCGACACTGAGAAAGAACCCAAAGCCGCAACTCGAAGCCTGACTGTCCGACGCGGTGCCGCCCAAACCCATGTCGATCCCGATGCCGCAGAACGAAGCCGTGCACTTCGACGCCGTCCCTCCCTGTCGCAGATAGATTCCCGAGCCGCAAACCACCGCCGAGCACCGCGAGACCACACCGTGGTACCCGGCGTCAAGCCCGAACTGGTCGTTGAACGTCAGCCGCAGGTCCTCGAACACGCCGCCGTACAAACCCGTCCCGTCGATGCCGATGCCCCAATCGGTGATGTGCCCGTTGTGGACCCGCAGCCCGTCGCACGCGAACTTGTCCTCGGCGCGGATCGCCGTGGTGGCGTTCGTGTTCAGCCCGTTGAGCGTGAACCCGTTGAGATCGATCGTCACGCCGTCGACGCCGACTTCGATGCACGTTGTCTTGCCCGCCGAAAGGTTGATGTTCCCGGTCAGGTAGTACGACCCCGGCTGGGTGATTTTGTACATCGAGACCGCCGTGCCCGGCAGCGAATCGATGGGCGTACGAGGCTCGACCTGTTGGAGTGTCTTGCCGGTCGATGTCACAGGCCCCGCCGGCGGCGTCAGCGGGCCGCCTGAAACAGTGGAAACCAAAGCCAGCGTCGTCGCCGCGCACGCCAAACACATCTTCGTCATCTTCATGGCTCGTCTCTCCGGTGGTTGCGGGCGGTTCGCCCGTGCGTCGTCCAGACTACCACCAGCAGACGCCGAAACAAGCCCCCCATTCGGTGCCAAAATCCCGAAAACGCACAGGATCTGCGGGTCCGGGCCGCCTCAGCCAACCGTGACCCCGAATTCCGTCCACGTCTGGATCGATTCCCCCGGTCGCAGCACCGTCGTCCCTGTGGCCGCCCCCCACTGAGGCCAGTTCAGCGCCCCGTTCACCTGCGACTGCGGCTCGACCGCGATGAACGACAAAGGCGACGGCGTCGACATGTCCGCGTGCGGGCAATACAGAACCAGGTGCCCCATGTTGGCCGACGCCGTGATCTTCAATATCACCCCGCTGGCGGGGTAACGGATGCTCGCGCCCTTCGCCGCATCGAACCCCGCGAACACGGTGTCGACATGCTCCTTCGGCACGGCGCGCATCGCCTGCAGGTGCTCCGTCAGCGCCTCACGCACCGCAGGCCCGGTCGGCACGCCGTTCTCCAGTGGATACCGCCCCATTACAGGGCAGTGCAGTTCAACCTCGTCGCGGTCGTCCCACAACCGGCGCGAGAAGTACGGATGGTGCCCGCACCCGGCGGGGAACGCCGTGGTGTCGCGGTTCTCGACCTCGAGCGCGATCCGCAGCGACTTCTCCGAAAGTTGGTACACCGCGCGGCACCCGAAACGCCACGGCCAGTTAACACTTCCGGCGGGATGGTCCGCGCTGTCGAACGTCAGTGTCAGCGCATCAGCCGACTGCGATTCGACCTTCCACGCCCGCGCCCGCACATCCCCGTGCTGTGCCGGAGCACCGGGGTTCGGGCTGTTGGGCTTCAGCCTGTGCGTCCGCCCCTCGAACTCGAAGGTCGCATTGGCGATCCGGTTCACCCACGGCGCCATGAAGAACGACCCCAGCGACGACGAGTTCGTCTCCCCCGGCGCGGCACGGCGCATCAGCGGGTAGTAGAACTTCGAAGGCCCCAGCTGCGAAAAATCAGAAATGCCCCCACCCAGAGCGGGAAGCACGGTGCAGCGGAGCGGGCCGTTTGAAAGGGTGATCGCGGTCATACAGCACAAGATAGCGGCGACAGTGTGTCATCGGATAGCCCGAAAGCCGTGCCACGATGGACCGTCCGCGGTCCGTCGTGCTACTCGCCTTGGTTCCAATTGACATCTCACGCACGACGGTCCGGCGGACCGGGCCGTCGGGGCACGGGCCACATCACACCTTCCGCTGCGGCCGATTCCTCGGCACCACCACCTGCTTCGCCAGCCCCATAGCGCGCAAGCCCATAATCGTCAGGTACGTCACATCAAACTCCCACCACTTGTGCCCGTGCGCCGCCGAACGCTGGTCGGCGTGGTGGTTGTTGTGCCAGCCTTCGCCGTTGGATAGCAGCGCGACGATCCAGTTGTTCCGGCTGTTCTCGTTGGTCTCGTAGTTCCTGTATCCAAACAGGTGCGTGAACGAGTTCACGCTCCAGGTGATGTGCCACACGATCACCGTCCGCACCAAGACGCCCCAGACCGTCCAACTCAGCCCCATCTGCAGCGCCGCCGCGAGCGTCCCCGCCGCCTCCGTTCGCCCGCCCATGAACCATCCCCACGCCGCGCCCACCAAATAAAACGCCAGCGCATGCAGCGGGTACCACCACAGCCACCGCTGCCGCCGCTCCATCGCCATGTAAAACCTGTCGCGGCACACGTCCCGCGCATACCGCGGCATCACCGAACTGGCCTGCAGCGCATGGTTCTCCACCATCAGCCAACTCATGTGGCTCCAGAAGAAATCCACCAACGGGCTGTGCGGGTCGGGCTGGTGGTCGGCGTGCTGGTGGTGCATCCGGTGCGCCGCCACCCACGACGCCGGCGAGCCCTCAAGACAGCACATCCCCAAGACCGCGAACGAATGCTCCAGCCACCGCGGCACAATGAACCCCCGGTGCGTCAGCAGCCGGTGATAACACAGGTTGATCCCCAGCGTCCCGAACGCGTACACCCCTACCAGCATGATCCCCACCCCGCTCCAACTGAACAGCCACGGCACACACGCCGCCAGCGCCAGCACATGGATCGCCAGGATCGCCCCGGCAACACCCCACCGCACCCGCCGAACATCTACCGTCACAGGGTGAGCCAGCACCGTCCCTGGATCGACCGGCAAACGCGAAGGACCGGACGCGACCGCCGGATTCGCCGCGGCAGCCGCAGCAGGCACTACCCCAACCGGTGGCACAAATGCTTCAAAGGGTGGCACCACCCCGCCCGGGACGGCGTCGCCCAAAGAAGCCAAGGAGTCAACGACCGAAGGACGGCTGGAATGAAGGTTTGGCATCGCTGGGTTCGGGGGTTGGCTCGGGCATCCCCGGAAGGGGAACGGGAATCAGAGGTATGGGCGATTCCCAGAACGCCCGCCAGCCGCCGCGCCCCGCGGGCGCGGCCCACCACGATGTCACCGGTATCGTAGCGGGAACCGTCGGCCCAAGCGCGGGCCGAGCGGTGCACCACATGTCCCGGAATGGTCGATGAAAGACGGTGGGACAGGCTTCCAGCCTGCCGTACGCCGGGTGCCGGGTGCCGGGGTACGCCGCCTCGGCGTGCCCCGCCGCACTCCCCCGACTGCCGACTCCCCAATCCCGATTCCCGCGCCACTCCACATGACCGACGAAATCCCCCTCAGCCGCCCCGAGATCAGCGAAGCCGACATCCAACTCGTCGTGCGCGCCCTGCGCAGCGGCAGGCTGTCCATCGGCCCCATGGTCGAGACCTTCGAACAGGTCCTCGCCGCGAAGGTCGGCCGCCGGCACGCCGTCGCCTGCTCCTCCGGCACCGCTGGCCTCCACATGATCATGCTCGCCATGGGCATCGGCCCCGGCGACGAGGTCATCACCACCCCCTTCTCCTTCATCGCCTCCTCCAACTGCATCCTCTACGTCGGCGCCACGCCCGTCTTCGTCGACATCGAGCCGCGCTCGCTGAACATGGACCCGGCGAAAGTCGAAGCCGCCATCACGCCGCGCACCAAGGCCATCCTCGCCGTCGAGTGCTTCGGCAACCCCAAGCACATGGACGCCTACCGCTCCATCGCCGCACGACACGAACTCCGGCTCATCGAAGATTCGTGCGAGGGCTTGGGCGGCTCCATGAACGGCCGTCAGGTCGGCAACTTCGGCCACGTCGGCGTCTTCGGCTTCTACCCCAACAAGCAGATCACCACCGGCGAAGGCGGCATGATCGTCACCGACGACGACCGCCTCGCCAACATCTGCCGCAGCCTCCGCAACCAGGGCCGCCCCATCCACCAGACTGGAAACGCCATCGGCTCGTGGATGCTCTTCGAGCGCCTGGGCTACAACTACCGCCTCCCCGAACTCAACGCCGCACTGGGCCTTTCGCAGGTCCGCAGGCTGGAAGAGATCGTCGCCAAGCGCCAGCAGGTCGCCGACCGCTACATGCAGCGCTTCATGGCCCACCCCGACATCATCCTCCCTACCATCGACCCCGGCATCGTCATGTCATGGTTCGTCTTCGTCGTCCGCCTCAGCGACCGCTACGGCAAGGACGACCGCGAACGCATCATCCAAGGCCTCCACCGCCACGACATCGGCGCGGCCCCCTACTTCCCCTGCATCCACCTCCAGCCCTTCTACCGCGAACGCTTCGGCTTCGGCCCCGGCATGTTCCCCGTCGCCGAAAGCGTGAGCAACCGCACCATCGCGCTCCCGTTCTTCAACGAACTCAGCGAGCGCGACGAGGACTTCGCCGCCCAGACGCTGGAGCACATGATCGGACGTGAGGAGTTGAAGCGGGCCTGATTCCCGGTGACGCGTCGGTGGCACGGGGCAACCGCCCTCCCAGTATCATCCCTAACGCATGAACGTCGCCGGATTCTTCCAGCACTGGGGCATCGCCGAAAACCCGTTTCAGGCGGAAGAGGCCCGCCACGACCCCGTCTTCGCACGCCTCGGCCCCGGACCCACCTCCCACCCCGACTTCGAGAAGATCCTCGGCGACCCTTCCCGCCCCTCCTCCTCCATCGTCTTCGGCGAAAAAGGCAGCGGCAAAACCGCCATCCGCCTCCAACTCGCCAGCCGCCTCGAGTCCCACAACGCCGCGAACCCCACCAGCCGCGTCCTGCTCGTCGCCTACGACGACCTGAACCCCATGCTCGACCGGCTGTACGAACGCGAGCGATCCCGTTCGCGTCCGCTCCGCGCCCGCCTCAGCAAGACCGAACCCGCCCCGCGCGACGCGACACTCCTCGCCCTGCAGCGCGTCCGTCTCGCCGACCACATGGACGCGATCCTCCACACCGCAGTCTCGGCGTTGATGGACCGCCTCCTCGCCGAAGCCCCGCGCGAAGCCGAAGCCCTCGAACAACACAAGCAACTCCGCCAAACCCTCAAGCGCCTCGACCTGCAAACCAAGATCGACCTGACTCTTCTGCAAGTGGTTTACGACCGCGACGCCGGGCGCGACGCCAAGCGCACCGCCGCCCTCCGCCGACGCCTGCGTGCCGCGTTCAACTGGCGCCCCCTGCTGTGGCGGACGCTCGCGCTGATGGGCTGGCTCCCCCTCGCCGCCGTCGTCGTCGGCAGTTTCTTCATCAAGGAAGACCGCATCGACCCCAAGTGGTGGGTCTACGCCACCATCGCCACCGGCGCGGCGTGGCTCCTCCTGCTCGTCAAGCACGTCGTCATCGACCGCTGGCGCATGAGCCGCCTCGCACGCCGCATCGTCAAGCAGGTCCGCGCCGTCCCGCACGAACAGGACATGCTCGCCGCGGCACTCAACATGGTGCCCCCCAGCATCCGCGTGCCGTCCGACCTCCCCCTCGACGACGCCGACGAAACCCGCTACGCCATGTTCGCCAGGCTCGTTCGCGCCCTCGACAAACTCGGCCACGCCGGCCTGGTCGTCATCATCGACCGCGTCGACGAGCCCACCACCGTCAGCGGCGATCCCGACCGCATGAAGGCCGTCGTCTGGCCCATGATGAACAACAAGTTCCTCCAGCAGTCCCGCGTCGGCATCAAGATGCTCCTCCCGGTGGAACTCAAGCACGAACTCTTCCGCGAAAGCCAGGCCTTTTTCCAGGAAGCGAGACTCGACAAACAGAACATGGTCGAACGCCTCAGTTGGACCGGCTCAACCCTCTACGACCTCTGCGATACCAGACTCAAAGCCTGCCTCGCCCAAGGCACCCAGCCATTCGCGCTCGCTGACATGTTCGATAAACCGGTGACCAGACAGGACGTCATCGACGCCCTCGACCAGATGCACCAGCCCAGAGACGCCTTCAAGTTCCTCTACCAGTGCATCGCCGAACACTGCGCCAACATCACCCAGGAACACGCCACGGCAAACAACCTGTGGCGGATCAGCAAAGACATCCTCGACATCGTCAGAAAGCAGCAGGTCGAAAGAATCCAAGGCGTCTACCGCGGCGTCCGGCCGGCGTGAAGCCAGAGCCCATCCGAGCCTGAATCTGCATCCGAACCCCGAGCGCAAGCTCGGGGACAAGTCCCTCTCACACGGACTCCATCTGAAACCCGCGCATCGGCCCCTGTTCGCCAGCCCTCGCTCGCGCTTCGGACTCATCAAAAGCCACCCGAAACGAACCCGAAGCGCAAGCGAGGGCCATCACCCGACCCGCCGCACGCGCGAACTTCAATCGGAGTCCGCGCTGCATCCTCAACCCGCGACAACGACCATTCCAGAATCCATCCGAGCCCTGAGCGCGATCTCAGGGCCACTCCCCAAAGCCCCGCCGTCGCCGGTCGCTCCAACGTGCAACGGGCTTCCGCCAATCCGGGGGCAACGCGGACGCCCTTGATCCCTGATCACGCCACGACGAGTTCGACACGGGCATCTCGCAAAGCCGCGAGAGGCCCGTGGCACGCCACCGAACCACCGGACACCAAGTCGGTCCAACCAGCAACCACTTTCGAGTCCATCCCCACGCCTGGACAATGCTCCTCCCCCGCCTGGGGGCGGGGTGCGGGGTGCGGGGTGCGGGGGGTGGGGGGTGGGGGGTGGGGGGTGCGGGGGGCAAAGCCCCCTGCATCCGCATCAACCACGCACCACCGGCACGCCCGCAAACCAAGCACTCCGATTGCCGCTCCGCCCCACACGCCTCCGCTCACATCACCACGAGTTCGGCACGGGCATCTCGCGAAGACGCGAGAAACCCCTGGTAAGGATTAGGTCTACTCCCACGTCACCGTGCACCCTCTCTGGCGTGAGGTTCGCATGTACCATGATCAGATGAGTCCGTTCATTTTCCGCTTCAAAGCAGAAAAGATCACGATGACGCCCCGAAGCACACTCGCTTTCGCATCGTCCGTATTCGTCGTTCTCTCGGCGGTGTGTGCCAACGCCAGCGCCGCAGCGCGTGTGCTCACGTTGAATCTGGTAGCAAAGTCGCTCGACGGCTCGCCGTTGTCTCGTGCATGCATTGTGGTTGATGTTGAGGCAGGCGCGTACGGCGTGCGAACCGATACCAACGGAGAAGCAACGGTTGAGGTTCCGATTGCCGATGGCGAGGTGGAGGTCCGTGCTCAATTCTTCTCCGGGGTCGGAGAGGTGAACTGGATAACGCCCGTCAACGGCGGCTCTGCTTCGACCAAATGCGGCATTAGTCGGTTCAGCCTGCGCTTTGCGGAGAGAACTTGGTACCGCACCCATGTGCCCGCCAGCGCTTCAAGTGTGAAGGTGGAACTGAAGCCCATACCGGTCGTGTCGGTGTCCGGCAGGATCGTTGACTCGTTTGGGCATCCGCTCGCGCACAACGGCTGCACCATCCTGGGCACGGTGACCGCGTCGATTGGAAATGAAGACGGCACCTTTCGCATTTCCGGCGTTCCCGTGGGTGAAGCAACCACCCTCGCGATATGCGTTGATGGACAATACCACTTTGCACCACTCCCGCCGTCGCAGGATGACCTGCAACTGGGCGACCTCTGCGTTGACATCGCCCCTCGAAATGCCCCGCTGAAGATTACGTGCCCTTCGAGTTCTACCCTGCCTCCCGTGGGACTCGGAGGATCATTCACGCTTGTTTCTTTGGACGGAAGTCTGGTCTACGGTGCAACGCTGACGGAACAGGGTTGGCTTCCCGGTCCCGCACAAGGCGACAGCCTGCTGTTCGCCCCCGGCTCATACTTCGCTTTCCCGAGCGATATCCAAGACCCTCGGGTCGAGTCCATCGTTTCTCGCATCCGAGCGGGCAGTCTGCAGGCCACAGAATCTCTGCCGAGAGTGACCGTGATTGCAAACAAGCCAACCGCCCTCGTTCTGCAGGTCCAGGAGTGCGAGCTCGCCATTCGTTCGGCGTTGCGTGTTCGACCGGATGCCGAGTAGATCGGTACCGCTGCATTTCTGGCATAGCGCCGGCCGGCTACTCGTTGCGGACCTGTGAGCAGCCGGTCCTACCGAACGAGCAGGTGAAGTGTTGGCACGATACTCAAACCGCCGCTGACGACACATCGCGGTGCTGCTCGAATCCGTCGGGGCTGTCCGACGCGAGCATTGCTCGGGGTGCTCGAGCGTGGCCATCTTTTATCAGGGGGTGCGGGGGGCAAAGCCCCCTGTATCCGCAATAGCACTCCGCGCATTCCAGAGGCGCCCCTGAGTACTCGCGCATCACTTCCCCACCCGCTCCCGCGAAATCCCCCTGATCCGTTCGATCAGCCGCCCCACATCGTCCTCATCAAGCCCGCGGTACATGCCTACCACTTTCCCCTCCGGCGAGATGAGCAGCAGTTTGCTCGGGTGGATGATGTTCGACATGGACTCGCCGCCGCCGAGGTCGATCTTTGAGCCTTTTTCTTCTTCGAGCGCGAAGCCCAGGCCGCGTTCGACCACGCCCTTGACCGTCTCGGCGTCGCTGGTGAGGAACGTCCAGAGCGTGAAATCCGCAAACCCCTCGGCGTGGGCTTTCAACGCCGCGGGCGTGTCGCGGGTCGGGTCGACGCTGAAACTGACGAGTTGGAACCGCCCGCCGCCACTTGCTCCCCCCGCTCCACTTTCTCCCGCCGCGCCGCCGGGGATCTCCTTGATCGCCTCCTGCACGCGGATCATCTGGCCCGTGGTGATGGGGCAGACGGTGATGCAGCGGGTGAAGACGAAGTTCAGCACCGTGTAGCGGCCGGGCTTGGTGAAGATCGAGCGGTCGCGTGGCGCCCCGGACTGGTCCACGGCACGGAATTCGGGGATCACCATCGATGCCAGTACGTCGGCGTTCTGCGCGGAATCCTGCGAAGCATCGATGCCCGATGAAACGCCGCCAGTGCCCGCTGATCCGCGGCCGCCCCCCGAGAACATCAGCGCGATGAGCACGCCGACGCCGATGAGGACCAACGGCACCATCGCGAGGATGAGCGTGGTGCGTGCGGTGCCTCGTTGGGTGCGCCGACCCCGTGTTGCCCGCGCGGACCTCTTCACCCCACACCCGCCGTCAGCACCGCGTCGACCACCATGCTCACCAGCACCACGGGGAGGTAGATGATCGACGCGAAGAAGAGCCTGCGTGCGTTCGCATCGGTGCGGTTGCGGGCCAGACGGATCGATTCGACGACCATCATCAGCGCCGCCAGCCCCGCGGCGGTGAGATACACGACGCCCAACCGCTCCGGCATCACGCGCACGGCAAACAGCGAGATCGGCACCAGCGCAAGACTCCACACCACCACGCTGCGGGCCGTGCTGGCACCACCCGGATCGACAACAGGGAGAACGCGGTGCCCGCCGGCGGCGTAGTCCTCGCGGTATTTCCACGCGATGGCCAGAAAGTGCGGCACCTGCCACACGAACATGATCGCGAAGATGGCCCATCCGCCGGGTTCACCAAGACCGCCCCAACGGGCGTCGGGCGACGCCGCCGCCCAGCCGATCAGCGGCGGGAGCGCGCCGGGGATCGCCCCGACAATCGTCGCCAGCGGCGAAACCGGCTTCATCGGCGTGTACCAGAACAGGTACGTCGCGATCGTGACGGCGGAAACCAGCGAGGCCCACGGGTTGGCCATCGAACACAGGATGCCCAACCCGGCGACGCACAAGATGATGCCGACGATCGCCGCCGTGACTTCGCCCATGCGCCCCGAGGGCACCGGGCGGTTCAGCGTGCGGCGCATCTTCGCGTCGCGCTCGACTTCGATCACCTGGTTGAGCGCGTTGGCACCGGCGGCCGAGAGCGCGGTGCCGATGAGACAACCCGCGGCCGCGGTGACCAGTTCCGATGTCTGCCACTGTCGCACCAGCCCGGCCATGACAAACCCCACGGCACTCGACAGCGTGACCATCTTCACGATGCCGGGCTTGGACAGTTCCACCACCAGCGCACCCAAACCAAGCGCGGGGGCATCGGCGGAGGCCATCGGCGGGAGAGAGGGCGGCATGGACGGGGTGTTGGACATCGCTTGAACTGTCAGGACGGAAAGAATCCTGTCAGGCGAGAGTGTATTCGCTCCGAGGGCGTCCGCCAGTCCGTGGCGAGTTGGCATGTCTGAGGCACAGTGTCGCCTGACGCCGAACCTGGGACGGTGGGGCGGCAGGCTTCCAGCCTGCCTTCCTGAGGGTGGCAGGCTGGAAGCCCGCCCCACCCAATGATTCCGTCGCCCGGTGCGATCACTCGTCGTCGCCGTCGTCCATCTCGGCCGCCCCCCCGGAACCGGCCCGGGCGGGCATGGGGGCGGTGACGTGCTTGGCCATCACTTCCTTGCGGATCTCCTCGAACAGGTCGGGGTTCTCACGGAGGAAGCGTTTGGTGTTCTCGCGGCCCTGGCCCAGGCGGACGTCGCCGTAGGAGAACCACGCGCCGGACTTATTGATCACGTTGTCGGTGACGGCGATGTCCACGAGGTCGCCGGAAGTCGAGATGCCCTCATCGAACATCATGTCGAACTCGGCCTCGCGGAAGGGTGGGGCGAGTTTGTTCTTGACCACGCGGGCGCGGACGCGGTTGCCGATGTTCGCCTCGCCCTCCTTGATGGCGGAGATGCGGCGGATGTCGATGCGGATCGAAGCGTAGAACTTGAGGGCGCGGCCGCCGGTGGTGGTCTCGGGGGAGCCGAACATCACGCCGATCTTCTCGCGGATCTGGTTGATGAAGATGACCGTACACTTGCTCTTGGCGATGCAGCCGGTGAGTTTGCGGAGGGCCTGGCTCATCAGACGGGCCTGCAGGCCGGGCAGGCTGTCGCCCATTTCGCCCTCGATTTCAGCCCTGGGCACGAGCGCGGCGACGGAGTCGACGATGATCACGTCTACGGCGTTGGAGCGCACCAAGAGTTCGCAGATTTCCAAGGCCTGCTCGCCGGTGTCGGGCTGAGACACCAGCAGGTTGTCGACGTTCACGCCCAGCCGGCGCGCCCACGAAGGATCAAGGGCGTGTTCGGCGTCGATGATGGACGCCACGCCGCCGCTTTTCTGCACGTTGCCGGCGATGGTCAGCGCGAGGGTGGTTTTGCCGGAGGACTCGGGGCCGAAGATCTCGACGACGCGCCCGACCGGGATGCCCTTGCCGCCCAGCGCGAGGTCCAAAGAAATCGAGCCGGTCGACACGCCGGGGATGGCGGCGAAGGCGTTCTCGTCCATCTTCATGATGGAGCCCTTGCCGAAGGCCTTCTCGATCTGCTGCACGGTGCGTTCGAGGGCCTGAGCCTTCTCTTTGGCCTCGACGGTGCTGGCGGCGGAGGGAGCGGGTTTGTTGGAGGTGGAGTTGGCGGCGGGCACGGGGGCCTCCTTGCGGGTGGGGATGGGTCGGCCGCTGGGCGTGGTGGTCACGGCGTCAGTATCGCCGAGACGTGATGCGGGGGCGTTTGCGGACCCATTGAGCGGGGCGGTGGTGCTTGCTGCCATGGCTGGTCTCCAAGCCGACCGGGAGTGATCGGCATGAGTCAGTATACGGCAGAAGTTAGGGCTGTCAAGAGATGTTCGGCGGATTTTCGGAAGGTCTTTGTCTGGTGGTCGAAAAACTGCGATTGTGGTTTGATGTTCTGCGAACGTGGGGAGGTGGGAGGCGTCGGAAATAGGACGAGGTTGGATGGGGACCTAGGTGTTGAGCGGTCAACGCCGGGGTTTGGGGGGTGGACCCGAGCTTGCGCTCGGGGCTCGGACGGAGGGGATGGGGTTCGGATGGGCCCCAGCACACCGCCTACTTCTTGGTTTCCACCGGGTTCCCTTGGGATTTCCACCCCATGAAGCCCTCTTCCATCAGGTAGGTGTCCGAAGCCCCGGCGGTCATCAGGCGTTTCACCAGGGCTTTGGCCCCGTTGTGGTTGGGGTGCTCGCCGTAGACGTAGATGGACTTGTAGCCCTTGTACTTGGGGTCCAGGTCGAGGGCATCAATCTGGGCGGCGGTCATGCGTTTGGCACCCGGGATGTGCCCGGCGGCATATGAATCCGCATCCCGCGCGTCGAGGATCAGGTATGAATCTCCTGTCTCCTTCGAGGCTTTCAGGACGTCGACGAGTTGAACGGGTTCGATGGCGTTGTCGCTGACCTTTTCGCAGCCCGCGAAGGCGACGACGGCCGCGGCCAGAACACCCACACGCATGGCACGGGAAAGTTGGTTCATCGCATGAACGATATCCGCGAAACGCTCGGCGAGGATGGAACGGGTTCGGGCGAGGGCTACCCAGCCGGCGCGCGGGCGGGCCGCGCGAAGCGCTGCTGCCGGCCGAGTTCACGGAAGAAGCGCGACGAGATGATCGTGCTGTCGTCGGCGGTAGTGTGCTGCTTCGTGCCGATGTTTGTCGTCGCGGGCGGTTCGGGGGGGAAGAAGGGGGCGGATGCGAAGGTGCAGGTGGTCGCGGTTGCAGGGGGCGGAGCAGCGACTGGGGGTGCGGCGGAGGCTCGGGAGAAGATGGAAGTGGATGGGTCGAAGATGGTGAAGATGAGGTTGGTATCGGAGCATTCCAGTGTTCCGTCAGGCGGCGAAACGTGGCTCGGCGTGGACTTCGAGATCGAGAAGGGGTGGCACACCTATTGGCAGAATTCCGGTGACAGCGGTATGCCGCCGACGTTCGAGTTCACGGTGGAGCCGGCGGGAGCGCTTGAGATCGGCGAAGTCCAGTGGCCCGCGCCGGTGCGACACGTCGCAGACGGTGACATCCTCGACTACGTGTACGAGTGGCAGGTTGTGCACCTGTTCAAGACGCGCCTGACCGACAAGGCGAAGCCCGGGGACACGATCAAGATCACATGCAAGGCTTCGTGGCTCGTCTGCAAGGAGGCATGCCTGCCTGGTGAAGGCTCGGCCTCGCTGCGTATTGCCGTCGGCGAAACCAAGGCCGGCGTGGATCCGTGGCGAGTGGACGACGCCAAGAAACTCTTGCCCGTGAAGCCCGATAGCAAGGTAACGGCGGTGTGGCGCGGCGACTCGCTTGAAATCCGCGACGCGACTCTTGGCGGCGGCGCACCGCTGTCTTTCTTCCCTTTTGCAGCAGACGGCGACGTCGTGCCCATCGATCTCGTGAAGAACGGGAGTTCGAAGTCCGGAACCCTGAATCTCGGCTTCGATCCGGCGGATTTGAAGCGCGGGGGGCGGGTGCGGGGTGTCGTTCGTGCTGACTACGGCCAACATATACCCGACGCGGGCACTCGGGCATATCTGATCGATGTAGAGGTGCCAATAACGCCGAAAGCCCCACCGGAATAGCATCCCCCGTCATCCGTACGGACATTTTCCGGCAAGCAAGGCCCGGATAACCCGGGCACCCCGCTTGCCACCCCACAATGGGCGGGCAGCGCGGCGCACATCGCGCACGCGGGCCGCCGAACCTTTGGAGCATCGCACATGATGAATCGCAAACTGATCTCGAGTGTGGTCGCTGGTCTTCTCACCGTCGGTCTGGTCGGCGTCGCCGGCACCGCCTTCGCCGGCGACAAGGCCAAGGGCGAGAAGCACGAGCAGAAGGACGAAGCCAAGATGGCCGGCGTCAAGGTCGGCGACACCGCCCCCGACTTCACCCTCACCGGCACCGACGGCAAGACCTACACCCTCAGCGAGTGGACCAAGAAGGGCAACATCGTTGTCCTCGAGTGGTTCAATTCTGAGTGCCCCTTCTGCGTGAAGCACGGCAAGGAAGGCACGATGAAGAAACTCCAGGCCGACTACAAGGACAAGGGCGTCGTCCTCTTGGGCATCAACTCGGGCGGCAAGGGCAAGCCCGGCTACGGCAAGGACGCGGCGGCCGTGAAGGACTGGGGCCTGAACTACCCCATCCTGGCCGATGAGTCCGGCAAGGTGGGCAAGGAGTACGGCGCGAAGACCACGCCGCACATGTTCATCATCGGCAAGGACGGCAAGGTCGCGTACACGGGCGCCATCGACGACCAGAAGGAAGGCGGCAAGAACTACGTCCGCCAGGCACTCGACCAGATCATCAAGGGCGAGACCGTGACCGAGTCCTCGACCAAGCCCTATGGCTGCGGCGTGAAGTACGCGTCCTGAGTGACGGTGCCCGATCGAGTTGAACGAAACGAACCAGGCCCCGGAGCACATCCGGGGCTTTTCATTTTCAGCCTATCCCCCCGGAGGGGAGATGGTGGGATGAGTCCGAAAAAAGGTCGGGCTTCGGCGTGAAATCATGATGCGAGCATGCATATTCATGCTTGATGTCCCGCTGTTCCGTGATATCGTGGCTGCCCTGGATGCACGCGGCGCATCCCCGTTTTCCTCACACGCCGGAAGGAACCAACATGAACGTGAGTCGGAGCGTCGTTTCGCTGTTGCTGCTGGGCATCGGCACCGCGGCTCAGGCGCAGAGCGTGGTGAGCGCTCCGGCCCGGCTGGATCAATCGATCACGCCGCAGATCGGCGGCGGATCGTTCGGGACGCACCTCAACAACGCGCAGTTCTACCCGGCGTACACGTCGTCGTTCACGAACTTCTACCTGAATCAGAACGGGTGGTTCTTCCGTGTGGGGGACGGGGCGTTCCCGCTGTACAACGGCATCTGGCCGCTGGGATCGATCTCGCTGCCGAACACGTTCTCGCAGGGGCCGACGCCCAATGTCGGGGTCTACACATTCACCAACAACGGGACCGGCTCGGGCCGCTTCAACGCGACGCTGACCGTGACCGTTGACGCGCTGGGGACCACGCCGGGGGGGCTGCCGATGGCGCGGCTGAAGCAGACCCTGCGGGTTTCGAGCACGGATACCGTGCCGTTTTCGCTGAATCTCTTCAATGTGCAGTCGCTGCCGCTGCAGGGCGTGTCGTCGAACACGACTTGGGCCGCGACGAACGTGGTGCCGTCGACGGGCGCGGCGACGGAGTTCGGCGTGACGCAGACCGGCGGCGCGGCGTTTGCGAACGTCCGGGCGCCCAACAACACCGCCTGGCAACTCGGGCGCAACAGCAGCACGGACGGCGCGGGGATCAGCAAACTCTTTGCGCCCTCGGCGGGCAGCGGCACGCCCGGGGCCGTGGGGCTCAATCTGACCAACAGGAGTCTTGTGACCCAGGGGTTCTCTCAGGGCCCGCAGACGTTGGGTGGCTCGCTGGCGGTGCAGTGGAGCCGGACGCTTGAGGTCGGCGGGGCGGTGGAGGTGACGATTGAAACGCTGTTCAACGCGGCTCTTCCGCCGCCGCCGTGCGCCCCGGACATGAACGCCGACGGCGCGGTGAACACGGTGGACCTGACGCTCTTCCTGGCGCGGTTCGGGCAGAGCGGGACGCCGGGTGCCGCGGGGGATTTCAACGCCGACGGCGCGGTGAACACCGCCGACCTTGTGCTGTTCCTCAGCGCGTTCGGTCAGGGTTGCGGGGTGTGAGGCGGACCTGATCATACGGACTCCGTTTGAATTCAGCGCTTCCGTACTGTGTTCGATGGCCCTCGCTCGCGCTTCGGGTTCGTCAATGGCCGTCTGAAACGAACCCGAAGCGCAAGCGAGGGCCACCACACATCCGCTGCACGCGCGAGTTTCCATCGGAATCCGTATCAGAGCGGGGCGGCCTGCTTGGAGGGCACGGCCGAAGCGCCCGTCTGTCCTCGTTCAGGCGTTGACGGTGTGAACGCCGGCGACGCCGGAACCGCCGGCACCAGCACCGCCTTCGCTGGCGGTTTGGGCCGCAGCAGCAGCACCGACACGAACGCGAACACGCTGAGGGTGCCGATCGACCCGATGCCCACGGCCTGGTACCCGGTCGGATGCACCTTGGACGTCACGACGCCGACCGAGGCCGTCGTGCCGTCGGGGTTCTTGAGGACTTCGTTCTGGAAGTACGCGCGGTTCTTTTCGAGCGAGCCGGGCAGGCGGGCGAACGAACCCGCCGCCATGACCAGCGGCAGGACCAGCCCGACGTGGATGCCGATCATGCCCAGCGTGCGGTTGGTGTTGATGCGGGTGGCCATGACGACGCAGGCGATGATCGCCGCGGCACCGATGGCGGGGACGAGCAGGGCCGTCCACGCGTTGGATTCCGGCGGCGCGGAGATGAACGTGAGATAGCCAATGCCCAGCATGGCAAGGGCGTAGGCGGACATGGCGAGGGCGAACTTGAACATGGGCGGGGTGCTTGGGGGGTGGGGGTGGAAGAAAGGGGTTGTGGGCGGCTTCGTGCGCGGCGAACGGGCCGCGCGGAAGAGGGTAGAGGGGATGGGGTGTAGGGTATGGTGTGCGATACCGACAGGCCGAGAATCGCCGAAGAATCGTGCACTCTCCGGCGCGCCACGCCTCACGTTCAAACCCGCTATCTTGGACGCCCCAATCGGCAACGCACGGGCTTCGAGCGGCGCATTCAGACCGCTCGGCGACCTCGACCTACACCCTACACCCGAAACCCTATACCCCCGGACCCCCATGCTCGGCAAAGTCTTCAAAGCCTACGACATCCGCGCCACCTACCCCGACCCCCTCAACGAGGCCATGGCCTGGCAGATCGGCTACGGCTGTGGCACGTTCCTCCTTGGCGATGCCGCTGCGGCGGGCGAATCCACGCCGATGATGAAGCAGATCGTCGTGGGGCACGACATGCGGACGCACTCGCCCAAACTCCGCGACGCCCTGTGCAAGGGCATCACGGATTCGAACGCGAGTGTCATCGATGTCGGCATGGTGGACACCCCGTTTGTCTACTTCGCCATCAACCATCTCGATTGCGCCGGCGGCGTGCAGGTGACGGCGAGCCACAACCCGCCGCAGTACAACGGGATGAAGGTGTCCAAGCGCAAGGCCAAGCCGGTGGGCGAGGCGACGGGTCTGGCCGAGGTGCGGAAGCACGCCGCGATGGTCGAGCCGAACGTCAAGGGCAAGGGTAAGGGGAAGATCGAGAAGCGCGACCTGTGGGAGGCCTATACCGAGCACGTGCTCTCGTTCTGCAAGACGCAGGGCAAGAAGATCAAGGTCGTGATCGATGCCAGCAACGGCATGGCCGGCACGATGGTGCCCAAGGTCTTCGGCAAGAACGGCGAGAATGTCAAGGGGCTTTCGATCGTCGAGTTGTACTTCGACAACAGCAAGGGCGTGTTCGTCCACGAGCCCAACCCGCTGGTCGCCGCGAACCTGCGGGATTTGCAGGCCAAAGTGATCGCCGAGAAGGCCGACTTCGGCGTGTGCTTCGACGGCGACGCCGACCGCCTCATGGTCGTCGATGAGCAGGGCAAGATCGTGGGCTGTGACCACCTCACGGCGTGGCTGGCCACGTGGTTCCTCAAGACCAACAAAGGCTCCGCCATCGTCTACGACCTGCGCTCCAGCAAGGCCGTGGAGGAGGATGTGCTGAAGGCCGGCGGCAAGCCGCTGCGCTCCCGCGTCGGGCACGTGTTCATGAAGGCGAACCTCGCCGAGCACCGGGCCGTCTTCGGCGGCGAACTCTCGGGCCACTTCTACTTCCAGGGCAACTTCAACGCCGACTCGGGCGCGATCGCCCTCAGCGTCCTGCTCACGGCGTGGGTCGAGTGCGGCTGCAAGCCGATGAGCAAACTCATCGCGCCGATCGCCCGCTACAAGCAGTCCGGCGAGATCAACTTCGAGGTCGAGGACAAGGACGGCGCGCTGGCCCGCCTGAAGGAAGAGTTCGGCACCGGGCCGAACGCGAAGGTGGATGAACTCGACGGCGTCACCATCGACTGCTTCGCCAAAGACGGCTGGTGGTGCAACGTCCGCAAGAGCAACACCGAGCCGCTGCTGCGCCTGAACCTCGAGGCCCGCGACGACAAGACCCTGCAGAAGATGCTCCACAAGATCGCGCCGATGCTGGGGAAACAGGTGGATCACTGATGCGGAAGGCATCGAGGCATCAAGGCATGAGGCATCAAGGATGAAGGCGCTTTCGATCATCATCACCGGCTGCAACGGCCGCCTCGGCCGGGCCGTGGCCGACCTCGCCGTTACACGTGGGCACGCCGTCGTCGGCATCGACGCCGCCCCGGCCCACGGGCGGCCGCACCCGGTGGTCGTCGACGACCTGCGCCACCCCCCGGCCATCCACCGCGCGTTCGAGAAACTCCACGCCGTCACCGGCAAAGCCCCCGACGCCGTGGTCCATCTCGCCAACCACACCAACTCGCTCGCGGCCCCGCCCGAGGTGGTGCTGCGTGAGAACGTGGCGATGAACACGTCCGTCTTCATGGCCGCGGCACAGAGCGGGGCGAAGCGAATCGTCTTCTCCTCATCCATCCAGGCCTTCATCGCCAACTACGAGAACGATGGCCTCATGGGCACCCGCGTGCCGCAGCGACTGCCGCTGAACGAACAACTCGACCCACTCCCCAGCAACGCCTACGGCGTGAGCAAACTCGTCAGCGAACGCCTGCTCGACGCGATCTGCAATGACCACGCCTTCCGCCTGCCCGGGCGCGGCCCGGACGATTCCCTCTCTGCGGCGAGCCTGCGCCTGCCGTACATCCTGAACCAGCAGATGTTCGAGGGCGCGGTGAAAAACCTCGGCGCGGTCGAATACCGCTGGGGCGGCCCGGAGGCCTTCGCGTACATTCACGTGGACGACGCCTCCGAAGCGGTTCTGGCGGCGTGCGCGGCGCCATTCAAGGGTCACGAAATCTTCTGGGTCGCCGCCCCGGACCCGCGGGTGAACCAGACCGCCGCGGGGCTGGTGGAACAGTATTTCTTGGCCGTCCCCGGGTCGGACGCCGCGGCGAAGGCGGGGGTGCTTTCGGACTGCTCGAAAGCGGCGCGGGTGCTGGGGTGGAAGGCAACGAGGCTGGCCAGCGAAGCCAGAGCACGTCTGACCGGCGGGGCCTGAACCCTGATTTCGTCCGTTCCTGGGCCACCCACGCCGACGATGAGCGGAGCGAATCGTCGCGCTCAGCCTGACGTGTCCCGCTGGTCCAAAGCCCCGTCCACCGTTCGGTTAAATCAAGATTTGGATGAGGGAATCTCGCCCCAAATCCCGCAATTTCTCTTGGATTTCACGTCGGAATCACTACCATACCGGCTCGTGGCGGGCTTCAGCCGGATCGTGTGTGGGCTGAGCCAGCGCCATCATTCTCAGGAGCGAGACCATGCGGATTCGTGAGTTGGCCGTTCTGTCGCTCGTCCTCTGCGCCGGCGGCGCGATGGCCCGCCCCGCGTTCGCCGGGTCGCCGATCGACCGCTTCTGGTTCGGCTTTGATGGCGATGATTTCGCGACCGGCATCTGGGTCACCCCGGACAGCGAAGGGGGCTTCTTCCCCGTTCCGGTGCCGGACTCGGCGAGCACCGCGTGGTTCGATCTTGACTTCTTCCCGTCACGCCTCCAGTCCGGGCCGTACACCGTCAACATCTCGCAACCCCAGGTCTCGTTCAACCTCGCGGTCGTCGACAACGTCACGCTCAGCGGCCCGGGCTCGCTCACCCTCGGCAACTCCGCTTTCATCTACCCAGACCAGGGCGGGCCCACGGCCGGCCCCACGACGCTCACGCTCGACACGACCCTCACCGTTTCCGGCGCGATGATCGTCGGACAAGCGAGTTTCCGCGGCGACCTGTCAACGCTCCGGCTGCTGCCCGGCGCGAACCTGTCTGTCGGCGCCTTCTTGCGGATCACGCGGTTCGGCAGCGCCGACCTCCGGACCGGTTTCTCCGGCTATCTCATCAACGACGGACGCCTCGACATCGACAGCGACTTCATCTCCAACGTCTCCATCAACGGCGGTTACGAGCAGACCAGCACCATCGTCAACGGCAACAACACGATCCAAGGCGGCACGCTGGCGATGGACATCATCACCACCGATTTCCACGACACCCTTTCCGCCACCGGCCAGATCACCCTCGGCGGCACCCTGTTGGTCAATCAGTTCCTGCCCGCCGCGCGCGGGATTGCGTTTGACCCCGGCGACCGGGTCAACAACTTCATCTCCGCCCCGTTCGTCGTCGGGCGGTTCGATGCCGTTTTCCTGCCCCCGCTCGACAACGGCCGCTTCCGCGTGGAGTACCCCGACCCCAAAGCGCCCGTGGACCAGGGCGTGAGCCTCGTCGTCGATGAACTCCCGCCGCAGCCCGACCTCGGCGACGGCACCAACGGCGCGGTCGCCGTCAACGGCCGCCCGGTGCAGGCCATTACCGCGGACCTCAACGGGGACGGTTTCCCCGACCTCGCCGGCGCCGTGCCCGCGCAGGTCCTCGCACGCGGCATCGGCGGTCCGGTCGGCGGCGGCGTCGTCGTCGTGCTGAACCGCGGCGTCGACAACACCGGCGCGTGGCTCGGCTTCGCGCCCGCCGTCACCTATCTCACCGGCCTCGGGCCCGTGGGCATCGCCGTCGGCGATGTCGATCAGGACGGCGACCGGGACCTTGCCGTGGTGAACCCCGGCAACCCCGATTACCCCGCCGGGCTGCGCGTGCTGCTCAACAACGGTGACGGCACGTTCGAGGACCTCGGCACCGCTCAGCCCTTCGTCGCCGCTGGCACCGACCCTCGGGGCGTCGCCCTGGGTGATTTCATCCCCGATGCGCTCAATAGCCTCGACGCCGCCGTCACCTCGCTCGACGGCGTCGGGCAGGGCCAGGTGGTGATCTTCCAAGGATTGCAGGCCCCGCCCACCCGCGCGTGGGGCGGCTTCAACCCGGCGCAGAACATCCCGCTGGGCAACACCAACCCCGGCACCGTCCAGCCCGGCGGCCTCGATAACCCCAAGGAGATCGACGACCTCGTCGTCGGCGGGCAGTTCGGCATCCCCTCGGGCGGCATCACCATCCTCTTCAATAACAACGGCAACGGCCCGAACGACAACTTCTTCAGGCCGCCGCAGCAGGTCGGCACCGGTGACGGCCCCGCCAACATCACCGTCCAGGACATCGACAACGACGGCGACAGCGACATCGTCACCAGCAACAGCGTGGGCGGCTCGGTCTCGCTTGTCCTGAATGAGGGCATCGAACAAGGCCGGGGTGTCTTCAACGTGCAGACCCTCCCCGCCGGCGGCGACGCCGGGCCTTTGGCCGTGCTCGATATCGACGGCGACACCGACAACGACATCGCGGTGGTGACGCAAAGCCGGGAAAACTCCGAAGAGCGCGTGATCCAGGTGCTCCGCAACGACACGCCCGTGGGCAACGTCGGCGGGCCGCTCAGTTTCACCGAGGGACAGACCTTCGGCGCCGCCTCCGGCCCGCTCGTGATCCTGCCGGGCGATGCCGACGGCGACGGCGACGCCGACCTCCTCGCTTTCACCGACCCGCCCACCCAGCCCACGCAGCAGGCCACGGCCTTCCTCAATGTGCTCTGTCCCACCGACCTCGACGGCTCGGGTGCCACCGGGCTGCCCGACCTCGTCCGCTTCCTCGCCGACTTCGGCCGGACCGTCGAGCCCGGCGCACCCGGCGACATCAATGTCGACGGGGCCATCAACACCCTCGACCTGGTGGACGTCCTGGGCGTCTTCGGGACGTCGTGCAACTGACCACCTACCGTCCGACATGCTGAATTGGGGCATCCTCGGCACGGGCATGATCGCGGGCAAGGTGGTCTCGTGCATCCGCGAGGCGGAAGGCTGCGCCGTCACCGCCGTCGGCTCGCGCGATGTGCTGCGTGCGCAGGCCTTCGCCGCCGAGCACGACATGGAAGAGTCTTCGGCGTGCAGCGCCGAAGACCTGCTGACGCGCCGCGATGTGGACGCGGTCTACGTCACGACGCCCAATAGCCTGCACACGCCGTGGTGCGTGCGCCTGCTCGAAGCGGGCAAGCACGTCCTGTGCGAGAAGCCGCTGACGCCCAGGGCCGAGGAAGCCGAGCGTGTGGCCCTCGCCGCGGAGAAGAGCGGGAAGGTGTTCGCCGAGGGGTTCATGTGGCTGCACCACCCGCAGTCTGATTTGCTCGTGCGATGCGGACGCGATGCCGCGAATGACCTGATCGGGCCGTTGCGGACCATCGTGGCGTCGTTCTGCATTGATCTCCGCCCGCGGGCCAACGCGTGGACGCGTTTCAGCCACAGGCTCGAAGGCGGGGCGATGATGGACCTGGGGTGCTACCCGCTGAGTTTGGCGCGGGCAGTGACGGGCGAAGAGCCGACGGAGATTTCGGCCACGTCGAGGCGCGGTCTGCCGATTGAGGGCGAGAAACTCGGCGTGGACACGCTGACGAGTTTCTCGTGCCGGTTCGGATCAGGGGTGGTGCTGCACGCGCTGTGCGCCATCGACGCGAACGCCGGGGTGTTCGCCGAACTGGTGGGAGACTTCGGCCTGCTGCGGACGGAGACGCCCTTCCGTGCCGACCCGGTGCTCTCGACGCTGAAACTGACGCGCTTCGAGAACCACCCGCGCGGGCCGGGTGTCGAGATCATCAAGATCGAGAACGGCGGGGACCGCTTTGTGAACCAGTTCACCAACTTTGCGCTGGCCGTGGCGGGGAAGAGGGCGATGGTGCCGAGCGCACGGTGGTCGGTGGGTCAGGCTCGGGCGATCGAGCGGGTGTATGCGATTAACGGGATGGGGTGGTAGGCCGGCGCGTGGTTCATCGTGCGAGTCGGACGCGGATTGGCCCCTTTGCGCGCGATGGATCGACCACCTTGCCCCGCTGTGTGATCTGCACCACGCCGCGTGCAACGAGCCGCCTTGCGGCTTGGCGTGCCGGTTCCATCAGGGTTTCCCACGCGGGGCCACCGACGATTTTCGCGGCTTCGGAAGGGCAGATGCTGGAATCCCGGTCGCGTTTGCTCAACAGATCGAGCAACGCCCGTTCAAGGGCCGCGTCGTGCCCGCCGAGTTTGCGGCGGCGGCATGCTTCGGAGCAGTAGCGGACCTCGTCCCAGTCCCGCTCCCACTTTTTCCGCCACTGGATCTCGCGGGCGCAGACGGTGCAGGGCTTTGTGGCGCGTTCAGGCACGCTGGGCCATACCCGTGAGTTCCGCCAAAAGTGCCTCGTCGATCCCCAGATACTCCCGCATGTACCGGTCGTACGTCTCGGCGTCCTGGTCCTTCGACAGGTCCAGCCGCAGTTCGTTGATCACCTTGGTGCCCTGCTTGATCCACTCCTGCCACGTCTGTTCGGAGATGTTCTCGCTGATCCACTTGCCCACCGCGCCCTTGAACGGCGGCTTGGGCATCTGGTGCCCGGGGCGGCCGGTCTTGCGGCACATGAACGCGCCGGCGGCCATCAGAGCCTCGGCCGTCTTGTCTTCGTTGGCGACTTCGGGGATCGGCTGACCCAAGGATTGCAGCAGGCGGGCGATGGCCTGTTTGGGCATGAGGTCGCCTCGGGTCGCCGCGACTTCGTAGCCCTGGCGGGCGACCTCGATGGCGCGGGTCTTGTCGCCGGTCTTGACGAGCGTCTCGGCGGCGAGTTGATAGGCCTTGCTCATGTCGGGCGAGGCCTTGGCGCAGTCGAGGTAGGCGCGGGCGGCGTCCTCGAAGCGGCCGGCCTGGACGTAGGCCCCGCCGAGCGAAAAGTGGGCCATTTCGTTGCTCGGGTCGGCCTGGGCCATGTTCTCGAACTGGGCGATTCTTGCGGCGAGGTCCATCATGTGGGGATCGTAGGGGGCGGGGGGAATGGTGGGGGGAAAGGGGGGAGAAGCAGCAAATGGGCAAAGCAGCAAAGCAGCAAATCGGAGAGAGGGTTCGGGTGTCGGGTATTGGGTGTGGGGTATTGACGACGTCGATCATGCCGGCTGCGTAGGGAGTCGATCCGAATTTGCTGCTTTGCGGCTTTGCTGATTTGCCGATTTGCCGCTCTACCCTCCCCCCATGACCAATCGCGAGCGGGAAAGGTTTGATGCGTTGTTGGAAGAGGCGATGGAGGCGCTGCCGGAGCACCTGCGCCCGCTCTTGGATGAAGTCCCGGTGATCGTGGACGACAAACCCGAGAAGGCGTTGGTCGAGACGCTGGCGAAGGAGTGGGGTGAGAAGGTGACGCCGGAGTTTGCTTCGGAGATCTGCGGGTTGCACTCGGGTGTCCCGCTGACCGAGCGGAGCGTGAACGAGTCGGGGGTGCTGCCGACGGACATCCGCCTGTTCCGCGAGGGGATCGTGAATGTGGCGGGGGGATGGGAGGTTGGTGATGGTGAAACCGACGACGATGTCGACGACAGCGTGTACGACGAGATCATGATCACGCTGCTGCACGAGATCGGGCATCACTTCGGGTTGGGGGAGGAGGATTTGGAGGCGTTGGGGTATGAGTAGGAAGGCATCGAGGCATCGAGGCATCAAGGCATCAAGGCATCGAGGCACCGTGGCGTCAAGGAAGCGGGCTTGAAGCCCATGCATGGGCGGGGAGAGTCGCCCGCCTTTCGGCGGGTGTGCTCGGGCGCTTGCGCCCCGTTGCACGGCGATGCGTAGAGACTCCTCTGAACTCGGCCGGCCGGCGTTTGTGTCGAGGGGAGGGACGTTGCTTTCGCGCGGTCCCTCCGTATACACCCCCCCGCGCCCCCGATTGCGCGCGCAAGGGTGGTCACTGTCTTTTGCCCGGATCGGCGCAAGTGGTTGATGCCGCTTGGGTTGGACGTGTCCCACAAAATTCGGGATTGTGTTTTGGGGCTGGCAAAGTGCGCGCGCAAAGTCGGTGGATGCGCGGGCCAAGAAAGGTTCGGCCATGCGCCGGACTCACCGCTCACAGAACTTCTTCAACCCGTCCGTAAACAGTTCCGTCCACCCGCCGTGCATGGAGCGTTCGGGGGTATCGATCACTTCGCCGATCTCCATGTGGATGGCGCGGAAAGTGCAGCCCTTGCCTGATGCGGCGGGGACCACTTCGAGGACGATCAAGAACATGCACGCGCCCCACGGCGGGGCGACTTCGCCGCGGAGTGTGATGGAGTTGGGCGGGTCGAGAGCGATGACGTTGCCCCAGAGGATGCCCGCGTCGTCGCCGTTCCCAGCCTTTCCCGAGGCCTCGTACCAGCGGCCGCCGACGCGGGGTTCGAGGGCGACGCGGCGGCTGCCGGGGGCCATGCGGAAGTGGGGGAGCCACCATTGGTCGGTCTGCTCGACGATGGCTTTCCAGATGCGCTCGGGCGAAGCGTTGATGGGGATCTCGATGATGTTCCGCGTGACGGTGGCGGCGACGCGGGACGGGCCGGTGATCGGACTTGGCATGCAGTCAGACATGGGGACGCTCCTTGCGGCGTAAAGGGGATCGGCTTGAGGCTGGTGTTCGGCGGGCTGGCGAGACGGCGGGTGTGCGTGCGCCCGCATCTCGATGCGGCGAATTGGCGGCGGGCGGTGTCGGCGTCGGTTCGTCGGCGTTGTCCGATTCGGCAACGGCTTTCAGGCGGTTGAACGCCGAGGCGAAGGCCTGGACGTGCCGGCTCATCCAGCGGTCGCAGACGCGCTGCAGGGGCGCGCCGTTGAGGTGGTTCCAGCGGACGCGGCCCTCGGTGCGGGTGACGACCAGGCCCGCGTCCATGAGGACGGCGAGGTGGCGCAGCACGCCGGTGCGCCCGAGGGAGTCGGCGGTTGATGCGCGTGCGGTTCCGGCGGGGTGGCGTTCGAGGCGGGCGCACAGTTCGCCGGTGGTCATGGGGCCTTCGCGGAGGAGGTCGAGGGCGCGGCGGCGGGTGGCGTCGCCGAGGGCCTTGAAGACCGCGTCGTCCTGTTGGTCGGCTCGAATCATGTCACAATAGTGTGACATGTTTTTCGGCGTTGTCAAGGGGTTCTTTTGGCCTGGAAATGGATCGGTGCTGCGGCCGGCTGGTGTTCAGGCGGGGCGGGCCTTGAGCCAGTGGTCGAAGGCGGACGTTGCCGCGGCGTGCAGACGGTCGGCGGCGTCGGCCTCGTCTTCCGGGGGGCCGTCGGGACTGCACGTTGTGATGGTGACGCCGGGGGATTGCGACATCGTTGGGTCTGCGATGCCGGCGATGATGAGGAGGGGCTTGCGTGCGTGCCTTGCGGCGGCGATGACTTCGCCGACGGCCTTGCCGTTGTGTGAGGTGAGGTCGTAACGGCCCTCGCCGGTGATGACGAGATCGGCGCGGGCGGCGCGGGACTCGAACCCCACGGCGTGCAGGACGGCTCTCGCGCCGCTTTCGAGGGTGAGTTGTTCGACGAGCGGGGCGATAAAGGCGCGCAGGGCGTAGGCGAGGCCACCGGCGGCGCCGTCGCGCTCTGTGGGGGCGACGCCGACCACGTCGACGAGATGGCGGAGGCCGTCATCGAGTTCTTTGACCTGGGCGGGGGTGGCGCCTTTCTGGGGGCCGAAGAGCGCGGCGCAGCCGTGTTCGCCGAGCAGTGGGGTGGTGACGTCGCAAAGCACGCTGACGCGGCGGCTTTGCAGCGTGCGCCGGACGGGAGAGGCATCGGCGGGCGGCACGGCTTGGGCGATGCGGGCGAGGTCCACGCCGCGCGGGGAAGCGATCAAATCTCCAGCGCGGTCCTCGAAGCGCCAGCCGATGGCGGCGGCCATGCCGATGCCGGCGTCGACGGTGGCGCTGCCGCCCAGGCCGATGGTGACGTTTCGGGAATGGGAGCAGATGAGGTGGAGGAGGGTGCCGACGCCGCGGGTGCTGCACCGGGCGGGGTTGCGCAGGTTGGGCGGGACGAGGGCGAGGCCGCAGGCGGCGGCGGTGTCGAAGGCGGCGCGCTCCGCGCCGTTGTGCCACCACGGGGCCAGGGCGGGCGCGTCGAGGGGGCCGGTGACTTCGGTGAGATGTCGGTGTGCGGTTTGCGTCCAGGTGGCGGCGAGGAGTTCGGCGGTGCCTTCGCCGCCGTCGGCGATGGGGCAGAGATCGATCTCGATTGCGGCGCCGAGCGCGGCGTCGGCGGGGCGGATGCCGTCGGCGATGGCGTGCGCCGCGGCGTGGGCCGTGAGGGTGCCTTTGAATTTGTCAGGGGCGATAAGCACGCGGATCGGTGTGCCCATGGAGCGAGTTTAGCGGTGAACGCGGGCTGAATCGGGGGCGTGTCCGGCGGCATCTCAGCGGGGTGTGCTCTGATGTGCTCCGTGGCTTTCCCCTTTGCGCCCGCAGGTCCTTTTATGAACGCCAACATGCTTGCTTGTGCCGCCGTCGTTGCTCTGGTTGCGCTTTCGCCGATGGTCGTTGGCGCGGCGCCGCCGGTCCTTGCTCCGCTGCCGCTGGTGAAGGGCCAGGCGAAGGAACTGGGGGCGGTTCGATGGGAGCGCGGGTATGACGCCGCGGCGGCCAAGGCTCGGGCTTCGGGCAAGCCGCTGCTGGTTCTGTTTGATGAGGTGCCCGGGTGTCACACGTGCGTTTCGTTTGGTGCGGACGTGCTGACCGATGCGCTGCTGGTGGAGGCCGCGGAGACGCTGTTCACGCCCGTGGCGGTGTTCAACAACATCGCGGGTGAGGACGCCAAGACGCTGGAGATGTTCAGAGAGCCGGCGTGGAACAACCCTGTTGTGCGTGTTGTCGACCCGAAGAGCAACAAGGACATCGGTGCCCGCGTGGGGGATGACTACAGCGTGGCCAGCGTGGCCGCTTCGATGGCCGAGGGACTGCGTGCCCGCAAGGCTGAGGTGCCGGGGTATCTCGACCTGCTTGCGGCCACGCCGGTGAAGACGGAGAAGGCCGTGTTCGCGATGTTCTGCTTCTGGGAGGGCGAGGCGAAACTCGGCGGGCTCGACGGTGTCGTCGCCACCTCGGCCGGATTCCTGGAAGGCAAGGAATGCGTTGAAGTTGAGTTCGATCCGGCGCGGCTGAACTTCAAAGACCTGGTGAAGGCCGCGAAGAAGATGGACTGCATGCACGCGGTGTTCACGACGACCGATGCGCAGCAGACGGCGGCGTCGGCGGTGGTGGGCACGCTGGCGCGGCGGGCGATCACGTCGATGAAACCCAGCGCGGACGACACGAAGTACCGGCTGGCGCGGTCGGCGTATCGGGATGTTCCGATGACGCCGACGCAGGCGAGCCGGGTCAACGCCGCGCTGTCGGGGGATTCTGACCCGGAGCGTTGGCTTTCGCCGCGGCAGATCGAGCGGCGCGTGTCCCGCTGAGGGGTACCGCCGATGAACATCCCAAAGTGGGTGCCGGGGTACGCGTCTTCGCGTGCCCCGCTTTGCGTTGCCCCGAGAAGGGGCATGAGCGAATCGTGGCACGGCGAGGACGCCGTACCACGGCACCCGTTCCGCGCCCCCGCGCTCACCACCCCGAAAAAACCCGAACCGATCTCGCGGGCAACCCGCGAACCGGGTTTCCCGCCTATCCTTCCCCCCTTCCTTTCTTTTCGTCCGTCCCCTCTCAACCGCCCCCCGACCCCCGCCCCCCATGGAACAACGCCAAACCCAGGTCCAAGTCGGCGCCGGCCTTCAAGAGTCGCGCCTCAACACCGACCTCATCAACTTCCTGCAGAAGTACGGCTCGTGGGCGGTCTATGCCCTTTTGGTTGTCGTGCTGGGCTACATCGGTTGGGACAAGTGGAAGGTGCACCAGGAAGGCGTGCGCGACGAGGCCTTCGCCGACTATCGTGCGGCGTCCACGTCGTCGAACCCCGCGTCGCTGATCGACGCCGCGACCAAGCACGCCGGGACGACCGTTGCGGCGATGAGCCGCATCGAGGCGGTGCGGTTGTATGTCGACGGTGCGCGGCGCGGGTTGAAGCCCGGCGCCGACCCGCTCAAGCCCGTGCCCGAGGACAAACTGGACGAAGCCGGCAAGCGCACGATGGTCGCCGACGCGAACAAACTCATCGATGAGATTCTGGCGGATCGGTCCGCGCCGGCGGCTCTGGCGCAGCAGGCGCTGTGGTTCCGGGCCGGGATCCAGGCCGACAGCGGCGATGTCGACGCGGCCGTGGCGACGATGAAGACGCTCGAAGAGAAGGCCAAGGCGCTGGGCTTTGCGGACCAGGAGGCCAAGGCGCGTGACCGCGTGGCCCACCTCACCAAACTGAAGGCGCTCAAACCGCTTTTCGCCAAGGCCGACCTGCCCGAGAGCGCCCGCGAGCCGGTTGCTCCTCCGCCGCAGGTGCCGGGCACGCCGACGATCCCGGGGATGGAGGTTTCGACCTCGGCCGCCGATCCGAACGCGATGCCCGACCCGATCCTGACCAACGCGCCCAAGGGTGTTGAGATCAAGAAGTTGACGCCGGCGGAGATCGAAGAGGCGCTGAAGGGGCGGAAACTGTCGGTGCCGCCGCAGTCGGCTCCGCCCGCGGACCCCGCCGCGCCGGCACCCGCTCCGGCCGCCGATCCGAAGCCGAACTGAAACGCAGTCCGGGCGTCGGGCCGGTTCTCGCATCACAGGGCTCCACCCACCACGCCGACGATGAGCGCAGCGAATCGTGGGCTGCGCGACGAACGCAGCACACGCCGATGCCCCACGCGCCCGCCGATCCGCCGCCCGATGAGAAGCCCCAATCGGGCGTGGTTCCTCACGATTCGGCCGCGGGGGGCGATTTCATCCTCCCCGGCGGGAAACTCGACCCCGACGCTCTCCGCGCCGCCTTCGGCGATGCCACCTCCGAAGACGAAGAGTCCGGCCTTCCGCGCGTCACCTTCAAACTCCAACGCGACCTCGACAAGCGACTCGACAAGTACCTGACCGACCGCATTACCTTCATGAGCCGCAGCCAGTTGCAGCGTCTCATCGACGACGGCGGCGTGACGGTGAACGGGCGCAGGCCCAAGGCGGCGACGAAACTGCGGATCGGGGACGAGGTGACGGTCGTGGTCCCGCCGCCGCCTGTGACGGAGATCCAGCCCGAGAACATCCCGATCGAGGTGCTGTTCGAGGACGAGCACATCCTGGTGCTGAACAAGTCGCCCGACATCATCGTGCACCCGGCGCGGAGCCATAACACCGGGACGCTGGTTCATGCGCTGGCGTGGCATTTCCAGCACAACTCGCCCAAGGGCGGCGGGCTGAGCACCGTCGGCAAGGAGTTCGCCCGTCCCGGCATCGTGCACCGGCTCGACCGGCACACCAGCGGCGTGATGGTCGCGGCAAAGACCGATGAGGCGCACTGGAAACTCGGGCGGCAGTTCGAACTGCGTCAGACCGACAAGCGGTACATCGCGATCGTCGAGGGTTTGATCGAGACCGACGCGGACGTGATCGAGCACCCCATCGGTCCGAGCCCCAGCAAGGCCAAGGGCCAGCGCGAGAAGATGGTGGTGCGGCACGATGAGATGGGCAAGCACGCCGTGACGATCTATCGCGTGAGGCAGCGCTTTGGTCCGGCGTGCGAGCGGCCCGATGCTTCGTTGGGGCAGGCCGGGGCTCCGCCGCCGCCGCACTTGCGGGCGGACCTGATGGCGGCGCTCACCGAAGAGAAAGACCAAGAGCACCGACTCGGCGAAGACACCAAGTTGGTACCACGGGCTTCGGGGGCACGCATGCCGCCGCCAAAGTCGAATCAGCGTCACTTCACGCTTGTCGAACTCGAACTCAAGACGGGCCGCACGCACCAGATCCGCGTACACCTGAGTCACATGGGTTTCCCCATCGTCGGCGACGACCTCTACGGCGGCCACCACACCACGGCGGAGATGCTGAACCCGCATCGAACGGTCGAGCGACGTGCCTCGGATGGGCGTCCTCGCACATCAGTGCCTTCTTCGGAAGTGTCAAAGGACGGCTACGTGATCGCGCGCCAGGCGTTGCACGCGGCGATGCTGACATTCGTCCACCCGATCACGAACGAGAAGATGACGTTCACCGCGCCGCTGCGGAGCGACATGGCCGACACGCTGTCGATTCTGCGGTCACGCGGCGACGCCGGGCCGGTGATGGAGATGCCGGGGGCGGTTCTTGATATGCGAGCGCTGGCGGGCGGGGCCGACGGTTAAGGTGTTTGCGGGTGCGGCACGGCCCCGGTATTCGCACGATCAACACATTGCGCATGCGCGGCGCTCATCCAAGACTGAACGAAGCGTGACACGGGCTTCACCTGGCTCTTACCAGCCTGTCCGATAGTTCTGTCGCCACACTTCCAGCCGTGTCGGGCTAGACCCGGCGCGTTCGCAACCATGCTGGGTGTGAGCAGAGGATTTTCGGAAGGAACGAACGTCATGCTGAATGTTTTCAAGCGCACGGCGCTCACCGCCGTCGCTGTGGTTATGTCCGTGTCCGGCGCAGACGCCGCCGTGATCATCGACACGCCTTGGTTCGGCGTGACGGAAGTGGCGCGGACGCATGCGTCGTCGCGTCCGGTGGGCCCGCACATTGTGACCATCGTCTTCATGTTTGGGGAGCCGGCATCGGCGTGACCGCGCCGGGCCCGAGGCGCTTCGGTGGCCGTCCTTCCGGCCCCGAGCGCAATGAATCAGTGACGTGTACCCGCAGGCCGGTTAACGCTGGCGGCGGGTGTTCTTAGGAACCCACTCCCGTGTGGGAGTGGCGGGCAGAGCCGGGTCGTTCGAACCCGGCCACATCGCCCTGTTATCGCAACAGCGTCAAGAAAGAGGAGATAAGAATCATGCGCAGCGTCATCACCGTCGTCGGCGTCCTGGCCCTGGCCGGCGTCTCGTCCGCCATCCCCTTCAACGGCACCTTCAGCGAGAACTTCGACTCGATGGGCACCGTTGGCACCGCCGCCCCCGCCGGCTTCTCGCTGAAGACCGGCAACACGGGTACCAGCAACAGCACCTGGAACGGCACGACTGGCATCATCGCCAACGGCGCGAACAGCGTCGCCGCCATGACCGCTACCGCCGGCGCCCTGACCGCCTCGGCCGGCTACCCCACCGCCACCAACAACAACGGCTTCAACGCCCCCGCGTACAACGGCGTCACGCCCGTCACCAGCGACCGCGCTCTGGCCACCTCGCCCACCACCACCACCGGCGGCGCGATCGAACTCTCGCTGACCAACGGCACCGGCGCCGACATCGCCTCCCTCGACCTCTCCTACGACATCGAGCGCTACAACGTCGCCACGACCGCCAACGAACTCCCCGGCTACTGGCTCTTCTACAGCCTCAACGGCACCACCTGGACCGAGGCCGCCAACTTCCGCTCCACCATCGCCACCGTCCCCAACACCGTCGGCTCCTCCACCGTCACCGGCACGCTGACCTTCAGCGCCCCCGTCGCCGACGGCGCGACCGTCCTGATCCGCTGGGTTGACGACAACGCCGCCCAGACCTCGCCCGACCAGATCCTGGGCCTCGACAACGTGGTGATCACCCCCACCCCCGGCGCCGCCGCCCTGATGGGCCTGAGCGCCATCGCCGGCCTCCGCCGCCGCGCTCGCTAATTGCACTTCGTCTAACGGCGGCGCAGGCATCTCGCCTGCGCCGCCAATCTTGATTTTCTTTTGAATGTGTTCCGGCCCGAGCGCAGGGCCATGGTTGCCCCGCGCCCCTCTTCAACACCCCACCACACCAACACGGAGACCCACATGACCATCCGTCACGCTTCCATCATCGCCCTCGCGGTTGTCGCCCTCGCCGGCGCCGCCCAGGGTGCGTACACCCGCTTCGCCGTCATCGGCGACTACGGCGTCGACAACGCGAACCAGGCCGCCGTGGCCACCCGCGTCAACGCCCTGAACCCCGACTTCATCACCACCGTCGGCGACAACACCTACTTCACCAACACCGACGTGAGCAACTGGGACCGCACCCAGGCCAAGTACTACCGCAACTACATCAAACTGCCCGCCAACAGCGCCTTCAGCGGCCAGGGCTCGACCACCAACAAGTTCTTCCCCGTCATGGGCAACCACGACTGGGACGTCGGCAACACCGCCGCCAGCTACACCAGCTACTTCGACCTCCCCGGCAACGAGCGCTACTACACCATCACCCAGGGCGATGTCCAGATCTTCATGCTCTCCAGCGACCCGCGTGAGCCGGACGGCGTGACCGTCGGGTCCACGCAGTACAACTGGTTCACTCAGCAGATCGCCCAGTCCACCGCCCGCTGGCAGATCGTCCAGTTCCACCACCCCTTCCAGACCTCCGTCAGCGGGCACGGCCCCTCCAACTACATGAACTGGGGCTTCGAGAACCTCGGCGTCGACGCCGTGCTCTCGGGGCACAACCACAACATGGAGCGCCTCGAGTACGGCGGCATCCCGTGGTTCGTCACCGGCGCTGGCGGCCAGGGCCTGTACACCGTCTCGTCGGTCTCGCCCAACAGCGTGTTCCGCAACGACTCGTCCTTCGGCTTCATGCAGGTCGAGGCAACGGAGAACTACCTGAAGTTCCAGTTCATGAACACCGCCGGCACGGTGCTGGACACCCGAGTGGTGCCAGCCCCCGCGGGGGCGGCACTCCTCGCGGCCCCCGGCGCGATGCTGCTCCGCCGTCGGCGCGGGAACTGATGCGGTTCACGCGCCGACCTCCCGGTGCTGTTGATACCTCCCAACCATGAGAAACGCCCCGCTTGACGGCGGGGCGTTTTCGTTGCCAAAGTGACTACGCGGTGCGTCCTGATGAGCTCGCAGGCAGACCTGTTTCAGTCCAGATGTATTGTCCATGCCGTGCCACCGACGCACAGTTTCGATTAGTCGGAGCTTCAAGCGTCCGGGGGGCATCTGCCCCATCGCAACGGAACTCGAAGGCCGCGCCGAGATAGCATCCGGGATTGGAAACGAGCAGCCTCCATGCGAGAAGGAAGGCGCAGCGTCGTTGGGGCGCGGCGTTGTTCTTCCTCGGCGTTGTTCTTCTCGCGACCGTCCTTTCGGCGATACTCATCAGGTCGTCCGGCGTGGCAATCGTGATCGCAACTGGGCCAAGTAATCAGAGGACGTCCGTCTTCGCCGATGAAATTGGCTTCCAACGATCCAAGCCCCGGGACAGCGTCGCATTGACAATCGCAGTGGGTACGCCGGTCATCGTTGGGGCCTGGTCCTCGACGGGATTTACCGTTGGGAACATGGTCCTGAACTTCGAGCAGGCACCGTGTTATGTCGAGCGTGCCGTGTCGATCAAACTCGAGCACAACGGATTCGGCGGAAACGTCCAGCCGTGGACGGGGTTCCCGCCCCAGCAGCAGGCTCGAATACTGCGAGACTACGCGGAGTTGTTTGAGACGAAACTCGGCGCGTATCGCCAGCTCGGCGGTTCAACGGACCAGCAGCAGTTGTTTCGGCGTGCGGTGGCGTCCGGGCAAGCCGCGTACATCGACCGTCGCATTCTGTGGCCGAATGTGCCTGCGAATCTGATCGCATGGTTGCCCGCCCCGGTCAGATTGCCGCTGGCGATTTCGCTCGTTGTGGTCGGCGGAGCGCTTTGGTTTGTCGGCAGACGACGATGCGCCGTCGGTGCTTGCCTGCATTGCGGCTACGACCTGGGTGGGACTCCCGGTGCCGACCGTTGCCCCGAATGCGGGCGATTGACCCGTGAGGTCAATCGCCCAATACAAGGGTGAAAGGCAAATGAAAACCCCGCATGTCGCGGGGTCGTGATCAATCATGGTTCCGGTTGTCGCACGCTGGCCCTGAGCTCGCGCTCAGGGCTCGGATGGAGCGGAGGCTCGGACGGGTCCGATCAGCCCTTCATCTTCTCAGCCTTCTTGCGGGCATCATCCAGGTTCCCGACGTACATGAACGCCGACTCGGGCAGGTCGTCGCCTTCGCCGTTGCAGAGGCGCTCGAAGGAGTCGATGGTCTCTTCCAGGCTGCTGGTCACGCCGGTGAAGCCGGTAAAGACTTCGGCGACGTAGAAGGGCTGGCTGAGGAATCGCTCGATCTTGCGGGCGCGGCCGACGGTGCGCTTGTCCTCTTCGGACAGTTCGTCGATACCGAGAATCGCGATGATGTCCTGCAGTTCCTTGTAGCGCTGCAGGATCTGCTGCACGCGGCGGGACACCTTGTAGTGACGCTCGCCGATGATCTGCGGGTCGAGGATTCGGCTGGTCGAGGCCAGCGGGTCCACGGCGGGGTAGATGCCCTTGTCCGCGATGCCGCGGCTGAGCACGACGAACGCGTCCAAGTGGCTAAACGCCGTGGCGGGGGCGGGGTCGGTCAGGTCGTCGGCGGGCACATAAATGGCCTGCACCGAGGTGATGGCGCCCTTGCTGGTCGAGGTGATCCGCTCCTGCAGTTCACCCATCTCGGTGGAGAGCGTCGGCTGGTAGCCCACCGCACTGGGCATGCGCCCCAGCAGCGCCGACACTTCCGAACCGGCCTGGGTGAAGCGGAAGACGTTGTCCACGAACATCAGGGTTTCCTTGCCCGATTCATCGCGGAAGTCTTCGGCCATCGTCAGGGCGGAAAGGGCCACGCGGAGACGCGCGCCCGGCGGCTCGTTCATCTGGCCGAACACCATGGCCACCTTGTCGAGCACGTGCATCTTCTTGCCCGAGGCGTCGATGTACTCGGCCTCGGACATTTCGCGCCACAGGTCGTTGCCCTCGCGGGTGCGCTCGCCGACGCCGGCGAACACGGAGTAGCCGCCGAAGTTGCGGGCCACGCGGGCGATCATTTCCTGGATGATGACGGTCTTGCCGACGCCCGCACCGCCGAAGAGGCCGATCTTGCCGCCGCGGACGAAGGGGCAGAGGAGGTCGATGACCTTGATGCCGGTGGGGAGGATTTCGGTCTTGGGGTTGAGGCTGGCGAACTCGGGGGGCGCCTGGTGGATGGCCCGGCTGCGGGGTGCGTTGACGGGGCCCTTCTCATCGATGGGCTGGCCCAGCAGGTTGAACACGCGGCCCAGGACAGGCTCGCCGACGGGCACGGTGACGGGGCCGCCTAGGTCGTCGCACTTGACGCCGCGGGCGAGGCCGTCGGTCGAGCCGAGGGCGACGCAGCGGACGCGGCCGCCGCCCAGGTGCTTCTGGACTTCGCCGGTGAGGCGGATGTGCCCGGCGCGGTTGTTGGTATCAACGCGGATGGCGTTGTAAATGTCGGGGAGTTGGTCCTCGGGGAACTGGGCGTCGAAGGTGGAGCCGATGACCTGGGTGATGACACCTGTGGCGGGCATTGCGTGGACCCTTGCTGAGGTTGGAGACGGGAGAGTAAAGCGAGATTCCAGCCCGCCAGCGTTCGTGCTGGCGGCGGAAATCGGGGAGGGGAGGATAGCGAGAATCGGCGGCGAAGGCGAACCCGGCGAGTCTTGAACGTCGCTAAGAATCGGATTTTGTTTGGTATTGCGTTGATACTGAACTGCCACCGGGGAACGGAGGGCCGCAGGCCAACCAAGTCGCCCGCATCACTTCACGGGCAGGTTTGCCCGAACCTGCCCAGGAACGTTGTCAGATCGACCACATTCACCACCCCGTCGCCGTTCAGGTCGACGTTCGACTCCGGAGTTCCGGGGGGCACGTTCTGGCCGAACCGGGAGAGGAACCGGGTCAGGTCGATGGTGTTTACCGCGCCGTCGCCGTTGAAATCCGGGCACGCGGCGGTGGGGGTGTACACCGCCAGAGCGGCGTACAGCAGGTTAGTCGTGAGGTCGCGAAGTTGCAGCGAGCACAGGATCTCACCGCGGTCGTTGAGGCCGGCACCATAGACTTGGTTGTTGCCCTGACCCGCAGGACGACGGTCATCATTGATGCTGATGGATTCGATCCGGTACGTCGGCCCGGCGTCCGCGAACCGGAGCGTATCGAGCCTCCGCGGCAGGCGGCGGAACCCTCGGGCCTTGTCCCACAGCGCGTAGGAGTACCCGATCGTCGGGACCGTGATCGGGAAGATCGCCTGCCCCAGCGCGTTGGGCGTCGGGAAATGCCCCCCGCCATTGAGCGTCACGCCCGGGAGTCCGTAGGCATCGAGCGGGTCTCCGTCGCGAGCGATCCGGGAGAGAACACCGAGTGGATCAATGCAGGCGTACACGGTGCCGGGAGGGCCGCCCACCCCAAGGTAAAGCAGCATGGTGCCGTCCGAGCCGATGGCGGTCGAGGGTGTGTACCCGGGCACTTCACCGGGCACCAGCGCGGGACCGATTCCTTCAGGGAAGTTGAGAACCGGCAGGCCGTTGCGGTAGATCACCGACTGTGTGCCACAGCAGTTGGTGGTCGCCGTGTATGTAAGGATACCGGAGTCGGAAACGGCGTTGGAGCCTAGGTACGTCGTTGTTCCGGGCTGGAAGGGCGCGCCCGGGTAGTTGCCGGTGTAGGCGCGATCGATGAACGTGATGCCCCCGTCGGGGCTCAGCACATAGAGCGCGCCCTGATAATCGGGGGCTCCAACGGATCGACCGATCGACGCGACCACGTTCACGCGCCCCAGCGCGTCGCAAGAACTCAGGGTGCTGATGCTCGCATCGGACACAACCCCCCACGGCGCAGCCCACCCCGAGAGGACATCGCCCGGCCCGATGATCCGACTGATCGGACCGTCTGCACGTCCCGCGAAGAGCGGTCCATTCAGGGTCACACCGGGAATCCGGCTCTGGAGCACGACCCAGCCGTTGTTAAGCAGAATCCTGTCCGTCTGATTCCAATCCGAGGTGGGCGTCGTCGGCGAACTCAGCAGGCGGTACGATCCATCAGGCAGACAAATGGTGAAGCCGAGACCGGCAGTGTGTCCCGACCCGATCAGCACGTCTCCCAGATCGTCAAAGTTTCGGACGTCGATGCCGAGCGGCCATGTCGCACCCGGCAGGCTCGCTGGGGCGGGGTCGCCCGAGCGGGCGACGGGATGCATGGCGCCGCCCGCGTCGGTGAACAACCCGCTGTCGGTCACAGATCCGCCGGGCGTTGGGGTCAGAGCCGATTGAAAGGCAACTTTGCCGCGGTTATTCAAGAACGTCGTGTTGAAGTTCGCGTAGTAGCGGCTCGGCGATCCGGGTGCGGGGTCGCCGGCTTTCGCGATCAGCCGCCAACTGCCCTGGCCCGAGGCGCTTGAAGCGCCGGCCAGTACCGCCACCGCCGCGATCAGCGTAGCCAAGTTCGAACCGTCACCGCTCCGAAGTCCCTTCACACACTTCGTCATCACGCACCTCCACAAGTAGGCAACTCTTGAAGCCCGAGCGACGGTACCGAACCACTCGTCATGCTTCAAGCGAAATCACACGGCAGCAGAGAGTTTGTTTTGGGTTCGGCGTGCGCTGTCGCCGATCGAAATCGTGAGCCCGACTCAGGGGCACATTCTCCAAGGCCTCGCTGCCTTACCCCCGGTTGGCCCCGCCCGCTCGACCAACAAATCTGTGAGAAGTCGGGGGGAAGTCCGGGGCGTGGTGACAGCAAGCACCCCGGGCGAAGGCAAAACCTGTGCGTTGAAAATTGCACGAAGAATCGGACTTTGTTTGGTGCTTGCGACACCAACAACGCGGTCTATCCGGGACCGCCGGGGACACCCGCGAGGCTCACACCCCCCTCACCCACCTCGGACGCACCGGAACACAAACGCCGGCGGCAGGTTCAGCCACACCAGTTCGCTGCGATCGACGTGGGCGAAGAGCCGCTTCGATTTGGCGTAGAACCGCTTCCCCGCCGGCAGCAGCGTCCCGATGTGATAGCCGAAGGTCACGAACACCCCCCCGGGCCTCAGCACCTTGAGCATCTCGCCCAGCAGCGCGTCCTGCAGTTCCTCCGGGAAACTCGCCCACGGCAGGCCCGAGATCACCGCATCGACGCACGCCCCCTCGCCGAGGCCCTCGGCCTTGCAGATCTTCGCCACGTTGGTGGCGCTGTCGTTGACGATCCGTGCCTGGGGGTACTTGGCCAGCGGGAACCGCTTGCGCAGGATGTCGCTGTACGAGGGGTTCAACTCGATGGCCACGAACTTCGCCGTCGGGCGCAGTTTGGACAAGATCGCCCCCGTGAACGCCCCCGTTCCCGGCCCGTACTCCAGCACCGCGTCCGCCTTGTCGAAATCCACCGCCGCCACCATGCGTGCGGCGAGCGCGGGCGAACTGGGCGCGATGGCCCCGATGTCGCCCGGGTTCAGGATGAACTGGCGCAGGAACGACCCGTGGTGACTCGGGTCGATCTCGGGCTTGGTCGCGTCCGCCGCGGCGACGGCGACGCGGGGGGAACGGTCGCTCAGTTGTGCGGCGGCTTTGGTGGTGGGCATGCGCGAAATGCTCGTGGTGGGGTCAAACTCATTGCCGGGGACGTTCCGTCCTCTCGATGGCGTCGGCAACACTGTAGTTCGGAAGTGGGGCCGGCCGGTTTGAGCCCGGCCCGATCGACCCCTGCCGCACGAACTCCGGAGTTATCGGCAGCCCCAGCGCGAGCCGGGAGGGCTTACCCAGAAACTCACCCAACCTTGATCCAGCCAATGCGCTCCGGTTGCTCAGCGTGGACCGCCGGGCTTGCCATCGCGCGATACAGGTTCCGCGACGGTGCCCAAGATTGAGGATGTGCGGCGAAGTCCGTCGTAGACCTCGTCGTTCCGCAACCCAAGCCACGGGTCCGATTTCGGCGTGAGGAAGACCGACGAGTAGACCCATGTGTTCAGCGCATCGAAGCCGGAGCGCTGCCCAGAAGGCGACGACAGGTACTTGATGATCTGCGGACGCAGTTCGATCTCGTTCACGACGGTGTCAGCGGACATGGATTTCGTGAATAACGCTCGTTGCACATTGAATGCAATCGCTTGGATGTGTGCTTTCACATCGCGACCATCTTCGGGGGCCGGTTCAGCGACATTGTTCGTACCGGCATTGAGATGTGCCGCCATCAGGCCCGCGCTCGACTCATCGAGTTCGCCGGCAAGCCCGAGTTCACCTGCTTGAACGGCGAGCGGCACAACCGGAGGCTCGACCGCCGCGATACCAACGGCACGCAGCATCCTGAATTCATCCCCGCTCTTGCTCAACGCGAGGGCACCCGCCTTGGCGGCATTCGGGGGCTTTGGCGCGGCGGCCGGATCGATCACCGCGGCTTTCGCCGGTGCCGCCGAGGGCGGGATCGAAGAAACTCCGGCCCGGAGATTCACAAGTCCGTCCAGTTCAGACGACAGCGCGGCGAGGTACGCCGAGCGGTGGAGGGGCGTCCACTGCCCGCCGTACGAGCGATTTGCCTCGCTCGCGCGTCGCAGGTTCTTCAGAAACACGTGAGGCGAGTACAGCCCCGGCAACGCATCGACGACGGTCCCGTCCGGCGCAAGGACATAATGGACGCTGTTGCCCGTGATGGTGCGTTCGATGCGCCGTCCGTCGCCGTAGTCAATCGTGATCTTGGGGACCGGCCTTTCCGTCGACCAGTGGAGGATGAAGTTTTCACGGAGATGAGACGAGATCGCTTGGTTCGCGTACAAGGCCACCCGAAAAAACCTGCTGTTGGCGCACGAGAACTCATCAGTGAGTTTCCCCAACAGGCGGAGCGAGAGGATGGGTTTCCGCTCCGCGGCCGCGGCTGTCTTCGCGGCTTCCAGATCGGTGTACCAGTAGAGTTCCGACCACGCTGCGTCCTTCTGCCCGGCGATGCTGTCGATGGTGCCGAGAAACGACTGCTCTTCGGTGCCGAGAACAAGCCCGGCTTCGGCGTGAGCTTTCGCGGCTTGGATCTTCTCGGCGTTCGCGGAAACAAACCGCTTCAGGCCGTTCGGTCCCTGCGCACGGACCGCGTCGGCGGACAACGCAGAACCCGTCTCCCCTGCCACAGTCGGACCCTGCGACCCCGCCTCCCCCGCGCGGGGTTGCATGGACGCGGCCCCCAACCCGGCGACCAGCACGGCGGCCACGATTGATCCGGTGAGAAAACGTGTGCGGTTGCGCGCCATGGTCAGACCCTCCCAGACCGGACGGGTGGTCCGGCATCGGTTTCGATCTCGCGACTCAACGTAAGAATGATACTGGTGACCGTCCGACCGGGTTCATGTCGAATCGCCCAAATCCGATTGAATCTCACCGACCAACCCCCCTTCCCCCCCAAACTCCCATCCCGTACACTCGCTCCGGGCCGATGCCGCGAGGCTGGTGGGGCCCTGAACATGTGCCGGTGTCGCGCCGGCGTGCTTGAACCTGCCCCACCGGGCTTCTTCTTCGTGCGGCATGACTGGTCCGCCCCGCGTCGACCGCCTTCGGCGGGCGAGCGCGGCCAGAACAGGAGCAGCATCCGCCATGCCCGCCTACACCACCGCCGATATCAGGAACATCGCCCTCGCGGGCCACGCCACGTCGGGCAAGACGCTGCTGGTCGAGGCGCTCTTGCACCGACTGAAACTCATCGGGCGGGTCGGATCGGTCGAAGAGGGGCAGACGGTGTGCGACTTTGAGCCGGAGGAGAAACACCACAAGCACTCGCTGAACGCCGCGATCGTGAACTTCGACCACGAGGGCAAGCACATCAACCTGATCGATACACCCGGGTACCCGGACTTCGTGGGGCAGGTGCTGAGCGTGATCCCCGCCGTCGAGACTGTGGCGGTGGTGATCGGGGCCGACCGGGGCATCCAGACCAACACGCGCCGGGTCTTCAAGGCCGCCGAAGAGCGCCACCTCCCGCGCTTCATCATCGTCAACAAGATCGATGAGCACGTGAACGACCTGGAGGAACTGCTGGAGAACATCCAGAAGACCTTCGGCCCCGAGTGCCTGCCGGTGAACCTGCCCACGCCGGGGGGCAAGGACGTCATCGACATCTGGGAATCGAAGGCGGGCGGCGAGGTGGTGTTCGGCTCAGTCGCCGAGGCGCACCAGAAGATCGTCGAGCAGGTCGTCGAGGTCGATGAGGGCCTGATGGCGACCTACCTCGAACAGGGCGAGAACCTTGAGCCCAAGCAGTTGCACGACGCCTTCGAGAAAGCCCTGCGCGAGGGCCACCTCGTCCCCGTGATGTTCTGCTCGGCCAAAACCGGCGCGGGTTTAGACGACCTCCTGCACATCATCGCCAACCTGTGTCCGAGCCCCTTCGAGGGCACGCCCGCGCCCTTCCTCGTGGGCCAAGGCGACAGCGAGTCCGAGTGGCACCCCGCGCTGTACCCCAAGGCCGACCCCGTCGCCCACGTCTTCAAGGTCACCACCGACCAGTTCGTCGGCAAACTCGCCATGGTCCGCGTCCACCAGGGCACGATCACCCCGGGCCAATCCCTCTTTATCGGCGACAGCAAAAAGCCAGTCCGCATCGCCCACATCCACAAGGTCTTCGGCAAGGACCACAAAGAGGTCGACTCCGCGATCCCCGGCGACATCATCGCCATCGCCAAAATCGACGAACTCCACTTCGGCGGCGTGCTCCACGGCTCCCACGACCTCGACACCCTGCACTTCCTCGACGTCCCCATGCCCAAGCCCATGTACGGCCTGGCGGTCGCCGCCAAGAGCCGCAACGACGAGGGCAAGATCGGCGACGTGCTGAAGAAGACCGCCGACGAGGACCCGACGTTCAAGGTCGAGCGCAACACCGCGACGCACGAGACGGTGTGCCGCGCGATGGGCGAACTGCACATGCGGATGGTGCTGGAAAAACTGCACAACCGCTTCAAGATCGACCTCGACACCAAGCCGCCGAAGATCCCGTACAAGGAAACCATCACCGCCAAGGCCGAGGGCCACCACCGGCACAAGAAGCAGACCGGCGGCGCGGGCCAGTTCGGCGAGGTGTTCCTCCGCGTCGAGCCCATCGCGGGCTTCACCGCCGCGGGCACCAGCGTGAGCGACCACCGCGAGGACTTCGAGTTCGTCGACGACACCGTGGGCGGCAGCATCCCCCGCCAGTTCATGCCCGCGGTCGAAAAAGGCATCCGCATGGTCCTGCACGAGGGCGCGGTGGCGGGCTACCCGCTCACCGGCGTCCGCGTCATGGTCTACGACGGCAAGCACCACGCGGTCGACTCAAAGGAAATCGCCTTCGTGACGGCGGGCAAGCGGGCGTTCATCGACGCCGTGAGCAAGGCCCGCCCGGCGCTGCTCGAGCCCTATGTCGATGTTGAAGTCACCTGCCCGGCGAAGAACATCGGTGACATCGCGGCCGACTTCTCGACCAAACGCGGCCAAGTCATCAGCACCGACATGCTCCCGGGCGATTTCGCCGTCATCCACGCCAAGGCCCCGCTCGCCGAGATGGGCACCTACACCGGCCAACTCAAGAGCATCACCGCGGGCCAGGGCAGTTTCGTCATGAACTACAGCCACGACGAGAAGACCCCGGCGAACGTGCAGGCCGAAGTGGTCGCGGCGTTCAAGCCCAGGCACGACGAGGAATGAGTGAGGCTGAGGGCACGCCACCATGCCGCGCGTCTACATCGAAACCACGATCCCGAGTTTCTACTTTGAGACCCGAGTCGCGCCGCATCTACAGGTGTGGCGTCGGGTCACCCGGGATTGGTGGGCGGCAGCGCCCGACATGTTCGAGCTTTGCACATCCGAGTTTGTGATCCGCGAGTCCCAGGATTCACCGCGTGCGAAGGCCGATGCCATCGCCGGTTTGCTCAAAGGCATCCCGCGTCTCCCAATTTTGGAGGATGTCGAGGAGGTCGCCGAGTACTACATCAAGCACCGAGTAATGCCGAAGGGATCGGGCGGAGACGCCGTGCATGTGGCGATGTGCGCCCTGCACGCCGTCGATTATCTCCTGACCTGGAACATCCGACACCTCGCCAACCCAGCCAAGTTTGAGCATCTCCGGCACCTGAACACAAGGCTTGGGCTCGCCACGCCTATGATCATCACACCGCTGGGGCTAATGGCACCGCCTCAGTCCTCGAGCGGTGAAGGAGTCTGAGCCGATGCCCCGCACAAAGTCAAAGCCCGCTCGCAAGAACGCGATGGAGCGTTGGCTCGACCCTCCCGCTGTCCGAGAGGTGCGGGATGCGCGCGCCAGGTTGCTCAAGAAAGCCGGGGGAACAGTGCGAGGTCTGATCGCGCTTGTCGTTGGCGAAAATGGATCAAAGCCGTCAAAGCGAGCCGGTCCTAGGTCCGCGCCAGTATCATCCTCTCGCAAACAGGGGGCGCGTCGTGCGCCGAAAGTCCGTCGCGCAGGCGTTTGACTCGTCCAAGTTTGGCCGTGCCATCCTGCGAGCCCCCTCACCCCGTCCCCAACCACCCCAGCAGCGCCAGTTGCACCGCTGCCGCGAAGATTCCGGTGATCGCAAACGCGGGCTTGCGTGTCTTGTGCCTCAGCAGCACCATCGCCGGCACCGCGCCGAAGGTGCCGCCGATCCACATGAGGATGAAAAGGGTGCGCTCGGGCACACGGTCGGCGCCGCTCCGGGCGGACTTTGATTTCACCTTGTCCCACGCAAAGACCACAAAGGCGACCATGCTGCACAGGGCGTACCACGCGAGCAGGATGATGCCGAAGAGGTTCAACACGGGTGGATCGAAAACCGCGGGGACCACAGAACCGAGCGTGCGGCCGGGCGTCGCAGGTGCCAAGGATGAGCCTATGCCACTCGAAACCACCGAACTGATCGAGCGTCTCGCCCGTTTCCCCGCCGCCCTCCGAGCCGCGGCGTCGTGCTTCAGCGCCGACGAAACCCGCTGGAAGCCCGCGCCGCAGCACTGGAGTGTGCTCGAGATCGTGTCCCACGTCGCGGACGAGGAACACGAAGACTTCGCCCCGCGCCTCCGCGCCACGCTCGAGGGGCGGGCGTGGGAACCCCTCGATTTCGACGCCGTCGCTGAGCGGCGCGGCTACAACACGCGGGACCTTGACACCGAACTGGCGCGGTTCGCTTCGGCCCGCGCGGACAACGTGCGCTGGCTCCGCACGCTGATCGAGACCCGACCCGATTTCTCGATCGCCTACCAACATCCACAGTTGGGCCCCATCGCGGCGGGCGACCTGCTGACGAGTTGGTCGGCCCACGATGCGCTGCACCTGCGCCAGATCGCCAAGAGGCTGCACAATCTTGCCTCGCGCGACGCCGAGGCGTCGGGATTCGCCGTGACATATGCGGGGGATTGGACGGCGTGAGCAGGCGTCAGACTAAGGGCAGGTCTCTCCGAAGCGGCCGAGAAAGAAGACCAAGTCCGGCGTGTTCACCACGCCGTCGCCGTTGAAATCGGCGCGGGCGGCTTGCGATCCCGGCGTGGCGGGTTGGCCGAAGCGGCCGAGGAAGAAGACCAGGTCGGGGGTGCTGACGACGCCGTCGGTGTTGAAGTCGGCGCGGCAGGCGGGTGACGGTGGGGCGAAGTTGATCTGGTTGGGGAGCACGATCACCGAGGCGTTGAAGTTGAAGCCGGTGGCATCGCGGTTGGGGATGACGACTTCGGGGCCGTCGAGGGGGCTCGGGGTGCCGCGGGTGGTAGGCGTGGCGTGGAGGTCGACGAGGATGGGCCTTGCGGGGCGTTCGCCGGCGGGGTGGAGCGCTGCGGTGGCGGGGTCGAGCGCGGTGCCGCTGTTCAGGATGCTCATGACGTACTGGTTCTGGTTCGTGGGGCCGGCGGTGGAGACGGTGACATCCGGCTTGCCGTCGGCGTTGATATCGCCCACCGCGAGGCCGGCGGGGTTGCGGGGGAGCGGGAGGGAGGTCGCGGGCGGGGGGACCGGGCTGGTGATGTTGGAGCGGACGACGAGTTCGCCGGTGGGGGTGCCCGTGCGCGTGGCGATGAGGTCGGCGGTGCCGTCGCCGTCGATGTCGCCCATGGCGAAGTCGGTGCAGTTATTGCCGAAGGTGATCGGTCCGCTGGGGAGGAACGCTCCGGCGCTGAAATCGAGCGGGAGGACGGTGCCGGTCTGATAGTCACCGATGTAATAGCGGTTGGCGGGCAGGCCACTGTTCGCTGGGGGCACGATGAACTGGTCCCAGCCCGCGGTGGGAAGGGTCAGCGCGACGGGGTTGCCGAACTGGCCCGCGGCATCGCCGAGAAAGACCTGAGCGGCGGGCGCGCTCCCCGCAAGTGTGACGGCGATATCGGTGATGTTGTCGGCGTTGAGGTCGCAGGTGGTGATCGAGGTGACGGTGTTGCCGGTCGAGTTGATCACCTGGTCCGAGGTATAGGGGTTGCTTGGCGGATTGGCGGCGTCGTAGCGGCGGATGTTGATGGTGTCTGAGTTGAGGATGCCCGCGGCGACGCGGTCGCGCGGGCCGCCGGGCAGACCGGGCGGGGGCGGGAGGGTGGTGATGACGAACGGGTTGAAGGTGATGCGCCGGTTGATGCGGTCTTGGAGGAGGCCTGAGCCGTCGGCGCGGTTGAGGAAGAGGTCGAGGTCGCCGCGCTGGGTGGAGGCGAAGACGTCGGTGTGCCCGTCGCCGTTGAAATCGCCTGAGGCGACGGAGGTGTAGCCGCCGGCGGTTGCGAAGGCGGCGCTGAAGCGTTGGGGGACGATGAACACCGCGGCCCCCTTGTTCAAGAACATCTCGGCGTCGCCGTCGATGCGGTTGAGCACGATCATGTCGAGAAGATTGTCGGCGTTGGTGTCGGCCAGTTGCACGCCGGCGGGGGAGGTGCCCACGGGGATGTCCTGGCGGGCGCCCCATTGCAAAACGCCGGTCGAGGGCCACAGGTAGACCACGTTGTCGTTGTTGTTCACGGCGAGGATTTCGGCGGTCCCGTCGGCGGTGAGGTCGGCGGCGATGACGTTTCGCGTCCCGCTGTTGCCGTCGAGGGTGACGATGGGGCCGAAGGTGCCGTTGCTGGTGCTGGTGCGGATGAAGACGTCGTTGAGGTTCGAAGTAACGATGTCGTCACGCCCGTCGTTGTTGACATCCGTGAGCGATACTTCGAAAAGGCCGGTAGGGAACGTGTTCTGGGAGAGCGAGAAGGGGTCGGCGGGCGCGAGCGGCTGGCCGGTGGCTGCGTTGAGCGGCGTCAGCGTGTTCGGTGCCGTGCGGCGGAGGATGCTGACCCCCGACGACGTGATGACGGCCACATCAGCCACTTCGTCGTCGTCGATGTCGCCCACGGCGTTGCCGTTGAGCGTGGTGTTGGGGATGGAGACCGTCGTTGGCGCGGCGAAGACGCCTGCGCCGTTGTTGGGGAACACCTGAATCAGCCCTTGCGGGGGCGTCGTGAAGTTGTTCGAGACGGCGACGATCTCGGGGCATTGGTTGCCGCCAAGATCGGCGAGTTTGACGCAGTTTTCAGCGAAGGGCTGGCCGCCGACGCTTGCGGCGGGGGTGGGCGGGTCGAAGACGCCGCAGGTGTCTTGAGGAACCGTGAAGAGCGATTCGAAATTGCAGAGAACCAGGTCGTCGATGCCGTCGCAGTCGATGTCGGCGGCCTGGGCATCGGTCGGTGCGAAGGCGGTGGGCGTGGCGATCTCCACTTGAAAGCGCGGGTTGTTGTCGAGTCGGAGCCGGACGACGGCGTCTTGTCCGGCGAAAATCACGGCGACCGCCAGAAGCGGGTTGCAGGACAATTCATCGATGGTCCGAGGCTGTGAGACGCCCCCGGGCTGTCCGTCCTTGTCGATGTCGGCGACCGCGGGATAAGGCGTGATCGGTGCACCGGCGAGAGCGCGGGGCGGTGCGAGATTGAACGACAGCGACGCGAGCGCGGCCGCGATCGCGGTCGGCAGGACGCGGGTTGATTGAACGCTCGACCGACGGGTGCGGGTGGTCATGGCGGCCTCCGGGGTTCTGACTCATTCAGAATACCCCGGCGGCGAACATGCTCAAAGTGAAATCAGCGAAAATCACGGCGAAAGACGTGATTCCCGGACCCAGGGACCGTTGTTGCGCGCGCCGATGTGGTGATGTGCAGTGACGCGATGTCAGGGGCACACGGTGCCGAAGCGACCGAGGAACGAGGTGAGGTCGGACGTATTGATGGTGCCGTCGGTGTTCACGTCGCCCACGCTGTTGGGCGGGACGAACTGGCCGAACTGGCCCAGGAACGAGGTGAGGTCGGCGGTGTTGACGGTGCCGTCGTTGTTGATGTCGCCTGCGCAGCCGATAGCGCACGAGGCTGGGAGTCTCACCACGCCGTATTGGAAGCCTGGAAAGGCGGCGCTGCCCCAGCCCGGCGAGATGCCCGGGTTGAGAACGGTGTTCAGCGCCGGCAGGTGCTGCGTGGAGACCGTGCCAGCACTGTCTGAGATGAACGCCGACACGCGGACCTCGCTGCACACTGGCGCGGTGAGTCCCAGCGCGGCGTAGGGGACGAACATCTCGAAGCCCGTGGTGGCGGTGAGCGCGTTGGCGGCGGAGAAGCCGGTGACGCCTCCCGTGTTGGTGTTATTGAAGGCGATCTGGATGCCCTCGGGGTTGGTGCCGCCGCTGAGGAAGCCCGAACCGGAGTTGACGGTGCCGTTCCCGCGGTAGGTCTTCACCGACGTGCCGGGCGAGAACGCGAGTTGATCGACGTAGAACGTCGAACCCACGGCGTTGATGAAGAACATGAAGTCCGGGTCGTAACCGGGGTCGAAGGTCATGCCGCTGAGTTCGATGAGGCCGGCGGGCGGTGGCGTCTGGTTGGCGGTGTAGATCGACGACTGGCCGCCCGGGCCGACATCAAGGAGCACGGCGAGGTTGCCCAGACCGGGGGCGAGGTTGCCGGGGATGCCGATGAACAGGCCGGTGTCGGCGCGGCGGACCATGAGGCGGTCGATCTCGATGCCGTCGCCGAAACTGGTGGGCGAGTTCTGCACCAGGTCGAGGCTGGCGGGGGTCATAGAGGCGGGGATGTCGATGCCGTCAACGAGGCTGACGGGCGGTGGTGGTGGCGTGAGGTCGGCACTGAGGACGCGGAAGCCGAAGGTGGGGATGGTGACGGAATAGGCGGCGGCGTTGGCGGCGGAGACGGCGGGGTTGAATCCGCCGCCGACGACGAGATCGGTGACGGTGGCGCTGCCGCCGCTCGGTCGTCCGAAGGCCGAGAGGTTGAGGCTGGTGGTCACGCTGGCCGAGTGCATGTTGACCAGGCACATGACGGTCTGGTTGGGCGCGACGCCGCCTGATGTCGGCGCGTAGCGCCGGAGGAACGACCACACGCGGGTGCTGGATGAGGGGATGGTGGTGTAGTCGCCGCGCCGCAGGGCGACGTTGTTCTTGCGGAGGTTGATGAGCGAGCGGTAGGTTTCGAGGACGCTGGTGGAGACGCCGGTCTGTTCCTGCACACTGCGTCCGTCGTTGTCGCGGGCGTAGCGGGCGTTGAAGGCCTGGCTGTTGAGGGCCCAGTAGTTGCTCATCGGCGCGCCGGCGACCGCGTTCCACTTCATGGGCTCGCGCATGGGGATGTCGTTGGCGTCGGAGCCGAAGTTGCCCTTGAGGCCTTTCATGCCGAGCTCGTCGCCGTAGTAGATGACCGGGGCGAAGGGCTGGAGCATGAGGACGGCGGCGGCGGCCTTGTTCTTGTTGATGTTGGTGTCGCCGCCGATGACGCTGGAGAGGCGGTCGACGTCGTGCGTGCCGATCACGCCGAGGAACGTGCCGCGGTTCAGCGTGCGTGCGGCGGCGGTGAGGCCGTCCATCTCGGAGATCATCGAGGCGTTGTTGGCGTTGGTGAGGCTGGTGCGTGCGGCGAACTGGAAGGGGATGGTGAACATCCCATCAAACTGCGAGAGGAACTCGGTGCCGCGGGTGCCCCAGTCGGCCTGCTCGCCGAAGTTGAAGACGTCGGGCTTGAGTTGTTTGAGCGAGGCGAAGAAGGGGGTCCAGAAGTCGTCGAGGTTGTAGCCCCAGCCGTCGGGGCCGCTGTTGTATTGCACCCAGCAGTGGTCGAAGCGGTAGCCGGCGATGCCGTCGTTGGCGATCCCGTCGTTGTTGGGGTCGAGCCACTTGCGGGCCCAGGCGGTGACCATCGAACTGACGGCGGGAGTGCGGAGGTCCCAGTGGATGAAGCCGACGCTCGCCCCGTTCCACGTGTTGTAAACCGAGCCAAGGTACTGCGTGTTGGCGGCGTTGGTGAAGGCGAGCCACGAGTCGTAGATGCTCGCGGGATTGTTGAACGCGCTGGTGAAGTAGGGCGAGTAAGCGGAGTTCTGGCTGATGCCATACACCACGAAGTCGAGGTACACCTTGATGTTGCGGGCTTTCGCCGCGGCGACGAAATCAAGGAACTGCTGCTGGGTGCCGAAGTCTGGGTCGATCTGGTCGGCGGGCCCGTGCTGGTAGCCGTGGTAGGCGGGCGAGGGGAAGATGGGGTTCATCCAGACGCTGGTGACGCCCAGGGATTGGAGGTAATCGAGCGAAGCGGTCATGCCGGCAAAATCGCCGAAGCGGTTGGTGTCGTTGTTGGAGTCGCGCCACGAGATGGGCATGAAGTGGTAGAAGACCTCGTCGGCGATGGGGGAGTTGAAGGCGGGCTGAGCCGAGGCTGAGGGGCCGCCCGCCAAGGCTGCGATCGATGCAATGACCGCCGCCGTGAACGTCAAACCCGCGTGTGTCATCGCTTTCATGTGCGTCTTACTCTCGGTCTGGTGGTCACAGCGGTTCGCGGTTCCGGCGGAACGGCGTCGGGCTCATTCAAGGCGGCTGCTGCCGAGCAGACGGCCCAGGCCCGGCATCCGACCGATCTTGGCGGAACGCCACCGCGGAAACAAGGCCCGCGCCCGAAGATGGACGCGATTGCACAAGATTGGTTCCGCTTGGCGGCGGCGATGAAACGGTTCAGCCGCACGACCGAGAAAAAACAAGCCCGCGTGTGCGGGCCCGGTAGCGATGCTGAGATGTCTTGCGAGCGAAGGCTCGATCGAGTCTTACACCGACTCGATCTTCAGATACTGCTCGATGCTCTTGAAGTCATTGAGCACCTGGGGGATGAAAGCCATCGTCCACGTCGAGCCGTTGAGGGCCACGGCGTAGCGGGCCGACTTCACGCGGGATTCCCACGGACGTCCGCCGCGGGGGCGGACGTTCAGGGTCTTCATGCGGAACTCCTGAGCCTTCTTGAGGCGGCGCTTAATGTCGGGGTTGGCGCGCATGAGGCGCTCCACGGTAGCGGCGTGACGGGGGATGCGGATGTCCCGGGTCACGGTGCAACGGATGATCTGGCCGGCTTTGAGGCTGTCGAGCATGGCGATGCTTTCGGATGAAGTTCTGCGGATGACCGAGGTCGGACGCCGGTGACTTGCCCAGGCACCCCGCGTCCGACGAGAAACAGGGGGGGTGAATATAGCCGCGCCGACCGGTTTTTCCAAGTCCGGTGGAATGGCCCCGAGCAGCAGCCGAACAACAGATCCGGTGGGGCAGGCTTCCAGCCTGCCAGCCTCCTTCCAGAAGGCAGGCTGGAAGCCTGCCCCACCGACCCCCTCCCTACACTCCCTTTCGCACCTCGATTCTCGCCCATCACGCCCCCCTGAACCCGCTCCAACCTTCCGGCACCCCCTCCCCATGACCGACTCCATCCAGCCCAACCCCGTCCCCCCCTTCACCGGCGCGCCCCACCAGATGCGCCCCAAACTCCGCCCGATCCGCGGCTTCGCCACCCAGCACAACGAGCAGGTGCTGATGGGGCTGGCCGATGCGCGCCAGGTTTCGGACAAGGTGGTGCTGGCGGTGCCGCAGTTCCAGGTGGTGCTGCCGCACATGAACGGGACGAACGATCTTGATGCGATCTGCAAGGCGGTGGGGCGCGGGCTGGACACGAACGTGCTGCAGCAGTTCGTGGCCCAGTTGGACGATGCCGGCCTGCTCGAAGGCCCGGTGTTCGACGCCCTGCTGAGCAAGATGCGCGAACAGTTCGACAGCAGCCCCACGCTGCCCCCCGGCAGCAGTTCGCAGGTGGGCGAGATGCTGGCCGGCCAGGAACTGGGCGAATCCAGCACCGAAGAGCAGCGCATCGCGCTGGCCCCCAAGAAACTCCGCGAGGCGCTGGACCAGTGGATCAGCCAGGCGCTTGAGAAGGTCGAAGACCCGAGTTTCGACACGCTGCCGCGGGCCGTCATCGCCCCGCACCTTGACTACTGGCGCGGATGGATGAACTACGCCCACGTCTACGGGCGCATGCGCGTCGTCGATGCCCCCGAGCGCATCGTCATCCTCGGCACCAACCACTTCGGCAGCGGCACCGGCGTCACGGCGTGCGATAAGGGCTACGAATCCCCGCTGGGCACCTGCCCGCTGGACGCCGACTTCCTCAACCTGCTGAAGGCGAAACTGGGTGCAGAAAACGCCGCGAAACTGCTGAAAGACCGCTACGACCACGAGCGCGAGCACTCGGTTGAACTGCACATCCCCTGGGTGCAGCACGTCTTCGCCGACAAGAAAACCGGTGCGATGCCGAAGGTCGTCGGCATCCTCGTCCACGACCCGGCGATGAACAACGGCGAGAGTTACGACAACCTCGGCCTGGGCATCCTCCCCTTCATCGAAGCGCTGAAGCAGACCATCAGCGAGAGCAAGGGCAAGACCCTCATCGTCGCCTCCGCCGACCTCAGCCACATCGGCCAATCCTTCGGCGACAAGACGCCCATCATGGGCGAAACGCCGGAAGCCGACGCCTTCCGCCAGAAGGTGCTGGGGCACGACCAGGAGATGCTGGCGCTGGTGGAACAGGGCAAGCCCGAAGACCTCGTCAGCAGCATGGCCTGGCAGCAGAACCCCACAAGGTGGTGCAGCGTGGGGAACTTGGTGGCGATGCTGAAAGTGACGGATGCGAAGGCGGTGAAGCGGCTGAACTACGCCGGCGTGGGCGACCAGCAGGGCGTGGCGTTTGTGACGAGTTATGCGGGGGTGGTGGAGTAGCACCTGCGGGGTGCGACGGTGCGTTTGTCCGTCCGAGCCCGAAGTCCGTCCGAGCCCTGAGCGCGAGCTCAGGGCCACCGTGCGACAACCCCGCACAACAATTGATGCAAAGGGCATTCGGATGGTGTCCCTGAGCTCGCGCTCAGGGCTCGGACGGAGCTGCCTTTGCAGGGGTCCCGGGTGATGAAGCGTCGCCACATTCGGGGCAGACGGCGCTGGGCGGCGTCCCCCGAAGGTCATACCCGCATCTCAAGCAGAACCCCGGTGGGATCCGCTTGTGGCTCGAACTCCACAGCCCCGCGCCGACGCCGAGGATGATCGGCGGCAGGAGGCCGCTCCAAAAGCCGCGGAACAGCCCCGACACCGCGTGCGGCACGTTGGGCCACACAAAGCCGGTGAAGGTGCGGGTCGTCTCTCCTTTCTTCAGCATGTCGCGGAACACTGCGCGGGCCGTTTCGTCTCTATCGAAATCGAAGCGGATCGTCGAGCGCAGGTAGGTGTCAAGGGACCCGCGCTGCGTGCGCAGCACGTGGTCGCGTTGCTCATCGGTTGTCGCCGTGCCTGCCCCGGATTCGCCCCGCGCGAGCCATACTGCCCCGACGGTGTATTCGCGCTGCATGTGCCACGGGATGTCCTGCTCACCCGACGCCGTGATGCACCGGGCCACGAAGTTCAGCCGCACACGCGCATCCGGCGGGAACCCCTCCAACCCCACCTCGTCGGCCCGGAACACCGGCCCGGCGACCCGCACCGGCGGGATGATGAGGAACCCGCCGAGCATCACTTCGATGATCGACAGCAAAATCGAGAGCGTGAGCGGCGCAATCCCCACCAGAACGAGCACCTTCCCGATCCGTCGCCGCCGACGCCTGTCGAACACGGGGTTCATGCGTGCGGCCCTCCGATGATGGTGGTGGGGGCGTTGCCGCATTCGGGGCAGGGTTTGTCGGGGGGCGTGGCGCGGAGGTCGTAGCCGCAGTGCGGGCAACACCCGGGCTTTGCGCGTGCGGGCAAAGACCAAATCAGCAGGCCGATCACGAATAGCGCGAGGCCGCTCCCGAAGGACCACCAATGCGTCAGGAGAAGCCGGATGGTCGCCCAGACGTTTGGCCAGACGATCGCCGATTCCGTGAGCGTCTTGACGCCGCGCTCCATCATTGGTGCTACAGCCCAATTCGGTCCCTCCCACAACGGCGGACGCGGGTCTGTGCCATCTTCCTTCCTGTAGGTCAAGTAACTTCCCAGACATTCTGAAGCATGATCACGCAAGACGCGATCCGTCTCCGCATCCGTCAGCCGGCGCGAACGGCGCTTTCCAGTCCCGTCGGCCTGCTCAGCGTACATCGTGGCAGAGGCCCTTTGGAAGATCGTGTAGCCGTCAAACACTTCAGCGACGCTCACCCAAGTGACGTCGAAGCCGAAACACAACTGCGAATATGGGGGCCACCCAAGGCGATCCGAGACAGCGGAATCGACACCAAAGGTGTACCGCGACATCGACGACGTGCCGTGGCCCACGCTGTTGGGCGCAATGCTCGGACCTTTGACCGTCCAGAACAAGACGATCACGACGGAGCCGAGCAACCAAAGCCCCACGGCAAGGCGGTGTCTTCTGGTCATCTTTTTCGGCTTCATCGATTTTCTCGTGCGTGCGTCCGTCGTGTTTGCTTCTGTCCGACTCGGTTCTGCGCTCACACACAGGCAAGAGCGATTGAAAGAATGAAAGCCGCCCGCCGAACAGTCTCGGCGGGCGGGGTTGGATTTGCAACGGGTTGGTGGCGTGTGCAAAGTGATTCTGTCCCTGAGCTCGCGCTCAGGGTTCGGATGGACTGGGAATCTGGGGCTTACCGCACTCGGGGCAGGGCACCTCCGGCAGAAGCCCCAGCAACTCATACCCGCATGATCCGCAGTGCGTGCGGGCCGAGGCCCTTCGCGGGGGCGCGTTCTTGAAGAACAGCGCCGATCCGATTGCCAAGCCGGCGCAGCACAGCAGCCCGAAGGACTTTGTTCCGAGAAGCCGGGTCGCCGTGACTTCCACGTTGTTCCACTCGACCACGCCGCCGGTGAGGCGCGACGATCCCGATTCCAGCAGCGTTGAATACTGACGGAAGTAGGTGCCCCATCGTCCGGACCAGTCGTAGTTCTTCGCGGCCTCTTCGCGGTCGGACATCGCCGCGAGCAGCGCCGGCGGCCGCTGCCCCAGCAGGCGTTGCAGTTCATCTTGTGCCAACGGCTTTCCGGCCGAGTCGCTCTCGCCCGGTTTCGAGATCGCCGCGTCGAGTTCCCACGTCGAGTGGGTCCAGAGGATGGCGTCGCTGTAGATGCTCCATGTCGCCGCGTTGGATTTGGTAAATCGGAACACGAGTTCATCGCCGTCCTGTGCGGACGAAATCCCGAAGCCCGCCGCGGGCAAACGGAGCACGAGCGAACCGCCGGTGACGGGGATGCTGCCGCGGCCCGTCTTGTAGGTGGCCGTCATGACAAACAGGTAAATGGAGACGAACGAGACGACGAGGACCGCGATGCCGATAGTTCGTTTCTGATGCCGCTGGAGCGAGATCATGCGTGTGCCGTGTGGGGTTGATGTGGAGCGGACAGCAAACCGCCCGCCGAACAGTCTCGGCGGGCGGGGGTGGGTTTGCAATGGGTGGGTGGCGACGGGCGCTCGAAGATGCTGTCCCTGAGCTTGCGCTCAGGGTTCGGACGGACGGGGAGGACTCACGCCGTCTTCACGCGGAAGATCACGCTCTCGGTCGTCGCGTTCTTGTCGGCGGGACCGAGGATGGCGAGGCTATCGAGATTCGCCGTTGTCGCGCCGCCGAACTTGGAGAGGTCGATGGGGACGGTCGTCAGGCCGCCGGTGGCCTTGAAAGCCACCACCTGCTGCTCGCCCTTGGCGCTGGTGAGGACCACGCGGTAGGTGCCTTCATCCAGCGGCAGTCGCTGGAAGGCCAGCATGCCCTGGCCCTGGTCGTCGGTCACGATCAGGCGGGCCTGCACGCTGGGAGCAAACGTCTGCGACTGCGGCACCAACTGGTACTCGCGCTTGTTCTGGGCGAAGAAGGTCTGGATGAAACCGGGGCCGAAGCGGCTGAACTCCGAGGCGGCCTTGTTCTGCCCCACCTGCGTCCGCAGGTCGTTGTTCAGTTGCAGGCTGGAGATGAAGAAACCAGCGAGCACGAGCGTGGCGGTGGCGAAGCCGATGCACGCCGCACGCCAGATGTAGCCGGTGCGCAGCCCGATGTTCACCTGCGGCATGACGGGGCCGATGGTCCCGACGGGTTCGGGTGCCACGGCGGCGACGGCGTCGCGCCAGGCGCTGACGACGCGGCCCTTCAGGCCGGCCGGGGCCTCGACGCGGGGCAGCCACGAATCGATGTCGGCGGCGCGGGTCTGCTCACGCCGAACCATCGCCTGCACCTCGGGGGAGGCGGCGCGGAACGCCCGCTCAAACTCTTCACGCTCGGCTTCATCAAGAAGCCCGAGGGCGTCGAGTGAGGCGTATTCCAGGATGTCTCGCGTCGTAAAGGTCATTTGATTCAAACTCCTCGCTCTGTCATCGTCCGACTCCATTCTTCTTGACGTTCCCGCCAAGCCCCTGCGGAAGTTCCGCCCCCCGGAATTCCGGATTCCCGATCCCGGATTCCCCAAGGTTCCCGGCCCCCTGTGAATCCCTTTTCGATCCCGGTCATCTCAAGACCCGCCGTCTGGCGGTGCCGCCGATCCCGGCGGTTTGCTGTCCGATCCGCTTTGTCGGCTTTTCGCCGGTTTGATTCCAGTTGCCGGGCCTTCGAAGGCCAGGCTGTCCGATCCGATCGATCCTTCCGCGTCGTCGTCCTTCTCTCTCAGGCGGACCAGTGCCCGGCTGAGGGCTGATTTAATGGTCCCCAGGGGGATGCCCATCTCGAGGCCGATCTGCTTGAGGGTCTGCCCTCCCAGATACGCTCTTTTGACGACCGTTTGTTGCAGTTCCGGCAACAATTCGATCTTTTTCATCACGAGGGCGAAACGTTCGTCCCGTTCAACATTACTACCGGCCGAAGCCTCATCGGAGGCGGGGGACCACGATTCATCCAAAACGCCGGGCTTGACCCGGGATTGCACCCGACGGAGACGGTCCACCATGTGCCGTCGGGCCAGAAGCATGACCCAGGTGACGAGGGCTGAGCGTTTGGGGTCGTACCGTGCCGCGGTCCGCCACAGACGAACAAAGACCTCCTGGACAACATCCTCGGCGTCCGCCCGGGTCGGCATGGACTGGTACGCCATGCGGTAGACGAGCGAGCCGAAACGGTCGTACAACTCCTCGATGGCCGCTTCCTCATCGGAGGCGACACGGCGCATCAAGTCGAGATCCTCTTGTCCCCTGTTGGGGTTCACGCGGACAGTCCTTTCCCGGTGGCTCGGCACCGGCCCTGGATGTCTGGATGCTATACGCCTGCTTCGGAAAACGGATGCCCGCAGTCTCAAAAGTGGCCGGATTCGGCCAGTTTGAATCGAATCGAGCATGCCGTCGATCCCTTGAAACGGTGGAGTACGGCGGGACATCTAAGAGGAATCCACCCCGGACTGGGGGGCGAAATCCGATGCGAGATCCTTCGAACAAGATCAGGGGCCGGTAGGGGGTGAAACAGTCGATTCATCCCATGTTGGGATGGGGATTAATGCGTATCGATCGGGTTCGGAAGCGTACCGAACATTTAACGACCTAGTATACACCGAACGAGCAAAAATGCCAGCGCGATGTGAAGGAAATCCGGCCCCTACGCCTTGCTTGGGGATTCATTGCGCATTATCGTTTTCTTGAAGAGTTCCAAACGCCGATGCGATTTGGAGCATTTTTGAAGAGGTGGTGCCTCGATGGCGCTGACTGAAACGAACAGACTGACGACGACCGCCCGCGCTCGCGGGTTCTCGGTTATCGACCTGCTGGTCTCGGTCGCGGTCATGGGCCTGCTCATCACTGTGCTGCTGCCCTCGCTGACGGCGGCCAACGAAATGGGCCGGCGCGCCAAGTGCGCTTCAAACATCCGCCAACTGGGGCTTGGGCTCCAGATGTATTCGTACGACCACGCCGACGTGGTGCCGCCGAGTCGGTTCAAGGCCCTGACGGGCTCGGACCTCGCTGGCAGTCGCGGCGATGAATCGTCCGACACGATCTTCCTCCGCATCGACGGCAACGATTGGCCCGCCGACGATGGGAGAACCTTTACGGGTGTCCGGTGGGACGGCCTGGGCATTCTCGCCCAGGCCAACTACGCCGACGCCCCGAATGTCTATTACTGCCCCAGCCACCGCGGGGAGCACCCCATCTCCCGGTACCGCGACATCTGGGTCGAATCCCGCGGCTCCATCGCGGGCAACTATCAGTACCGCATCCCCGATGCCGGGCGTAACACGCTGGCCAAGTTGAAACCCGCCCAGACGCTGATCGCCGACGGCATGCGCAGCCAAGCCGACTACAACCACAAGGTCGGCAACAACATGCTCAAGGCCGACCTGAGCGTGCAGTGGTTCACCGACAGCGACGGCTCCTTCTACGAGATGCTCTCGCGTGGCGAGCACGACGGTCGTCCCACGGGCGTCGGCCCGGCCTGGGAAACCCTCGACCAGACCCACAATCAGGTTGGGTCGCTGGTCGTCCGCAACTGAACTGGTCGTTTCCGCAAACACATGGTCTTCTCGCCGCCCGCCGATTGGTGGGCGGTTGTTGTTTCCCCCGGGAGGGCTGACGCGGTCTCCGCTTGGAATCGGCGATTCTGGTCCTTGCTCGCTGGCCCTCGCTTGCGCTTCGGGTTCGTTCGTGGCCGTCACAAACGAACCCGACGCGCAAGCGAGGGCCAGCGCACGAACCGCGGAAAGCGCGTGCTCCCAGCGGTATCCGCACGAGTTGGAACCCGAGCATGGGTCGCGAGACCTATCCTCGTGTTCCCATGTGCAGGGTTGGACGATTCATCCCGGTGGTCTGCGGCTGCTTGTTTGTCCGGGCTTTGGTGTGTCATGGCGGCGTCGATGCGACGCGCGGATACGCGCCCCTGGGGCAGCCTGTGCAGGTGGGTGTGACGGGCGTTTCCTCGGGGGAAACCTGGCTGGCGTTGATGTCGCCCGACTCCGACCTTGAGATCACGCGGGCACCGGTCGGCCCTGGGTGTGTTGACCTCTTGGAGGTCTTCCCGCTGCTGAGAGACACGCCGCCAGCGCGCGCGGTCGAGGTGCAGGCGTTTGAGGGGGGGAAACCGGACGGCCCGGCCCTGGTGCTGGTGCCGATGTGGACGCCGGCGCGACCGGAGACGGCGCTGACATCGCTGGTGCGCAGCGGGCTGCGTCAGCGGAGCACCGAGGCGCTCGACCGGCTCATCCGCACGGCCCCAGGCTCGATCCCCGCGCTGGACCGTCAGATGATCGAAGAGCCTCGCGGCGAGAACGAGCGCGTCTTCACGGGGTACCGGGTGTTGCAGGATCGGCGCGTGCGTGTGCGGACTTCGTTGGGCGATCTGGAGTTCGCGCTGCGCCACGACGCCGCGCCGAACGCCGCCGCCGCGTTCCTGCGGCTTGTCGACGGCGGCTTCTACGACGGCACACCCATTCACCGCCTTGTCACCATCGGTCCTTCGGCACGCCCGGTGCTCGCGCAGATGGGCGACCCCACGGGCACCGGCTTCGGCGGCGCCGGCGAGCGGATCGGCTACGAGGCTTCAACATTGAAACAACGCCGCGGCGTGCTCTCGCTCGCCCGCGTGCCCGGCGACCCGGATTCCGCCTCGTCGCAGTTCATCATCGCGCTCAGCGATGAAGAGGCCGGCGTGCTGGAGGGCGCCGCGACGCCCATCGGCGAACTCACGCTGGGGTCGGCGGTGCTCGACGACCTCGCGGCGGTGCCGGTCGGCCCGCGTGATCCTGAGGTGCCGGGCTCGCCGAAGGATCGGCCGTTGGCGACGCTGAAGATCGAGCGTGCGTGGACGGTGGACGCGCCGCCGCGGGGTGCGGTGGAAGAAGTGGCGGTGCCCGCGAAGGTGGAGCCGGTGGAGCGGTGAGGGACGTCCATTCTTCTCCATCCGAACCCTGAGCGCGAGCTCAGGGACAGAATCGCTGCCGCCATGAACCGTGGGCGCTCCTGCGAGGGACTTGTCCCCGAGCTCGCGCTCGGGGTTCGGATGGATACAGGACCTCCGCTACAACAACGGCCCCATCAGCGCCACGGTCTTCTCCACGAGTTTCCGTCCCACGGGTCGCTTGGACCAGTTGCTGGCGCTGATCTGGTGGGCGTTGGCCATGTAGCGTTTGTGCTGGAGGTGGAGCGCGTCGGTGACCGCGCCGCCGTAGAGGACCATGTTGAGTTCGAAGTTGAGATGGAAAGAGCGCATGTCGAGGTTGCCCGAGCCGATGATGGCGAGGTCGTTGTCGATGGCGAGCGACTTGCTGTGGAGCATGAGCCCGCGGTGCAGGTGGATGCGGACGCCGGCGTCGAGCAGCTCCTGGAAGTGGGACGGCGCGGCGAGCGAGACGAGCCGGTTGTCCGAGCGTTCCGGCACCACGAGATCGACTGCCACGCCGCGCGAGGCGGCCACTTTCAGCGCCAGCAGCACCGGCACGCTGGGCACGAAGTAGGGCGTACACAGTTCGATACTCTTCTCGGCGTCGTGCAACGCCGCGACCATGAAATCGTGGAAGACATCGGTGTCATAGGTTGGCCCGCTGGGCACCAGTTGGGCGACGACCTCGCCCTCGCACGCCGGGAGTGCTACGGGGCGATCGCTGTTGGCATGCGTGTGCAGCACCTCGCCCGTCGTGGAGTACCAGTCTTCGAGGAACACGACGTCGCCCTGCAGCGCGATGGGGCCGCGCAGACGAACGTTGAGATCATCCCACTGGCGGCGTGAGCGGGTGAACAGCCGGCCGATGGGGTTGGCGCTGCCGCCGGGAGACCCCCTTGAACCGCCCGAACTTACCGACCCCCCGGCGGAACTCCCGCTCCCCGAGCCGCTCCCCCCGGAACCGCCCCCGCCCCCGCCCCCGGAAGCACGAGAGGCAGGTTCGCCCTGCGCCGGGTCGATGATGTTCTGGCTCCCCGTGTAGATCGTCACGCCGTCGATGACCACGAGTTTGCGGTGGTTCCGCAGGTCGATCCGCGCCAGGCGGCGGCGCAGCGGGTTCACCGGCAACATGGGGTGCAACTTCACCCCCGCAGCCTCCAGTTCAGGACCCAGGCGTTTGAACAAAGGTCGCGAGCCCACGGCGTCGACCAGCAGGCGGGCGCTCACGCCGCGGGCCACGGCCCGCTTGAGCGCCGCGCCGACTTCGTGGCCAGCACGATCGTCTTCGAAGATATAGAACAGGCAGTGGACGTACGACTGCGCCGCGTCGATGTCGTGGACGAGACGGTTGAGATAGTCGGTGGGTTCGGCGATGAGTTCCGCCGAGTTCCCCCCGACGATGGGCATGTGCCCGACGCGCTCGGCCATGCGTGCGAGGTCGCGCCGGTGGTCGGGCACGCCGGTCTGGACGCCGCAGGCCCCGCCGCGCCAGGTGCCCAACTTCGTGAGGCCGTCGATGACGCCCATGGCTTTGGAGTGCTGGCGTGATCGGCGTCGTCCCAATCGGTTGCCGCCGATGAGGACGTAGAGAATCACGCCCAGCACCGGGAAGGCGATGCACAGCAGCAGCCACGGCATGGCGTCGGAGGACTTCTTGCGCAGCAGGATCACCACGGCCATGACCAGCCGCAGCGTCCAATCGAGCGCGATGAGGGTCCAGGTCAGCACCGCCGAAGGGTACGGCGTCGGCGTTGGCTGGTGTGCTTCGAAGCCCGTCCAAGCCCTGTTGGGAGTCTGAATCGGCGCAATCGTGAGGGCCTGAGCGAACGAAGGAAAAAGAGCCGTCCCCGGATCGGCGATCAATCCGGGGACGGAGATGTGGTGTCCGGTCGGCGAATGCCGCCGCGCGGGGCGTGCCCGATTACTTGCGACGCACCGAGCGGCGGGTGGTCGCGCCAGCGGCGAGGAGGCCCAGCAGTCCGGCCGCGCCGGGGGTGGGAACCTGTTGCACGGTGATTGGGGCACCCGAGTCTTCGAAGACCCAGCCCAGGATGGTCGCGGGGAAGCCGTTGCTGGCCGAGGTCCGGATGGCGGCGTAGCCGTAGTTGAGGTCGCCCAAAAGGTTCCTGAAGCGGAAGCCCAGATAAGAAACGCCGGAGTCTCGATAGTTGGGGGCGGTGGCCTGAATGGCGGCCGTGAAACTGGAAGCGGGGCCGACGACGGAGCCGAACGGAAGGTCGGCGTACGCGGTGGCGTTGGTGGTCACGCCGCCGGCCTGGCTGCCGGGACGCCAGTAGAACCCGAGGCCGGAACTGCCAAGGTAGGGGTTGAAATCCCAGCCCGAAACGGAGGCAGGGTTGGTGCCGGTGTCGCCGGTTTGCAGATTGATGTAGATGCCAAGCGCGGTCGCCGGGATGGTCAGATTGGCATTCGCGAAGGTGTTGATGATGGCGGCAGACGCTTTGTTCTCGAAGCCCATCGCGGTGCCGGTGAGCGCGACGGCGGCGAGAGTCAGTTGCGACTGGACTCGGGACAGGGTCAGGGTCTTCATGAATGTCTCCTCCAGAAGTGGTGATGGACAGCCCAAAAGGGCGGCCGATCGTTCGGGTGCGGGAACTCCGTTGTGCACCATCACCATACTCCGCATTCCGGCGCGTTCAATGCCGGGTGCCCGTGCGAAGGCGGTATTCATCGAAAGCCGGGGTCATAAACGGACTCACCGATAATCTCGGCGTGCTCGCCGCGATGATGGGGATGTTCCTGAGTTCTCGGACAACGGCGCGGGGACGAGCCTTGGTTCAGAGTTTGGCGGCGATTCCCGCGTTGCCCGACCCGTGGCCCGCGGCCATCCGCTCGGGCCTTGATCGTGGACCCCCCGCTTCGCAGCGATCAATCGACCTGCGGCTGCGGCACGCCGGAAGCGACGATGTTGTCGGCCAACTGGCGTGCGGTTTCCGATTCCAAGGTCATGCCGAGCCGGGCGTAGATCTTGGCCAGGTAGCGCTGGGCCAGGGCGAAGTTGGGGCGCATGGCGATGGCGATCTTGAAGGCCTGGATCGCCGGCTCGTACTGCCCCATGCGCGAGAGCACGGCGCCGAGTTGGAAATGGGCCAGGGGGAAATCCTGCATCTGCTGGATCGCCATCAGGCCGTGCTCCACGGCCTCGTCGAGTTTGCCCTGGCGGGCGGTGGCGACGCACAGGCCGTACCAGGCCTCGGGGTTGTCACGGTCGATGGCGGTCGAGCGCGTGAAGGCGGCTTCGGCCTCCTTCCACCTGCGGATGCGCAGGCAGGCCCGGCCGACGCGGCAGTGGACCCACGGGTCGTCGGGGGTTTGCACGCTGGCGGCGGTGAAGTGCCTGATCGCCTCCGCCGCGTCGCCCAGGTTCAGCGCGTGGAAGCCGCGGAAGAGGTTGAGTTGGCGGTTGTTGGGGGCGATGCGTTCGACCGCCGCGATTGCGGTCGCGAGCGCCTCGTTGTTGCCCGAAGGGACCGCGGCCTGCCCGTGCAACACGGCGTGGCGCAGTTCGTCGGGGAAGTCATGCATCAACTGCTTGGTCAGTTTGATCGCCTCGTCGTGCCGCTTGCCGCACATGTACGAGGCGGCGAGGTTGAACCGCTGCTCGGCCTTCGCCTTGGCGATGTTGCGGAGTTCGTCCTCGCCCGGGGCCGCGAGATAGCCAAGTTCCATCAGGTGACGCATCACCTCGGCGGCGACGGCGGGGTCTTCGTCGGTGCCGGCGGTCGCGGTCGACTTTGCTTCGCCGACGCTCTCCCATGAATCGATCCGCTGGATGTCGGGGTAGGTCTCGAAGGCGTTGACCAGGACCGAGCCTTCCATGTCCTTCCCCACCGGCAGGCCGAACAGCGTGAGGATCGTGGGGGCGATGTCCAGGAGCGTGGCACCGTGGACCTCGGTGCCTTGGCGGAGACCCTTCCCCGAGGCGGTGAACATGCCGAACGAGCGGTGCCACATCGCGGCCTCGACGGCTTCCTTGGGGCGGCGGTCGCCGTTCAGGAAGCCGTGGTCCGAGGTGATGATGACGTGCGTGTCGTCGCCCGCCAGTTGGAGGAGGCGGCCGAGCATCTGGTCGTGGAACGTGTACACCGTCTCCATGACATGCCGGAACATCTGGAAGACGTCCTCGGGCAGGTGGTCCATCTTCGGCGGATGGAACGCCATGAACTCGTGCCCGATCTGGTCGATCGCCTCGTAATAGACCGAGAAGAAGTCCCAGGGTTTGTGCTCCATCAGGTCCGTCGCCACGCCGTGGACCGTCAGGCATTCGGCGAGACGCTTGGCGAGAAACGTGAGCAGGTGGGCAATCGCCGGGCGGGACTGGTCGAGTTTCGCCGCGTCGGGGATGAACGGCAACAGGAAATCACCCGGGATCTCCGAGGGGTGGACCCGCAGGTCGGCCATCAGTTCGCCCTCTTCGGCGGGCTCAACGCTCCCGGTCGCGACAGGCCAGTTCTCCTGCGGCTGGATCGAAGGGGCCACCGCGAACTGGTTGGAGACGCACACGCCGTTGATCTTCTCGGCGGGGTGGCTGGCGAACCAGCCGACGACGTGGCACCGCTTCCCGGACTGTGAAAGGATGTTCCACAGGGCCTTGGCGGTGCGTGAGGTGCTGGAAGAAGGTCGGAGAGCGGTACCGTCGGGTGTCGGTTCCACGAAGCCGTGAATGCCATGCTGGTACGCCCGCTTGCCCGTGGCGATGCTGGTCCACAGGATGGGCGAGAGCATCGGCTGGAGGGAGAGGATGTTGCCCCTCACGCCCCGTCCGAGCAGCCTCTGCAAATTCGGCATCTTGCCCTGGGCGAGCAGGGGATCGATCAACTGCCAATCCGCGGCATCCCAGCCGACGAGGAGCACTTTCTTTGCGAGCGGGCCTTGGGTGTCGATCATGTCCGGACGCTACCAGATTCGAGGAAACGTGAGGTGGGAAAAAAACGGTACCCGGATCGACGGCGATCCGGGTACTCGCTATTTCGTCATGAATCGGTCAGTGCGTGAGCACGACTGATTAGGCAGCGCGGCGGCTGCGACGGGTCGTGGCGCCAGCGGCCAGGAGGCCGAGCAGGCTGGCCGCGCCGGGGGCGGGGATGGCCTGGACGGTGATGGGACCGCCGGAGTCCTCGAACACCCAGCCGAGGATGGTGGCGGGGAAGCCGGTACCAGTCGAGGTCTGGATGGCGGCGTAGCCGTAGTTCATCGTGGTGCCGTTCACGAAGCGGAAGCCGAGGTAGGAAACGCCGGAGTCGCGATAGTTCGCGCTGGCGCTCTGGATGGCAGAGGTGAAGGTCGAGGAGGGGCCGACGACGGTGCCGAAGGACAGGTCAGCGGCGAGGTTGCTGAGAGCGGCGGTCTCCACGGCGCCGGCGCGCAGGCCACCAGCGAGGTCGGTGCCCCAGTAGAAGCCCAGACCGGAGACGGTGGAGTAGGGATTGAAATCCCAGCCGCCGAAAGCGGCGGTGCCGGTAGCGCCGGTGGCGAGGTTGATGTAGATGCCAGCCAGCGTGGCGGGAACGGTGATGTTCGCGCCGGCGAAGGTGGTGTTGATGGCCGCGGAAGCGGTCTGCTCGAAGCCCATCGCCGAGCCGGCGAGAGCGGCAGCGGTGAGCGCGAGCTGGGTCTGAACCCGAGCGACGTTAGCGTTCTTCATGACGTGGATCTCCCAAATCTGGAAGACGCCTTGTGTCCGCGCAAAACGATAACCAACACAGGCCAATCCGTTCGCGCAGAATCTTCCCCACAGGGCGTGTTCCTATTCCTACCTTGAATCTACCCCCGTTTTGTGGCTCTGCCAAGCCGAACTTCAGGGAAATCGAACGAAATCTGCTCGGAGTCGTCACGCTATGCCCTTGACAACGCCTGCGCGGGCCCCATTCAGGTGGCAAATCAACCGTTTTTTGTGAGGTTTCGAAAAACATTCGACGCATTCCGTGAGGCTGACGTCCGCCGCGCTTCACAGAAATGGCGCAATTCAGGCCGTCGGCCGACTGTCGCCTGGGTTCGGATGTCCGGCGTTATCGCTCTCTCGGCCACGAAAAGGACCGGCGACAATCTTCGTCCGATAACCAATTCGCCAACCACTCTTCACATCGCTCGGCCCCACCGGAACGTCGATACTCCTTCCCCACGCCGTCTATTCTGAACCCGCTGATCCGCTACCCGACCCCGCTGGTCCGATCCCTATGCCCACCCGCGACTTCATCACCATCGTCTCCGGCCTCCCCCGCTCCGGCACCAGCCTGATGATGCAGATGCTGCACGCCGGGGGGATTGAGGCGGTCACCGACCAAGAGCGGAAGCCAGACGCCGACAACCCCAAGGGGTACTACGAGTTTGAGCGGGTCAAGAAACTCAAGACCGACAAGGCCTGGCTGCCCGAGGCGAACGGCAAGCAGGTCAAGATGGTGCATGTCCTGCTCCTCGACCTGCCGACCATCCTCCCGGCAGGTGTGGGGGGGTACCGGGTGGTGTTCATGCGCCGGCACCTCGAAGAGGTGGTCAAGTCGCAGTCGTTGATGCTCGAACGCCACGGCAAGACCGGTGCGGCCCTGCCGCCGGAGAAACTGATGGGCCTGTTCAAGCAGCAGATCGACCAGGTGCAGGCGCACTGCGCCAAACACCCGTGCTTCAAGTTGATGGAGCAGAGTTACAACGAGTTGATGGCCGACCCCGCCGCGGCGGCGGCGCGGCTGGACGAGTTCCTCGGCGGCGGGATGAACCGCGCGGCGATGGTGGGGGCGGTGGACCCGAGTCTGTATCGGAACAAGAAGGGGTGAGCGAGGCCGTGCCACGATGCTCGGCTTCCGAGCCGAGCGTCGTGACGAACGCCAAACCATGACCTGTGACTCCAGACACGACGGGCCGCCCCCCGGGGGGACGGCCCATTGTGGCACGATGACCGCGCCGCTCCACCCTCACCTCATCCCAATCGCCCCGGCATAAAAATACGCCCCCATCCCCACCGTGAACGCGCCGCAGCCGTAGAGGCAGTGCTCGATCCACGCCGCGGCGAGTGATCCGGATCGCGCGTAGGTGCGGGCGAACAGGTAGCCGCCCCAGATCGTCAGCGCCACCGCGACCCAGTTGTGCAGGATGATGTGGGCCCAGCCGAAGGCGAGCGCACTGGCCCACACCATGGCAGGCTCCGTCGTGAACAGCGGGCGGTAGCGGTGGAAGATGAACGCGCGGTAGACCAGTTCTTGCGGGTACACGCTCCACAGCGGGTAGAACACCATGATGGCGGCCCACACCCAGGGCTTTTCCAGCATCAGGCCGAAGAGTTTGCCGGGGTCGAAGATGACGAACACGACGGTGAGGGCCGTCATGAGGACGACGAAGTTCAGCAGCACCGCGGGGCCGATGAGCCGCCAGCCCGCCCAGTGCCACAGTTGGCGCCGGTCGAATGACCGGTCAGTGAGCAGCACGATCAGGCTGAGCGACACGGCACCCGCGATTGTGATGATGACCACGCCGGTGGGACGGTCGCCGCGGGCGACGATGTCGTTGATCCACTGGTAGACCAGCACGGGGACGACAATGAACAGGGCGAAGAACTCCACGGCGAGGCGCGTGCGCAGCCACGTCGGCGTCAGGCCGACACCCACTCCGCCGCCGGTTACTCCGGTGAAACGCTTCACTCGATTGACTCCTTGGGTGATCGCCGCCGCGGGCTTAGAATAGACGCAACGGTACGGGAACCGTGCCGAACCCGTGCCACCGATGGCGGTCCGCCGACATCAGCGCCCTGCCCGCCGCACGACGCCGAGAGCAAGCACTGATGTCCCGCAGACGGGCCATCAGTGGCACGGCAACCGCCCGATTTCGTCCCCGACTCCCGGTTCTCGATTCTCGCCCCTCCCCCGACTGCCCACTGCCCAACACCCACTGCCCCCGCCCCCCGGAACCCCACCATGTGCCAGCACCCCGTCATCCTCGCCGCCAAACGCACGCCCATCGGGAAGTTCTTTGGTGGACTGTCCAAGGTTCCCTCGCCGGTGCTGGGGTCGTACGCGATCGGCGCCTTGCTGAACGATGTCCCCGCGCTCAAGGGCGCGGTCGATGAGGTCATCATGGGCAACGTGCTGCAGGCGGGGCTGGGGCAGAACCCCGCCCGTCAGGCCGCCCTCAAGGCTGGCCTGCCCGACACCATGTCGGCGACCACCGTCAACAAAGTCTGCGGCAGCGGCCTCCAGGCCGTCATGCTCGCGGCCCAGTCCATCCGCGCCAACGACAACAGCCTCGTCATCGCCGGCGGCTTCGAGAACATGACCGCCGCCCCGCACTTCGCCCGCGTCCGCGAGGGTGTGAAGTACGGCCCGGCCCAGATGGAAGACCACATGGCCTACGACGGCCTGCGCTGCGCCTTTGAGGGCTGGGCCATGACCAACGCCGCGGACCACATCGCCAAGAAGTACGAGATTTCACGCGCCGAACAGGACCGCTTCAGCGCCCAATCCCACCAGCGCGCGGCGGCCGCCACCAAGGACGGCTGGTTCAAGAACGAGATCATCGCCCTCACCGGCGAGCAGTGCCTCGATAAGAAATCGCCCGGTGTGAACGCCGACGAGGGCATCCGCGCCGAATCCACCGCCGACGGCCTCTCCAAACTCCGCGCCCTCCCCGGGCACGAGACCATCACGGCGGCCAACGCCTCCCAGATCTCCGACGGCGCCGCCGCCATCGCCGTCAGTTGCATGAAGACCGCCGAGAAACTGGGCCTCAAGCCCATCGCCAAGGTCCTCAGTTACCACACCAGCGGCGTGGCGCCCAAGGACATTTTCGCCGCCCCGATCGAGGGCATCAAGGGCGCGCTTGACAAAGCCAAACTGTCGATCAACGACATCGACCTGTTCGAGATCAACGAGGCCTTCGCCGCCCAGGTGCTGTGCAACATCAAGGTGCTGGGGATCCCGGAGAGCAAGTTGAATGTGTGTGGCGGCGGGATCGCGCTTGGGCATCCCATCGGGGCCTCGGGGGCTCGGGTGCTGGTGACTTTGCTGCACCAGTTGATTCGGACTGGGGGCAAGCGCGGCGTTGCGGCGCTTTGCTTGGGTGGGGGGAACTCGGTGGCGGTGGTGGTGGAGAGGTGATCTGTGCCACGACTTTGCTGCTTCAGCAAAGTCGTGCTTTTGGAACAACGTAGTAGGCGGAAGCACGACTTTCCGTCAAAGCCCGGAAAGTCGTGGCACCCGGCGTGCCTCCGGAAACTGGGGAGGGTCCAGCGATTACTACAGTGTCGGTGGTCCGACAAGTTCGACTACTGGCGCAGCATCGGGGGCTGTCTGTTTCTCGGCGGGGAACAGACCGCCTCGATCAAGCCAAGTACCCAGCCAACTGTCGCGTGCCATGGTTAGGATCGTGAACAGCGTCAGCGCAGCGACCAGCACATTGAACCAGATGTCAATCTTTCGCTGCCGATCCTCCGCTGCCTTGTGACGGGCATCAGCCGCCTCTCGCTGTCGCTCAGCCTCCTCGTGTCGCCACTCGGTCCGGTGCTCATAGACGTCCATCCCCGGCAGATACTGCTTGAAGAGCTCGCATGAGCGCTCTTTACGAACTACAATCTGCTCATACTTGCTGTCGTTCTCCCAATACTCTTGCCACATGGGCGTGGCTTCCACCTCGACTTGCAATGGAACGCCCTGAACACAAACAAGAATGCGGCCGCGGGAAAGCAAAACACGCTCGCGGCCCAGCTTCCGCTCTTCATTCCTCACAGTTTCGACTCGGTTCTCCCTCATCACCGAATCGGTCTGAAGAGTCCCCATCATCCCGCAGTCGATGCAGCGAACTTTGCACGGAGTCGTCATCGCCCAAGTTTACGGCGGGTGGCCAGCCCAATGCCTGATCCCCTGGGTGGCATGGTCAAGTCCTCTTGGCCATGCACTTCTGCTCAGAATCCAGCGTACCCCTCGTTCGGAGCATGGCCAAGAGGACTTGACCATGCCACCCGACGTCGTTTTCCCCCACCCCCCTGTCCACACGTCATCAAACCCGTCCCCAACGCCGCCCCCTCGGCGCGCCTACCCTCCCACGTCTTCTGTTCTGGCCTGGCCGCGTCGGTCGAGTCCGCTCAGTTCTCCCGACGCTTTTCTCGGCCCGATCGAAGCACCGGAAAATCCAACGTTCACCAGGGCAAACAGGACTTCACATGAAGCTCTATGTCGGCAATCTGTCGTTCAACACCTCCGAGTCCCGCCTCCACGAACTCTTCTCCGAGCACGGCGACGTCACCTCGGCGTCCCTCGTCATGGACCGCGAAACCGGCCGCCCCCGCGGCTTCGGCTTCGTCGAGTTCGCCAACGATGAGCACGCCCGCGCTGCCATGACCGCCCTCAGCGGCAAGAGCATCGACGGCCGTGACCTCACCGTCAACGAAGCCAAGCCCCGCGAAGGCGGCGGCGGTGGCGGCGGCAGCCGTGGCGGCTACGGCGGTGGTGGCGGCGGTGGCGGTGGCCGCGGCGGCCGCTCCTGGTAAGCCAGTGATCGTCTCCATCTCACGATGAAACGGAAGCCCGGACCACAGTGTCCGGGCTTTTTGTTGCGCGTGACTTCGATGGACGTGCCACGATGGGCCGTCTTCGGCCCGTCGTGCTTGGAGCCCTGGGTGACGGTTTGGCGTTCGGGCACGACGCTCGTCGAGGACGCCGAGCATCGTGGCACTGTTCGTGTCCGATGCTTGCGAACTCCGGGACACGTCAGGTAGCATCGCGGATGCATCGACCCTGAACCACTGAGAGGACAGCGCACATGATCTGCTCGATGAAATCGGGATTCGGACTCGCCGTCGCGTTCGCCGCCGGCATCGGCGCGGCCGTCATGGTCGGCATGCGCCCGCAGGCGGCGCACGGCGAGAAGATGGACGACAACATGGCCCAGGCCGCGCCCGCCCACGGCGCAGCCAAAGACGCCGCCCAGGCCCCGGCCAAGGACGCCCACGGCGGCGCCGCGATGCCCGGCCCGCGCGGCGCCAACTGGGCCGCCGTGGACAACATGCACCTCTACCTCTGCGCCTTCCACGTGGGCAAGGACAACCCCAAGTTCCAGGTCGAGGCGCACCACTTCTGCTCGCCCGCGGGCAACGACGTCCACCAGTGCGTGGTGTTCGACGGCAACACGCCGGGGTCGAAGTTGCTCGGCGTCGAGTACATCATCACCGAGAAGGCGTACAACGAACTGCCAGCGGAAGAGAAGCAGTACTGGCACCCGCACGCTTACGAAATCCTTTCGGGCCAGTTGATCGCGCCCGACATGCCCGATCTGGGCGACGGTGCCTTTCCCGGCTTCATCCGCAGTTGGGGCAAGACCTGGCACACCTGGGCCGATCCTTCGACGACAATCCCGGTGGGCACGCCGCGGCTGATGTGGAGCGCCAACGGCGACGGGCAGATCGACCCCGCGATGGTCGACAAGCGCGACGCGAAGTTCGGCATCAAGTCGGCGGATATCCGCAAGCGCCGCGGCGTGTACGGCTTCGCCGTGCCGCAGTTGGCCCCGCCCAAGACGATGACCGAGCCGGGCCGGATGTTCACGCCGACGGGCGCGGACGAGCCGGTGAAGGCTGGCGACGCGGGGAAGTGAGTCACTTTGACATCGAGTGAAAGCGAGCAAACGCCCGGTTCAGGCCGGGCGTTTTTCATTGCGGCATGCTGGGGCGCGACGGGTGGCATGGCCAATCGTGTATTGCCATGCTCAGGACGAGGCCCCAGCGGGTACTCTCGCGAGATCATGAGCAGCCGAGAACTGACATCCGACCCTTCCCTTGCCGACCCCACCCACATCGTCGCCAAGTTCAACCCGCTCTACCGCGCCTACCTCGTCGTCACCATCGGCTTCACCATGTGCATCACCATCATCGGCCTGCCGCTGGCGCTCATCTGGTTCTGCGGCGTCGGCCAGTGGTGGGCACGCCACTACTTCGACAAACTCTCCTGCGCCCTCGACGGCAAGGCCCTGCGCTTCCGCAAGGGCATCCTCGTGCAGGTCGAAAAGACCATCCCGCTCGAGAACATCCAGGACGTGACTTTCATCGAGGGCCCGATCCTCAAGAAGTTCCACCTCGCCACGCTCAAGTTCGAGACGGCGGGCCACAGCGCCGGCCAGGCCAACGACATGCACCTCACCGGCATCATCGACGCCCACGAGTTCCGCAACCGCATCATCGAGGCTCGCGAGATGCTGCGCCAGCAGCAGCGGGGAGGTGGTCCGGGCGGCGCGCCGGCCGGCGTTGGTGGCGTGCCGATGGGGGATGCTCATCTGGCGCTGCTCACGAAGATTTCGGGGCAACTGGATGTCATGACGGCTATGATGCGAGAGCATCGGTGATGGTCGCGTTCACTTAGGAGCTCGCTTCACAAGGCCTGTCATCACACGCCGAGCCGGTTTATCGACGTGGAATAGTGTACGTCAACGATGGGACAAGCAACTGGAGTCCGGGCTGCGGCTCGATGGAGATTGTTACTGGAATCTGGACTTGTGGTGTAAATTGCAAGAATGGGTTGTGATTAAAGGTAATCACCTTTGTCTGGATACTTTCGCCCTTCTCAAACCGCACCTCGGTCGGGATGCCGGAGTAATCCACGCCTGCGACGGCCTCTGAAGTGACTTTCAATCGGAGAGTGAACGCCTTCGGCGGCAGCACACCGATAATGAGCCGGAACGAGTTCTTGCCGTTGTCTCGCGGATCAGAAGGATCGGCCGACGCGATTTGGGCGGTCCATACGCTGCCGCCTCCGCCGCCTGATGTTAGATCGTCTTCCTTAATGATCATGGTAGCTTGGGTGACCGCCCCCTTGGCCACCTTGAACCGCGGCGACTTTGCAACCGTGAGCCGCAGCTTTCCGCCGCTTCCATTTACGGAGTCGTCTACCACGGTAACACGCACCTCGACGCTGGACTGGCCTGCGGGGATCTCGACCTCCGTCGCGCCTTGCGGCAGTGTGCGTCCGTTGACGGTGATCACGACGACGGTTGACGATGTGCTGCCGGTGATAGAGATCGGCACCAGCAATGGGCCCCCGGTGTCCACAGAGCTCCGGTTGATCACAAACGTTCCGTATTCGCCGGTCCCTTCGATCACGGTTCCGCTTGAGATCACGCCCGTGATTTCCTGCGTGTCGTTGTCCAGGAAGCTGAACTTCACCGTGTTCTTAGGCCCATCAAGCCCGCGAGACTTGTCCACGATGTGCGAACCCTTTTGCAGGTTCTTGGCTTCTTGGATGGTGATCGTGATCGTTTCCGTTTCCTCGCTCTCCGTGTCGTCGATGATCTGGAACCAGAGTCTGGGGCCAAAGTTGGAACCTCCGTCGTGAACGGTGATCGACCTCTTGGCGCCGAGCGGAGTCCATGTGAGGGAGTCTTCAGACATCACGAGGACTCGATAATCGACGTCCACATCGGCGGTCCCTCCGAGGGTGAACGGCACTTCGCTCCCGTCCAAGATAACGGCGCTTGTGTCTGGACGGTCTTGCTTGCCGAGGCGTACAAATAGATCCCGGCGTGTTTGTCCGGCGCGGCGCTCCCCCGCTCGCTCGTTGCCAAAGTTGTCTTCCGAGATTGTGATGAGCGGCTCATTGTCTTCGATCTGGGTGAGGGCGACCCGGAACGGCGTCAGCACATGGGCCTGGAAAGAACTGATGAGCGCGTTGAGTTCTTCGAGGGGTGCTTCGAGTTCGCGGTCCGGCAACGCTCTTGCGTAGAAATCGAGCCCCGCAGGCGGAACAATCAACTTCACGCCTTTCGTCGCACCCGGGGTGACCAGTTGCCACTGGCCCGACGAGGTGTCGAAGACGAAGATCTCATAGTCGTCCCCCCAAGTCGCGGTCTTGCCCTTTGTTCCCGATGTCCCTGCTCCCCCGACGCCGCTCGAAAGAAAAACTTCAACGGGATCAAGGCTGCGATATCCGCCAGCGTCGGGACCTTGATAGGTCGCGGCACTCTCATGCGTGATACGGAAGGGGACGAGGTCATTCGAAATATTGCCGCTGATCGGTTCGTCGGTGATGAGCCTGAGGCTTGGCTGAAAGATAGCGACGGCAGGCTCATTGTCCACAAGAGACATGGTCCGCTTCGAGCGGGAGCGGTCGAGCGAAACGCCGCGCGGGGCCTTCAGTGTGAGGATCACCGTTTCTTTGGGCTCGATTGCCCGGTCGTCGATCGGTCGGATCGTGATGACTTTGCTCGCCTCCCCGTCGACGAAAGTGACAGAGCCGGTGGTCAACCGTGCCGAATCGGCGATGAGGATGTAATCGCCCGCATCGCCCGTCCACGCGGGCGTGGCCGTGCCCGAGAGCGTGAACTTCACTTCGAGCGCACCGGCCGTGGATGGTCTGGTGATGGTGAACTCACCGGAGAACAGCTCTGGACGCGAGGTCGATTCGGAGGGAAAGTCATTGGTGATCTCCACAGCGAGGCCCGTTGAACTGGCGGCCGCTTGCGCAGTCGTCCGGTTCGCCGCCGCGCCATGCGCGGAGAGCGATCCGCTTCCGGATGGGGTTCCCGTGGATGCTGAGTTCGCCAACAAGCGGAAATCGACGGGCCGCTGCGATGGGTCTGCCGATTCTGAGCTCTCCGCAGTGGCAGATGGGTTGTCGATCATGAAGGGTGACGCAGGAGGGGAGAGCAAGAGCCCTCCCGCATCAGCGATGGCCGGCGAAACCCCGACGCGGTATCGCGCGCGTGTCGGCTCCGGCAGCCTGATGAAGAACGTGGCGACGCTGGGATCTTCCGAAGGGATCACAGAAACCGGCGTCCAAACACGCTTTTCAGCATCGTCGGTAAGGAACACGCAATCCGGCGTCAGGCGCGCAGGCACAACCGGCTCGGTGAACCTGGCGGTGAGTGCGTACGCCGCCGGGTCGGCAAGCCCTGCGGATGAGAGTTCGGCAGTGACAAGTTCGGGGCGGACTCCGTCGTCTGTTGTCAGAGAGGAACCCAGGTTGGCCATGACCACTGCCAGATCTTTGTCGTTGACCAGGCCGTCGCTGTCGAGGTCTGCAAGAACGGAGGACCGGTTGTAGTCGCGAGCGATACGCGCGACGTCCCGACTATCGACACGCCGATCGCGGTTGGCGTCCCCGGCCAGCACTCGGAAGCGGATGACGAGCGGGCCGCCTGGCGATCCGTCGCCGCTGGGGAGGTACGCGCCCCCTTCGGACGTCGTCAATTCGCCGTCGAGCGGGATGGAATTCAGGTCGGTTAGGTCATGACCTGCCACCAGCGTGACAATTCCGTTTCGGACGGCTGTCGGAAGAGTGATCAGTAGCTCGTCGGCGCGGGCGTTGGATTGAACGGTGATCGGCAGGCGCTGCGGGTTGTTGGTGCCGAGCCACACTGAGATCGAGCCTTGTGGAGCGATCACGGGCTTGTTGAACCCGAGGGCGATTTCGCGAAGTCCGGAGGGGCGGACAACCCAGCCACCTGGTGAGGGCACCACAGAGATGGCTCGCGGCGAGCCCTCGTCCACGATAGCCCCTTCGACGTCTGTTGAAGGCCGAATCTCTGCCTCACTCTGCGTCGGCGGAGCGAGTTCTGGAGTTTGTCCAAGCGCGAAGTTCAAGGGCAGCACGGCCGCGACGACGGGCAAGAGCGTGTTCGTCGCAATTCGCCTCAACACAGTCGCCATCCCACACCTCCTCAGTGCTTGAAACCGTCATCAATTTGATGCGGCTACAGGCTAGCGGATTAGGCCTCTTGAAAAAAGGGGGGTATGACAGCCGCGGCGTTGGACGATGGGACACGCTACGGGCGTTGCGCCTGCGTTCCCGCCACAAAAACAAAGGTGCCCCGCTCGCCCGCTCGTCTTGATGAGCGGCCCGCGATCACTCGGGCCGATCCTCGGGGCCGTTCCGCATCCTTGCGGCGTGGCCCGACGTGCGTGCGAACGGGGCTTCGATCGAATCCGTTCGGATCACCTTTCGCGCCGGGAGTTTGACGGGGGTTTGTGCCCCTGTCTTTCGCCGCGGCGCTTGGACTGATGCGGGATCGGGTGGCCTCCGAACAAACGGGCCTGACCGTCCCTGGCCTTCCGTGGCCGAATCCCTGCGGGCGTCGTTTCCGACGGGCCTGGGAGCTCTCTCTCGCACACGAAACTCAACGCCTCGGTAATGATTCCTCCGGCGTTCTCTCTCTGCTCGAGCGGGTCTTGCGTCTCTCTCTCGGTCTTCGGACGCCCAGTTCCGCGCCCGTCGCCGTCCATGGCGGCGGGTGGGATTGGGTTGCTTCCCTCTTGTCGCCGCGCTCGAGACGCGGCGTTTCGGAGGAGGATTCCAAGGGTGCTGTGCCGTTGCGGTAGCGGCCGGGAAGGAGAGGTGGTTTGATTAGGTCTGAGGCTTGTTCTTATTGGCGACCTTCTTCATCAGGTCGGGGAGGTTCTTCAGTCGTGCGGCCCGCTCGGCGGCCCAGGTGGCCCGGTCGCGGACTTCGAGTCGGTCGCCGGCGCCGACGAGGATCACTTCGGGGGTCAGGTTGACGCTCGCGAGCAGGTCGTCGGGGAAGCGGACCCGGCCAGCGCTATCGATCTCGAGTCGTTCCGAAAGGGCGAAGAAGGAGACTTGCAGTTCGGCTTCGTCGTCGTCAGGGGTGAAGGTCTTGGGGGTGCTGGCGGCCCGTTCTTCGTAGGCTCGTTCGGTGTAGAGGCGGATGAGGCCGGGCTTGACGGGGGTGGCGTACCAGCAGGTGCCGTGGAGTTTCTCGGACCACTTGGATCGGATGTCCGATGGGATGGCCAGGCGGTTTTTCGAGTCGATCGTGTGCTCGTATTGGCCTGTGAAGAGCACGGGAAGGTCCGGAGTTCAGAAAGGTGCAGATTCGACGGTTGGCGGCGGGTAGGGCGGGCACGAAAGGGAGAGGTTGGCCCACGTCGTACATCGACACAATACCCCACTTTCTCCCACTTTGCTCCATTTTGTGTGTTTTCCACAGCCGATCCACCGATGTACCCCTCGTTTGGGGCCAGTGACGCCGTTCCCCATCCGATAGAGAGGGGGTGGGGGCGGTTGGGGAGGCGCTGGCTGTCCCCGCGCACGGGGACGGCGGACGTGTCTCTTTCGGGGCATGACGCGGGGATCGAACGAACGAACGACCAACGGAGACGGCCGCGGCATGCCGGGATCGCACTCCAACTTCAACACCGGGTCGCCGGGCGGGACCGGGGGGAACGGCGGGCGCGGCGCGCTCGGCGCGGGATTGGGGTCTGGGGCCGCGGGTATCGCGAACGAGGAACTGGTGCGTGGCCTGCTTGCGAAACTCGGGAGCGGCGGTGTGGAGTTCGTCATGACCTCGCGCCACGAGACATCGCGCCTGGGCGTGGTGGTGCGGCGCGTGATGGCGTGCGCGGATACGCCGATGAGTGTTTGCGTGGCGTTGATGAAGGGGCACCCGATCTCGCCGTTGATCCGGGACAGTCACGCGTTCGCGCTGTGCGCGATGGATGATGGGGATCGGATGCTGGCCAAGGTGTTCGAGCGCGTCCGCGGCGGCGTCGTGAGCGAGAACGGGCAATCGTGGGGCGTGCTCTCGCCGGCGAAGATCGGTGATCCCGCGAGCGACCCGTTCATCGCGATGGAAGTCGAGTCGCTGGAGACGGGCTCGCCGATCATCAAGCGGTGCGGCTGGGCGCTGGATTGCCGCGTGCTGATGCACCTTGACTTCGAGACGGACCACGAGATGTACATCGGTGCGGTGGTGGGGGGGTGGGCTGGCGGGAAAAGCGAAAAGCGAAAAGTGAAAAGCGAAAAGTGATGCGGGGGAATCGCAAGGCACAAAGCACAGAGCACAGATTCGGATGGGCTTTGGTCGATCCGGGCCACTTGACCACTCCGCCAGTTCGCCGCTTGGCCCTATCCTGCTCTTATGTGCGGCATCGCCGGCATTCTGCGTGTGACGCCGCCGGGCTCCGAAGGGGGCAAGGCGGGGGCTTCGCCGTGGGAAGATGTCGAGGGCATCCCGGAATCCTGGCTGGACATGCTCGATGCGGCGATCGCGCACCGCGGTCCGGATGGTGCTGGTCGGTTCCGTGATTCGGCGGTGCGTGCCGACGGGGCGAAGGTGGAAGTGGCGCTGGTCCACCGCCGACTATCGATCATCGACATCGAGGGCGGGGCGCAGCCGATGGTGAGCGAGCGGGGGAAGCCGCTCGTTGGTGGGGCAGGACAAGTTGGGCACGAGGGCCTCGTGGCGGTGGTGTTCAACGGGTGCATCTACAACCACCGGGAACTGCGCGCGGAACTGGAGAAGGCCGGGCGGGTGTTTGTGACGGACCACTCGGATACGGAGGTTTTGATTCATGGTTGGCGGGAGTGGGCGCGGGAGCCGACCAAGGCCAACAACGGATATGGTGAAAGCCCCAACGAGTATCTCGAAGGCATGTTCGCCGCGGCGATCTGGGACCGGGAACGGGGACGCTTGGCCTTGATCCGCGACGAGTTTGGTGAGAAGCCCCTCTATCAACGGTTTCTCGACAAGCACGGATCGTTCGCGTTCGCGAGCGTTGCGGGCGTGCTTTCCGAACTCCCTGCGGAAGAGCCCGAGACAATCGAGCGATTCGCGATGGTGGACTGGGCGGCGATGGGCTGGCACGAGCGAACGGTTCCTCAGCGGAGCGTGTGGCTCATCGATGAAAACGCAGACGGCTGGGGGTTGGATGAGGACCTGTCGTCCTGGTTCCGCGGGGGTGTCCCGGCTACGCAGCCGGTGTGGTTGACGATGCTCTTGTGTGGGATTGGGCTGGTTCCGTTCTTGGTGCTTGGGACACTGTGGCGGTTGTTGGGGCTGCCGCTTCGGGGCACACGTTTGTCGCGAAGCCGCGGATGGTGCGATGAACTCGAAGGCCTGCTCTCCAAGAGCGTTTCCGACCGGCTCGACGCCGATGTTCCGGTGGGTTGCTTCCTGTCCGGTGGCATCGATTCATCATTGATTGCCCATTACGCGAAGAGATCGCGACCGGAGATCACAACGTTGTGCATGCGGATGCCCGACCCGCGCTACGACGAGTCGCGCCACGCCGAATTAGTCGCACGCCATCTCGGCACTCGTCATTTCACCCTGGATGTGCAGCCTTCAGCGGCCGAGGATGTGATCCGCCTCATCGGGCAACTCGGGCTTCCGTTTGGTGATTCCTCTCTGTTGCCGACGTACTGGCTGTGCAAGGCGGCGAAGGAGCATGTGAAGGTGGCGCTTTCGGGTGATGGTGGCGATGAACTGTTCATGGGCTATCAGCGGCACGCCGCGGCAAGGTGGTTGCTTGCCCTGCGTGCGGTTGCTTGGGCGTGGCCCACAAGCGGCTATGACGAGCGTGATCCGACCTCGCGCGACGCGAAGATGGCTCGCATGATCCGAGCGGCGCGGGGGCGCGGGTACACCGATCTTGTGGCGATCTTCCCTTCTGAGATTCGTCGGCGGGTCTTCCGCTCGCCCGGGGCGAGTTGCGACGTGCCGCGGTTTTTCCTGCGGTATGCGGCGAGGTGGTTCGACAATCAGGACTACCTCCCGGGCGACCTGCTGCGAAAGACCGACACGGCGTCTATGGCGGCCGGGCTCGAGGTTCGGTGCCCATTTCTTGACTCGAAGGTGGAATGGCACGCGGGCACAACATTCATCGGCGCGCTCATGCTGGGCAACAAGCCCAAAGCGCTGCTTCGCGAACTCGCCGCGAGGCACCTGCCGGCGGAGATCGTGAACCGGCCCAAGCAGGGCTTCGCCATCCCCATCGGCGAGTGGTTCCGCACCGACTTCGGCGGCCTGCGCGCGCTGCTGATGGACGTGCTGGGATCACGCGAACCGTTCGGCGTCGCGGGGGATGTGCTGGGGGTTGATATGAGTGCCGTGAGGGGGATGGTGGATGAGCACATGTCCGGGAAGAGGGATCATGGGCAGCGGCTGTATGCGTTAATGGTCTTGGGGGTTTGGGCGCGGGGGTTGCAAAGCGGGAAAGCAGCAAAGCAGCAAAGCAGCAAATGAATGCAGGCGTGAAACGGTGCATTGTGGTGGACCCCGGGGATTGGAATCGATGCCGAACACCATCAGTATGACACGGCGTTGAAGCCGGGCAAGGCGCGGCGGGCGCAGTCACGCAACATGGCGCGCAGGTGCGGTCACTGCGCGAAAGAATTTCTACGCGGAACTCGTTGTGCAGCCCCCCCGAAAGGAATGGCCAGCCGTCGAGCGGAGCGTGATTGTGGCTGCAGCGGTTTGGTTCTTGAGTGACCCGAGACGCCGTTCAGCGATCATCTCAGTTCGATGACTGTTTGGCTTCGGTGGCTCGCGAGGCTCGGGCGGGCTTCTTGCCCGGGGTCGCCCTCCGGTTGCTGCGGGTGACTGGGCACATCACGGTAAGCGTGCAGTACAGGCGGCCCTCGCCCTTGGGGCGGGCCTCGTCCATCAGTTGCTTGATCTCGTACATCAGTTGGCGGGCCTTCTTGAACTTCTCGGGGGTGAGCCAACTGAGTTCGTAGTTGATGACGAAGTTGCGTTCGGCACCGCTCATCACGAGGGCGCCGGCGTCGAGCGACGATTTCATGCTCTTGTCGATGGTGCCCAGGAAGGACTTGGCGGTGGTGTGGACGGACTGCTTGCCTTCGCCGCGGGTGATCTCGGTGAAGTCCATGGCGAAGTCGTCGGCGGTGACGTCGAAGAGCCGCTCGTGGTGCCGGCCCTTTTTGCGTTCGCCGTGCTCGACGACGAAGCCGGCCCGCTTGAGTTGTTCGAGGTGCCGGTAGAGCGTGTCGGCGGGCCGGTCGACCATCTTGGCAAGTTCGGCGGCCGAACAAGGTCCGATACAACGCAGGGCCTGTGCGATCTCGCCGCGGATGGGCGAAAGGAGGACCTCCCATTGCTTCGGGCTTTTGAGGTACATGACGGGTGGGCGTGCCATGCCTGGGAGAGTACGAGATTCGAGGGTGTGGTTCGGGCAAGCCGGGGGACGTGTGCCTAGGGTGGAATCTTCAGGGAATTCGGAGGATCGCGGTTGATTCCGCGTTTTCCGGCGGTATATTCACCATTGCGGAATTGCCACTCTTTCACAATGACAAGGATGGCACACGCAGGAGGAACACGTCATGCTCACTCAACTCGCCCTTCAGGCCATGGCCTTGTCGTTGATCGCCGGGACCGCGTCGGCCGCCGTCACGTTCACGCCGATCGGTGTCCCGCCCGCGGGCGATCCGCAGACGCCGCCCTTTTCCGAGGGCTACGGCGTGTCGGACGACGGCACGGTCGTCGGCTCGCAGTTCGTTCCCGGGTCGGGGTTCCTGTCTTTCCGCTGGACGGCCGGCGGCGGGCGTCAGACCATCAACGGGCTGTTCCCGACCTCCGGCATCTTCGCGCGGTCCATCACGCCCGACGGGCGCGTGATCGTGGGCGAGAACACGAGCCCCGGCGTCGCGTTCCGGCAGGTCAACGGCGGCGCGATCGAGAGCCTCGGGCTGAGCGATCCTGATCTTTACGACCAGTCTGCCGGCAGCGATGTCTCGAACGACGGGCGTGTCGTTTCCGGCCTGCTCTCACGCATCGAGGACGGCACCTTCCGCGCCGCACGCTGGGAGGAGGGCGCGGGGTGGCAGGACCTGGGCGTGCTCAGCGGCGACTACGAATCAAGCGCGAACGCGATCTCGGGAGACGGCTCGGTCGTCGCCGGGTACTCGGTGGGCAACTACTTCACCGCCGTGAAGTGGACCTCGGCCGGCGGGCTCGAAGCCCTGCCGAACCCGTTCAACATCACGGGCAACTCGGCGGTCATCGCGATGGCGGCGGACGGTTCTTCATTCGTCGGCCAGGCGAACAACGACTCCGGCCTGAGCCAGGCGGTCGTCTGGGGCTCGAACGGTTCGACCCAGGTGCTCGACCTGGTGCCGGGCTTCGATTCCGCCGCGGCGTTCGGCGTGTCGGGCAACGGCTCCATCATCGGCGGCACCGCCTACATCGACGGCGTCGGCAGCGACATCGCCGCCTTCTGGACCAGCGACGGCACGGCGTACGACCTCAAGGCTTACCTCGCCGACAACGGCATCAGCCTCCCCGGCTGGAACCTGCTCGCCGTCACCGAGGTCTCGCAGAACGGCCTCTACCTCACGGGCCGCGGCATCAACCCCGACGGCAACCTCGAAGGGTTCTTCGTGCAGATCCCCGCACCCGCTTCGGCGCTGCCGATGATGGTGGGGATGGTCTTTGCGGGGCGGCGGCGGAGGGGCTGAGGTTGGGTGAGTACCGGGAGAGGCAGGGCACCAGCCGCTTCGTGGCTCGTCAACGTTGTTTGTTCGGGCCCGCGTAAGGCACGAAGACGTAGTCCGTGCCTTTGCCTTTGGATTCCAAAGCGGTTCCGATCGGTTCTGACGCGGCGGCGTTGTTGTCTTCGGCGTCGAGGCCTACAGAATAGAGCGTGTAGGTCTTGGCGTCGGTGCTGGGGCGGTAGCGGAAGCGCCCGTCGGGGGCGTGCGGGTCGCGTGGGATCGTGTCGATATGGCCGGGCACCAACGATGCGAGTGTTGGTGGGTACACCCCGTGTTCGGCTCGGTAGGCAGCAAGAGCAAGGACGAGATCAAGGCCTCCGTCGATGGTCTCGCGGGCACTCATCAGCCCCGTGGCGCGCCGCATGATGGTGGTTGAATGGACCAGGGCGCGGCTTTCGAGGATGAACTGCAGCGGCATGGCGCGGGCGTACTCATCGAACGCCTTGCCGGATGGCGCGGCTGGCGGTGCCTGGGTCTGGGTTTCGCGGACGAACGCTCGGAGACCGAGTTCGATAGCCATCCGCGACGCCGAGCGGTCAGCGAGAAGCGGACCGAGCATCGCCACGGCGATCTTGGGCCAGAGACTTGGTGCCTGGCCGGTCAGACTCGACAAGTCGAGCACACCGATCTCAAGCACGAGTTCCCCGCTCCGACGCACGCCGTTGACGGGCCACCGGTCGGCGAAGTTGCGGTTGACCGCTTCGTTGTCGAACCAGAATGGAGCCTCGAACGCGATGGTCTGCGCCAACGTCAAGCGGCGAGCCCGGGCGGCGGCAAGGCTCTCTCTCAGCGATCTGATTTCCTCGGCCGTTGGGTGTGTGCGTGGCAGCGATTCGCAGAGTGAAAAAGAGAAAACGCGGTCCAGTGCGAATGCCACGAGGGCGGCGATCATGGTGCCGCGGGCCTCGGCGGCGCGGGCGCACGACTTGATCGAGAGCAGGGCGTCTTGGAGCGTGCGCCAATCGCCTCGATCCGCCGAGAGGCGTGCCTGCATCCCGGCGGCCTGTGCCGCGATGCGCAGCGACGAGAAGAGTTCAACCCGCATGTCCGAATAGCGAACCAGCGGCGGGCGGCAGCGCGGGGCCGTGGCCGCTTCGGCGAGGGTGCGCCAGACGCCGGCTTCGGCGAGACGCTCGAAAAACTCGCGTTGCATTTCCGCTGCTGCCCCGTGCTGATCCGGGGTGACGTCGGCATTTTCCACGACTGGTTCGTACGCGGTGACGAAGGTGCCGGGGAAGCGGTCCTCGGCTTCATCCGCGAACTTTGACGAAGATTGATGGACCTGTGCCGTGGCGCGCTCGATGGCTGGCCATGCGTCTGTACCGGCGTCGGCCCCCGGGAAGACCTTCGCCGCAAGCGGCTCGACGATGCTGTCGTACGATTGTGGTTCGTTCGCAGGGGGAAGGAAGACAGCGAGCCACGCCGTCAGCAGCCAGAGGATGATGCGGTCCGGAAGGGGCATAAGCACATTCTACTGCGGGTCATTTTGCGAAATGCGGATCGCCTCACGGCGTCGGAATGCCCGCGGCGCGACTCGAGACAAAGATGTAATCGGTTCCCTTGCCGATGTCTCGCATGGCCTCAAAAGGTTCGCGGGCAGGGTTGGCGTTGTTGTCCGTCTGGTCGTAGCCAACGGAGTAAAGGGTGTAGCCGGGGATGTGCTTCGGATTGTCGACGCGGTAACGCAGGCGGCGGTCGGGGGCGAAGAGGTCTTGCGGGGATTCGCGGAGGCAAGCGGGGATGAGGTTGTCGAGCGTGGTCGGAAGCGTATTGTGGTCTTGGCGGTAACGTTCGATGGCGACGGCGGTGCGGGCGGCGGCGTGCCAGCACGCGGCCCGGGCGGTGAGGACGGCACCGGGCATCACGGTGATGACAAGGCCGGCCGGGGCCAATCGCCTGGGGATCTCCTCGATCGCCTTCTTCACGAGGTCGTCGAGATCTCGGCCCTTCGGGAACGGTGTGGCGTTGGCCTGTTCGGCGAGGTCGTAGATACGGTTGACCGTTGCGGCGTTCTCGCGGTGCGATGAGAAGGTGCGGAAGAACAGGCCGACGATGAGCGATTGCTTTTCCTGCGGGTCTGCTCCGGTTGCGTTGGGGGCTTTGGTCAGTGTTGTGGTGTTGGCGATCTGGCCGTAGTACATCGCTTGCAGCGTGTTGAGAGCGGTGAGGCGGCCGCCCTTGAGGGCGGTTGCGAAGCCCTGGTCGCGCGGCTGGTTCAGGAGTTCAGCGAGTTGCTTGAGTTGGTAGGCGGGCAGGATTCGGCGTGAGACGAGCGTGATTGCTGTGTCGTCGATGCTCGATCGGGCGGGGTCGGCGATGATTCGGTCCAGAGGGTTTGGCTGCGAGGCGAGACGGTCGGCGACGGCGTTGGCTTCGGTGAGATGTGTGATTGCGAGAGTTGCGTCGCCGGATTCCGCGGCGAGGCGTGCGCGAAGGCACAGCACTTGAGCTGATACGAGGATGGGCATTCGCGATGGTCGGTCCGCGTCGAGGCCGAGATCGTCCCTTGTCGGCAGCGCTGCGGCTGCGTTGGGCAGCATGGCGGTGAATCGGTACACGCCGGCGTCATCGAGGCGCATGATGAGATTGTGGAGCGATTGCGCGTCGGGATGCTCGGCGAGATCGCCACGCGATTGAAGCAGCGTGCTGCACCATGCGGTGGTACTAAATGGGCTGAAGTCCGGCGGGTCGGCGGCCATGTGTCGCTTCTCTTGGGCGTCGATCCATGGGTCGATCGCTTTTTCTGTGCGAGAGCGGACGCCTTCGAGGATGACCCAGGCGTCGGGCTGGCCCGGTTGCGGGGGTGCGATGCCGTGGCGGGCGTGGGCTTCCATGGAGAGTCTCTGGAACTCGGGGTAGTAGTCGGCGTAGGGGAGGTTGGGGCGCGTGCCGAAGTAGAGCAGCACGGCGAAGCCCACGGCGTTGAGCGCGATGATGGCGAGGCCGCCGTAGAGGAGGTATCGGAGGAGACGGGATTGCGGGAGCCAGCGGCTCTTGGTCGGGGTGAATGCGGCCTGTGGTGCGACGGTGTTTTCGTCCGGCATCTCCCCTCCCGGTTCTGGCGCGTTGTGATTCGTATGGTGGCCCCGAGCTTGCGCTCGGGGCTCGGACGGACTGTTGCTTCGGATGGCTTGGGTACGCGGTTACTTCTTCGGATATTCAAAAACCCCGCGCCCGGACTTATCGCCGAGTCTTCCCGCCGTCACGAGTTGGCGGAGCAGGGGGCAGGGGCGGTAGCGGTCGTTGTTCAGCCCGTCGGCGAGGACGTTCATGATGTGGGCGCAGGTGTCGAGGCCGATGAAGTCCGCCAGGCGCAGGGGGCCCATGGGGAAGTTGCAGCCGAGTTTCATGATGCCGTCGATGGCTTCGGGTTCGGCGACGCCTTCCATCCAGGCGTAGAAGGCTTCGTTGATCATGGGCATCAGGACGCGGTTGCTGATGAAGCCGGCGCGGTCGTTCGCTCGGAGCGGCGTCTTGCCCATCTTGGTGGAGAGGGCGATGGTGCGTTCGATGACCGCCGGGGCGGTCTGCACGGCGGGGATGACCTCGACCAGTTGCATCAGCGGGACGGGGTTGAAGAAGTGCATGCCGACGACGCGGGACGCCGCCGCCCCTGCACCTGCGGCGATCTCGGTGATGCTGATGCTGCTGGTGTTCGTCGCGAGGACGACGGATTCGCTGGGGTACATCGCCGCGAGTTTGGCGAAGAGGTCGCGCTTCACCTTCGCGTCTTCGACGACGGCCTCGATGACCCAGTCGGCGTCCTTGGGCAGCGATTCCAAGGTGGACACGTGCTTGATGCGGGCCAGCGCGCCGTCGGCGTCGGCCTGGCTGATCTTGCCCTTCTCGACGAACTTCGCGAGGGACTTCTTGTGGACGCCCTGGCAGCGCTCGGCGGCGCCGGGGAAGGCGTCGAAGATGGTGACGTTGATCCCGGCGGTGGCGGCGACCTGGGCGATCCCGCCGCCCATCTGGCCGGCGCCGATCACGGCGATGTGGTTTGGGGTGGTCATCTGTGGGGGCTTTGGAGTGGTGTGTGGTTTGAGGGAAACTCGACGAAGCGACGCAGTGATGTTCAGATTCGGCGGTTCAGACATGCTTCCGGGGACGGAAGCAGGCCACCCGCCCCCGGAGGAGAACACTGAAGTCCCCGCAGACGGGGACTTCAGTGGCACGGGTTCCGCCTGTTCAGGAATACACCGCGTTCACCTTCGCCTCAAGGTGACGCATGAGCGGGTCGTGTGAGAGGGGCTTGCCGGTGATCTTCTCGCACAGTTCGCCGGCGCGGTAGCGGCGGCCGTGGGCGTGGATGTTGGTGCGGAGCCAGTTGAGGATGTTGGAGAACTCGCCGCGGGCCATCTGGTCGTCGCGGTCGGGGATGTCGCGTTTGATGGCTTCCCAGAACTGGGCGGAGTAGAGGTTGCCGAAGGTGTAGGTGGGGAAGTAGCCCACGAGACCCATGGACCAGTGGACGTCCTGCAGGCAGCCGCGGCGGTCGTCGGGGACGGTGAGGCCCAGGTCGTTCTTCAGCCGCTTGTTCCACTCGCCGGGGAGGTCCTTGGGGTTGAGTTCCCCCGCGATCATGGCGCGTTCGAGGTCGAAGCGGAGCATGATGTGGAGGTTGTAGGTGAGTTCGTCGGATTCGACGCGGATGAAGTTGGGGCGGACGATGTTGACGGCTTTGTAGATGGACTCGGGCGAGGCGGAACCGAGCGCGGGGCCGAGGTGCGTGCCGGCTTCCTTGCTCGCCCACTTCCAGAAGGGGAGCGAGCGGCCGACGAGGTTCTCCCACAGGCGGCTCTGGCTCTCGTGGATGCCCAAACTGATCGCTTCGGCGAGGGGCTGGCCGAAGCGGTCCTTCTTCGGGAGGCCTTGTTCGTAGAGCGCGTGCCCGCCTTCGTGCATGGCGGTGCTGATCGAGTCCGCCCAGCCGTCGGGGCGGTAGCGGTTGGTCATGCGGGTGTCGCCGGGGCCGATGCCGTCGCAGAAGGGGTGCGTGGAGACGTCCATCCGCCCGGCGTTGTAGTCAAAGCCCATCTTCTTCGTGACCATCGTGCAGAAGGCCACCTGGCTCTCGATGGAGAAGGAGAGTTTGGAGACCGATTCATCGGGGGCCTTCGAGCGGGCGACGCGGTCGATGAGGGGGACGAGTTTGGCTCGGAAAGGATCGAAGACGGCGCGGGCCTTCGCCGCCGTCATGCCGGGCTCGTACTCGTCGATGAGGGCGTCGTAGAGTTCGCCGCCTGCGGGGATTTTTCCGCCGAGGTAGCACTCGGCCTTCCGCCGGTAGAGTTCGATGGTCTTCTGGAGCCACGGCAGGAAGAGTGAAAAATCAGACTTCGCGCGGGCGTCCTTCCACGCGTGCATGCCCAGCGATGAGCACTTGGCCATCTCCGAGACGAGATCGGTGGGGAGTTTGGTGGCGAGGTCGTAGTCGCGGCGGAGTTCCCGGAGATTCGCCGCTGTGGCGGGATCAGCCTTCAGCGACGCGTCGGCCTCGCACGCCGCGAGCATGTCGCCGACTTCGGGGGCGGTGCGGCGTTGATGGACGAGGGCCGACATGGCCTCGAGGTGCTGCGAGCGCAGTTCGGCGCCGTGCTCGGGCATGACGGTTTCCTGGTCGTAGGAAAGCACACGCGAGGCCGAATCGATGACGGCGTTCTCGCGGAGGCGGGCTTTGAGGGATTCGTATGGGGTGGGCATGGGGGGGGTACCAGATCTCAAATCAGCAAAGCAGCAAATCGCAAAGCAGCAAATCAGGATCGCGCGTTGTGGGCCTTGTGCTGGGGTCAAGGCCGCTGGTGATCGTACCGGGCGGTGATTGTTTCCTTCGCGACCCTTGAAATCAGGCGGAAGTCAACGCTGAGCGGTTCGCCGCGAAGCGCCGGCTTGCGGGTTCGACGGGGTTGGTTGATCGGGGAGCGGGGTTGCCCCAAGCCCCCGGCGCGGCTACATTCCTCCCCCCGTTTGGCGACGCCGGGCGGGTTTTTGGGCGCGTACCAAAGTGGCCAACTGGGCCAGACTGTAAATCTGGTGGCGTAATGCCTACGAAGGTTCGAATCCTTCCGCGCCCACTTTCTCTGTATCCGAGTTTGCACGAAAAGGGCCCCCTTGAGGGGCGCTTTGTTGCTTTCCTAGCCGCAGCGATCGATCCTTTTGAACGGGGGATGCCGCCGTCGAATGACAGTCAGGTGCGGTTGCTTACGGGCACGTCCGCCCGAAGCGTCCGAGGAAGGCCACCAGATCGGTGGTGTTCACCTGCCCGTCGCCGTTCAGGTCGCCCAGCGTGTACGCCGGCACCGTGGAGCCGAAGCGGCCCAGGAACGCCACGAGGTCTGTGGTGTTCACCACGTTGTCGCCGTTGAGGTCGCCGGGGCAGGTCGGCGGCGGTGCGGCGGTGCGGATGACGGCGATGGGGTTGGTCACGCGCGGGGTTTCGCCGCGGTCGGGCTGAGTGCCGCCGTCCTTCGATTCCGCGAGCGGGGCCACGGTGCCGTCGGGCAGCGGCTCGCCCGGCCTGGCCGCGAAGGTGCCGGTGGTGGAGTTGACGGTGATGAGGTCACGCCTTCCGTCGTTGTTCACGTCGCCAGCTCGGATGAGGGTCGGACTGTTGGCCGTGATTTCTCCCGGTTGCAGCGCGAAGATCAACTGCCCGCTGCCGGCGTTGGCGGTGTCGTTGCGGAGCACGCGGATCACGCTCGTGCCGGTGTTCGCACCCGTGCCCGCCGCCAGCACGGCGATGTCCGTGTCGTTGTCGTTGTCCATGTCGAGCAGCGCGAGGGACGAAACGCTGTCGCCGATGGTCAGCGGCACCGACGGGGCCAGATTGCCCGAGCCGTCCCCGGGGTTGGCGAAGACGTCGACCGAGCCGGGGCTGCCCTGTGGCTGGCAGATGACGGCGACGTCGTTGTTGAGGTCTTTGGGGTTGCCCAGCCCGCCGGGGACGATCTCCTTCGGCTTCGGGCTGGTTGGGAGGTCTTTGGGCGGGAGGAAACTGCCGCCGGCGACCGTGGTCACGGCGACAGGGTCGCGCAGGAACACAGTGATGTTCGACGATTCGCTGTTGGCGGTGATGAGATCATCGAAAGCGTCGCCGTTGATGCGTGCGACGGCGATGGACACGGGGTTGAACCCGGTCGTGAGGACAGCGCCGTTGCTGAAGGTGCCGGCGCCGTTGTTGGGCAGGATGCGGGCGTTGCCAGCATCGAAGCCGACGATGCCCGAGTTGGCCACCGCAAGGTCTGTGGTGCCGTTGGCGTCAAGATCGGATGCGACGAGCGAGACGGGGTTCACGCCGACGTTGCTCAGTGTGTTGGCGACGGAGAATGATGGGGAGACGCCGCCGGTGCTGCCCAGGCGCATCACCGAGCCGGAAGACGTGTTGGCCACGGCGATATCCAGCGGCTGACCCGCGCCGCGGAAGCGTCCGATGGCGATGCCGTTGGGGTTGCGTCCGACGGTCACGGTGGTCTGCGAGCCGAAGCCGTTCCAGGTGTTGCCCGTGACGCCGGCGTTGCGCAGGATGACCACCGTGCCGTTGGCGGTGGTGGGGTTCACCGGGTCGGGGATGGTGACGGCAAGATCGAGGAAGCCGTCGTTGTTCAGGTCCGCCGTGGCGGCGCTGGTGGGGCCGCCGACGACGTTGAAGACGTTGGGGTTGTTGAAGTTCGGCGGGGCCAGCGTGCCCAATGAGACGCCCACCGAGAAGGCACGTTCGGCGTTGTTGTAGTCCAGTTTGAAGTACGGCACCGTGCCGTCGGGCTGCGCCGGCAAGCCGGGGAAGAACGCCACGTCGTAGCGGTTGGCATTGGGCGCGACGGAGAGCGCGTTGAGCAGCGTGAGGTTCGTGAGCGAGCCGGGGGTCGGCGTGTAGCCACCACCCAGACGCACGACGAAGCCGCCGCCGATGGTGGCCCGCCCGTTGACGACGAGTTGGTCCTGCTGGTTCGCCGCCGAGCCGAACATGTCGATGGTGGTGACGCCCGAATCGTTCACCTCGGCGCCGGGGGGCGGGACGGTGGTGACATCGAGATTGTCGAGGAAGATGCTCTGCGTGCCGCTGCCGGCACCGGTGGAGTACAGCGAGATGCTCGTGAGCGACGTGGGGAACGGCACCGTGTTGATGGGCAGGGTGCCCAGCGCAACACCGTCGATGGTGGCGGACATGGTCTGGGACTCGAAGTTGAGGACGACCTCGACGCGGTGCCAAGAGCCGTTGGGGGCGTTCTGCGCCGGCGTGCCGCTGTCGGTGTTCCCCAGGATGTAGTTGCCTCCCCCGACATACGCGATCTGAGCAATGAAGCCGGTATCGCCGAAGAGCGACAGCCCCGCCTGCGCGTCCTGCGAACCGACGCGCCTGACATGCGCCCCGAAGCGGATCACCTGACCGGCGATGGGGAAGTTGAACCCGCGGAAGGCCTGACGGGTGTTCAGACCCCCGGCGTTCAGGCGCAGGGCTTGCGTGCCCGACTGCACGACGGCGCTTTGGATGGACCCGTCGCCGAACCACCCGTCCTGCCCGTTGATGTTTGCGATATTGAAGGCGGGCGATTCGAATCCGGTGGCGTACACCGTGCTCGCGCCGGTACCGGCGCTGAACTGCACGAGGTCGCCGTTGATGGTGAGTGTGGCGGGGGAGGTCCCGGATTCCGGCGATGGGTCGATGACGCCGTAGTTGTTGACGAGCGCGTTGTTGGGCCCGACGCCTCGCCCCTCCCGGCCGGGTGGCGCTTGCACGGTTCCCGATCCGATGAGCCGCCCGCCGGTATTGATGGTCATGCCGGGTCCGCGGTACACCGCGCCGGGGCCGACATCCAACGTCCCGCCGTTGCCGATGGTCAGCACGCCGGCCTCTTCTTCCCAGAGTGTGCCGGCATTGCGGAGGGTCACGTTGCCGACCGAGCCGGGGAACGCGGCGATGGCGAGCGATGAGGAGGTGTTGGTGCGCCACGTCGCGCCGCCACTCACGTTGACAGTGCCCGACCCGCCGTATCCCACGGCGATCGTCCGTGCATCGACGTCCCACAACGACCCCGCGCCGGCGACGACGACGCTGCCCACGCCGCCGTTGAGCGACCCAACGCTGAGGACATCCATGCGGGCGATGGTGGCGGCGACCGCGCCGGCCTGCCCGCCGGTGACGCCGCCGATCTGGAGATACCCGGTGCCTTGCAGCCCGACGGCCATGGATTCACCCGCCGCCGAGTGCAGCAGCGTGGTGCCGGTGCCCACAATTGTGAGCGAGCCGTCGGACAGGGGCTGGTCGCCGATGGAAACGCCGCCGGAGAGCACGGCGTCGGCCCCGGACTGCAGTGCGAGGGTGCTGGAGGTGGCGCGGTGGCCGATGAGCGAATCGCCCGAGACGAGCAGGCGCGCGTTGGCGGATTGCAAACGCAGTTGCTGGGTCGCCGGCGAGGTGCCGCGGGTCTGGCCGATCGAGAGGGTGGTGAGGTCGAGGTCGGCGGGGGCGCCTGTGTTGGTGATATTGAGCGAGGTGGGGGTGTTGGCGATCTCACCCACGACCAGCGCGGGGTCGACAAAGGTGCCCTGCTCGGTGGTCTGGAAGGTGCGCCCGTTGAGATTCAGCGTGACGGTGTCGGTGCGGACCCGCATGCGCTCGGCCTGAACAGCACCGGTGCCCGCGGGCAGCGTGACGGTGAACGAGCCCGGCGTGTAACCCGAAGCGACAGCGTCAAAGACGACGCTGTTCACCGGGCGCGGGGCGGCGCCGCACTCCCAGCGCGTGGGGTCGTTGAAGGTGCCGCTGGTGGGCGAGGCCCAGAGGTCGAGTGCTTTGTCCCACCGGGCGAAGAAGGCCGAGACTTTGCCGCCCAGCGATCCGAAGGTGCCGCCGACGCACAGTTGCGCTGCCGCCGGGCCGGAGCCGTCGGGGTCGTAGACGGCGGCGCATTCGGTTCCCCCGATGACGGAACTCAAATAGATGCTGTCGGGTCCGCCGGTGGCGAGGTAGATGCCGCCGCCGTTGTCCGGGACCTGAGAGTTCACGATGAGCAGCGCGTTGGGGAGCGGGCCGGTCGGTCCGTCGAGGTCGACGCCGCCGACGAGCTGGCTGCCGTAGAAGGACTCACCAGACGGAAGCATGGGGTTCTCCCATGTCGAGCCGTTCCAGATCATCAGGCCGGCGGAGTTGCCGTGGATAGCGAGCACCTCGGGTTGCGGCCCGGCGCCGTCGCGGTCCCACACGCCCATGTCGTAGACGCCCTGCGTCTCGGGGCAGTTGGGGATGGGGTTCCAGGCGGAACCGTTCCATATGTACGCCGTGGTGCCCGCGACGACGACGAGTTTTCGAACACCCGAGTTGTCCGAGTTCCACGTGCCCAGATCGAGCACTTCGCCGGGGACGCTGCCCATGGATGTGTAGTTGACGCCGTCGAACTGGAACATGAGGCCGTTCTCGAATCCGGTGCTCATGACGAGGCGCGGGTTGAGCGGGCCTGGCCCGTCGGGGTCCCACGTCGTGACGCCGTTGGTGGCGCCGAAACCCGTGCCGTTGATGTCCTGAAGTTGTCCCCACGCCGATCCGTTCCATGTGGAGACGGCGCAGCCCTCCATGGCGATGACGAGAATGGGGTTGAGCGGGCCGGCCCCGTCGCGGTCCCAGACGGCCATGGGGCTGTCGGTGCGGGAAGTCTCAAGACTGCAGGGCCCGCCCGGTGGGAGCAACACATAGTCGCTGCCGTTCCACGCGACCATGTTGACATCGTTCTGGCCGCTCGTGGAACGGGCGTTGTCCGACGCGAGGTAGAGCAGCGGCTGGGCCGGCCCAGCGCCGTCGCGGTCATAGACATACATTCCCTTGACGCGCCCGTGCGGGCCGAGGTTCGCCGGCGTCGTGAGGTAACGCGACGTGTTCGGGTCGTACTCGAAAGTCCGGCCCAGTCCGCCGTAGCCCTGGAAGATGCGAGGCAACTGCGGGCCGGATCCGTCGGGGTCGTACACGGTAAGCATCACGGACCACTCACCCGGGCTGCCCGTTGCCGAATCGGGGAAACTCCGCCACGACGATCCGTTCCACGCCGCGAGGCCGCTCACGTTCGTGGGCGAGCCGACGTTGCCCGAGACGCCGGAGATGACGATGCTCTCGCGCTCGGGTCCGGGTCCGTCCAGATCGGCGACGGTCATCCCGCCGGGGCCGACGCCGGGGTTGAGTTCGGGCGCCCACGGCTGCCACGACACGCCGTCCCACACGGCCCGTCCCGGCACCGGGGTCGCGCCGGCGTTGGTGAACTGACCGGTGGCGTAGACCTTCGGCAGGCCGGGGCCGGGGCCGTCGGCGTCGAAACTCACAACGCTGTAGACGTTTTCATCGAGTTGACCGGGCGCCGCGCCGGAACCAAGCCCGGATCCCATTGGAAACCAGTTCGTCCCGTCGAATCGCGCGATCTGCAGCATCGGCGTGCCGTTGTGCTGCGTGAACTGCCCCCAGGCGATGAGGTCGGCCTTCGCCGGGCCGTCAGGGCCGTCGGGGTCGTGCAGCGTCATTCCAAAGACACGGGCGTTGAAGCCGACACCGCCGGTGAGGGCGAACACGTTCGTGCCGTCGTAGGCGGCCATGGTGTCTCGCGAGTTGCCCTGGCTGCCGACGCCGCCCGCACCGCCGATGATCATGAGCGGCTTGCGCGGGCCTGTTCCGTCGGGGTCGAACTGGAGGATGTTGGCGATGCCGCGGTAGTTGGCGCCGACGCCCAGCGGGTGAACCGAGTTGACGGTGGTCCACTCGAGGCCGTCCCACACCTGGAGATCGCCGTTGCCGCGGACGCAGTACAGGCGCTCGGGGAGCGGGCCGTCGCCGTCGGGGTCGTAGGTGCCGACGCCGCTGTGGTTGCCGCCCCCAAAGAAGCCGCCAGCTCCCGGCATGGGGCGGAACGCGGTGCCGTCCCACAACACGCAGCCGTTGAGCCGGTTGTTCGCCGTGTCGGGCATTGCGGTGTTGCCCGCGACGGTGAAGTTGCCCCAGATCACCACCTGTTGATTCGCAGGTCCCGGGCCGTCGGGGTCCCAGGTGAGCAGGCCGGCGGGGCCGTCGTCATCGAGGCTGGGCCACGGGTTGCCGGAAACCCAGTCATACACGCACCCGCCCTGCCCCGCCGCCAGCGGCGCAGCCACACCCCCCACACACGCGCAAACGAGTAAGGCGCGCAGGGCAAGCGACGAGCAACGGCGATTCATGGCGTTCATCATGGCTTGGGCTTTCTCGACCTTCCACGAAACCAGACGCGGGGACTCCGGACACGATCATCCGGAAAGGGCGGTGCGCCGGCGTGCCCGAACGGACAGGCCGGCGCACCCGCTCCCACCCCCACTAACGTACTCTGAGGTCGGCGCGCCAACACGAACGATGACCGAAAACGGGACACGCCGACGAGAAACGCCGCAGAAATCCGGGTTATTGGCCCTTGGCACCCTTCTCCAATTCGCTCTGGAGGCCAAGGAACAGTTTCAGGTCGCGCTCCAGGCGTGCATCGGAAGCCGGTTTTTCCGCCGCCGCACGCGCCTGCATCGCCTTGACCATCGCCACCGCCTCATCCACGCGGGCCTTCGCCCCGGCGGTGTCTCCCTTGGCCCGCAGCGCCGTCCCGAGGCTGTACAGGGCCACGCTCACGTCGCGCTCGTGCCGCTCGCTGGCTTCTTCCGCGAGCAGTGCCCGCGCGATCTCCACGGTCTTCTCGTATTCCGCCTTGCCGGTGTCGTGATCGTCCCGTGCCATCGCCAGATCGCCCAGGTGCAGGTGGTACGTCTCGCTGTCACGCCGCGCCGTCTTGTCGCTGGGCTGCGCCTTCAGCAGTTCTTCATACATCGCGCCCGCTTTCGCATACCCCTTCTCCGCATCTTCGAACCGCCCGGCCTCAAGGTGCCGGCGCGCGTCCTGCAACTCCATCGCCGCGATGAGGCGCTTGGCCGGACGCCCCTTTTCGCCCTTGCCCGCGGCCTTTTCGAGCAGCGACCGCTGCGTGCCGATCTCCTTCGCGGCGGCCTCCGGCTGCTCCATCTTCGTCCGCACATCCGCGAGACGCCGATGCACCATCGCCAGTTCGGTCAGCCGGTCGGGGTCCTCGGGCTGCTCCTCCAGCAACTTCTCGCGGATGGTCTTGGCGCTCGCATACGCCTCCAGCGCACCCTCGAGATCGCCCTTGCTGGCGCTCCGCGTCCCGCCGCGCAGATCGCCCAAACGTTCCAGAGTCGAGGCCTTGAACTTTCGCAGCGGCACTGTCCCCGCGGCCACCTCCGGCGCCTTCTCCGCCTGCTCCTTCATCGCCATCGCCAGCGCTTCGCGGGCACGCAGGCTGCCGCCGAGTTTCGAGACCTCGGTATCGAACACGCCGAACGACTTCCCCAGCGTCTGGTCGATGAAATCGACGACCTGCCGCAGTTCTTCCGAACGAGACTCCGCGGCCTGCTTTTGTTCCAACGCCGCCGCCCGCTGCTCCACCGCCACCCCGCGCTGCCACAGCGCCGCGGCCAGGCCGATCACCAGCGAAGCGGCCACCAGCCCGCCCGCCACCACGCCCACACGGTGCCGGCGCACAAACTTCCGTACCCGGTACACCACGCTCGGCGGCACCGCCTCCACGGCGTCCCCCTTGATGAACCGCTTCACGTCCGCCATCAACCGGCTGGGCGATTCGTACCGGCGCGACCGGTCCTTATCCAGCGCCTTCATGACGATCCAATCAAGTTCCCGCTTGATCAGCACCGCCAGCGCGTCCGCCTCCGTCCGCCGGTTGGTCGCGATCCCCGCCTTGGTCTGCAACGACGCGCTGAGTTTCGTGCTGGGCTTGGGCGGTTCTTCTTCGCGGATGATCCGCTGGATCTCGCCGTACGCCGCCGAACGCAGTTTCGTTGATTCGAACGGCGTCCCCCCCGTCAGCAACTCATACAGCACAACGCCGAGCGAGTACACGTCGGTCCGTGTGTCGATGTCCCGGCTGCCCTCGGCCTGCTCGGGGCTCATGTATTCCGGCGTGCCGATCAGTTGGCGCAACTCCGTGAACACCGCCTTCTCCGTCAGCGGGCGGTCGATGGCCTTGGCGATGCCGAAGTCGATCACCTTGGGCACCGGCCGCCCGTCGACGAATGACACAAGGATGTTGCTTGGCTTGATGTCGCGGTGGATCACGCCCTTGGTGTGCGCGTGCTGGATCGCCTCGCACACCGTCGCAAACAGTTCCAGCCGCTCCTTGATCGGCATCCTGGCCCGGTCGCAGAACGCCGTGATGGGCTCGCCCTTGACCAGTTCCATCACGAAGTACGGTCGCCCCGAGTCCGTCGCCCCCGCATCAAGCACCCGCGCGATGTTCGGATGGTCCATCAGCGCCAGCGCCTGCCGCTCCGCCTCGAACCGCGCCACGATCGGCCCCGTATCCATCCCCAGTTTCAGGATCTTCAGCGCCACGACCCTTCGCACCGGCTCGGTCTGCTCGGCCATGAACACCACGCCGAAGCCGCCCTCGCCCAGGCGCTCGAGTAGGCGGTAGCGCCCGATGGTCGAGCCTTCCATCCGCTCGCCCATGCCGCTCGTCCCGCCACGCGAAGGCCCGCCGGTCATCGCCTCCTGCGCCGCACGCAAACGCTCGGCCAGCCGCTCGACGCTCAATGGCAGGTTTTCGCCGCGCAGCAGCCCCAGCACCTCCCGCCGCAGCGCCTCGTCGCCGACGCACAGGCGGTCGATGACCTCCTCACGCCGCGCCAGCCCCATGTCATTCACTTGGAGATAAATCTCCTTGGCGCGGCGGAGCCGGGCGCTGGAATCCGGGATCGGTGCCGTAGGGGTCGAATCCATCTCACTGGCCATGGTTTCCTCCGGAAGTGGAGCGTTGGTCGTTTCCGCTGTCGTGCATCCGCGAAGCCAGCCACGCGCGGGTGAACTGCCAGTCGGACGACACGATGGTGCGAGAAACTCCCTGCACCCGCGCGATCGATTCCTGGTCCATCCCTCCGAACAGCCGCATCTCCGCCGCCTGCGCCGCCCGCGCATCGGCCTTGGCGAGTTCGGTGAGCAGTTCATCGAGTTCGAGCACCCGCACGCCGTGCAGCCCCCCGCCGGAACCGGACCCGCCAACGCCCGCCGAATCGTCCGCGAGCGACTCGATCTCGAAGTCGGCACGCTTGATGCCCCCGCCGCGCTTGTCCGTGCTCTTGCTCCGGAGGCGGTCGATGAGCACGTGACGCATCGCCGTCGCCGCGGTCGCCATGAAGTGCTCACGGCTGGCCCACGCCTTGTCCGGCCCGGCCATCTTGATATACGCCTCGTGGACCAGCGCCGTCGGCTGGATGGTGTGCCCCGGCCGGCGCTTCAACTGGTCCGCCGCCATCGCCCGCAGTTCCTTATAAACCAGCGGCAGCAGCGTCGCCATGGAATGGGCTGTCGCATCGCACGCGGCCACAGGGAGAGCGGGGGGGACCGAGCGGCCAGCATCGGGCGAAGGTGTCGGCGGTGGGGGGGTGTCGTTCACGGGGGATCTTCACGCGGGACGCACCGAGCCGTCCCGTTCGTTCGAGTCTACCGGGCCATACAAACCCGGCGTCTGGGTCATCCACGCATTCCCTCGACCCCGCGCCAAGCCAAATCGCCGCTCCCCCGGCGGAACCGAGCCATTCCCACCCCCCCTTTCCCCCGTTCTCGGTCCAAAACACCCCCGCGCCCAAGGGGATTCCCCACACCCCTATGGCATTTTCACCCGCGCCGCATTAGCCTCTTCATATTCCCTTGACAGTCCGACGCGGCACGGCTGTCACCCTCGCCCCCTAGGTCGGGACGACCGTATCGATTCCGCCGCCTTATTCATCGGAGGTTGACCATGGTCAACACGGTTCCGAGCACGACGCCTTTGAGCCCCCGCGGCAAGCGTGGGTTCACCCTGGTCGAACTGCTCGTCGTTGTCAGCATCATCGCGCTGCTGATTTCCATCCTGCTGCCGACCGTCGGCGAGGTGCGCCGCCAGGCCCGCATCTCGCTCTGTGTCGCCAACATGAAGCAGCACGGCCAGGGCGTCTCGAACTTCGCCGCCGCCAACAACGACTCGCTGCCGCACGTCCCCAAGAACAACGGCAAGGGCATCAACGCCAACGCCGGGCCCATCCCATACTGCTTCGGGAACACCAACCTGCCGGTCAACGGCGTCACCTTCCCCAGCCCGGGCCCCATCACGGCCATCTCGGTCGCCGACGAATCCACCGTGCTCAACGGCAGCGAGTTCATCGCCAACGGGCCGCTCCAAGCGTGGAACGGCTACTGGATCTATCTCAGCGAGTACATGCTCGACCAGTCCGGTTCCGACGTGTTCGACCCCGTCTTCACATCGCCCTCCGACACCGGTTCGCGCGGCACCTGGCCCAAGATCAGACGCATGATCTCGACCTCCGCACAGGGCGGCGGCGCCAACAACGGCTGGTTCCAACTCCCGGCACCGCCCCCTCCGAACGACCATCCGCCGCCACCGAAGGTCAACGGCGTATCCATGATCAACGGCTCCTACCGCTACGTCATCGCCGCCCTTACCGATTACCGCATCTACAGCTTCAAGTCCAACAGTGTGCCGCTCATCAACGGCATCCCCAACCCCATCTGGGCGCTGAACTTCGGCACCGGCCCCGGCGGCGAGAACTTCAACAAATACGTCAAGCGCAACCCGCAATCCGTCATCGACTACCCCAGCCAAAAAGTGCTCTTCTACATGTGGAACGCCTGGCACAACCCCAATCGGGAGGCGTGGTTCGAGCAGGACGCCATCTGCCCCGTGGCGCTCGCCGACGGCTCGGCCCGCGCCACCGTCCCCTACCGCGACGGCCTGGCCTTCCGCTCCGGAAACATCGAGAACTCCGGCCCCATGTTCGCCGTCTACTTCACCGGCGTCGGCACCGAAAACGTGTACGTGACCCACTACATGCTGACCACCGGCGGCCTCAAAGGGCGGGACTTGTAAGACCTTTCGGTGAACATCATCGGGCTCGCCTCAATCCACTCGGCCCCATCACCCGCCGGCACGCACGCCGGCGGTTTTTATTGGATCGGGCTGGCCGGCCCCTTGGCGGACGTGAGCGGATGTCCCCCCCTCGAATCCCCATATCACGATGGATTTTTCCCCGGTTCGACCTTAGCCTTTTCACATTCTCTTGACAGTCCACCGCGGCACGGTCTGTCACCCTCGCCCCCTTGGTCGGGTCGATCGCCTCATGCTCGCCGCGTTATTCATCGGAGGTTGACCATGGTCAACACTTTCCCACAGAGCCGCCGGCGTGGATTCACGCTGGTCGAACTGCTCGTCGTCGTCAGCATCATCGCGCTGCTGATCTCCATCCTGCTGCCGACGGTGGGCGAAGTCCGCCGCCAGGCCCGCATCAGCCTGTGCACCGCCAACATGAAGCAGCACGGCCAGGGCGTCTCGAACTTCGCCGCGGCGAACAACGATTCGCTGCCCCACGTCCCGAAAAACAACGCCAAAGGACTGAACGCCAACGCCGGGCCGATCCCGTATTGCTTCGGGAACAAAGACCTGCCCGTCAACGGCGTGACCTTCCCCAGCCCGGGCCCCATCACCGCCATCTCCGTCGCCGACGTCGAGACCGTCCTGAACAACAGCGAGTTCATCGCCGACGGGCGCGTGCAGGCCTGGAACGGCTACTGGATCTACCTCAGCGAGTACATGCTCGACCAGTCCGGCTCTGACGTTTTCGACGCCGTCTTCACCTCACCCTCCGACACCGCGTCGCGCCCCACCTGGCCCAAGATCAAGCGCGTCATCTCCAACCGGGCCCAGGGCGGCGGCGCCAACAACGGTTGGTTCCAACTCCCGCCGGCACCCACGGACTACGTCACCCCGCCCAAGGTTGACGGCGTCTCCATGATCAACGGCTCGTACCGCTACTGCGTCGCCGCCCTCACCGATTACCGCATCTACTCGTTTAAGACCGCCGGCGCACCGCTCATCCAGGGCGTGCCCAACCCGATCTGGGCCCTCTCGTTCGGCACCGGCCCGGGCGGCGAGAACTTCAACAAGTTCGTCAAGCGCAATCCGCAATCCGTCGTCGACTACCCCAGCCAAAAAGTGCTCTTCTATATGTGGAACGCCTGGCACAACCCCAACCGCAACGCCTGGTTCGAGCAGGACGTGATCTGCCCCGTCACCATGGCCGACGGTTCGGCCCGTGCCACCGTCCCCTACCGCGACGGCCTCCAATACCGACCCGGCAACATCGAGAACGCCGGCCCGATGTTCGAGGTCTATTTCACCGGCAACTCGGGCACCAACTACGTCACCCACTACATGCTCACCGTCGGCGGCCTCAAAGGCCGTGACCTGTAGGCCGAACCCCAAACCCGGAACCCCGGCACCCCAACCCCCATCAGGCCCGCCCCAACTGGCGGGCTTTTTCATCTGTTCGCACCCTTCCAAAACCCAAATCAGCCATCCCCCCACATGGCGAATGGAACCGGAACCCCCTACCATCCTTACCGTCTCTTGACAGTCCGCTCGCGGCACGGGCTGGTTGTCACGTCTCCATGTGTCGGAGCGTGGCCTCATCATTCATGCCGCCTTATTGATCGGAGGTTGACCATGGTCAACACTGGTACGCGCAACCGCCAGCGTGGATTCACGCTCGTCGAGTTGCTGGTGGTCGTCAGCATCATTGCACTGCTGATCTCCATCCTGCTCCCCACCGTCGGCGAAGTCCGCCGGCAGGCTCGCATCTCGCTCTGTGTCGCCAACATGAAGCAGCACGGGCAGGGCGTCTCGAACTTCGCCGCGGCGAACAACGACTCGCTCCCCCACGTCCCCAAGAACAACGGCAAGGGCATCAACGCCAACGCCGGGCCCATCCCTTACGCCTTCGGCAACAAGGACCTGCCCGTCAACGGCGTCACCTTCCCCAGCCCCGGCCCCATCACGGCCATCTCCGTCGCGGACACCGCCACGGTGCTGAACAACAGCGAGTACATCGCCGACGGCCGACTCCAGGCCTGGAACGGCTACTGGGTCTACCTCAGCGAGTACATGCTCGACCAGTCCGGCTCGGACGTCTTCGACAACGTCTTCCTCTCGCCCTCCGACACCGCCTCGCGCACCGCCTGGCCCCGCTTGAAGCGTCTCATCTCGACCAGCGCCCAGGGCGGCGGTGCCAACAACGGCTGGTTCCAGTTGCCCCCCGCCGCGGGCCCCAACACCCAGGTCGGCGGCGTCAAGGCCGTCAACGGCTCATACCGCTACGTCATCGCCGCTCTGACCGACTACCGCATCTACACCTACAAGTCGCAGGGCGTGCCGCTCATTAACGGCATCCCCAACCCCATCTACGGCCTCAACTTCGGCACCGGCGCCGGCGGCGAGAACTTCAACAAGTACGTCAAGCGCAACCCTCAGTCCGTCATCGACTATCCCAGCCAGAAGGTGCTCTTCTACATGTGGAACGCCTGGCACAACCCCAACCGGGACGCCTGGTTCGAGCAGGACGTGGTCTGCCCGGTCGCGCTCGGCGACGGCTCGGCCCGCGCCACCGTGCCCTACCGTGACGGTCTGGCCTTCCGCTCCGGCAACATCGAGAACTCCGGCCCCATGTTCGCCGTGTACTTCACCGGCGTCGGCACCGAGAACACCTACGTCACCCACTACATGCTGACCACCGGCGGCCTCAAGGGCCGCGACCTCTAATTCCTCGTGAGGAAGACGGTTTCCTCCCGAGACACCTTTAATCGATGACTCGAACTCAAACCGCCCGCGCCCCCACGGGGAACGCGGGCGGTTTTCATTCCTCGATCAAGTCTGTAGAACGAGGCCAACCATCCACCCATCTTGCCCCCCGGCGCATCCCCGGCTACCCTCAGACTGTTTCACCGAAGGAGCAAAGCATGAACAAAGGCAACACGATCAAGGCGGTGGTGGCGGTGGTGGTCCTGCTGATCGCCGTGTTCATCATCCTGAAGACCAGCACCTCGATCTTCGAGTCCAAGCCCGCCAGCGCCCCCGGCGCCGACCCCACCAAGTACTCCGCTGGCCAGAAGCCCAAGGCCGAGTGATCGAGAAAGGGTGCCGGGAGACGGCGATGGGTGCCGGGGTACGGCGTCCTCGCCGTGCCCCGAGGTGATGCCAATCGGTCGGGGCACGGCGAGGACGCCGTACCCCGCCACCCAGTCTGATTTACCGCACCTTCGCGCGCCGCCGCTAGCATCCCCACATGCCCACCACCACCCTCGTCACCGGGGCCAACCGAGGCCTCGGGCTTGAGTTCGTCCGCCAACTGCGAGCCCGCGGCGAACGCGTCTTCGCCACCGCCCGCAGCCCCAAAGACGCCGCCGATCTGCGCGCCCTCACCCCCGACGTGCTGGCCCTCGACGTCGCGTCGGAATCCAGCATCGAATCCCTCGCCGCGGCCCTCAAGGGCCAGCCCATCGACGTCCTCATCAACAACGCCGGCGTCATCGGCGACGACCCGTCCATCACGCAACTGAAGATGTCCGAGTTCCAGCGCGTCTTCAGCGCCAACGTCTTCGGCCCCGCCCTCGTGGCCCGCGCCCTGAAACCCAATCTGGATTCCGGCGGGCGCAAACTCATCGCCAACATCAGCAGCACACTGGGCAGCATCGCCAGCAGCACCCACGGCTTCTCCTGGTCCTACCGCGCCAGCAAGGCCGCCCTGAACATGCTCAGCGTGGCCATGCACAACGAACTCTCGCCCAGCGGCTACACCTGCGTCGCCTTCTGCCCCGGCTGGAACAAGACCGACATGGGCGGTGCGGGCGCCCCGCTGGAGCCGAAAGACTCGATCCGCTCCCTCATCGCCGTCATCGACACGCTCAGCCCGAACGACTCCGGCAGGTTCCTCAGCCACGTGGGCAAGCCGATCCCGTGGTGATTGGTAAGTGAGTCGAAGACCGCTTCGTGCCACGATGCTCGGCTTCCGAGCCGAGCGTCGTGCCGATGGGACCACGGTCACCCAAGACACGACTCACGACGGGGCGCAGACGGCCCATCGTGGCACGGACCCGGGCCGATCACCCCAACAACCTCTTCAACGCCCCCCCCGGGTCCTCCTCGCGCATCAGGTGTTCCCCCACCAGCGCGATCCGCACCCCCACGTTCCGCAGCCGCCTTAGATCCTCCGGCGTCTTGATCCCGCTCTCGCTCACGAGGATGCTCACGTCGTCGACCAGGTCGATCAGCCGCAGCGTGTGCGCGATGTCGGTCTTCATGGCCGCAAGGTCACGGTTGTTAATCCCCAGCAGGCCATAGGAACGATCCGGGAAGCCGACATGCGGGCGGACCCGCAGCAGGTTCTCCATCGAGTGCACCTCGACCAGCGTCGTCAGTTGCAACTCCCGCGCCAGGATCATCAGGTCCACCATCTCGCTCTGGCTCAGGCACTCGGCGATCAGCAGAATCGCGTCCGCCCCGCTGGCCCGCGATTCCCACACCTGGTACGGATCAACGATGAAGTCCTTCCGCAACACCGGCAGCGGCACCGCGTCGCGCACACGGTGGATGTACGACAGGTGACCGCCGAAGAACTTCTCGTCCGTCAGGCACGAGATCGCGGCGGCCCCCGCGCTGTGGTAGCGTCTGGCGATGACCGAAGGGTCGAAACCCTCCGCCTCGTACTCCGGCCGGATCCACCCCGCCGAGGGGCTTTTGCGCTTGATCTCGGCGATCACCGCCGTATCCGTCGCCCCCTGGTGGCGGACCACGGCCTGGAAGAAGTTCCGCGGCCGTCCCAGTTCCGAGATGCGTTCCTTGAGGACGTCCAACGGCACCCGCACCTTCGCCGCTTCCACTTCCGTGCGCTTGTGCTCCACGATCTCGGCGAGCGCCCCTGTGGCCCGCCACGAAGCAGTGGGGGAGTCGTCCGTCGGCGCGCCGTCGCCCGCGTTTTTGCGCGCCGACGCGTCGTCCGGATCGGGCGGGATTCCGTCGGGTTGGAGCGAGTCCGCATCGCGCATAGACGAGATTATCGCAGGGTTGGACCCGCGGCGTGAATCAACGCGGCCCAATGGGCCGCAGGAATGGAGCCATGGTTGGAGCGAGCCCCGACCGGGGGGAGGGGCGAGCGCAACCCGTGGGAGTCCAAGAATCAACTCGCTCCGAAGGAGCGAAGGAACAATCATCGCCGCGACCGCAATCCCGCTCCTCACACTCACCCCCATCGCCGCCGCCCAAAGCGCACCCGAAGCGTCACACCCCGCCCCGCCCCCCACCGGCGGCCCGCTCGCCGCCTTCATGCTCATCGGTGGCGCCCTCGTCCTCCTCTACGCCGCTGCGATCCTCCACAAAAAAGGCCGCGCCGCGATCGAGTCCCTGCGAAACCCCGAAACCGCATCCATCCTCGAACGCGTCCCCATCCCCGGCCCGGTCCTGATCCTCTGCGGCCTCGCCGCCTGGCTCGCCCAACCCCTCGGGGGCGCACTGGCCCTGGCCCTCGCCGGCAACACGCCCCAATCGCCCGAAACTCACTCACTCCGCGACGGCGTTATCGGCTCCATCGGTGCCTACGCCGCCGCAGCCGTGATCATCGCGGGCTTGGTGATGGTGATACCCGGCGCATGGCGCGCCATCGGTGCCGCCCTCGACCCCTCCGGCGCGAAGCCCAACGAAACCGCACCGCCCCGCCCCGCCACGATCCTCACCATGCTCAAGCAGTCGTTCGCGTGGTCCATCGGCGTCGGCCTCGCGGTCTACGCCGTCGGCGCGATCTCGCTGCTCCTCGCCCAGTCCATCGCCAACTGGCTCGGCGAACCCTGCCCCGGCAAAATCGCCCACTCCACCCTCACCAAACTCATGGAGCCCGCCGCCGAAGGCACCGCCGGCTTCCTCGGCCACGACGTGTGGTGGTGGGGCACCGTCCTGGGCGTCACCATCGGCGCACCGCTGATCGAAGAGTTCATCTACCGCGGCTTCATCCAGACAGGCCTGCTCCGCATCACCCGCTCCGGCCCCACGGCGATCATCGCCACAAGCCTGATGTTCACCCTGGCCCACTGGACCGCCGTCGAATCCCACGCCCTGTTCACCCTTTTCGCGCTGAGCCTGGGCTTCGGCCTGGCCCTGGAAAAAACCGGCAAACTCTGGGTCTGCGTCCTCATGCACGCCGCGTTCAACATCGGCAACATCGTCATGGCGATGGTGTGACCGTCCCGTTGCATCCGCCCCTCCATCCATCCGAGCCCTGTGCGCAAGCACAGGTCCACCGTCCGACCACGCCGCGATTCCCAAGCCTATCGCTCGCGCCCACACTCCGGGCACTGCACGCTCGCAGCGCCTCGCAGGTCATACCCGCACCCAACACACCGCTGCCGCCGACGCCGCCACCCGCGCTTCGCGGCACCGACGCCGCTGACACCCGCGAACCACACCGACCCCCAAATCAACGTGTTGAGCGCCAGCCCGCCCCACACCGGATGAAGCGGGAGCGCCTTCACCGTTGCGACCACCGATGGTGCACTCCCGGCATCAATCGAGTAACCGAACACCGGTGTGAGTGCGCGCGGCGCAGGCTCCCAGCTCATCGGCGCGTCATACGCGCACCAGAGTGCCGGGAACGGCCACCCCGCGGCGTCTTCCAAGCCTTGCGTGGACTGTTCGAGTGAATCCCAATCGCGGGATGTGGCCCATTGCTGAAACCTGCCCCAACGGGCGTTGTATGGCAATTGGGTCGCTGAGAAATCTCTGCCCTTAAAGGACAAGAGCAGTTCTCGAACAATTTCCACTGTCATCGCTTCATCGATGGACGCCGGGCTTGGCTCGAATGCTCCACTGACGGAGATATGTCCCTGCTTTGGGACACCCCAATACACACTTCTTGCACCGGTTGACTGCGCGTACTCAGCGCGAGCCGACGATCGTCGCGGCCCCGTTCCCCAGCTATAGCCGAAATACCTGCGTTGAAAACCGATTCGCCGTTGAATTCCTACCTGGATGCTCCCGGCCCAGTCTCGGTTGTTTGCAGGTGCGTCGTATCCCTCATAGTCCGTTCGAGTCGGACTGATCGAGAAAAGTGCCGCAAGCCACGCAGTCGCCACGGACGTGCACAGCCCGAGGGCTGCGAGTTTCAGCGTGAGATTGATCGCTCGCCCCTTCACCCCGGAAACTCCCACTCCTCCCCCGGCACATAACCAAGCAGCCCATACAAAGCCTTCCGATCCTGCACCCGATCCACAAACCCCCCGACGTGCCCGTCGCGCTTCAGGTCCCCCAGAATCCGCGAAACCTCCCCCATCGCCGCACGCAGCGTCGTCACCGGCCAGATCACACACTGGTACCCCGCCGCGGCGAAATCACCCAGCGGGATGATCGGCGTCTTCCCGAACTCCGTCATGTTCGCCAGCAAGTACGGCCGCCTCGGCAGCCGCGTCATCGCCTGCGCAAACGCACGGAACTCCTCCAGCGTCGCAAGCCCCTCCGGGAAAATCATGTCCGCCCCCGCCTCGACATACGCCCCCGCCCGCGTCACCGCGCTCTCGAATGACTCCACCCCCCGGGCATCGGTCCGCGCGCAGATCACAAACCCCTCCCCATCGGTCCCCTTCATCGCGTCACGCGCCTTCGCCGCCGCCCGCACCTTCTCCACCATGTGATCCACCGGCACCAGTTTCTTCCCATCAAGGTGCCCGCACCGCTTTGGGAACACCTGGTCCTCGATATGCAGCCCCGCCGCCCCCGCGCGGGCGTATTCGCGCACCGTCCGCATCACCATCTCGCTCTCACCAAACCCCGTGTCCGCATCGGCCAAGACCGGCAACCCCGAAGCCCGCGCCACCTGCTCGATCACGCCGCAGAACTCGGTCAGCGACACCATCCCCACGTCCGGCATCCCGAACGAAGCCGACACCGCCGCCCCCGAAACATAGAGAGCCTCAAACCCCGCCTGCCGCGCCGCCTTCGCCACAAGCCCGTTGAAAGCCCCCGGCGTCCCCACGCACCCCTTGTCCATCAACGCCCGAAACCGCATCCCCGCCGTGGGCGTGCGAGCGGATGAACTCGACCGATCATTCATGGCAGCGTGCATCCGCCGAGTATATTCGCGCCATGCGCCACACCCCAAGCAATCGCCAGGCCGACGCCGTGCCACTGATGGCGGGCCGTCCGCGGACCGACATCAGTGCCGACGGCCTGCAAACGATGGAGAACCACGGCACTGCTGTCTCCGAAATCGGAGCCAGCAGTGGCACGGTGCCTGCGATGCTCTCTTCCGGTTGTCGCGTTGCGATGGTTGCCATCGCCGCGCTGAGTGTGCTAAGCCGGATCACCTTCGCCGCAGAAGCCGCTCCCGCCCCCGCCGCAGCGGCCCTTCCAAAGCCCACCCTCCCCACCCAACTCACCCAGCAGGTCCGCCCCGACCTCCTCCGCAACCACATCAACAAACTCTGCTCCTTCGGCACCCGCCACACCCTCTCCGCCCAGGCCGATTTCGCCAAGGGCATCGGCGCCGCACGCACCTGGCTGCAACAAACCTTCGAGGACTGCCAGCGATCCATCCCTAACCAGCCGCTGCTCACCGTCTACACCGACGTCTTCGAACAGCCCCCCGTCGAGCGCATGCCCGCCGGCGGCACCATCGTCAACGTCGTCGCCGTCATCCCCGGCACGCTCGAACAAGCCAAAGACCGCCGCTACTACATCGTCGCCCACTACGACAGCATGCCCTCGGACAAACTCGATTCTGAAACCGACGCCCCCGGCGCGAACGACAACGCCTCCGGCACCGCCGCCCTCATCGAGGTCTGCCGCATCTTGGCCGCACGCCCGCTCGAATCCACCGTCGTCATCCTCGCCACGGCGGGCGAAGAGCAGGGCCTCCTGGGTGCCAAGTGGCACGCCGGTGCCCAGCGCGACAAGAACACCGACATCCGCGCCGTCCTCAACAACGACATCATCGGCGACCCCACGCCCCCCCTCGACGGCAAGCCCGGCCCCTGGAAAACCAGCGTCCGCGTCTTCAGCGAGGGCCTCCCCAGCGCCCCGCGCACCATGCAACTCGCCGAGATCAGAAGGCTCGCCAGCGAGAGCGATTCCCCCAGCCGACAGATCGCCCGCTACATCCGCGAGGTCGCCCAGTGGGAGAACACCGAAGTCCAGCCCGTCCTCGTCTTCCGCCCCGACCGCTTCCTCCGCGGCGGCGACCACCTCGCCTTCAACGACCAGGGCTTCCCCGCCGTGAGGTTCTCCGTCACCAGCGAGGACTACACCCGCCAGCACCAAACCACCCGCGAAGAGAACGGCATCAAGTTCGGCGACACCTCCGACCACATCGACGAGAACTACCTCGCCGGCGTCACCCGCCTGAATCTCGCCACACTCGTCCACCTCGCCAACGCCCCGAGAGAACCCGCCAACACCCGCATCATCACCGCGAAACTGGAAACCGGCACGACGCTCCGCTGGGAAAAGTCGCCAGAGCCCGACACCGCCGGCTACGAAGTCGTCTGGCGCGCCACGACAAGCCCCTTCTGGGAACACACCCAGGACGCCGGCAACGTGAACGAAATCACCCTGGAAATCAGCAAAGACAACGTCTTCTTCGGCGTCCGAGCCTACGACAAAGACGGCTACCGCAGCCCCGTCAGTTTCGCCGGCGCCGCTGCGGAGTGAGTGGTCTCTGCTCAGTTGAAACCTCTCCAGGTGGCACCGCTCCAGGTGGCACCGGCTTCCAGACGGTGTCGACAGCCAATCCACGTCAAGCACAAGCAACACCATCTCTCGCCATCGGACCCGCGAAGCGGGTCAACGATGGTTGCCAGACACCGGGGGGGCGCGCCGAGTCCGCGAGCAAGCCTCTGGCACACGCTCGAATGAACTCCTCGCCCATGAAATGGGCGAACGAGCTTGCCTCATGCCTTCCCCCCCATCCTCCTCCCCGCCTCTGCAATCGTCTCCACCCTCTTGCAAAACGCCCATCGCAAATACCCCCGCCCCTCTGCTTTGTTCTCGTAGAACACGCTCGGCGGGATCGCCGCCACACCCACCTTCTCGATCAGGTGCTTCACCAACGCCACATCATCCGCCAGCCCAAGCCGTGAACTCACCGCCGAGTGATCCGCATAAATGAAGTACCCCGCCCGCGGCGTCTCAAACACATACCCCTCCCGCCGCAGAATCCCCGCGAGCAAATCCCGCCGCTCCACAAACTCCGCCCGCGTCTTCGCATAGAAAGGCTCATCGGAGCGAAGCGCCACCACCGCCGCGTGCTGCATCGGCGTGCTCACGGCGAACGTCAGAAACTGGTGCGCCGAGCGGATCGCCTTGGTCAAAGCCAAAGGCGCAATCGCCCAGCCGATCTTCCACCCCGTCAAACTGAACGCTTTCCCCAGCGAGTTCAGCGTCACCGTCCGCTCCGCCATCCCCGGCAGCGAAGCGATCGACACATGCTCGGGTTGCCCTGCCCCCCCGCCATACACCAGCCGGTCGTACACCTCATCGCTCACGCACACCAGCCCGCGCTCCAGGCACACCGACGCGATCACCCCGAGTTCCTCCCGCGTGAACACCCGCCCCGTCGGGTTATGCGGCGTGTTCACCACGATCATCTTCGTCTTCGCCGTCACCGCCCGCCGCAGTTCATCGGGATCGAACGAAAACGAAGGCCCGCGCAAGGTGACAAACCGGGGCGTCGCCCCCGCCATCGCCACACAAGCCCGGTACGAGTCGTAGTACGGCTCGAACAGGATTACCTCATCGCCGCTGTTCAGCAGTCCCAGCATCACCGCCGCGATCGCTTCGGTGCAGCCCGAGGTCACCGTGACGTTCGCGTCCGGGTCCGTCGTCACGCCGCTGCGCGACGAGAACACACGGGCGATCTCCTGATTGAGCGCCGGCACCCCCAGCATCCGCGCGTACTGCGAGTGCCCCGCCCGGATCGCCTCGATCGCCGCGGCCTTCACATGTTCCGGCCCATCGAAATCAGGGAATCCCTGAGCCAGATTCACCGCCCCGTGCTCCAAAGCCAGCCGAGAAATCTCGGTGAAGATGGTGGTGCCGAAGGGAACGAGGTTGGAGTTGGCGAGCATGCCCAAGTGATACCGCGAACCCCGACAACTCACGCGGCGTGCTGAACGTCGATCCCGGCTCCAACGCCCTCACCCGCACCTTCCACTCCGATTTTCGCTTTTCATTGTTCGTTTTTCGCTTTACGGCTGACCCATCCCAGCCCGGCTCCCCAAGCGCCCTCGTCGCCTCACCCCGCCCAATCCCCCCCAAACCACCTCTCAAAACCCAAAAACAACTCAAAGTCAAGCGATTTTTCTTCGATATCCCCTGTTTTTGGCGTACAATGCGGGTGGAGACATGGAAGTGGAATCCCCAAACGCTTGGTGGGATTCCTGCGCGATCACGGATTTTTCTTCACGAAAAATTCGGGCGCGATCTCCTTGCCCATCCTCAAATCCGGTGTATGCTGTAACCATGGAGGGAAGCTCGAGGGCGGAACACGTCTCTCCCCCCCGGCTTCCATGCTTGGTTCAGGCTTGATTTCAGTCCGTTGCGCCACAGGTCCCCGGCGAACGAGGCTGAAAAAGCCCTTGGCATTGAGGAGTAGGGATATGCGTCACATCGTTTCCACCACCGTTCTTCTGGCCGCCGCGGGCGCTGCTCAGGCCGGCTACAGCAACCAGGTCGATCTCCAGATCGACTACGGCGGCCAGGTTTGGGTCATGAGCCAGTACCCCAGCGACTGGCAGACCGAGCAGACCACCGACGGCTCGTTCCGCATCTGGGGGCAGTCCACCTGCTTCCAGGACGGCAACGGCGGCCAGATCGTCGCCCAGTACGAACTCATCCTGTCCGAGACCGGCTCAGAGCGCGGCTTCCCCGTCGCTTCCGTGACCTCGAACTTCACCATCACCAACTCTTTCGCCGTCCCGAACCCCTTCACGGTTCTCGCCACGGCCCCGATCACCATCCCCTTCCCCGGCACCTCGATGCGCGGCTCGCACTCGGGTTCGGTGATCGATAACTCCGCCAGCCAAAACGGCGCGTCAGTCGCCGCTCTCCCCGGCGGTTCGCTCTACGAGGCCCTCCTCGACGGCAACACCGTCCAGACCCTCCGCAACGCCCCCTTCTCGGCGGTTGCCGGCGGCGGCCAGACGCAGGGCATCACCACCACCAACTTCGGCGTCCCCGCCTTCCTCGCTGGCCCCGCCGCCGCCACCAGCCTGGCCATCCGCAACTCCTTCATCCTCTCGGCTGAAGATTCGGTCACCAGCAGCAGCACCTTCATCATCACCCCCGCCCCCGGTGCGGTGGCCCTGGGTGGTCTCGCCGGTCTGGTCGGCCTCCGCCGCCGCCGCTAAGACCCCAAGGTTTGCCCCATAGGGACCTGAAGCGGGTCCGGTAAAGCGTTCTTTGCAGAAAATAAATGCAGAGAGCCACCCGAACCCGGCAGAATGTCTGAAGACCAAGCGCCCCGCCGGTAAGTCTTTGCAAAACAAGGACTTATCGGTGGGCTTCATTTTTGAACAAGCGCGATTCACCCCCTCGAACGGGTAAAAATGCACCCCTTCCCCTGATCAAGGTCCGATTTTCACTTGCATCGCCTCGAATTGGCGTCATACTTCCGCTGTTCACCCGCCCGGGGACCTAATGGGCGGGTGATCCGGAGATTCAGGCGTAGGAACCTGATCCCGTCACGACACGTCTAGTCGAGGGAGAGACCCAATGCGTCGTTCAAACATCATGCTCGCTTCCGTCGCTCTGGCCCTTGTTGCCGGCTCGGCATCCGCTGTTCCCACCTTCAACTTCGTTCTCTCTGAGAACGGCAACAGCGTGTACAGCACCGCCGCGAACCCCGGTTCGTGGGTTGCGGTTCCCCAGGGCGGCAATGCCTGGCTGGTCACTGGCAGCTACGCCAGCGGCTCGGTCGCGCTCGATTTCCAACTCACGCTGAAGGCTGACCCCTTCTGCACCTCGAACATCCAACTTCGGAACACCAGCGGGGCGCTTGGTTTTTATTCCACCTCGCTGACTCTGGCCGTCACGCCCGTGGCGGCCCCTAGCAACTACCAGGGCGGCGTTTCCGGCTCGATCGGCGACAACTCGCTGACCTTCGACGGCGCCCTGCTCACCGCCACCCCCGGCGCGTTCTACACCGCCCTGGTCGACGGAGCCCCGCTGACCTCGCTCTACCCCGCTGGCTCGTTCGTCTCGGAGCCCTTCGGCGGCCTCACCGCCGACCTCCCCGCCCAGAACTTCGCGTTCGGCGGCGGCCCGGCCGTGGTCGGCAGCATCGGCATCACCAACACCTTCAGCCTCACCGCTGATGACTCGGTTGGTCTGGTCTCCCGCTTCGACATCGTCCCCACCCCCGGTGTGGCCTCGATGCTCGGGCTGGCTGGCCTCGCCGGTCTCCGCCGCCGCCGCTAAGACAAAGCGGAGCCTCGCGGCTCATCCTTCCACATGACGTCTATCGCGCCGGGGCAGGTCTGCCCTGCCCCGGCACGTTCTGACAGCGGAAACGAACGGCATTCCCCCTCGACGCTGGCTTCGGCGCGGTGCGCCGGTGAACAGGGGCCGTCCACTTCCCATCTCCACTGCACCGCGTGAAGCGGGCCCCGCTTGGTGGCCCGTTTTATCTTTTTTGATTTCTTGTGATGCGTTGCGCGTGGAATCAACCACCGTTCACACGCCGGACCCGGATGTCGATCTCCCGATCAACGTACTTCCATTCCTCCGTAGCGCGCAGCAGAGCCGCCAGTTCGTCAAACGCCGCGGAATGTTCCGGAGAAAACTCGAACCACGTCAGGAAATCAAAGGGTTCGCCCAGGTCCCGGCTGTGGTGCAGGCTCCGGGCGATCGCGGGGAGATACCGCATCGAGGCCCCAATGTGGTGCGACCGCTCCTCGAAGATCTCCCGCCGTTGATCCTGCGATAGGGCCCACCACTGGGCGTTCTTGCGGATCGGGATGAGAGCCCCGCACACGGCCTCCGCCCTGTTCAATGGTGCCTGAGAGGCGGCCAGCCGCTCGTGCTCGGACCGGGTGGTGTAGCGCTCGTTGCTTTTGAAGCCCCGCAGCGTCCACGCGGCCTCGGGCCCGGTGTTCATGGGCCGAACGCCCGCCGCCGGCGGGATCACATCGAGCATGGGTGCCGCGGGGAGCGGAGCCCCGAGCACGGTGCTCTGCCGCTCGACGGCCCAAGTGCCGCGCAAACCCCCGACGAACTGGAACAGACGGCTCTCCATGGGCAAAACTCCCGGCAGATCGTGCTGCCGGGGGTTCGATGTCAGCATCTCGGGCTTGGTTGCACGCCCGGCCGAGGAGAATCTCGCGCGGTGCCGCACCCCAGGAGAACGGCCATCAACCTCTTTGCTCACTCAACCTTCAGCACAATCTTCCCTCGCGTCTTCCCCGTCTCGCTCATGTCCTGAGCCTTCGCGGCGTCCGCCAGCGGCAACGTCTGGCTCACGTGCGGCGTGACCTTCCCCTCGTCGATCAACTTCGCGATCTCCGCCAACTGCTTCCCGCTGGGCTGCACCAGCCACGGCGTGGCCTTCGCTCCACGCGCGGCAAACGGAGCGGGATCGGGTGCGCCGACAATCGACACCAGAATCCCGCCCTTCTTCAGCACCGCCGCGGAGCGTGCCGTCGTCTCGCCGCCCACCGCGTCCAGCACGACATCCACATCTTTGGCGCCGTCCTCAAACTTCTGCGTCTTGTAGTCGATCACCACATCGGCCCCGAGCCCTTTCAGGAACTCATGGTTGCTCGCCGAAGCCGTGGCGATCACTTTCGCCCCCTTCCACTTGGCAAACTGCACGGCAAAGTGCCCCACACCCCCCGCGCCGGCATGCACCAACACCGTCTGCCCCGCCTCCAGTTTCGCCACATCGAACAGCACCTGCCACGCCGTCAGCGCCGCCACCGGCACCGCCGCAGCGTGCTCGAAGTCCGCCTTCACCGGCTTGATCGCGGCTTCCTTCTCCCCAACCACGGCGTACTGCGCATACCCCCCGCCCCGCGACAACGACATGTACGCGTACACCTCGTCCCCCACCTTGAACGACTTCACGCCCTCGCCCAGCGCCTCCACCGTCCCGGCCACGTCGTAGCCAGGGATCGCCGGCATGGCGATATTCATGCCACCCTTGAACATCCCCGACCTTACCTTCCAATCCACCGGGTTCACCCCCGCCGCACGCACCCGCACCAGCACCTGCCCCGCGCCAGCCGCAGGCTTCGGCGAGTCCTCGAACTGCAGCACAGACGAAGTACCGTAGTCATGCATCCGCACGGCCTTCATCGTCGCACCCGCGCCGCCCGGAGCCGGATCAGCCCCGAACGCGGGCCCCACGCCGGCCAGCGCGGCGAGCATCGAGATGGTGGTGACACCGGCCAGAGCCAGCGCCGAACGCCGGGTGACGGAGTGGGTTTTTCGCATGATCCAGCGGTTTACCGAGGTTTCCGCCACAGGCTGCGAGCACGCCGCTCGCGTGGAATCCGGCTATCATCTTGACCCCAAAATCCACCAGCGTTCCGCACGCTGCGCCCCGAGCGCAGCCCGAACGCGGACGCCCCAACCACGCTTCGCTCACCCCGAGGAAACCACCATGCGCCGCGCCAAGATCTCGATCATCGGAGCCGGAAACGTCGGAGCCACCTGCGCCCACTGGGCCGCCGCCAAGGAACTCGGCGACATCGTCCTGCTCGACATCCAGAACAAGGACAAGCCCGAACTCCACATGCCCAAGGGCAAGGCCCTCGACCTCTTCTGCTGCGCCCCCATCGAGCGCTTCGACAGCCGCATCACCGGCACCTTTGATTACAAGGACATCGAGAACTCCGACGTCGTCATCGTCACCGCCGGCATCCCCCGCAAGCCCGGCATGAGCCGCGACGACCTTATCCAGACCAACGTCGGCATCGTCAAGAACGTCTGCGAGCAGATCAAGAAGTACGCCCCCAACTCGCACATCATCGTCGTCTCCAACCCGCTTGATGCGATGGTCTACACCGCGTGGAAAGTCACCGGCTTCCCCACCGGCCGCATCATGGGCCAGGCCGGCGCCCTCGACGTCGCCCGCTTCCGCGCCTTCATCGCCATGGAACTCGGCGTCAGCGTCGAGGACATCTCCGCCCTCCTCCTGGGCGGCCACGGCGACGACATGGTCCCGCTGCCGCGGCTGACGAGCGTCCACGGCATCCCGCTGACCGATCTGATGTCGGCGGAGAAGATCACCGCCTGCGTCGAACGCGCCAAGGCCGGCGGCGGCGAAGTCGTCAAACTCATGGGCACCAGCGCCTACTACGCCCCCGCCAGCGGCACCATCCAGATGGTCGAGGCCATCGTGAAGGACAAGAAGCGCATCATCCCGACCGCCGCCTACTGCGAGGACGAATTCGGCATCGCCAAGGGCCAGAAGGGCAAGGGCTACTTCGTCGGCGTCCCCGCCCTGCTCGGCTCGGGCGGTGTGGAGAAGATCATTACCTTCAAGATGACCCCGGATGAACAGAAGTTGATGGATGAATCCGTCAGCCACGTCAAGGACCTCGTCAAGACGGTGACGAACCTGTTCCCTGAACTGGCGTAAATCCGCCCCGAGACGCTGGGAACGTCAGACCCGCAAAGTCTATCCGAGCCTTCAATCCATCCGAGCCCTGTGCGCGAGCACAGGGCCATTTTCGTTTTGTAAACAGTCATCAACGAGCCACACACCCAAACGCACTCAAAAACCGCGTCAAATCCAGCGTGTTCACAAAACCATCGTTGTTCAGATCGCCCGTCGCCCCAGGCGTCACCGTCTGCCCGAACCGCGATAGGAACGTCACCAGGTCCGCCGTGTTGGTGTTCCCGTCGTTGTTGAAATCACCGACACACCCCGCAGGCGGCGCGGCGGCGGGGGCGATGAACAGCGTCGCCTCATACTTCTGAGCCAGCGCCGGCGACGCCGCGTCATACGTGATGACGGCGTTGAGCGCCACGCCGCCGAACGCGCTGGGGCTGGCAGGGTTCGTCGTCCCCCCACCCGGAAGAGGCTGGGTCAGGATCGCCCCGGCGTGGAACCCGCCGCTGTCGATGGAATCGCTGTCGGCCAATCGCAGTCGGGTGATGGTGATCGGCCGCGCGGAATTCGCACCCGTGAACACCTGTCCGGACTGCACCAACCGTTCGAGCGTATAGCCCGCGGGTGTGCTCGGCGTGCGCACGGCCTTCAGCAGCGCCTGCGTCGTCGCCCCGCCGCCCACTGGCGAAACGGCCGCGACGAAATACAGATTCCCCAGCCGGTCCGCCGCAGGCGCGGAGAAGGTGACGGGCGTGCCCGCGCTGATGGTCGCGACGGCGACGCCCATCGGCCCATCCAGCACCGGCGTCCCCACACGTGCGGCGACGGCCCACTGCACCGTATTCGCGCCGCTCAGCCGCGCCACGAGCAGCGCCTCGCCCGCGCCGCCCGCCGCAGCATCCGGATCGGTCGCGACGCCGGCGAGCGCCGTCGAAGCGGTGGGGGGGTCAAAGCCGATTGCGACGTGGCCGTAGGGGCCGCGGAAGAGCGATTGGTTGCGGTAGTGGCGGAACTCGGCGCGGCCGCCGGCGTTGAACGTGAAGCCGCCGGGCGACGACAGCGGCGCAGGGATGACCGCCGCACGGGCCGAGTTGGGAACAGGAAGCCCGGCAGAATCAACGCCGAAGGCGTTGAAGGCATCAGTGGGCGAGATGTTCGTGCTGCGGGCGAGCGAGGCGACCGTTCCCGCACTTTGGACGCCCGGCAACGCGATGGTCGAGAACGCCGGGCTGCCGCGAAGCGCCGAGAGACCCGGAGCGAGCGACCCGCTGCGCACCACGGCTTTCGCAAGATACTGTGCCGCGAAATCCAGTGAAATCGTCACCGTCGTCGTCGGCGTCCGCATCAGTGCCGGGATGGTGACGGCGACGCCGAGGTTCGCGCCCACATACGAAATCGCGCCCGCGTCGGAAGTCACAGGGCCGGTCTCGCTCCACCCCAGCGTCGGCACAACCGTGCCCGAACGCGCGGCGGAATCAACGCGGACAAGATTGTCCTGCCGCACCGGCGAAGCCGCCTTGGCGTTCGCGCCGTCGGCCCGCAGCGCAAGAACACCCGAGGGCGTGATCCCGCCCAGCGCCAGCGTTGCGGTGTCCGGTGACGCCGCGGCGGGCCGGCTGCACAGCGCGACCGTGCGCTCGACGAAAAGCCGCGAGGGGTTCGACGAGTCCTGCCCGACCACGGCAGAAACAATGTTGGTTGCACCGGCGGAAACCCCGGTCAAACCCAGCGCAAACCGCCGAGAGAACGACGACACCGTCACGGCGTTCGCGGGCGACGCCGGCGTGTTGGAAGTCGGGTGCAGGCCGACACCTGCGCCGCTCCAACGAGCGAACGCACGCGGAGAGAACGCGAGATTGATGTCGTGATCGGCGCTGACGCTCGTCGCCCCGCCCATCTGCGTGGTGAACAGCGGATCGATCTCCGCCGGCGCCTTCAGCACCGGCGCAATCAGGAACGCGTTGCCCCAAGAACTCGTCAGCGGGGCCATATCGACCACATAACGCACGCGCTGCAGCGAGGCGTCGTACGGCGAGAGCGCATCGGACTGCCCGGGCGACACCGCGGTGCTGTCCTGAGCATTCGCCGCAGAGCCGATGATGCAACCCGCCAGCGCCGCGATAGCCGATGGGGCGAGGGCGAGGTGGGCGTAGGGCATCTTGAACGACTGATAAGGCACAGTTGTCTTCCTCGGCCGGGCGTTGCGTGGACCTGAACGAGGAAGGGTAGGGGCCTGGATATTCGACGGAAATGACCGGTGTTTCCGGCCTGTTTCGGCCGATCGGACCCGTTGCTTACGGCGTCGGAGGTGTAACTGGTGCCGGCGCCGGCCGCGCCTTCACCGCCTCCTCGATCATCTGCCGCTCACGCTCGCCAACCGGCATCCCCGCCGCGTCGTGGATCGGCGTCATCAGGTCCACCTCGTCCAAACTCCGCGGCGATTCGGGCACCGACAACTGCGACTGGATCTTCACCCGCTGGGATTCCAGCCGTTCCAGCCACTTGGGGTCCTTCTCCATCATCAGCGCACGGCGCAGGCGGTCGAGCGTCTCGGCGGTGTTCTCGCGCAGCATCACGTCGCACTCGACGCTCCCGCGCAGGGCGGGCAGGTAGTACGGGTCGCGGTTCAGCGCTTCGTTGAAGTAACGCCGTGCGTCGGCGGGGTAGTGCCGGTTCAGCCACAACAGTCCCCGGTTGAAAAGCGGGCGCGGGTCGGTACGCGACTGCTCGGCGGCGCGAGCGAACGCTTTCTCGGCGTCGAGATATTCACCTTGCTGCATCAGCGACACGCCGTAGTTGTTCCACGCGGCGGGGAAGTCGTCGTAACGGTTCAGCGCATCGGCGTAGCGCTTCGACGACTTCGCGGGGTCCTTGATGCGCGATGCCTCGAACGCCACCGAGTGCGCCTCGGAGATGCGGACCGATTCGGCGGCGGTGACCGTCTCGGTGCGCTTGGCGCCCTTGGCGCAGCCGGTGAGCATCGCACCCGCGACGGCGAGAAGGAGTGCGGTTCGGATCGTGGTCATGAGGTGGTTCCGCGTCATGGTTGCTTGCGCTCGTAGGTGGAGAAGCGGACGGTCCCCTGCCAGCCCGCGTTGGCCGGGTTGAGGGTGAGCGACGACACGAAGGTCGGGCCCAGAAACTTGCTGCCCTCGACCTCGGACAGCCAGGCCATGATCTTCTCGAGCGGCTGGTCCGCGATCGTCGCCTCGATGGTCTGGAGTTTCAGGGCCTTGCTCACGGCGGGGTCGTACAGCGTGCCCTCACGCTTGGGGTTCACGATCACGCCGGGGATGGGCTGGTTCTCGGCGACGCCCCAGACCTTCCGCGCGGCCTTCTCGATGTCCGAGCCCATCGAGGCCAGCGTGGGGAACAACTTGTTCATGTCGGGCGTCTGGGCCTTGATGTTGTTGTACTCAAGGATCTTGCTGTCGACCGTCGCGGAGTTCGCCTCGGCGAGCACGAAGCCCGTGCGTGCGACTGACCAACTCTTCCACGAAGCGAGCGCATAAAGCCCGAAGCCCAGCGCCACCACCAGCCCAAGCACAAGCAGCCCCGTGGGCTTGTTGGCGCGGTCGGTGGCATTGGCCATCGCACGCAGTTGCGTCTCGATGGCGACGGGGCGGGGCCTGGTGGAGGATTCGCTCATTTGCGCCATTCCCCCGTGAGGTTGAGGTTCGTGAAGTCGGTCGTGCCGTCGCGCGGGGCCGACCAGATCATCGCCCCGCCGTTCTTGAGCGCGTCCTGCAGCAGTTCGTTGGTGGGCCGGTCGGTGACGGTGCAGTTCAGTTGGGCCCGCTCCGAAGCGAGCACCAGCGAACGGACCTTCGTGCCCGGGAACTTTGACAGTTCCTCGCACACCCGCACGGCCTCGTCAAAGATCTTCGGCGGCGGCTGTGGCGCGGCGAAGGCGGGACCCTTTTTCATGTTGCCCAGCGCCGAGTCCATCTCCGCCACCACGTTCGTGAACGGATCGAGGGCGGGGATGATGACCTTCACGCGCTCGATCATCTTCTGACGAAGTTCCGCCGAGGAAGCACGGACATCGTTCGCCGCCTTGGACATGCGGAAGCCCAGCCCGCCCAGCCCCAGCCCCAGGACCACGAGCGACACCGCGGCCCAGGCATAGCGCCAGCGCGTCGCCCGCGTCGGGCGCGTCGAGAGCCGCACCAGCGAACGCCGAGAGGTTACGCGCGCCTCGCCGCCGCGCTGCGACAGCCGCGCACACGTCAGCCCCACCGGGTCGGCATCGATGTGCGTCTCGATCGAAGCCGTCGTCCGCCACGCGTCGGGGAGCATCTCGGCCACGCCCGTCGCGCCGGGGCCGACGATCACCACGCGGTCGGCCGCGACGCCCAGTTGGCTCGACCACGACAGCCAGTCCAGTGTGCAGCGGCGCACGGCGGCGCGCACCGGATCAGTGATCGGGTGCTCGCTGGGCGGCTCGGCGGTGGATTCGCCCGGCGATGTCGACTGCGGCACGTTCGCCGGAGCAGGGGCCGCGGCGTGGGTCGAGCCGACGGCGGCGGACGCGCCGCACAAGAGGTCTTCGCCGCGGGCCATGGCCCACACGATCCGGTCCGGCTCGCACAGCAAAATCAGGGAGGTTTCGGTGCCCGAAGCGTGCCCCCACGCCTGGGCCGCGGCGTGCCACAGGCTGCACACGCTGTCGGCCCGCACGCCCCGCGTGTCCAGCGCATCGAGCCACAGCCGCGTCAGCGCATCCGTCTGACTGATGACCGCGACCGACACCCCGTCGGTCTCGTCCTTGATCGGCGGCGGCGTCTCGGCACCGTTGCGGGATTTCTTCGACGCCTTCTCAACCGGATCGGTCAGCGGCTCAAGCCCGGAGATCGGTGCCAGATCACCCCAATCCTGCCCGCTCGCCCGCGCGCTCGCCGCGAGCACAGGCCGCGCCAAACTCGGCGAACGCACCATGTAGCACACGCTCTCGTCCACATCGATCACAACACGGTCCAGCCGCCGACGCCCCGCGCTGGACACCACCCACGCTGCGGCGGCACGGACGCGCTCCAGCATCGGACGCGGGCCGTCCGAATCGCCCTCGGGCACGGGCGTGGCGGACCACGACACCGCCGGGCCGACGCCGAAGCGCCGCACGAGCGAGAGGTCGGAGCGTGTAAAGCAGACGGTCTGGGTCATCGCTTGGCGGTGGTGTGTGAACGCGTGGGGTCAGGGGCGGGCTGGGGGGACGGCTGAGGTGAAGACGGCTGCGTCGGAATTGGTTGCGGCTGAGGCTTGTTGATCGGCACGCCCGGATTCAATGGCGCTTGGAACGGAGCGCCCGCCGCGGGCTGCCGCGGGTCCTTGAACTTGTTCTCGGGGATGTTCGGGTTCCGGGGGTTGGCCGGATTCCCGGGCATGAGCCCGCGCCCGCCGCCCGTGTTCAGCCCAGGCGTGCCCGCGGTGCCCGGCGCGATCCCCGCCGGCGTGTGCGGCGAGGGCACGAGGGCGATAGGGTCAGGCTGCTTCCGCTTGATGGTGCTGATCTTGGCCTTGCCCGCGCCGGGGTTGCTCCCCTTCACACCCCCCGGCCCGCCCCCCGCATGCGGGGACTGATGCTCCACCTCGATCTTCTCGGCATCGATCGATTTCACCACCAGTTTCGCGTTCGGAAAAGTCGGGTCGCTCACCGACTCGCCCACCGCGATGAAGCGCTGCACGTTATTGATCACCACGATCGCCGTGTGCATCCCCGCGCCTTCCACATAGCCGACGTACTCCCAAGCCAACTGAGCCTCGACCGGCGGCGGGGCCTCCGTGGGGCTGGTGCTGTTGGGATCAGGGCCTTTCCACGGCTCGCGCAGGGCCTCGAGTTTCGCCGCCAGTTCGGGCCACCGGGTTTCCTTCTTCGGCGCCTCGTACAAGGGCTTGACCGGCGCGGTGCTCACCGGCACCGGCGGCACCTGCGCCGCCGGCACGAACGCCCGCTGCGGGATGAGCCACACCCCCGCCGACAGCACCGCAGCGACACCCGCGAGCACGGGGCCGAAGAGCCGGGATGACGTGGGGGCGGTGGACATTCGCAGAGGGGAATGAGATGGGGGACGATGAATCAGATTCGATGAGACAGACTCGAAGCAGGCACCATTCGGGCCGGCTCCGGGAGGGACAGGAGGGCTGAGTTTACTTCCCCGGTGTCGCTTGTGTTGAACCGGCACCGGCTTTTTCGGCTGCGGCACGTTTGGCGTCGCCCCGCGATTGTTTGCTCCGAGCCTCGCGGATCGGCGGGTCGTCGGACAGGTTGCCGGGGACGAACTTCAGCGAGCGGAAAACCGGCATCATGTTCCCCGTGAAATCGGCCAGCATGGTGTACCGGCGCGTCTGCTTGGGGTCGTCCACCCGCACCTTCAGCCGGTACAGCGACGGCGAGAACGTGATCACCTGCGAGATCGAAGCGGACACGTCGGTGAACCCCGCCGTACTCAGGGCCGTCGCAAATCGGGCCGCGTCCATCCCCGGTTCGGCCTGCATGGCCCGCAGGATGTTGAACAGTTCCTCATCGCCGTTGGCCAATGCCCGGAGCACCTCCGGCGGCGCACCCGGAAGGCTGACCTGCGCAGGCCCGGCGGCACGAACCAAATCCGGCCTCGCCGGCGGCAGCCGTGAAATCAGATCATTCAGCGCGAACGTCAGTTGCGAATCAAGCGCCCCCACCTGCGGCAGCAGCACAGCCCCTTGTGCGTCCTCGGCCCGGACCGTCACCGTGACACCCCCCGGCAGGTCGGCGATGTAGAACGGTGCGTTGGTCTCGACAGACTCCGCCAAACGGTCGCGATTGCCGCTGCGTTGCACCCACTCCGAGAGAAGGTCGCGAACGCCGAGCATCTCGTGGTGCCGCTGGTAATCGTTGATGCGGTCCTGCGCGATGGACGATTGGAACGCGGCCCGCTCGGTCGAAGCCAAAACCATGATCAGCCCGATGGCCAGCACGATCAGCACGAGCAGGAACACGAAGCCGCGCCGGCGAACCGTGTGATAAGGACGGTCCATCATTTGCCCCCCGGCTGATTGATGCGGGACTTGAAGTCGTCCTTTGCCGTGCGCTTCACGGGGCGTCCGCCCGGGCTCTCGGACGGCGAGGGCAGGAACCCGCTGCCCGAAGGGTTCACCTTCAGCGCGTCCGACGCCGTGCCGTTCTCTTCCTCTGTCAGTGATTCCTGCACGATGTCGTCGGCGTCGGCGATCTCCGGGATCGGACGCGGCACTTCGAACAGCCAGTCCGCCTGCGCGCCCCGCAGCGTCATCACGCGCAGGCGCACCGCACGCGGATAGTCCGACCCGTACCACGCCGCGGCAGTTTCCACGAACCCGACCTTGTCCTTGTCGTGCGCCTTGCGAGGCAGCGCGCTCCACTCCCAGCCGGAGATCCCCCGCGCGAGTGTGACGGGCTCGGCGGCGGGCTCGGTCTGTCGCCACTGCAGCGTCCAGCCCTTTTCCTTGAAGTCATCGGTGCGGACGCCCTCGATCACGCCGCGGACGAGATTGGCCGACATGGCCCATCGCTGCGTCTCCGGATCGGGCGACCACGCGGGGGGCACGGGCGCGTCGGTCAGCAGGGCTTCGAGCACCGGCACCGCGCCGCCGCTGCCGGTGGAGTCGAAGCGGATCTCGAAGCGCGGCGGGATGTGCTCGCGCTCATCACCCCGGCTGGCGGCGGCCTCGCGGGCGGTCTTTCTGGCGGTCTCGATGGCCTGCGAACGCAGGCTCTCGGGCGTGTAAGGCTGTCCGGCACGGTCCATCTCGACCTTCAACTGGTCTTCGGCGAGTTTGATGTCGGCCTCTTTCGGCTCAGGGCCAAACCCGGACGTCGGGTCCGGCGCACGCTTGGCGGTGAGGTTCCGGGCCAGCGACCGCACGGCACGCTGCAGCGTCTGCAGTTCGGCCTCGCCGTCAAACCGCTTCTGCGCGGCGCTGTCGCTGGCGTAGATCGTGCCCAAAAGCCCAAGCGCCCCGAGCGAAACCACCGCCGCCAGCGCGAGAGCGATCAAGAGTTCGACGGCCGTGAAGCCGCGAGAAGAACCGAGTTTGAGCCCCCCAAAGACGAACCCGAAGCGCAAGCGAGGGCCACTGCGACCCTCGCGGCTCAGACAGATCGCAGAACCCGAAACCCGACACTGAGGACTCGTTTCCCCGACCGCTCCAGAGGTGCAACACCCCACCGGCCGCACGCCGCCGGGGCAACAAGAAAGGGATTGTGCAGTGCTGTGCTTCACTTGCCGGTGGTGTTCCCAAGGCCGGATTGGTCGAGACCCTTCCCAACGCGCCGGAGCGTCTCGCGCATCACGTCGTCCTCATCGATCACGCCACCGATCCACACGTAGTACCGCGTGAGTTCGGCGAGCGCGATCTTCTGCCCGATGCCGGTGTTGTCGTCATCGGGATAAACGCGCACGGTGAGGCGGTTGGCCTGCTTCAGGCGTTCCATGTCGCCGACGGTCGTGGCGAGCGGGTTGGCCCGGTACTTGGTCTTGGACCCCGCGGCGGAACCACCCGTGGCCGCATCGTCCGTGGAGACGACGTCCTCGTCCAGCGAGAAGGCGTAATAGCGACCGTTGATCTCTGTGCGCTTGTCCTGGCCCTTGAAATGGTCCGGGTCCTCCATGTGCTGAAGGATCAGCCGGTGAGCCACTTCCGTGGCCTCGAGCCGGCGCTGGTCCCGTGCCCCGAGGTTCGCGGCGAAGGAGGAACCGCCGAGCAGCGCCGAAGCGGCGATGACGAGCGTGGTCAGGGCGAGCACGACTTCGAGGAGGGTGAGGCCCCGAGCACTCAGCAGTGCTCCGCGCGGGACGCGAGCGAGATGGGCAACGGGGTGGTTCATTGCTCGGGGAACTGCGTGATGTCGTCCTCGGTCTGCGGCAGTTTGTCGGGGCCGTTGCTGATGAGCGCATACGCCCGGTCGCCGGCGGGCGAGTAGTACTGAAGGTCCACGCCCCAAGCGTCCTTCGCAGCATTCTGCGTCAGTAGGCCGCCCTGAATCAGCAGCGGCAGCCCGCCGCCGGCCGACGCGGGCGGCGGGTAGGCGCTGTACTGCCCGTAGTAGGTGTTCAGCGCGGTCATGATCTGCGACATCTTGGCCTTGGTCGCGACTTTTTTGGCGTTGTCGGTCTGCCCGCGGAAGTTGAAGACGGCGATGCCGGCAAGAATCCCGATGATCACCAGCACGATCATCAGTTCCACCAGTGTGAAGCCCCGCTGTGCGGGGTGGACCTTGGCGAGACGCGAAACGCTGAGGGTGTTCATGGCGGTTTCCTTCATGGGACCAATTCTAGGAGCGTGGTGGGGCGCGGCCAGAGATTCGAGCGGTTTCATCGGGGAACGATGGGCTTTGCGCGCGCAAGGCCGGTCGGTGCATCGTGCGGCGAACACACAGACCGGGGTGCCGGGGTACGGCGTCTTCGCCGTACCCCGAGGATTGCGACGATGCGTTCGCGGGGCACGGCGAGGACGCCGTACCCCGGCACCCCACATCGTTGTACCGGCAAGTCCTACTCCCCGTTGCCACCAAAGGTGATCAGCGGGATCGCAATCGCGATGACCAGCGGCCCGATGAACGCGAACATCGCCAGCAAAACCGCGGGCTCGAGCAGGGCCAGTAATCGCGATGATTTCCGGTCCACGTCCGCCGCCATATCGGAACTCAGCGAATCGAACGCCGAATCCAGGTCCCCCGCACGCTCGGCGGCGATGAGCAGTTTCCGCGTGCTCAGCGGCAGCGATTCCACGCGGTCCAGCAGCACCCGCAGCACGCCGCCCTCGACGAGGCTCTTGCGCAGTTGGTCGAGTTGGGCGCGCAGACCGGGGCTGGTGATGACCGGCACGGCGTTGGCCAGCGCATCGGCCAGCGGCACGCCCGTGCGCGTCATCGCCGCCAGCACGCTGAAGAACCGCGTGAGTTCCACCGAAAGCAGCAGCGGCGCAACCCCGGGCACGCGTGCGGCGAGGGCCTTAAGGGCGGCAAAGACGACGCGCCAGAACAACACCAGCAGCACCGCCACCCCCGCCAGCACCAAGCCGATGGTCCCCAGGTGCGCGTTCAGCCACAGACCAATGGTGAAGACGATCTTCGAGAACGCCGGCAGTTTCGTCCCCAGTTGCTCCATCTGCTCGGCGATACGCGGCACCAGAAACACCAGCAGCCCCGCGAAAAGCGACAGCGCGATCACCGTCACCACCGCGGGGTAGATCATCACCGTGATCGCCTTGCCCGAGATCGCCAGCCGCCGCCGCGCCGCCTGCGACAGTCGCAGCCCCGCCCCGGCCAGATCGCCCGTCCGCTCGGCGGAGCGGTACACCGAGATGCTCACCGGGTCGAACACCCCCAGTTTCTCGCACGCCAGAGAGAACGACGTGCCCGACGCCACCGCCTCGCGCAGTTTGTCGATGGTCACTTTCGATGGCGCGGAAACGACACTGGCGGCGACTTCGAGCGCCTCGACCAGCGGCACGCCGCGCGAGAGCAGGATGTGCAGTTGCTCGTTCAGCGCGGCGTCGTCTTTCAGTGGGAATCGAGCGGAAGGGGCGGGCCCCAGAGGCAGTTTCCACGCGCGGAGCATCAGCAGTTGCTCGCGTTTGAGGTCGTCCGAGAGGCCCTTGAGATCCGCGGCGGGGCGCACGCCGAAGCGGTTGCCCCCGCTGGGGGTCATGGCCTTGAAGAGATAGGACTGGTTGGCTGCCATGGGAAAAGTCTCAAATCAGCAAATCAGCAACATCAGAATAGGTTTCGGTTGCTTGCGATCATCGGGTGTCCTCCGGCTCTGGCTTGCTGCTTTGCTGCTTTGCTGTTCCTTCCGGGTTGCTCGAACTCGTCAGGACAAAACGCGCCTCAACTCCGTCTCGGTTGTCTGGTTCGCCGCGACCTTCTCGTGCCCGTCGTCCCACATCGTCTTCATGCCTTCCTTCACAGCAAGGTCGCGGATGGCGATCGAGTCCGCCGTGGTCATGGTGAGTTTCCGCACCTCGTCGCTGATGGTCATGATCTCGTAGATCGCCAGTCGGCCCGAGAAGCCCGAGCCGAAGCACTTCTCGCACCGGCCCACGATGCTCGGCGCGTTGGCCAGCGGGGCCTGCCCCTTGCCGTGGCACTGCGGGCAGATGCGCCGCGTCAGCCGCTGCGCCAGCACCGCCAGCAGCGACGACGCGATGAGGTACGGCTCGATGCCGATGTCCTGCAAACGCGAGATCGCGCTGGGCGCATCGTTGGTGTGCAGCGTGGCCAGCACCAAGTGCCCCGTCAGCGACGCCTGCACCGCCAACTGCGCCGTCTCGGCGTCGCGGATTTCACCCACGAGGATCACGTCCGGGTCCTGTCGCAGCAAACTCCGCAGCCCCGCCGCAAACGTCACGCCGCGCTTCACGTTCACCTGCACCTGCGCAATGCCCTCGAGGTGGTACTCCACAGGGTCCTCGATCGTCATCACGTTCCGCGACGCGCGGTCGATCTTCTCCATCGCGGCGTACAGCGTCGTCGTCTTGCCGCTGCCCGTCGGCCCCGTCACCAGCACCATGCCGTTGGGCCGGTCGATGAGGGAGATGAGTTCCTTCTGCATCGTGGGGCGCATGCCCAGCGAATCCAATGACAGTTTCGTCTGCGACTGATCCAGCAGACGCAGCACCAGCCGCTCGCCGTAGATGGTGGGCACGCACGACAAGCGGATGTCGATCTTGCGGCTGCCGATCCGCACCGTCGTCTGCCCGTCCTGCGGCGAATGCCGGTTGGCGATGTCCAGTTCCGCCATCACCTTGATGCGGCTGGTGATCGCGGGCGCGAGGCTCAACGGCGGGCTGAAGGCGTCGATCAGCATGCCGTCGATCCGCAGGCGGATCACCAGCCGTGTTTCCAGCGGCTGGATGTGGATGTCCGAGGCGCGCCGGCGCAGCGCCTCAAACAAAATCATGTTCACCAGCCGGATCACCGGCGTCTGGCGGGCCAGTTGCAGCAGGTCCGTCGCCTGCCCGAGACTGCTCGCGGCGTTCTCGAGTTCGCGCTCGTCCAGCGGCAAATCTTCGACAATCTCCGTCACGAGGTCCTGCTTGGCCTCGTAGCCACGGTTGATGAGATTCCCCACCGCCGCACGCGGCGCGAGCACGATGTCCAGCGGCATGCCCAGCAGGCGTTCGAGCATCGTGAACGCCGCGGGCTGGAGGGGCTGGCTCGTTGCGACCGTCATCGCGTGACCGTCGGATCGAAGCGCCGCCACCTGGTGCCGGCGTGCAGCGCCGGCGGGGACGACGGCATAAAACCGCTCGGCGGACTCGTGGGCTCGCGGCTCAACCTCGAACGTCAGCCCGTACCGCCGCGCCACGGCTTCGAGCGCCGCGTGCTCGTCCGTCGCCGTGGTGCTCAGCAGGACGTCCCACGGGTCGTCGGCGGCGCCCGGCGTCTCCGCCATGCGCACCAGTTGGTCAGCGCGGATCGGCAGCGGCGAAAACAGCGCCGCCACACGATCGCCCCGCCGCGCGTGTGAAGCGCCGTCGGAGGCGTGGCCGTTCGTCGCAGAGGGAGTTGTCGTTGGATCAATCGGGGGCATGCGCCGCTGTGTTTGGAGCGAGTCAGGGGCCTTGGGTACCCACGCCGGTCCCCGGCGTGGCGAATCTCGTGTGCGTTCAGAAGGCCCGCCGGGGACCGGCGGGCCACCCTGGAAGGCGTTGGCGCTGTTGGGGTCAGTTGGGAGGCTCCGCCTGCGTGACGGGCGTCGGTTCCGGCATGGTCTCGGGCGCGAGCGTTGGCGTGGATTCCGGGGTGGGTTCGGGGACGGGTTCCGCCGGCGGCCGCGTCGGCGTACGCCGCGGCGTGTGCCCGGGGTCGATCGCGCCGGGCGTCCGATCCGACTGGTCGAGTTTCGGCAACGAGATCGTGCTCGGGCTGATCGCGATGGACTCCGGCGACATGCTCGGCGTGATCCCGTCGATCTTCATCTCCTTCGCCGGGCCTTCGGTCAGGATCCGCAGGTCGGCACCGGTCGGATCGGTCAGCACCCGCGGCGTGATGAAGACGAAGATGGTCGTCCGGTTCGTCACCTCGCCGATGCTCTTGAACAGCAGGCCGACGATGGGGATATCGCCTAGGAACGGAACCTTGTTCTGCGTGTTCTGCTTGCTCTCAAAGGTGAAGCCGCCGACGACGATCGTCGTGTCGGAAGGCACCGTCACCTTGCTGTTGTAGTTCTCCGTCTGCTTCGGTGGCTGAAGGTTGGCGTTGGCCGCGGCGGAGCGGTCGAAGTTCGAGAGTTCGATGGCGTACTCGAGCACGATGTCGCCGTTCTGGCTGATCGTCGGGGTGACGGTCAGTTCCGTGCCCGCCGTCGCCGTGCCGCCCTGGCTGGTGACCGTCGGGTTGCCAGAGGTCTGGCTGGTGGCGGCAAAGGGCTCTTCGCGCACGCTCTTCTGCTTGGCCTCTTCGTTGTCGTTCACCAGGATGCGCGGCGTCGAGACGATGCGGGCATCGCCCACCACCTGCAGCGCCTGGATCACGCCAAGCACGCGGTCCTGGTTCAGCAGCGCCGCCGTCACGCCCGACGTCCCGGTGCCGGGGTTCACGACGTTCCGCCGGTTGTTGAACGCCGCGTTGGTGGCGGCGGAGGTCAGGCCGAAACTCGAAAGGAACTGGAACGCGTCGCCGTCGATCTGAAGATCGGAGCGGTACGTGAACGTGTCGTCGATGCGCACGGCGACGATCTTGGCTTCGATGTACACCTGCGGCTGGCGCTCGTCCAGTTTCTTGATGATCCGCGCAAACTCGCGCTGCTGCCGCCCCGAGGCCTTCACCAGAATCTGGTTCCGGTCCTCGTCGGGCACCACCACCGTATCGTTCTTCGTCGCCGTCAGCGTTGCGCCCTCATCGCCGCCAGTGCCCGCGGGCTTGGCCGCCTGCGTGGGCTCGGGCGGCGTGACCAGCGGGCTGGCGGTGCCGCGGCTCGTGTTGCTCTTTGGCAGGAAAGACGAGTTCGCCGTGCGGTCATTGGGGTTTTCGAGAAGGCTGTTCAGCACCTCGGCGACCTTCTCGGCCTTGGCGTACAGCAGTTTGTACGCCCGGATCTCCACGTCCTCGTTCAGCGCCTGCTCGGTGAAGGTCTTCACCAGTTGGGCCACCAGCGCGTGCTGCGTCTCGGTGCCGTAGTAGATGATGGAGCCCTTCTCCATGTCCACGGCGAAGCCGCTGCCGGGCAGGTCCGAAGTGCCCGCCCCGCCGCCCTGCTGGCCGTTGAAGCCGCCGCCCTGGTTGCGGAAGTTGGAGAACCCGCCGCTGAAACTGCTGTTGGTGGACGAGCCGGACTGCGTGGCGGGCCCGAGGCCGATGCGTTCGCCCGCCGCGGCGACGTCGGACGTCACCGAGCCCGTGGCGTAACGCCGCGCGATCAGCGTGTTGACCACATCAATGACCGAGAGAAGCGTCTTGACCTGTTCGGCCTCGACGTCGGTGCCGCGGAAGATGATGGCGTTCCCGGGGTCGATGAAGAGCCGCGCGTCGAGGTGCGTCAGCGACCCCGACACCCCGCCCGCGCCGCCCCCCGCGTTGGGGTTGACGGGCACGCCGCCGTTGAACCCGCCCTGCTGTTGCGACACCTTGCCGTTGAGGGTCAGGATACGGTTGAGCGCGAAGTCGGCGGAAACGTGTTCGAGCGTGAACCGGTGCAGTTTCTGGTTGGTTAGTTCGTGCTGGATGGTCTGGACCAGCGATTCCACCGTCGCGAGCGCCCCGGCCGAGCCGGTCACGATCATCACGCCGATGTCATCGATGGACGTGATCCGCGCGCCCCCCTGCGCCCCCGGCCCGCCGCCGCCGCCCATCGCCTGCTGCACCGCCTGCTGCATGATGCTCGGCCGCACCATCGGTGTCGGAATGATCCGCGTCGTCGGCAAGTCCACCCCGTCGCCCGCCAGCACGATCGGGATCTTCGCCGAAGACTTGATCGTGTAGAACCCCAGCGGGTCGCGGCTGAAGATGAAGTCCTGGTCCTCGATCAGCCGCGACAGCAGTTGCAGCAGTTCGTCGGCCTTCACCTTCACCGGCGCGCGGAACACGATGCGACGCCCCGTCAGCCCCTCATCGGCGATGATGTTGATGTTCAACGACTTGCTCACCCAATCAACGAACGCCATGAGGTCCACCGGGTCGGTGAAGTTCATGCTGATGAGGTCGTTCTTGCCGATCAGCGCGCCGGCACCCGGGTTCGCGCCGCCTTCGACGGGCGCCCCAAGCACCGCCGCCCCCTCGGGGTTCGGCACCGGGATGACTTCGCCGTTGGGGTTGGGAATCTCCTGATTGCCCTGTTCACCCTGCGCGTTGGGATTCGGCTCCCCCGGCACGGGCCGGCCCACCGGCACCGGCTGCGCCTGCGCCACCCCCGGCACCAACGGCGGACGCCCCGCATCTCCCCCCGGAACCCCCTGCGCCGCCGCGGCAGCGGCTTTGGCCCGACGCTCCCGCATCAACTCCTCAAACTTCGCCCGGTCCGCCTCCACCTTCCGCCGAGCCGCCTCCACCGCCTCGGCCTGCTCCTTCGCCGTCGGCGCTGGGGCCGGCGTCGAAGGCTGCGGCGGCTGTGCCTCAGGCTGGGGAGAAGCCGGTTGCACAGGCTGGTCCTGCCGCACCGACGCCACAACGAACGCCCCCAGAGGCCACGCCCCGCCCGAAGAAGCGATCACCAGCGGCACCATCAGCCCCACCACCCACCCCCCCGTCCGGCGGCGGGCAGCGATCCGGGGGGCCCGAGGGGCCCGGGGAGCGCTGGGGGCGCAGGTCGGCGTCCCGGAGGCGGTCAGAAGCGGCAGGCTGGGGTGGGTGTGTCGCGTCATCGGAAGGGTCGAGAGCGTTGGGGGAAGCCCCGGGGGGGCTGATCCTTAGAGGTCATCCTTGCATCGGGCAAGATAACGGGGGCGGACCAAACACGCCGGGGGTGAAACACAGGATCGGGAGCACCGACGGGCCGCCCCCCCGGAAGGCGGCGCGTCGGTGGCACTGGGCTTGGGAACGGCGATACTTCGGACGTGAGCAAACCAATGCGGATCGTGAGCCTGGTGCCTTCGGGCACGGAGATCGTCGCCCTCGTGGGCGCGGCGACATCGCTCGTCGGGCGGTCGCACGAGTGCGACTGGCCGATCGACGCCGTAAAACACCTTCCAATACTGACGGCCCCGCGGATCGAAGCCGGTACTGAATCCCCCGCAGCGGGGGAGGCCCGAAGTGGATTGTCCGGGGGGTCCGCCGAGATCGACGGGCAGGTCCGGGCGGCCCTTGCCGCGGGCGAGAGTCTTTACCGCCTCGACACCAAGAGGCTGCGGGATTTGGCCCCCGATCTCATCATCACCCAGAGCCTTTGTTCGGTCTGCTCGATCGATCTCGACGCCGTCCGCGCCGCCGCGGCGGACATGCCCAGCAAACCCGAAATCCTCTCGCTCAACCCCGCGTCATTCGAGGACGTGCTGGACGACATCGCCCGCGTGGGCGACGCCGTGGGCCGAGGCCCGCAGGCAAGGGAGCAACTCGCGCGGCTCCGAGAACGCTTCTTCACCGCGTCCGACCACGTCAACGCCTTCACCGACCCCGTGCCCACGCTGTTCCTGGAGTGGACCGACCCCATGTTCGTGGCGGGCCACTGGACGGCCCAGTTGTTCGAACGCGCCGGCGGCTTCTGCCCCCTCAACCCGACGGCCCCGATGCCCGGCGCGGGCGCAGGCGCTGGCGGGCAGATGGCCCACCGCGTCGCCGGCCCCGGCAGACGCGTCAGCATCGACGAAGTCGCGGCCTTCGATCCGCACGCCGTCATCATCTGCCCCTGCGGCTTCGGGCTCGAACGCGTTCGCACGGAGTACGCGGCCTTGCGCGCGCAACCGTGGTGGCCGCGGCTCAAGGCGGTGAAGGACGGCCGCGTCGCCCTCGTCGACGGCAACCAGATGTTCAACCGCCCGGGACCGCGCCTGGTCGACGCGTACGAGTGGATGGTGGGGTGGCTGCAAGGCGTGGACCCGCTGATCCCCGCGGGTTTCCCGTGGCAAAGGGCATGAAAAAGGCCACTCCGCAGGGAGTGGCCTTTGAGGTGATGCCTTGTTCTGGGCGGCGACGGTTAGTTGCAGGGCACGCCGAAGTTGCCGAGCAGGATGGTGAGATCAACAACGTTGACGACGCCGTTGTTATCGAGGTCGCCGTTGGTGCCCGGGTTGACGGCGAGACCGAAGTTCCCGAGGAAGATGACCAGGTCAACGGTGTTGCGCTGGCCGTCGCCGTCGAGGTCGCCGGGGCAGGGCGGGGGCACGGCGATCACGGTGAAGGAGCGGGAGACGGGCGTTGAAGCGACGGTGCCGAAGGGGTTCACCGCCGTCACCTTCCAGTAGTACGTGGAGCCGATCACGACGGTGCCGGGCGAGAGGGTGACCTCGCTGCCCGAGACCTCGAAGTTGTTGATGATCGGGCTGCTGAAGTCGGCGTTGTCGTCGAAGGTCAGGCGGTAGGCGTCGGCGTTTGCCGAATCCGACCAGTCGAGCGTCGGGGTGGTGTCGGTGGTGTTCGCACCGTTGAGCGGGCTCAGCAGGTTGAACGCGCCGGGGGGCGGGGGCGGCACGGCGGAGAAGACGTCGACGGTGATGGTGTCGTCGTCGGTGCGCCCGTTCGAGTCGGTCACACGCAGCGTCACGTTGCGGACGCCGACGGTGCTGTAGGTGGTGCTCGCCTCGGCACCGGTGGCGTCGAAGGTGCCGTTGCCGTCAAAGTCCCACTGGTAGGACGTGATCGAAGCGCCGGGCTGCAGCGCGCGGCTGTGGAGGTCCCCGCGGAACCAGCAGGGGAAGCCCTGCCCGATCCGCTTGTTCACACCCGCGATGGCCTGCGGCGGAGCCGTGGCGCCGGCGACGACGATGCTGAGGTCGTAGGTCTGGAGGATCTGGTTGACGGCGGTGTTGGGGCCGACGTCGAACACGCGGACGGTGTAGGTGCCCGCCGCGAGGCCGTTGGCCGTCAGCACTTCGTTCACACCCGCGCCGGCGGAGGCGGCGGTCTGCAGCACCGTGGTGCCCGCGGCATCACGCAGTTCGATGTTCAGGTTGCCCGCCTGGTCGGCGTTCACGCTCGCCGTGGTGCCGGTGCAGCCGCTGGACTGCTGCCCGGTGTTGTACACACCGCCAGTGGGGTCCACGGTGATCACCACGTTCTGAGCCGAACCCAGCGTGAACTTGAAGAAGTCCTGGCTCGTGCCGTTGAAGCCGGTCGTTCCGTTGGTCGACAGGTCGCGCTCGATGATGGACCGGTTGGGGCCGGTGAGGGTGCCGAAGTCCACGGCGGTGGCGCCGGAGATGTTCCCCGCGAAGCGGTCGCCGTAGTTCCGCTGGATGCCGCGCCGGTCGTCGTTGACGACCGAGTCAAAGCCGGTGCTCAACTGAGGTTCCATGAGTTTGGTGTTGTCGCACGGGATGCTGTGGATGTACGACATCCCGTGCCCGTGCTCGTGGGCCACGGTGTTGCGGAAGAAGCGGTACCCGTTCGTCGAGTCATAGAACGAACCCGCGGCCATGTCGTCCGCGTCGAGGTTCATGTCGCTGCCGCTGATGGTGAAGTTGTTGTAGGCCAGGACGTTGAAGAAGCCGTCGAGGGAGTACGAGCCGATGCGCACATCGCCCCGGGCCGGGTTGCGTCCGGTGCCAGTGGTCTCGGGGGTGTTGTCGTCGGCGACTTCGGTGTAGATGATCCCGCCGTTGCGGCGCCACGACGCGAAGGACTGGCGGATCAGTTCGCGGGCCCGGTCGACGTTCGAGGCCCCGAAGAAGCCGCCCAGTTTGGCCAGCAGGACATTGGGACCGGAGCCGAAGCTCCCCCCGGTGCCCCAGGTGACGCCATCGGCGGGGAACGAGTAGGTGATGCTGATGGGCTGCGCCCGCCCGGCGGCGGCACCCACCCCGCCGTTGCCGACGAAGACGGTGCTGTCCGACACGAAACGCTCTTCACCAAGAAGCGACGGCGGGAGCAGGTCGTACGTCCGCACCAGCCGCTCAAAGTCCTCGGGGGTCTGCGCGTAGAAGCACGCGTTGGAATACTTGATCTTCTCGATCACCTCGGCACGCTTGGCCGCGGGGTCGGCGAAGGGCTTGCAGTACTTCTCGAGCGCCGCCTCCAGCGCCGCCGGCAGTTTGTGCGAACTGTCACAGGCCATGGGCGTGCCCCAACGCTGCGCCAGCGTGAGTTCCGCGGGTTCGCCCGCCGGAGCGGGGGCCACCGGGGTCAGCAGCGCCACGGGCTCACCCGCAAACGCCGCAACGGTCAGGGCGCTCAACGCGCCGACGCTCATCAACGACTTCTGAAGCGACATGCTCGCACTCCTCTGGTTCTTCGCGTCCCGGTCCGTGCCGGGCCCGCGGGGGACTGGTCATCCGTGCTCGATCTTCGGTCGGCGGTTCTCGGCACCCACGGGGCACACACGCCGGCTCCGCCGCGGCTTTGGGGCCGCGAGACAAATGTACGGGGTGATCCCCCCGGATGGAACAGGACATCGTCGAAGTCCCGAAGATGGTCCGGCTCGGTTCGCCCTCGATGCCCAGATTTGGACACTCGTCGCGCAGCCGCGGGCGGTTCTCGGGCGTTGCGAAGGCCACGGGTCCGATTCTCGGAAGAAAAAAAGGCGGGGGACACTTCGTGTGTCCCCCGCGGTGGGTCGTCATCAATCTAGGGCTTTTTTCCTTTGAATCGCGTGCCCGGTCTCAGACTCCGGCTTCGCGGTGCGCAGGTTGATCACGGGCAGGGGACGCCGAAGTTGCCGAGGAAGATGGTGAGGTCATTGACGTTGACCACCCCGTTCCCGTCGAGATCCCCCAACGTGTTCACCGGAACCGTCGTGCCGAAGTTGCCCAGGAAAATCGTCAGGTCGTTGACATTGCGTTGGAGGTCGCCGTCCAGATCCCCGAGGCAGGGAGCCGGCACGGTGGCGAACGAGAAGGAACCGGGCGTCGACGCCGTGCTGCCGTTGCCGTTCACCGCCGTCACGCCCCAGTAGTACGTCTGCCCCTGCGAGAGCACCGAGGCGGGCACATTGAACGAAGTCCCCGCCACGCCGGCCTGCGTGAGAATCGCCGGCGCAAGCCCGGGGTTGCTCGAGAGCGTCACCGTGTAGGTGCCGACATTCGCCGAACCGCTCCACGTCAGCGTCGGGGTCACGCTCACGTTCGTCGCGCCGTCGGCGGGTGAAGACAGGTTGAACGCGCCGGGGGGCGTGGGCGGCGTCTGCACCAGGAACGCGCTGTTCAGCGTCGCGTTCCCGCTCGCGGTGCCGGAACCGTCGGAGTTCGTCACGCTCACGCTGCGCAGCGTCGCCGCCGCGCCGCCCGCGATCTGGAACGAAAGCCCCGTCACCTGCGTGCCCAGAGCGTTCGGAACCGGCGTGCCCACGGCGGTCACACCGGTGCCCGAGACCGTCACCTGCGAGGCGCTCGTCAGCCCCTTGAGGTTCACGCCGTTGATCGTCACAGGCACCGTGGTGCCCGCGTTGCCGTTGGCGGGGGCGACGGTGCTCAGCGAAGCGGTCGCGCCGAACACTGTCACATTGATCGTGTCGGTGGACGACCGGCCGTTGGAGTCCGTAACCCGCAGCGTGACGGGGTACACGCCGTTGGAGGGGTACGTGCGTGAGAACTGGGCCTGATCGTTGGTATCAAAGGTCCCGTCGCCGTCGGTGTCCCAGTCGTAGCCGCTCGGCGAGGGGATCGACGCTCCCGCCTCCGTCACCTCAGAGTTGATGTTGCCCATCAGCCAGCAGTTGGTGTTGGCGGCCACCCGCTTGTTCACGCCGGCGATGGCCAGCGGCGGGGCCGTATTGGACCCGGTGCGGACGACAAAGTCGTACAACTGCACGTTCTGGTTGGCGGCGGGGTTGGGACCGACATCGATCACCTGCACCGTGTAGGTCCCCGCGCTCAGCGTGCCCGTGCTGATCGTCTCGACAGCCCCCGCCGCGGCGGTGTTGCCCTGCGCGGGGAACAGGTTGGTCGAGCCGGCGTTATCCAACAGCGCCACGTTCAGGTTGCCAGCACTGGTGGCGTTGATCGAGGATGTGGTCCCCGAGCAACTGCTGCTCTGCTGACCCGCGGTGTACGTCCCGCCGGTGGGCGTCACCGTGATCGTCACCGTCTGCGGGCTGGTCAAGGTAAAGCGGAACCAGTCCTGGTTCGTGTTGTTCAGGCCTGCGGCCCCGTTGGTCGACAGGTTCGTCGCGATGAACGACTGCGAGGTCAGGTCGCCCAGGTTCGTGGCGGTGCCCACCGACTGGTTCCCGGAGTACCGGTCCCCATAGTTCCGACCCCCGCCGCGCCGGTCGTCGATCTGTACGGCGTCAAACGACGTCGAGATGAACGGCTCCATCAACTTCGTGTTCGTGCACGGGACCGAGTGGATATTGCCCGTCCCGTGCCCGTGCTCGTGCGTCACCGTGTTGCGGAAGTACCGGTAGTTGTTTGTCGCGTCGTTGAAGTTCGCGGCAAGGAAGAACGACGTGTTGATCACCATGTCCCCGCCGCCGCCGCCGTTGGCCCCGAACACGCCGTTGGGTGATGGGAACCCGTTGTACGCAAGGAACGACCCCGTGCCGAACGCACGCCCGCCCACGCGTACGTCGCCGCGGGTGGGCGTGCGGGCCTCGGTGTTGTCCTGCGGCGTGCCGTCGTCGGCGACTTCGTCGTAGTCCAGCCCGACATACTTGTGCCACGTCCCGAACGCCTGCCGCAGCAGTTCACGCCCGCGGTCGTTGTTCGCCGCACCGAACAGCGTGTTGAAACTCGCGTTCAGCGCGTTGGGTCCGACGGTGCTGATGTTTGAGAGGCCCCACGTGACGCCGTCGGCGGGGAACGAGTACGTCAGACGCGAACGCGTCGCCGTGCCCCCCGCGCCTTGGCCACCGTCGCCCACCCACACCCGGTTGTCCACCCAGAAGCGGTCGGGATCAACCGGCCCCACCAGGCCGGGCGGCAGGAACTGGTTCTCCCGCATGATGCGCTCAAAATCAGCCTGCGGCAGGTTGTCGGGCCAGCACAGGATGGGCGACCCCGTCCGCTCCGCGCCCGCCACCATCTTGAACAGCGGGTTCACCCGCGCCAGAAACGCCGCCTGCTCCGCCGCCGCAGCCACGCCCTCTTCCGTGCTCTCCGGCCGCGCCGAGGCCGGCGTGCCGCTCAGAGACAGAAGCGCCAGGGCGCTGACGGTGAAAGAAGCGGCCAATCCCCGGCGGCCCGTTGCGTGCGTCGTCGTCATCGTGCAGTGTCCTTCCGACATGCCGAGTGAAAAACGCCGGGAGGGAAGCCACACCGCCGCCCACGAGATTCCGGCAGGCCGACGCGGTCACTCGCTCCGCGCCGGCGGGTTCGGTCGGTGCCCGCGCACCTGCCCGGATCGAGCCTAACCCACAAACGCCGGGGGTATTGGGTCGAAACCGCCCGGAACCCAAACTTGGCCTCCCGAGAGCAAGATGGCCGCCGTCAGCCGGGTTATCGCCCCTCCCCGCCCCCCCTGCCCCCCTCATGCCTCACGTCTCGTGCCTCTTGCCTTCTACTGCACCAACCCCAGCAAAACCTGCGTCAGATCATTGATCACCCCGATGAACCGCGCCGCCCCCTGGTACTGCTGCTGGTACGTGATCAGGTTGATCGATTCCTCATCGGTGCTCACCCCGCTCAGCGCCGCCTCCTGCGCCTCGAGGCTCTGCCGCACGGTCCCGAGGGATTCCAGCGACCCGTTCGCCGACTGCAGCGCCACGGCGTTCCGCCCCGTCGACGACGACCACAGGTCGTTCAACGACTGCCCCGTGATCGAATCCAGTTTCTTCGTCCGCAGCCCCGCGATCGCCAGCGCCGCCTCGTTCTTGCCGGGGTTGGACCCGATGGTCAGTTTCGTCGGGTCGGCCCGCAGGTCGGCACGCACGCCGATGTCCAGCCCGCTGGTCCCCGTGAAAAACGAGTTCATCCCCAGCGTCGCCAGCACGCCCGAAGAATCATCCGCAAACGAAACGTCATACCCTGCGGCGGTGGTCAGTTTGAGTTCCCCCGCCGGCGTCACCTGCGCCGTGAGATTCGTCACGCCGTTCAACGAAGCCACCAGCGAAGTCAGCGACGTATCGTCGGCGGTCCCGGGGATGCCCGCGTTGGTCACGCCGTCGAGGTCGATGTTGATCCGCGTGGTCGAGGCGTTCCCGTTGGCATCGGTGATGCGCACCACGAACGAGCCGTTCTTCGGCCCATAGGGGAGTTTCGTGAAAGTGGTGTTCGCCGGGTCGTTGAACGCACGCGTCTGGTCGGGCACGCCGACCTGCAGCGACCCGGTGACATCTCGCAGCACCGAAGCCGGTCGGCCCTGGGCGTGGATGTTGTTCACCTCGAAGATCAGCGTGGAGGTCAGTTTGTCGAGGTCGCCGATGGTGCGCTCGACGTTCCCCGTGCGGTTAGCCAGCAGCCCGCCGATGGTGCCCGAGGTGATGTTGATCTCCTCGTTGTTGGCCGGGTTGATGACCTTCGCCGTCAGTTCGGTGCCGTCGGAGGCGACCCGGAACTCCAGGTGCTGCACCGTGCTTCCCAAGATCAGCGGCGTCGAACTCGCCAGCACGTCCACCGCGCCGTTGCCCCGGTCGATGACGGTGATGTCCATCAACTCGCCCAGTTGGCCCAGCAGGCGGTCGCGCTGGTCGCGCAGGTTCCCGTTCCCGTTGACCCCGCCCTGCCCGCCCTCGGAATCGATGATCGCGCCGTTGAGGTCCGCGATCTGCTGCAGCAGGCTGTCGGCCTGACGCACCCCGTCGCCCAACTGAGCGTCCACCTGGCTCCGCTGACCGACCAGTTGCCGCCGCAGGTCCTTCAGTTGCCCGGCGAGCGCCGCCCCCTGCTCGATGACCGCCGCCCGCGAAGTCGGCGAAGCGGGGTTGTTCGCCAGTTCGCTGAAGGCGTTGAACGTCGTGGTCAGCAGCGAGGAAAGGTCGTTCCCGCCGTTCCCCGCCGCGCTCGTCACGGTCTCCAGTTGTTCGAGCACCGACTGCGACACCCGCGCCGCCCCCTCCGCGCTCGCGGCGTCCCGCGCCCGCGCCTGCAGCGCCGGGTCGATCAGCCGCCGAATCTCCTGCACCCCAACGCCGCGACCAACGCTCAGCCGCGGCCCGACCTGCTGCCCCTGCGTCGCCTGCAGGTCGACCCGCTGGCGGTGATACCCCGGCGTCGCCGCGTTGGCCAGGTTGTTGCCCGTCACCTGGAGCGCCAACTGGCTCGCGGCCAGCGCCGACTGCCCGATATGGAGCGAACTGGTCAGGCTCATAGAGAGGACTCAGCAAACCGGGGGCCACCACTCACAATCCATCCGAACCCCGAGCGCAAGCTCGGGGACAGAATCAACCGAGGTCGCTCGATTCACGCTCTGTTCGCCGGGCGAGCCTGTCCCCGAGCCCGCGCTCGGGGTTCGGATGGAGTTGGGGAGCTCACCCCACCGAATCCAACCCCGAGACAATCCGCGGCCCGCACCCCACCACCCCCCGCGGCCCGTAGGTCTGCGCATGATTCAACTTCGCCGCCACGTGCCGCATCAGCCCCTCCATGTGCGACGCCAACGATTCCGCCGCACGCCGGGTGGACTCGTTCAGCCGCGTCACGTTCTCCATCAGTTCACGCAGCGACTGCGACAGCGTCAGCAGCCGCGTCCGTGCCGGCTCGGGCAAACTGCCGGCGATCTGGCTCACCGGCGTCTGGCTCTTCGCCGGCGCCCCGATCCTCTGCGCCAGCGCTTCGACCACGATCATCCGCCGACGCTCAAGATCAGCCAGCGACTGCACCGCCCGGTTCTCCTCCTCGATGCACCGGGCCAGGCCCACCGTGTCGGCGCGGCGCATCGCGCTCCGCCGCTCGACCGCGCTGCGCCCCAGCGTTTCATATTCCTGCGCGATCAAGCGCAGAATCTGCTCGAGTTCCGCCGCCTGCGGGTCGGTCAGCACCTGCGTTTGGGCGGACGTTGGGGCCGGGAGCGTTGCTGCGTTCATTCGTCGCGTCCTTGTTGAGGGCTCGTTGCCCGAACTCCTGCAGATTCCGTGCCACCGCGTCCACCAGCGGGAAGTTCGAGGCCCGCGTCATCCGCATCGCGATCTCGGCGTCCATGAGCGGCCCGAACTGCTTCTCGTGCTCCCCCGGTGCGAACACGCCGTACGCCTGGTTCGTCTTCCGCAACTGCGCCAAGATGGGCTGCACCAGCGAGATCGAGACAAACTCCTCAGCCGCCTTCCGCGCCTGAGCGGGCGACATCTTGTCGCCGGGCTTGGCCAGTTCGTCGGGTTTCTCAGCGTCCGGCCGCTTGCCGTAGAAGAGATCGACCGGGTCAAACGGTTGCGCGGCGGCTTTGGTGCCAGCGTCCGTGGAGCCCCGTGCGTCGAAGGTCGATCCACCAAGCCCCGCCAGCGAGATCGTCAGCCCCTTCCGCGTGTCCGGCTCGGCGCGGCCGCTCACGGGCCGCAGCGTTTCCAGCCCCTTCGCCAGCGATTCCCACGACGCCTCACCCGGACGCGCAATCAGGCCCGGCGTGCCGCGCAGGCCCAGCAGCGGCGCCGCGTTCGACGTCGAGATGGCCGAGGGGAACGCGCTCATGCTCACTCCGAAACAAACGCGGCGTGCAGACGCCCCGTCTTGTGGATTTCTTTCAGGATCGCGATCTGCTCCGACGCCGGCATGTCAATCGCCCGCAGTGCCTGCAGCAGGTCCTCCAGCCGCGCCATCGACGATTCCTGCGGCTGCCCCACACGCCCCCACGAGGTCCGCTGCACCTGCGGGTTGGTCGCCGAGGGCGTCACCGGCGGCGTCACCGTCTGGATCGTCAGGTTCTTGCTCGAAATCAGCACCCCCGAGATGGTGACGTTGCCAGTCACCACGATCGTCCCCTTCTGCTCGTTCACCTGCACCACCGCCGGCAGATTCAGCAAAGACCCGTCGAGTTGGATCGCCAGGATGTCGCCGATGAAGTTCGCCGGGTTCGCCAGTTCCGGATCGGGGATCTGCACGACAACCGTGCGTGCGTCCACGGCGTGGGCGATCTCCAGTTGAGCATCAACAAACCCGCGCCGATCCTGGTTGATCACATTCGCCAGCAGTTTGGTCGTGGTCCACTGGGCCCACTCGGGGCGAACATTGAGCGTGATGGTCCCGTCGGGCTGGATCACTTCCATGTCGATGTCGGAGATGACCTGCGCCCCGGCCCGGACGATGCCGCTGGTGCGGGCCGTGCCTTCCAGGATCACTTCGCCCTCGGCCATCGCGTACACGCCCTGCCCCGGCAGCGCGCCCTGCAGCGGCGTGATGAACAGGCGGCCGCCTTCAAGGCTCTGGGCCGAGTGCCAAGCCTGGACGTGGCAATCGAGTTTGTCGCCGCGCTTGCCGCCGGTCTCGCGGATGGTCGCGGTGACCATGACCATGGCGATGTTCTTGCCCTTGGCGAGTTCCTCGATCTTCGGCACCGGGTTGCCGCCCCGTTCGAGCAGTTTGGCGACCTGTCGCGCCTGGGGGAGGAACTCGGAAGGATCGCCGGTGCCGGGGAGGCCCACGACGAAGCCGAAGCCCCAGACCTTGGACTCGCCGTGCCCTTGCAGGGCGGCGAGGTCCTGGACGGTGATGGCCTGCGCGGTGCGCGGCGTGAGCGCAAGAAGTGCGCCAAGGAGCGCAACGAAGGCGGTGATGGTGCGGGTGTGGGCGCGCATGCGTGGGGGATCACGCAAGCGGGGTGCCGGGAACAGGTTTGGTGGCACCGGCTTCCAGCCGGTGTCGGCGGAAGTTTCGATGGATGCCGAGGTGCTGTTCCTGCGCCGGCGTCAGCACCGGCTGGAAGCCGGTGCCACCGGGAAAGGTTCACATCAACTGTTCGACACCCTTGGTGTATTCCTCGGGTTCCTTCTTGACCATGCCGAACCAGACGCAGCAGAAGACGGGGTAGCCCAGTCCGAAGACGAGGGTGACGCCCCAGCCGACGATCTCGCCGATGCCGCCGAAGGCCTTCTGCTGCTGGGCGAACTTGGTGTCGGGGTGATCGCGGATCCACTGGCGCATGTCCTGTTGCTGGCGCATCTGCATGGCCATGGAACCAAAGGTGCTGAGCACCGACGCCCCGGCCCAGACCAGGTGCAGCCAGCGCGCCGCGGGCTTGCGAGTAAGCAGCACCGCCCCGGCGGTGATCAGCAGGAGCGACAGCAGGAAGCCGATCGCCAAGAGCACGATCATGATGACCGACGGACCTTGCGTCATCTGCGGCGGCATGCCGTCGGGGAAGGCATCCGACATGGCGCTGCCCGCCATCATGGGCATGAGAATCCCGACGACGCCGCAGCCCAGGCAGCCGAGTGTAAGCACGCCCCACACGATGCTGATGATCCCGATGACCTTGGGCCACTTGGGCGGCTCGGCGAACTCGGGTTCGATGGGGTTGACACTATCGGGGAACTGGGTCATGTCGGAGCCTTTCGGATTTCTCGCGGCACCATTTCGGTTCGGCGCAAGGATTCTCCGGATTGTGTGACGAATCCGTGAGAATCGCAATACCGGCGGGCGGGGCGGCGGTTTCGCCGATGTCTCGGCGTGCGCGGCCCGGCGCGATCAGGCGGCCTCGACGTAGTCACACAGCGATTGCGGCGGTGGCACTTTCAGGCCGTCGGCCTTCAGCCCCTCGATATGGAACGCCATCGCTTCCTGGATTTCGCGCCGGACCTCTTCAAAGGTCTTGCCGGTGGCGACGCACCCCGGGAGGTCGGGGATGTACGCGGCGTAGTTGTTCTCGGTCTTCTCGTAAACGACTGCGTACTTCACCGTGAACCTCCCTTCAGACCAGCCTGCTTCAGGATGCTGTTCCAAGTCCCCGGGGGCAGCTCATCGCTTGGCTTGCCCGGAATAGTAACCCGTCCAGACTTCACGTCGTGCTTGAACTGCCGATGACTGCCGCGAATAGCCACAAGACGCCACCCGTCCGCTTCAATGATGTCGACTGCTTCACGGACTTTCACGGTTGGCACGTGGTGTCCTCCGTCAATTCCCGTCCCTGCGACAATACCGGATCACAACTGCGACAGGAACCGCAGGTCGTTTTCGTAGAGCCAGCGGATGTCGGGGACGCCGTACTTGCCCATGACGATTCGTTCGATGCCGAAGCCGAAGGCGTAGCCGGACCATTTCTCGGGGTCGATGCCGACGGCCTCGAAGACGGCGGGGTCGACCATGCCGCAGCCGCCGAGTTCGACCCAGCGTGGGGGCTGGTCGGGGCGGAGTCGGATCATCATGTCGAGTTCCGCCGAGGGCTCGGTGAAGGGGAAGAACGAAGGCCTGAGGCGGATCTGGGCGTCGGGGCCGAAGTAGGCCTTGGCGAACTGCAGGAGGGTGGTTTTGAGATCGATCAGCGTGACGCGCTTCTCGATGCACAGGCCCTCGATCTGGTGGAACATGAACGAGTGCGTGGCGTCGACGGTGTCTGGGCGGTAGACGCGGCCCGGGGCGACGACCTTGATCGGTGGTCCCCAGCCCTCGCGCACGGCCTGTTCCATCACACGGACCTGCACGGTGGAGGTCTGGGAGCGGAGCATGCGCGGACGCCCCCCGGAGCCGCTGTCGGGCTCGTCGATGTAGAAGTTGTCGATGGGCTCGCGGGCGGGGTGGCTGTCCGGGATGTTGAGTTTGACGAAGTTGTGTTCGTCGTCCTCGAGTTCGGGGCCGTCGGCGACCTCGAAGCCCATTTTGCCGAAGACCTCGCAGAGTTCCTCGCGGACGCGGGAGATGATGTGCCGGCGGCCTAAGGGCTGGGAGAGGCCTGGTTCGGTCACGTCGATCATCGGGCCTGTGGCGGGCTTTGGTGCCGAGCCGAGTTCGCTCTTGCGGGCTTCGAAGGCGGATTCGAGCGCGGCTTTGACTTCATTGGCGCGCTTGCCGAAGGCGGGTTTTTGGTCTTTGGGGAGGGCCTTGAAGACCTCCATGGCGGACTTGAGTTTGCCGCTGGAGCCGAGGATGGCGATGCGCCACTGTTCGAGCGCGGCGGCGTCGGCCACCTGGCCAAGGGAGGCGAGGCCTTCGCGTTCGAGTTGGTTGAGGTCGTCGAGCATGTGGGGTTCGGGGCTCCGGGCGAATCAAGAGGATTTACCGCGGAGAACGCGGAGAGCGCGGAGGAATGCAAGGAGAGAATGGCAGTGAGAGACTCCGACGGGTGGCATGCTCACGTCCGCGTGAGCATGTGAACCCACCTCTCGCGCCGTTGAACTCAGCGATTCCGAAGGCCATGCTCACGCGGACGTGAGCATGCCACCCGAGAGGCGGCTCCGCGTTCTCCGCGCCTCCGCGGTGACAAACCCGGTCAGCGATCACTCGGCTTTGCCGCCCGACATGTCGTAGACCCAGGTTTCGACGGCGCGGTTGAATTCGAGGACTTCGCCGGCTTTGAAGAAGAGTTTGAGTTCGCGTTCGGCGGCCTCGGGGCTGTCGGAGCCGTGGATGAGGTTGAAGGAGTTCGAGACGCCGAAGTCGCCGCGGATGGTCCCGGGGTTGGCCTTGGAGCCGAAGGTGGCGCCCATCATGTTGCGTGCGATGGTGATGGCGCCGTTGCCGCGGAGGGCCAGGACGAGGACGGGCGAGGAGGTCATGAAGGCGACCAGGCCCTTATAGAAGCCGCGCTCTTTGTGGGCTTCATAGTGGGTGGCGGCGAGTTCCTGGCTGATCTTCATCATCTTGCAGCCGACGACCTGGAGGCCTTTGTCTTCAAAGCGGCTGAGGATGCGGCCCATGAGGCCACGCTGGACGGCGTCGGGTTTCAGGATGATCAGGGTGGTTTCCATGGGCGCGCTCCGGTTGGGGGTTGTTCGGTGGATTGGGGTTGAGATGATAGCAGTGTGTGCGCTTGGGGTTGTTGATTTGGAGTGGGTGTGGTGGTGTGATTTGGGGTGAACGGGGGGTGGGTTCGAACCTGGTTTGTGGTGGTTCTTGAACTTTCGTTGGGCGCGGTGATGTCGGTGCGCGCAGCGAGATTCGGGGTTTGGGGTGGGGAGATTGGATCGGCGCGATTGGTGCTGATGGGCGGTTGGTGCCCACACCGGCTGGAAGCCGGTGCCACCGGAGCCGGTGCCACCGGAGCCGGTGCCACCTTGAGGAGTGTTGTTGCGGCTTTTCTGGTGGTTTCGGGTTTGTTGGCGGGGTGGATCTGGGTGATGAGGTGGAGGGCGTGGATGGCGTCTGGGGTTGCTTGTACTTTCTGGCGTGCGGCGCGGGCGGTGGCGATGCGGTCCAAGTGGTCCATCATCGCTTGCGTGCGGGGGTGGTCGTGCCAGGCGATGAGTTGGGTCAGGGTGAGGTTCAGGCGCGCGGCGAGGTCGCGAAGGGGCTCGCCTTCGAAGAGGAAACTGGTGAGGAGGTCGGTGAGGGTGTCGGGGTCGAGCGATTCGATGGACTTGGTGAGTTCCGGGGTGATGAGGGGGGTGGGGGGTTTTGGCGGTTCTTGGGGTTCGTGGGGAGCACTGATGTCGGCGAGGACGCCGCCATCAGTGGCACGGGCCGAGGATTGGAACTGCGCCGTTGGCGTGATCGGGCGGTTGGTGCCCGCACCGGTTGGAAACCGGTGCCACCTTGGGTGGAACGCTGGCGCGACGGTGGTGTGATTGTTTTTCCCGGAAGACATACCTCCAGTATTCCCCGGCGGCGGTGGGATGCAAATGGAATTTGGTGCAGTGACTGGGAGATTGCGCGCGCTTGCGGTCAGTGTGGTGAAGATTTTTTCCGGGGGAAGGCATCGAGGCATCGAGGCATCGAGGGGGGTGGGGTGGCCGGGGATGCAGAGCACGACTTTGATCGGAATCAAAGTCGTGGCACGCGAGCGGGGAAAGAAAACGACCTTGCTGGGGCGGCAAGGTCGTGGCGGGGGTTCCGGTTGTGGTTGGATGGCTTCTTGATCAGCAAGGCTGGCCGAAGCGGGCGAGGAAGATGACGAGGTCGGAGGTGTTGACGGCGCCGTCGTTGTTGAGGTCGGCGCCGGTGCCGGGGGTGACGGTGGAGCCGAAGGCGCCGAGGAAGGCGGTGAGGTCGGTGGTGTTGACGAGGTTGTCGCCGTTGAGGTCGCCCAGGCATGGGGGCGGGGTGAAGGTGATGGTGAGGGCGGGGCGGAGCGACGGCGTGGGGTTGTTGCGGCTGGCGAAGCGCTTGGCGTTTGCAGCACCGCCCTCATCGCCTTTGATGAGCCAGCCGTTGTTGGTGGAGGGTGTGTTGAGCCAGGACTGGACATCGGCGGCGAGTCCGGTGCCGGTGAACGTGTACGGGCCGTCGAGGTCGCCGACGAGTGCGGAGCCGGAGGCGGCCGGGTTGAAGTCGCCGCCGGGGGTGGTCCAGTTGGTGCCGGAATAGAAGCGGTGGATCCAGGTGGCGTCGTTGGTGGTGGAGAAGTCCCCTGCGCCGCCGGGGTTGTCGGTCTCGTCGCCGGTGTTGGAGGTGCCTTCGCCCCACGAGGCGAGGACGCGGTGCGCGGTCTGCGTGCTTGGCTCGGTGCGGGTGCGGGTGAGGTTGAGCGTCAGGGTGGCGCTGGTGATCGTTGAGCCGGCGGGGATGGACGAGATGTCGAACTTGAGCACGGCGCGGCGGGCGCCGGCGAAGTTGGTCTGGCCGGCGAAGATGTTCGGCCCCAGGGCGTTGCTGAGCGCGCCCTCGGTGTCTTGATAGAGCGTGTTGTCCAGCGAGGGGGTGAGGGTGACCGTGGCGGCGCGGGCGAGGCCCGAGAACGCGGCGAGGGCGGACAGACCGACGGCGGCGACGGTGGTCGGGAGCGAACGTGGCATGGGCTCTCTTCTCCGATGGTGGGGTGGACGCCGTCCTGGCGGTGGTGGGCGGGAAAGTCTACACCCCGGGGCACCGAGGGGATCCTGCATGGACGCAGGAAACCCGTGGGACGGGGTGTGTTTCACCCGTTGATGTCGCGACGTCGGCGGGCGATTGCAGCGGTGCCGAGCAGTGCGAGGGTGGCCGTGCCGGGGGCAGGGACGGTGTACTCGATGGTGAGTTGGGGGCGGTCGGCGGCGGCGGCTTCGCGGGAGGCGAAGCGGTTGGCGGTGCCGGTGCCGGTCTCGGTGCCGCGGAGGATCCAGCCGAAGTTGGTGGCACCGGCATCGAGCCATGCCTGGGCGTCGGCGACGAGGCCGGGGCCGGACCAGGTGTAGGCGCCGTTGGAGGTGACGCTGAGGGAGGCGGAGGCCGAGGCGGCGAAGTCGCCGCCGGGGGTGGTCCAGGTGGAGGTGTTGAAGAAGGTGTGGACCCAGGTGGCGGAGCCGGGGGTGGCGGGGCCGCCGCCGCCGCCGCCGCCGGTGCCGGTGGTGGTGCCCTCGCCCCAGTCGGAGGTGAGTTTGAAGAGCGAGAGGGTGTTGGCGGTGGTGGGGCCGGCGCCCTTGACGAGGCGGAGCGAGACGGAGGTGATGGTTGAGCCGGCGGGGATGGAGGTGAGGTCGAAGGCGAGCAGGGCGCGGGAGGTCTGGCTGATGCCGTTGCGTCCGGCGAAGAGGCCGGTGCCCAGGCCGTTGCTGAGGTTGCCGACGCCGTCGTCGTAGATGGAGTTGTCGCGTGCGGCACCGAGGGTGACGCTGGCGGCGTTCGCCGGGGCGGTGATCGCGAGGGTGGCGGCGAGGAGCGCGAGGGTGGTCTTCATGGTCGGTTTCCTGTGCGAAACGGGTGCGCGGCGATATCCGCTCGCGTGTCTCGCCCTTCAATCTACTTCACACGTGGGGCGGGGCCAGCGTCCGGGCTGAAATTCATGATGTATTGACGGGCCAAGAACGGTTGGACGGGTTCTTATCGGGCATGGATGGGGCGGGCGGGTGCCGGGAGTGGCGATGGGTAAACTGTGGCGTATGACGGCGACTGTTTCGAATAGTGCGGGGTCTCAGGCCGGAGCGGTGCCGGGGATTGGTACCGGCTCGAGGGCGATGGCCGTGGGGCCGGCGGGGGATCGGCAGCGGACCTTGGCGCAGCCGGCGCGGGTGGAGGGGGTGGGTTTGTTTTCGGGGAAGCGGTCGGCGGTGGTGATGCGGCCTGCGCCGGCGGGGCAGGGGATCGCGTTCCGGCGCGCTGATGTGCCGGGGTCGGCGATCATCCCTGCGCGGGTGGAGCATCTGGACATCAAGCAGCGGCGGACGGCGCTGGCGGTTGGGGGTGTGGGCGTCGAGACGGTTGAGCACGTGCTGTCGGCGCTTGGTGGGATGGGGATCGACAACGCGGTGGTCGAGGTGGAGGGTCTCGAGGTGCCGATGGGGGACGGGTCGGCGCTGGAGTTTGTGGAGGCGATCGGGCGTGCGGGGGTTGTGGAGCAGGAGGCGGGGCGGGTGTTTGTTTCGCCGGGGGTGGCGTTGAGCGTGCAGGATGGTCCGGCGTGCATCACGTATTGCCCGCCGGCGTCGGGGGGTGGGGCGGGGACGAAGACGCTGGAACTGACGTATGTGCTGGACTTTGGCGATGCTTCGGGGACGCCGGGGGAGACGGGCGAGCCGGGGAGCGCTGGGACGCCGGGGTCTTCGTCGATCGCGCGGCAGGCGTATACGTGTGTGATCGAGGCGGGGCGTTATGCGCGGGAGATCGCGCCGGCGCGGACGTTTTCGACGCGTGCGGAGGCGGAGGCGGCGGCGCGGGCGGGGATGTTTTCGCATGTGTCGGCGCGGGAGATGCTGGTGATCGGCCCGGACGGCCCGGTGGACAATGCGTACCGGTTCAGCGATGAGCCGGCGCGGCACAAACTGCTGGATTTGCTGGGTGATCTGATGCTGGTGGGGGGGCCGCTGGCGGGGCGGGTGGTGGCGGTGCGGTCGGGGCATGCGCTGAATCATGCGATGGCGCGGGCGATCCGGGAGGCTGTTGGTGGTGGGGGCGCGGGGCGGGCGGTGGCGGAGTTGGCGCGCGGGCCGACGGTGCCGGCGATGGATGTACGGCAGATCGCGGGGACGCTGCCGCACCGGTACCCGATGCTGCTGGTGGACCGGGTGCTGACGCTGGAATCCGGCAAGCGGGCGGTGGGGATCAAGAATGTTTCGATCAACGAGCCGTACTTCGTGGGGCACTATCCCGCTGCGCCGATCATGCCGGGGGTGCTGGTGTGCGAGGCGATGGCGCAGTTGGCGGGGCTGATGCTGAAGGACGTGATGGCGCACCAGGGGAAGGTGGCGCTGCTCTTGGCGATGGACGAGGTGCGGTGGCGTCGCGCGGTGGTGCCGGGGGATCAGTTGGTGCTGGAGGCGACGGCGAACAAGGCCAACGCGCGGATGGCGGACGTTTCGTGCCGCGCGAGCGTGGACGGGCAGACGGCGGCGGAGGCGCGACTGAAGTTCATGGTGGTTGATCCGTCGCAGGTAGGGCCGGGTGGCGGTGCTTCGGGCAACGGGGAAACCGGCGGCGGGGGCGGCTGCGCCTGATGGCTACCCGTGTTCATGCCACGGCGGTGGTCGACCGGCGCGCCGAACTTGGCGATGGGGTCGAGGTGGGGGCGTACTGCGTGGTCCACGCGGGGGCGGTGCTGGGCGCGGGGTGCGTGCTGCACAACCATGTGACGGTGTACGGCGGGGTGACGATGGGGCGGGAGAACGTGGTTTTTCCGCACGCGGTGATCGGGGCCGAGCCGCAGGATTTGAAGTATCAGGGTGGGGCGACGACGGTGGTGATCGGCGAGCGCAACAAGTTCCGCGAGCAGGCGACGGTGCACCGGGGCACGGAGGTCGGCGGCGGGGTGACGCGGATCGGGAGTGACGGGCTGTTCATGGTGGGGTCGCACATCGCGCACGACTGTGTGATCGAGGACCGGGTTGTGATCGCCAACGGGACGATGCTCGGGGGGCACTGTTTGGTGGAGAGCGGTGCGGGGATCGGTGGGGCGGTGGGGGTGCATCACTTTGTGACGGTGGGGACGCTGTCGTTTGTGGGGGGGATGTCTCGGGTGACTCGGGATGTCCCGCCGTATGTGGTGGTGGAGGGCGCGCCGGCGGAGGTGCGGAAGGTGAACACGACGGCGCTGGAGCGTGCGAAGTGGGGGGCGGATGAGATCGAGGCGATGAAGTTGGCGTACCGGGCTTTGTTTGAAGAGGCGGGGGCGACGAGCGAGCGGATCGCGGGGCTGCGCGCGGCGGGCGCGGGGGAGAAGGTGCTGCGGCTGTGCGCGGCGCTGGAGCACACGGGGCGCGGGGTGTACGGGCGTTGGCGGCAGTCGGGGGAGTAGGAATCAAAGCGAAAAGCGAAAAATGAAAAGCGAAAATCAGCAGGGGAGCTGGGATGGTGGGTGCCGGGGTACGGCGTCTTCGCCGTGCCCCGATGGTGTGAGCGTCGGTGGAACGGGGCACGCGAGGACGCGTACCCCGGCACCCGGCACCCGGCACCCTGCGACTGAGTGCGGGGATGATGTGGCTTACCATGCGGTGTGCCGATCACGTTTGAGCAACCTCTTTGGCTTCTTGTCGCGCTGCTGGCGGTGCCGATGGGGTGGATCGGGTGGCGGTGGCTGGGGGCGATGTCGTTGCCGCGGCGGTGGTCGGCGGTGGTGCTGCGTGCGGTGCTGACGGGGCTGATCGCGAGCATGCTGGCGGGGGCGGCGGCGGTGCGGAAGACCGACCGCGTGGCGGTGGTGGCGGTGATCGATGCTTCGGAATCGGTGCGTCAGTTCGCTTCGCGGTTCGGGGAGATGCCCAAAGACGACAAGGGGCGGACGCTGGAGTGGGACGCGGCGGTGCGGCGGTGGCTGGAGACGGCGCGGAAGGGGCGGGGGGCGGATGACTTGGTTGGGGCGGTGGTGTTTGATGGGTCGTCGATGGCGCTCTCGACGCCGACGGCGGCGGGGGATTTCGATATCGCGTTTGACCAGCGCGGGGCCCAGGGGACGGATATTGCTGGGGCGCTGCGGTTTGCGCGGGCGCTGTTCCCGGCGGGGGCGAACCGGCGGCTCGTGCTGGTTTCGGACGGGAATCAGACTTCGGGCGATGCGCTGGCGGCGGCGGCGGAACTTGCCTCCGACAAAGTCCCGGTGGACGTGGTGCCGCTGGCGTACAGCGTGCGGCACGAGGTGATTGTGGAGAGTGTGGATGCGCCGCCGCGGGCGGCGGCGGGGTCGACGGTGCGGGTGCGGGTGGTGCTGGAATCGACCGACGGGGCGACGGGGACGCTGGAACTGATGAGCGAGGGGCGGCCGCTGGACATCAACGGCGTGGCGGCGGGGACGGGTCGGCGGGTGACATTGCCGGTGGGTCGGAGCGTCGAGATGATCGATGTGCCGCTGACGGACGCGACGGTCCACCGGTTTGAGCCGGTGTTCGTGCCGGATTCGCCTGAGCAGGATCAACTGGCGACGAACAACCGGGCGCAGACGTTTACGGTGACGCCGGGGAAGGGGCGGGTGCTGGTGGTTGATGGGGTTTCGGCGGGGGCTGCGGGCGGGGCGGGGATGACGCTGCCCAAGACGCTTGAGGCGGCGGGGATCGAGGTTTCGACGGTGCGGGCCGAGGACATGCCGCAGGACTTGCTGTCGCTGAATGCGTACGACCTTGTGGTGCTGCAGAACGTGCCGGCGGACATGGTGGACCGGCAGGTGCAGGGGGCGATCGCGGAGTATGTGAACAAGTTGGGCGGCGGGTTGGTGATGGTGGGGGGGCCGGATTCGTTTGGCGCGGGTGGCTGGAAGGGGACGGCGGTGGAGCCGCTTTTGCCGGTGAATCTGGACCTGCCGGAGCAGGTGATGGCGTTCCCGGCGGCGGTGGCGCTGGTGATCGACAACTCGGGTTCGATGGCGCGGGGGATGACGGGGAGCGCGGTGTCGAAGCAGCGGATTGCGAACGAAGGGGCGGCGCTGGCGGTGCTGGCGTTGGACAAATCGGATGCGCTTTGTGTGATCGCGTTCAACTCTTCGCCCGAGGTGGTGATCGCGCCGGGGCGGAACAAGGACGCGCGGAAGAACGCGGAGATCGTGCGTGGGATTTCGTCGGGCGGGGGGACGAACATCGGGGGGGCGCTGCAACTGGCGGGATCGCAGTTGCTGACGCTCGACCGGGCACCGGTGAAGCACATCATCCTGCTGACGGACGGTCGGGATGAATCGAACATCAATCTCGCCGCCATCACGGGGGATCTGAAGGCCAAGGGGATCACGGTTTCGACGATCGGGGTGGGGGACGATCTGGATGAGCCGGTGATGTCGGCGATGGCGAAGGCGGGGGGCGGGAAGTACTACCGGGTGACGGACCCGAGTGTTTTGCCGCGGGTGTTTGTGAAGGAAGTGCGGGTGGTGCGGAAGCCGTTGATCCGGGAGACGCCGTTTGTGCCTCGGGTGGCCCCGGGGGCGGCGGTGGCGGAGGGGCTTGGGGTGATCCCGACGCTGGAGGGGTTGGTTTTGACGCAGGCGAGGACGGGATCGAAGGCGACGACGGCGATGGTGACGCCCGAGGGTGAGCCGGTGCTCGCGACGTGGCCTTCGGGGCGCGGGCAGGTGACGGCATTCACTTCGGATGCGCACGCGAAGTGGGCGAAGAACTGGACGGGGTGGGCGGGGTATTCGCAGGTGTGGACGCGGATTGTTCGGTCGACGGCGCGGCCGGCGAGTGAATCGTCGAGTGAACTGACGGTGCAGGTGACGGGGGACATGCTGCGGATCCGGCTTGATTCGACGGAGAGCGACGGGACGCCGATGGATTTGTTGAGCGTGCCGGGGACGGTGTATCTGCCGGAGGGGAAGAGCGTGGAGGTGCGGCTGTCGCAGACGGGGCCGGGGACGTATGAGACGAGTTTGCCGGCGCGGGAGACGGGGAACTACATCGTGGCGTTGTCGCCGTCTGCGGGGGCGCGGCAGTTGGCGCCGGTGATTGGTGGGGCTTCGGTGGCGTCGGGGCCGGAGACGCGGCGGCTGAAATCAAATGTGGGTTTGTTGGAGCGGATCGCGCGGACGACGGGGGGGCGGGTGTTGGATTTGGCGAAGCCGCAGGAGGCGGATTTATTCAACCGGGATGCGCTGACGCCGACGGTGGCTTCGATGCCGCTTTGGCGGACGCTGCTGTTGTGGACGCTGGTGGTGTTGGTGCTGGACATCGGGACGCGGCGTGTGGCGTGGGACCGGTTGCTGAGCCGCGAGTGGCGGCTGGCGATGCGCGAGCACGCCGAGAAGACGGTGCGGGCGCGGGCGGAGCGGGCGGCGGGGACGCTGCGGGAACTGCGGCGTGTGACGGGGAATGAGGGGGATTCTGCTGTGGGTGGTGGGGCTGCGACGCCGCCAGCGCCGACGCGGGCGTCGCGGCCGACGCCGTTGAAGGTGCAGGCGATCGCGGAGGATGAGGCGGAGAAACTGCGGAACGAGCGGCTGGAGGTGGAGCGGTCGGCTCGGCGTGATGCGCTGCGGGCGCAGATGCTGCGGTCACGGGCGGCGGGGGGCGGGGAGGGGGGCGTGCCGGGTGCCGATGGTGCGAGCGCGAAGTCCGAGGCGGAGGCTGCGGCGTCGACGGGTGACCTGCTGAAGGCCAAGCGGCGGGCGCGGGAGCGGTATGACGAGGGTGGGGAGCGGTGAGATGCGCGGGGAAGGAACCGGGGCCCGAGTGCGTGGGTGCCCCGTGTTGTTTTGACGACGCGAGAAGGGCGGTGGCCCTCGCTTGCGCTTCGGGTTCGTTTCTGACTGGGGCGCTTCGATGGCTGGGATCGCCCCTATCATTTGGCATGATCCGGAACCGCTCTCATCGCGTGGATTTCCTCCCGTGTCTTGCGGCTGTGGCGACGACGCTGCTGGCTGGTTCGTCTTCGGCGCTGGCGCAGAGTGCGCTGGGGTCGGGCAACGCGCTGGACGCGAGCCTGAAGGTGGGGGATTTCAAGCGGAACGCGAAGGGGAAGGACTTCAAGTCGGAACTGGCGTTCCGCAACGCGATTGTCACGGGCAACGCCGGGGCGGGGCTTTCGTTCCGGGGTGACATCGGGTACCGCGCGGCGGACGATTTCCGCTCGACCACGGGCACCGATGACCTGTACAACTTCCGGCGCGACTCGGATTACTCGGGGCTTGCCACGCTGAACATCCGCGGCATCGGGAACGTGCAGGACCAGTTCAACTTCGCGACCGGTGGCCAGACGCGGTCGAACCTGGCGGGTGATCTGATTGTGCAGAAGGGTTCGGCGGGGTTCTCGGGGCAGACCCTCAATGACGGGCCGGTGGACAAGAACCGGATCGATCCGCTGACGCGGCTTGGCTCGGGCTCGCTGCGTTCGACGAGCAACGGATTTTTGCGTGAGGCGAGCCGGCCCGGTGTGCTGGCGTTTCAGAACAAGCCGGGGCAGGAGAACCCCGAGGGGCAGAACCTTTTGATTGCTTCGCCGCTGCAGGGCGTGCGGACGCTGCCGGAGCGGAACCCGGCGTTCGGCTTCACGCCCAAGGCGATCACGGGGCTGCAGTCGCCTGAGCAGGTTGCGGCGGCGGAGGCGAAGCGGCTGACGGAGATCGAGGCGGAGAAGCCGGGGTCGGCGCTGCCGACGTTTGTTTCGCCGTACGACACGTTCCGGAACCAGTTGGAAACGCGGGTGGACGGGAAGGTGAATACGTCGCCCTTGGACACGAGTGCGCAGGCGTTCAACCGGCCGGTGGAACTGACGCCCGAACAGCGGAAGGAGGCGGGGTTGCCGGGCGGCGATCCGCTGGCTCAGGCGAACAAGCCCGCGGGCGAGGGCGAGAACAGCGGCGAGAAGGTTGTGAAGGAGGATTCGTTCGAGGGGCGATTGCAGCGTTTGCGCGAGGTGCTTTCGGGCAAGGACGACGAGAAGACGAAGGTTGCGGCGAAGCCGGAGCGGCCGCTGATCCCCGGGCTTGAACAGCCGGGCACGGAGAAAGCGGCGAGCAACGCCGAGGGCACGGCCGGCTTGGCGGGCACGACCGTCGGCAAACCCAGCGACGGAACGGGTGACAACCAAGGGGCCAAGCCGAAGGCGATTGACCCGCAGGAGATGGTCGCGGGCTCGCAGGCGCAGATGGATGCACGCATCCGCAAGGCCATCGAAGATGCGAAGGGGCTGCTCGGTGAGCCGCAGACGATCACGAGTCTGAAGCCGACGGCGTCGGCGGACGACCTGTTCCTGACGCACATGACCAAGGGTCAGGCGTTCCTCGAGCAGGGGCGGTGGTTTGATGCGGAGGAGCGGTTTGCGCTGGCGCTTTCGCTGCGGGCGGGCGACCCGATGGCGGCGGCGGGGCGGGTGCACGCGCAGATCGCCGCGGGGATGTATTTGTCGGCGGCGCTGAACCTGCGGAACACGTTCCGGGCGTACCCGGAACTGATCGCGGCGAAGTATGTGACGGAACTGCTGCCGCGTGGGGAGCGTTTGCAGGCGGTGCGGGCGCAGTTGCGTGCGCGTTCGGAGCGTGATTCGCTGGTGGCGCGGGACGCGGGGCTGCTCTTGACCTATCTGGGGTGGCAGACGGGGAACGGCGCGGATGTGAAGGATGGTTTGGCGGTGATTGACCGGGTGAATGAGAAGATGGCGATTGATCCTGATCCGCTGGATGCGGCGCTTCGGGCGGTTTGGGGGAAGTGAGAGCGGTGGGGCAGGCTTCCAGGCTGCCTCTGGGAAGGTGTCGCTATCAGAGGATGGCAGGCTGGAAGCCTGCCCCACCAGTCATGATGAACGAACTTCCCATTTCGATCCCCCAAGCCGAGCTGGCGGCGTTCTGCCGCCTGAACCACATCAAGCGTCTGTCGCTGTTTGGCTCGGTGCTGCGTGATGATTTCACGCCGACGAGTGATGTGGATGTTCTGGTGGAGTTTGAGGCGGGCACGCGTATCGGATTGATCGGCTTTGAGCGGCTGCGCCGTGAACTCTCGGAAATGCTGGGACGCCGGGTCGATCTCAACACGGCGCAGTGCCTGAGCCGGTACTTCCGAGATGAGGTGGTGCGGGAAGCGAGGGCGCTGCATGTCGCGGCATGAGGACGAAACACATTTGGGGCACATGCTCGACCATGCGGTCGAAGCCATCAAGATGTGCGAGGGGCGTTCGCGCGAAGACCTCGACCGCGACCGCATGTTCAACTTGGCGCTGGTGCGGCTGGTTGAGATCGTTGGCGAAGCGGCCAACCGGGTATCGAAGGAGGGGCAGGCGGGGATTCCGGCGATCCCATGACGCGATGTGGTGGGGATGCGGAACCGGGTCATCCATGGGTATGACGCCGTGAACTTTGATTTGCTGTGGGATACGGTGCGGGATGATCTGCCGCCGCTGGTGGCGGTGCTTCGGGGGACGCTGGGGCGGGGTTGAGGGGAATCGAGAGCGGAGGGCACGACGCTCCGAGGCGGGGCATGTGGCACTTGGCCCGGAGTTGCTACGGAGTCTTTGAACTCACTTCGCTCTGGAGGGCATCGATCTGCGTGCTGATCGCCTTGATCAAGTCCAGCCTTTGCGGCGTTTCGGCCTCGAGGCTCGCGGCCATCTCCTGGAACGCAGGAAGAGCGAGTGACTTTTCGTTGTGGAGGTACCACCACGCCAGACTCCAGAGCACGTCGGTCCGGGTGAGGTCTCCGGGTGGCAGGTGTGCGCGTGCGAGCGATGCGCCGCGCTCAAGATATCGGCGTTGGCCTGCCAGGTCGCCGGCGGCCCCGGCTCCGCCCGCGATCTGATTGTGGAAGCCGATGGTCCAGACATCGGCTTCGCCGTAGTTGCGGAAGCGCAGGTCGAGACTGTGCTGGTAGGCACTCATCCCTTCCTTGAACTGGCCGCTGCCCACCATGAGTTCTCCGAAGTGAGCCCACTTGGCAACGACTTCGCGGTTGGCTCCCCCGAGGAGGGACTCGAGGTTCACAACCGCGCTCCGCATGTTTCCGATCCCGTCGGACTGGCGGCCGGATTGAAACTGGTTCCAGCCGAGGCCAAACTGCTGCAGCAGTTGGCCCTGCCGTTCCATGACTTTGTTCGCGGCGTGGAGATCGCGCAGGGCGCTGTTCGCCTCGATCCACCCCCATACCGCCACTCCGGTGCCGATGAGCAGTGACAAGGCGACGGCGGCGATGGTGATCACGGCGGCGCGGTTCTTCCGCGCGAACTTGCTCATCCGATAGCGCACGGTCGGGGCGGCGGCGAGGACGGCTTCGCCGGTCAGGTGACGCTGGATGTCGGCGGAGAGGGCGCTGGCCGATTCGTAGCGCCGCTTTCGGTCCTTCTCCAATGCCTTCATGACGATCCAGTCGAGGTCGCCTTTGAGTTGTTTGGTGAGGGATTTGAGGTCGGTCTGGCGGGATTTGGCGAGGCTGTCGGGGAAATCCGTGGCAGAGGTGGCACCTGTTTCTGACCGGTGTTGGGGATGGTGCGGGACCTGTGCTGGGGCGTCGTTGGGCGCATCTGCCGACACCGGCTGGAAGCCGGTGCCACCAGAATCGGATACGGCTCGGAGCGCCGTGCCACCAAAGGCCGTGCTGACCATCGTGCTCGGCTTCATCGGCTCGACTTCGCGGATGATCCTGGCCATCTCCGCGTAGGCGGCGGAGCGGAGTTGGCGGCTGTCGAAGGGGGTGACGCCGCAGAGGAGTTCGTAGAGGAGGACGCCCAGGGAGTAGATGTCGGTGCGGGTGTCGATGTCGAGGGAGCCTTCGGCCTGCTCGGGGCTCATGTATTCGGGGGTGCCGATCATGGCCTGGAAGTCGGTGAAGAGGGTTTTCTCGGTGAGGCGGTGGTCGGTGGCTTTGGCGATGCCGAAGTCGATGACCTTGGCGAAGGGCTTGCCGTCGTGGGTGGAGACGAGGATGTTGCTGGGCTTGAGGTCGCGGTGCATGACGCCCTTGGTGTGCGCGTGCTGCACGGCGTGGCAGACCTGCTGGAACAGGTCGAGCCGCTGCGGGATGGTGAGTCGTTCCTTGTCGGCGTACTTGGTGATGGGGGTGCCCTTGACCAGTTCCATCACGAAGTAGGGGCGGCCGGTGTCGGTGGCCCCGGCGTCGAGGACGCGGGCGATGTTGGGGTGGTCCATCATCGCCAGGGCCTGGCGCTCGGCCTCGAACCGTGCGATCACCTGGCGGGTGTCCATGCCGAGTTTGATGATTTTGAGCGCGACGCGGCGGTGGACGGGGGTGGACTGTTCGGCCATGAAGACGCTGCCGAAGCCGCCTTCGCCGATGAGTTGCAGGAGTTTGTAGGGTCCGACGGACATGCCCGCGGCGATGCCCATGGCGGCGGCGTCGGAGGCGGGGGCCGTTCCGGGGGCGGGCGGGCCGGGGCGCAGCATGCGCTCGGAGAGGGCTTCGGTGGGGGATTGGGTGGGGTCGACGGGCACGGCGGCTCGGTGTCGCGGGGGGCCGGGGGGCCGGGGGACGGGCATGGCGCTCGCTCGGCCTGTGGGGCGGGGCGAGAGGTCAGGATACTGAAGAGAGTTTGGCGGGGAACCGGCGTGCGCTCAGGAACGAGAAAAAAGCGTGTGGGAGCCTTCGAGTTCGAGCAGGGCGAGTTTGCGGTCGAGGCCGCCGGCGTAGCCCGTCAGGGTGCCGTCTTTGCCGATGACGCGGTGGCAGGGGATGACGATGGCGATGGGGTTCTGGGCGTTGGCCCGTGCGACGGCGCGGGTGGCGTTGGGGTCGGCCAGGCGGGTGGCGAGGGTGGCGTAGGAGATGGTTTCGCCGTGGGGGATGGCGCGGAGTTCGTTCCAGACGCGGTGCTGGAAGGGGGTGCCTTGTGGGGCGAGCGGGGTGGTGAAGATGCGGAGTGTGCCGGCGAAGTAGGCGGCGAGTTCGTGTTGGAGGAGGGCGAGGTGGTTGTGGGCGGGATCGGTGTCGGCACCGGGTGCGCTTTGGCCTGAGAGCGGCGAGCACTTCTCGGTTTCGGCGTGTGTGATGAAGGCGAGAGCATGGATGCCTTCGCTGGTTGCCTCGGCGCGTACGAGACCCAGGGGCGTGCTGAAGATCGCCGTGGCGGACGCTGGTTGCAGGGTGGTCAGCATATTCCCGGTGCTTCTTACGGCGTGGGTGGAGTCGGCGGCGTTGACTGCTTCGGGGCGTCGGTGTTGGGTGTGGACTGGGTCTTTGTTTCGTCCGGGTCGGTGGGCTCGGTTGGCTCGGGGGCGTCCCAATCGAGTTTGCCGACCTTGTGCTCGGTGTCGGCGCCGACGAGGGTGGGGGAGGCGGAGCGGATGATGAGCGAGACGTCGTCGGGGAGGAGTTGTTCGACGTTGGACACGATGTCGCCGGCGACCTTGCGTGAGAAGAGCGAGCGGCGGCTCTTGCCCATGATGAGGGTGTCGCAGCCGAAGGTGACGGTGTAGTCGAGGATCTCTTCGGCGATGTCGCCCGAGGTGGTGACGTAGATGGGGACGATGGGGACGCCGGCGGTTCGTGCGAGCATGGCGACGCCGCCGAGGGCTTCGAGGGCTTCGGGGTCATCGCGGAGGTGGGGGGCCTGGCCGGGCCTGACATCCAAGACGCGGAGTGGGCGGACGAAGAGGGCGAAGAGGACGGCGCGGCGGCGCTTGGCCTGGGCTACGGCGTATTCGGCCTGGTAGCGCGTTCGGGCGGCGTACATGATCTTCGGGCGGCTGGGGTCGAGGCTGGGGAGTTCGCGCTCGACCTCGGTGATCCAGCCGGCCTGCGGGGCGATAAGCGGCTCGGGGGTGCGCTTGGTGTGCCACTTGAGGGCGGCGCGTGTGCCGAGGACGAGCACGATGAGGCCGCCGGCGAAGGCCGCTGCCTCGGGCTTGGTGAAGAGGATGGTGATCTCGACGCCGAACATGAGGGTGCCGATGACCCACAGGACGGCGCGTTCCCAGCGTTTGATTTCGAGTTTGCGGTTGTAGGCGCAGCCCAGGACGCTGATGGTGATGGCGCCGCAGACGCCGACGGCGTAGAGGCCGGCGAGTTGGGCGACGTCGTTCATCACCAGCAGCAGCAGCGCCGGTGCGACGCAGGCGAAGACCAGGCCGATCCACGGGACGCCGGAGTAGTTGAGGCGGAGGAACGGTCTGGGGAGTTCCTTGTCGCCCGAGAGCGAGTACAGGACGGAGACCAGGGCCATGATGGCGGTGTTGGCGGCGCTGAGGAGGAGCAGGCCGAAGACGATGCCGCTGATCCAGCCCATCGTCGTGCCCAGCGCCGTGCCGCCGAAGCGTTCGCCCGAGGCGACGGCGAGGACCTTGACGGCGGTGTCGCGGTATTCCTTGACGTCGTCGGGTGGTTCGGCTTCGGCGTGGGCGGGGGCTTGGGCCACGCCTCCGGGGCTCGCGGGCGATTGTGCCGCGGCGTAGCTGTAGGTCTGGTAGTCGGGCTTGTGGATGTCGACGAGGCGGGGCAGGCCGGTGAGGGCGATGCCGAAGATCATGTTGAGGATGACGACTTCGGCGAGGACGGGCCAGATGGTCCTCTTCGCGGTTTTGGCGACCGGCTGTTTCATGAGGCCGGTCATGTTCGCGACGGCCTCGACGCCCGAGAGGGCCAGCACGATGCGGACGAGCGACTGCCAACGCTCGGTCCACGACTCGTTCATCACGGGCTCGAGCGAGATGGCCTTCGCGCCCTCGAAGAAGTAGGGCAGGCACATCACGCCGATGGTGAGGCTGGTGAGCAGGGCGCCGACGGCGATGATGAGCGCGAAGCGGCCCGCGCTGCGGGCGCCGAACCAGTTCACGATGCCGACGAGGCCGATGCAGAGCACGCACAGGACGACGGCGAGGACGTGCTTGTCGTGCGGGACGCCGAAGTAGTGCATCCCGTCGAGGAGGCTCAGCGCCGCGGTGACGATGTAGTCGGCGAGCAGGAGCGTGGCGCCGATGACGCTGAGGGTGGGTGAGAGTTGGCGTGCGACGGCGTAGACGCCGCCGCCCTCGGTGAAGTTGCGGCAGATGATGGAGTACGCGAACGCGACCCCGATCATGATGAGGCTCATGGCCGCGAGGTAGACGGGCGAGGCGTGGCCGGTGTAGAAGAAGGCCAGGCCCAGGACGTAAAGGCGGCTGGTTCCCCAGTCGCCGAACAGCAGGGGGCCGGCGTGGTACCACTTGAGGTTTCGTGGCGGCCGAGATTCGGTGACCAGCATGCGTTCAATCCCGCCATGCTTCGGCGGCGTCCGGCAATGGTGCCGAGGTGCCTGCTCCGTCGCTCAGGGTGGGCCTGAAGGTGGGGAGCCCGAAGCCAACGGGTCGGCGGACGACGCCGGACCCTTTGAGGTACGAGGCGGGAGTCTACTGGCGGGGCGGCCGTGGTGGAACCCCCGCAGTTCGAGTGGGCGGGACATCGTGTTTCAATCGATTTCTGCCCCCTATGGGTGGTATGGAGTGGTGGACAAGTCAGACTTTCCACACGAGGGCTTGTGGAGAACTTTGGCGGACAGGTGCGCAAGTCCTGATCTGGACGGGATTTGCGTTGCGCCCGCAAAAACATTCTCGGACCCGCCACATTTTGTGGCTCTTTCGCTTGCATCTACCACGGCAGGTAGTACCATTGTCTTTGCCTCGTCAATCGACCGGACGGCAGGAACGCCCCCGCGTCGGCTTCTCAACCGCTTCAACGCCTCTCTAGCGTGCAAGGAAGTCCGGAAGTAGAGGTTCGCCCACCGGTTCGCAGGAAGCGACCGCCGGTCGGCAAGACGGTGGATTCATACGGGAAAACTTGGTGAATGGCCCCGAACCGGGGGTCATCGGGTCACTCTGTCGGGTTGAAGAGTGATGCGGGCGTGATTTGGTGCGAGTCATGGCCCGGCGGTTTGTTTTTCGGATATTGTTCGGGTATGAACGAAGGTGCCCAATCACCGGCGTCTCGTGCCCGACCCCTCCTTGTGCGTCGGCCTTCTGATTCAGGTGCATCCATGCCCGTCCTTTGCGACACCCAGATCCGCGAACTGATCCCGATTGAGCCGTTCGCCGAGTCGGCTCGGCGGCCGGGGAAGATTTCCTACGGCGTGTCGTCGTACGGCTACGACGTGCGGGTGGGGTCGCGTTTCAAGATCTTTACGCCGGTGCCGCGGTCGGGGGGGATCGCGATTGTCGATCCCAAGAAGTTCAGCGATGACTTCATGGTCGAGATCGACGTGAACGACATCCGGTCGGAGAGCGGCGGTCCAGTGGATTACGTGATCATCCCGCCGAACTCGTTTGCGCTGTGCGAGACGGTGGAGACGTTCCGGATTCCGAGGGATGTGCTTGTGCTGTGCGTGGGGAAGAGCACGTACGCGCGGTGCGGGCTGATCGTGAACGTGACGCCGCTGGAGCCGGAGTGGCGTGGGAAGGTGACGATCGAGATCAGCAACACGACGCCGCTGCCGGCGAAGGTGTATGCGAACGAGGGGATCGCCCAGTTCATTTTCCTGAAGGCGGACCGGGTTTGTGCGGTGTCGTATGCGGACAAGGCGGGGAAGTATCAGGATCAGGGGGGGTTGACGTTGCCGAAAGTGGATTAGGAAGGCATCAAGGCATCAAGGCATCGAGGCATCGAGGCATCAAGTCAGATGGGCAGGATTGGGTCATATCGGGACTTGATTGCCTGGCAGAAAGCGTTTGCTCTGGGTGTTGAGCTTTACCGGCTCACAGCCCGATTTCCAGATCACGAGAAGTTCGGTCTCACGATCCAACTTCGGCGCGGCGGCGTGTCGGTCGCGTCGAACATCGCAGAGGGGTACGGGCGAGGCAGTACGTCCGACTACCTGCGGTTTCTCAGGATGGCACGTGGGTGTTTGTATGAGATCGACACCCAGTTGATGCTTGCACAGACGTTCGAGTACATCGCCGAGGCGGAGTATCAGTCCGTGAAGTTGCTTGTCGATGAATCCGAACGCGTTCTTGCTGGCCTGATTCGCTCGATTGATCGTTCCGAAACTTGATGCCTTGATGCCTCTTGCCTTGATGCCTTCCTATGAAGATTTCTCGCAAATTCACCGCCGCCGGCAAAGACCCCTTCGCCTCTGTTGAATGGGTCAAGCGCTCCAGTCGGATTTCCAACCCCGATGGCTCCGTGGTGTTCCAGATGGACGACGCCGAGGTGCCGTCGTCGTGGTCGCAGTTGGCGACCGACATCATGGTGAGCAAGTACTTCCGCAAGGCGGGCGTGCCCATTGAGGGACAGCCCGGGAAGACCGGCCCCGAGAAGTCAGCGCGGCAGGTGATCCACCGCCTCGCCGGGTGCTGGCGGCAGTGGGGGGAGCAGCACGATTACTTTGATTCCAAGGGCGATGCCCAGGCGTTCTATGACGAACTGGTGCACATGCTGGTGCATCAGATCGCGGCGCCGAATTCGCCGCAGTGGTTCAATACGGGGTTGAACTTTGCGTATGGGATCACGGGGCCGGCCCAGGGGCACTTTGTGCCCGATCCGGAGTCGGGCGAGGTGAAGTTGGCGCACGATGCGTACACGCACCCGCAGCCGCACGCGTGCTTTATTCAGTCGGTGGATGACGATCTGGTCAATCCCGGTGGCATCATGGACCTGTGGGTCCGCGAGGCGCGGCTGTTCAAGTATGGGTCGGGGACGGGGACGAACTTCTCACGCCTCCGCGGCGAGAACGAGCCGCTGTCGGGCGGCGGGAAGTCGTCGGGCTTGATGTCGTGGTTGCGGATCGGGGATCGTGCCGCGGGGGCGATCAAGAGCGGCGGGACGACGCGGCGTGCGGCGAAGATGGTGTGCCTTGACCTTGACCACCCTGATGTTGAGCAGTTCATCAACTGGAAGGTGCGGGAAGAGATCAAGGTGCAGGCGCTGGTGGAGGGGATGAAGTCCATCGCCGGGAAGAAGGCTTCGATCCACGACCACGAGACCATTGGCGAGACGGCCGGTCGGCTGGGTCTGAAACTGGATTACGACTTCAACGGCGAGTCGTACTACACGGTGTCGGGGCAGAACAGCAACAACTCGATCCGCATCAGCGATGAGTTCTTCGATTGCCTGGATAAGGACGGCACGTGGGCGCTGAAGCCGCGGCTGGGCAGCAAGGGCGGCAAGGACGTGAAGGCCTCGGATTTGTGGGGGCAGATCGGTTACGCCGCGTGGCGGTGTGCCGATCCGGGCGTGCAGTACGACAGCACGATCAACGCGTGGCACACGTGCCCGGCATCGGGGCGGATCAACGCCAGCAACCCGTGCTCGGAATACATGTTCCTGGACAACACGGCGTGCAATCTGGCCTCGATCAACCTGCTGAAGTTCTACGACCCCGTGTCGCGGCAGTTTGATGTCGAGCGGTACGAGCACGCGATTGACCTGTGGACGATGGTGCTCGAGATCAGCGTTTTGATGGCGATGTACCCGAGCCGCGAGATCGCGAAACTGTCGTGGCGGTACCGGACGCTGGGGCTGGGCTACGCGAACATCGGCGCGATGCTGATGCAGGCGGGCGTGCCGTACGACTCGGAGGAGGCGCGGGCGCTGTGCGGGATGATGTCTTCGATCCTGACGGGGCGCTCGTACCGGATGAGCGCGCTGATGGCCAAGGAGCACGGGCCGTTCGCTGGGTATTCGCGGAACCGCGAGTCGATGCTGCGGGTGATGCGGAACCACCGGCACGCGGCGCACGGGGCGGCGCGGAACAGCGAGGTGTACGAGAACCTGCGCATCCGTCCGGTGCCGATCGACCATGCGGTTGCGAAGAGCGAGAAGTGCAAGATCAAGAATTCGGCGGCGCTGCTGGAGCGTTCGTGCGTGGCGTGGGACGAGGCGCTCGCCATGGGCGAGAAGCACGGGTACCGCAACGCGCAGACGACCGTGATTGCGCCCACCGGCACTATCGGGCTGCTGATGGATTGTGACACGACGGGTGTTGAGCCGGACTTTGCGCTGGTGAAGTTCAAGAAACTCGCCGGTGGCGGGTACTTCAAGATCGCCAACCAGTCGGTGGAGCCAGCGCTGCTGGCGCTGGGTCTGAACGCCAAGCAGATCAAGGACGTGCTGACGTACGTGCTGGGGACGCTGGACCTGAACGTGCCGATGCCCGCGGCGGGCGAGCCGGGCGACCTGGCGATCTCGTTCGCGGACTGGCTGAAGCAGGCGGGGCTGAACGACTCGGATTTCAAGAAGATCACCGCGGCGCTGCCGGGGGTGTTCGAGATCGGGTTCGCGTTCAGCGCGTGGACGCTGGGCGAAGAGACGCTGACCCGGATCGGGATCGATCCTGCGGCGGCGAAGGCCGATGGGTCGTTCAATCTGCTGAAGAAACTGGGCCTCACGGCGGCCCAGATCGAGGTGCTGAACGAGCGGATCTGCGGCACGCAGACGGTCGAGGGTGCGCCGCACCTCACGGCGGAGCAGATCGAGGTCTTCGACTGCGCCAACACCTGCGGCAAGAAGGGCAAGCGGTTCATCCGGCCCGAGGGTCACATCCGCATGATGGCGGCGGCGCAGCCGTTCATCTCCGGGGCGATCTCCAAGACGATCAACCTGCCCAACAACGCGGGCATTGAGGACATCAAGGCGGCGTACCGCTTGTCGTGGGAACTGGGGCTGAAGGCCAATGCGCTGTACCGCGACGGGTGCAAACTCAGCCAGCCGCTGAGCACCAAGAGCGAGGACTCGTCGGCGAGCGGCGTCGTCGAGGACAAGCCTGCGAAGACGGCGGCGAAGGTCGAGCGGCTGAAGGCCGATGTGACGGCGATGCTCGACCAGGTGGAAGAGGACGCCGACGCCCTTGAGGAGGCGCACGAGGAGATCGCCGAGGAACTGCGCGAGGTGGTGGTGAGCACCACCAAGGGCGACCGCGAGACGGTGATCAAGGCCACCGAGCGGATCGTGCACCGCCCGATGCGCCGGCGGCTGCCCGATACGCGGCGGAGCATCACGCACAAGTTCAACATCGCCGGGCACGAGGGGTATCTGACCGTCGGGCTGTACGACGACAACGCGCCGGGCGAACTGTTCATCACGATGGCCAAGGAAGGCTCGACCATCGGCGGGCTGATGGACTCGCTGGGCACGGCGACGAGCGTGTCCTTGCAGTACGGCGTGCCGATCGAGAGCCTGGTCAAGAAGTTCACGCACCAGCGGTTTGAGCCCGCGGGCATGACGACCAACCGGGATATCCCGTTTGCGAAGTCGCTGGTGGACTACATCTTCCGGTGGATGGGCATCCAGTTCATCCCCGGCTACCGCGAGCAGGTGGTGCCGAGCACGGCGCTGGATGATCCGAATGAGTCGCGGGACATCTTCGGCGACCGCACGACGGTGATGTCGGCGGGCGGCGAGGGCGGCGGTGCCCGTTCGGTGCAGATGGACCCGCCCAAGCGGACGGCGGCGGTCCCGGCGATGGCGATGGCCGGGGCGCGGACCGAGGCGCCTGCTGGCGTGAAGGTTAAAGCGAAGGCCAAGCCGACGTCGGCGCTGAACGCGGCGCTCCAGGATTGTCAGGAGGACGCTCCGGCGTGCGAGGTGTGCGGGACCATTACGGTCCGCAACGGCACGTGCTACAAGTGCCTGAACTGTGGGCACAGCATGGGGTGCAGTTGAGAAGAAGGCATCAAGGCAGGAGGCATCGAGGCATCGAGCCCGGCGCACCGCGCACCCGCGCATTGTGCACGGCACAACACGGTTGAAACCCCTCGGGGCGTTGAGCCCGGGGGAAGCGAATCCGAACCTCGCACGGCGGTCGCCCTGGTGCGGCCGCCGCGCGGGGGGCGGAGAGAATCGGAGTGATCGAGATCGTTTCGGAAAGTGCTTTGCGGAGACTTTGACGAGTCGTCGGTTCGGAGAACCGACCTGCCAGGACTTGGAGATTGAGAGAGCGATTCGTGGTGGTTTGAATCGGACTTGTCTGTTCAACCCATCGGTTCCCGGTCCGCGTGCTCCGACACGGACCGCATCGGTCGAGGAGGTGCATCGAACCGTCGGACGGAACATCGAGAGGGCACGCGAGGGATGGAATGCTCGCGTCATGGGAGGGAAGGGAATGACCCCCCCGTGCTTGGCTCGCGGTTGATCTGCGGCATAGGTGTTTCCGAGAGATTCGGGACGCCACGGAGCCGCTGATCGGCCGCCGATGAAAACTGTTCCGGCGCGCATCTCCCCGGCTTTTCAGGAGGAGTTTCCCCTGATCCGTTTCACCTCAACGCCCCCGGCGAACGCGACAGCGACCGCCGGGGCTTGAGAATGCGGCGTCGGCGGTTGTTCTCGCTCCCCCCCGCGTGTCGGGCGTTGTGGCCCGGGCCTGCGGGTGTTGTCGGCCCACCAACGAGGGTCGGGGCTGCCCCGCAAGGGGCGGTCTCTTGACCCTCCATCTTGCCCGCCCCCGAGCGGCCTCCACCGCTGCTCGGGGGTCTTTTGTTGGGGAGGCATCGAGGCAATAAGGCATCGAGGCATCGCGACGGCTGGGCGGGGTCGGGTGTGCGCGACGGGGTGGTGTTCGGGCGGGATAGCATCCGCGCATGTCGAGGCTGACTCAACTGGAGAAACTCCACGCCGCCGATCCGGGCGACGCGGACGTGGCGTACATGCTGGCGCATGAGCACGCGAAGGCGGGGAACACGCCGGCGGCGGTGCACTGGTTTGATACGTGCCTGAAACTCGACCCGGGGTACCACTACGCGTTTTTTCACAAGGCCAAGGCGCTGAGCGCGGCGGGGGAAGTTGAGGGGGCGCGGGGCGTGCTGCGCGACGGGCTGGCACGGGCGACCAAAGACGGCAATGCCAAGGCGGTGAGCGAGATCTCGGCGCTGCTGATGGAACTGGAGGCGTGACCGATGGGGGTGCCGAGGTTTCGGAGCAAGGTCCGTGGCGGAGGGCGCGACAAAGACTCCGTCGATCCGGCGGCGTTCATCGGTGAGGCGATCACGCAGATCAAGCCCGGCATCCGTGATCCTTCGCGGGTGACGATCAAGGCGGGGCGGCGTGTCGTGGGCACGGTGGACGCGGTGTCGGCGCACCGGCTGAAGGTGAAGGTGGGGCTTGAGATCGATGCGGATCTTGTAGCGGCGATTGCGGCGGCGGTGTTTCAGGACCGGCTGCGGTCGCTGGCCCTGCGCCGGGTGGCTCGGTCAATGTGCAGCGTGAAGGGGCTGGCCGATGCGCTGGTGCGGAAGGGGGCGGACCGGGAGACGGCGGCGCGGATCGCCGCGGACTTTGAGCGGCTGGGGCTGGTGAACGATGAGGCGTTTGCGAACGCCAAGGCGCGCTCGATCCTGGCGCGGAAGCCGGCGGGGGCGCGGTTGATCCAGTCGAAACTCCGTGCGGCTGGGGTGGACGCGGCGCGGTCGAAGGCGGCGGCTTCGGGCGCGCTGGAGGGTCGGGACGCACTGGAGGATGCCGTGGCGCTTGCGAGGAGGCGGGCGCGCGGGATCGCGCCGGGGGTGGAGCCCGAGGCGGCGCGGCGCCGGGTGTTTGGGGCGCTGGCGCGTCGGGGGTTTGATATGGACGTGGCGCGGCGGGCGGTGGAGGCGGTGATGGGGAAACCTGGGCAATCGCGGAAGCCGTGAGCGCGGCCTCTGTTCAGTTGCAGCCGGTGCCGAACTTGGCGAGGAACTTGACGAGGTCGGGGGTGTTGACGCGGCCGTCGCCGGTGAGGTCGCCGGCGCTGAAGGGCAGAGTGTCGGTGCCGAACCTGCCGAGGAAGATGACGAGGTCGGCGGTGTCGGTGCGTCCGTTGAAGTTGAGGTCGGAGGGGCAGTTGGCTCGGAAGTCGGGGCCGACGGTGACGGTGCCGGTTTGGTAGGTGCCGCCGTAGCGGTTTTGGACGGGCTCGGTGAAGGTGGTGTCGGTGAATGTGTTGCCGCTGATGTCGAGGTTGAGACTGAAGGTGTTTGGCGTGGCGGCGGAGGCACCCGGCTGGGCGGTGACGACGACGAAGTAGAAGCGGTTGATGGAGGGGGGCACCTGGTTTGCTTCTGATGAAGCGGAGATGGGGAAGTTGAGGTTGCCGAAGGTGTCGAAGGTGAAGGGCCCGCTGAGGGTGGCGACGAGGGTGTCGGAGAACGAGAACGAGCCATCGGCGTTGCTGTCGGCGTAGACGTCGATCTTGGAGATGAGCGCGTTGACCTGCTGGGCTGAGAGGAGCGCCTGCGGCGGGCCGTTGTAGACGTAGCCGCGGTCGTAGAACGAGCCGCTGAAGAGGGTGTACGAGATGCTCGGGTCGCCGGTGGCGGCGAGGTTGCTCGCGTAGATGTCGGCGATCTTTGAGGTGGTGCCTTCGGTGATGGCGGAGGCGGAACTGCCCATGTAGGCGTAGAGCGCTTCGCCGTAGTTGGCGGACCAGATGAAGCGGTCGTTGTTGAACGATCCGGCGGCGAGGTCGGTCTTGCCGTCGTCGTCGAAATCGCCCGAAACGCAGACGGTGGGGGCTTCGAGGAAGGCGAAGAGGCTGGAAATCCCCCACTGGGTGCCGTTGCCGAGGTTCTTGGCGCGGTCGAAGCCGCGGTTGTTGCGGCCTGTGGCGGCGAGGTCGATGAGGCCGTCGTCGTCGATGTCGGCGGCGTGGACCCAGGAGCAGCCGTCGAGGCTGGTCATGGCGGTGACCACGGAGGTGTACTCGAAGGGGCCCTGCGAAAGGCGGACCTTGACGTTGCCTTCGGTGAACGACGAGCAGGCGATATCGAGCCGGCCGTCGTTGTTGAAATCGGCGAGCGTCACGCAGGTGGGGGTGGACTGGGCGATGATGATTGGGAGATCAAAGTTGAGAGGGAGGAGCCCGCGGTCGCCGCCGCTGGCGGTGGTGCCGGCTTCGCCCTGGGCGTCGTTGCCGGGGCGGGGGTTGAAGATGCTCTGGGGGTAGAGGCGCAACTGGTTGGAGCCGTAGGCGGCGGCGACGATATCGATGAGGCCGTCGCGATCCAGATCGCCCAGAGCGATGGAGCGCACGGAGGCGGCGCCGGAGTTGATCGGGGTTTCCTTGATGAAGTTGGGCACGCCGGCGGAGGCGAAGTTGCGGTAGACGCGGATCGAGCCGCTGGTGGAAAGGCCCGCCACGACATCGATGCGTCCGTTGCCGTCGATATCGGCGACGGCGACGCACGAGGCGCCGGGGGCGGCGGCATCGATCATGTGGGGGGTGAAGGCGGCTCCGTTCGAGGTGTTCTCGAACCACATCACGACGCCGTTGATGATGCCCGCGGCGACCACGTCGGTGTCGCCGTCGTTATCGAGGTCGGCGGCGGCGATGGACGCGGGGCCGTCGGGGCGGGGCGTGGCGGCGCTGTTGATGATGGTGGTGCGGGTCCACTCCGTCGGCCCTTCGTAGTCGAGGGTGCTCCAGGAAATGGTGTCGTCGAAGAAACAGGCGGTGACGAGGTCGTCGCGTCCGTCGCGGTTCATGTCGGCGACGACGGCGGCGGTGGGGGCGTCGCCCGAGTTGGCGATGCCGGCGGTGCCGTACATGTCGGCCTGGCGGTGCAGGCGGCGGTTGGGGACGATGCGGACGTTGGGGATGGACTGGGTGCTGCGCCCGCTTGGGGGTTCCGTGGCTTCGGTGCTCTTCTTGGATTCATCAGCGGTTGCTGAGCGGTTGGCGACGGTTGTCACGTTGATCAGCGCGAGATCGAGATCGCCGTCGGGGTCGGCGTCGGCCAGGGTGATGGCGTTGAACGAGCCGGCGGCACGGAAGACGGTTCGGGAGACGATGGAGCCGAGGAACTCCTGCCGGTGCCAGGAGACGGTGCCGGTGGAATCGAGGACGGCGAAGTCCTCGTTGCCGTCGCCGTCGATATCTCCGGCGACGATGTCCAGTGGGCGGCCGCCGGCGAAGGAGCCGAGCGAGCGGGTGAAGTCGAATGGGTCGATGATGGTGCCGCCGCCGGCGTAGAGGCCGGCGACCACGGCTCGGAAGCCGTCGCCGGAAAGATCGGCGAAGACGGCGCTGGAGTAGGACGCGTTGAAGTTGATGGCCGCGTCGAAGGTGGCGTCGCCGTTGTTCTGCATGACGGCGAGGCCGCCGTAGACCATGACGAAGTCCTGCTTGCCGTCGTGGTTGAAATCGGCGACGTCCAGGTCGAAGGTGTTGTTGGTGTTGCTGAACTTGGGGACATCAATGGTGACGGCCTGGAAGGCGATGGGGTCGCCCTGGGCGCCGGTGTTGATGAAGAGTTGGACCTGGCCGTCGGCGCGGAGGCCGATCACATCGGGGGAGCCGTCGTTGTTGGCGTCGATGACGGCGAGGCGGCGGACGGGGGATGTGACGGAACCGCCGGCGACGTTCTGCGAGAAGCCCTTGCCGACGTTCCTGAACGTTACCAGGCTGTTGCCGCCGCTGGCGGCGCTCGAGACCAGGTCAACATTGCCGTCGCGGTTGAAGTCTGCGGCGACGGTGTCGGTGACGGGGACGGGCGAGGCGGGGGACAGGTTGAAGAACATCAGTTCGCCGGGGCCGCCGCGGATGCTGAGGCGCGGGCCGGTGGCACCGCTGGTGATGTAATCAACGAGGCCGTCGGAGTTGATGTCGGCGGTGTGGAGCGGGTACTGGAGCGGGTCTGCGGCGAATGCGGGGAGGTTGACGGCGCGGGCGAGGTCGAAGGGGAAGGGGCGGACGGTGCCGCCCGTTTCTTCGCAGGCGTCGGGGACGCCGTTGGTGTTGGCGTCGGTGGCGGTGCCGTTGAAGATGTCGAGGTTGTCGGCGATGCCGTTGCCGTTGCAGTCGGGGTCGCCGCCGGTGAGTTGGAGGGAAACCTGGGCGCCACGTCCGCAGCAGATGGTGTCGGTGGCTTCGACGGCGACGAGGTTGTCACCCGGGGCAAGGAAGTCCGTGATGTCGACGGTCTGTTCGGGTCCGGAGAATCCGTTGCTGTCACTGACGACGACGACGCCGTTGACGGTGACGGTGATGTCGTCGTCCGCGCTGGCGCGGAGCACCGCGACTGAAGGGTTGGCGAGGAGACGGATCTTCTTGCGGAGATAGGCCTTGCCCGTCCCGCCGGTGAGGCCTGGCGACGACCAAACGGTGTTGTTGAACGGGGCTGGGGCCGGTCCGATGATGAAAGCGGAGGACCACCCGGCGCTGTCGGAATCGTCGAAGTTGGGGCTGAGGTTCCAGCCAATCTGGGGCTGGTTGGGGTTGCTGCGCCAGGAGTTGTCGGCGTAGTAGTTGGAGCCGGGGCCGATCTCGCACGAGTCGGGGATGCCGTTGTTGTTGATGTCGGGTGTGCCGGTGATGAGGCCGTACTGGAGGTGGTCGACCTCGATGCCGCCGCCGCCCGTGACATTGCGGACTCGGATCGATCCCACGCCGGCGGAGTGGACGATGCCGAAGAAGCGGTCTTCGGCCGTGGTGCCGGCGTTTTGGAAATCCCCGGTTCCCGTGGAGAAGGTCCCGATAGACTGGCCCAGTCCGTCGAAGGCCTCAAAAGAGAAAGTGCTGCCGAACCCCCCGTCGGTCCACACCACGCCAGCGAACTGCGGGAGACGACCGAAGGCGGCCGTGTTGAAATTGAAGGTGATACCGGTCGTGCCGTTGCCGGCGAACAAGGACTTACCACTTGCTCCTGAGCCATCGATGGTCCCGTCATCACCATCGACGGAGTCCGTCAGGCCGCCGCAGCCGCAGATGGACGAGGTGTCGGCGCTCACGCCGGGCGTATTCAGTGCGCCGTCCTCGAAGTCCTCGAGATACGCGGTGGTGCCTAGCCCCGAGAGATTGAACGGGCTGTCGGCCCGGCTGAGGTACGGCGTCGGCCCGAACGACTGGTCGAGTTGGAACCCGGCGATGTCGCACGAATCCGGGATGCCGTTGAGGTTGCAGTCCTGCGCCGTGCCGTTGGAGATGTCGATGGCGTCGGGGATGCCGTTGTTGTTGCAGTCGGTGGGGAGGGCGACGGTCAGGGGCGGGCTGTCGAAGACCTGGCCGGTGCCGGTGCCGTCAAGCGGCAGACCGGAGAGGGACGAGACGATGGAATCGTTGTCGGTGAGGCGGAGGATGATCGTCCCCGTGGGGTTGCCCGAGGGGGTGCCGGTGTTGACCTCGATGGTGTAACTCGCGTTGCCGTTGGAGAAGAAGTTGGTGATGGACGCGCCGGACAGGCTGCCGGTGGTGAGTTGGATGTCGCTCTGGTCGAAGCCCTCGACGTTCTCGGAGAACTGGATGCCGAAGGACCTGGTGGTGTTGGGCTCGGCGAAGTTGCTGCCGCTGATGAAGAAGTCGGAGATGGTGGGGGGTGTGCCGCCGCCGCCGAAGGAGATGATGGCCGGTAGCGAGGCGAGGTTGGCAGAGCCGGGGCCGTTGAGGGGGATCCCGACCTGGCTGCGGATGGTGTCGACGTCGCTCAGGTTCACGGACAGGCTGCCCGCATCGGCAGCGGTGAAGGTGATGGTGATCTGGAAGGTGCTGTCGGTGATGCGTTCGATGCTGAGGCCGGTGCTGTTGACGCCGCCGGTGACGATCGTGCTCAGCAGGCCGAGCGGGACGGCGTCGACGGGGCGGTCGAAGACCAGGGCGAAGGTGACGGGCGAGGTATCGGGGTTGGCGTCAAAGGGGGCGAAGACGAGAATCGCGGGCGGCGTGACGTCGGCCTCAAAGGCGCCGATATCGACCACGGGCGCGGCGCCCACACCGGTGTCCGTGGCGGCGGGCACGTCGGTGAAGCGCGGGTTGCCGGCGATATCGAGGGGCGCGACCTCGTTGGTGTTCCCGTCGGCGTCGTCGTCGATGAGGTCGGTGGGGACGGCGGAGTTTGCGCCGGCATCGAAAGCGGGCGAGGAGAGTTTCAGCGAGAAATCGTCGTCGTCGGTGCCGAGGATGCCATCCTGGCCTTCGGGGCTGTAGAAGTTCGGGCTGCCTGTGAACGCCCTCGTGCCCAGTGAGACGTTGCCCTGCACGGTCGAAGTGGAGAGCAGCGAGTGGTCGACGGTGACGATGGGCCCGGTCGAGGTGGCGATGGTGACGGTGCCGGTGGGGACGCTGGGGAGGTCGATGATGTTGTTGAGGGCCGAGACGGTGCCGGTGCCGTTGAGGAGGAGGCCGTTGATCACGGGCGGGGTGCCCGCGGCTCCGTTGGCGCCGGTGGAGCCGTTGACGGCTGCCGAGCCGTTCGCTCCTGGGGAGACGCCGGAGCCGCCCAGGCCCGCGGTGCCGGCGAGGCCGAAGACGCCGCCAGGGCCGGCGATGCCTGGGATGCCAGCGGTGGCGCGGGAGATGGTGTTGTTGATGATGCTGCGTGTGGTGCTGGTCAGTGTGGTGGAGACGAAGACGGCCTTGCCGGCGGCGCCGCCGGCTCCGCCGACCCCGCCGTTGCCGCCGGCGCCCGCGTTTCCGCCGCGGCCGCCGGTGGTGGTTGAACTGCCGCCGTTGCCGCCGTTGCCGCCGCGTCCGCCCTGCCCTCCGAAGCCGGGGGTGCCGCCGTTGCCGCCCCGGACGTCGTAGACGAGATTCATGGCGATGGCGGGTGACGTTGAGGTGGTGTTGTAGGCGATGGCGATGGCGTCGCCGCCCGCGCCCCCGGCACCGCCGCTGCCGCCGTTCCCGCCGTTGCCGGCGTTTCCGCCCGCGGCACCCGAGACAAGCCCTGTGCCGCCGTCACCCCCGCGTCCGCCGTTGCTCCCCGAACCGCCGTCGCCGCCGCGGCCGCCTCGGATGGAGTTGACCCTGTTGGCGACGATGGCTGGCGTCGCGCCCGAGGTGACGAGGATGCCGGTGGCGAAACCGCCTGAACTGCCCGGGCCGCCGTTGATGCCGTTCTGCCCGTTGCCGCCGGAACCGGCGGGACCCCCGGGGCCCCCGTCGGCTCCGTTGGAGCCGTTGCTCCCGTTTGCGCCGAAGGTGCCGGAGGTGAGCATGTCGCCGCCGGCGACATAGCGGACGATGTTCCGGACGAACTTTGGCGCGGTGGACGACCCGCTGATGATGATGCCCTGCGCGTCAATGCCTGCGGCGGGGAAGACGCCTTCAAACGTGCAGTTCGACACGCGCAACTGGCTGCCCGAGTCGATGCGCATCAGCCGGGCGCGCGCGTAGTTGAAGGTGAAGCCGTCGATGAGCGAGGTGCTGGGCGCGCCGCTAACGGCCATGACCTCCGCCGCGTCGTCGTTGTTGCCCGTGCCAAAGAGCGAAGAGTCGCCGTTGATGTCGCCGGTGATGATGGTGGGGTGCGCATCGGGGTTTCGGTCGGTGAGGTTGAAGGCACCCGAGACGAACCCGCCGTACAACTTGACCGGGCCGTTGGAGGGGAAGACGAAGGGCGTGCTGTTGCTGGTGGCCTTGTAGGTTCCCTGGGCGACCCAGATCTCGCTGGGCTGCGGGGCGACGATGACGGCGCCGGCGAGGCCTTCCTGCAGCGTCCGCAACGCCGAGGCCCACGAGGTGCCGTTGCCGCCCGGTGCGGCGTTGGCATCGACATAGATGCGCGTCGTCGTCTGGGCCGAGGCGGCGCAGGCGGACACGGCCATGAAGGCGGCGGCGATGAGCGCGCGGAATCCCCACGGAGCGCCGCGCGTCGCACCGCGGGCGGCTGGATCGACGGCGGGGAGGTGTTGGGCGTGGTTGCGGTGGTCGGTGTTCATGGCGTTCTTTCGATCTTCGGCCCCGAGTTTCGGGGACCCGCGCGGAAGTCGGTCCGGTCCCTGTGCGGGGAATCGGCCTAAGGCCCGGTTGGGGCCTTTGGACGGCAACAAATCCTGCTCGTTTTCATCGGGCAGGAACGGACGCGACAAACCCCAAAGGCCCAATCCGGACCATGGGTGGGGACGTCGTCCGCTCTAAAGTACCACACGGATTGGCCAAAGGCGTCCCCCCAGACGGCACAAACCAACCGAAATGTATGTCCTTCAACGAGTTATCGTTGCGGGACGGCCACAAGACCAGCGCACGACCCCCCCTCTTGTGGCACAATAGGGGGAGCGTCTTTCCTCCATCGTCAGACCCGGGAGGTCTCTTTTGCCCGCGCCAACACCCAGACACGCCCCGCTCTTTGTCACCGCCTTTACCCTGGGCATGGCCCCGGCCATCGCGCTGGGTGCCCGCCAGGTGGACCCTGCGCCGCAAGGCACGGCCCAGGCGGTGGTTGCACCGGAGGGTCAGGCACCCTCGGCCCAGGCGGCTGATGGTGTGGATGGTGGCGCGAAGCCCTCGGGTGAGGCGCCGAACTTCGCCACCGTGGTGAGTTTCAACGGCAGCGTGCAGGTGCGGATGAAAGAAGACGGCGAGTGGGTGCCCGCTTCGGTCGGCCAGGTCGTCCCCGCGGGCGGCGCGTTCCGGACAGGCGTGCGCTCTGCGGTGCAGGTCCGCGTCGGTGCGGCGCAGTTGCTCACGATTGACCGCCTCGGCGTCGTTACGCTTGATCAGGCCGTGAACAGCGGGGATAAGGACAAGACGGCGCTGGGGCTTTCGTACGGACGCGTGATCTTCAACGTCACCAGCACGAAGTTTGCGAACGATGTCGCGATCAAGGCTCCCGATGCGACGCTCGCCGTGAAGGGCACGTACGGCGCGATGGAAGTGACCGGCGGTCAGCCGACCCGGGCGTACGGCGGCGAGGGCAACGACGGGAAGTTCGCGGTGACGTACGAGGGCGAGACGGGCGGCGGCTCGACCGGCGACGTTTCGGGAACTGGCGAGACGAACTCGAACGAGCCCAGCCCTGTCCAGAACGACATTGACACTGGCAATCTTGATACCGGCGACCCGAATGCCCGCGAAGGGGATGAGACACAGGTGATCGACCGCTCGACGGGCGGCGGTGATTCGATCAAGCAGACGACGGGTGATACGCAGTTCCGCAACGACCCGCCTCCTCCGCCCCCTCCGCCTCCGCCGCCTCCTCCCCCACCCCCTCCGCCGCCACCTCCTCCTCCGCCCCCTCCGCCTCCGCCCCCACCGCCGCCTCCTCCCCCGCCGCCGCCACCTCCTCCACCGCCGCCGGTGGGGCCGCCTCCGCCACCTCCACCACCCACGTCGCGGGAGTTGTTGTTCTCCGATGCGGGGACCGGCTCGTTCCGGTTCTTCAAGCCCGGCACTGGCGCGGGTGAGACTGTCCCGGGCGGGCTGCCGGTGAACCTCCCCGATGGTGGGCTTGCGCTGGTTGGCAGCCCCACGACCGGGCGTGTCACAGCGTTCTATCTCGCCGGCGGGGTTGCTGATGCGAACGGCATTCAGGGTGTCGGCTTCGAGACCAACCAACTGTTTGTCGGCGAGATCGACTTGAACGGCAACACGCCGGTGGTGACCCAGGCCTTTGAGCAGATCGCCAACTTCAACCTTTCGGACAACAATTCCGAGGGTGCGCCGGGGCCTGTTTTGGCGGGCCTTGCCGTGCTCGACAACGGGCTGTACACGGCGCAGCGCCGTTTCAACGGCGCGTTGTCCAACCGCCCCGACCAGAACACGGCCATCGTCCAGATCGGGTTCAACCGCGGCGGCACGTCCAGCGGCGGCGGCTTCAACTCGCTGAACTACCTGATGGAGTTGCCTTCGGGCGACATCCAGACGGTGACCGGAGCCCAGTCCCGCGGCAGCATCTTCGCCGTGGCGCGGATCACGCCCGAGGACATCACCACGAACCGGTACGAGAGCCTCGCGGTGTTCGAGATCGACCCGCGGAACGATGGTTCGCCGTACATCAAGAACACGCTGTGGGGTGCGGCGGGCGATTTCAACATCGGGGCCAACACGGCCGTCGCATCCGACTTCAACCCGGCCGTCTATGACGATGTTGCGAAGGCCAGCGGTGCGGCTTTCACGGACGGCAAACTCGTGGTCAGTGCCTACGCCGATCTCAGCACGGGAAGCGGGGCGGGGAGCAACCCGTTCTTCCTGACTATCGACCCGGATTCGCCGGGACAGCGCGGCCCCGGCGGCGTGACGACTTCACAACTGCTCACGCTCCAGACGGCCAACGGCCTCGGCGCATCGGGCATGTCCGCGATTCAGGGCGTCGGTGCCGCACCGGGCCCGGTGGTTCTCGACAACTCGCCCGGAGGGCGCGACTTCTCCGTCGGCACGCTTTTCGGTCAGGTGTCCTACAGCAGCAACGCGCTGGGCAGCGGCGTGATCCAGCAGGTCTACCGCCAGCGCTTCATCGAAACCGCGAAAGATCCGGTGTTCTGTGCGATTGACCCGGTGATCGGGCAGATCCCCGGCGCGCTGCAGAACAACGCGGGCAAGACGCAGGGCATCGCCAGAACCACCTATGACCTGCGCCATCCGCTGGCACCGGATCATCCGTGTGCGGCCCAGACCCCTTGAGGGCCGAAGAACCGGGGCGATCTTCCGGCCGGCGTGCCCGCACGCCCGTGGGTGTCGCTTGGGCGTGGTTGCTTGACTTTCGAGCGTTCGCCGCTATTCTGTTCCCACTTACTGCGGGGTGGAGCAGCCCGGTAGCTCGTCGGGCTCATAACCCGAAGGTCGTAGGTTCAAATCCTACCCCCGCTATTCGACGAACCCCCGGGTTGCAAGGCTCGGGGGTTGTCGTTTGCAGTGCCGTTGACGCGCTTCCTCGGCGGCCGCGCGTAGGCCCCCGGTTCGACGAAACCCCCCGAACTCGGGCGACACACGCGACCGGTGCGATCCAGCAGCCGAAGACGTTCAGCCACGCCGGCGTCGTGCCGCCGCCGCGCCGGCCAGCGCCAGCAGAGCCGTGGCGGAAGGGGCTGGAAGTCCCGGCGGGATCGGCGCCGTCGAAAGGGCGGAAGGGAACAGGTCCCCTCGCACCCAGGCGGACTGGCCGTTGAACGTGAAGAACACCTCAAAGCCGAACGCGGGTGCCGGGCCGCCAAAGCCGTTATTGCTCGCCGAGAACGCCGAAGCGCTCGGGAACGGCGAAGGCAGCGCGGCTTGCGACGGCAGGAACCTTCTCGTGTCGATGAACGACAGCGAGATCGAGGTGTTGGTCGCCGAATCGCTCGCCGACAGACCCATCCGATCCGTCGACACATCTTTTGTCAGCAGAACACTCCCGCTCACGCCCCCCTGCGCCGGGCCAGCCAGAAGTTCCACGGATCGGAATCCAAGGTCGATCGACAGGAACTGTGGAAAGTTCGAGGTTGCGAAGAACTGCGTGCCTGCCGGGCCGGTTTGGGATGATCCGCCTGTGACATAGGCGAAGCGGACCGGGAGGAAACCCTGTCCCACCAGCGACTGCACGTTTGCCGACGCTGCGGTGAACCCTCCGTTTAACTGCATGGACACCACGTCCGCTCGGGCCGAGGTGGCTGCAAGGCAGGCCACAACCGCGGCCGCCAACACGCCGGTCGGTCGTCCGCGACAGACGCGTAGACCATCATCACTTGCAAATGGCATGTTTCTCTCCTTGTCTTTGGCGTGAAGAAACTGTGTAAGGACGCCGCACTTGCCGAGTCCTCCCCACTGGCGACGATGGCCGTGAACGAGGCCACGCCGATCAACTGATTCACGGACCTGAGAAAGGGTCCGTCGTGGCCGCCCTCACTCCTGGGGCCGCCGCCCGAGCAGGAACAATCATACCTGCGCGGCCGACCGCACCCTCAATCAAAGATACACCTGTCCCCGGATTTGTCGATGGGTTTCTTCGAAAACTTTCCAGATGGCGTGCCGAGATTGGGGTACGGGCAGTTGCCGAAGGCTCAGATGGGCAGGGTACGCCGGATTGCAGGGCATCTTCCGATGCCGGGCCCAAGAATCGTCCGGGCTTACGTCACGGCCTCTCTCGTCGCCCAGTCTCCAAGTTCCCAAGACACTCTGGTCTCCCTGACGGACTCTGGCATCGGCTCGCTGTGTCTCCGCAGATCTGGAGTCGGGTTCGTCAGATTATTCTCCGCCCTCTGTCTGATTGTCGAAAATGCTCGCGCTCCGCCGCAAGCCACTGCCGATTAATGAACGATTGATCTCCTCGCCGGCTGGCCAAAGTCGATTTCGGCCTCCGTGCGAACCGCATTGTTGAGCGGAATGCAGGCTGTCAACTGCCCGAGGACTGTCGCCGCTTGCTCAGAGGTTCCGTCGGGATTACTCGCCGAGTTCCTGCTTCAGCGCCTGCCTGGCCCAGCGGCTGGCGAGCCACACCACCAGCAGGATGACCCCCACTCCGGCGATCATCCCGATCAGTTTCCACTGGCCGCCCGCTTCGCCCACCTTCTCGATGCTGCCGACCGTGGCCCCGATGAACGCCGCCAGCACCGTCCGCGGCGTCATCCCCGCCACCGTCCCGACAAAGTAGATCACCGGGTTCACCTTTACGCTGCTCATCACCATGTTCGTGAGCGCAAAGGGCGAGTTCGGCGGGATGCGCAGCAGCGTGACCAGCGCCAGCGTCCGGCCCGCCGAGCGGTTCACCAGCGCTTCCTTCACCACTTTCGCTTTGGGGTTGGTTTCGATGGTCTTCAGCACGCGCTCCCGCGCCACCAGGCCCCACACGAGATACCCCACGACAGACCCCAGCGCCGCCCCCGCGACCGCCAGCGGCCCGCCCAACTGCCACCCGAAGAACACGCCCGCGCCGAAACTCAGCGCGTAGGTTGGCATGAGCGCCAGGCCGGTGGTGAGGGCGAACACGCCGACGAAGCCCCATTTGGCGGCGTCGCCGTGCGAGTCCATCCAGCCCTTGAGGCTGGTGGCGAAGGCGATGAAGGTAAAGCCGCCGAGAGCCGGGAGGACCGCCGCCATGATCGCGGGGATGGCGACCGCTGGTCCGAGTTGGCGCGAGATGGCACCCAGGTCTGGTCCGTCCGTGGATTTCGAGGTATCGGGGTTGGACATCGGAGCAGGATAGTGCAAGTGCCCGCGGCTCCATCCGAATCCCGGACTCGAACATGGGGGGCGTGTCCGGGGCTACCGGGCGTGATCATTGACAACGAGCCATTGCCCGTGCTCGATGCTGTCCCCGTGCTTGCGCACGGGGTTCGGATGGATGTCTAGGGCACACGCCACCGCGCTACAGTCTTGTCGGCATGAAAACCAAGTGCGACCGATGCGACCGCGAGGCCACTGTCACCGAGGTGATGGTCAAGGCCGGGCAGAAGGTGGAACGCCACCTGTGTGAATCGTGCGCGCGCGATGCAGGCATCGCCGTGAGCGCCGGGACGTCGCTCGAAAAACTCATGACCTCGTTTGTCTTGCAGCACCAGCAGCAGGTCGCCGCGGCGACCGGGGGCGGGGCCGCGGTGCAGGGCCAGCGCACCGTCGCCAACGCCTGCAAGTCCTGCGGCCTCGCTTTCGCCGAGTTCCGCCAGAAGGGCCTGCTTGGGTGCCCCGACTGCTACCGGGCCTTCGAGCCGCAACTGGGCCCGCTGCTCGAACGCGCCCACCAGGGCTCGTCGTGCCACTGCGGCAAGTCGCCCTCGCGGGCAGCGCTCGCCGAGGTGGTGCAGCAGCGGTTGGCGGTGCTGCGGAAGCAGTTGGGCGAGGCCGTCGCCGCCGAGCAGTACGAGAGGGCGGCGGTGATCCGCGACGAACTTTCGCGGGTGGTCCCCGCGCCGACGACGGCGGCGGGCGATGGTGGGGGGGCGAAGGGTGCGGCGGATCAGCCCACAGAGGGGCCGCGCCAATGAGGTCTGAAGGCCCCGATACCCCTTCCGGACCCGCGGGCGACGAACCCGCGCCCAAGCGCGCCCGAAAGGCGTCGACGCCGCCCGGTCCGCGCGTCCCATCACCATCCAACGAATCGCCGCAGGCACCCACTTCCCACGCCGTCGCCGAGTGGATGCGCGGCGAAGGGCCGGCGTGCGATGTCGTTCTCTCGTCGCGTGTGCGCCTCGCTCGCAACTTCGCGGGGTACAAGTTCGTGTGGCGCTGCAACCGCGAGGACCGCGCCCAGATCGTCCGCGCCGCCCGCGAGCACGTGCTCGGCGGAACCGTGGGACGCATCGCCTCCGCCGCGGCGGGCGTGAGCGCCGCCACAACCGCCTCGGACAAATCACCGCAGCCCGGCCTGATGTGGATCGATCTCAACGAGGCCCCGGAACTCGAGCGCAGCGTGCTGGTCGAGCGCCACCTCATCAGCCAGCAGCACGCCAAGGGCAGCGAGCCCCGCGCCGTCGCCATCAGCGTGCCCGATGAGCGGCTCTCGATCATGGTGAATGAAGAGGACCACCTGCGGCTGCAGGTGATCCGCGCCGGGCTGTCGCTGGCCGAGGCGTTTGAGCAGACTTCCGCCGTGGACGACGCGATCGAGGCGCGGACGGATTTCGCGTATTCCTCTCGCTTCGGCTACCTGACGGCGTGCCCCACCAACGTCGGCACCGGCATCCGCGTCAGCGTCATGCTCCACCTCCCGGCGCTGAAACTCACAGGCGAGATCGAAAAGGTCAAGCGCGCCGCTTCCGCCATGAACCTGGCCATCCGCGGCTTCTACGGCGAAGGGTCCGAGGCCTTCGGCGACCTCTTCCAGGTCTCGAACCAGACCACGCTTGGCAAGTGCGAGAAGGACATCCTCGCCGAGTTCGAGCGCGACGTGATCCCCAAAGTGATCGAGTACGAACGCACCGCCCGGCGCACGCTGCTGGAGAAACGCCGCTTGATCCTCGAGGACCAGTTGTTCCGGGCCGAGGCGGTGCTGCGTGCGGCCCGCCTGATGAAGAGCGACGAGGCGATGCAGGCGCTGAGCATGATCCGGCTGGGCGTGTGCATGGGGCTGTTCCCCAAGGTGACGCTCAGCGCTGTGCACGAGATGATGCTGCTGACGCAGCCGGCCCACCTGCAGCGTGTGGTGGGGCGGGCGCTGGACCAGGCGGAGCGGCGCATCGAGCGGGCGAGGTTGCTCCGCGAACGGCTGGGGGCGTGAGTGTCGGTCGGCTCGTCCAATCGGCCATCCCATCCGTCCGAGCCCCGAGCGCGAGCCCGGGGCCATCGTGTCGGGCACAATCACGACGGATTCGCGACACCGCTCTGATCCCGCAGCGGCGGCCAACCTTCAATGCCGCATAAGCCTCGAATCGTGTCGTGATTCGTACGATGGCCCCGAGCTCGCGCTCGGGGCTCGGACGGAAAAAGCACCGTGCGAACTCTGCGATCTCCGCTCCTCCGAGGTGAACCCGACTCCCGAAAAACCTCACCGCCGCGGCAATACCACACGGATGTTCACGCGACGGTTCGCCTCGCGGTCCTTGTCCGTTCCCTCGGCCACCACCATCGGGTCTGTGGCGCCAACGCCCAGCGGCGTGACGTAATCTCTGTTCACGCCCTGCGACACCAGCACGTCGGCCACTTCGTCGGCCCGCTGCTTGCTCAGCCGCAGGTTCTTCGCTTCGGCACCGGTCGAATCCGTGTGCCCGATCAGTTCGATCCGGAACTGCACGTTCTCGTCCTCGGCGATCTTGACCAGTTGCGAGACCTCCTTCACGAGGTCGCCGAACATCGCGCCCTGCCCCGGCGCGAGTTCGGTGGTGTTCACGATGAAGCGCGGCTTTCGTGATTCGATTTTCTGCTTCAGCGCATTGAGCACCGGCAGCGTCGTGTTCGTCACGCGCTCGTCATTGAACTGCGTGACGCCGGCGATGAGCATGGCCCGCGAGCGGGCGAACGCCAGCCACTTGTTCGACGTGCTGCCCGTCGCCGTCAGCACGCCGCCGTCGAACGCCAGCGTGATGCCCTGCGGAGGGCGAAGCACGCCCTGCGATCGAGACAGCACGAAGACGGGATCGCTCGACTGCTGTTGCTCCATCTCGACGCGGACCAGTTCCGGCCCGAGCGTCTGGAAAGACTTGAGCGACGTGGGGTCGATCGCGAACGGATCGCGCAGCCCGTAGATGTGTCGGACGCCTCGGACGTTGTCGGTCCGTGTCACCAGGATGCCGGGCTGGGCCTCGATGTCGGCGACGAAGCGGTCGAAATCGCGCTGCTCGGCCCACCGGCCGTACTGCCACCACGCCAGCAGCCCAACGATCACGGCGATGACGAGCCACGCCAGGAACGTCTTGCGTTTCTTCTTCGGGTCAGGTGCCCCGTCGCGACGGCCCTGCACCAGCACCGGCTCGAGATCGGGCCGACACGGCGCGAAGACGCTGGCGTCGCCCTGGAAGTTCTCCAGCCCCTCGGCCATCGTCAGGCTGACGCGCTCCAGTGCCTCTTGCATCGTCTGGCGCAGACCCTGCGGCGGGGTACCGCGGATCGCCGCCGCGAGGATCGCACGCGGGGCGTGCTCAATCCAAACGGTCATGGTGCCGACGCGCATGGAGTTGAGGCGCTCGACGCCGGCGGTGGTGTTCGTTGCCGCCGCTTCGGACGCCGTGGAACCGCCGGCGGCGAAAGAGTCCTTCACGAAGTCCTGGATCGCGGTGAGCATGCCCGAGACCATGTCGGGGTCCTGGCCTGCCACGGCCTCGGCCTGCAGATGCTGCAGAAGCAGGCCGGTCTCGCGGTGGATCAGGAACACCTGCTCCACGCGGAATGCGAGGGTGTGTAGCATCACCACTTCCGCGTACGGGCGCCCCGTCCGCCACGACTCGATCCGCCACCCGAGACCCTTGAGCGTCAGGGATTGTTCGAGCGCTTCGTTCAACCCCTGGATCGCGCGCAGAAACGTGTCGGCCACGGCACGGCGGATCGCGGGCCCCATCACTGGGAAGATCGCATCGACGATCGCCTGCGGGTTCTGCCGCACGCTGGTTTGAAGCGAGCGTTCGATGGTCGGCGCCAGCGCCTCTCCCAGCGAGCCGTCCTGCGCGTTGCGGATCGCGACCGCGCCGGGAAGTGCTTTGGCCATCTCCGCGGCGTGTGCGGCGGGGTCTTCGAACCTGCGGCGTGCTTCGGTCAGCCGTTCCCACTCCGGTCCAAGAAGGAGATCACGGACCGTCTCGAGTTCGGTCTTCTCACGGGCTTCTTCAAGATCGCCAGTTTCGCCGCCGAAATCCGTGTCGCGCGGGCTGGTTGCCTCGTTCGGATCGTCACCCGGACCGACCGCGGATTGATTGGAGTCCGCGTTAGTCGTCCCGCCATCATCTGCGCCCACCGGCGCATCGTCCCCATGGCCCGGCGCCGCGTCCTGCGGCGGACCTTCAGGGTCGTTCAGGTTGGCGTTGTCGTCCTGCATCGCTCAACTCGCCTCTTGCTTGTGAGCCGACTCTCAAATCCCGAACGCTCCGCGTCCGGTGTTCCGGGTGGCATGCTCACGTCCGCGTGAGCATGTCCTCGATCCGCATGAAACCGGCCTCGAACGACTCAGTCCTTCTTGCGCGATGAACCCTTGACTTCGTCCTTGAGGCGGAGGGCCAGGTCGGTGAGCAGGTCGGCCAGGGCGAAGCGGTCGGTCTTGCTCTGGCGGAGATCGGCGAACGAACGCTCGAGCAGGGCCGAGAGGTCGCGCTGCGTCTGGCTGATCTCGTCGCGGAGGGCCTTGGACTGGTCGAGGATGCTCTTGCGGAGTTCGCGGTGGTTCTCGCCGGTGCGTTCGTCGAGTTCGTTCAGCCGCTTCTCGAAGGTCTTGCCAGCGGCGGTAAAGGTCTGGGCGAGTTCCTTGTCGCCGTGGAGCCGTTCGCCCTGCTCGGCCTTGAGGCGCTCGTTGAGTGAGCCGAGTTCGTTCTTCACATAGTGCTCGAGCGATTCGAGCCGCTTCTTGAACTCGTCGCGGACGTCCTGGACGTCCTTGGAGACCTTCTTGTCCAGCCGGGATATCTGCTGCTCGGTGCTGCGGGCGTGGCTGCCGAAGAGGATGTCGCGGACCTTGTCGAGGCTTTCTCCGCCCGGGCCGGCGGGGGCGTCGTCGTCACCCTTGGGTTTGGTGGATTTCTTGGATTCGGCGGCCATCGTGTTCTCCTGAGGTGTCCCCGCCCACCGGACGGGGGAGGGGCTGTTGCAGAGGCGGTCGGAAGCACCCGAACCGGTTGTATCGGCGTCGGGCCTGAATCTACCACACCGTTGCGGGATGGGAAGGATCGGAGGGGGCAGGGGCGGAGCGAAAGAGGGCGTCCGCGTGGCCTCGACAGGAGCCGGCCACCCCTTTCGATGCTGCGTGCTCCGCGCTTCGGCGGTGAACGAATAGGGGGAAGAGCATGCGCCCGAGAACGCGGGCCAAAAAGCAAACACCCCAGACGTGAAGCCTGGGGTGTTCGTGTATATCGAGAACAGTTGGGTCACGTTTGTCCGAGCGTTGCCGCTCGATTGCCCTTCCAGTTACCTGGTTGAGGGCGAGATGATGTTGACTCGTTCCTGCGGGGCATCGCTGCCCCGTCCCGTGGTTTGCGGGCACAACAGGTCCAAGGAAATCCCTTAGAAAGGAGGTGATCCAGCCGCAGGTTCTCCTACGGCTACCTTGTTACGACTTACTCCCAGTCACCGATCTTGCCGTGGGCATCGCTGAAATGCGACGACTTCGGGCACTACCGGCTCCCATGAGTTGACGGGCGGTGTGTACAAGGCTCAGGAACTTATTCACCGCGGCGTGGCTGATCCGCGATTACTAGCGATTCCGGCTTCACGGAGTCGGGTTGCAGACTCCGATCTGAACTGGGGCGTGTTTTCTGCGATTTGCTCCACCTCGCGGTCTTGCTTCGCTTTGTTCACGCCATTGTAGCACGTTTGCAACCCTGGATGTAAGGGCCATGAGGACTTGACGTCATCCCCACCTTCCTCCGGTTTGACACCGGCAGTCTCGCTAGAGTCCTCGCCATTACGCGTTAGCAACTAACGACAGGGGTTGCGCTCGTTAAGGGACTTAACCCGACACTTCACAGCACGAGCTGACGACAGCCATGCAGCACCTGTGCATGTTCCATTCTTGCGATTGTCATCGATGTTTCCACCGACTAATCCATGCATGTCAAACCCAGGTAAGGTTCTTCGCGTTGCTTCGAATTAAGCAACATGCTCCACCGCTTGTGTGAGCCCCCGTCAATTCCTTTGAGTTTTAGCCTTGCGACCGTACTTCCCAGGCGGTACACTTAACAATTTCTCTCCGACCGGTACCGGGTCAAACCGGCACCGATCTAGTGTACATCGTTTACGGCGTGGACTACCAGGGTATCTAATCCTGTTTGATCCCCACGCTTTCGTGCCTCAGCGTCAAGATGAGCCTAGCTGCCTGTCTACACCTTCGGCGTTCCGCTCGATATCTACGCATTTCACCGCTCCACCGAGCGTTCCGACAGCCCCTACTCACTTCAAGACCCGTGGTATGCACCGCAATTCCCCGGTTGAGCCGGGGGATTTCACGATGCACCTTCGGGTCCGCCTACGCACCCTTTAAGCCCAGTGATTCCGATTAACGCTCGGGTCCTCTGTATTACCGCGGCTGCTGGCACAGAGTTAGCCGACCCTTCCTCTGGCCCCGGTCATGGTTCCTGGGGCCTGACAGTAGTTTACACGGCGAAACCGCTTCATCCTACACGCGGCATTGCTCCGTCAGGCTTTCGCCCATTGCGGAATATTCGTTACTGCAGCCTCCCGTAGGAGTCCGGGCAGTGTCTCAGTCCCGATGCGGCGGGCCGTGCTCTCACACCCGCTACCCGTCTTCGGCTTGGTGGGCCTTTACCCCGCCAACTACCTGATAGGATATTCGCCGCTCCCAAGGCGCCTTACGGCTTTCATCCGGAGATCTCATGTGGTATTACGCACAGTTTCCCATGCCTATCCCACACCTCGGGGTACGTTCGAATATGTTACTCGCCCTTGCGCCACTGTCCCCCCTTGCGGGGTTCTCGTGCGACTTGCATGTTTTAGCCATGCCGCCAGCGTTCAATCTGAGCCAGGATCAAACTCTTCAATTGATTTTTCTGTTGACCCCCGCCAGCCGCACAAGGCGGCCGACGGGGAGATCGTCAATGAGAAGTTTGCCTAGCCAATCCATCTTTCACCGTTTGCACGGCTTCCGATGGTGGTCTCGATGGTCTGACTTTCGTCAATCCACCGCTCCCGGACGGCAAATCCGGGAGTGCTTCTGCTAATGAAGGAATTCTGGTTGACTTTGGATTGCTGATTGCAATCTGTCTGTCACCACGAAAGATTCCTCTAGCTCCACGGTACTGTGATACCGTGGCACCTTTGGTTGGGGCCTTGCTGTTCGGTGAGAACGGCGTTTCAACGCCTGCAAGGCCCGCATCTTCTCGCGGTGACCCAACTGTTCACTTTTCAAGGAGGATGAGGTTCCGATGGAAAGTCAGGGGCGTCACGCCCGTTGAACTGACCGGGAAGGCTCAGTCCGGTTCCGAACCGGGAGGAAGAGTGTACCCATTTCATTCCGCCTGTCAAGGCCTTGGGATGATTCCCTCGCATCCCCTTCACATTTCCTGCATCCATTGCAGGGACTCGGTTATCCGGCCCTTGTTTTTGGCCTGAAATCGCGGGTGATCCGTACATGATCCAAGCAGAATCGGCCCCTCGGGCGTGAACTGACTGGATTCCCCCACCTCGTCCACATCTATGTTGCCCGTCCCCTTCAAGAGGCGATCTGGGCTGGGACATGGGCCGACCGACGCTTGCGAGCCTTTCCGACCGTTCGCGTCGACTCGGGCCTTCCTTTTCAAACCAAGGGGTCCAGCGCTGCGGGCTGTGCTTCCTCCGCCCCCTTTCGGCGAGGGTCGGGCGTCACCGCCACCACCGCTACGATGACGTGTGCCGGCCCGGTGGATGGCTGCCGCTTGCTCGTGTGCCTCCCGGTCCCCCTTGCTCCAAGCGCTCTCGCCGCCTCCCGAAGCGTCGCCCCGGTCGTCCGCACGTCGTCGACGAGAATGACGGTCTTGCCCCGAAGGTCGATGCCTCGTCGGAGCGAGAACGCGCCGGCGACGTTGGCCTCTCGGGCCGTGGGGGAGAGCCCGCGCTGCGTTGGTCGGTGGGCGCGTTGCAGGGCCGGCACGAGCGGCGCATCGAGTTCGCGCGCCATCCCGCGGGCGATGCAGCGGGCGTGGTCAATGCCACGGTGCACCCGGCGCCAGAAGGACGTGGCGACGGGGACGACGCAGACGCCTCGCGAATTGACTGGTTTTCCAGCGGATTCAAGCGTTCCGAGAGCCCCGGAGGCCAGTACGGCGTATGCCAGTTGAGCGCCCAGCGACTCCCCCATCCAGTGGCAGCGGGTGAACTTGGTGTCCTGCACCCACTGGGCCACCGCACCGCCGTACTCGGCCAGGCGGACAAACCGCTCCCACGGCAGGCGTTCGTCCCGGCACGCGGCACAGCCGAACTCCGGCGCTCCCGCCGCAGCTTCGGAAACCCCCACCGAAGTCCCGCACCGTTCGCAGTACGCGGCGGCGGCGTCCGCCTCCCAACCTATTTCCTCGATGCGCCGGTCCAGTGGCGGCGAAACGGGCACGAGCCAGGTGTTCTCGATGTCCCGCCACCAACGGGAGCGAGTATCGAGTTTCGACCGGCGAAACCGGGCTACGGCGTCGGCGTGCCTTGCACTTGGCGAAAGCCGTGGCTGAGTCTCGACGCCGGGGGGCGTTTCGGAGGCGGAGGCTTCTTCGCTGGGTTTCAGAGGTTCCGCCGCCCGCGCCACAGCGACGTCCTGCTCGCTCACCCGAACCGGCGGCCAGACAAACTTCCGTGGTGGTGTTGGGGCCGTGTCGGTTTCGTCCGGCGTGCGTCCTGCAGGTTCGTCCGGAAGCGGTGGCATCGATCAGGAATCGTAACGCGGGCTCGCCCAAACCATCGCCCGTCACGCCCCCCGTCGCTGGTACATTGTGGCGGCATCCTCCCATCCACGTCCGACCTCCCGAAACCCATGATCTCCAAGAAAATCTGCATGGTCGGAGCCTTCGGCGTGGGGAAGACCTCCCTCGTGGCCCGCTTCGTCTCCAGTGTCTTCTCCGACAAGTACCTCTCCACCGTGGGCGTCAAGGTCGACAAAAAGACCCTGACCGTCGACGGCAAAGAGATGCTTCTGATGCTCTGGGACGTCGCCGGTGAAGACGACTCGACCCGCGTGAACATGTCGTACATCAAGGGTGCTGCGGGGTACCTGCTGGTGATCGACCGCACACGCAAGGCGACGCTGACGACGGCCCGCGAACTTAAGGCTCGGGTGGACAAGGAAGCCCCGATCATGGGCGGTGGGTCAATGCCGTTCGTCGCGGTGATGAACAAGTCGGACCTGACGGACAAAATCGAGATCATCGACGCCGACATCGCGGCCCTCGGCGGCGAAGGCTGGACGGTTCTGGCCTCGAGCGCCAAGTCCGGCGAGAACGTCGAGGCGGCGTTCACCGCGCTGGCAAAGAAAGTGCTGGGGAACGCCTGATGCTGCCGACGCTCCCGCTCGCCGTCGCCGCGTACCTCGCCGAGTTGGCGCAGGTGGCGATGCGTCCGGCGTGCGCCCGCGTGACCGAGGATGGGCGCGTGATCGATGTTCCGGGGTTGGGGGACTCATGGAACCGCTATACCGTCGCCGCGCCGCGCGTGGGATCGATGATCGATGACACCGTGCCGGTGGCGGCGGGGCTGTTCCCGGTGGGGATGGAGCCGACGGTGATCCCGCAGTTCGAACTCTCGGCGGGCGTGTTCGTGGATGTCCACGCCGCGAAGATCAGGGGCGAATCTTGGTTGATCCTGATCGACGTCTCGGAGACCAGCGCGAGGCAGCAGGCGATCCAATCGCGCGCCAACGAGGCGGAACTGCTGAAGCACGAACTGGCACGGCAGAACGTGGCGCTGGCTCATGCAAGGCAGGCCGCCGAAGACGCCAACCAGGCCAAGACGGTGTTTCTGGCGAGCATGACGCACGAACTCCGCACGCCTTTGCAATCGATCATCGGGTATAGCAGTTTGCTGATCGATGATGCGAAAGAGATGGGGATCGCCACGGCGGAGGGGGACCTGAAGACGATCAATGCCGCGGGGAAGCACCTCTTGGTGCTCATCAACGACCTGCTGGACATGGCCAAGGCCGAGGCGGGGAAGATCGAGTTGCACATCGAGACGTTCGATGTCGGCGAAGTGATCGAGGACACGCTCCGCGCCGTCAAGCCTCTGGCCGAGAAGAACGGGAACACGTTGGTGAGCGAAGTGAACGCCGCCGCACTGAAGTCGATGACCAGCGACATGACCCGGGTGCGCCAGGTGCTCTTCAATCTGCTCAGCAATGCGTGCAAGTTCACGCACCGGGGACAGGTCACGCTGCGCGCCGGCACGTTCGATGCGCCCGCCGGCGCTTGTCTGCGGCTGGAGATCGTCGACACCGGCATCGGCATGACCCCCGAGCAACTCGCCAAACTCTTCCAGCCTTTCCAGCAGGCCGATTCGTCAACCACCAAGAAGTACGGCGGAACCGGCCTGGGCCTGTCCATCGTCCGCAAACTCTGCCGCCTCATGGGCGGCGATACCACGGCGGCCAGCACCCCCGGCGTCGGTTCCACCTTCACCGTCGAGTTGCCGATGAAGTATGTTGACCCTGACGCCGCTTCCCAACCTTGATACCTCGATGCCTTGATGCCTTGATGCCTTGATGCCTTCTTCCCGAGGACCCCATGACCGAGTTCAACCCCTTCAAGCGCCGCATCCTCATCGCCGACGACACGCCGCAGATCCTGGAACTGCTGAAGCGCATCCTCACGAAGGCTGGCTTCGAAGTCGAGACGGCGGTCGACGGCATGGACGCGCTCGACAAGGTCCTGCTCTTCAACCCGGACCTCATGTTCCTCGACATCATGATGCCCCGCGTCCACGGCATCGATGTCCTCAAGCAACTCAAGGACAACACCTCCACCAGCCATATCGGCGTGGTCATGTGCTCGGCCAGGAACTTCAAGAGCGATTCCGAACAGGCGTTCGAACTCGGCGCGTTCGATTTCCTCGTCAAGCCGTTCGAGAAGGACCAAGTGCTCAGCATCGTCGAGGCGTTCTTCTCGCGCAGGCTCCCCTCGCCGAGCATCCCGTCGGTGGTCCCGGTCGTCGGCGGCCCCGGCGAGGTCTACACGCCCGAACTCGATACCACCGTGCCCTACTGGAAACTCTGGGGAACTCGCGGCTCCATCGCCGTCCCCGGCCAGAAAGTCGCGCGCCACGGCGGGAACACCGCCTGCCTCGAACTGCGCCACGGCGACGACATCGTCGTCATCGACGCCGGCACGGGCATCCGCGAACTGGGCCTCGAACTCGCCAAGGCCGGCCCGCGCCACATCCCCATCCTGATCGGCCACACCCACTGGGACCACATCCAGGGCTTCCCCTTCTTCGCCCCGGCGTACATCCCCGGCTTCTCGCTCACGCTCTACGGCGCATCGGGGTTCCGGAAAGACCTCAAGAGCGTCTTCCAGGGGCAACTCGACCGCGACTATTTCCCCGTCGAACTCAAGGACATGCACGCCACGCTGGACTTCAAGACCCTTGACACCAACCCCGTGGCCTTCGGCAAGATCTCTGTCGCGTGGGACTTCACCAACCACCCCGGTGCCACGGTCTGCTTCCGCATCGATATCGGCGGCAAGCGCATCGCGTACATCACCGACAACGAGTTCCTGCAGGGCTACCTCGGCAAGCCCCACGACCTGACGCCCGACAGCGATGTGTGCAAGCCCTACCAGCGCACCATCGATTTCGTGAAGGGGTGTGACCTGCTGATCGCTGAAGCGCAGTACACCCAGCAGGAATACCCCAAGAAGATCGGTTGGGGCCACACGGGTCTGGCGAACGCCTGCGCGCTGGCGAAATTCAGCGGCGCCAAGCGCTGGATCATCGCCCACCACGACCCCATGAACGATGATGACGCGCTCCAGAACAAACTGGCGCTGACGCGCCAGATCCTGAAGAGCATGAACTGCGATATCTACGCCACGCATGCCTACGACGGCATGATCGAGTTCGTGTGAGCGGAGTCGCCGATTCCATCCGAACCGCGAGCGCAAGCTCGGGGACAGCATTTCGTTGGCCGCTCGTGTTGAAACTCACCCGGTTGTGGACCCGCTGATTCTGTCCCCGTGCTCGCGCACGGGGTTCGGATGGACCAAGCGTCACATCGAATACTTCGCCACGCACCCCTCCGCCTCGGTCACGCTGACACTGACCACGCCGACCCCCCGCTTCACCGCTTCGGGGTCGATCCGCCCCGCCAGCGATTCCGCGATGTGCTTCGCCACATGCTCCGCCGTGGGGTTCACCCGATCGAACGGCGGCGTGCGGTTCAGGTCGTTGTTGTGGAACGGTGCGATGATCGCGGCGAGCGAACGCTCGAGTGCGTGGAAATCCAACAGCAGCCCGTCCTGATCCAGCGCAGGCCCCGCAACCACCGCCGACACCCGCCAGTTGTGCCCATGGACAGGCTCGCGAATGCCGCGAATCACAATCGCGTGGGCGGCGGAGAACACGGCGTGGATGGTGAGGGTGTGCACTGGGTTCAAAGCGAAGCACGAAAAGTGAAAGATGAAAATCCGAGCCGCGGAAGTGGACGTTCGTGATTCAAGGCGATGGGATGGTTCGCATGAACAACCAGGCAGGCGATCAAACCGCCGAAACCGGCGTGAGGCGTGGTGCCGCAGCGGACTGGTACTCCTTCTCAATCGCGTCAACCAACGTCTTGAGCAACCGGCACGCCATCGGCCCGGGCGACACCGCCCCAGGCTTCCCGATCACCCGCCCGTCCAGCGTCGAACCCGCCGAGACCATGGTGTACGTCCCCGTCAGCATGATCTCGTCCGCGGCGTGCAACTCCTCCACCGTCACCGGGCGCACCTCGATGCTCGGGTCCTGCTCAAGGATTAAGGCCCGCGTCGCCCCCGCCAGCATCGGCGCACTCTCCAGGCTCGGCGTCGCCAGCCGGCCGCCCGAAGCGATGAACACGTTGGTCGCCGTGCCCTCGGTCACGATTCCATCCTTGAACATGACAGCGTCGTCGCACCCCTGCTCATCGGCCTCGATGGCCGCGAGCACGCCGCCGAGCAAAGAAATGCTCTTGAGGTGCCCGCGCGTCCACCGTGTGTCGGGGCGCAGCGCCAGACGTCGCAACTCAGGCTTGACGTACTCGGTGATCGCCTTCGCGGCGACGGCATAGCCGAACACCGTCGGCACAGAATCCGGATGAGGCACCCGCGCCCGCAGCGGCGCGCCCGCCGGCGGGACGCCGCGAGAGACCTGCCAATACACCGCGGCGTCGGACAACCCGAGTGCGTCGATGAGTTGTGTGGTAAGCGTCTGGAGCGCGGCGGCATCGAAGCCGTGGATGCGTGCCTCACGCAGCCCAGCGTTCATCCGCTCCACATGATGGCGCAGCCCGATGACCCGCCCTCGCGTGGTGCGAAGGCCCTCGTACACGCCGTCGCCGAAGAGGAACCCGCGGTCAAAGACGGACACGCAGGCCTTCTCGCGCGGGACCAGTTGGCCGTTGAGATGGACGAGTTCCGGTTGCACGTTGGGATGGTAGCGTCGGGAATGGCACACGTTCCGCTCGAACCCCGAGAGCAAGCACGGGGAAAGAATCAGCGTGACCGATCCAGCGCCGCCGCACGGATGAAGTCCGAAACACTCCGGAACCCCGCCGCCCGCGAACTCTCTTCGAGCGTGAGTTTTTCTTCCGCCGTCAACCGGATGTTCACCTGCGCATCCCGCTTCCCCTCGCGGGCCGGGCTGGGCGGACGCTCCCCCTGCTCGATCATGGTGGCGACGGCGACGGTGGTCGCTTCGAGCGTCGCCGCAGCACACGCCTCCAGCGTCGGCCCATCGGCCATCGCGTAGGGCATCTCGACGGTTCGCCCAAGAAACCCGACGTTTTCCTCGCGTGCGATCACCAGTTGGTACTGCGAAGCGATCTCGGCGGCACGCGCCAGCGTCGCCGCAGCGAAAGGACGGTCGATGGCCTTGCCGCCCGCCCTTCCCCCAGGGCGGGTCCGGCGAGTGCTAACGCCCTTGGCCTTCCGAGAGGCGGCGGATCGCTTTGTTGACTTGGTCGTCATAGACACGTTTGACTTTGCCCTTGTGGACCGGGATCGAGATCGTGGGGCGATCCTTGCCCGTGAACACGTGGTGCGAACCGCTGATCCGGGCCAGCGCCCAGCCGTGGGCCTCCAGCCGCTTTCTGATATCGGCGAAACGAACGTCCCCGTCCATGCGGGATTCTCCGTGACTGTGAACGTTCACCGCCCGCCGGGCGACATTGCGCGGCGTTGTGAACGGATTCAGCAGTCCCGGGAACCCCGTGTCCACCCACAGGGATCCGGACTGTTCGAGCCCTCACATATCCTTCTTTCGAAGTGCCGGTGGAGACACTTGAAGGGCGAAGCACGCGCAACAACACGTGAGACCCTTGCCCTCGAATCGTCAGATCCGAGTCTCGGCGAAGTATAGCCCGGCGTATGCACAAGTCAAGCCCTTTCCGGGTATCGCAGGCGTGCGGACGGTGGACCCGTGCTTGCGCACGGGGCTCGGACGGATCGGCGGCGGACGCAATCCCACTATCCGGTCACTCGACCACTCGACCACTCGACCACTTCGCCACTCCCCCCGCCCCACCCTACCCCCGTCGCTTCAAGATATCCGTCAACGAATCCGCCTGATGGTCCGCGTGGTACGACGACCGCACCATCGCACCGCTTTCCACCACTTTGAACCCGCGCTTCCGACCCTCTTCGCCGAACATCACGAACTGCTCCGGCGTCACCCAGCGGTCAATCGGCAAATGGTTCGGCGTCGGCTGCAAATACTGCCCGATCGTCAGCACTTCCGTCCCCGCCTTGGCCTGCACCTCGTCCATGAGCGCCAGCACCTCGTCGTCGCGCTCGCCGATGCCCACCATGATGCCGGTCTTCGTCACCAGCCCCTGGTCCTTGCACCGTTTCAGGAGTTCGAGCGACCGGTCAAACTTCGCCTGCGGCCGAACCGCCGGGTACATCCTGCGCACCGTCTCAAGGTTGTGATTCAGGATCTCTGGGCGGGCATCGATGACCTTTTGGAGCGCGTTCCAATCGCCCAGAAAGTCCGGGATCAAGACCTCGATCGACATCCCCGGGCACAGTTCGCGCGAGCGGACAATCGTCTCGGCCCACAGCGCGGCCCCGCCGTCGTCGAGTTCATCGCGGTTCACGCTGGTGATGACGATGTGCTTGAGTTTCGCGCCCTCCCACATCAGTCGCAGCGAGTCCGCGACTCGCCGAGGCTCGTCCAGATCGAGGACCGGCGGCTTGCCCGTCTTGACGTTGCAGAAGCCGCACGAGCGGGTGCACGTGTCGCCCAAAATCATGATGGTGGCGACGCCGCGCGACCAGCACTCGCCGAGGTTGGGGCACGAGGCCTCTTCGCACACGGTGTGCAGGCGGTGCTCGTCGATGATGCTCTTGAGTTTGAGGTATTCCGCGCCGCCGGGCACCTTGGCCCGCAGCCACGAAGGCTTCCGTTTTGCCGCGGCGAAGTTCGGCGCATTCTGCTGGTTGTTGATGACGCGGTCAGAGAGACTCAGCACCGGAGCCCCGGCGTTCCGAACCGGGTCGCCGCCGAGAGCCCGCGGGTGGCGCTCCAAAACTCGCTGCAAGCCCGCCGAGGACAGCCCCGTGGGGTGCGTGGCGGTGGGGGGGTTGGGCGTGCTGTCGGTGGGCGAAGGCATGGAGGGAAGCATAGGGAGGCCGCCCGTGGGCTCACCGTGCCACTCTGGGATCGAAGCGGTTCCGCTGCGGTGCTTGGTACACGTCGTTGAAGCCGTCCGCGCCGACGTGCCCGTCGAGATAGCCATAGTTGGCCCGGGCCGTCGCGGTGCCGGATTGCCCGCCGACGGCGTTCGTCTGGACCTGTTCCGCCGCCAACGCCGCCGGCGCGTCGGGCAGCGACGCATCGATCCACCACTCGGACGAATGCACGTGGTCGCTCGCGGCGAACTGCCCCGTGAACGCCATCGTTACCCACTGCACCGTTGCCACGGGGTTCTTGATGCGGTCGATCTTGTCGAACGGTCGCGCCGCAGGGTCGGCCGGGTCGAAGGGCCGTTTGGGCGTCACATACTCGTTCAGCCCGTAACTGCTGATGCGGAAGCGCGGTGGGTTCGTCTGTGGCGCCGTCTGCCCCCTGCCTCCCAGGCCCGGAGACCAATAGGGGCTGGTGTCCAGCGGGCTCTTGATATCCAGGGGCGAATCGGCGTTGTTCTGCAGGTCGTTCGTCCACGAATACTTCGCGTTGGAGGCGGACCCGCCGTGGGACAGTCCGTAGGCGACGAGTTGCCCCTCGTGCTCGTTGGCGTAGGCAAGTTGCGCGATGCACAGCGAGCGGATGTTGGCGGCACACATGGTGGCCCGCGCCGCGTGCCTCGCCTTGCTGAGCGACGGAAGCAGCAGGGAGACGAGCAGCGCGATCACCGCCACCACAACGAGCAGTTCCACAAGCGTGAAAGCCCCTCGGCAGCAAGCATTCGCCCCGTGTTTCACTGGCACGCACTCCCGAATCGCCCGAGGAAATACGTCAGATCAGCGGTGTTCACGAGCGTGTCGCCATTGAAATCCCCGTTCGATCCGCGCAGCACCGACGAGCCGAATCGCCCGAGGAACCGGGTCAGGTCCGCCGTGTTCACCGCGTTGTCGCCGTTGAGGTCGCCCGGGCAAGGCGGCGTCACCAGTTGATCCATGTACGCCAGCGCCGCGTCGTGCTCGTTCTCCGGCGCGTTCTGGTTGAAGACGATCCAGAACGGCAGCGAGTCCTGGAACCCGCCCGTCGGCACCCGGAGCCGCAGTTGCAGCAGGTACACCCCGTCGCCCTGCGGTCCCAGCAACGTGTATCGCAAATGCTCGTGCAGGAAGCCCGATGAAACCTGCCCGAACGTGAACCCTTGCCGCACCTCGTTGGCCTGCGCCGGACTGGTGACGCTGGTGCCGGACTTCGTGACGCGGATCGTCTCCGTCGGCACGGCATCAAAGTCGTTGCCGTCCCATTTGCGGACAGCATCGAGCACGTCAAAGGCGATGAGCGTGCCGTCGGGGAACGTCACCCCCTCGACGGTTTCATACCCCGGTTCATCGGTTGAGTTCGGGACATCGCCGAACGTGGCCGGAAACACCCGCATCGCAGGCACGAACACGGGTCCGGTACCCGGATCGACGTAGCCCCCGGTTTGGACCCGCCCTGCCACAGGTTGCAGCATGATGTCGCCGATGTGTTGAGCGTGGGACTCCGATGGCAAAGCCAACGCCAGAAGCATGGCGGGCAGCGAGAATTGGACGGAAGCGAGTGAAAACGAAGGACGGTTCATCGGAGTACCCTTGGAGTCGACAGGCCGAGCACGCAAATGCAACAGTGATGCAGGAAGTATGACGTTTATGCAACCAGATGTCAAGAGCAATCCTGTTGCATCCAGCGGCCCGAATCCGGGCGGGCCGGGGTCTGCCGTCCCGCCGCTACCCGATACCGGCCCCATCCCCTTTCCAGGGGTACAGGCGGCAGCGCAAGGCCCCGACGCCCTTCCGGAACGCATGGACGCCGGCACGCCTGGGCAGTTCACCCCGCCGTCATGGGCCAAGCCCGTCCCCAGCCCCGCGGCGGCAACGACGACCCGACAACTCCGCAAGGCCTGGGTGCTGATCGCCGGGACGAGCGTGATCATCTTTGCCGTCGTGATCGCCCCGCTGCCCGGGCCGGGGTTCACCATCTTCGCGCCCATCGGCTTTGCCATGCTGGCCAGTGAGTTCCTGTGGGCCAAGCGCTTGGTGAACGAACTCGAGCACCGCACCGGGTTCATCGAGCGCGGCGCGGCGTTCCTGGTTCGCACCCGGAACTGGTGGTTCCTGCCCTCGGTGATCGCCATCTACTGGGGGCTGGTGTTCTGGTTGAACTTTGAGCAGGTGCTGAACGCCAAGTACCTCTTCCCCATCGCCGGCGGCCTGTTTGCGCCGGTCGGCTACCTCGCGTGGCGGACCATCGTGCACTGGTACAACGCACGCAAGGCGGCCAAGGCCAGCGCCACCGACCACCCGGCCGGGGAATGACCGTTCTGGGATGTCCCGACCCGGTGTTTGTGCGACACCGAGGGGTTTTCCGCTCGCGCGGGCGGGACATGTCGGGTAGTGTCCGCCCCCTTCGCTTGGGTTCCGACCCTGAGCATCGCGCGGCGGCTTTGCCGTCTGGATAATTCGGCGGGTCGATGCTCAGGCGTCTTTCATCTCGCCCATACGTTCCCGGTCAGGCTCGGGTGCCCGTCTCGTCATCCTCCCCTTCATTCTCTTCACCTCAGATTTTCCCCCAATGAACGAACTCCTCTTTCTCGCCGCCGAAGCCGCGTCCAACCCCGCCAACCTCAAGCTGTGGGCGTATGTCGGTTTCATCGGGCTGGTGATCGTGTTCCTGGCCCTCGACCTGGGCGTGTTCCACCGCGAGGCCCACGAGGTCTCGATGAAAGAGGCCGTGTCGTGGTCCGTGGTGTGGCTGACCTGCGGCATCGCCTTCTCGGCGTTCGTCTACCAGGCCTACGAAAAGCACTGGCTCGGGCTGGGGCTTGATACACCCAAGTACAACCCCGCCTATAACGCCGCGGATTCCGCCAGCCAACTGATCATCTCGGGCGAGGTGCAGGGTGCCGAGGCGGCCAAGCAGTACCTCGTGGGCTATGTCGTCGAGAAATCGCTCGCGATGGACAACATCTTTGTCATCGCGCTGATCTTCTCCTTCTTCGCCGTGCCCGCGAAGTACCAGCACCGCGTGCTGTTCTGGGGCATCATCGGCGCTCTGGTGATGCGCGGCGGCATGATCTTCCTCGGCGCCGAGCTGATCATGAAGTACCAGTGGATCCTCATTATCTTCGGCGGGTTCCTCATTCTCACGGCCTTGAAGATGGCCCTCATCAAGGGCAACGACGACCCCGGCCAGAACGCCGCGGTGAAACTCTGCCGAAAGGTCTTCCGCGTCACCGAGTTCTACGACGGTCAGAAGTTCTTTACCAAGCGGACGGTGAAACCGACGTACTCGCGCGACGCGGCGACGGGCAAGGACGTCATGGACCCGCCCCCGCCGGGCAGCCTGAGCCCCAAGTGGGCCATCACGCCGCTGTTCCTGGCGCTGATCCTGGTGGAGATCACGGACCTCGTCTTCGCGGTGGACTCGATCCCCGCCATCTTCGCGATCACCCCCGACCCGTTCATCGTGTTCACGAGCAACATCTTCGCGATCCTGGGGCTGCGGGCGCTGTACTTCTGCCTGGCCGCGATGATCGCCAAGTTCCGGTTCCTCAAGCCGGCACTGATCCTGATTCTGGCGTTTGTTGGGGTGAAGTTGCTGCTGCTGAGTGTCCCGCCGTACCTGACGGTGATCGGGATGGAAGCCAAGGCCCCGATCAAGATCGACACCACGCTCTCGCTGATCGTCATCGTGGTGACACTGGCGCTGGCGACGGTGCTGAGCGTGTTCCTGCCCGCGAAGGATGGACAAGAGGCCAAGGCGTAGCCGGCAGCGCCGCCTTGGCTTGGAAGACAAGTCGGGGCCTTGCCGGACGCCGGGACGCCGCAGACCCTCGTTTCATAGGTTCAGTCCGTCGGGATGGCCCCGTTGCGGGGACACCCAAACTGTGGTATAACATTGCCCGAGGAACAGCGGGCGGCTGTCCTCAACCGTCCATCCGCCCGCCCCCCGGGGCCGACCGCACCCATTGCCCACCCTGCGGTCGGAAAGGATCGGTGCTGTGGCCGTGGCGAGTGTTCTGGAGTGGATTCAGTGCAAAACCTGTGGCAGACGGCACCGCTGGAAGGCGGAACTTGTCGGCACGGACCTCGCGTGTTCGTGCGGCGCCAAGGTCCCGGTTCCGTCGGTCGATCCCGGCGCCACCGGGAGCGGCGCGTTTGATCCTGAGGACACGCTGGTCGATCCGTCCCTCACCAACGAGCAGGCGGCGATCTCCGATGCGCCCGCCAAACGCGGCGACGACCTCGAGATCGAAGAAGCACCCGCCCGGAGCAAGGCTGGCACGATGGCGGGCAAGAAGGCCGCCGCCGCAGGACCGGCGAAGGTCACGATGTACGGCGACACGCCGATGGTCGTGAAGAAGGCGGGCCTGTTCGGGCTCAGCCGCCAGAACGAGATGGTGGTGTTCCTGGGCTTGACGCTGCTTGCCTTCATCATGGTCGTCCACGCCCTGATCGTGCAGACGCTGTGGTACATCATCCTCAGCGTGCTGCTGGTGCCGATCGCGCTGTGGAAGTTCATCCCGGCGTACAAGATCTGGCGCGGCAACCGCTCCTTCAAGCGGGCATGGGCCGAGAGTTTTGGCGGCGGCGATGATGATGCTGCAGGTTGACTGGGACTTGCTCGGCAAGGCAGACGCGCGTCTTCTGCTTACTGAGTCGTGCCTAGGTGTTATCTTGAAGTTCGCCGGTACAGGCGGCTTTTGGTGAGCACGCCGGTCAATATCGGATCACGGAAGGCCTCTGTGGCGAAGTACTCGATGCGCATCTCTCCCATGCCCGCGGCGAGTCTGATGTAGTGATTTTGTGGGCTGCCGGAAGGATCAACCGATTCGAGGCGAGCAGTCTTGCTGTCGAGTGGGTGAATGGTTGCAAGCGTCGACCACGTTACGCATCGGCTGTCCATCGCTGCTGCAGCATCGATCGTTGAGAATGTGCACATCAACGAAGGTGACTTGAGGTCCGGCAGGCCGTCCGCGGCCGCTGCGCCGTCGCAATCCCAGATTGCGATGCTCCAGGTCTCTTTGCATCCGTCGGCGATGAACGACTCCCAAACATCAGGGCCGCCACTTGACGTCCGCCACGCCATAAGCCCAGAAGCACTCGCGAAGTAGCCCAGAAGCACACCCACAACAAGCGCGGCGGCAATGACTGCTCGGTTCAACAAAGTTCTTTCCGTGTTTGGGTAAAGCATTGCCCTCTGGAGATGGCCTCTGCGCGTCGGGAATCGACAGGAGCTCCCGAACTGCATGCTTGAACCGCCCAATTCTAGGATCAGTCGCGGAGTGCTTGAATCGAAGCGGGTAATTGGTTCAAAAGGTCGGTCGCCAGCAGGCCGCCGGTTGCGTGCGCCACCTCGCACCACCGCTTCGCGGAATCCGCGTGCGCCGTCACACCAGCCCGAGCGCACTCGAACAGCGACGACGCACCCGTGGCGCCCGAGATCGATGCCTGCGACTGCGCGATCAGCCCGGCGATCACGCCCGAAAGCACATCGCCCGATCCGCCCGTGGCGAGCGCGGAGTTGGGCTGGTTCAGCGTCCACGCGTCGTGCGCATCGGCCACCACGGTGCGGGCACCCTTCAGCACCACCACCACGCCCAACTTGTGCGCCAGCGCCCGCGCGGCGTCCTCACGCTCGCTCTCCCGCGTCGCATCGTGCGTGATGCCCAGTGCCGCCGCCAAGCGTGCAAACTCCCCCGGGTGAGGCGTCAGCACCGCCGCCGCACGCACCTCACGCGGGAGGCCGATGGTGCGAGCCATCGCGTTGAGTGCATCGGCATCCGCGACGACCGGAACTCTCTCCTGGCCGAGCACACGCAGCACCAACTGCTCGACGCCGACGCCGGGTCCCAGCGCGGGCCCGATCACGATCGCGTCGCAGTGCGTCAGTTGGAAATCGAGCGCTTCGGCGGCCAGGTGCGGGACGATCGCGCCGTCGGAATCAACCGGCATGGGCACACCGGTACACACCGGTGCGACGGTGATCGCGGCATCCAGCACCGGAGCGGGGGCCATGAGCCGGGCCAGGCCGCAGCCCGACCGCAAAGCGGCCAGCGCGGCGAGCGATGCACCGCCGAACATGCGGACCACGCGGGCGGGAGCATCGGGCGGAACAAACGTGCTGCCGCCGATTACCAGCACGGTGCCGAACGTGCCCTTGTGCCCTTCTGCGGGGCGTTTGGGGAGGGTGATCGGAGGGAGCATGAACGGAGGGTATGACGCCGGTTGAGGGCGCACGAGAGAACATTCGGGCAAAGAAGCACCGGCTTTCCTGGAAAGGAAAGTCGGTGGCACATTTCAGATCGGTTGCGCGAACGGATCAGCGCCGGCGACGCGCGAACGCGCCCGCGGCGAGCATCATCACGCCCGCCGCGCCCGGCGCGGGAACGAACGAGCCGTTGAGTTCGTAGGGCAGTTCGTACGCGCGTCCGTCGGCCTGGCCCGCGACAAATCCCTCACGACCCTCGAACCACACGCGCGGCCCCGCGGCGGAGCCGTCGATGGAGTTCAGCAGCCGCGCGTTGTGCCCAGTCACCGCGGTGCGCGGCGAGACCAGCGGCGTGAACACGTTCGCCGAAGGCGACGACGCGCCGAGGAACGACCACTGGATCCAGTAACGCCCTTCGGGCAGGAAGCCCAAGGCCTCGATCTCGGGCATCTGCACGGTGTACGCGAACACCGGGCGGTTGGTCGACGTGCCCGTGGGGCTTTGGCGGTGGGCCACGAAGGTGCCGGGGCCGGCGCTGTAGACCAGATCGCTCGCGAACACCGGCGTCGGCAGCACCGCCGGGGCATCGGGCGAGCCGGCGCTGTACGGCGTGTCCCGCCACAGGTTCACGCGGACCTGCGTGACGGTGGGGGTGGTCTGCGAAGTCTGGAAGGCGTAGACGGTCAGCGAATTGAGCTGCCAACCGCCGCCGGTGACGGTGAAATCTTCAGCGACGGCGGTGTTGGCCGAGACGGTGGCCCCGACGCCGGTGGTCGAGAACACGAACGAACTGCCGGGGACGGTGAAGCCGTCGGAGTTGCTGATGGGCAGCCCGGCGATGGCACCGGTGCCGCCGGTGGGGTTGGTGATGAACGGGCCGTTGGAATGCAGCAGGGCGGCGCTGGCGGAGCCTGCGGCGGCGCAGAGCGTGAAGATGGCGGCGGCCGCAGCGAAACCGGGCATGAACGGGCGCGGGTACAGAGTGGGACGCATCGTGTTTCCTCCTTGGACGCCTTCCTGGGGCGTGGAGAGGATGGTAGACGTGCGGCGGTCCCGGAAACCGCAGGATTGCTGCGGTCCGGTTTACGGGCACGCCGAGCCGAAGCGTCCGAGGAAGAAGGTGAGGTCGGCCGTGTTCACCACTCCGTCGGCGTTGAAGTCAGCGCGGGCGGGTTCCGAGCCGAGCGGGGCGGGCTGGCCGAAGCGGCCGAGGAAGGTCGTCAGGTCAACGGTGTTGACGAGACCGTCGAAGTTGAGGTCAGAAACGAGTTGAAGCGTGGTCTCGGCACTGACGAAGGGAGCACCAACCGAGCCGGTGACAACGCATCGGAAACGGAACTGACCCACGCCGGCGTGCGACCAGTTGGGCAGGCCGGGGTCGCCGCTGGGGACGGTCGAACGGTTCACGATCAGCGTCGATGCGGTGACGCCCGAGGCGTTAAAGAGAAATCGACCCGGCGCACCGCTCTCTGGCGGTGCCACGTTGATGCCGGTCGAGACGTCGGTCCAGGTTGGCACATTCGCGGGCGGCGGGCCGCCGATGCACTGCCACCGGTACGTAAACGGTCCGGTCCCGGCTGGCGTGACCGTCAGCGATGCGGGGGCCGTCGGGCACACCGGCGACGCAGGCGAGACGTTTGCCAGCGCGGGCAGCGACGCCCACGTCAGCCCATGGATGAGGATGCCACTGGTGGTGAGTGTCGCTCCGGGTACGTAAGCGTCTCCGACCAAGCGGAAGAGCCGGGACGTTTGCAGAAAGTCCTGGCTCACCTTAGACGAGAACCAGATTTCCCCCGTGGTCGGGTGCATCGCCACGTCCGGATGCGAGACGTTGAAGTTCGGCGGGGAAGCGACTGTGCTCAGTGACGTATCGGGAAGAAGATTCGTCAGGCTTCGAACGCGCGGGCTACTCGAACCGAAGAGGTCCAGCATCACATCGCTGGAAGGGCCGCAGGCCACGAACGTGAACTGAAACGGGTAGGTGTCAAGCGTTGCTGTCGAGATCACGCTCCCGTCGAGTTGGATCAGCGAAAGCCGGTTGACCAAGTCGAAGGTGTTGCGGTGCGACACCATCACGGCACCGTGACGGGGCGAGTAATCGAGACTCCGGATGTAGGTGGACGTGCTGAGCGGCGGGCCGAAATTGAGAATCGCGCTCTCTCCGTTCGAGGGGTCTATCACGATCAACTTGCCCGAGGTGTTGACAACGCCGTTGTCCCGGTACACCGTGCCCACAAGCCGTCCATCGGGCAGCGTCCCCAGCGTCGTGATCTGGTAGCTGGAGTCCGGTGGCAACGGCACGCTGAAGTACGGCGTCGCGACGCCCGTGGCCGGATCGATGACCAGCAGCCTTGAAGCACCGTTCGTATTGCGCTCGGCGGCGATCAGCGATTGTGCCGGAGCCCCGGCTCCGCAACTCACCGAAAGTATCGCCGCAGTCACGGCGCAGACCCAGCGCGGCGGAGATCTTTCCGCCGTGATTGTGCTCGGCACCGGCTTCCTTTTCATTCGCACGGGTCGTCCACCTCTCCACTATCAATAGTGCGACGGAGCATCGCGGCACGTGAATGAGTTTAACCAGCCGCTCGATCATCCCCAAGCGCGGTATCGACGAACGGCTGCCAGAATGAAAGGGAGAGGCAAAGGGCGTCTTTCGGCGCGCCGCGGCAAAAAAACACCCCGCCGGGCGGGGTGCGAGTGATTACGGGGCGTGGGTGCTCAGGAAGGGATTACTTCTTCCACCCGCTCGCCTTGTACTTCTTGATCTCATCGATCAGTTTCGGCTCGAGCGTCTTGTCGATGTCCTTCAGTTTCGCGAGTTCGTCGCGGACCGGCTTGCCCTGGTTGGACATCCACGCCAGCAGGCCCTTCTCGAACGCCGCGAGGTCCGGCACGGCGACGTCGTCCAGCAGGCCCTTGGTGCCGGCGAAGATCGAGATGACCTCGTCGATCACGTCAAACGGGATGAACTGCGGCTGCTTCAAGAGTTCGACCATGCGCCGGCCGCGATCAAGTTGGGCCTGGGTGGCCTTGTCGAGTTCGGTGCCCAACTGCGCGAAGGCTTCGAGTTCACGGTACGCGGCCAAGTCCAGTCGCAGCGAGCCGGCGATGCGCTTCATGGCCTTGATCTGGGCGTTGCCGCCCACGCGGGACACCGAGATGCCGACGTTTACGGCGGGGCGGACGCCGGCGAAGAAGAGTTCAGCTTCGAGGTAAATCTGCCCGTCGGTGATCGAGATCACGTTGGTGGGGATGTACGCCGAGACGTCGCCTTCCTGGGTTTCGATGATGGGAAGGGCGGTCAGCGATCCGCCGCCGTTCTCGTTGGAGAGTTTGGTGGCGCGCTCGAGCAGGCGGCTGTGGAGATAGAACACGTCGCCGGGGTAGGCCTCACGGCCGGGCGGGCGACGAAGAAGCAGCGACAACTGGCGGTACGCCACGGCCTGCTTGGACAAGTCGTCGTAGATGCACAGGGCGTGCTTGGGCGTCTTGCCCTGCTTGCCGGCCCACATGAAGTACTCACCCATGGCGCAGCCCGCGAAGGGCGCGATGTACTGCATGGGGGCGGGGTCGGACGCCGAGGCGTTGACGACGATGGTGTACTCCATCGCGCCGTGCTTCTTGAGGGTCTCGACGACGGCGGCGACGGTCGATTCCTTCTGGCCGACCGCCACGTAGATGCACACCATGCCGTCGGGCGTGCCCCAGTACTTCTTCTGGTTGATGATCGCGTCGATCGCCACGGCGGTCTTGCCGGTCTTGCGGTCGCCGATGATGAGTTCGCGCTGGCCGCGGCCGACGGGGATCATCGAATCGATGGCCTTGACGCCGGTGAGCATCGGCTCGGTCACGGGCTGACGGGCGGCGATGCCGGGGGCGATGATGTCGACGAGGCGGGTTTCCTTGGTCTGGATGGGGCCGGCGCCGTCGATGGGCTCGCCCAGCGGGTTGACGACGCGCCCGAGGAGGGCCTCGCCGACGGGGACCTGCAGCAGTTTGCCGGTGGAGACGACGGTGTCGCCTTCGCGGACCTTGAGGTAGTCGCCGTAGATGACCGCGCCGACGGTGTCGAGTTCGAGATTGAAGACCTGGCCCATGATGGTGCCGTCCTTGGTCTGGAACTCGAGGAGTTCGCCGGCCATGGCGTTGGCGAGGCCGTAGATGCGGGCGATGCCGTCGCCGACCTCGATGACGCGTCCGACCTCGGAGACTTCGAGGGCGGAGGAGAACTGTGAGATCTCCTGCTTGATGACACTGGCGATTTCGTCGGTCTTGATCTTCATGGGCTTCTCGTGGGAGTGTTCAACGCGGAGATCGCGGAGGACGCGGGTTCGATTCGTGGATCAGTTTCAGTTTTCGAAGAGTCGATCAAACTTCGACCGCAGGGCGTCGGAGCCCTTGGTCTTGAGTTGCTCGCGCATCTTGCGGAGCATGGTGCTGACGCTGGCGTCGACAAGTTTGTCGCCCACCTGGAGGCGCATGCCCCCCAGCATCGTCGGGTCGGTGTAGGTGTGGACCACCGGGTCGCGGCCCAGCGCCTCGGCGAGGCGGGCCTGGATGTGGTTCACCTGGTCGCGGTTGAGGTCGTGGCGGGTGTAGACGTCCACCTCGACGCGGCCGAACTTCGCCTGCATCATCTCGTCGAACGCCGCGGCGATGGGGAGGAACTGGTTCAGCCGCTCTTTGCGGTTGACCACCAGCAGGAAGTGCAGGAACAAGTCGCTGATGTTCCCCTTGAACATCTTCTGCAGCGATGCCTCGCGCTCGCGGGTGCCCAGGATGCGCGAGCCGAAGAACTCGCTGAGTTGCGGCATCGAACGGGTGAGTTCGACCAGCGCCTCGATCTCGCCGGCGAGCGATTCGAGACGGGTCTGCCCGCCGTCGCTCTGCGCCAGATCGAACAGCGACCCGGCGTACACGCGGGAGAGGGCATCGGGTGGTGAATCGATCAGTGGCATGGGAGGGCAGTCGGGAGTGGGGAGTGGGCAGTCGGGAGTGAAAAACGCGAGAGTCTTGATGCCTTGATGCCTCTTGCCTTGATGCCGTCCGCATCAACGGCCCGCGTACGCCCCGCGGAACTCGGTCAGGCTGGTCTCGATCAGGCGGGCCTGGTCGGCGGGGTTCAGTTCGCGCTCAAGAATCTTGCTCGCGGCGGCGGTCGCCATGCCCGCGGCCTCGTTGTAGATGTCCTGCACCGCGGCCTTCTTGGCCGCCTCGATGCTGGCGATGGCCTGCTCGCGCATCTGGGCGATCTCGGCCTCGGCCTTGACCTTCAGGTCCGCCGCAGTGCGGGTGGCCTCCGCGCGGGCCTGCTCCACCAGCCGCTGCGACTCGGCGCGGGACGCCGCGATTTCTTTGGTGTGGTTCGCCTGCATCTCGGCGGCGGCCTTGCGGCTCTCTTCGGCGGCGAAGATCTCTTCACGGATCTTGGCGGCGCGGTCGTCGAGGCCTTTGAGGATCTTGGGCCACACCGCCGTGGACAGCACGCCCAGTACGATCACAAAGATGATGAGCGCGGCGACGAAGGGGACCCAGTTGAACGCCACGGGGTTGGCGGCTTCGCCACCTTCGGCGGCGAGCAGGGTGGGGATGGCGGTCGCGAGAAGGGAGGTCATGGGGGCGCTCCTGATGAACCGGGGAACTTCTTCCGAGCGGAATCGGTCGTCGAATCAAGTCGCTGCTCGGCGTGGGGGCGGTGACGGGGTGAGGTTCGTCGTCGCCCTCACGCCGGGCGTGAGGGGGGCTTGCCTTGCGGCGTTGCCCATGAATCAGATCGATCCGCCTCAGATGAGGAAGATCGCCAGCAGGCCGACGACGACCGCGAACAGGGTCGCGCCTTCGATCAGAGCCGCCGAGAGAATCATGTTCTGGCCGATGGGGCCGGCGGCCTCGGGCTGGCGGGCGATGGCCTCGACGGCCGAAGCGCCGACGCGGCCGATGCCGGGGCCACCGCCGAGAACGGCGAGGCCGGCGGCGAGACCGGCGCCCAGACCCTTGCCGATGGCGACCAGGCCGGCCGACGAAGCGGCGGCTTCTGCGGCACCGGCGGCTTCAGCGCCGAAAGCGGGGGAGGCGGCGATCAGGGCGAGGCCGGCGCCGATCATCATCTTGGTGGTCGTCTTCGAGATCTTCATGGTCTGGTCTCCGTTGCTTCGAGATCGACGCCGCGCTCGCGGTCGTCCGTTCTGAGGGGTGATGAGTGAATGAATCGTTGGTCTTGTCAGCCCCGCCGATACGCCTCGGCGGAGCGTTGTGTCGGTCTGGGTTTCAGTGGGCGTGGGCGTGCTTGTGGTCGTCGTGGCCGTGGCCATCATGCGCGTGGTCGTCGTGGTGATGGTGCGAGAGCGCGGCGATGAACAGCGTCGAGAGGAACATGAAGATGAACGCCTGCAGGAACGCCACGAAGAGTTCGAGGAACATGATGGCGACGCTGGCGACGATCGAGACGAGGGTGATCGGCACGCCGCCGACCGCGCCCATCTTCGCGAAGCCCAGGCCGCAAAACATGAGCAGGGTGGCGAGCAGGACGTGTCCCGCGGTCATGTTGGCGAACAGTCGGATGGCCAGCGCGAAGGGCTTGATGAACGTGCCCAGGATTTCGACGGGGATCATGATGGGGGCGAGGAACGTGGGGGCCCCGCCGAGGTAATGCTTGAGGTACTCGCCCATGCCCAAAGAGCGGATGCCGTTGACCTGCACGATGATGAAAGTGACGATGGCCAGAGCCGCAGTGACGGCGATGTTGCCTGTAGCCGTTCCGCCGATAAACGGGTGATGGATGCCCATCAGGTGCTGGATGTCCTGCAGCGGGATGAGGCCCATCAAGTTGTTGAACAAGATGAAGAAGAACGCCGTGAGCAGGTAGGGGGCGAAGGTGTTGGCCTTCTCGCCCAGTTGCGGGCGGATGACGTTGTCCAGGAGGTACAGGACCACGACCTCGATGAGTTGGGCGAAGCGTCCCTTGGTGACGTACCGCTCGTTGCCCTGCGTCGCCGGCCCGGTGGCGATGGCGTTCGCGGCGGCGATCATGGTCACGATCAAGAGCACCGCGACGACCACCATGTTCACGACGTGCATCGTGATCGGCCCGCCGAGGATGGGTTTATCCACCACGTGCTCGATGGGGTTGCTGGCGGCGAGGATGAGCAGGTCAAGCATCGTGCGGGGCCTACTGGCTGGGGGTGGTGTCGGGGTCTGTGAGGCGGATGTTCCGGGGGGGGTCGGCTATGACCGCCGCCGGGCTGTTCGAAAGTCCGTTTGACGCCGAGGGAAAAGGGTTCGCCTCAGGCCCCCCGGCGTGGTGTGGGGCCGGTGTTGGCCTTCACTTCCGCCGCGTACGCCGCCACTTCCGCGAGGAGGGAGACGAAGTACGCCGATACCGCCACAAGCCCGAAGACGAGGGGGTCGGAGGGGGAGGGGAAGTATAGCAGAGCGCCGAAAACGAGGAGTGAAACGGTGGCGATGCCGCGGGCGGCGAGCCAGGCGAGGGGCCACCGCCCCAAATGGCGGGCTTTCCAGGGCCTTAGGAAGAGCAGTCCGGCCAGTTGGGCGAGCGCCACGGCGACGCAGGCCCGCCCGACCGCAGGCTGACGTGCCGTGTCGACAGCCCCGACAATGAACCACCCCGCCGCCCCGACAACACCGACGGCGACAAGTAATGTTCCAGCGAGATTCGTGAATGAAAGACGTATTTTTGGCCCAACATCGAGCGTGATCGGTTGTTTTTCACCGAAGTTTGATGGTGGTGGGTTCATGGCGATTTGTCCCCCTCTCCCCGATTTCGCTCCCGCCGCTTCAGCCGAATGGCGTCGTCCTCATCCGGCGGCATGACGAACCCCGGATCGTCGGACTCGTCCAAGCCCTCGATGGGTTGGCTGTGGAACAAGTCCGAGGGCTTTCGAGGGTTGGCGGGCTTGGCCGGGAGCCCCGGCATGGGGCCGTGGTGGGCTGAATCATCCGAAGTTCCGGGCTTTTTGACGCCGTGGGGGTGGGAGGCCTTGAACGCGGCGGCTCCTTCCTTATTGAGCGCAACCGCCCGGCGGAGGAAGTTGTACCCCCCGCCGATGAATCCCAGTGCAAGCATCACCAGCAGTCCACCCGGCGTCGTCTTGAACCACCAATCGATCGCCGCGCCGAAAGCCCCCGCACCGATGATCGAGAACGCGAACTCGGTGCCGAGGGAGTAGCCCTGCAACTGCCTGCGGCGGTCAGGATCAATCGGGGGGGCGGGGGGTTTGGAGGTGCCGAGAAGAATGTTCGCACTTTGATCGGAAGGGAAACCGGGCGGCCCGCGCTGGCGTAGCCGATATCAGGAACAACGCAGGATAACACCCCCCGCACCCACCGGCGTGCCCGTCGGTGCGTGTCGATCCGTGCGATTCACCACTCGACCGGCGACACGACTCATTGCAGGTTCAACACAACGCCTTCCTCCGCGCTCTCCGCCCCCCGGCGTCTCCGCGGCGAATCCGACTCTTGATGCCTAGATGCCTAGATGCCTAGATGCCTAGATGCCTAGATGCCTAGATGCCTAGATGCCTTGATGCCTTGATGCCTTCCCCATGATCTCCAAGATCGAACAAGACCACCAGCGCTTCCGCCAGATCGTCAAGGGGAAGATCCGCAAGGACCTCCGCAAGTTCCTTCAGCGCCGTGAATTGATCGGCAAGGAAGGCCGCGGCGTCGTCTCCATCCCCGTTTACGACCTCGATACCCCCACCTTCCGCTACGGCGACAACTCGTCGGGCGTCGGCATGGGCGAGGGTGAAGGTCAGAGCGGGCAGGGTTCCGGGGGGCAGGGCGGCGAGAAGCCCGGCGAGCACATCCTCGAAGTCGACATCACGCTCGAAGAACTCGCGGACATTCTGGCGGAAGAACTGAAACTGCCGCGGATTCAGCCCAAGGGCTCGAGCAAACTCACGACGGTGCGCGACAAGTTCACCGGCATCCGCCCCATCGGCCCGGCGGCCCTCCGCTCCTTCAAGCGCACCTACCGCGAAGCGCTGAAGCGCCAACTCATGCTCGGGGCGTACAACCCCGACGACCCGCTGATCGTGCCCATCAAGCGCGACATGCGGTACCGCTCGTGGAATGAAGTCAAGAAGCCGCAGAACAACGCCGTGATCGTGTACATGATGGACGTCAGCGGCAGCATGGGCGACCAGCAGAAGGAACTGGTGCGCCTCGAAGCCTTCTGGATCGACACCTGGCTGCGGCGGAACTACGACGGCATCGAGAGCCGCTACATCGTCCACGATGTCGGCGCCAAAGAGGTCGACAAAGCCACCTTCTTCAGCGTCCGCGAAGACGGCGGCACGCGAATCTCCAGCGCCTACCAGTGCGCCCAGGAACTCCTCGACCACCACTACCCCGCCAGCGAGTGGAACATCTACCTCTTCCACTTCTCCGACGGCGACAACTCATCCGAGAGCGACAACAAACTCTGCGCCCAGATCGTCCGCGAAAAACTCGCCCCCCGCGTCAACATGTTCGGCTACTGCCAGGTCGCCAGCGCCTACGGCAGCGGCAACTTCATCAACGTCCTGCACGAGGCGTTCCCGGGGAGCGACCAGTCGAGGCCAAACCGCCGCACGGACAGCATTGTGGTGACGAGCCGCGTGGCGGGGAAGGATGACATCTTTGATTCGCTGAGGACGTTCTTTGGGGCGGGGAAGTAGGGGACTATCGGGTATCTTGCTCGTTTGGTGGCGGGCTAGAATCACGTACCTGTGCTACTTCTCCGATTCATCCAAGAAACGCTTTTGAGGTGCCCAAATGCCGAGTATGGATGCTCTTTACATTCGAGCGCTAAGCGCATCTGAGGCCGTCGCTGCATTTGCCAAGATCGCGGACTCGGCGTTTCCAGCGCAGTCTGTGGTACTGAGCATACAGTCCAATGTCAGCGGCATCAGTGCCTCGTTTCACGACTCGAGCAACACGCTGCAAGCAAACCAGCAACTCAAGAAGTTTGCTGAAGACTACAAGAGCAGGCCCTATGTGCTCTGCCAGTCAGCGAATCTGACTTGGCAAGGCACCTACAGCATCAACTACCGCAGTGACGACGGAGTATTGGGTCGAATCACGGTCTCGATGCAGGGAGAGCAGCCGCGCACAGACTCGGCGCTGTCCGCGATCGAGAAGGCATTTCAAATCGTCCCGTATGCGGACCTGATTACCGGTGTGTCCGATGCGGCGGACCAAGCGGCGCTGCAGATGCGGGAACGCTCAGTTGCCGATCTCCAAAGCCAAGTGTCTCGATTGGCAGAGTTCCTGACATCACTGGCTCAGAGCGAAACAGAGCAGCGGCGGCGCCTTCAAGCGGAAATGGACGCTGCGCATCTGAAGCGCACCGATGCACTTGAAGCAGAGTATCGTGAGCGGCAAGCGGCAATCGAGAAACAGCGTGCGATTGCCGAAGAAGTTCTGGCCGGTCGAGAACGCGAACTCGTCGAGCGGGTGGAGAAGTTTGAGACGCATGAGTCCAAGTACATGCGCCGCGATCTGTTGCGGCAGATCAAGGAAACCCTCATCGAAGCAGAGAAGACAAAGATCAGCGAGCCGACCGCCCGAAAGCGGTACTGGGTGCACTGGTTTTCGTGGATACTGCTCGTGGTCTCTCTGAGTGTCTCCGGAATTGCGGCCTTCAAGCTGGTGATTGCTGAAGCCGTTGATTGGCACCTGCTCGCCCCGCTCTCAGGTGGGTTCGTCGCCTTTGTGGGAACTATGATCTACTACTTGAAATGGAATGACCGTTGGTTTCGCGAGCATGCGGACGCGGAGTTTGCGGCCAAGCGGTACAAGGCCGACATCCTGCGCGCATCGTGGGTTGCCGAATTGGTCCACGAGTGGGCGAAGGAAGGGAAGGGGGAGCTGCCCGCCGAACTACTGGGTGCATACACAAGAAACCTCTTTCGCGACACGGGTGCTTCACGCGTCAGCGAGCATCCGATAGACCATCTGACTTCGATCATGAAGCGCGCCACTGAGTTTGAGGTCGGAAAGGGATTCCTTTCCGTCAAGGGGCCAAAGCGAGAGAGGCGTGTTAAACCTGAATAGTTCGAGTCTTGGCCGCAGGCGGACAAGGGTTCTCTATCCCGCCATCAACGGCTTCACCTCATCCCACGAAGCAGGCGGCAGACTCAGCGATGCCAGCACCTGGTTCACATCCTCAAGCGTTACGACGGACGGCGCCGTGATCTCGATCCCCAGCGGGCTGCCGCTGGCGGCGAAATCGACGACGAGGCCCGGTGACATCTCTCGTGAAGTCACACAGGTACCCCGTGCCTGTGTGCCGCCGAGCGACAGCTACGCCGCGAGGGGGCGGCCGTTGATGAAGGTCACTTGGAGGGAGCGATGGGACATCGGGGGTCTGCTGGAAGGTCTCGACCTCGAAGACGCATGGTTTTGGCAAACAGTTTGGATCGACCCGCTTGGTGTCGTCGAGCGCTTTCGCCAGCACCGGTTGGAAACCGGTGCCACCGATGCGGGGACCGACCGCTACCACTTCCCCTTCTTCTTCCGATCCGCCCGGAAGTCCGTCTTCCCCTTGTCGCGGGACCTGCTCTTCTGGCTGCGCCTCTCAACTCCGGACAATCCCCCAGAAGCCCGGTCTTCCTCAAACTCGCCGATGCGGATCGCCCCGGCGAGTTGCTTGCTCTTGCCGGCCAGGCGACGGTCCGGGTCGGAGACGGCGAGGTCCATCTTCCGCCGTGCCAGGTCCACGCTGAGGATCGTCACTTCCACGCGGTCGCCCATGGCGAAGGAGCGGCCGGAGTTCTTCTCCACGATCGCACCGCTACGGCGGTCCACCTGCCACACGGCACGCTTGCCGCCGGCCGACGAACCGGGTCCGCCGCCGCCGCTTCCGGGGGCGGGGGCGGGGGCGGGGAGGTCCTCGGTCTTGATGATCCCCTCGGCGAGGAACTTGTCGAGGCGGACGAAGACACCCGCGCCGGTGACGCCGGTGACGAGGGCGGGGAAACTCTCGCCGATCTTCTCTTCCATCAGTTGCAGCACAAGGAACTGGCGCAGTTCGCGCTCGGCCCCTGTCGCGTTCTCCTCGCGGAAGTTGCAGTTGGCGCCGATCTGGAGCAACTCCTCCTGTGAGGGGCACATGGGGCTGTCCATCATGTCCTTGCCCAGTTTGCTCCACGCGGCGTCGTCGTCCCACCGTGGGCGGGCGCCGCCGTTGCGCGTGAGGCGGAGGTACTCGGCGAGGGCGCGGTGGGCCGTGAGGTCGGGGTAGCGCCGGATGGGGCTGGTGAAGTGCGAATACGCCTCGCTGGCGAGGGCGAAGTGCCCGACGTGGGCGGGCGAATACTCAGCGCGCGTCAGCGTCCGCAGCACGGCCATGTGCACGGCGGGCGCGGCGGCGGTGCCGGCGGTGGCGTCGAGGAGCGCCTGCAGTTCCTGGCGCGTCGGGCTCTTGGGGATGCGGTAGCCCGCGACCTTGACGAACTCGTTCAGGCCGTCGAACGCGCCGGGGACGGGCTCGGGGTGGATGCGGCGGAGCGCGGGTACGTTGAGTTTCTCGAACAGGCGCGCGATGGCCTCGTTGGCCTCGACCATGAACATCTCGATCAGCGTGTGGGTGTACGACTGGTCCTCGGGGCGTGCGTCGACGACCTTGCCTGTCTGTTCGTCGTAGACGAGTTCGACCTCGGGGAGTTCGAGGTGGATCATGCCGGCCTTGCGACGGCGGTCGCGGATGCGCTTGCTCAGGCGGTCCATCATGAACAGCGTGTCGCGGAGTTTCGGCGTGTAGCGCGGCTCGGTTTTGGCGTGCTGCTTGGCGAGTTCCTCGTTGCCGTCGATGAGCGCCTGGGCCTCGATGTAGGTCAGACGCTTGGTTGACTTGATGATCGTCTGGCCGTAGCCCTCGGCACGCACGCCGCCGTACTCGTCGTAGTCGATCCAGACGGTCTTGCAGTAGCGGGGCACGCCCTCCTGCAGCGAGCAGATGCCGTTGGAGAGATTCTCCGGCAGCATCGGGATGACCAGCCGAGGCAGGTACACCGAGTTGGCACGGTCCTTGGCTTCGACATCCAGTGGAGAGCCTGGTTCGATGAAGTGCGCGACGTCCGCGATGTGGATGCCCAGACGCCACAGTTGTCGCCCGCTGCGGTTCTCGGGGTCGTCGGCCTCGAGTTTCTGGATGCTGATGGCGTCGTCGTAGTCCTTGGCGTCGGGCGGGTCGATGGTGATGATGTACTGCTCGCGCAGGTCGAGGCGCACGTCGGGGTCGAAGCCGGTTCCGGGGCCGCCGGGCTCGCCTGCGGCCTTTATCTCGGCATCAAACCGCACCGACGCCTCGCGGGCCTGTTCGACGCAGGACTCGGGGAATTCGCCGGGGAGGTTGAACGCCTCGATGACGCCTGCGGTCTCGACGGTCGGGTTGCCCGCCTCGCCCAGCACCTTGGTGATGACGCCCTCGGCGAGTGTGTTGCCCACGGGGTGGCTGGTGAGTTCGAAGGCGACCTTGTCGCCCTCGCGCGCGTTCTTGCTGGTGGCGTCGCGGATGACCACGGGCTGCGTGAGCACGTTGCCGTCGGGGTGGACGATCCACAGGCTGCCCTGCTTGCGGAGTTCGCCGGTGAAGGCGGTGCGCCGGCGCGAGAGGACTTCGACGATCACGCCGGTGTAGGGCGATCGTCCGTCGTCGCCGCGACGGGACTGGACCACTTTGGCGCGCACGGTGTCGCCGGTGAGTGCGTCGAGCATGGCGTCGGGGGGGACGAAGAGGTCGCCGTGGGCGGTGGGTTTCAGGGTTTTGATGAAGCCGAAGCCCTTGATGTTCTTGCGGAGGGTGCCGGTGATCTCGTCGCCCATCTTGGGCAGGGCGAGGGAGTGGTCCTTGGAATAGACGATGTCACCGGCGGCGGCGAGGTCACGCACGGCCTGCATGAACTCGGGGAACTCGTCGGTGGGGACGCGGAGATCGCGGGCCACCTGCTCGGGCGGCGCGGCGGTGTAGGTCTCGTGGCCGAGGTGAGAAAGGAGTCTGGAGCGGTACTTGAGTGCCATGGTCTGAGAGTGCTTTCGGGTGAGGGGTGGTAGAGGGTGGTGGAGTGGGTTGGGTTGAGTCTGTGGAATGGTCTTGGGTCGTGGGTCTTGAGGCTTAAGGTTTGCTCTTGAGGCCCGAAGGGCCGTCAGAATGTAGCCGGGGGTGGAGCGAGTCTTCGAGCGGAACCCCCGGAAAACGACGGATGCTCCAGGAAGCCCCGGAGGGGCGACAGAATCCTGCGCGAATACGATTTGCAATCGAAGCAAGGAAGTCGTCACGAGGGCGACCCGCCCCCTTACACCTCATGCGATCGCCTTTGCAACAAATCGGCGTGCTTCCGCGTCGGCGTGGTTCGCGTCCTCGAGATCTCGCAGCGGCGACACGCCCAGCGTGTCCATCGCCGCCTTGCTCAACTCCGCGATTCGGCCGAAGGGGATCTTCCGTTCGATGAACGCTTCCACCGCCCGCTCGTTCGCCGCGTTGAACACGGCCCCGCTGGTGCCGCCCTCACGCACCACGCGGAAGCCCAGCGCGAGTGCCGGGAAGCGCTCGAGGTCCGGAGCCGAGAAGTCCAGACGCGACAGCGCGGCGAAATCGAGCGGGCGCGAGCACCCCTGCGGGCGCTGCGGGAACGTCAGGGCGTACTGGATCGGCGTCCGCATGTCGGGCGCACCCAACTGAGCGATCACGCTGGAATCCGCGAACTCGACGAGCGAGTGAACGATGGACTGCGGGTGCACCAGCACGCCGATGTGTTCCGCTTCCAATCCGAACAGCCAGTGCGCCTCGATCACTTCAAGGGCCTTGTTGGTCAGCGACGCCGAGTCGATGGTCACCTTTGCGCCCATGCTCCACGTGGGGTGGGCGAGAGCGTCCTCGACGCTGGCGTTGTATGTCTCCTGCACCGTGCGGTTGCGCAGCGAGCCACCCGACGCCGTGAGAATCACACGACGAACATCCGCGCCCAATTCAACCGGCGGTGCGGCGTGGCCGACCGCGCGGGCCGCGAGACACTGCCACACGCCCGAGTGCTCGGAATCGACGGGGAGGAGTTTTGCGCCGGTCTTGCGTGCGGCCGCCGTCACGATCGCGCCCGCCGCGACGAGGGTCTCTTTGTTGGCGAGGGCCACGTCACGCCCGAGGCGCAGCGCCGCAAGCGTCGCCGGCACCCCCGCCGAGCCGACCATCGCGCCGACGATCACGTCGGCCTCAACCTCCTCGACAAGCCGCTCGGCGGCACCTCCGCCGGTGCGGAGGTTGAACCCCGCGGGTGCCGAACCCGAGTTCACGACACCGGTCGGCGAGGCGAGCGCGATGTCCCGCACGCCGAGTTCGCGTGCCTGGGCCATCATCGCGTCGAGATTCCGCCCCGTGGCGAGCGCGACGACGCGGTACCGCGTGTCGGATTCCCCACGCTCGGCGAGCGCGTTGAGATGGCGCACGACGTCGATGGTCTGCGTGCCGATCGAGCCGGTGGAGCCCAGGAGGATGATTCGGACGGTCTTCAAGGAAGCAGGGTCGGAAGGGCCGTTGCGTGATCTCGTTCAGTCACGGCTGGACTTCGCCGCCGAAGCGGCCTTGGCGGCGGATATCTTGGCGCGGCCCGCTCCGTACAACGGGCGGAACGGCTTGCCACCCACGGCGGGCGCCGGCGCGATCGCCGCAGGGCTGGGTGCGGGGATGGCCTTGATTTCGACGGCCCGGCGCGGCGTCTCGGAGCGCGGAGCGTCGCCGCGGGGCGCGCCGTCGCGTCCGCCGCGGTCTCCTCCGCGTCCGCCCCGACCGCCTCGACCGCCTCGATCACCGCCGCCGCCTCCACGACCGTCGCGGGTGTCACTGTCGCCGCGTGGCTCGCGTTCTGCGGCACGGCTTGCAGTCGCGCTCGGGCCCGAAGCGCCGTCGTTGCCCGGAGCGCCGGACGAGCCCGCGGCTCCGCCAGCACCCTTCCGCCGACCGCGTCTGCGGCGTTTCTTCTTCACGGTCCCATCACCGGCCGGTGTTCCTGAAGGTTCACCAGAATCGCCGCTGATGTCGAGGGCTTCGTCATCACCGGCTTCGGCTTCGTCGCCCTCATCGTCGCTTTGGGGCGCGACTTCGGCGTCGTCTCGGTGTTCGCTCGCCGTGCTTTCGCCCGCCGACGGCATATCGCTCGGCGCGAGCGCCTCGGTGGCGTTGTCGATCGGCGCAGGTTCCCAGATGTCCTCGTACACGGGTTCGCCGTTGGCATCCACGACGGGGCGGAAGAACTCGTCGAGTTTCACGCGCTTGCGCTGCACCATCTTCACCTGCGGCTTGGGTGCCGGTGCGGCCTGCGGCCGGGGCTGTTGCCGCGGCTGAGGCTGGGGTGCAACTGGGCGCGGTGCCGGTGTCGAAGCGGGTGACGGCGTCCGGGGGGGCGCGGGCAGGTCCCACGAATCGCCGCGGGCACCTTCGGCGGCCGCGTGTGGCTGCTCGTCGTCAAACACGCGGGTTTCGCCGCCTTGCTGGTTTGCGCCGGGCGACTGCTGGTCGCCGCCGTCGCGCTGGCCGTCCGGCCCGCGTCCGCCGCGACCGCGCCGACGCCGACGGCGACGCCGCCCGCCGCCACCGGCCTCGCTCTGTTCATTGCCATCGCCGGCGTGCTGGCGCTGCTCACCGTTCTGAACGGGTCCGCGATTGTCCGGAGTCTGCGGCACCGGCTCGCCGGGAACGACGTCCCACGAGCCGTAGCCGCCTTCGGGAGCATTGCTGTTCGATGCGGCACCACCAGCATGGATGGGCGTGCCGCGCTGCGGTTGCGACGGTGCCGCGCCGGGGGCACGCATCGGCGAGCCGCCCGATGCTCCGGCGACGCCGTCGCCCCGGCCGCCGCCCTTGCCGCCCCGGCGTCCGCGCCGACGACGGCGCTTGCCGCCGCCCTCGCCGTTGCCTTGCGATGCGCCAGTGCCCTGCGCTGGCGCGCGTTCCTTCACCCAGCCCTGATCGTCGGACTCGCCCTCATCAGAAATGAGGTCTGTCTCGTCGACCTTCGGCTCCTCCATCAAGTCCGGCGGCAACTCGGAAGACTCGCGGGCCGTGTCCACCGACCAATCCGTCTCCACTTCGTCCTTGCTCGCCACGGCGTACTGCCACTGCGGCAAATCCTTCGGCGGCTTGGGCTTGGCCAACTTGTCCAGTTCGATGTCGGCCCCGCTCGCGTCGTACGCGTAGAACCCCACGCGGTCCACCGCCACCGCGTCGCTCACGCGCACGTCCACGTGCTTTTTGCTGTGGAACTCGAGCCGCGAGATCGCTTGACGCTTGCTGCTCAGCAGTTCGCCCGCCATGCGCGGCGAAACGACCATCTCGACCTTCGCCACCTGCGGCCGGTCCAGCAAAACCTGGAGTTCACGCATCGCGTCGCCCGAGACCGAGTCCGGGCGTCGGAGTTTTCCGCGCCCCTGGCACGCAGGGCAGCCCGCGAAGTGGTGGCTCTGGAACGAGCCCTTCATGCGCTGGCGTGTCATCTCGACGATGCCGAACTCGCTGACGGGCAGCGTCCGCGTGGCGGCGCGGTCGCGCTTCAGGCGGTCCTTGAACTGTGCCTCGATGTCCTTGCGGTGCGTGCGGCTGGCCATGTCGATGAGGTCGCACAGCACCAGGCCGCCCACGTCACGCAGTTTCAACTGGCGGCAGATCTCGTCCACCGCTTCTTGGTTGGTCCGGAAGGCGTTGGTCTCGCTGTCGCGGCTCTCACGGCTTTTCCCGCTGTTCACGTCGATGGCCACCAAGGCCTCGGCTTCATCAATCACCAAGTACCCGCCCGAGGGCAGCGGCACCTCGCGGGCGTGGATGTGCTCGATCTGTTCCTCAATCCCGAAGGCGTGGAACATGGGCGCACCCAGGTTGTAGTGCATCAACTTGGTCGTGCCCCGGGGCGACACGATCTTCATGAACCGGGCCGCACGCCGGATCGCCGCCTCGTTGTCGATTACGATCTCGGTGATCTCGGTGTTCCAGATGTCGCGCAGGGCGCGCATCAGAAGATCGCTCTCGGCGTACAGCAGGCGCGGCCCGCTGCCGATGGCCTGACGCTTCTCGATGTCGGTCCACAGGCGCTGGAGGTACGCGAGGTCGCGCTTGATGTCGGTTTTGTTCCGACCAATGCCCGCCGTGCGCACGATGAAGCCGAACCCCTCGGGCAGTTCCAACTGATCGAGGATGGCCTTCATCTCCTTGCGGGCCTCTTCGTCCTCGACCTTTTTGGACACACCGCTCTTGTCCATCTGCGGCAGCATCACCAGATACCGCCCCGGGATGCTCAGGTAACTCGTCAGCGTGGGACCCTTGGTGCTGATGCCCTCTTTCAGCACCTGCACAAGGATCTCCTGCCCGCGCTTCAGGCACTGCTGGATCGGCGGGCGTTCGCGCCGGGGGGTCTTCTTCCCGATGCGCTCGGTCGTCTCCTCGCCCTCGCCCGGGAAGTACTGGGGATGGACATCCGAGACGTGCAGGAAGCCGTTGGTGCCAAAGCCGAAATCGACGAACGCGGCCTGGATGGACGGCTCGACGTTCATGACCTTGGCGACGTAGATGTTGCCGACAAGGCTGGAGTTGTTGGTGCGCTCGTGGTGCAACTCTTCGAGGCGGCCGCCGGAAACGACCGCCACCCGGCATTCCTCGCCGGGGACGTAGTTGATGAGCATCTTGGTGTCGGACATGAGACCCTCGCGAATGAAGCGCGGGGCGGTCAGGGCCTGGTGAGTCCTGGGCCACTGGTCACGCGACGGTGCCGCGGCACGCGGTTGCACCGCAGGCCGGGGATCGTGGTGGTCGTGGCATTGGGAGACATCACGGGAGGCAAAGCCGCCTGGCGTTGTCGGCCGCCGCGACCAAGCGCGGACAGACCCGGGACACACGCGCCGTCTTGGGCATTCACGACGCACGCGGGGGACCGTCGGCGGTGGGGGCGTTTCGAGATTCCCTGAACTGAATCAGGGGTTCGGAAAGCCCGGAGCCGGGGGCACCTCGCTGGCCGCGAACTCGATTGAGCCGCAGGCGTCGAAGCACCACATTGGTCCGCACCCGACGGCGTGTAAGCCGGTCGACGCGGGGTGCCGTCCGCCCTTGCGTGAAACGCGCCTTGTCTGTTCGGAACCGGGGTTCCGGGGACATTCGGGCGGGCTTCGCGGGCGACCGACGGATGAACCGATTAGCCCTTCGCCGGACCGATGGCGGGTTACGCCTCGGGGTCATCGACGGAACGACCGTCGAACAGCTCGGGGAACATTTTCCTGGATCGGTCGCGGAGGAAGGCCGCGACTTGACGTTCGGAATCGAACGATCCGACCGTTCTGGCCAGACGCTCGCACTGTCCTATATCGACGCTCCGGACCACACGCTTCAGGTAAGGAATGCGGCTGGGCGTCACCGAAAGGGTACGCAAACCGAGTCCAATAAGCAACATCGTGTATTCGGGGTCCCCGCCCACCTCCCCGCACAGGGACACGTCAACCTCGGCCCTCCGGGCGGCCCGCACGATGTCCTTGATGAGCCTCAGGACCGCCGGGTGGGCCGGGGTGTAGAGGGGGGCGACCTTCTCGTTGGTCCGGTCGACCGCCAGGGTGTACTGCACCAGGTCGTTGGTCCCGATGGAGAAGAAATCCACCTCGCGGGCGAAAGACGAGGCCATGACCGCCGCCGCGGGGGTCTCGACCATGATCCCGATCTTGATGGCCGGGTCGAACTTGATGCCCTCTTCCTGCAGGTCCTCACGGACATCGTTCAGAATCATCTTGGCCTGGCGGAGTTCGAAGGTGGACGTGACCAGCGGGAACATCACCTTGAGCGTGCCGAACGCGCTGGCCCGCAGGATGGCCCGCAACTGGCGCTTGAACATCGTGACGTTCTGCAGGCAGTATCGGATGGACCGCAGGCCTAGGAAGGGGTTGCGTTCGGGGTTTTCGGCACGCTCCTGCGTGTACTTGTCTGCACCCAGGTCGAACGTCCGCAGCGTGACCGGCATGCCCGCGGCGTTCACCACCGCGTCGCGGTACTCAATGAACTGCTCTTCTTCAGTGGGCTCGTGGTCGCTGGTGAGCCACAGGAACTCGGTGCGGAACAGGCCGACGCCGTCGCCGCCGTCTTCCTTGATGTTCGCCACCTCGCGGGCAAACTCGATGTTCGCCAGCAGTTCGATGCGGACGCCGTCGGTGGTGACGGCGGGCAGGTCCCGCAGTTCTGAAAGGGTGACATCAAACGAAGCCTGCTGCTGCTTGTAAACGCGGTACTGGGCGAGGGTCTCCTCGTCGGGGCGGAGGATGGCCACGCCGCGGTCGCCGTCGAGGACGATCCAGTCGCCCTCCTCGGCGAGTTCCGAGAGCGTGCCCACGCCCACCACCGCAGGGATATCAAGGGCCCGGGCAAAGATGGCGGTATGCGAGGTCTGGCCGCCCAGGTCGGTCGCGAAGCCGAGCACGTGCTGCTTGGGGAACGCCGCAGCCTGGCTGGGCGTCAGGTCGTGGGCGATGACGATCGCCTCGTGGTTCAGTTTGGACAGGCCCGAGGCGTGCTCCCCGATGAGTTGCTTGAGGACCCGGCGCTCCAGGTCCCAGACGTCGTCCACCTTCGTCTGGAGCGTGGCGTCCTTCATCTTGGCGAACATGGCGGCGACGGTGCGGAACTGCTCCTGCGCCGCGTACTCCGCCGTCACCTTCTCGGTCTCGATCCGCTTGCCCATCGGCATCGTGAGCGCACGGTCTGACAGCATCCCCTGGTGGAACGCAAAGATCTTCGCCGCCTCCGCCCCCAGCGACACCTCGGCCTCCACCCGCGACCGCTCAAGGTCCACCCGCGCGGCGTCCAGAGCCGCTTCCAGCCGGGCCTTTTCCGAGGCAATCTGCGATTCAGGGATCGCCCGCTTGGGCACCCGCACCCGGACATCATCCAGCAAAAACACCCGCCCGATGGCGATGCCGGAAGACACAGGGATGCCGCGGAACTCTCGCATGAGGGATCACGTGGACCTCGGGCGCGGCGGGGACACGCGAAAGCGTGCCCGCGGCCGGGCGCGGGGGACGGGACGTCCAGTTTAGCGGGGAAACCGGCTTGCGGGGGACCGTGAAATAGAACAAGAATCCGGCGCTTCCACCCGGAAGTCTCGGTGGCGGCTTTCACTATTCATGGTTGACTTCGAGGCGCGAGAGCCTTCAGTCCCCGTCGTTCTCACCGCTCTCCCCGATCGTCTTCTCAAAGATGATCAGGTTGCTCATCCGGTCCTGGTCCCAGCGGATGCCCACGATGTCGTAGCCGTCGGCGATGCCGAAGTGCAGGAACGGGCGGATGTGGTTGTCGCACTCGAAGCGCAGGGTGTGGTACCCCTCGGCTCGGGCCCAGTCTTCCGCGGCGTGCATCAACTGCGTGGCGATCCCCGAGCGGCGCATCTCCGGAACTACGCCCACCAGCCACGAGAAGTGCACGCTGGGCTTGAGTTCCATCCCGGCGTAGAAGCCCACCGCGTCACGGCCCATGCGGGCGACCTGGATCAGGGGGTTGTTCCGTCCCTTCAGACGCCGGCGGATCCAGTCGCCGTTGCGCTCCGGGCGGAAAATCTGGTTGTACAGATGCCCGATCAGGTCGAGGTCAGCGGGATTGATCTTGTCGATGATGGCGTCGGCCATGGCGTACCCCACTGACTCGCGGCGTCCCGATGACGGCGCGGGCTCTGCGTGTGCAATCAGCCCGAGACTCATCGGCTTGGGGGCCGCGATCCGTTCACCGACGGGCCTGTCTTCCCGCCGTCCCGGCTGTCCCAACCAGCCGGGGTCTTCATCCCTGCGCTCGCTCCACGAAAGGCCTGCTGCGAGTCGCGTCTCCGAGATTGTGATTCGTCGTCGGACGGATCGGGTTGCATGATTCCACGAAAACGCCCGCCGTGCGCTCCCAATCGCGTTTCATTCGTGTGAAACATCGTCCCAAGATCGGTCATGGGGGCGTGGCTGTCCGAGAACACGTTCCCGGTGCGTGTCCTCAGCCATGATGATTATTCATGCAACCGCCATCGCGGAAGAGCGACGGTCTCGGATCACGCGCGGGACTGGTACGACCCGTCGGCGGTCGAGATCTTGACCTTCTCGCCCTGGTTGATGAACGCCGGGACGCGGGTCTTGAGGCCCGTGTCCATGGTCGCTTCCTTCTGCTGGTTGGTGGCGGTGGCGTTCTTGACGCCGGGCTGCGTGTCGGCGACCACCAGTTCCACCGAGGCGGGCAGTTCCAGCATCAGGGGCTTGCCCTCGTGCATCAGCACGATGGTCTGGGCGTTGGGGGCGAGGTAGGGCATCTGTTCGCCGCAAACGCTCTCGGGGATGCTGATCTGCTCGAAGGTCTCGGTGTCCATGAACACGAAGAAATCCCCGTCCGGGTACAGGTATTCCATGTTCACCCGGTCCACCGTCGTGACGTCGATCTGGTCGTCGGAGGCGAGCCGCTTTTCGATGTACGAGCCGGTCATCACGTCGCGGAGTTTCACCTGAATGAACGCGCGGAGGTTCCCGGGGGTGCGGTGCTCGAACTTGGTGATCACGAACAGTTTGCCGTCCATGCGGCAGGCGTACCCGGGGCGGAGATCGGTGGCTTTCATCGCGTAAACCTCGTCGTTGACTGGGAAAGGGCTGCGGTTTTTGAGGGGAGGGAGTTTAGGCCGCTGAGTCCGATGGAGCAAACACCCGCTCCGGAGTTGATGCCCGAGGGTTCACGCCCCCTGCAAAGGAAAAGCCCGGGGCCGATGCCCCGGGCTTTGGGTGAAACGGTGGGATTGATTCGTGAGCCTTACTGACCGATCGAGCCGCGGAGTTGGTCGTTCAGGCCGGGGAAGTGCTCTTCCTCGCGTTCCTTCTGGATGATGATCGTGGGCTTGAGGAGGACGATCAGGGTTTGGTCTTCGCGGGTCTCGATGCGGTTGGTGAAGAAGCGGTTGATGATGGGGATCTTGCTGAGGATGGGGACGCCGGTCTCGACCTCGATCTCCGATCCCACGCGCTGACCGCCGAGCAGGAGCGTGCCCTGGTCGGGGATGGTGACGCCGGTCGAGACGCTGGTGACGGTCGAGGTGGGCAGTTCGACATTGGTCGTCGAGACCACGGGCGCGCCGTTGGTGCCGTTGCCGCCCGCGGCGGTGGCGCTGATCGGGACCGACCGGAAGGGGCGCTGCAACTGCGAGATGCGGGCCTGGATGTCGGTCGTGACGTAGCGGCGGTCGGCCGAGACGACGCCGCGGACCAGCAGCGTGAAGCCCTCGGAGATGGCGCTCAGGGTGGGATCGAAGGCGACGGCGGAGGTGCCGACGACGGGGGTGAGGTCGGAGATGTACGCGACTTGGTTGGCGACGTAGATGTTCGCCGCACGCCCGTTCGTCATGGTGAGGCGCGGGGCGGTGAGGGCGACCGACCGGCGGTCGGCCTGCGTGGCCTCGACGAGGAAGTCGACCTGGATGTCGTCGAGGAACTGGCCGGCGATGGCCAAGGCCGGGTTGACGTTCAGCACGTCCTGCGCGAACTGGCTGCCGCCAAGGATTCGGTTCGCGAGGTTGTCGGAACCGCTTTGGACCGGGATGACGCTCCAATCGTTGGGGGCAACGACGGCGAAGGCGTTGGGCTGGAAGCCGTAGGTCAGCGTGCCATCGTCGGCGACATCGGTGACGGCCCAGCCGGTGGTCTGGTTGGTGCGGTCGGAGGTGCCCACGACATCCGAGGGCAGGGTGCTGAGGCCCTCGCCGAACGAATCGGCACCGAAGAACCGCTGCTGAGCCTTGGCGGACTTGACCTGGTTGTTGTTGCCGTTGAAGTAGATATCGAGGTCGAAGCCGATCTTCTCGAAGAAGGCCTGGGAGACGACGAGGAACTGGGTCTGGACGTTGATCTGGAGGTTGCGGACCTCGCGGAGTTGGTTCAGGAGGCCCTGGATCTCGCGGTGGTTCCGGGCGGTGTTGGTGATGATGAGGTTGCCGTTGAGGTTCTGGACGATGCCGGTGTCGCCGCCGTTGTCCTTCCAGCCGTTGAAGTCGACGTTGGTCTGGATGATTTCGAGGAGGGCGGTGAGTTGGTCCTGCTCGATCTGCTCGGGGGTGCGTCCGTCGGTCCGACCCTGACCCGCGCCGCCGCCGCCGCCGAAGAGGCTGGAACCACCACCGCCGCCGCCGCCGCCGCCGCCGCCGCCAGCGGAGCCGCCCTGACTAAGGACGCTGTTGAGGTCAAGGTCGGGGACGGTGCTGTAGTTGGGGATCTGGAAGAGCAGGTCGCGGACGTCGTAGAGAACGATGAAGGTTTTCTTGTCGAGCGAGGCCTTGGAGGAGACGACGACGACGCCGTCCTGCACCGCCCACGCGGCGCGGCTGAACTCGTCCTTGCTGGCCTTCTGGAGGATGCGGTCGAGCACCGTACGGGCCGTGACCTCGCGCAGTTCGAGCGTGACCTTGGTGTCCTTCTCGACGCCGATGTCCTGGAGTTGGTCCCAATCAACGTCCATGTTCACGTTCGTCACGGTGGCGATGAACGAGAGGACGTCCGACAGCGAGTTGTCCTGGAACTTGACGGGGATCTTGCGGGTGTCGAGCGTCGTCAGCACCTTGCGGTCGATGGGGCTCTCGGTGTACGACTGCACGTCGCCGCGCCGCAGGCTGATCTCGGGCCAGTCCGTCGGATAGGACATGAGTTCCTTCGGGATAACCATCGCCTTCTGGATTTCCAGTTGCTCGTCGGCGTAGCCCGAGTACTTGTCACGCTGGAGTTTGTCGTACAGGCGGTACTGCACCACGTCCTTGATGATGTCGCGCATCAGCAGGGCGGGCGGGTTCGTCGGGTCGAGGAAAAGCACCTCGTCGACCACCTGCAGGGCCTCTTCGTACTTCTGCTCGGCCTGCAGGGCGCGGAGGCGGTCGAGGCTCTCGTTGATGCGCGTCTCGCGCTCGCTGCGGGCCCGCTGCTCCTGCGTCGTCTTATCCGCCTTCAGTTGCTCGGACTGCGCCTTGTTTGCCCGCGCCCGGATTTCCTCGGCGGACGTATCGATCTGGCGCACCAGCGCGTCGATCTCGGTCATCTTGCCCTTGAACTGCTCGGCCGAGAGAAGCCCGTTGGCGTTCGCCTCGTTCCACTTCAGCCGCGCCGTCGCCGCAGCGGTGCGGGCCGCTTCGGGGTCGCCGGCGGCGATGGCGTCCTGCGCCGTCTTGATCTGGTTCGCGACGACCGCCTCGGCCTCTTCACGCATCACCTGGCGGGTGCGGAGTTCCTGCTGCACCAGGTCGTTCCCACCGGCGTTGAAGCCGCCAGCCCGAACCTGCGCCTCGCGCCGGCGCTCGGTGGCGCGGTTGACCTCGTCGGCACGGAGGAACTTCGAGTACTCGCCGGCGCACTTGCCGTACTTCTCGCTGGCCTCGTTGTACCGCCCGGCGTCGAACGCGGCGTCGGCCTCGCGGAGCACCCGCTGGGCATCGAAGGTCGCGGTCTGGTCAAACAGATTGTCCGATGCCGCCATCGGCGCGGGCTGCTCGGGGGCCGCGGCGGGGGCAGGCTCAGCGGCGGGGGCCGGAGCGGGCTGCTCGACCATCGGAGCGGGTTCCGCATCGGCAGGCGCGCGGACCGGCGTCGTGGTCGGCGTCTGCGGCGCGTTCGGCAGAGGCGGACGCGAGCCCGGACCCGAATCCACCGGGCTGCCGAAGCCGTCCTGACGCGCCAACGCCGCGAGGCCGATGGTGCCGGTATCAAACGGCTTGCCCGACTTCTGCTCGAGTTCGAGGATGTGGTTCTGGGCCCGGTTCAGCAGGGCCTGCTGGTTCTGGTCGAGTTTCAGGCCCAGACGACCGACGCTGGCCAGCCCGGCCTTGGCCTGGGCGAAGTTGCCCGCCTGCATGTCGCGCATCGATTGTTCGAGCGTCGCGATCGCGGTGGGGGCCAGTTCCTGACGCATCTGCGCCGAGCGGTCCATCAGGTCCGACGCCGAACGCTTCTGGTCCTGCGTGGCCTTGTCCGAGCGGAGCACCGCGGCGGCCTGACGGTCGGCGCCCCGGAGATCGCCCGTCTTCACGCCGTACTGCGCCTTCTGAAGGCTCACCTCGAGTTCGTCCATCGCCTCGAGTTTCCGGTCGGCGGCGGCGAGAAGGTCCAGCAGTTTCGAGCGGGATTCGCCCTGCCCGGCCACACGCATCATCGCGGCGGCTTCTTCACGGGCTTCGATCACCTGGCCGGCGTCGAGCAGTTGGGCGATGCGGTCCGCCCCCTCACCCGAGACCACTTGGTCGGCACTGAACGCCGTACCCGCCAGAGAGGCCACCAACATCGCGGCCTTCGCGAACATCCGGGCGGAACGGACCATGGGCATGGGCATGCGCAATCTCCAGAACTCGAAACGCGGACCGGGCGGACAGTTTGGGCGAGCGGACCGTACCGATCGCAACACAAGAGACGACGACGCGGGGCACACGGGTTCGGACGATTCGGCCACGCGGTTCCTCTCCGTGCCTCGAAGAGGCGAAGGAGCGATCACCAAAGGGGTCCGAACACGCCGCGCCGCGCGTGCAGGCGGTGCCGGGGGCAGGAACACCGGGTCTCTGGGCACGCCTTCTCGGGTTTGCCCATTGAAACGGGGCCGCGAACATACCGGCGGGGTTTGGTTGCCGCAACCATCGGAAGGTTCCCGGATTCCGCCCATCCCCCTATACCTTTCCGCCCCGTGACCGACGAACTCTTCCCATCTTCGCCGACCGCCCCCCCCGTGGGCCGGCGATTAGTCCGGGTGGTGGTCGAGCGTGGGATCGAACGGGCGGACTTCGGCGTTGACGGTCTGACGTACGCCCTGCCCGACCCGTGGCCGCCCGTCCCGGTGGGCAGCCGGGTCGAGGTGCCGCTGGGGAGGGGCAACAATCTGGTGCAGGGGGTGGTGGTCGAGGCGGATTCCGACGCCGAAGCGGGCAGGGGCCAACCAACCAAAGGACTGAAGTCCGTGACCCGGGTTGTCGGCACGGCTTTCCCTGCCTCACTGGTCGATCTCGCCCGATGGGTGTCCCGCTACTACTGCTGCCCCCTGGGGATGGTCCTTTCGGCCATGGTTCCCTCGGCGGTCAAACGCCAAACCGGCAAGACCACACAAATCGTTCTCGAACGAGTCCCCGACGCCACCCCGACCAGCCCCCTGACACCGATGGTCAAAGCGGCGTGGGAGGCCCTCGAAAAACTCCCGGCACAGTCGCTCCCCATGCCCGCCAAAGAACTGGCGCTGGTCTTGGGGCAGAAATCGGTGGCGGGGGTGAATCGCCTGCTTGCGCTGGGGCTGCTCCGCGAGTCGGTCCGGGAGGGGGTCAGGGCCAAGGGTTGGGAGGACTCTGTTTCAAATGAAGGCGACGGCACCCCGCCCACCCTGACTCCGGACCAGGCCCGCGCGGTCGAGGCGGTCACTCGCACGCTCGGCACCTTCCGCCCCCATCTTTTGCTCGGCGTCACCGGCTCGGGCAAGACCGAGGTGTACCTGCGGGTGCTCGAACAGGTCATGGCCCGTGGGGAGAGCGCCGTGGTGTTGGTCCCGGAAATCAGTTTGACGCCGCAGACCGCGGGGCGGTTTTTGTCCCGGTTCGGGGGCAAGGGCGGCGTTGGTGTGGCGGTGCTGCACTCCGGACTGACCGCGTCGCAGCGCCACCAGCAGTGGACGCGGGTGGCCAAGGGGGAGGCACGGGTGGTGGTCGGGGCACGGTCGGCGGTCTTCGCGCCGTTCCCGGATCGGAAGGACCCGCAAGCGGTGGGGCGGGCTTCCAGCCTGCCATCTGATGGGGCAGAAGAGGCAGGCTGGAAGCCTGCCCCACCGGTGATCCCACAGTTCCCATTGGGCCTCATCATCGTCGATGAAGAGCACGACCACTCGTACAAGCAAGACCAGTTGCCGAGGTACCACGCGCGGGACGTGGCCCTCCGCCGTGCCCAGCGGGCGGCGTGCCCCGTGATCCTCGGCTCCGCCACGCCCTCGCTCGAATCCTGGCACAACGCCTTCGAACTGAAGCGATTCAACCTGATCGAACTGCCAAGCCGCGTGGGCGGCGGGCGGCTGCCGCGTGTGGACATCGTGGACATGGTGGAGGAACGCAGGGCGCGCACGGGGCCGGACGCGCGGATGCTTCACTCGATCGGCCCCAAACTGCAAGCGGCCATCGGGACGACGTTGGACGCCGGGGGCCAAGTGATCTTGCTGCTCAACCGGCGCGGGTACGCCAGTTACGTCTCGTGCCCGGACCACCGCTGCGGCTGGTTGATGACGTGCAAGTACTGCGATGTGACGATGGTGTACCACCGCGCGAAGTGGTCAAGTGGTCAAGTGGCAAAGTGGCCAAGTGAGGACGAGGCCCGGGCGTCTGGGCACTCGACCACTCGACCACTCGACCACTTCCCCCTCTGCCGCTGCCACCACTGCCTTGCCGAGCAGACGCTGCCCGTGCAGTGCCCGGTGTGCGCCAAACGGATCAACACGTTCGGCTTCGGCACGCAGCGACTCGAAGAGGAACTGGGGCGGAAGTTTGATTCGCTGGTGCTGGGCGAGACCATGCTGCGGCTCGACGCCGACACCATGACCCGCGCGGCGGATTACTTCGACGCCCTCGAACGCTTCCGACACGGCAGCGTGCGCCTCCTGCTGGGCACGCAGATGATCAGCAAAGGACTGGACTTCCCCAACGTGCGGCTGGTGGGTGTGATCAACGCCGATACGGCACTGAATCTGCCGGACTTCCGCGCTTCGGAGCGCACGTTCCAACTGGTCGCGCAGGTTGCCGGTCGTGCCGGGCGGGGCGAACGGGAGATGTCGCGCGACGGGCACACGCCGCTGGACCGCGTGATCGTGCAGACCTTCAACCCCACTGAGCCGAGCATCACCGCCGCGGCGGCGCACGACTTCCGCGCCTTCGCCACGCGCGAACTCCTGATGCGGACGCAGACGGGCCTGCCCCCGGCGGGCCGGATGGCCCGAATCGTGTGCCGCGATGAGAACCCGGCCAGGGCCGAGGCGTCGGCGTCGCGCATCGCCGCGGCCCTGCGCGCGCCGCCGGTCACTGCGGACGGTGACTCATCGTGGGCGGGCCAACTGCGCGTGAAAGGCCCGATGCCCTGCCCGATCTCACGGGTGGCGGGGTACTTCCGCGTGTCAGTGGAAATGTTGGCCCCCTCGGCGACGGTCATCCAGGCCGCCCTCACCGCGGTGCGGAACCTGGGACTCGTCAAAAGTGACGAGCACACCGCGGTGGACGTCGATCCCGTGGCGCTGCTGTAGGTTCGCGCCCGCTGACGTGTCCCGCAAAGCGGGTGTTTTTGTTGGGTTTCCCAGTGGACTCAAAATCCACGCTCGATCATGTAACGGACCCTCTCCCCGCACGGAAATAGGTTGGCCGCGCCGCCCGCCTTCACCGCCGCATTTGTGTTCAGCGCCGACGTGTGTCGGCGTGGGGTGTGCTTCTGTCCGGCACACCCCCAGGTTGACGCCCTGAACCATCCGTTCCGCCCGAGCCCATATCTGACGGCCCCGCCGACGCGGGGCTCCCGGGCGGACACCATCAGCAGAAAGAGGAGATTCGAGATGAAGACCACCCTGACCGCTCTGAGCCTTGCCCTCGTCGCCGGCGTTTCCGGCACCGCGAACGCCGAGTCGATCATCGGCCTGCGCAGCGACAACTTCCTTGTGTCGTTCAACTCGGCCAACCCCTCGGTCATCTCCGGCACCGTCGGGATCACCGGCCTGCAGTCGGGCGAGAGCATCCTCGGCATCGACCTCCGCCCCGCCACGGGCCAGGTCGTCGGCCTGGGTTCCTCGAACCGCCTGTACGCCATCGACACCGTGACCGGCGCGGCCACCGCCCTGGGCGCCGCGTTCACGCCCGGCCTTGATGTCGCCGAGTACGGCATCGATTTCAACCCCACCGTCGACCGCCTCCGCGTGGTGAACAGCCTGGGCGGCAACCGCCGCCTCAACCCCGTCAACGGCTCGGCCGTGCTGCCGGTGGACACCAACCTCTCGTACGCCGGGGGTGGCGTCCCCCGCGCCGTCGCGGTTGCCTACACCAACAGCCTCGCGGGAGTGCCCGCTGGCTCGGTGCGTGAATACGGCATCGATTCGGCCCTCGGCGCTCTGATCGAGATCGGCACCCAGGCCGGCGGCAATGCCTCCTTCAACGGCGGCGTCTCGACCGTCGTCGGCTCTCTGGGCTTCACCACGAGCGACCTCGTCGGCTTCGACATCTTCGGCCCCACCGGCAACGCGTTCGTCTCGCTCACCAACGGCAGCGGCATCTCGTCGTTCTACAGCCTGAACCTCTCGACCGGTGCCGCCACCCTGCTGGGCGGCGTGGGCACGGGCGTCGAACTGCGCGACTTCACCGTTGTCCCCGCCCCCGGGGTTGCCGGTGTGATGGCGATGGGTGCTGGCCTGATGATCCGTCGCCGCCGCGCGTAAAGCCTTGCTGGTGCCGGAGATACGCCGCTTGCGGCAATCGGGTGCCGATCTTTGATGTGCAAACGAACGCGCGCCGCCGAAAGAAAAACTTTCGGCGGCGCGCTTCTGTGTTTGGCGGTTATCTCTTTGATACGGTTTTTCATGGCTGATCGCGGTGGTCTCGTCGTGTGGGACGGACGCCCGTTCGGCCATATCACTCTCGTCAAGGAGACCCCAATGCCTCATCACTGGTTCCGTCGTGCGATGATCGCCATCGCTGTTTTCGTGCCGTTCGCCGCCATCGCGCCGGGGGCGACGGCCGCTGCGGCAGAGGGAAGAGACGGATCGAAGGCCGCCGCTGGCGTGTTCCTTCGTGAACTCTCCGCCTTCAACACGGACGCGGTAGGCAAGGACCTTCGGCTGTCCGCCGACCAGGCGTCGAAGGTCAGGGCGATCCACGCCGAGTTTGTCGAGAAGGTGCGCGAGCACGCCAAAGCGGTGGCCGCTGCCGCCGCGAAACGGGCGGAGGTGCAGAAGGACATCGGCGGTGCGGTGGCCGACCGGGACAAGGCTCTCGCCGACGCCAAGAAGAAACTCGAGGAGGCGCAGAGCGAACGTGAGCGGATCCGTAATGCGATTGAGGCCTCGAAGCCGGGATCGCCGGAGCGTGAGGCGCTGAAGAAGCAGCGCGAAGAGATCATCCCCAAGATCGAGTCGCTGAGGGCGGACCTTCAGAAACTGGCGTCGAGCGAGCGGGAAAAGATCGACGCCCAGCGCGGGAAGAAAGAGGGGGTCGGTGCGGATGTTCCGCCGCCGCCCGAGTTTGGCCCCTACCGCACACGCATGATGGAAGCCCTCACCGCGCCCCAGCGAGCGGAGATCGAGAAGCGGCTGGGCGCGGCCACAGCGGCGATGAATGACCTCTTCGGTCCCGGGTGGACGCAGGAGTAATCCACCCAGCGCGGCGGCCCCCAGCCGCGAGGCCCGGCCGATCACGCCAGCCAGCGTCCACCATCAAGCCGGACGATCTCCCCCGTGACGTACGTCGCGTCGAGTGCCAGCCAACGTACAGCCTTCGCGGCGTCCTCCGGTGTCCCGCTGCGCTTGAGCGGGACGCGCTGGAGGTAACGGGCCTGCATCTCGGGATCGCTTTCGTAACCCGCGTCAGGGAAAGCCACCACGCCGGGCGCGACGGCGTTGACGCGGACCTTCGGGGCCAGATCGACCGCGAGGGCACGGACCATCTCCGTCAGCGCGGCCTTGCTCATCGCGTACGCACTGAAGTCGCGGCGCGGGCGGCCCAGCACGTGCATGTCGCTCATGGCGACCACCGCGCCGCCGCCTTCGTTCGGGCTGGCGCTGAGGCGGTCGGCCAGCGCGCGCGTCAGCAGCAGCGGAGCGGCGGCGTTGACGCGGTAGTGGTGCAACAGGTCATCGGGCGTGACGGCCTTTAGCGGCGTGGGGGCGTAGATCGAGGCGTTGTGGACGAGGATGTCGAGGCGCGGCGTCTCGGCGGCGAGTCGCTGGCCCAGCAGTTCAACGCCCGCGAGGTTGTCGAGGTCGAGGGGTTCGCAGGTCGCGTGGACGCCCAGTTGGACGATCTCTTGGCACAGGGCCGCGGCCTCGTCCTGGCGGGTGCGGTAGGTGAGGACGATGTCGCAGCCGGCGCGGGCGAGTTCGAGGCACACGGCCCGGCCGACGCGGACCGCGCCGCCGGTGACCAGCGCGATGGGGCGTGAGCCCGTGAAGTGGCTCATCGGTCGTCCTCGTGCATGGGGCGGGTTTTGTCGGGGTCGTCTTCGTCGGAGATGGGCCTCACTCGTTTGCCCGCCGCCTGCCAAGGGCTTTCGCGCCCGGCGGTGCGCTGCTGCTTTTCCATCGCTTCACGGCGCATCCGGAGTGAGCGCCTGAAGGTGGTGAGGACGATCAGTCCACCCAGCAGCAGGATGAGCACGACCAGACCCGCCATGAGCAGCCGCACCTGCGCTGACTGAGGCACGGGGGTGTTCGACGTCTGTGCCATCAGGGGCACAAAATCGAAGAGCACGGCATGAGGCGACGGCGTGGGCACGGGCGCACGATACCCGCATGGGGACCGCGGAACGTGGTCGGCTTCGCCGCACCTCGGGGCAGCCACCCGCCGGTGCCGAAGGGTCCGAATCCGTTGACCAGCCCCCGATCCACGCTCGCGGACCACCCAGACCCATTTCGACCGACGCAGAGACCTCGGAATCTGGCAACCTCGGGCGGTCCGCGCGTCGATGCAGTGCGGCGTGGCGTGCCCCCGGCGGTATCCCACATCAGCGAAGACTGTCCGAGAACCCACGAGGGACGGCCCTCGTATGATCGGTGAATATCAGGGTGCTTGCGAGATCGACGGTTTGTGCGATCTCGCCCGCAACCCGCACAAGGACCCTCCATGACGCGTGCCACCTCTCGACGCTTTGGACTTGCCCGCCTCGCCGTTCTCACCGCCTCGGCGTTGGCGTCGTTCGCGGCACCGACCGCGCTCGGGAGCGCACCGGACAAACTCTCGGCGTGGTCGTCGTCGCTGTGGGAATCGGCGCTGAAGCGCGAAGGGCAGGCGAGCCTTGACCTGCTCCAGAAGCCGCCGGTGGACGTCGAAGCACTCGGCGGGTTCCGCGCCGAGATCGAGCGGTACAAGGCGAACGCGAAGGCCGCCGAAGCGGACCGGCGGGAACGGGTGGCCCTGGTCCGCAATCGGCTGAGTGAGGCCGACGCCAAGGGCGACCTCTTGGACGGCCTGCGGCACGCCATCGAGTTGTACACCCTCGAACCCGACAAGGCCAAGGTGCTGGCCGACCCCGCGGTCGAGCGGCTGGAGGCCAAGGCGCTCTCGACGGCCAAGGACCACGAGAAGGCCGGCCGGTGGCTGGAAGCGCACGGGCTCTTCACGCGCCTGCACCTGCTGCACGAGACCGAAGGAACCTACAAGGCCGACCTGAAGCGTCTGAGCACGCGCCTCTTGATGATGCGGACGTACGTGCCGTCGGCCTTGCACGATGCGCAGAACCGCCAGCGCGTCGCGCTGGGTGACGAGCCGCTGCCGCCCTTCAACGACATGGGCGAGCAGTGGCAGACGAAACTCGCGGGCATCGACGAGCGGATGGTCCTGCAGGTGATCGCCAACGCGGCGGTGAACCACGTGGAAAAGACGCCGCTGCGGGCGATGCTCGAAGGCGCGCTGACCAACGTCCGCACGCTGGTGACCACCGGCGATCTGGCGGCGGCGTTCCCGGGGATCGGCGACGCGGCCAAACGCGACGCGTTCCTGGCGGGCCTCGACGCCGAGATCGAGAAGGTCAAGGCCGAGGGCGACGCCGGGAGGGTGGACGGCTACTTCGTGATGACGAGCCTGAAGAACCTCAAAAAGAACAACGAGGACACCATCGGCCTCCCAATTGAGGCGCTGATCCACGAGTTCGGCAATGGGGCGATGTCCAAACTCGATGACTACTCCGAGATCATCTGGCCCGACGAACTCGCCTCGTTCAGCCGCACGACCACGGGGGAGTTCAGCGGCGTGGGCATCCAGATCACCCTCGACGACGCGATGCAACTCAAGGTGGTCACGCCGCTGGAGGGCACGCCGGCGCAGAAAGCGGGCGTGCGACCCAACGACATCATCCGCAAGATCGACGGACGCGACACCACCGGCATTGCGCTGCAGCAGGCGGTCGACCGCATTACCGGTACGGTGGGCACCAAGGTCGGCCTGGGCCTGGAGCGCGAGGGTGAGGACGGCCTGATCGAGGTCGAACTCACCCGCGCCAAGATCCCCGTTCACTCGATCAAGGGCTGGAAGCGCATCGGCCCGGGCGAGATGGACTGGGACTGGATGATCGACCCCGAGCACAAGATCGGCTACGTCCGCATGACGCAGTTCACCAAGGACACCTCGGGCGACCTCAAGCGGGCCGTTGCCGCGATGAAGAAAAACGGCCTGAACGGGCTGATTCTGGACCTGCGCTACAACCCCGGCGGCCTGCTCGATGAGGCCGTCAACGTGTGCAGCATGTTCGTCGAGAAGGGCGTCGTCGTCTCGCAGGAGGACAACAAGGGCCAGCAGACCGACGTGCAGAACCTCCGCCCCGGCAACACCGAGATGCTCGACGGCGTGCCGCTCACCATCCTTGTCAACGAAGGCTCGGCCTCGGCCAGCGAGATCGTCTCGGGCTGCCTGCAGGACTACGGCCGGGCCGTCATCGTCGGCGACCGCTCCTTCGGAAAGGGCAGCGTCCAGCAGGTGTTCCCCCTCAGCGGCGGCACCGCGGCGTTCAAACTCACCATGCAGTACTACAAACTGCCCAACGGCCGCCTCGTCCACCGGCGCGATAACGCCAAGACGTGGGGCGTCGAGCCGGATGTGAAGGTGGAGATGCTGCCGCGGCAGGTGGAGCAGTCGCTCATCCTGCGCCAGGACGCCGACCTGTACACCACCGATGAGACGGGCAAGCGCATCGAGCCGATGGTCCGGCCGCTCAAGCCCCGCAAGAACCCCAAGCCCGGCGACGCCGAGGACACCAAGCACTGGCCCGTCGGCCCGGCCAACCCGGATCGGCTGCTGAACGAGGGCATGGACCCGCAGTTGGAGACGGCGCTGCTTCTGGTGCAGGCGCGGAGCCTGGGGAATCAGGCGGCGGCGGTGGCGGCGGCGCCGGAGAAGGCTCCGGCGGATACGAAGAACTGAGAAAATGACGCGGTGAGATTCGGACCGCCGCGGATGTGGGATTGAACGTGCCACGGGCTTCCGCCTTCCGAGGCGGATGCCCGTGTTCCTTTGCTGGCGGTGTTGCAGGTTCGGCACGGGTATCGCGGCGGACCGCGAAACCCGTGGCACGGCAGACAACGCGCTTGACCGGCCCCGCCCGCCCCGCTCCAATCCGGCCCCGTTCCCACCCCTCGGAGCCGACGACATGGCCGCCACTTCGCGATTCAAGCGTGTCCTGCTGAAACTCTCCGGCGAGGCGTTCTGCGCCCCCGGCTCGTTCGGCGTTGATTCTGATGATCTTCGGCTCATCGCCCGCGAGGTGATGTCGGCGGCGAAGCAGGGGGCGCAGGTCGCGGTGGTGGTGGGGGGGGGCAACATCATCCGCGGGGCCCACCTGGCGAAAGAGGGCCTGATCCACCGGGCCACGGCGGATTACATGGGCATGCTGGGCACGGTCATCAACGGGCTGGCCCTGCGCGAGGCGCTCGATGAACTCGGGCATCCGGCGCGGTGCATGACGGCGATCGAGATCAACGCCGTGGCCGAGCCGTTCATCCGGCTGCGGGCGATCAGCCACCTGCAGAACGGGAGCGTGGTGGTGCTGGCGGGTGGCATCGGCAACCCGTTCTTCACGACCGACACCACCGCCGCGCTGCGGGCGACGGAACTGGAGTGCGACGTGGTGCTGAAGGCATCGACCATCGACGGCGTCTATTCGGCGGACCCCAAGAAAGACCCCACCGCGACGCGGTACGAGAAACTTACCTTCCGCGAAGCCATCGACAAGCGGCTGAAGATCATGGACGCCACCGCGCTGGCGATGTGTCAGGAGCAGAACCTGCCGGTTTTGGTGTTCGATTTCAAGAAACCGGGGAATATCACCAAGGCGATCGCGGGTGAGAGTGTCGGGACGATGATCACGACGTGAGGGGGAGGCCCTTCGGGCCTGTGCCACGGTCGCGAATCGAAAAAAAACGCCCGGCACGGGGCCGGGCGTCTGTGCGTTGTCGTTCTCATTCACTCCGCGATCACTTCGCCATCTCAGCCATCTTCTTGACGGCATCGGTGAACGCCGCGCCCTCGTCGCCCTTGCTGGCGGCGTCGGAGGCGTCGTAGAGCGCGTCGGGGACCTTGTCGCCGCGGGCGTCGAAGGTCGCCGATGCGAGGGCGAAAACGCCCGCCGCGATCATCTGGCGTTCGAGTTTCGTCTTGGCCGCACCCGCGAGGCCCGCGAGTTCCTTGGCCGCCGCGGCGGCCTTGTCGCCGCTGTAGGCGGCCTTGTTCAGGCCCTCGGCGGTGTCGCTGCCGAAGTTCTTCTTGGCGATCTCGACGCCCTTGGCATAGATCGCCGTGAGGTCGGCGTTGCCGGAGTGCTTCGCGGCTTCGAGCGCGGCGGCCTGGCCAACGGCCCACAGTTTCGCGTCGGCCATGCTCTTGGGCGCTTCCTCCCAGTGGGTCTTGTAGCCCTTGCTGGTGTCCCAGGCGTAGTAGTTGAACGACGACATCTCGAAGTGGAGCGCCGGGTGGCCCGCGTCGACGAGTTTCTTGTCGATGCTCAGGTGGCAGTTGATGCACATGGCGGCGCGGACGGCGTAGTTGGTCGTATCGAACACGCCCAACTCGTTCATCATCTGCTCAGGGCTCTTGCTCTTGCGCTGCTCGGCCGTCCAGCCGGCGGTCTGGTGCGGGGTGAGGTACTTCTCGCCCGGGCCGTGGCAGGACTCGCAGGAGTTGCCCTCTTCGACGGTCCACTTGTCGCCGCGTTGGGCGGCGGGGGGGTGGACCGAGTGGCACGAGAGGCAGTCATCGCTCTTGGCGGCGTCGGCGATGCCGAGCTTGGTGGCGATGGCCTTGGAGGCTGCATCGCCGAGGATCTCAAAGGACTTCGCGTGGGGGTCGGACTTCTCCCAGATATCGAACTGGTCGCCTTCCTTGTTCGAGCCGCCCTTCTTCTTGCCCTCGGAGTGGCACGAAACGCACGAGGCGTTGCCGAGGAACTTCAGCGTGCCGGGCATCCATGTGCCGACCTTGTGGCCAGCGGCGGCTCCCCCGCCCTCAGCGTCGGACATGGAAGCGACGCCCAGCACGCCGACGCCAGCACCGGCGATCAGCACGAGGGCCTTCAGCGTGGTGCGTCCGGCGGCGCGGATGTTTGAGTTCAGGTGATGGTGGCTCGACATGGTCGGGGTTCTCCAGGTGCGGGGGGCGTGCCGCGATGGTTGGCGCGGCGTTTCGCCGGGCGGTAGTGGAACTGTTCTGCGGTTGGGCGTCAACATCGGACAGGCGCGTTGTGGAACCGCAACGGGTTCGTGCAGCAATTCAGTTGAGTCTAAGTCTCAATCAAATCGTCTTCTGTGCGTTGGCACGCTGTGCGGGCGTGGGTACATTGCGTACCGGCACCGAGTCGAAACGGTGCCGAAGCGTCTCGTTGTCGCGCGCGGCCGAGCATCCTCACAGGCCCCGTTCTCCCTGCATCGTCCCGTTTCAGCCCCACGAAGGACCCCCCATGGGAAGAGACAACCCAGTCGCGGTGTTCGAAGGCGACGCGATGGGCGCCGAGGAACTGAAGAAGATCGACATCTTCGCGGATGTCAAAGAGGACCGCATCAAGCAGTTCCCCGGCACCGTCCGCCGGCGCGAGTTTGAGCCCGGCGAGGTCATCTGCCTGCAGGGTGAGGGCGGGACGACGGCGTTCTACATCCTGGAGGGCGAGGCCCGCATCTTCATCAAGCGTGCCCGCGATACCGGCAAACGCAAGGGCGGCGGGTTCATGGCCTTTGTCGGCTCGCTGTTCGGGCAGAAGCGGCTCGGGTCCGCGCCGGCGCACCCGGGCAACAAGGTCGTCACCATCGATGCCAGCGTTGATCTTGAGTACGGCAGCCTCGCCGCGACGATCGGGCCGGGGAACATCTTCGGCGAGATGTCGTGCCTGAATCTCGCCCCACGCTCCGCCACTGTCGTCGCGCAGGGCCGCTGCGTGATGCTGGAAATCCTGCGGAATATGTACGGCGAACTGGAGAAGGGCAAACTCTTCAAGGAACGCCAGGACAAACTCTACAAAGACCGCGCGCTCAGCAACCACCTCCGCACCAGCCCGCTGCTCGAGGGCGTGCCGGAGGAGACGATCACGCGGCTGAAGGAAGTCTCGGAACTGCTCAGTTACGACCCCGGGAAGCCCATCTTCGCCGAGGGCGACAAGCCCGACGGCATGTACCTCGTCCGCCGCGGTCAGGTGCGCATCAGCAAGAAGTTCCCCGGCGGCGAGCGCGGCCTCGCGTACCTCACCAAGGGCGACGTGTTCGGCGAGATCGGCATGGTTCGCAATACCCCGCGCACAGCGGCAGCCACCGCGGCGGACCACCCGGTGATCGAGGGCGCGGGGCGCACGCGGCGCTCGGCGAAGGTCGAACTGGTCAAGATCAAGACCGAGGACTTCGAGCGCGTCCTCGCGGGATTCCCCGAGGTCAAGGCCCGGCTCATCAAACTCGCCGGCGAGCGCGAGACCGAGCAGGTCGAGAGCAAGATCCGCATCACTCCCACGGTGTACTCGCAGGAAATCGAGAATCTGGGCCTCTTGCAGGGCCAGAACCTGATGCTCATCGACCTGGAGAAGTGCACCCGCTGCGACCAGTGCGCCAAGGCGTGCAGCGAGGCGCACGAGGACGGCCTGTCGAGGCTCATCCGCGAAGGCCCGAGGTTCGACAAGTACCTCGTGCCGTCGTCGTGCCGCATGTGCATGGACCCGGTGTGCATGATCGGCTGCCCCGTCGCCAGCATCCGCAAGGCCAAGGACCTGAACATCGTGATCGAAGACTGGTGCATCGCCTGCGGCGTGTGCGCCAAGCAGTGCCCGTACAACTCGATCCAGGTGCGCCCGCTGACCGAGTTCGCCACCCACGCCGAGGGCGGGGAGAAGTTCGGCGAGGGCGGCGAAGTGACCGAAGTGACCGACCGCGCGGTGGTGTGCGACCAGTGTTCGAGCCTGCCCACCGGCCCGGCGTGCGTCTATTCGTGCCCGCACGACGCGGCCCTGCGTGTCAACGGCATGGAGTTCCTCGCCGCGCGAACCAAGTCCGGCTCCGGCAAGGGGCACTTTGATGACGAAGGCCCCGGCGTGAACTTCACATGACCGCATCGGTGGTGGCACCGGCTTCCAGCCGGTGTTCGTCTTCCGCAACCGCTTCCGAATTCGCCAAAAAGTCTCCTTCATTTTTCGACCGCCCATTCCTGCTCCCGACCCCCAAAATGCTCATCAACCGCAAGCAAACCGGATGGGTGTGGACGACCCTGATTCTGGCGCTCCTCGCCACGGCGGTGTACTGGTTCGATCCGCAGGCGGCCACGCGCGGGCACAAGGGCTCGAACCTGGTGGGGCTGGTGTTCGGGCTGGTGGCGCTGGGTATCTTCATTTTCTGTGCGGCGCTGAGCCTGAAGCGCAAGGTGCCGCACTGGAAGATGGGGCGGGCCCAGGCGTGGCTGCGCGGGCATGTGTGGTTCGGGCTGCTGGCGGTGTGGCTGGTGGCGCTGCACAGCGGGTTCGGGATGGGCGGGCCGGTGACGACGATCATCTGGGTTCTGACGGGCATCGTGACGGTGTCGGCGTTGGTGGGTTTGGGGTTGCAGCAGGTCACGCCGCGGCTGCTGCTGCACTCGATCCCCGGGGAGACGGTGGCGCAGCAACTGGACCGCGTGCTCAAGGTGGTGCCCGGGTCGTCGCTGGCGCTGCCCCCTGGTCCCGATCCGGCCAAGCCCGCGCCGTGGCCCAAGCCGCCCAAGGCGTTCGATTACACTTGGGAAAACTCGGTGCAGGAGATGGCTTTTTCCACCGTGACGTATTACGCGGGGGTGGACGGCAAACTCGACAAGCCCTGCCCGCACTGGGACCCCGAAGCGGCCGCCCCGGCACCTGCCGTGCCTTCACCTGCGCCGGTGGTTGCGAAGGCGGCGACACCGGTTCCCCCGGCGGCCGTGCCCACGCCCGCCGCACCATCCGCAGCCCCGGCGGCCCCGGCCGTGACGACAACACCAGCCGCCGCACAGCCAACCGTTCAGCCCCCCGTACCGGCACCAGCCGCAACGGCCCCTGCGGCGAAGCCCGCCGCGCCCGCGGTTGCTCCGGCAGCCCCTGCCGTTCCCGCCGCCCCCAAGCCTGCGCCACCACCTCCCAAGAAGGACGTGCCGCCCGCCGGGGCCGAGCCGCTGCGCCGGTTCTGGAACGAATACGGCTCGGCGTACTTCGAGGGCCAGGACAGCGTGCTCGAATACCCCGGCAAGGCCAACTCGCTGCTCGCGGCGCTGAAAACCATGACCCCGGCGCACATCCACCCCGGCATCGACGGGCTGGGGTACCTGATTGAGCGTCGTCGGCAACTGGTGCGTCAGCGCCACATGCAACGGGTGCTGATCTCGTGGCTGCTCGTCCATGTGCCGTTGTCGTGGGGCCTGCTGGTGCTGGCGATCGTGCACGCCGTGATGGCCCTGCGTTGGAGCGAGGTGTCGCTATGAAAGACTCACGACCGCTCTCGGAGCGTTTCGAGTTGCCCTATGTGCGGAAGAAGCACTTCGCCGACCGCTGGACGGGGCGGCTGGGGTTCGTCGCCGCGGCGGCCACGGTGGTGACGGTCGGCGCGTTCCAGCTGAAGGGCGACGACCGCCCGTACACGGCGGGCGAACTCACCAAGGCGCACGACATGTTCGCCTCGGACTGCATGAAGTGCCACGATGCCAGCAATGAAAAGGGCCTCCGCGGCTATCTCATGCCCGCCACCGACGACAAGTGCCTGAAGTGCCACGAGAACCAGGCCGGGCTGCACGCCTCGAACCAGATCGATCTGTTCACGATGTCGATGCCCGGGCACCCCGAGGTGCGGATGAGCGGCAACTGTGCGGCGTGCCACATGGAGCATCAGGGACGGCAGCATGATCTCAGGGCGGTCTCCGATCAGACGTGCGTGCGTTGCCACGCGGACCTCGCCAATCAGGGGATGAAGATGGTGCAGGCGTCGGCGACGAAACCGGTCGAGGTCACGCCTGCCCCTGCGTCCGCTGCGGAATCCGCCCCCGAACCCGCCAAACCCGTCGAAGGGGGTGCCAAGTGAACGATCGATTTGTTCGTTCGGCGTCGGTTCTCGCCGGTCTGGTGGCGATCGGCGCGGCGATCGCGGCGGTGGTGCCGATCCCGCTCCCGCTCACCGATCCGCCCCTCTCGGCGGCGATCTCGAACAAGGTGACGGACTTCGGGAACGACCACCCCGAGTTCGCCCCGCTGCGCGACGGACGCAAGGACGCCACCGGCATCAAGTTCCCCCACGACAAACACCTCAACAACCCCGGCGGGGTGAATGCCAAGGACTGGAAGGGCCAGGACCGGGCGCTGAACTGTCTTGACTGCCACGAATCCGACGACCAGGGGCGGTACTTCAAGCCGGTGGCGTTCGCGGACCATTGCGCCGTGTGCCATTCATCGAACCTCGGGCAGATCGAGGTCGCCGAGGGGGTGGTGAAGGCCGCCCAGACGCCGCACGGCGACGAGCGGGCCATCGCGGCGGTGGTCGATGCCCAGGTCCACCAGTGGATCGCGTTGAACGCGGCGAAGCCCGCCGCCGCGCCCGGCGCGGTGCCGGCGGAAGAGGCCAAGCCGGCGTCGGGCGGCGGCCGGCGCGGCGGACGCGGCGGGGGGGACGCCGCCCCCAAGAAGGCCGCGCTCCCGGAGTTGAAGTCCGAGGGCGACCTCTCGGCGTTCCTCGTCGAGCAGCGCGACAAGCAGTTCAAGGACCTGGCCAAGGGCACCAAGTGCGGCTACTGCCACACCGTCGACAAGCCCGACACCAAGGGCTCGCCGTTTGTCGTGAAGAACCCGGTGATCCCCGACCGCTGGCTGACGCGCAGCGTGTTCAGCCACCAGGCCCACGGCATGGTCTCTTGCACGTCGTGCCACAACGCCGAGAAGAGTTCGACCAGTGCCGATATCAACCTGCCGAACGTGGCGAGTTGCCGCGAGTGCCACGCGCCGATGTCGGAGAGCGCGCACGGTCTGGGCGAGCGCGGGGCGGGTGATTCGTGCGTGATGTGCCATGTGTACCACCCCAAGAACGCGGCCCCGGTGCAGGGGAAGCTTTCGCCGAAGGATTTGATGCGGAAGTGATTGCGATGGATTGAAGGTGTTCCTGTGTTCCCGAGCCCCCCGGGTCGCCCCAGAATCTGAAGTTGGTGTTTGGTTCTGTCACCGCCGGTCCCGTCGGCGAGCACGGCGCGAGTGCCCGTGAGCCAGAAGCGTTCATTCGTTCGGGCCTCGAAAGCGGTGTGCTTTGTCGGTCAAGTCTGGTCCCCGGATCGCAGGGATGGCGTGCGATATCGGATGGGGGGTCGCACTCTAGAGCGTGTCGTGGACTTTGGCCAAAGCGCCCGATGATCGGTCATGGCAAGGAAGCCGTACCCGACCGATGTGACGGATGACGAGTGGGCGTTTGTGGCACCGTACCTGACGCTGATGCGTGAAGACGCGCCGCAGCGGGAGCACGATCTCCGCGAGGTCTTCAACGCCCTGCGCTGGCTGGTGCGGGCCGGGGCGCCGTGGCGGATGATGCCAAACGACTTCCCCCCGTGGGAAGCGGTGCACCAGCAGACACAACGCCGGATCGCCGCGGGCGTCTTTCAGGCGATGGTCCACGATCTGCGTGAACTGCTGCGGGTGGCCCTGGGCCGCCAACCCGACCCGACGGCGGCGATTGTCGACAGCCGCACGCTGCAATCCACCCCCGAGAGCGGGCACCGCGCCGGGTACGACGGGGCCAGGCGGAAGAAGGGCTCGAAGGTCCACATCAGCGTGGACACACTGGGCCCTCTGCTGACGCTCCGCGTCACCAGCGCCGACAAACAGGATCGGGCCCAAGTCCGGGCGCTCGAAAGAGACGTGCGGAAAGCCACCCACAAGAGCGTGAAACTCGCCCTCGTTGATCAGGGCTACACCGGCGAACAGCCCGCGGCCGACGCGAGAAGACACGGGATCGAACTGAGCGTGGTCAAGCTGCCGGAAGCCAAACGCGGATTCGTGCTGCTGCCGCGGCGATGGGTCGTGGAACGCACCTTCGCCTGGGCCGCACGATTCCGTCGCCTCGCCAGGGACTACGAACGCCTGCCCACCACCCTCGCCGGTCTGCACCTCGTCGTCTTCGCCTGCCTCATGCTCCGCAACCTGCAAGGCGGAAGTCCATGACACGCTCTAATTGTGCGCCGCGCGTGCGCTGCGACTGTGTCTCCCGCTGAATCCATTGGGTCGCGTCGCGAGTGCGAATCGGACTCTCGTGTCAAGGTTCTCCCGTTGTTCTACAAGCCAGTGCTTCAAGGCAGTCTCCCCCAAGGCGGGGATGGTCGGATAACACCCGCCAAGGAGGTCGAATCCGGCGTTCGCCGAACCACGACGGCGCTCCGTGTGACACGCTGTGAAGCTGCCACACCAGTGGCCCGATGTGATCAGGGAGATCGATATCGATGACCGGAGCGACCCGGCGGATGATCGCCGCTCTACCGGTGTGAGGTCTCAGGTGGCGGTGTGACGCGGCTCAACGCGTATGTCAATCAGACTCAAGACAATCTTGTTCATCGGGACGATGCTGAGCGTGCTGATGCTCGTGCAGCAGGCGCTGCTGCGCACGGTGCTGCTGGAGGGTTTCGCGGCGTCGGAATCGGTCCTCGTGCGCAATCGAACGGACCTCACCAAACGCTTGATCGAGTCCGAGGTGGCGATCTTCGCCGACCGCTTCGTTGACTGGGCCGCCTGGGACGACATGTACGCGTTCGTCGAGGACGGCAACGCCGAGTTCCGCGAGTCCAATCTTCTGCCCGCTACTCTCGCTTCAATCCGTGTCAGCTACATTGGGATTTTCAGCGCAGACGGCGTCGCCCGGTTTGAGTCCGGCATCGACCACCGGGCCGGTGTCGCGGATGTCATCCCCGAAGGCCTTCAAGCCCGCCTCCGCCCGGGTGCGGAACTCTTGACGCATAAGTCGGTTGACGGCTTGAAGTCAGGTTTTCTCCGATTGCCGGGAGGCGTGCTGATGATCGCCTCCCGCCCGATTGTCACCAGCGAGCGGACCGGCCCGATCAGGGGAACGCTGGTCACCGCGCGTTGGATGGACTCGCGGGAACTCGACAGGATCGCAAAGATCAGAGGCCTCCCCATCCGCATGGTGGTCGATACCCCGTCGGTTGAACCCCCGGAATTCGATCTCACCCTTGCGCCAGATGGAGAGCAGTCACACCGAGTCGCGTGGTGGATGAAGGATCTCGACGGAATCCCCTCGCTGAAGTTCTCGACCGATGTGCCCGCTTCCATCTCCGCCACCTCCCAGTCCACTTCGGCGTTCCTCACTGTCGCCAACCTCGTCACCTGCGCCGTCGTTGGCGGCGGGATGCTGCTCATCATTCACCGCCTGCTCCTGACGCGCTTAGCCCGCATGGCCCGGGAACTCCGCAACCACTCCCTCTCGCCCGCGGCCGCACGCCTTACGCTCCGCGAGAACGAGAGGCACGACGAACTGGGCACGCTGGTCGAGACCCTGAACACCGCTTTCGAGCGGGAGTGCGAGGCCAGAGCCCAAGCCCAGGCCGCACGCCAGATCGCCGAAGACGCCAGCCGCGCCAAGAGCGAGTTCCTCGCCAACATGAGCCACGAACTCCGCACGCCACTGACCGCCATCCTGGGCTTCGCGGACCTCCTCCGCGAAGACAATCTTCCGGCCGAAGCTCTCCGCGAGTACGTTCGGACCATCCGCTCCAACGGCGAGCACCTCCTCACCGTCATCAACGACATCCTCGACATCTCGAAGATCGAGTCGGGCAAGATGACGTTGGAGAAGACGCCTTGCCGCATCGGCCGTGTCCTGAGCGAGGTCGAGAGCCTCATGGGCGTCCGGGCCCGCGAGGCCGGCGTGGACCTGCGGCTCGCCATCGACCCGAACGTCCCGGCCTGCATCCTGACGGACCCTGTGCGCTTCCGTCAGGTGCTGCTCAACCTGGTCGGCAACGCCATCAAGTTCACCCCCAATGGCAGGGTCAGTATTGCTGCCATCGCGATGCCGCCCGATGGCAACCACTCGTGTGTCCGCGTGGAGGTGATCGATACCGGCGTGGGCATGACGCAGGACCAGATGGACCGCCTCTTCAACCCCTTTGTCCAGGCCGATTCCTCAACCACCCGAAAGTTTGGCGGCACCGGTCTTGGGCTCGCTATCAGCCGCAAACTCGCGCGGATGCTCGGTGGCGACGTGACCGTCACCTCTCAGATTGGCGAGGGGTCCACTTTCGTATTCACTCTTTCTGGCGAATCTGTCAAGGGTGCGGACCCTGACGACTCCGTTTCCCCGAAAGGTCCAGATTCCGCAACAAACAGGGGCCAGCTCGACGGGCGCGTCCTGCTCGCCGAGGACGGCCCCGACAATCAGCGGCTGATCCGCCATCACCTCACCAAGGCCGGCGCGACTGTTGAGTTGGTTGACAACGGCTTGAAGGCTGTGGACGCCGCGATGACCGCACAGCGGGCCGGAACGCCGTTCGACCTCATTCTGATGGACATGCAGATGCCGGAACTGGACGGATACGACGCTTCGACGGCCCTGCGCGATATGGGCTACACGGGCGCGATCGTGGCGCTGACGGCCCACGCGATGTCGGGCGACCGCGAGAAGTGCCTCGCCGCAGGGTGCGACGACTACACAACCAAGCCCATCGATCGCGCGAGGCTGCTGGCGACGTGCGGGATGTGGATGGGACGGAAACGCGAAGTACTCGGCAACGCCGTCACCGCCTCGGCGAGCGCGAAAAGCCCTGCACCGGTCGGGTCTTGACCTCCGCCGATTCCACGCGAACCACGCGCGAGGCGTGCCACCCCTTGGCGCTCTGCTCGGCGTCGTAGCGCACCGACGAGCCGTCCTTGAGCACCCGGAACCCCTCGCCCTCGATCTGCGAGTAATGGACAAAGATGTCCTGCCCCTCCGGGCCGACGATGAAGCCGAATCCTTTTTTGTGATCGAACCACTTGACGGTGCCGAGCACGTCCTTGAGCACGCCTGGGGTGTCCCCGAGTTCGCTCATTGCTTCCACCCGCACTTGGGCCAGCGCCGCGCCATGGCGTGGACCTGTCACGAGGGTCTGGCGTCGTTGCCGTGGGCACGCGCCCGCGGCACAAAGGTCCGCGATGGACGGCGAGGCCGATGTTCCGGTGGGCGCTCGGAACGGAAGCCACGCCGCCAGAGGATGGGGCCGCGAACACCATGCGGACCACCACCCAACACTCAGACGTTATCAGACGATTTCGATTGACGCAATCACCTTTGCGAAAATGGGTGAACCCAAGGGCGGGCTGGAACGTCTAACCGGCCTATTCCAAAGGGCACCTGATCAGAGGGACTCGCGGCGGTCACCGGACTGTTGCCGGGAGATGCTGTCCTATCATCAAGACTTCCCATGACCCCGACCCCGACCGAAACCCGTTCCGCCTGCCCGGCCAACCCCGCCGCGATGGTGGAGGGGTGCGATGATGGTCCGGGAATCGGCGCGGTTTCCGCGGAACTGGGTGACGCCAAGCGCCAGTTCTGGACCGTCGTCGGCTCCCATGTGGTGGTCGACATCTACCCCATCTTCTTCGCCGCCCTGCAGATCAGCCTGGCCGACCACCTGAAACTCACCGGCTGGCAGATCGCCGTGATTTACGCCAGCAACCAGATCCTCAGCGGCCTGCCGCAGTCCCTCGCCGCGTGGCTGAGCGATCGCTACGACACCCGGATCGCTGGCCCGCTAGGCCTGACCATGTCGTGCGTCTGTTCGTGCCTCATCGGCTTTGCCCCGAACTTCTGGGTGCTGTGGCTGCTGCTCTCGGTGGCAATGGTGGGCAACGGCATCTACCACCCCATCGCCGGGGCACAGGCAGGGCAACTCGGGGGGCGGGTGCTGTCCCACGGCCGGGCCTTGGCGGTGAGTCTGTTCTTCGCAGCGGGGATGGTCGGGAGCGTCATCGGGCCGATTGCCTCGACACGCATGAACGCGAGGTTCGGCCTCACCTCGCTGGTGTGGCTCATCCCTTTGGGACTGGTGACGGCGTTCATCCTTCACCGCGTCACGGCACACGTCTCGCACCGCGACCGGCGCCACGCGGCGGTGGTGGCGTCGATCCCGCCCGAAGAGGCGAGGCTGCGCTGGAACGCCGTGTGGATGCTCTACGCGGGCAACGCCCTGCGCTTCATCGTCAACACGGCGATGTACATCCTCTTCAACATCTGGGCCGCCCGCGCCATCCCCAACGACCCGGCCGCGGCGACGCTGCTCAACGGCAATCTGGTGGTGGCCATGACCATCGGCATGGGCGTGGGGGCCATCGCCGCCGGGCGGATCATCAAGCCGGGCAGCGAGCGCCGGGCGATCTTCGTGCTGAGCGTCTTCGGCGCAGTCTTCACCGCCATGACCAGTTACGCCGGGCACCACTGGGGCATGTGGCCCATGTATGTGTGCGCGGCCCTCACGTCGCTGGGGTTCAGTTCGATCCTCCCGATCACCATCGGCCTGGCCCAGCGCCTGCTGCCGCACCGGACGGGGCTGGCCAGCAGTCTGATGATGGGCGGCTCGTGGGCGATCGCGGCAGTGGCGCCGCTGATCGTCGGCCTGTTCCTGGGCCCGCCGGTGCCCGCCGGCGGGGTCTCGATCGAACGTCTGGACTGGGCCTTTGTCGGCTTCGGCGCGATCCTGCTGCTGGCCGGCGGGCTGGCGACGCTGATGCCGGGCGAGATCATCCGCAAGGTCGGCGGGGCGAAGTAGGGCGTCACCGCGCGGGCGCTTCCCGCCAGCGGACGATCCGCCCGCGGAAGGCCGAATCCGGGAGGAAGGCCGAGCCGGGCACGGTATCGAAAGCCGTATCGGTGGGGCTCCTCCACGCCAGAACACAGCCCGCGCCGCCGCTGTTCTCGAAGAACGACACCTCGACCGGGTATGTCCCCGCGGTGAGGGTGATGGTCCCGGACTTGGCGGTGAAACCGTGAAGGCCGTCATGGTTAATCACGGTGGTCGTCCCGATCTTCAGCAGACTGCCGTCATCGCTTGCGAGCTGGAACGTCCAGGTGCCCGTTGTGGGGATGCGGATGGTCCCGGTCAGCCTCATGCCGAATCGGTCGGCCTGGGCGCCGGGGTAGAAGGGTACAGTCGTGCTGATCCAGTTCACCTGTGCCTCAAACGTCGTGACCGTTGGTGCCGCCCACATCGCCGGTGTGATCCCTGCAAGGTTGCTGATCCCCGCAGGCCGCATCACCCACGCGCACGACAGCCCGGTGCTCAGCGTCGAAAGGTACGGCACATCGGACGTGACGTTGTCAAAGAACAGGTCCTGCCCGGACGCCCGCGAGCCGACGAACGCGAACACGAGATACGCGTACGCGCTCCGGTCCGCGGCGCTGACGGTGAACGTGCTCGCGTTGGATTTCCATTTCCCGTCGGCCGAGGCGCCGGGGATGTCCGCAAGCCGCAGGCTCTTGACCCCGATCTGCGTGATTGTCCGGGGAATGCCGCCGTGCCCGAGACTTAGCGTGACGGCGTTGCCGACCGCCAGAACGTGCCAATAGGTTTCCTGCGTCTGGAAGTCGGTGCGCCGCACGTCCACATTGATCTGGTATGTCCCCGCGGCAGGCATTGGGATCACCATCGCGAGGGATCGGTTCTGGCTTACCCCCGCGGTGCTGATTTGGCTCGCCCACGGGGTGCCGGAGGCAAACTCGTGGCCGATCCAAGTGCCCGTGGGTGACGTACCCGTCGTCAGCGTCGGGCTGCTGGTGACAGACCGCTCGCCGAAAGACCCAAACGGCAGCATCGCGCCCGCTTCAGGTGTGGCGAACAATGCGGCACCGCAGAAAACCAGTAGACACCACCCCAGCCGGAGAATGGATCGGTCGGTCTCCATCGTGGAGATATCGGCTGGAAGAATCCCCCTGTTGAGGGGGTTTTGCTCAGATCGATCTCGGTCGAGGCCACAAACCCGTGGGATTGAACCTGGAGAGAAGACCGTGGAAAACCTGTCGGTGGCCGTCGCTCGCGGTCCTCAGACCTCCATCCGAACCCTCAGTGCCGTCTCAGGCACAGAATCAACAGCCTTTTCGACGGTAACAAAGCCTTGCAAATGCTGTCCCCGACATCGCGCTCGGGGGGGGATGGAGCGGCCGCACCCGCCCGCTATCCTGCGCCATCACGGAGGCCGAAACCATGGCGGACACCCATCTCACGGCGGAGATCAAGCCCGCCATCACAACCCATCAACCCGAGCCCTTCACCCGCGTCATGCCGGAGCCCGGCGTCGAACTTGTCGACGTCATGGGCGGTGCCGCACGCTGGGAGATCAAGGTCCATGACCACGGCTTTGTCGCCCTCATCGACGCCATGCCGCGGCTGGTCGCCAAGGGCAAGACCGCCGACTCGGCCATCGTCCAGGCCGCCCGCGTCTCCTACGGCGAGGGCACCAAGAAGATCACCGAAGACCGCGGCCTTACCCGCTACCTCCTCCGGCATCGGCACACCACGCCGTTTGAGATGGTCGAGTTCAAGTTCCACTGTGCCATGCCCATCTTCATCGCGCGTCAGTGGATCCGCCACCGCACCGCCAACGTGAACGAGTACAGCGGCCGCTACAGCGTGATGACCGACCGCTTCTATCACCCGACCCCCGAGAGCGTCCGCAAGCAGAGCAGCCTCAACCGCCAGGGCGGTGAAGAGCCCATCGACCTGGCCACGGCACAGGAGTTCCTCGACTACCTCGACAAGGCCGAGGCGAACTACAAGCAGTACCTCAGCCTCGCCGAGCGCGGCGTGGCGCGGGAACTCGCCCGCGTCGGCCTGCCGCAGAACATCTACACCGAGTGGTACTGGAAGTGCGACCTGCACAACGTGCTGCGGTTCCTCAGCCTCCGCATGGACGCGCACGCGCAGCAGGAAATCCAAGACTACGCCCGCGCCATGCACGACCTGATCGCGCCCATCGTTCCGGTCAGCATCGAGGCCTTCCGCGATTACGAGATGGACGCCGTGCGCCTGACTCGGCTGGAGATCGAGGCGATGCGTGCGGGCAAGGCGGAACTCGCGACCGACAACAAGCGAGAGCAGACGGAGTGGGAAGCCAAGCGGAAGCGGCTTGGGTTGGGTTGAGTGTGCGGGGTTTGTGAAGCGGGGTGCCGGGGTACGTCGCTTTGGACGTGCCCCGCGTCGAGAGCTTTCGCACGGAATCGGGGCACGGCGGGGACGCCGTACCCCGGCACCCGGCCCTTGCCACATTTGATACACACCGTGTGTATCATTCCGCCGATGTCCAGCCGTGAGGTCATCCGGCTCCTGCTCGATCTTGGCTGGGTCTTGGTGCGCAGCAAGGGCAGCCACCATCAGTTCAAGCACCCACCCGCCCCGGGCTGGTCACGGTGCCCCACCCCAAGCGCGACCTCTCCGTCGGCGCCTGCCGCGCCATCCTGAAACAGGCCGGAATCCCGGAGAAGCCATGAACTACCCCGTCGCCATCCACAAAGACCGCCGCAGCGACTACGGCGTCACCGTGCCCGATCTCCCCGGCTGCTTCTCCGCCGGCGAAACGCTCGACGAGGCTCTCGCAATGGCCCGTGAGGCCGTTGAACTCCACATCGAAGGATTGATTGAGGAAGGGGCCGCCGTACCCAAGCCGACGCCCATCGAACGCCTGCGCTCCCGGCGCGAGTTCGCCGACGCGGCATGGGGCGTGGTCACGGTCGATGAGACCAACCTGCGCGTGAAGGCGAAAAGAGTGAATGTCACACTCCCCGAGCGGACCCTCGACGCCATCGACCGCTACGCCCAGCGCCATGGGCACACCCGCTCGGGCCTTCTGGCCCGCGCCGCGACGCAGTTCATGCGTGAAACCGGTTCCAACGGTGCTTCAAACGGTCCGTCGACGAAACGTCCCCGCAAGCGCGAGGCCTGATCCGGGGGCACCGACAGACAGCATCTCCGGTTCGGAGCAAGTGAAGTTTTCCTGACGTGCAACCGGCAACGCCCAAACGCTGCGCGGCAACGGTATGCTGGCCGCATGGAAACGCGAAGACTGTTGATGCTGGTGGCCGCTGTTATTGCCGCGAGCCTTGGCGCGGCGGCGTTTCTCGCTGGTGGCCTTTCCGGTTGCGCATCGCAGGCCCGCTCAGCCAAGCCGATGACGGCAGAGGCCGCTCGGGATGCACGCGCCGCAATGGCCGTTGGTTTTCACTTTCAGGCGGCCGCTTCGCCCGGCGGCGGTTGGGTCATCCTGCTCCCCGGCGCATCCGGCCTCAAAGTCTTCGACGACGACCAGCACTACTTCCGCGCCGCCAAGCGTTTCAATGACGCCGGGTTCGATGCGCTGGTGGTCGATTACAAGGCCGCGTACCACGCCGCCCCCAACGCCCCCGATGTGGAGACCGGCGACAAGATCCGCTGGGTGATCGAGCAGGCCGTGGCGTGGGCGCGCGAGTCCGGGAAGTTGCGCCCGGAAGCGCCCGGTGCCGTGGCGGCGTGGTCGCTCGGGGCCGAAGGATTGTGGCCACTCCTCAACGACCGTGCGGCACTCGACGCAACGGGCCTCCGTGCCGCCGTGGCGTTCTACCCCGCCAACGAGGAGTCCGTCCCCGTCCGCACGCTCGTCCCGCTCCTGATCCTCGCCGGCGGCAAGGACGACGTGACGGAACTGAAAGACATCAAGGCCGCGGTGGCCGCTGGCGGGGCGGGGTCCGGGGGCGGAATGGTCACGCTGCAGGAATACCCCGCAGCGATGCACGGGTTCGATATCGAATCGATCTCCAAGCCACGCAAGATCTCGCTCATCCCGGTGATCGGCCCCACCGCCACCTTCGGCTACAACCGTGAGGCCGCCGAAGATGCACGAAGCCGGGTCGACACTTTCCTTCGTCAGCACATGCGGTGAGCCGACCGGTCGGCTGGCCAAACTGCGCCGCGAGCAAGTCGGTGCCCTGAAGCGTGCCACCGAGTCGCCGTCCTCGGCTACTCGGTGCGGCGATGTCGATTTGGCCCGATCCGGGCCGCTATGCTGCTTGTCGAGTCAGGCCGCACAGCCACAGCCCGGAGGCCCACAACAATGCCGATCTCACGGTCGAACCTGATGCTGTCCTTGGCAATCTACCTGCTTTCTTTGCACAGCGCGGCGACTGCCAACGCCGCCACCATGCCCCCCGACTACGGCTTCCAGTGGGCGATCATCGACCACCCCGGCAACGCGCCGTATGTGCAGGACCGCGGCCCTGAACTCCCGCCGCTGCTGTACGGCGGCGTCGATCACGTCTACCGCATC